>LAZR01000030.1_pt1 | contig 237354 bp, 230 predicted proteins | sample 329461 | NCBI WGS metagenome assembly LAZR01 (sample SAMN03002196, study PRJNA259156) | marine sediment metagenome | biome: sea floor; feature: Hydrothermal impacted sediments; material: marine sediment; isolation source: Loki non-amplified sample from Loki's castle hydrothermal vent sediment ...
GTCATGAAGATCGCCGGGGTATCCTTTGTCGTCGCAAGCTTGCGCAACGAGCGAAGCGTCTCTTCCCCGTCCATGCCGGGCATCATCACATCCAGAAGAATGAGATCCGGGGCGAACTCCTCGGCCCGGTCCAGGGCTTGCTGACCTGATTCGCATTGCAGCACATCAAAGCCGCCCACCGTCACCAGGGCGATATGGGCAATTGTCCTGATATCCGCGTCGTCATCCACATGCAGGATCTTTTCAAGCGACTTGGTCAAGTTCATTCTCCGGAATTCAGTTCATTCGGCGCCAGAGCCGTGATCGATGTATGTCGGCGCGCGCGATGGGGCCAGCCTGGCACTGGCCCCATCGCGGTCATTCGGCCGCATGACGTATATCCGTGGTGCTGCCCTCGTATTTGGGCAGGTCGAAGTAAAAGCGTGTCCCCACGCCGATCCGGCTTTCAAGCGCGATGCTGCCGCCGTGGCGTTCGACGATGTTCTGCACGATATGCAGACCCAGCCCGCTGCCCTTGCGGTCCACCCCGTCCACGGGGCGGGCCTGCGAAAAGCGGTCGAAGATGCGCGCCTTGTCCTCTTCGGCGATGCCGGGGCCGGGATCGGCGACAGAGACGCGCCAGCCGGTGCCCTCATCCGCGACGCTGACCTTGACGACGTCGTCCTTGGGGGAAAACTTGATCGCGTTGGACAGAAGGTTGGCCATCACCTGGGCAAGCCGGTCCGAATTGCCGCGGATCGTGATTGCTGTGTCGGGCAGGTCCGATTCGATCGTGACGCCGAACTGGGCGGCGAACCCATCGTTTTCCTCGATCGAATCGCGGACCAGCTGGCCAAGATCCAGATCGTTCAACGTAAAGTCCATCTTGCCCGACTCGATCTTTTCGAGGTCCAGCATGTCATTGGCGACAAGCAGCATCCGTTCGCAGTTGCGCTCGGCGATGTTCAGGATCGACCGGGCCTTTTCATCCAGATCCCCCAGAAGGCCCGAGCTGAGCAGGCTGAGCGATCCGCGGATTGACGTTGAGCGGCGTGCGCATCTCGTGGCTCATCATCGCGAAAAAGCGGGATTTTTCCTGATAGGCATCCAGCGCTTCGTCGCGGGCGCGGATAATTTCCTGCTCTTTTTGGAGCTTGTCGGTGATGTCGCGGATGTAGGTCACAAAAACCGGTGCGTCGTTCGACCGTGCCAAGGATACCGACAGTTCAACAGGAAAAATCCGACCCTTGCCGTCGATCATCTTCGTCTCGTGGCGGCCTGTTTCTGCCAGTCGCGTTTTACCCGTGGCGTTGAAATGCGCGAGGTTATCGCGCTGGCGGTTGCGCAATTCGGGCGGGACCAGCAGTTCGATATAGCTGCGCCCCAGCGCGTGATCGCGCGAGATGCTAAAGACGTCCTCGGCGGAGCCGTTGAAATCGATGATCTCTCCATCGACAGACAGAACCATCACCGCGTCAAGCGACGCCCGCAGCATGGTTTCAAGTTGCGAGTGATTGCGTTCGACCTCACGCGAGGCGCGGTTCAGGGTGATGGTCTGGCGCGACAGCCGGAGGATCGCCCCCAGCAGCGCGATGGTCACTGTCACCACGATCACCAGAAGGATTTCGATAAGCTGGGCGATCTCCTTGCGCTCGGCCTCTGCGGCTTTGGCGGCAAAGGTGATAGAGGCGAGGCCGATATTGCGGGGTAGGTTTTCTATGCTGCGCAGCGCGTCGGAGAGAGCCGTAAGGCCAGAAATGAGCGTCGCGTCGCCACCGTCAATAAGGGGTATCTGCGTATCTAGAACCGCCTGAATTTTTTGAATTTCGCGGGTCAGGTCGCCACTTTGCTGCACGCGTTCAGCGACCTCGGTCCGGCTGTAGAAGATATCAAAACGTTTGCGCAGGTTGGCCAGATCGCTTTCGTCGCCCGAGCGCGCCTGTTCGACCGCGCCATCCAGTTTGAGGAAATCGATTTCAAGCTGCGAAAACACCCATTCGGCATGGTCCTGCTGCGCGCTATCAAGCGCACGTACGCGGTCCCAGACGTTGAACGCCAGATAGCCAGCCAGCATCATCCCAGCCATCAGCGCCAGGACAAGAACGTATCTTACCCTGTTGCGCTGCGGGCCGTGATGTACCGAATCGGCCATGGGGATCTCGCCTTGCGTTTATTTGATCGCCAGCCGGTTCAACTGCCAGATAGAGCGGCTATAGATCGTCTCTGTCTGGTACTTTACGTCGCTGTCATAGGGATAGACAATCCACAGTGGGCCTTTGCCACGGCGCGACATTTCCTTGTCATTATTGGCATAGGCGATGATCGGCCCGTTCAGCACGGCATCCTCAATCGGGATTTCAATGGCATAGTCATTGATCGCGGTCGCCTCGATCATGCCTTCGGTCACCTCTAGCGTATCAAGCAAATCCTTAAGCGAGACACCCTGAAAGGTCTGGGGTCCCTCGGTCCAGATGGTTTCGGTCGTAAAGCTGGAAGAGGGCAGTTCTTTCAGCTGCTCCATCGTGTAGCTTTGTTCCTGGTCGCCAGCTGTGACCGTCAAAACGGCTTCTTCTTGCGCGCTAACAGCAGTGGCCAATGCGATGCCGCACAATGCGGTGGTGATCGTTTTGGTAAAAGCGTGAAATGTCATAACTCGGTATCCTTCCCCTGTGTTGTACCATCAACCTTAGGTTAACGTGCTGAGTGGCGCGACGAAGATTAAGGGTATTTTAACTATACGAAGGTATAGTCGCAAAAAATTTGACACAGTTTTCCTATTCTCATGTTTCCTATTCTTCGCCTTAAAGTTGGTCTACAAATACTTAAGCAGCACTGAGGTGGTGATGAGGGAAGGGACGAATAGATGGCATTACGGATACTGATAGCAGACGATCACGATATGGTTCGGGAAACGATTGCAATGTTTCTGGACGCAGATGGTGGAACAGAGACAGTTGCTGCATGCGATTTGCCCGAAGCAATGGCCAAGATCGAAGCGGATGGGCCGTTCGATCTGGTCCTGCTTGATTATACTATGCCGGGCATGAAGGGGCTTGAGGCGCTGCCGAAGGTGATGAAAGCCAATGAAGACAAGCCGGTCGGGCTCATTTCAGGCACAGCGACGCGGCTGATTGCAGAACAGGCACTGGCGATGGGGGCGATCGGTTTCCTGCCCAAGACGTTGCCGGCAAAGTCACTGGTAAACGCGGTGCGCTTTATGGCTGCGGGCGAGATTTACGCACCGGTGAACTTTATGTCCGGCAAGGATGACCCCGAAGAAACAGACTTTGAAAAAGCCCTGTCAGAGCGTGAGCGTCAGGTTTTGCGCGGTTTGATGGAGGCGAAATCGAACAAGGAAATCGCCCGCGATCTCGAGCTGCAAGAGGTCACGATCAAGCTGCACGTCAAGACCCTGTGCCGCAAGCTGGACGCCCGCAACCGTACCGACGCCGCAATGATTGCCCGCAACGCCGGCTTTATCTGATCGGGGTAAACAGCGCGTCATCCAGCGTGCAATCTTTGATCACGTCACGTCCGCAGGGCACGGGCTTTAGCGTTTTGGACAGGCACAGACGGACCTCTTGAATGTAGCCGCTTTTGCAGGTGACGGTGACGCCATCGGCCTCCATCGTCGGGTTTGCTTTTAGGAATGCCTCTTCCACGACAGAGGCGGGTAGGCGGATGTCGCCCGTGATCTTGCGAAAGACGACGGGGCGGGTCACGGCATCATAGGCCTTTCGGGACAGATCGAAATATCCGGCGGCGGGCAGGCCGGTACAGCTGCCATGTTTCTTCCATTGATGCCAGGCCAGACCGGGCGTTCCCATGATGTCAGCCATCGCAGCGGTCATGCTGCGGGCAGGTGGGCGTTCGGCGGTGCGGCAATACGACGGAAACCCGCGATGTAACTGCGGCCAGAGACCATGCATGATCCAGCCGTGATCGTGGCGCGCGTCGCATTGCGCGGAATTGCGCGCATCGCCTTCCAGCGCACACCAGTTCGGCGACCAGCTGAGCGCGAGCACGTAATAGTCGAATTCCCCCGCGATTTCACCCTTTGCCGCCGCAGGGCGGGGCATCGGGGCCAGGAGGAGAAAGAGGCATAGGATCAGCAGTCGCATTCAGGTCTTTCCTTATTTCGCTTGGCTGAGTATAAAGCGTTCAAGTTCCCCCACAATGGAAACCGTTCTGCCTCGCAGGACAGCCTATTTCAGGCGACGGGGAAGGTGCGTTTTAAGGAGAGACCGACATGGCAAAACCGATTATGGCCCGCGCCACTGCCGTATGGCTGGTGGATAACACAACCTTGAGCTTCAAGCAGATCGCGGATTTCGTCGAGATGCACGAGCTTGAAGTGCAAGGCATCGCGGATGGTGACGTGGCACAAGGTGTGAAGGGCTTTGACCCGATTGCCAACAACCAGCTGACCGAAGAAGAAATCGAAAAGGGTCAGGCAAGCCCGCTGCACAAGCTCAAGCTCAAGTTCAACGCTTCGGCGCAGGGCGAAGAGAAACGTCGCGGCCCGCGCTACACGCCCCTGTCCAAACGCCAGGACCGTCCTGCGTCGATCTACTGGTTGGTTAAATTCCACCCTGAACTGTCCGACGGACAGGTCAGCAAGCTGGTCGGCACCACCAAGCCGACGATCCAGGCGATCCGCGAGCGGACCCACTGGAACATTGCAAACATCCAGCCGATTGATCCCGTGGCATTGGGCCTGTGCAAACAGTCCGAACTGGATGCTGCCGTCCAAAAAGCCGCTGCCAAGAAAGCTGCCGAAGGCGGCCTGATGAGCGATGACGAACGCCGTCGTCTGGTCAGCACCGAGCAATCGCTTGGCATGGAAACCGATCCCAAGATTCCATCGGCCATTGAAGGTCTGGAAACATTCACGCTGTCCGGCAACCCTGCCGATGATGACGAAAAAGATCACGGCGACTACTCCGACGCCGACAGCTTCTTCAAGCTGCCCGAAGGTGGCAATGACGAAGATGAAGACGAAGATAAGTAATTCAGTTCCGCCCTCGCGGCATATTCGGAACAATTCCGCCTAAGCTCGTGTTGGGCTAGGGACGCAGGGCAATCGCTCTGCGTCCCTTTTTTGATTTAGGAGGCATGAATGCTAGCAACGATACTACTCAGTCTATTTTGGGGCATTGTTGCGATCATTGCCGTGGTCAGCGTTCTTCCTTTCAGCAAGATACCCCATGGTGCCATTCGCGGCATGGCGTTCCCGCGTGAACAGCTGTTTCTCCTCACGGCCCTTTTGGCTGTCGTGGCGCTTTTCTGGCTTGCGCCCGAGCCGCGCAATTATGCGCTGGCGACCCTTGCGATAATCGGTGCGATCCACACCGGATACATCGTGAAATTCACGCCGCTTTGGCCGCGACAGTCGGTTGATGCCACTCCTGAACAGGCTGCGGACGCGCGCAATCGGGTGACGATCCTGGCATCAAACGTGAAACAATCAAACCGGCAGTATCATCGGCTCGTCGATCTGATCCACAAAGAAGACCCCGATATTGCCACGGCGCTCGAAGTCGATCCGGACTGGGTCGATGCCTTGTATGACGGGTTGCACGATAGGTATCCCCACTGGATAAAGGTGGCCAAAGACAATTCCTATGGCGTGGTGCTGATGTCCAAGATGGCGCTGTCAGAGACGCAGGTCCGCGACTTGCTGGTCGATGATGTGCCGTCCATCCGAACCAAAGTCGCGATGCCCTCTGGTCGGATCTGGCGTTTGTACATCGTTCACCCCGAGCCCCCAGTGCCCAACCACGATACCAAGGGACGCGACGGTGAAATTGCGCTGGTCGGAATCGAGGCCAGCAAGGATGATGTGCCCGCCATCGTGACCGGCGATCTCAATGACGTCGCCTGGTCCACAACCACCCGTCGCTTTCAGCGCTTGTCGGGCCTGCTGGACCCGCGTGTCGGGCGGGGGTTCTACAACACTTTCCACGCCGGTATCCCTGTCATGCGCTGGCCGCTCGATCATCTGTTCCACGATGCAGAGTTTCGCCTGATCCGCATGTCACGCCTGCCCAACATCGGGTCCGACCACTTTCCGATCCTGTTCTCGCTCGCGTTGACGGATAATGCGGAGGCGAATTCCATACCCGAGAAAAGCGACGCTGAAGAGCGCGCCGAGGTGCGGGAAATGGCAGACGAGGAGCGCGAAAAGGACCGCGAAGCCATCGGCACGGACTGGGAAAAGTAACGCCGATCTGTCCCGACCTTTGGGCACGCAGCGCCTTGCGTGCCCACCTGAATAATCAATTGTCGTATCAAGAATTTTACCACTTGCGCGAATCTGAAAACAGCGTAAATGCGCGTTTACAGACGCCAACGCACGCGCCTCTGGCCGGTTCGTCTGTCTGCGGATCGACCCCGCGCCTATGCAGCGACGGTAACGTCTCTTGAAACGACATGTTAGGGTACTCCCGCCCTTCCTTGCTCTTTGGAGATGACCATGAACGCCACAGCTACCGCCACCGTGAACCCATCCGCAGCATCGACCCATGACGAAGCGGCTGATTACATCTGGAACAACAGCTTCGACAAACCGACCCTCGTCATCAGCCGCGCCCGCGTGGGTGTGCAATATGACGCGCTTCAGGCGGGCTTGGGCGATGCCCGCATCCATTATGCGGTCAAGGCAAACCCTGCGCCGGAAGTGATCCGTATGCTGGTCGAACGGGGTTCGGGATTTGATGCGGCGTCGCGTCAGGAAATCGAACTGTGCCTGTCCCAAGGGGCGGACCCTGCAAAGATCTCTTTCGGGAATACGATTAAACGTGGCGTGGACATTGCGTTTGCCCATTCCATCGGGGTGACCATGTTCGCCGCCGACTGCGAGGCTGAGCTCGACAAAATCGCAGAGCACGCCCCCGGTGCGCGGGTCTATATCCGTCTAATCGTCGAAAATTCGATGGCTGACTGGCCGCTGACCCGTAAATTCGGCTGCGCAGGCTCGTTGCTGCCAAGCCTGCTGGAGTACACCAAATCCGTGGGTCTCGTGCCTTATGGCCTGTCGTTTCACGTCGGTTCGCAAACCCGTCGCGCCGAATACTGGCACCCCGTTCTGGATCAGGTCGCTCCGCTATGGCACGCCGCGAAAGAAGCAGGGCACGACCTGCAACTGCTCAACATCGGCGGCGGTTTTCCTGCCTATCACGGTGATCCGGTGGATGCGCCGCGCGGCTATGCCGCCGCAGTCGTTGCCGCTGTCAACGAACGCTTTGGCGAGATTCCGGTCCTGATGGCAGAGCCGGGCCGCGGCATGGTCGCAGAGGCAGGGCATATCGCGGCCGAAGTGTTGCTGGTGTCGCGCAAATCGGCAGAGGCGGCGCGCCGTTGGGTGTATCTGGATATCGGGCGTTTTTCCGGTCTGGCCGAAACCGAGGGCGAGGCGATCCGCTATGAATTCGTGACCCCGCATGACGGCAAGCCTGTCGGCCCCTGCGTGCTGGCGGGGCCATCTTGTGACAGTGCCGATGTGCTTTATGAAAAGAATCCGGTTGACCTTCCACTTGACCTAAGGGACGGTGACAAAATCTTGATCAAGAACTGCGGCGCTTACACCAGCTCGTACAGTTCGGTCGGCTTTAACGGGTTTCCGCCGCTTGATGTATTGGTCCTGTAAGAGGATCATCAACGTCGCGCGGGAAGGGCCGTCTGCTTTGGGAGGAGCAGGCGGCCCATCTATTTTCAGCCCTACGGTTTGACGCGGGGGTTTTACCCGCGGTTTGTGCCGTTTTTACGGGAAACTCTTGACTTCCGCGGTCCCAAACGGTGTACCTGCCCCGAACAATTCTAGCCCTCGAAAGGGACCCGTCATGCACGCATATCGCAGCCATACATGCGCCGATCTGAGCAAGGAAAACGTTGGCGACAAGGTTCGTCTGTCCGGGTGGGTGCACCGTGTGCGCGACCACGGCGGTATCCTGTTTATCGACCTGCGCGACCATTACGGCATGACCCAAGTGCTGTGCGACCCTGATTCCCCCGTCTTTGCCGAGGTGGAAAACGTGCGGTCTGAATGGTGTATCCGCATTGATGGCGAAGTGAAGGCGCGGGCCGATGATCTGGTGAACGCCAAGATCCCGACCGGCGAAATCGAAGTGTTCGTGCGCGACATCGAAGTGCTTGGCCCGTCGAAAGAGCTGCCTTTGCAGGTGTTTGGCGATCAGGAATACCCCGAGGAAACGCGCCTGCGCTATCGCTACCTCGATCTGCGTCGTGAAAAGATGCAAAACAACATGGTGCTGCGGTCTGACGTCGTGTCGTCGATCCGTAAGCGCATGTGGGACCAGAATTTCAAAGAATTCCAGACGCCAATCATCACTGCGTCGTCACCCGAAGGCGCGCGCGACTTTCTTGTACCGTCGCGTCTGCACCCGGGCAAATTCTACGCTTTGCCGCAGGCCCCGCAGCAGTTCAAACAGCTGTTGATGGTGTCCGGCTTTGACAAGTATTTCCAGATCGCACCGTGTTTCCGTGACGAAGATCCGCGCGCTGACCGCTCGCCCACAGATTTCTACCAGCTCGACCTCGAGATGTCCTTTGTCGAACAGCAAGACGTGTTCGACACTATCCAGCCCGTGCTGACCGGCATTTTCGAAGAATTCGGCGGCGGCAAGGCTGTGGATCAGGAATGGCCGCAAATCTCTTATAAAGATGCGGCGCTGTGGTATGGCTCTGACAAGCCCGACCTGCGCAACCCGATCAAGATGCAGGTCGTGTCCGACCATTTCCGCGACTCCGGCTTTACGATCTTCGCGAAACTGCTTGAGCAGGAAGGCACAGAAATCCGCGCCATTCCCGCGCCCACAGGCGGCAGCCGTAAATTCTGCGACCGCATGAACGCCTTTGCGCAAAAAGAAGGGCTGCCCGGCATGGGCTATATCTTCTGGCGCGAGAAAACCGCCGACAGCGTGGCGCAGGAACTGGGCATCACGGTAAAAGAAGCCCAAGCCAAGCTGAAAGCCGGTGAGGTCGAAGGTGGCATGGAAGCAGCGGGCCCGCTGGCTAAGAATATCGGGCCAGAGCGTACCGAGGCGATCCGCCAGCAACTGGGTCTGGACGTTGGCGATGCGGCGTTCTTCCTTGGTGGCAAGCCCAAGTCCTTCGAAGGTGTCGCGGGCCGTGCCCGCAACGTTATCGGTGCCGAACTGGGGCTGACGGACGAAAACCGTTTCGCCTTTGCCTGGATCGTTGATTTCCCGATCTACGAGAAAGACGAAGAAACCGGCAAAATCGACTTTGAACACAACCCGTTCTCCATGCCGCAGGGCGGGATGGACGCGCTGATGGGCGACCCGCTTGAGGTGCTTGGCTATCAGTATGACCTTGCGTGCAACGGCTACGAACTGGTGTCCGGTGCCATCCGGAACCACAAGCCAGAGATCATGTTCAAAGCGTTCGAGATTGCGGGATACGGCAAGGACGAAGTCGAAAAGCGGTTCGGCGGCATGGTGAACGCGTTCCAATACGGTGCCCCGCCCCACGGTGGTTGTGCCGCCGGTATCGACCGGATCGTCATGTTGCTGGCGGAAGAGGCGAACATCCGCGAGGTGATCCTCTTCCCGATGAACCAGCGCGCCGAAGACCTGATGATGAACGCGCCAAGCGAACCACAGTCTGATCAGTTGATGGAACTGGGTCTGCGGGTCATTCCACAGGACTAAGCGCCTTAGAATATAGTTGAAAAGCCCGCCGTTGACAGATCAACAGCGGGCTTTTTTATTCGAATATGAACGACTTAGTCTTCCAGACTGTCTTTGCGTTTCTGGGCGATCAGGCCGCGTTCTTCCTTTTTGCGCTGTTCAAAACGTTGGCCGAAGGCGTCGTTATGCTCTTGGCCGATCACGTCTTTGGCGCGTTTGAACACGTCTTCCTCTTCCTCGTCCATGTGGTGCTCATAGTCGTGTTTGAGGGTCTTGAATTTGGCCAGCCAGCCCGACGACGACATATCCGTGTCATTCAGTTCTTCCATCAGATCGTCCAGCTCTTTGTGTTCCGAGACCGAATGCCGCGCGGCGTCTTGGCCCCATGTTTCGTGGAGCAGCTTGGAATAGAACGTTTCTTCCTCGGCCGCGGCATGGGATTTTACATCCTCATAGAACTCTTTCCACGCGGTCTGCCGCTCTGTACTGTCGCCCGATGTCTCGGCGATCTTGTTCAGCAGGTCGCGGTGTGTTTCGTGGTCGGCTTTGATTGCGTCATAAATGGATGTCATGGCTTAACCCCCTGGTGCGATTTGTATCGGGGATTAACGCGTGGTGTCTGACAGGGGTTCCGCATGCGGCACCGGTGGTTAGAAACCGGCGTGGGCCAATTGCATGATCGCATCTGCGCCAGTCGCCCGTGCTTGGGTAAACGCCAAAGCAACGATTGCCCCACCCACCACATTCGCCGCAAAGACAGTCCAGTCAAAGCGGGTCTCTTTGATATAGATGCGGCGCAGCTTGGTGAACATATCTTGCCCCCTTGGGATGGATGGCGTGGGTCGGTGCCCGTTGTGGTTGTCACCAAACTTGCAGGCGTTTGTGGCGAAAGAAGGTCATTTTTGAGCGTCAGGTTGGGTAATGTCATATGACATTCGGGCCTTGGCGGTGGCGATGCTTGGCCCTAACGTAAGTGTATGAAGCAAGATGACCACCCCTCTGGCCCCCTTGGTGCCGCTGTCCCGAATTTCACTGTGCCGCCACGCCCGCCGCGGGCGGTGATGACGGGCCGGTATGCTCAGCTTGAACCGTAGAACGCAGAAGCCCACGCCGCGTTGTTGTTCCGCGCCTTCGAGGGGCAGGACCAGCTGTGGCATTACATGTACGACGGGCCGTTTTCATCATCTGCCCAGTTTCATCGCTGGGTCCGAGAGGTCGAAACCAAGGACGATCCGCTGTTCTACGCGATCAAAAACCTTGAGACAGGGCACATTGAAGGGGTGGCGAGCTATCTGCGCATCGCACCGGAGGCAGGATCGATAGAGGTCGGGTCGATCACCTACGGGCCAGCGTTGCAGCGCACGCGGGCAGCGACGGATGCGATGTATCTGATGATGAAATGGGCGTTCGACGCCGGATACCGTCGCTATGAATGGAAGTGCAATGCGTTGAACCTGCCGTCGCGTCGCGCGGCACAGCGGTTGGGGTTCAGTTACGAGGGCGTCTTCCGGCAGGCTGCTGTCGCCAAGGGGCGCAACCGTGATACTGCGTGGTTTGCCGCAATCGATGCCGAATGGCCCGGCCTGCGCGAAGCCTTCGAAGCGTGGCTTTCCCCCGCCAATTTCGACGCAGAGGGCAAGCAGCGCGAACGTCTAGGCGATCTGACCAGCCTTGTGCGGGTATCAAGCGATCCGTTGACGTGATGCGCCGCAGCTAGATCGCGATCTGACGCGTCAGCCGTTGGCGCAGGACCGACCGGATCACCCGTTTTTCTTCATTGGTGGGCAGCCCCATGGCACGTCGTGCTGCCAGCGCTGTCGCGGCCTGTTCCAGTGCTGCGTCCTGCGCACTGCGCGCCACGCCTGCCAGAAATTGTGCGACGTAATCCAACGTCTCTGGCGTACAGGGGCCGGTGAGCACGTCATCCATATGCGCCATATCATCCTGCAGCGCGATATCGTCGGGCCTAACTGTGTCATCGCTCAGCGCCGACAGGCCCGGTGGGCGATGATGCGGGGGCAGGGCGGCCAGCACGACTTGCTGAAACTGCGACAGCGATTGCAACGGTTTGCTCATGAACCGGTCCGCCCCAGCGGCCAGCGCATCCGCCGCCAAATGGGTATCGCCCGAAATGGCCAGCAGGGCATCAACGCGGGGCTGCGCGCGGGCTAGTTCTGCAATCAGATCAATGCCGTTTCCGTCTGGTAGCCCCAGATCGGCAATCACGATCGACGGGCGGTAGACCTGCAAATGCCGCCGCGCCGCGCGCAGGCTGCCGGCCCGTCTGATCCGCGCGCCAGAGCGGAGACAGAGCAGGCGCATCGCCTCGCAGGCAAAGCGGCTGTCTTCGATCACCAGAACCGTAAGGCCCAAAAGCGGGCGGTCGGCCGTGGGGGCGGGCAGGCTTTGGGCCTGATGTTCAAGCGTATCCATGATTCCTCCGTTATGCTTTGTGGGTGACCTATGGTTAGGCGCGCTTCGCTAATACGGTGTTAACGTGACGCATTGCTCTTGTGGCAGCGGCAGCCCATAAACTGCGTCAAATGTTGATTTGAGGGAGAAGAATGATGATCGGTCGCCTAAACCACGTAGCCATCGCCGTGCCGGACCTTGAGGCCGCTGCGGATCAATACCGCAACGCTTTGGGTGCGAATGTCGGTCCTGCGCAGGACGAGCCCGACCACGGCGTCACGGTGATCTTTATTGAACTGCCCAACACCAAGATCGAATTGCTGTACCCGCTGGGTGATGACAGCCCGATCAACGGGTTTTTGGAAAAGAACCCTGCCGGTGGTATCCATCACATCTGCTATGAGGTCGAAGACATCATCGCCGCGCGGGACCGTCTGACACAAAGCGGCGCGCGCGTTCTGGGCAACGGAGAGCCCAAGATCGGTGCCCACGGCAAACCGGTGATTTTCCTGCACCCCAAAGACTTTAACGGCGCGCTGGTCGAGCTGGAGCAGGTGTAAACATGGCCGTCATGTCAGGTATCGTTCTGTTCACCGTGATCTGGTCGATGGTCTTTATGATCCTGCTGCCGGTGCGGGTGCAGACGCAGGGGGATCTCGGGCAGATCGTCGAGGGCACCCATGCAGGGGCCCCCGAACATCACTACCTTAAGAAGAAAGCCCTGTGGACCACAGGTATCTCGGTGATTCTCTGGGCGATCATTGCGGGGATCATCCTGTCGGGATGGTTCACCGTGGCCGATGTAGAACGTCTGTTGCACGGGGCACCGACACCAATTGGTGGAACAAGTGGGTAAAGGTCGCCGCCCCTAGGATCGGAATCACCAGATTCAGCAGGGGCACCGACAAGGGAATCGCCATCAACACTCCGGCGACGAATATCGTAAGCCCATGTTTGCCACGCAGACGCTTTGCCTCGGTCCGGCCCACCCGCCGGATCGCGGCAAGCGTGAAATATTCGCGCCCCAACAAGAAACCGTTCACGCTCCAGAAGATCAGGGGCGCGAAGGGGGCGAACATCAGGTAGAGCACCAGCGCCACGATGTTCACACCGATCAGCACCCCCATGAAGTTTACCGTATCGCGCAGCGCATCGCCAAAGGGCACATGCGTGGCGGGCGGCAGATGGGGGTAGTGTTCGGCCTCTACCGCGTCGGCCACATCGTCCAGAAACATTGATGTGATCGCCGAGGCGACGGGCACCATCAGGAACACCGACAGCACCATCAGCAACAGCGCTGCCCCCCAGCTGAACAAATCGTCCAGCCAGGACACTTCGCCCAGAACGGGCAGCCAATTATCCTCTCCGGTCAGCCAGTCGGTCAGCCAGACAAAGCCCGCAGACGCGCCAACCAGCAGCAGCAACGCCAATCCGACACCCAGCAGCAGGACGCGGCGAAAGCTCGGATCGCCGACCTGTCCGACCGCCAGCCCGAAGGCGCGAAAGATCTGTGCTATTGCCATGTGGTGATCGCCGTGATGTCGGGGCGCCCGCGCTCTGGCGGGGCTGAGGTTTCGGTGCCGATATGAATGATGCCTGCGATGCGTTCATGTTCCGCGAGGCCGAAAGCCTCGGTCATGAAGGCGCGGTCGTGGCTGACCCAACCGCTCAGCCAGTTTGCGCCCCATCCCGATGCGAGCGCGGCGTTGACCAGCGACAGACAGACCCCGCCCACGGCATAGGTCTGTTCCAATGGCGGGATCTTGGGCGACGGCTTTTGCACCTCGACCACAACCACCGCCAGATCGCCCTGATCAAATTGCCCGCGACCTTTCTGGATCTGTTCCGCATCGAGCGCCAAGGCGGTGCCGCGTGCTTCGGCAATGTCGGCCAGATGCGCCATCGCGGGCTTTTCGATCACGATAAAACGCCACGGCTCCAGCATCCCGTGATCTGGCGTACGCGAGGCGACGGTTAGCAGCTCGGTCAGCGTGTCGCGGTCGGGAACTGGTGTGGTCAGCGTCTTTGCAGGGCGCGAACGGCGGGTTTGCAGGAAATGCAGCGCGTCGGGATTTGGTGTCGGCATCGGGGTCTCTCTTATAGGTTCAGCTCTTGCGCCATCGCGTCAATGGACGCGCGCAGGAACGCATCGAATTTGGGACTGGGCTGGCGAATGCGAAAGTTCTTCGCATGGGGATCTGGCGCTATGATGTCACTGTCTGCGAGGGCTGCGATTGTGGCGTGGCCACAGAAGGGGACATAGGCTTCTGAATAGCCGCCTTCGTGGACGAGCACCAGCTTGCCGCGACAAAGTTTTTGCGCCGTAGCTTTGATACGATGGGTCATATCGGCAAACGTTTCGGCTGTGGCCTGCATCCGCGCCAGAGGATCGACGATAGAGGCGTCAAAGCCGCAGGCGACGATGATCATGTCGGGCGCGAATGCCTCGAGCGCGGGGATCACGATGCGCTCGAGCGCATGCAGATAGGCGGTATGCCCCGACCCCGCATGCAGCGGCAGGTTGATGTTGTAACCCGTCCCGGCCCCGACGCCCCGATCCGCCAACGCGCCGGTATCAAGCGGATAGTTGCCTTCCTGATGGAGCGAGATCGTCAGCACATCGTCGCGGTCATAGAAAATTGCTTCGGTGCCATTGCCGTGATGCACGTCCCAATCCAGCACGGCAACACGGCGCACCAGCCCCTTGGCCTTTGCCGCCTCTATCGCGATGGCGATATTGGCGAGCAGGCAGAACCCGTTGGGGAAATCAGGCAGCGCATGGTGTCCGGGGGGACGGCTGAGCGCATAGGCATTGTCGAGATCGCCCTTGGCGACGGCCTCTACCGCGGCGATAGAGAGGCCCGCGGACAGCGCCGCAATTTCGAACCCGCCCGCGGCAAAAGGGGTGCGCAGGCCCAGCTCTCCGCCGCCCGCGTCGGAGAGGCGTTTGAAGTCGTCGAGATAGGCGGGAGGATGAACACGCAGCAGTTCTTCGCGGGTGGCAAGCGGCGCGCTACGCACGTCGAGTTCAGCCATCAGGCCGGTGACCTCCATCAGATTGCGCAGGCGGCGTTTGGTTTCGGGGTTTTCAGGCAGACCGCCCGCGGCCAGCGGCTGCACCAAGCCGCCCACAGGCATGGTAAAGGCATAGTTGCCGCCCGCGTGCCAGAAGCAACGTTCATCCATGAAAAAGCCGGTCGTCATGATGTGTCCCCCGAGGTTTCGGGTCAAAGCTGGCCCAACGTTAAAGGATTGTCCATGGGGGCAGGGGCCGCAGCCGTGGTTCGGTGCGGGGCGCTAGGATGAGTATTTGACAAAAGGGTGAAGGGCAGGGGCGCAAGCCAGCTGCCCTAATCAGAGGGGGTCTGGCCTATCGGGTTTGGGTCCGCCCCCGCGTTTTCAGCCTACCATGCCTACGATCTCGTAGGTTTTCTTGAGGATCGGTGCGGTGATCTCGCGGGCTTGGGTCGCGCCGTGTGCTAGGATGCGGTCGATCTCGGCAGTGTCGGCCATCAGGCGCGACATTTCCTGGGTAATCGGGCCCATCTTGGATACGGCCAGTTCGGCCAGCGCGGGCTTGAAGGTGCCGAACTGCTGGCCGCCCACATCGGCCAGAACCTGTTCAACGGTCTGGTCGTTCAGCGCGGCAAAGATATTCACCAGATTGCGCGCCTCTGGCCGGTCCTTGAGACCGTCCACTTCGGAGGGGAGCGCATCGGCGTCGGTCTTGGCCTTGCGGATTTTCTTGGCGATAGTGTCTGCATCGTCGGTCAGGTTGATGCGGCTGGCATCCGAAGGGTCGGATTTCGACATCTTCTTGGACCCGTCGCGCAGGGACATGACGCGGGTTGCGGCCCCTTCGATCACCGGTTCGGTCAGCGGGAAGAAATCGACGCCGTAGTCATGGTTAAACTTGGCTGCAATATCGCGAGTCAGTTCAAGATGCTGTTTCTGATCCTCGCCCACGGGCACATGGGTCGCGTGATAGATCAGGATGTCGGCGGCCATCAGCGCGGGATAGGCAAAGAGCCCCAGCGAGGCAGCTTCGGCGTTTTTGCCGGCCTTGTCCTTCCACTGGGTCATGCGGCCCATCCAGCCCATACGCGCCACGCAGTTGAAAACCCACGCGAGCTGCGCATGTTCGGGCACCTGGCTTTGGTTGATCAGGATGGATTTATCGGGGTCGATGCCCGACGCGATGAAGCCGGCACAAAGCTCGCGCGTGCTTTTCTTGAGGTCGGCAGGGTCCTGCCAGACAGTGATCGCGTGCAGATCGACCATGCAGTAGATCGACTGCACCCCCTTGTCCTGCGCATCGGCGAAACGTTTTAGTGCGCCCAGGTAGTTTCCAAGATGCAAATCGCCCGACGGCTGGATGCCGGAAAACACACGCGGGGTGAAAGTGGTGTCGGTCATTGGATGCTCCGATAAGGCTGGAAACTACGGCCAGATGGGCTTACCCATGCGCACCATGCCCGTCAAGGAGGCCCTATGGAAGACCCAGATTTTCACCCCCCCGTGAACCCGATGCCCGCGACCGTAACGCTGCTTTTTCTGGCGTTGGCGGGGATAGAGATCGTGCTGTCGCTGGCCGAGGCTGGGATCATCGGCGGCCCTGCGGCGGTGGGCTGGCGTCTGGCGTTGATCCGCGACTACGGGTTCTCGGGCGATGTGTTCGACTGGATGGTTGCGAATATGCAATTCCCCCTGCGCGAACTGTCGCGCGTGGTCAGTTACAGTTTCATCCATTTGGGGTTCACCCATGCGATCTTTGCCTGCGTGCTGTTGCTGGCGCTTGGCAAGATGGTGGCCGAGGCAATGGGGCAGGTGGCGTTTCTGGCGATCTTCTTTGTGTCAGGCATTTTCGGGGCGGTGGTCTATGCGCTGGTGCTTAATGATCCGGTCTGGTTGGTCGGGGCCTATCCCTCGGTCTATGGGCTGATCGGCGGCTATTCCTTTGTCATGTGGCGCAAGCTGGCGGGGCAAGGGGAACAGCAATATCGGGCGTTTTCACTGATTGCCGTGCTGATGGGGCTGCAGCTGATCTGGGGCGTATTCTTTGACGCGGGCACCCAGTGGCTGGCAGAGCTTTTAGGCTTTGTCTGCGGCTTTGCACTTTGCTTTATCTTTGCGCCGGGCGAATGGAGCAAGCTGCGGGGCCGTATCCGGCATCGATAATGCGTGTCGAAGGGGCGGAAAGGGGGCCAGCCCCCTGCCCCCCGGGATTTTGCGCCATCTGGAAGTAGGCTGGCTCAGCCGCGTTTGAGGGCGCGTTTGAATTCGCCGAGCTTGAACGCGCCGATCCATTGGCCTGTGCCGAAATAGCTAATGGCGGCGAGGGCGATCAGGATCAGTAGGGCGATACCGCGCCACCAGGATTCGGCAATCATGGGCTGCAGCGCCAGATTTCCAATCCACAGTGTGCCGCCCATGACAGCCGAGGCTGCCATGATCCGCCATATACGTCTATGGAACCGCGCATCGAATTTTGCGGCCAGCCCGAAGCCGCGTGCGCCATAGGCCAGCAGGCCAAACATCGCCCACCCTGCCAATGTCGTCGCGATGGCAGGAGCGATCCAGCCGAGGACGGGGCTGAGACCGACGGCCAGCACCACGTTCACCACCATCGCCACCACGGCAAAGTAGAACGGGCGGCGGGTGTCTTCACGGGCGTAATACAGGGGCTGCAGGATTTTTTGCAGAACGAAGGCAGGCAGGCCAAGGCCATAGATCGCCACGGCAATGGCGATGGCTGCTGCGTCATCCGTGGTTGTTGCCCCGCGTTGGAACAGCACCGTTGCCAGCGTGAACGGAATCACCATCAGAGCGATCGCGGACGGGATGGTCAGCGCCAGAGACACCTCGGCAGCGCGGCTGATCTGGGTGTGTGATCCCTGTTCGTCCCCAGCCTTGAGCCGCCGCGACAGGTCGGGCAGCAACACTACGCCAATTGCAATGCCAACCACGCCCAAGGGCAGCTGGTAGAGCCGGTCGGCATAGTTGAGCCATGCCACAGCGCCTTCGTAGAAGCTGGCGACCTGACGGCCCACCAGCAGGTTGATCTGCATGACCCCGCCCGCCAAGGCTGCGGGTGCGGCGATGATGGCGAGCCGCTTTAACTCGGGTGTCAGGCGCGGGCGCCGGCTGAAGCCCAGCGTAAAGCCTGCGCGTTTCGCCGCCCACCAGACCAGCGCCAGCTGCGCGATCCCGGCGAGCGGGACCGACAGCGCCAGCGTATCGCCGATTTGCAGCCCAAGCGCCTTGTCGATGCCCATGCCAATCGCCTCTGATCCGTCGCGGCCAAGGGCGGCCCCGATCAGCACAGCAAGGATGAAAACGATGTTCAGCACCACAGGGGCCGCCGCCGCTGCCATAAACCGCCCCGTAGCGTTCAGCACGCCTGACACGAGGGCGGCAAGGGAGATGAACAAGATGTAGGGGAAGGCCAGCCGTCCGTATTCGACCGCCAGATCGAAGCGTTCGTCGCCCGCAAAGCCTGACGCCATCAGCAGTACCAGCCCCGGCATCGCGACGATCCCGATGATGGTGAACAGCGTCAGGATGAACGCCATGCCGACGAAAGCATCCTGCGCGAATTTTTCCGGATCATCGCCGCTTTCGAGCTTTTTCGAGAACATCGGCACAAAGGCCATGTTGAACGCGCCTTCGGCAAAGAAGCGGCGGAACATGTTGGGCAGGGAAAAGGCGACCAGAAACGCTTCGGCTGCGGGGCCGGAGCCAAGGTAGCCCGCGATCATCACATCGCGCACGAACCCCATGACCCTGCTGAGGAGGGTCCAGATTCCGACGGTGAAGAAGCCGGACATAAGGCGGATAGGTTTCATGGTGGTGCTGCCCCGTAACTGCGGTGCAAATGGCCTAGCCGTTGGCGCCGCACTGCGCAATCAGGGAAATGCGAAGACAGCCGTCATGCCCGCGCGAAAGCGCCGATGTCAGTCCTGCGCCCGTGCCACACCGTCGATGATCGCCGTGCGCAATCGTTTCTCGAGCGTCTTCTGCTTGCTTTCGGTATAATATTTCAGCCCGAACATATCCTTGACGTAGAAGGTATCGACCACCTGTTCCCCATAGGTCGCGATCACCGCATTGGCGATATAGACGTTGGATTCAGCCAGCGATCGGGTGAGATCATAGAGCAGGCCGGGGCGGTCGCGGGTGTCCACCTCGATGATCGTGTAGATTTCCGACCCGTCGTTATCAAAGGTGATATGCGTCGGGACCTTGAACACCTTCTCGCGTTTTTTCACCTTGTCGCGGGATTTTAGCGCATCGCGGGCCAGAATTTCACCCTTGAGCGTCTTGGAAATCATCTGCCGCAGGCGCGGCAGGCGCGAGACATCGTAGGGATTGCCTTCGGCGTCCTGTATCCAGAAGGCATCGGTCACCCAGCCGTCTTTGGTGGTGTAGCTGCGGGCATCGACGACATTGGCCCCGACCAGCGCCAGCGCCCCCGCAAGCCGTGCAAAAATGCCCGGATGGTCCGCCATGACAAAACAGGCGCGGGTGGCGTCGCGGTCATCGTCAGGGTGCAGGTCAATGCGGATTTCACCATCCTGAATGTCGCGCAGCTGTTCGGCGAACACGACCTGCGATGCCGTATGAAGCCCCTGCCAATAGGGCGGGTAGTGGCGCGCGGTTTCAGCCTGAATGTCTTTGCGTGGCCAATGGGCGAGCGCGGCACGCAGCGCCTTTTTAGCTCCTGCGCCACGGTTCTCGCGGTTGAGGTCTTCGAGGCCGGTTTCAAGCGCCCGCTTGGTCTGGCGGTACAATCCACGGATCAACACGGCTTTCCAGTTGTTCCACGTGTTCGGTCCCACGCCCCGGATATCGCAGACGGTAAGCACGCAGAGCAGATCAAGCCGCTTGACGGTTTGCACGGCCTTGGCAAAGTCCCGCACCGTACGTGGGTCAGAGATATCGCGTTTCTGCGCCATATCCGACATCAGCAAGTGATAGCGCACCAACCATTCCACGGTGTCGACCTCTGCCTTGTTGAGGCCAAGACGGGGGGCAATCTTGCGGGCCATTTGGGCACCAAGAATCGAATGGTCCTCGGGGCGGCCCTTGGCAATATCATGGAGCAGCAGCGCGACGTAGATCACCTTGCGGTTCACACCGTGCTTGAGGATCGACGAGGCGACGGGCAAGTCTTCTTCCAGCTCGCCCTTTTCAATCAGAGCAAGGTTGGTGATGCATTGGATCGTGTGTTCGTCGACGGTGTAGCTGTGGTACATGTTGAACTGCATCATCGCCACGATGGGTTCGAATTCGGGGATAAAGGCCGACAGCACCCCCAGTTCGTTCATCCGGCGCAGTCCGCGTTCGGGGTTGCCGTGTTTCAGCATCAGATCCAGAAAGATCCGCCGCGCCTCTGGTGTGTTGCGCATGTCTTCGTCGATCAGCGCCAAGTTCGATTTGACCAGACGCATCGCGTCGGGGTGGATCAGCATACCCGTGCGCAGCGCTTCTTCGAAGATGCGCAGCAGGTTCAGCTTGTCGCTGATGAACGCTTGGCCATCGGTGACAGCCAGACGCCCGCCCACGACCTCGTACCCATCGCGCAGTTTGGGGCGGCGGCGAAAGATACGCTCTAGCAGTGGTTCGGCCTTGACGTGTAGCGCTTCGAGCTTGGTGAGGAAGATGCGCGTCAGCTCGCCGACTTCGGTGGCGTGGCGGAAATAGGCCTGCATGAACACTTCGACGCCGCGGCGACCGCGGGTGTCGCGGTATCCCATGGCCTCGGCCACGGCGACCTGCATATCAAAGGTCAACTGCTCTGTCGCGCGTCCCGAGAGCAGGTGCAAATGCCCCCGTACCGCCCAAAGAAAATTCTCGGCGGCGACGAAGGTTTTGAACTCTTCTTCCAGAAATACGCCGCGGTCGACGAGATCGGCGGCGTTTTCGACGCTATAGATGTGTTTCGCGATCCAGAACAGCGATTGCAGATCGCGCAAGCCCCCCTTGGCCTCTTTGACGTTGGGTTCGACGACATAGCGCAGACCCTGCTTGCGGTGCCGCGCGTCGCGCTCTTCCAGCTTGGCCTCGATAAAGCTGCGACCGGTGCCTGCAAACAGATCGGTCTTGAGCGTTTCGTCAAGTTTCTGCGCCAGCGCGGTATCTGCAGCGATAAACCGGTGTTCCAGCAAAGCGGTCTGAATGGTGAAATCTTCGCGCCCAAGGGTCACGCAATCGCGGATGGTGCGCGTTGAATGCCCGACCTTTAGCTTCAGGTCCCACAGCATATAGAGCATGGATTCGATCAGCTTTTCAGTGCGCTGGCTGGGGGTTTGAGGGATGAGGAACAGCAGGTCCACATCGGAAAAAGGTGCCATCTCTCCGCGGCCATAGCCACCAACACCGATCACCGCGAGCTTATCGTCGGGTCCAGGTGCCTCTAGCGGGTGCAGCCGCTGGCCGGCGATTTGCAGGGTGGTGCGGACAAGCTGATCGGTCAGATAGCAATAGGCCGAGGTCATTGGCCGTGCATTGAACGGCGACGCGGCGAAGGCGCGCGCAATTTCCGCGCGCCCGCTTTTCTGTGCATCTTGAAGCACCGCAACAGCAGCCGCCTGTATCTCTGTCAGGTCGCTGAGCCCGTCCAGGGCTGCGCTCAGCGCGGCCGAGACGGCAGCTTCGTCAAAGATACGTGTCGGGGTGCTGATCAGGTGACGCGCGGTGGCCTCACCTGATTCTGCTGGTGCAACAAGGGGTTTCACGTACAGGTGTCCCTTAGAAACCGGCCCCGCCAAAGGCTTGGGGCGCGGGGCTGACGATGACGACGCGCTTGTCGCGGATCGTGGCGACGGCGAGACCGCGTTCAGCGGTGCCATCGGACATCAGACGGAACACGCCGTTGGCCCCACGGAAGCCCGCACCTTGCGTTAGACGGCGCGCCGACAGTGCGTCGGATTTGCCGGATTTCGCCAAGGCCCCTACGGCTGCGATCCCGTCAAAGGCAAGCCCTGCAACCGGGCTAGGTGTATCGCCATAGGCCGCTTTGTAGCGTTGCGTAAAGGCGCTTGTGGCACCAGGGTCAGGCAGGGCGAACCAGCCGCCTTGAACACCCGGCAACGCGAGTGTTTGCGGAGGGATGTCCCAGCGTGTCAGGCCGATGTACTGCGTGGTGGCACCGTTGATGCCGGCTTCGGGCAGCAATTCGGCAAATAGGGGCAGCGCGCTGGCCGAGGATGTCGTGAGGAAGATCGCATTAGCACCGTTGGTATCAATGGCCGCTTTTACACGGGGTACGGCAGCAGTCACAGCGGTCTGGCTAAGGGCGTAATCGACAGTACCGGCAGAGGTCGCCCCATTTGCGGCGATCGCCTTGAGGATCGCATCACGGCCCAGCTGGCCTGCAAGGTCCTGACCATGCAGCACGAGGATGCGGTCCTTGCCGTTGGTCTTGGCATACCGCACCAGCCGGTTTGATGTATCGTTAAAGTTTTGGCCCAGTACAAAGACGTTACCGCCCGCGATGCTGGGGTTATTCGAGAACGACAGGACGTTCACACCCTGTGCCGCAACCGCGTTGCCTGCGGCATTCGCGGCCTCACCGTAAAGCGGGCCCAGAATAATCTGCGCGCCATCCGTCACGGCCTGCGCGGCTGTGGTGCCTTCGGTGGCCGCATTACCGCCCGTGCCATAGACCCGAAGATCGATTTGCACGCCGGCCAAATCACGAATTGCCAGACGGGCGGCGTTCTCAAGCTCTTGCGCCAGCAGATTATCTGCCGCCGATCCGCCCCGCGGGATCAGCAGGGCCACCGGAATAGGTTTGGTGGTGTCCACTTTGGGGCCTTTGACCCCGTTCAGATTTGTCATCCCCACGGGCTCGCACGCGGCAAGCGCTAAAGCGATAAGGGGAAGAATCAAAAGCCTCAGTGGCTTGCGAAGGATGTTGAAAACAGCGATCATAACAGTGTCACTCCATTGGTGGCAGGTCGGCGGCAATGGCCCCGGGCACATATGCACCGATCATAGAGAGTGCGAAAGGCGGGTCCAGCTTGAATTACCAAAAGATTCCCCTTGCAGCGGGGCTTTATTTTGTCGGGGTGCCCATTGGCACCGCCCGCGACATCACCTTGCGGGCGCTGGACGTGTTGGCCTCGGCGGATGTGCTGGCCGCGGAGGACACGCGCAGCCTGCGTAAGTTGATGGATATCCACGGAGTCCCGTTGAACGGCCGCAGGATCATGGCGTTGCATGACCACTCTGGCAACGGCGTGCAGGACAAGCTCGTGGCCGCGATACGCGATGGGCAATCTGTCGCCTACGCCTCAGAAGCTGGGATGCCGCTGATCGCTGATCCGGGGTTCGAACTGTCGCGTGCGGCCGGCGAGGCAGGCGTGATGCTGACCTGCGCGCCGGGCCCTTCGGCAGTGCTGACGGCGCTCGCATTGGCGGGTCTGCCGACCGATGCGTTCTTTTTTGCGGGCTTCCTGCCGAATGCGAAAGGGGCACGGCTGACCGCACTGCAAAAGCTGAAAGAGGTGCAAGGCACGCTGGTATTTTACGAATCACCCAAACGCGTCGGGGCTATGCTGCGGGACGCGGCACAGGCGCTTGGCGGGGAACGCCCCGCTGCTGTATGCCGCGAGCTGACCAAGAAATTCGAAGAAATTCAGCGCGGTACCCTTGATGAGCTGACCGAGCGCTACAGCGGCAAATCCCCAAAAGGCGAAATCGTGGTGCTGATTGATCGCGGGCGTTTACCGTCTGTTAGTGAAAGTGATCTAACCTCTGACCTTGCGAACGCATTGGAAACAAATTCGATGCGCGATGCCGTCGATATGGTGGCGCAGGCATACGACGTGCCGCGCCGTCAGGTGTACCAGGCGGCGTTGGAATTGGGGAAAGATACGTAGGATGACCGAAACACTGGCGACACTGGCAAAATCTGTTCAGGGGGCTGTTTCCTATCACGCAGGACGCGCGGCCGAGCTTCAGGTCGCGCAGGATTATCGTCGGCGCGGTTTTGCACTGGCCCACGAACGCTGGCGCGGTAAGGCAGGTGAAATTGATCTGATCCTGCGCGACGGGGACGGGATCATTTTTGTCGAGGTCAAGAAGAGCAAAAGCCACGACAGCGCCCTGCAGCGTTTGAACCGGAAACAGATGCGCCGTATCTATCGCTCTGCCGAAGAATTCATCGGCGGCGAACCCAAAGGCGCGCTGACGGACGTACGGTTCGACGTGGCTTTGGTCGATCAAACCGGTGACCTGCGCATCCTTGAAAACGCCTTCGGGCACGACTGACCCATTGCACCCCACGCCCTGCTGCGCCATCTAGAAAGGAACAACAGGGAGACCCCTTATGAAAATCGCCTTTCAGATGGACCCGATCGGGGACGTGAACATTAACGCGGACAGCAGCTTTCGTCTCGCAGAGGAGGCGCAGGCCCGCGGGCATACGCTTTTCTACTACACCCCCGACCATCTCGCCTATCAAGAGGGGCGCATCACGGCGCGGGGCCATGACCTGACCGTACAGCGTGCGCAAGGTGACCATGCCACGCTGGGTCCCGAGCGCGAAGTCGATCTGGCAGATTTCGACGTGGTCTGGCTGCGCCAAGATCCGCCCTTCGACATGCACTACATCACCTCTACGCATTTGCTGGACCGTCTCAAAGACACAACGCTGGTGGTGAATGACCCGTTCTGGGTGCGCAACTATCCCGAAAAACTACTGGTGCTGGATTTCCCGCAGCTCACCCCGCCCACGACCATCGCCCGCGATCTGAACACGATCAAAGCATTCAAAGCCAAGCACAAAGACGTCATCCTCAAGCCGCTGTATGGCAATGGCGGTGCGGGTGTCTTCCGGCTGGATGCGAATGACCGCAATCTGGGCTCACTGCATGAACTGTTCAGCGGTTTCTCGCGCGAGCCGTTGATTGTGCAGAAATTCCTGCCTGCCGTGTCCAAGGGCGATAAACGCGTGATCCTTGTCGATGGTGAACCCGTGGGCGCGATCAACCGTGTCCCGGCAGAGGGTGAAACACGGTCAAACATGCATGTGGGGGGGCGTCCTGAAAAGGTGGGCCTGACAGAGCGCGACCTGGAAATCTGCGCCGCAATCGGGCCGTTGCTGCGTGAAAAGGGTCAGATTTTTGTCGGCATCGATGTGATCGGTGACTATCTGACAGAGATCAACGTGACCTCCCCCACCGGTATCCAAGAGCTTGAACGGTTCGACGGCACCAACATCGCCGGTAAAATCTGGGAAGCAATCGAGCGCAAACGCGCATGAGGCTGCTGCGCCCTCTGCTGAACGGCTATTTGCGTTTGGTAGAGAAGCGCAAGTTGGCGCGGACGCGCGACGTTCACAAGATCCGGCGTGATTTCGCCAGAACCGCGCGGCTGCTGTTCCGGGCACCGCGCCGCACGAAGATCACGCGCAGCCGTTTGACCGGCGCGGGCGAGGTTCTGCGGGTGTCCCCGGCACAGACGCGATCCGATCTGGTCATCTTCTACATCCACGGCGGTGGTTTTATCTTTGGCAGCCCCGATACCCACAGTGCCATGCTGGGCGCATTGGCGCAGCGGCTTGGCGCGGCGGCGGTGTTGCCCTATTATCGTCTTGCCCCCGAAGCACCCTTTCCCGCCGCGATCCAAGATGTTGCCGCGGCTTATCAGGCGGTGCTGGACAGCGGCGTGGCTGCGCACAATATTATCCTCGGCGGCGACAGCGCAGGGGGCGCGCTGGCGTTCAATCTGCTAAGCCGTTTATGCGCTGACGCAGGTCCATTGCCGCGTGCGCTGTTTGTGTTTTCACCACTGACAGATTTCCTGCACGAGGGGGCCAGCTTTCGCGAGAATGCTGCGCGAGAGGCCGTTTTGCCGGCGGCGCAGGCCGGTCTTATGGCAGAGATGTATCTGGCGGGGGCAAACCCGAGCGACCCTGCAGTGAGCCCGCTGCGCGCCGATTATCGCGGTGCGCCGCCAGTCTGGATCACAGTCGGCTCGACCGAAATCCTGCGGGATGATGCGCGGCGCATGTCGACGTATCTACAGGATCAAAACGTCAACGTGACGCTGGTGGAGGAACATGATCTTCCCCATGTCTGGCCAATTTTTCACAACTTTTTGCCAGAGGCGCGTACCACGCTGGATGCGCTGACACAGTGGATCAAGCAAGTGCCATCGACGGCAGACGAAAGCTGAGCGCTTCGGCAAGATGCGGTTTACGGACGTCAGTGACCCCTTCTAGATCCGCGATGGTGCGCGCGACGCGCAAGACCCTGTGATACCCTCGGGCCGATAGATGAAACCGCTCTGCCGCGCGCGACAGCAGGGCGCGGGCCTCGGTGTCAGGTGTGGCAATCTGTTCAAGCAGCCCCCCTTCGGCATCGGCGTTTAAAGTTGCGGTGGGATGTCCCGCAAACCGGTCGTGCTGGCGACATCGTGCGGCAAGGACACGCTGGGCCACGTGGGCCGATCCTTCGGCACTGGGCGGCAGGTCCAGGTCAGTATACCCCACAGGGGGTACATCAATGCGCAGGTCAAACCGGTCGCGGAGGGGGCCGGAAACGCGGCTCATGTAATCCTCACCACAAGCGGGGGCCTTGCTGCAGGCGCGGGACGGATCGCTGAGGTAGCCGCATTTGCAGGGGTTGGCTGCGGCCACGAGCATGAATTTGCACGGGTATTTCACATGCGCATTCGCACGGGCGATCATGACCTCACCCGTCTCAACCGGTTGGCGCAGAGTTTCCAGCACGGTGCGGGGGAATTCGGGGAATTCGTCCATAAACAACACGCCATTATGCGCCAGACTGACCTCTCCGGGTTTGGCGAGACGACCACCGCCGATAATCGCCGCCATAGACGCTGTGTGATGCGGTTCGCGAAAGGGCCGCACGCGCGAGATGCCCCCATCGTCCATCAGCCCCGCCAGCGAATGGATCATAGAGGTGCTAAGCGCCTCTTGTGGGGTGAGCGCAGGCAGGATCGAGGGCAACCGTGCCGCCAGCATTGATTTACCCGATCCGGGGGTGCCGACGAACATCAGATGATGTCGCCCCGCTGCCGCAATTTCAAGCGCACGTTTGGCGCGTTCCTGCCCCTTGACGTCGCGCAGGTCGTGACGGCTGGGGCTTTGTGTCACCTCGCCCGGCGTGGCTGCGGGGAGGGGGGACTGTCCGGTAAAGTGACGCACGACCGCGCCGAGGCTCGGGGCTGCGATCACCTGCGCATTGCCCACCCAAGCGGCTTCGGCCCCGGAGACGGCGGGGCAGAGCAGGCTGCGCCCGTTTTCCGCAGCTGCCATCGCAGCGGGCAGCGCGCCGATCACAGGGATCAGGCTGCCGTCTAGTGACAGTTCGCCTAAAGCAACGGTACTTTGGATGACATCATGCGGGAGGATATCGATCGCCCCCAATAACGCCAGCGCAATGGGAAGGTCGAAATGGCTGCCCTCTTTGGGGAGGTCGGCAGGGCTGAGATTGATTGTGATCCGTTTGCTGGGCAAGGCAATCGCCATCGCGCCAAGGGCGGCGCGCACCCTTTCACGTGCTTCTGACACCGCTTTGTCGGGCAGGCCCACGATGGAAAAGGCCGGCATTCCGGCGGACAACGCGCATTGCACCTCGACGATGCGCGCGTCGATGCCTTGGAATGCGACCGTATATGCCCGTGCGACCATTGTTCCCCTGCTGTCCTGTCGTGCCTTCAGTGGTAGGGCGGGGGTGTTTAAGAAGCGTTAACGGATGTGGAAACCGGAGGATTTGAGTTTATTTGGCAAAATGAAGCAGGGCGCGGGTGACCGTCAGACCTGATAGTTGATGGTGCCAATGTCCCAGCCGCGTGGCGTGATGTGAATATCAGTGACAGAGAGGTTGTCGATCTTATGCGCCATTGCGGCATGGGCATCGACGCCAAGCGCGCGTTGGACTTGGGTCAATATCACGCCGAAATGCGCCACAGCGATGATGTGCGTGTTCGGGTGGGCTTGGGTGATCCGGTCAACGGCTGCGTTGATGCGGCGGGCTGCGTCATTCCAGCTTTCGCCTTCGGGGGCCGCAATATCGCCGGGGGTGGTCCAGTAGGCGCGGCTGAGCTCCGGATGGCTTTGTGACACATCGCGGGCGTGCATACCGTCCCAAAGCCCGAAATCAAGCTCGCGTAGGTCAGGATCGTGCGGCAGGCGCATCCGGCTGGCCGAGGCGAGCGTATCGGCCGTGGCAGAGGCACGGATCAGATCGGAGGAGATCAAAACCGAGGACTGTGGCAGATGGGCGTTCAGCCGAGCGATCAATGCGTGATCGGACAGATCAGCAGGGACATCGCGCCAGCCGACAAAGTTTTTTTCGTGAGTCGGGCCGTGGCGCACCCAATGCCAAATTGTCATGATCAAAGCGCCTTTTGCCGCGGGTGGTTTGCAATTTGTTTAGCGTTGCTGCGCCAAAGTCAAAGCGGGCAGCGGACGAAAAGCCAATTCTTTTTCGAATCCACGTGAACCAACTGGCGGTTTTCCGCGTTTACATGAAAAGGCGCAAGGACATGTGCCTAGTTTGTAGGGATGGACATCATGACGCTTGCGCAATCACGTGACTTTTCTTTGACCCGCACCGCAATGAAAGCAGAGCTTTTGGATGCGGAGACAGAACTGAGGCTCGCATATGCTTGGCGTGACCAGCGTGATGAGCAAGCACTGCATCGGCTGATCACGGCCTACATGCGCTTAGCTATTTCGATGGCGGGTAAATTCAAGCGCTATGGCGCATCGATGAACGATCTTGTTCAAGAGGCCGGACTGGGCCTGATGAAAGCCGCCGACAAGTTTGATCCTGATCGCGGGGTACGCTTTTCCACCTATGCCGTTTGGTGGATCAAGGCGAGCATTCAAGATCACGTCATGCGCAATTGGTCGATGGTCCGTACCGGGTCGACGTCCTCGCAAAAATCCCTGTTTTTCAATATGCGTCGTGTCCAGGCGCGGTTGGAGCGTGAAGCTCAGGCCGCGGGCGAGACATTGGATCGCCACCAGCTGCGGCAGATGATCTCTACCGAGATTGGCGTGCCGATGCATGACGTCGAGATGATGGAAGGCCGCCTGTCGGGATCGGACTTTTCTTTGAATGCGACGCAATCTGCCGAGGACGAGGGCCGCGAATGGATCGATGCGCTGGTCGATGATAGCGCGCAAGCTGCCGAACGGGTCGAGGATAGTCACGACACATTGACGCTGCGCAATTGGTTGTTCTCGGCGATGCAGGCGCTGAACGAACGCGAGCAGTTTATCGTGCGCGAACGCAAATTGCGTGACCAGCCCCGCACATTGGAAAGCCTTGGCGCAGAGCTGAGCCTGTCAAAAGAGCGTGTACGCCAGCTTGAGGCTGCTGCATTTGGTAAGATGCGCAAGACGCTTGAAACGCAATCGTCCGAGGTGCGCCATTTCCTGATGTGATCCGGCGGTCTGTACCGGTAGCACTGGCCTGTCTTCCGCGCCGCATTGCGCAGGAACGGGCTGGCGCAAAATGACCCGCCCCCCTATTGTCTGGCCAAACACCGACGATGGGGGCGATCATGCTGGCTGGCAAACATATTCTGCTTATAATCGGGGGCGGTATTGCCGCCTTCAAATCCCTTGATCTGATCCGCCGTCTGCGTGAGCGCGGTGCTGTTGTCACCCCTGTTTTAACCCGCGCGGGCGAGGAGTTCGTGACACCCTTGTCTGTCTCTGCGCTGGCGGGGCAAAAGCTGTATCGTGACCTATTCGATCTGGGTGACGAGGCAGAGATGGGGCATATCCAGCTGAGCCGCGTCGCTGATCTGGTTGTTGTCGCCCCTGCCACGGCTGATCTGATGGCCAAGATGGCGACGGGTGCAGCGAATGATCTGGCCTCTACCTTATTGTTGGCGACGGATACGCCGGTGTTGGTCGCGCCAGCAATGAATGTGCGCATGTGGGATCACCCTGCAACGCAGCGCAACCTTGCGGTTTTGCGCGGCGATGGCATCAGCGTCGTCGGGCCCAACGACGGTGATATGGCCTGCGGGGAATTCGGCCCGGGCCGTATGTCCGAACCGCTTGAAATAGTTGCGGCAATAGAGGCGAAGCTGGCGGATGGCCCGCTGAAGGGCCGGCGTATTCTGGTGACCTCTGGCCCGACGCATGAACCCATTGATCCTGTGCGCTATATCGCGAACCGGTCGTCAGGGGCGCAGGGCACGGCGATTGCCCGCGCGCTGGCTGCTTTGGGAGCAGATGTGATCTTTGTCACCGGTCCCGCCGATGTGCCCCCCCCCGACGGGGTAGAGGTGATCCGGGTGCAAACGGCACAGCAGATGCAAGAGGCGGTAGAGGCGGCATTGCCCGTCGACGCCGGCGTGTTTGCGGCAGCTGTGGCCGATTGGCGTATGGCTAGCGCCAGCGACCGAAAGTTGAAAAAGTCGAAAGACGGCTTGCCGGTGCTGAGCTTTGCGGAAAATCCTGATATTCTCAAGACTGTCAGCGCAGCAGGCGCACGGCGTCCGCAGCTGGTCGTGGGCTTTGCCGCCGAGACCAATGATGTGGTGGAAAACGCCACCGCCAAACGTTTGCGCAAGGGCTGTGACTGGATTGTCGCCAATGATGTGTCGCCAGCCACGGGGATTATGGGCGGGGCAGAAAACGCCGTGACCCTGATTTCGGACGCGGGTGCCGAAAGCTGGCCGCGCATGGGCAAGGATCAGGTGGCGCAGCAGTTGGCGGCACGCATTGCAGACGCGTTAAGCTAGAGTTTTCTTGCCTTCGGCGAGGATTTTGAACCATTTGGAAAACGTCCGAGCGGGCGTCGCGGAGCGAATGATGGCGGAGATTAAATTCAAACGTGTCAGCGGCAATGATGACCTGCCGCTTCCGGCTTATGCCACGGCGGGGGCTGCGGGGATGGACCTGCGCGCATTCCTGCCGGATGGCCCGTTAACATTTGTCAAAGGGCAGATCAGCCTGATCTCTATAGGGTTTTCGGTGGAGCTGCCCCGCGGGACCGAGATGCAGATCAGGCCGCGGTCCGGTCTTGCGTTAAAGCACGGGTTTTTAATCCCCAACGCGCCAGGGACCGTGGACGAAGACTATCGCGGCGTGGTGATGGTCGGGCTGTACTATGTGGGGGATGCGCCTTTCGTGATGCGGCACGGTGACCGGATCGCCCAGGCCGTTATTGCACAGGTCCAGCAATACGACTGTGTCGAGGTGGACGCCTTGTCGGACACGACACGGGGCGGCGGGGGATTCGGCTCTACGGGGCTGAAATAGGGTCTGATCGCAAAGGGTTGCGCTGTCGCGAAACTTTAACATAGCTGAAATGAATGTGACTTAATGCAGCCGTAGGTTTCCCGAAAAAAGGGGAACCGAATGCTTCAGCTTCAAGCCGTCACGAAAACATTTGGCGCGAATACAGCCGTTCACGCAGCGAGCTTTTCCGTCGACCGTCCGATGATGATCGGCATCATCGGCAGTTCCGGTGCCGGTAAATCGACGCTGCTGCGGATGATGAACTGTCTGACCCCCGCCAGCTCGGGCGAGATACTGGTGAACGGGCGCGACATCACCAAGCTGCGCGGATCAGAGAAGCGTGACTGGCAATCCCACTGCGCAATGATCTTTCAGCAGTTCAATCTGGTGCCCCGGCTGGATGTGGTGTCGAACGTGCTGCACGGCACGTTAAACCGCCGGTCTACACTGTCGACGATGTTCAACATCTTTCCCCAAGACGACATTGTCCGCGCCATTGATATCCTTGATCGTCTGGGCATCGCTGAACACGCGCCCAAACGTGCCGAGGCCCTATCGGGCGGGCAGCAGCAACGTGTCGCCATTGCGCGCGCGCTTATGCAGGACCCGACGATTATCCTCGCGGATGAACCCATCGCCTCGCTTGATCCGATGAATGCGCAGCTGGTGATGCAGGCGCTGCGCGACATCCACGAGCAGGACGGGCGCATGGTGATCGCGAACCTGCATACGCTGGATACAGCCCGCCGCTATTGCGACCGCGTGATCGGCATGCGGCAGGGGCGGATCGTGTTTGACGGCACGCCTGCGCAGCTGACCACCGGTGTGGCACGCGACATTTACGGGGCGGATGCCAGCTTTTCCGAAGCGACGACATCGACCCAGATCGAAACGCTGTCCGCCCGTCCCAAGGTGGTGGCGGCGCTATAGCCCTTCGTTTTTTCTATCCCCCCTGCCTCCGTTCCTTGGGGGCCTATCTGCAAAAGAAGAGAGACGACCGATGAACAAGTTACTTGCTGCTGCTCTGGCGACGACAACCCTTGCGACGGGTGCGGCTGCGCAGGCCGAAGCCATCTCTGAATTCCGTATCGGTATTCTGGGCGGGGAGAACGCCCAAGACCGGATGAATTCTAACGAATGTATGCGCGTCATGACCGAAGATGCATTGGGTGTGCCGACCAAGATTTTCGCCCCTGCCGACTATAACGGCGTTATTCAGGGTCTGCTGGGCGGCACGCTGGACATGGCGTGGCTGGGCGCTTCGGGCTATGCGGCGGTGTATCTGCAAGACCCCGAAGCGGTTGAGCCTGTACTGGTTAAAATGAACCTGGACGGGTCTTATGGCTACCACTCCATCGGGTTTGCCCGCGCCGACAGCGGCATCACCAAGCTCGAAGGCGTCAAGGGCAAGGTCTTTGGCTTTGGCGATCCGAACTCGACCTCAGGCTATCTGATCCCGTCGATCGAGATCCCGCAGATGGGCGAAGGGATCACCATGGAGTCCGGTGGCTACTTTGGGGAGGTCAAATTCACCGGCGGTCACGAGCAGACAATCGTTGCGGTCAACAATGGCGACATCGACGCAGGGGTGACCTGGGCCGACGGTCAGGGCAACTGGGAAGACGGCTATAACTCGGGGGCGCTGCGCAAAGCGGTGGATTCGGGGCTGGTTGATATGAACGATCTGGTGGAAATCTGGCGCTCTAAGCCGATCCCTGAAGGCCCCGTCGTTTTGCGCAGTGATCTGCCGCAGGACGTCAAAGACAAGATGACCACGCTGGTGGACACCCTGTATGAAACCGATCCCGACTGTACCTATGGCGTTGCCGCAGGGGACAGCCTTGGTTTCGATCCGATCACCCATGACGCCTATGTGTCGATCATCGAGGCACGCAAGGCAAAATCGAATTGATTAAAGTAATTTAAGCACTGTCGCTGGCTCCGATCCTCATCGGGGTCAGCATTTTTACGTAAAGGCTTCCCATGACTGCGACATCGCATACCAACCCCGACCGAGCAGGGATTCAGGACAGCTATCTGGCGCTGGCCAGATCGAAGCGCTGGATGAATCTGGTGCTGTTGATCCTTTTTGTGGCGCTGCTGGTGGGCGGCTTTAATACCGCGGGCGACCGCAATGCAGGCGGGTTCTGGGACGGGCTGCCGAACGTTCTCGATTTCCCCGCTGACGTGATCGCCGAAGCGATTGAGCGCGGGCACCTTTTACCCGGATATATGGCGAAATACCTGCCTTCGTTGATCGAGACGGTGAATATTGCCGCGGCGTCGACCCTGCTAGGCGCAATGATCGGTCTGTTTCTGTCGCTGATGGTCACGCGCGGGCTTGCCCCTCTGCCGTGGCTGGTCGGTCCCTTGCGCCGCGTGCTGGACCTGTTGCGCGCCGTCCCCGAGATCGTCATCGCGCTGGTGTTGATCTTTATGCTGGGCGGCGGGCCAGTGCCCGCGATGATTGCCATTGCGCTGCATACCATCGGTGCGTTGGGTAAGCTCTTTTCCGAGGTGAATGAAAACGCCTCTCTCAAACCGGTAGAAGGTCTTGCCTCTGTCGGGGCCAGCTGGAGCCAGCGCATGTGGCTGGGGGTAATCCCGCAAGTGGCCCCGAACTACGTCAGCTATGCTCTGCTGCGGTTCGAGATCAACATCCGCGCCTCTGCGATCCTTGGCTTCGTCGGGGCAGGGGGCATCGGCTACGACCTGCGCAACACCATGAGCTGGGGGCAGGGCAAGTTCGACGAGGCTGCCGCCATCTTCCTTTTGCTGTTCCTGACGATTGTGATCGTCGATCAGCTTTCTTCCGTTTTCCGTAACCGTCTGACCCACGGACTGCCGAGTGCAAAGGTGACCCTATGACCGCGACCGCCCTTCACGCCCAGACGATGGTGCACTTCTCGCGCAAGCGGATGACCGCTTTGGCGCTGCCCCTGATTGCGCTGGCCTATTTCGTCTATATCTTCTTTGCCTTTGATATTGCGGGGCTGGGGGATCGGATCAACGTCGGCAACGCCCGCACGCTGGTGTCTGATACCTATAGCTACAAAACCCATGTCACGCAGGACAACCGTGACGGCGCGTTTTCCATCGCAATCGAAGGCGAGCGTAAGGGCGCATATGAAACCGGTACGGCCCCTGACTGGGTTACGCTGGGGGATCGCCCCGTTGCTGATCTGGGGGGCGGGCATATCGTGACCTTCGGCCCGCAAGTGACCTATGACATCCCGGGCTATGGTACCGTGGTGGCCGAACCGGGACAGCGCGGCGTTCAGGCGACATTCCCGCCCGGCGATATCCCCGACTATATCAGCGCATCCAAGAACCGTGTGATGATTAACACGGATGCAGGGCGCCTGACGATCACCCGCAACCGGACCGAGGTGTTCAAGTACAACTACGGCTGGGAGCTGTTCTTTTTCACGCTCGATAGCCCCTATCACGGGCTTGGCCCTGTTGCACTGCTGGGGCGCGCGGTCAGCGGCGAAGCAGGCGCGATTTTCCACGATTTCTGGACCAACCGCATGTGGCGTCATGGCGATGTGGCTTGGGCGTTGTACGAGACGTTGTTGATGGCATTCCTTGGCACGTTTGGCGCAGCGATCATCGCTTTGCCGCTGGGGTTTCTGGCCGCCAAGAACTTTACCCCGCTGCGGTCCTTGCGCTTTGCTGCACGGCGCATGTTCGACTTTCTGCGCGGGGTTGACGGGCTGATCTGGACCATCGTCTTATCGCGGGCCTTTGGGCCGGGGCCGCTGACGGGGGCACTGGCGATCCTGCTGACCGACACGGGGTCCTTCGGCAAGATGTTCTCGGAAGCGCTTGAGAATGTGGACGGCAAACAGATCGAAGGCATCACCTCCACCGGGGCGAAACCGCTGCAACGCTATCGCTTTGGGGTGATCCCGCAAATCGTGCCGGTGCTGCTGAGCCAGATCCTGTATTTCCTTGAATCCAATACGCGGTCCGCGACGATCATCGGGGCGATCACCGGTGGCGGCATCGGTTTGCTGCTGACCCAGGCGATTGCCACCCAGAAGGACTGGGAAGAGGTGACCTACTACATCGTGCTGATCGTGCTGATGGTCATGGCGATGGACAGCTTTTCGGGCTGGCTGCGCCGCAAGCTGATCAATGGCGACGAGGGTGGTCACTGATGCCGCGTCTTACTGCTGACACCCCCTACATGCACCCCGACTGCGAGATCAAAGATGCGACATTCGGAGCCTACACAGAGGTTGGACGCGGGTCGCGTATCGCGCACAGCCAGTTTGGTGACTATAGCTACTGCGACCGCTACGCCGACATTGCCAACACCACCGTGGGCAAGTTTGCAAACATCGCGGCCTATGTGCGGATTGGGGCCACAGACCACCCGATGGAGAAAGCCAGCCTGCATCACTTTCACTACCGTGCAGGCGACTACTTTGACGATGCGACTGACGATGACGCTTGGTTCGCGCACCGCCGTGGGCGGCGCGTCACCCTTGGACACGACACGTGGCTGGGCAACGGCGCACAGGTCCGGCCAGAGGTAACGATCGGCCACGGGGCCGTTGTGGCGGGTGGGGCCATCGTGACCAAGGATGTCGCCCCCTATATGATCGTCGCGGGCATCCCTGCAGTGCCGCTGCGCGCGCGGTTCAGCCCAAGTATCGCCGACCGCATGATGGCACTGGCATGGTGGGACTGGTCCCACGACGCGCTGCACCGCGCGCTTGGGGACTTCCGATCGCTTTCAGCAGAGGCGTTTCTGGAACGGTACGAATAACGCCGGCCGCCTCAGGAATCTGCCAGTGTTAGGGTCACTTTGTCCCCCGCAAACCACGTGCGCCCGTATTCCAGCGGTTGGCCTTGATCATCCACGTTCAGGTTGATCGTGCGTAAGATCGGCGCGCCCTCAGTCACGCGCAGATGCAAGGCTTGGGTGGCGCTGGCGAGCTTGGCATTGATGCGGGTCGAGGCACGGGTGTAGTCCGTCACCCCCCCCAGTCGCAGCGCCGCCGTCACCGATTGCGCCTGTTCAAGATGCGCCAGCATGTCGGGGAAGCGCGCGGCAGAGAAGACGCTGCGAAACAGCGCGATCACCTGATCATCAGCAAAGGAAAGCCCCTCGCAGACCTGCACCTGGGCGTTCTCGGCCAAGGCAAGCGCGCTGCTTTCCTCGGGCCGTGCGGTGCGGGTTTCCAGCGTCAGGAACTCCTTGCCCGGAATGCGCCCCTGTGCGGTGAGGTTTTGGTGAAAACGGACGCGGCGGCCAATGGGGTAATCGGTAGGGGTAGAGGTCACAAACACCCCCGCACCGCGCCGCGGCAGGACCAGCCCTTCGTCCGTCAGCGCCTTTATCGCATGGCGCACCGTATGCCGGTTCACCCCGAACCGCGCAGCAAGCGCGCTTTCGGTCGGTAGCTTGTCATCAGGGCCATAGACGCCAGAGCCAATATCACTGCGCAGACTATGGGCGATGGCGGTCCAGATCGAGGTGCGTTGGGGCATGTCACAAATATTTCGCAAAAGGAGGGCTTGGCGCTGGTCCGCGCGGCGGCTATTATTTGTCTAGTTGTATAGACAACTCGAAAAGGTGTCTAGATGAATATGATGAATGAAAAGATCGACCCCAACGCGCCTCGTAAGTCGTGGTTGGGGCTGCTCGCTAAATCCCCCGCAGCCGAGATCGCACGCCTGTGGACCGCCTATGACACCCACCCCGATCACAGTATTTTGCGCGCGCCAGAGATTGGCGGCGTGATGGTGCGCGGGCGGGCAGGAGCCGTGGGTGCCGCGTTTAACCTTGGCGAAATGTCCGTCACCCGCGCCTCGGTCAAACTGGGCTGCGGTACGGTCGGTCACGGCTATGTGCAGGGCCGCAGCAAGGACCACGCGCTGCAGACAGCGCTGATTGACGCACTGATGCAAACCGAAGCAGCGACGCAGGTAGAGGCCGCGATACTTGCCCCCCTGCGCAAGGCGCGTGACACGGCCAAGGCCACCCGCGCGGCCAAGGCGGCGGCGACCAAGGTGGATTTCTTTACAATGGTACGAGGGGAAGACTGATGCAGGCCCATGCTTTGGAGGGCGGCTTTACCAACGCCCCAATCGACGCCGCCCGCGCCTTTCGCGGGCTGATGACCGCCATGGCCCGCCCCGGCACGATTTGTGACGTATCAGGTGCCACCGCGCCCGCGCCGCTTAGCGTGGCAGCAAGTACCGCGATCCTGACGCTGTGTGATCCCGATACGCCGATCTATCTGGGGGCGGCCTGTGATACGCAAGATGTGCGCGACTGGATTACCTTTCAAACCGGCGCGCCTTTTGCGCCTGCCGATAAGGCGATGTTCGCCGTGGGGGGCTGGGATGATCTGCCTCTCGCAAAGTTCGCCATCGGCACCGCAGAATACCCCGATAGGTCAGCAACGCTGATCGTCGAAATGCCCGAGCTGTCCTCCCATGGTGCGACCCTGAGCGGGCCGGGCATCAAGGATACCGCTAGCCTGTCGCTGCCGGACTGCGCTGCTTTTCAAGCGAATGCCATGCTGTTCCCACTGGGGTTGGATTTCATTTTTACTTGCGCAGACCGGCTTGCTGCGCTGCCACGCACGACGAGGGTTCGCTGATGTATGTTGCAGTCAAAGGGGGCGAACGCGCCATCGACAACGCCCATGCGTGGCTGGCCGAGGAACGGCGCGGGAACCGCGATGTGGCGGAACTGGGCGTAGATCAGATCCGCGAACAGATGACGCTGGCTGTCAATCGCGTGATGGCGGAAGGGTCGCTTTATGATCCCGACCTTGCCGCGCTGGCGATCAAACAATCGCGTGGTGATTTGATCGAGGCAATCTTTCTGATCCGGGCCTACCGCACCACGCTACCCCGTTTTGGCGGCTCTAATCCGGTGGATACCGCTGCGATGGCGTGTGACCGCCGTGTCTCGGCCACGTTCAAGGACGCACCGGGCGGGCAGGTTCTGGGGCCGACATTCGACTATACCCACCGTCTGCTGGACTTCAAACTCGCCGCCGATGGCGAGGTCGCAGAGATGCCGCAAACAGAGCCTAATGCAGGTGAAACGCCTCATATCATGGGGTTCCTTGACCGCGAGGATCTGATCCAGTCGGAACCCGCAGGAGCAGAGAAACCTGACGATCTGACCCGCAGCCCGCTGGAGCTTCCGGCCAGCCGTGTCTTGCGATTGCAGGCTCTAACGCGGGGGGATGAGGGGTTTATCCTTGGCATGGCTTACTCCACCCAACGGGGCTACGCACGCAACCACGCCTTTGTGGCAGAGCTGCGCATCGGTGCCGTGGCCGTAGAGATGGACATACCCGAATTGGGCTTTGCCATCGACATCGGCGAAATCACCCTGACCGAATGCGAGACGGTCAATCAGTTCACCGGCTCTAAGACGGAGCCGCCACAGTTCACGCGGGGCTATGGGCTGGTCTTTGGGATGGCTGAACGCAAGGCGATATCAATGGCGCTGGTCGACCGCGCGCTGCGCTGGAAGGAGTTGGGCGAGGATAATCTGGGCGCACCCGCGCAGGACGAGGAATTCGTGCTGTACCACGCCGACAATATTCAGGCGACGGGGCTTCTGGAGCATATCAAACTGCCCCACTACGTCGATTTCCAATCCGAACTGGAGCTGATCCGCAAGCTACGCCGGGAGGCGCAGGCAGGGTCGCAGGCGGGGGAACAAGCCGAAGGGAAGGGCCCCTCCGGGGGGAGTTTAACAGGCAAAATGAAAGAAGGGGTGGCGTCATGAGCGACTATAACTTCGCCTATCTGGACGAGCAGACCAAACGCATGATCCGCCGCGCGATCCTGAAAGGGCTGGCGATCCCGGGCTACCAAGTGCCTTTTGCCAGCCGCGAGATGCCGATGCCTTATGGCTGGGGCACGGGCGGTGTACAGGTGTCGGCGGCGGTATTGACGCCCGAAGACCGGTTCAAGGTGATCGATCAGGGGGCCGATGACACCACCAATGCAGTCTCTATCAGACGGTTTTTCGAGAAAACGGCGGGTGTCGCCGTGACCGAAGCCACCACCGAGGCCAGCGTGATCCAGACCCGTCACCGCATCCCCGAAGCGCCCCTGCGCGAGGACCAGATCCTTGTCTATCAGGTGCCGATCCCCGAACCGCTGCGGTTTCTCGAGCCATCAGAGGTAGAGACCCGCAAGATGCACAGCCTTGAAGAATACGGATTGATGCACGTGAAACTTTACGAGGACATCAGCCAGCATGGTGCGATTGCCACCGCCTATGCTTATCCGGTGAAGGTCGAGGGCCGCTATGTCATGGACCCGTCGCCGATCCCGAAGTTCGACAACCCAAAGCTGGAGATGGCAGGTATCCAGTTGTTCGGCGCGGGCCGTGAACAGCGTATCTATGCGGTGCCGCCCTATACCCATGTCGTCAGTCTGGATTTTGATGACTACCCGTTCGAGCCGACCAAAGCAGATCACGCCTGTGATCTGTGCGGCGCGACAGACAGCTATCTGGACGAGCTTATCATGGATGATGCCGGCGGTCGGATGTTCATGTGTTCGGATACGGATTACTGCGGCACTCGCTGTGCGGCGGGGCATTGTGGCGCCCAGGGCACCCCTTTGGCGGAGGACGCGGCATGACCCCGTTGTTGCAAGTGGAAGGCATCGCCAAGATGTACGGCGTGCGGATCGGGTGCACGGATGTGTCCTTTGATCTTTATCCGGGCGAGGTAATGGGCATCGTCGGGGAAAGCGGGTCGGGGAAGTCGACCTTGCTGAACTGTATGGCGGGGCATTTGCAGCCCGACGCAGGTGCGGTGCGCTTTGACACCCGCACTGAGGGCTTGCGCGATACTGTCACGATGAGCGAGCCCGAACGCCGCATGCTGTCGCGCACTGACTGGGCATTCGTTCATCAACATGCCCGCGACGGGTTGCGCATGAACGTCAGTGCGGGCGGCAATGTCGGCGAACGGCTGATGGCCGTGAACGCACGCCACTACGGAGACATCCGGGACAAGGCGATCGACTGGCTGGGCCGGGTCGAGATCAGCGCCGACCGGATCGACGACCGCCCCACGGCCTTTTCCGGCGGGATGCAGCAACGGCTTCAGATCGCGCGCAATCTGGTGACGGGCCCGCGGTTGGTATTCATGGACGAACCTACCGGCGGTCTGGATGTCAGCGTACAGGCGCGATTGCTGGATCTGCTGCGTGGTCTCGTGCGCGAAATGGGGCTGAGCGCCATCATCGTGACCCACGATCTGGCTGTGGTGCGATTGCTCGCCGACCGGCTGATGGTGATGAAAGACGGCCATGTCATCGAGAGCGGCCTGACCGATCAGGTGCTCGACGATCCGCAGCATGCCTATACGCAGCTTCTTGTTTCCTCTGTCCTACAGGTATGAACCCGATGATTACTGTTGAAAACGTATCGAAATCCTTTGTGCTGCACAATCAGGGGGCTGCCGAAATCTCTGTTATGGCGGGGGCGTCGCTGTCGGTGGCACAGGGGGAATGTATTGCCTTGGTGGGCGCGTCGGGGGCCGGCAAATCGACCCTGATGCGGATGATTTACGGCAATTATCTGACCCAGTCGGGCCGGATTATGGTAGGCGATCTGGATGTCGTAACCGCGGCACCACGCCAGGTGATCCAGCTGCGCCGCACGACGTTGGGCTATGTCAGCCAGTTCCTGCGGGTCGTGCCGCGTGTCTCGACACTGGATGTAGTGGCCGAGCCGCTGATGGCGACCGGATCGGACCGAGCGACGGCCGAGGCGCAGGCAAAAACCCTGTTACACAGACTGAACATCCCCGAACGCCTGTGGCAGCTGAGCCCCACGACCTTCTCTGGCGGGGAGCAGCAGCGCGTGAATATCGCGCGCGGTTTTGCCTATCCCTATCCGGCGCTTTTGCTGGATGAACCTACCGCCAGTCTTGACCCGACAAACCGTGCCACCGTGCTTGCGATGATTGCCGAGGCGAAGGCGCGGGGCGCTGCGATCATTGGTATCTTCCATGACCACGCCGCCCGCGATGAGATATGCGACCGCCAGTTTGATGTGACGCAGTACACGCCGGGGCTGGCCGCATGAGGGGACGGTTTATTGCGGTCGTCGGTCCTTCGGGCGTTGGCAAAGACAGCGTGATGGAAGGTTTGGCTGCGGCAGACCCGTCGCTCGTGCTCGCCCGACGCGTGATCTCGCGTCCCACCGCGCTGGGCGGCGAGGATTTTGACGGCGTGTCGGAACGTGCCTTTCGGAAGGCCGAGCATGACGGCGCGTTTATTCTTAGCTGGCATGCGCACGGGTGGCACTACGGTATCCCGCAGTCTGTGGCACTGGAGGTGGCGCAGGGGCGTGACGTGATGGTGAACCTGTCGCGGGCCGTTTTGCCACAGGCGCAGGCTTTGTTCGCGCGGTTCTGTGTCATCCTGCTGCGCGCGGATCGCGATGTGCTTGCATCCCGTCTGTCTGCGCGAAACCGCGAGGACGCAGACGAGATCGAGCGTCGCTTGGCGCGGGCAGATTTCGCGATGCCGTCGGGTATGCGCCACCAGGTTATCTGTAATAACGGCCCGCTGGCGCAGACCGTTGCCACAATACGCCAGCATCTTTCCCAAACAGCCTGTACGGCTGGCCAATCCAATCAGAAGATAAAGCCATGACCCAAGAGACGATTTTCGCCAATGCCCGTCTGATTCTACGCGATAGGGTCGAAACCGGCGCGATCCGCATTGCAGATGGGGTGATCACCGATATTGATACCGGGGCCGCCGTGCCAAAGCGCGCGCGGGACATGCAGGGGGATTACATCGCGCCCGGTCTGGTGGAACTGCATACCGATAACCTTGAACGGCACATGTCGCCGCGCCCCAAGGTCGACTGGCCGCACCGCGCCGCGATCCTCGCCCATGACCGAGAGCTCGCCGGGACCGGGATCACCACGGTGTTTGATGCGATCCGCGTGGGGTCGATGATTTCGGCCGAGCATCAGTATCAGAAATACGCGCGCGGCATGGTTGATACCATTCTGGCCATGCGCGATGCCCGGGCCTTGCGGATCAGCCACCACATCCACCTGCGGGCCGAGATTTGTTCGGAAACGCTGGCCGAAGAGCTGGCAGAGTTCGGCCCCGAGGATCGCGTGGGCATTGTGTCGATGATGGACCACACCCCTGGTCAGCGCCAGTTTCGGGACCTGTCGAAATTCGAGGCCTACGTGCGCGGCAAACACAGCTTTGACGCAGCCGCGTTCCAGCGCCATGTCGCGTATCTTTACGACGTGCAAAAGCAGTACGGCAAAGCCCATGAGGCCGCGACGGTTGCGGCTGCCGCCCGCTATGGCGCGGCACTGGCCAGTCATGACGACACCACGGCAGAGCAGGTCGATACCAGTCACGACTACGGGGTACGGCTGGCCGAATTTCCCACCACCGTAGAGGCCGCCAACCGCTGCCACGCCAACGGGATCGCGACGATTATGGGCGCGCCGAATGTCATTCGCGGGGGGTCCCATTCCGGCAATGTCGCAGCGCTCGATCTGGCCAAGGCAGATCGGCTTGATATTCTGTCATCGGATTATGTGCCCGCGGGGCTGTTGATCGCGGCGCTACAATTGGGCGATCTTTGGGGCGATCTGTCGCGTGGTTTGTCGACGGTGACCCGCGCTCCGGCACATCGTGCGGGCTTGATGGATCGCGGGACGCTTGAAGTCGGGGCACGTGGCGATGTGATCCGGTTCGCGCGGCTCGACGGGTTGCCGATCCTGCACGAAACATGGGTCGAGGGGGCGCGGGTCTTTTAACCTGATGCAGCGGTGCGACGCTTGCCGCTCTGCGGGCCTGCCCGTTTACGTTTTGGGTTGGTGTCGGCGGAAAAATGCTTAGGTTGCCGCTTTAGGGTCTGAATACCCGACAAACAAAGCGGGGGCCTCATGCGCCAATCACACATGCAACCAAAACTGCGCGCCTCAGGCGGGGCCGCCTGATGCTGCTGGTTTTGGGACTGGCCGCGCTGATCTGGGGCGCGGGGGCCGCGTTTGGCCAGCCACGCGAACGACGGGTCGTGGTGTTGGGCATGGTGTTTGGTCTGGTGATCGGCTTGAACCTGTTGCTGCCGGCGACGCATCCTTTGCGTGTCGCGACGGGGGGTACGGCGGCGCCTTGGCTGCTGCTGACCGGATTTTTGCTGCTGATCTTTGGCTATAGCTGGGGGCTGAACCGCTTGCGTGCGCGGGCCGAACCCGCAAGCGGCTCCAAACCCGCCGCGCAAACCGGCACGTTTTCAGAGACCGAGCTAAACCGCTATGCCCGTCATATCGTGCTGCGCGAAGTCGGCGGACCGGGACAAAAGGCGCTCAAGCAAGCGCGGGTACTGGTCATCGGAGCAGGTGGGCTTGGGGCGCCGGTGCTGCAATATCTGACGGCTGCCGGTGTCGGAACCATCGGCGTGATCGACGACGACATCGTTGAAAACGCTAACCTACAACGGCAGGTGATCCATAAGGACAGCGCCATCGGCACGCCCAAGGTCTTTTCAGCCCAAGCCGAGATGGAGGCACAGAACCCCTTTGTCACCGTGCGCCCTTACCATCGCCGCCTGACCGACGACATCGCGGCAGAGCTTTTCGCTGACTATGATCTAGTGCTGGACGGCACCGACAATTTCGACACCCGCTATCTGGTGAACCGCACCTGCGTCGCCGCAAGGCTGCCGCTGATTTCGGGCGCACTGTCGCAATGGGAAGGGCAGCTCAGCATCTTTGACCCTTCAAAGGGTGCACCCTGCTACCAATGCATCTTCCCGCAGGCCCCTGCGGCACATCTGGCCCCCAGCTGCGCGCAGGCCGGTGTGATCGGCCCGCTGCCCGGCGTGATCGGTGCGATGATGGCGTCCGAGGCTATCAAGCTTATCACCGGTGCCGGTGCCCCGCTGCGCGGTCAAATGCTGATGTATGACGCGCTTTATGGCGAGAACCGCGTGATCGGCATCTCCAGGCGCGACGACTGCCAGATCTGTGGCGACGCGGGCGAATAGACGACCCGTCATGGCGGCTTAGCGTGCGGGTATTGCGATTGTATTGCCCTGCTGCAGTGCATAGCTTGACCCGTAAAGGAGACCGCCATGACAAACCCGTTGCTACAGGATTGGGACACTCCGTTCGAGATTGCCCCCTTCGACCAGATCTCCGACGATGATTTCGCCCCTGCGCTGGACGAGGCACTGCAGACGCACCGCATGGAAATCGAAGCCATCGCCGGGTGCGAATACGAGCCGACATTCTCAAACACGATCGAGGCGCTCGAGGAAGCAGGCAGCCAGCTTGACCGCGTGTTGGGCGTGTTTTTCACTGTCGCAGGGGCCGATAGCAATCCGGTGCGCGAAGACCTGCAACGCAAATTCTCACCGCTGCTGTCTGCGCATTTCTCTGACATCTCAAGCAACAAGGCGCTGTTCGCGCGGGTCGCATCGGTCTGGGGAAACCGCGACAGCTTTGACCTGACGCCCGAACAGGCACGGGTCCTGATGCTGACCCACCGCGGCTTTGTCCGCGCAGGCGCGGCGTTGGACGGGACGGCGGATGCGCGGATGAAAGAGATCAAGAACCGGCTTGCCGTGCTGGGAACACAGTTTACCCAGAACCTGTTGGCCGACGAACGCAGTTGGTTCATGCCGCTGGAAGAATCCGATCTGGAGGGGCTGCCCGACTTCGTCATCGATGCCGCCCGCGCTGCTGGCGAAGAAAAAGAGGCGGGCGCGCCGGTCATTACCCTCTCGCGGTCTTTGATCACGCCGTTTCTGCAATTCTCGCCGCGTCGCGATCTGCGCGAAAAGGCGTTTCTGGCGTGGCAGGCGCGTGGGGCCAACGGCAATGAGACCGATAACCGCGGCATCGCTGCTGAAACCCTTGCGCTGCGCGAGGAACGGGCCAAGCTGCTGGGCTATGACAACTTTGCCGCCTACAAGCTGGAAACAGAGATGGCGAAAACGCCAAAGGCCGTGCGCCAGCTGCTGATGGATGTCTGGGCACCGGCCAAAGCACAGGCAGAGGCGGACGCCGAGGTGCTGACCCGCATGATGCACGACGATGGCGTAAACGGCGATCTGGCCCCGTGGGACTGGCGCTACTATGCGCAAAAACGGCGGGTGGCGGAACATGATCTCGATGAAGCCGCGTTGAAACCGTATTTCCAGTTGGACCGGATGATCGACGCGGCCTTCGACTGCGCCACACGGCTCTTTTCTCTCGAATTCAAACCCCTCGACGTGCCGCTCTATCACCCCGATTGTCGCGCGTGGGAAGTGACCCGCAACGGCGAACATGTGGCGGTGTTCATCGGTGACTATTTTGCGCGCGGGTCAAAACGGTCTGGCGCGTGGTGCAGCGCCATGCGGTCTCAGGCTAAATTCCCCGAGGTGCAGTCGCCGGTGGTGATGAACGTGTGCAACTTTGCCAAAGCATCGCCTGCGCTGCTGTCCTACGACGACGCCCGCACGCTCTTCCATGAATTCGGCCATGCGCTGCACCAGATGCTGTCGGACGTGACCTATGAATCCGTTAGCGGTACATCGGTCGCCCGTGATTTCGTCGAACTGCCAAGCCAGCTGTTCGAGCATTGGCTGGAGGTGCCCGAGGTCCTGAGCCAGTACGCCACACACGCCAAGACAGGCGAACCGATGCCGGCAGAAATGCTTGCAAAGGTTTTGGGGGCTGCAAACTTTGATATGGGGTTTTCCACGGTCGAATATGTCGCCTCTGCGCTGGTGGATCTTGAATTCCACGATGGCGCGGCACCCGCTGACCCCCTGGCGAAACAGGCACAGGTTCTGGCCGATCTGGGGATGCCCGACGCGATCACCATGCGCCACGCCACGCCGCAGTTTGCCCATGTCTTTTCAGGCGATGGCTATTCCAGCGGCTATTACAGTTATATGTGGTCCGAGGTGATGGACGCAGACGCCTTTGCCGCCTTTGAAGAAGCCGGCGGCGCCTTTGATCCCGGCCGCGCGGCGGCACTAGAGCAACACATCCTGTCGACCGGCGGCAGTCAGGATGCGGCGGAGCTGTACAAGGCGTTCCGCGGCAGATTGCCGGGGGTAGAGGCTTTGTTGAAAGGGCGCGGTCTGACAGCGGGCTGAGCGCCCGCAGCTGACCTGCCTTCGGCGAGAGTTTAAGAGGCAAAATGAAGGGGCGCAGGGCTGCAGCTTCATTTTGCCAAATAAACTCAAATCCCGCCCTCGATACGGGGCGGCTCAGTAGCCTTTGGCGCGGTCCACCAGATGCAAAAAAGGCTCTTGGGCTTCACCGCGGCGGATGTTTTCCACGACGGCCTGTGCTGCTGTGATGGCGCGGGTTTCAGCGGCGATATGGGGGGTAACAGTGACCTTGGGGTGCGCCCAATAGGGGTGCTCGGAAGGCAGCGGTTCGACGCGGAACACATCCAGTGTGGCATGGGCGATCTGGTCGGTATCCAACGCAGCCAGCAGCGCGTCGTCATTGATCAGCGACCCGCGGCCTGGGTTTATAATAAACGCGCCCTTGGGCATCTGCGCTAAGGTTTCGGCGTTCAGCGTGTTCTCGGTATCAGGGGTGTTGGGCAGCAGCAGGACCGCGATCTCGGCGCTGTGTAGGGCATCTCTTAGCCCGTCGTCCCCATGCAGACAGGTCACGCCTGAAATCTCTTTGGGGCTGCGCGACCAGCCGGTGACGTTGAAACCCAGAGACACCAATGTCTCGGCCACAGCCGCGCCTAAGGCACCAAGGCCCAGAATGGTGATCTGACGTTCCTGTGCCAGCGGCGGGGTGCGCGGGGTCCAATCGGTGTCCGTTTTGCGAATGTCCGTGTCTAGCCCCAGATGGTAGCGCATCACATGGCCCGTGACCCATTCAACCATCCCCTTGGTCAGGCCTGGATCCACCATCCGCGCCAGCGGGATATGCAGCGTGTCATTGTTGGTGATATTTTCTACCCCCGCCCAGAGGTTTAGCACCGCCTTGGCCCGCGTGTAGGGAGTGAAATCCTGTAGCGTGCTATTGGGTGCATAGACGATGTAGTCCACGTCCTGCGGGGTGATATCCGTTGATAGGTGAGCCGTGATCCCCGCGGCATCAAGCGCTTGGCGTAGGGGGGCTTCATACGTCACCCAGCGTTCGGGGCGGGCGGCGAAAAGGACGTTCAGGGACATAGGTTTCCTATCTGGGGCGGTGGACATGCGCCGATTGTACAAGGCCAAAGGCCAGCAGCAACACCAGCATCGCCGACCCGCCGTAGCTGACCAGCGGCAGCGGCACACCGACAACGGGCGCCAGCCCCATCACCATCGACATGTTCACCGCAAAGAACAAAAAGAAGTTCAGCGCGATACCAAGGGTTAGCAGCGACGAAAAACGATCCTTGTTGATCAGCGCCGCAGCGACGCAGAAGACGATGATCAGCGCATAGAGACCCAGCAGGGAGAACCCGCCGACAAAGCCGAATTCCTCGGCCAGCGTGGTAAAGATAAAGTCTGTGTGTTTTTCGGGCAGGAAGTTCAGGCGCGACTGGGTGCCTTGCATGAACCCGCGACCGGTCCACCCGCCAGAGCCGAGCGCGATCTTGGATTGGGTGATGTGATAGCCCGCGCCCAACGGGTCGGTGCTGGGGTCGATAAAGGTATCAATCCGCCGGAACTGGTAGTCCTTGATCAGTTGCCACGGGGTGCCGCGGGACTGGAACACCGCCGACACCAGCCCCACCGCGCCTGCGATAACGACCGCGAAATAGCCCCAGTGCACCCCTGCAAGAAACATCAGCCCGCCGCCGGCGGCCATCAACAGGATCGCGGTGCCCAGATCGGGCTGCTTGAGCACCAGCGCTGTGGGGATCAAGATCATCAGGACCGGCAGTAACACCCACAGCGGCCGCGAGGTCTTCTTGGGCGGGAGCCAGTCATAATAGGCCGCCAGCATCATCACGAGCGTGATCTTCATCAGTTCTGACGGTTGCAGGCGGAACGATCCGAGCTCGATCCAGCGCTGCGCACCCATGCCGACCGCGCCGAAAAGTTCGACCCCGATCAGCAGGATCACCGTGCCGAAATAGGCCACGCCCGCAAGGTTCCGCCAAAGCCAGATCGGCACCATACCGGCGGCAATCATCAGCGCGATGCCGAGCGCAAAGCGTTTCATTTGCGGTTCAGCCCAAGGATTAAAACTGCCCCCTGCGACCGAATACAACATTAAGAACCCCACCCCCGAAACAGCAGCCAGCAGGATGGTCAGCGGCCAGTTCAGATGCAGGATCTTGGCAAAGCCTGTGGGGACATGTTTGACCGTATATTCAAGGTAGCTCATGCTTGGTCTTTCCCGCTGAAATCCGCTTGGGGCTGGATCGCGCGCAGGGCTTTTTGCTGCTCGGCGATGCGGCCACGGTCGGCGGTGGGGTAGGCGTCCAGCGGGGGCTCTCCGCCATAGATCGCTTGCAGCATGACGTCGCGGGCGATGGGGGCGGCTGCGGTCGATCCGCCGCCACCGTGTTCCACCAGCACCGATACTGCATAGCGCGGCTTGTCAAAGGGGGCGAAGGCGACGAACAGCGCATGGTCACGGCGTTCCCAAGGCAGGTCTTCGTTGCGGCTGACCCCGCGCGCGCGTTCGGCGGCGGTGATGTTGCGCACCTGACTGGTGCCGCTTTTACCCGCCATGCGCACCCCGTCGGCGATGACCCGCGACCGGTAGCCTGTACCGCGCCGGTCGTTGACCACCGAATACATGCCTTTGCGGACCTGACGCATGTTGTTTTCATTCATGCCCAAGGGCTCGCCCGCACCGCTGGCTTGTTCGACGCCGTCGATCGATTTGATCAGCCGCGGGACCACGGCGCGGTTGGTCGCGAGCCGCGCCGTCATCACCGCCAGTTGCAGTGGCGAGCTGAGCGTGAAGCCCTGCCCGATAGAGGCATTCACCGTATCCCCGATCACCCATGAATCGCCACGCGCGCTTTGTTTCCATGCTTTCGTCGGGGCCAGACCTGCCGCAACAGAGGACAATGGCAGGTCATGTTTCCATCCCAGCCCAAAGCGGTTTGCCATGGCCGAGATTTTCTCGATCCCGACTTTCATCGCCAGATCATAGTAATAGACGTCGCAGGATTGCTTGAGCGAGTTTTCAAGGTCGATCCAGCCGTGCCCTGCGCGTTTCCAGCAGTGGAACCGGCGTCCGCCCACTTCGAGGTGCCCGGGGCAGTATGTGGTTTCCTCGGGGCCGACGATGCCGTCTTCAAGTGCGGCCATGGCGACGACCATCTTGTAGGTTGATCCGGGCGGATAAGTGCCCTGCACGGTCTTGTTCACCAGCGGGCGATAGATGGATTGCAGCAGCGGGTTGTAGTCAGCTGAAGAAATCCCCCCGATAAAAAGGTTCGGATCATAGCTGGGCGACGATGCGTTTGCGACCAGATCGCCGTTGTCACAATCCATGATCACCACCGCAGCGCTTTCGTCACCCAGTCGGGCCTGTACGAAGTTCTGCAAATTGGAATCGATGGTCAGCTGAATATCAGCACCGGACTGCCCTTCGCGGCGGGCCAGTTCGCGCATCACGCGGCCGGTGGCGTTGACTTCGACCTGTTTGGTACCGGCAGACCCCCGCAAAAGGGATTCCTGGCGGGCCTCTACGTTGATCTTGCCGATCTGGAACCGCGGGATACGCAGAACTGCATCGGGGTTTTCCAGCGCGTCCAGATCGGCTTGGCTGACGCGGCCCACCCGGCCAACGATATGGGCAAAATCCGATCCTCGCGGATAGACACGGGTCAGGCCGACTTCGGGGCTGACACCGGGCAGGGCAGGGGCGTTCACGGATACGCGGCCGACTTCGTCCCAGCTGACATCGTCAGCGACAGTGACGGGCAGGAACGGGGCAGAGCGCTTGATCTCGGCCATTGCGCGTGCGCGTACTTCGGGGTCAAGGTCGATCACTTCTCCCAGACGTTGCATCACCGCGTCGACATCATCGGCGTCTTCGCGCACGATCACGATACGGTAGGACGGCACGTTCTGCGCCAGCCGCACCCCATTGCGGTCAAAAATTTCGCCACGCGCCGGCGGAATCAGCCGGATGTTGATCCGGTTCTCTTCGGCCAGCAGGCGAAACTGATCGGCCTGATCGACCTGTAAGTAGTTCATCCGAGCCGCCAGCCCGCCCATGAACAACAGCTGTGCGCCGCCCAGCAATACAGCACGGCGGCTCAGCTTTGAGTGGCTGGCGTCGCTATCGGCTCTGCTGCGTCTCATTCTGCTCTCCTCATGAGCGACCGCCCATACTGTCCAGATCACCGGGGGCGGATTTGCGCACGCCCATCAACGCATGGGTCACGAACACCACAGCCGGATAGGTCAGGATCGTCATGCCCAGCTCGAGCAGGCTAAGCGACCATTGGGGCGGCGGGACCAGCAGCAAAGATAACACGATCCGGTTCAGTATCAAAATGCCGATCAGCCACAGCGACACCGCCAGCCATTCGGCGCCGAAGGTGCTGTCGCGCAGGGTACGTCCGCGGGTCTTCATGTTTTCGCATGCCAGCAGCGCGAGCAGCGCCCATAGGCCCGGGGGCCGTTGCAGCAGCAGATCGGTCATCAGAAACGCAACAGCCAGTAGCACCGCAGGCACATAGTCGGGCCGCCGCACAGACCACGCCAGCGCAAAGGCGATCAACAGATCGGGGGCAATCCAGATGCGGTCGCTGCCTTGATCCAGCAACGCGCGCAGCCGCGCCTCTGCGGGGTCGATGGTCGCGAGGGGGGGGGACAGGTCAGGCGCGAACAATGCGATCGGCTGGGTATCAAGCGGCAGCAGATGGAAAAACAGCAGCACCAGCGCCAACAGCAGAAACGCCGCGCGCATCAGCCATAACCGCAGGGTCGACAGATCATCCATCATTCAGTCTCGGGTGCGATTGGCAAAGGCGCGATCAGGCGGGGCCCGTCTTCGCGAATGACCGCCGCGTCTTCGTTTACCTTTTCAGACCCGTGGTGGCGCAGCACGCGTAGGAACTCCAGCCGCTCAAAGTCAGCCGCGAGCCGCACGCGCAGCCGCCCTCCCGGGTCAGCGGCAACCTGACCGATCAAGATGCCGGCGGGAAAGACACCACCGTCGCCCGAACTGCTGACGCGATCACCGGGGCGCACCAAATCGGGGTTTTCAAGGAAATCAATCGGCGGTGCGGCTGAATTGTCGCCCGCGATAATCGCCCGCTGCCCCGACGGCTGAATTACGGCTGGTATCCGGCTTGAGGTGTCGGTCACCAGTATCACCCGCGCGGTATTTTCCCCCACACCAGAGATACGGCCCACAAGCCCGATGCCGTCCACGGTCGCCCAACCATCGACGATGCCATCCCGCGCACCGACGTTCAGCAATACCGATTGCCGGAAGGGCGAGCCCGAGTCTGCCTGTACCACGCCGGTAATATGGGTCAGGCGCGGGTCCAAGCGGACCTTGTTCAGGTCCAGCAGGCGCGCGTTTTCCTGTTCAAGCTGCAAGGCGGCTTCTTTCCAGGTCTGCATCTTGCGCAGCTCGGAACGCAGCTCTTGGTTCTGAACGGTCAGCCGTTGATAGCTTTGGAAGTCGCGAAACAGGTTTACGGTACCGGTAACCGGTGCCATGGCCCATTCCAGATTTGGAACAAAGCGATCGGTGATCTGGGCGCGAAACCGTTCAACACGGGGGCTGTCGATCCGCCACAGCAGAAAGATACCAGCCAGCACCAGCACGATCACGGCCAGCAACAAGCGGCGCAACGGGCGCCCAAAATCGTTCGAAGAGGATCGGTCGATGGCCATGCGTTATACGTTTCCTACCGCGAGGGCCGCGCCGTCCTGCCGCATCCCGAGCTGTTGGGTTAGCTGTCGTAGTCGATGGCGTGGCGCAGCTGTTTTTCGTACTCCAACGCCTTGCCGGTGCCCAAAGCCACGCAGTTCAACGGCTCGTCCGCCACAGAAATGGCCAACCCGGTCTGTTCGCGCAGTGCCAAATCAAGATCTCCCAGCAGCGCGCCGCCGCCGGTCAGCATGACGCCGCGGTCCACGATATCGGCTGCCAGATCGGGCGGAGTGGTCTCAAGCGCGGTCATCACGGCCTCGCAGATTTGCTGTACGGGCTCGGCCAGCGCTTCGGCGATCTGGGCTTGGGTCACTTCGATCTCTTTGGGGACGCCATTCAACAGGTCGCGTCCGCGGATATGCATCGAGGTGCCACGTCCGTCGTCAGGCATCCGCGCCGTCCCGATAGAAGTTTTCACCCGCTCGGCAGTTGTCTCGCCGATCAACAGGTTATGCTGGCGGCGCAGGTAGTTGATGATCCCTTCGTCCATGCGATCCCCACCGACACGTACGGAGCGTGCGTAAACGATGTCGCCCAGCGACAGCACTGCAACCTCTGTTGTACCACCACCTATATCAACGACCATGTTACCGGTCGGATCAGTGATCGGCATGCCTGCACCAATCGCGGCGGCAATCGGTTCGGCAATCAGCCCGGCACGGCGTGCACCTGCAGACAGCACCGACTGGCGGATCGCACGTTTCTCGACCGGCGTCGCGCCATGTGGCACGCAGACGATGATTTTGGGCTTAGAAAAGGTCGACCGTTTATGCACCTTGCGAATGAAGTGTTTTATCATCTCTTCGGCGGTGTCGAAATCGGCAATCACGCCTTCGCGCATGGGGCGGATCGCTTCGATGCTGCCGGGGGTCCGGCCCAGCATCAGCTTTGCGTCTTCACCCACCGCAAGTACCTTTTTGACGCCGTCCTTGACGTGATAGGCCACGACCGACGGCTCCGACAAAACGATGCCCTTGCCTTTGACGTAAACCAGCGTGTTCGCGGTCCCGAGGTCGATGGCCATATCGGACGAGAACATACCACGGAATTGATCAAAAAAGGACATGAGCAGCGGACCTTGCAAAAATTCATTTTGGCCCGTCGACTCTGACAAGTCCCGGGCTCATCGGCTTATAGGCTGATGACGTCAAAGACGAAAGGGGGGTTGACCTTTGGGGTGGCATGATGCCGCCGCTGCGCTATGGTTTCCGTCAGGGCAGATAAACGGGGATGCGAGAAATGCAGAAGATTCAAGTTATTGGTGTGCATCACATCACTTTAATGGGCGCGGATCGTCAGACCAGTATTGATTTCTGGGAGGGGTTGCTGGGCATGCCGTTTATCTTTGACCAGCCAAATCTGGACGATCCCGACGAAGGACATCTGTACTTTGATCCCGGCGATGGCCGTTTGATCACGATCTTTACCAATGAAAACCGCAACCCCGTGCACAACCGCACGCCAACCGATGCAGGCTGCGTGCACCATGTCGCGTTTGAAGTCGACCGCGCCATGTTCGACCAGGTTCTGGATCGGCTTAAGGACCGCGGGATCGGCAATTCCGGCGTCAAGGATCGCGGGTTCATGCATTCGATCTATTTCAAGGATCCGCTTGGGTTCCTGATCGAACTGGCCTGCTATACTTTTATTCCGCCGCGCGGGTCATCCCATGCCGAGGTCATGCTCGAAGCGCATAAACTGCGCGTTGCCCGCGGCGATCACCACATCGAACGCCAGCATCTGGCCGATGCCACCGTGATGATCGTAGAGCGCTCGCAGAGGTCCCTGTCAGAGGATCGCAGCGCAAAGAACCCCTATCGCTAAAGGCCGTCCGGTACCGAATACAGGCGGGTCAAAAATACCACATTCAAACGCATCATGACGGTGATTTCTCTTGGTGGTTGCAGGCGGATTCCGCCGCGCCTAAGAGCTGCCACACGAGCAATCATAAATTGTGTGAAGGAACCAGCATGATCCGTAATCTTTTTATCGCCTCCGTCTTGAGCGTGTCGGCAACCGCCGCTGCAGCCGAACTGACCTATGGCGCAGCATTCGCGAAGCTTCACGACTTTGACGTTGACGGCGCAGGCACGATCGACGTGAAATCCTTGGGCGGTGGCATCGAATACCGCTATGATAACTTCATCTTCTCGGGCGAATTGTCGAACATCGACATCGAAGGCGTCGACATTGAACTGGGTACCGTGGGCGTTGAATACGCGCTGGCCAACGGGTTCAACATCGGTCTGGACTACTCGCGTTTCGACCTTGCGGGGATGGATGCCGATGTGACCAGCCTCTTCGGGATGTATCAGTCAGGCGCACACACTTTTGGTGCCGCGATCGGTGATTCCTCTGATCTGGACGACATGACGTTTAGCATTTTCGCCGCTTGGGATGTCACCCCCACCGGCACCGTCGGTCTTGACCTCGTCCACATCGAAGACGAAACGCTGTACGCTGCCTACGCCGACTATGACGTTGCGCAATACAACGTGCAGGCGGATCTGGTGAAACTGGACGATCTGAGCATCGTCGCCGTTGCAGGCGGTTATGAATTCGCCAACGGTTTTTCGGCCATCGGTTCTGTCGGTTTCCTTGATCTGGGTTCGGAAGATGTACGTGCGATCACCATCGGTGGTCAGTATGAATTCACCCCCGGTGCGAACGTAGAGCTGGCCCTGGGCCGCTTGGACTTCGACAGTGGCGCAGACGTGGATCAAGTGACATTCGGTGTGAACTACGAACTGGGCCGCCGCACATCCAAGCGTCGTTCGTTGGGCAACATCTTCTCGAGCGCGACAGGTTCCTTTGCAGGTCTGACAGATTTCTAATCTGCGCTAACAAGACGACAGACAAAGAAAAGGCCCCCGATTTCGGGGGCCTTTTTTGCATCTTTGGGGGGCGTGGTGCCGATGGTTTAGCCCACGTCCTTATAGCTGATCTCGCGCTTGTCCGTGCCGCCTTTCTCGCGGCGCACCAGCAGGCGGTTCAGCGCGTGGATATAGGCGCGGACCGATGCGACAACCGTGTCGGTATCCGCTGACTGTCCTGTGACGATCCGGCCGTCTTCCTCGAGGCGTACAGAAACCGTCGCCTGCGCGTCGGTGCCTTCGGTCACGGCGTGTACCTGATACAGCTGCAAGCGCGCTGAATGCTCGACCAGCGCTTTGATGCAGTTGAACGACGCATCCACAGGACCATCACCGGTCTGCGACGTTTTTGCTTCGACGCCATCAACGCTCAAGGTCATTTCGGCCTTTTGCGGACCTTCGGTGCCGCAGACCACGGTCATGCTACCCAGCACAATACGGTCGCTTTCAGGGTCTGTCGCGGTGCGCATCAAGGCGATAAGATCGTCGTCGTAGATCTCTTTCTTGCGGTCGGCCAGTTCCTTGAAGCGGACAAAGACGTCCTTCAACTGGTTGTCGCCCAATTCATAGCCGAGGTTTTCCAGCTTTGAACGCAACGCCGCACGGCCAGAGTGTTTGCCCATCACGATGTTGGTTTCGGTCAGGCCCACGTCTTCGGGGCGCATGATCTCGAATGTTTCGGCGTTTTTCAGCATGCCATCTTGGTGAATGCCGCTTTCGTGGGCAAAGGCGTTCTTGCCGACGATGGCCTTGTTGAACTGCACGGCAAAGCCAGACACTGCGGCCACGCGGCGCGAGATGTTCATGAGCTTGGTGCTGTCGATCTTGGTCTGGAACGGCATGATGTCGTTGCGAACCTTCATGGCCATCACGACCTCTTCCAATGCGGTGTTGCCCGCGCGTTCGCCCAAGCCGTTGATCGTGCATTCGATCTGACGCGCGCCCGCTTCAACGGCCGCAAGGCTGTTGGCGGTCGCCATGCCCAAGTCGTTATGGCAGTGCGTGGCAAAGACGATTTCGTCCGCGCCGGGCACGTTCTCCAACAGTTTGCGGATCAGATCAGCGCTTTCGCGTGGTGCGGTATAGCCCACGGTATCGGGGATGTTGATCGTGGTGGCCCCTGCCTTGATCGCGATTTCCACGGTGCGATAAAGGTAATCCAGCTCTGTCCGCGTGGCATCCATCGGGGACCATTGCACGTTGTCACACAGGTTGCGCGCGTGGGTGACCGTCTCGTGAATGCGGTCCGCCATTTCGTCCATCGTGAGGTTCGGAATGGCGCGGTGCAGCGGCGAGGTGCCGATAAACGTGTGAATGCGGGGCTGTGCGGCATGTTTGATCGCCTCAAAGCACCGATCAATGTCGCCGAACTGGGCGCGGGCCAAGCCGCAGATGACCGAATTCTTCGACAGTTTCGCGATCTCGCTGACGGCGGCGAAATCCCCTTCGGAGGCGATGGGGAAGCCGGCTTCGATTACGTCGACGCCCATCTCGTCCAGCAGGCCCGCGATCTCTATCTTCTCGGCGTGGGTCATGGTCGCGCCGGGGGATTGCTCGCCATCCCGCAATGTCGTGTCGAAAATCAAGACGCGGTCTTGTTGTGTAGTATCTGTCATCTTTTAGGTTCTTTCATTCTGCTGTCTAAATCCGTGGCGCGCGGCACATCCCTCTGAGCGGGCGCGCCGGATGGCACGCTCAGAGGCGGATTAGGAGCAGTAGGTTGGCACGCAGGAAAGTCGCGCAGTGGCGCGGCAGGATCGACATATGATCGGCGTGTGTCATGGCGACAAGTTATACCCGCGCATTCGCAAATGGGAAGGGTTTTTCTGCGCCCTTTTTCCCGCGCTTGAAGGGGGGCTGTTTTCCGCTAGGTTTCCCTGCATGAAACAGGTTTTGATTATAGGGGCATCGGGCGGTGTCGGTGCCGCCTTGGCCGCCGCCTACGAGGCGCGCGGCGATGCGGTCACGCGGCTGTCACGGTCGGTGGACGGGTTCGACATCACCGACGAGACAAGCGTGGATCGCCACATCACCGCTGTGGGCGGGCCGTTCGACGTGGTGCTGGTCGCCACCGGCGCGCTTGAGATAAACGGTGCCGCGCCGGAGAAGACGATCAAATCCATCAGCCGCGACGCGATGATGGACCAATTCGCGCTGAACGCCGTCGGCCCCGCGCTGGTGTTGCGCCATGCGGGCGACCTGCTGCGGCGCGACACGGCATGCGTGTTTGCCGTGCTCTCGGCGCGGGTGGGGTCGATCGGGGGCAACCGGATCGGCGGCTGGATCAGCTACCGTAGCGCCAAGGCGGCGGTGAACCAGATTGTGCACACTGCCGCGATCGAACTGACGCGCAGCCACAAGCACAGCATCTGCGTTGCCCTGCACCCTGGCACGGTCAAAACCGAATTTACCGCGAAATACCTTGCCCGCCATCCCGCTGTCGCACCGTCGGAAGCGGCGGAAAATCTGCTGGCGGTGATCGACGGGCTGACGCCTGCGGACACAGGCCAGTTCTTTGACTGGGCCGGAAAGCCGGTGCCATGGTAGGGCGCTTGGTGCTGGTTCTGGGTGACCAGTTGACCGAAACGCTCAGCGCCTTGGCACAGGCGGATAAAACGCGTGACACCGTCGTCATGGCCGAAGTCGCGGATGAGGCGGCCTATGTCCGGCATCACCCTAAAAAGATCGCCCTGATCTTTGCCGCGATGCGCAAGTTTGCCCAAGCGCTGGAACAGGACGGCTGGACCGTCGCCTATACGCAGCTGGACGATACGGAAAACGCGGGCTCTATCGTGGGGGAATTGCTGCGCCGCGCTGCGCAGACGGGGGCAAGCGAGGTTCTGGCGACAGAGCCGGGGGAGTGGCGTTTGATCGATAAGCTGAAAGACGCCCCGCTGAAGGTGCAGATCCTGCCCGACGACCGCTTTCTCGCATCGCATGCCGAATTCGAGGCATGGGCCGAGGGGCGCAAGGCGCTGCGGATGGAGTATTTCTACCGCGAGATGCGCCGCAAGACCGGCCTGCTGATGGACGGAGACCAACCCGCTGGCGGCAAGTGGAACTTTGATCACGACAACCGCAAGGCCGCGCCCGATGATGTGACCGTCGATGGCCCCCTGCGGTTTGAACCGGATGCCACCACCCGCGAGGTGCTTGATCTGGTGCAGGCGCGTTTCGGCGATAATTTTGGCGAGCTGGAGCCGTTCTGGTTCGCCACCACCCGCGCCGAGGCCTTGCAAGCGCTCGACCATTTCATCGCCAACGCCCTGCCGCGGTTTGGCGACTATCAGGACGCGATGCTGAACGAGAATGAATTCCTGTATCACGCGATCCTGTCGCCCTACCTCAACATCGGCCTGTTGAACGTGACCGAAATTTGCGAGGCCGCCGCCGACGCCTATGCCGCAGGCGATGCGCCGATCAACGCGGTCGAAGGGTTCATCCGGCAGATCATCGGCTGGCGCGAATATGTGCGCGGCATCTATTTCCTAGAGGGGCCCGACTATACCAGTCGCAATGTCCTAGGGCACGACCGCGCCCTGCCTTGGTTCTACTGGGGTGGCGAAACACGGATGCATTGTGTGGCCAAGGCGGTGGGGCAGACCAAGACGCAGGCCTATGCACATCATATTCAGCGGCTGATGGTGACAGGCAACTTTGCCCTGCTGGCGGGGATTGATCCGGCGCAGGTGCATGAATGGTATCTGGCCGTCTACGCCGACGCGTTCGAATGGGTGGAGGCCCCGAACACAATCGGCATGAGCCAGTTTGCCGACGGCGGTGTCATCGCGTCCAAGCCCTATGTCTCGTCGGGGGCTTACATTAACCGCATGTCGGACCACTGCAAAAGCTGCCATTATTCGGTCAGTGCGAAAACGGGCGACAAAGCCTGCCCGTTCAATCTGTTATACTGGCACTTTCTGGACCGGCATCGCGACCGGTTCTCGAACAATCCACGTATGGGCAATATGTACCGCACATGGGACCGGATGGATGCCGACAAACGCAAGACGGTTCTGGCCGAAGGGGATGCCCTGCTCGCCCGTCTGGATGCGGGCGAGGTGGTTTAACCGTCGTTGCTGTCTGCCTCGTCCGTGCTGTCGGCAGGTGCGTCTGACGGAGTCTCGGCCTCTGCTGGGGCGTCATCGGTGGCCTCATCCGTAGCGTCAGGCGTGGTCGCGGCGCCAGTATCCTCGGCAGGGGCCGCGCCCGTTTCCTGCAATGCACCATTCACCCACTGGCCCGAGACTTCCTCGCCCGTTTTATAGCGCATGGTGCCCTGACCCTGACGTTTACCGCCCTCGAACGACCCTTCGTAGATATCGCCGTTGGGGTAGGTCGCGGTGCCGGCACCGTCGATCTCTCCGCCGGACCACTGGCCGTCATAGGTGAACCCGTCGGGCATGGTGATCTTGCCGGTGCCATCGCGCAACCCGTCGGCAAAGCTGCCGGTATAGACGGTGCCATCAGGATAGGTCGCCGTGCCCATGCCGCTGCGCTGGCCATCTTTCCAGCTGCCATCGTATTTATAGCCGTCGGCATAGGTCATCACGCCCTGACCATCATTGCGGGCATTCTTGAACCCGCCCTCATAGACGGTGCCGTTGGGATAGGTCGCTCGGCCTTCGCCTTCGATGACGCCAACGACCCATGATCCTTCATAGGTTGATCCGTCCGGATAGGTGATCTTGCCCTGACCGTCTGCCAGATCATCGCGAAAACTGCCTTCGTAGACTGAACCGTCGGGGTAGGTTACCTTGCCCATCCCCTCGATCTTTCCCGCAACCCAAGAGCCTGTGTAGACATAGCCATCGGTGCCAGTGAATGTGCCCTGTCCCTCACGGCGGTCTTCCGCAAAGCTGCCCTCGTAGATGTCGCCCGTGGCGTAGGTCACTTTGCCGGTGCCTTGGCGCTGACCGGCGACCAGATCGCCTTCGTAGATGTCGCCATTGGGCTGGGTCAGCGTGCCGGTGCCGTCGATCTGTCCGTCTTTCCACTGGCCGGTATAGGTCAGCCCGTCAGGCATGGTCAGTGTGCCGGTGCCATTGCGGTCGCCATCGACGATGTCACCGTCATAGAGCGCGCCATCGGGATAGGTGATCTTGCCCACGCCCTGCTTGACGCCGTCCACCCAGTCGCCCTGATACTCATAGCCGCCGGGGGATTGCATAACGCCTTTGCCGTGGTGGTTGGCATTGCGGAACGACCCTTCGTAGCGCACGCCGTTGGCATAAAGCGCGATGCCCTGACCGGTGATCGCACCGGCCTCCCATTCGCCCTCGTAAGTGCCGCCGTCGGCAAAGGTGATCTTGCCGAACCCGTCCGGCTTGCCCTTTTCAAAGCTGCCCTCGTAGACCGACCCGTTGGGAAAACGCGCGACGCCTTTTCCTTTGATCTCGCCGTCGACCCAATTGCCCTCGTATTCATAGCCGTTGGGCAGCGTGTAGGTGCCTGTCCCGTGCTGAACGCCGTCTTTAAACGTCCCCTCATAGACGCCACCATCGTCGTATTGCTTGCTTTGTACGTCGCCATCTTGCGCAAGTGCGGTGAAGGGCAGCAGCCCAAGGCAAAGGATCAGCGGGGTCAGGTTCAATTTCGTCATACAGCAACTTTCAAAAGAGAGTGCGGCCAAGAGCGGCGGGCGAGTTTGTTAACGCTTAGCCTATTCAATGGCCTGCGAGGGGGCAATCGTCTTTTGCCCGGCGGTGCGCCTTGGTCTTTTACTTGGCGCGTGATCTGCTACATCACTTGCGTAGATTATCGAAGGATCGCCTCATGACATCGCGTTTTCGCATCACGCTTGGCCAGTTGAACCCCACCGTCGGGGATTTGGCCGGAAACGCAGACCTCGCGCGGGATGCCTGGGCCCAAGGCAAAGAGGCCGATGCCGATCTGGTCGCTTTGCCAGAAATGTTTCTGGCCGGATACAATGCCCAAGACCTTGTGATGAAGCAGGCGTTCCAGCTGGATGTCATGACCCACCTCGAAGCGCTGGCGGCTGATTGTGCTGATGGGCCCGCGCTGGCCATTGGCGCACCTTGGGTCGAAGGGGCCAAGCTTTATAACGCCTATGTGATCCTCAAAGGCGGCAAGATCGCCAGCCGCGTGTTCAAACACAACCTGCCAAACGAGACTGTCTTTGACGAGGTGCGTATTTTCGACAGCGCGCCTTTGGGCGGGCCGTACGCCGTCGGCGATACCCGCATCGGCAGCCCGATCTGCGAAGACGCGTGGCACCCCGATGTGGCCGAAACACTCGCCGAAACCGGGGCGGAGTTTCTGTTGGTGCCCAACGGATCGCCCTATTATCGCGGCAAGTTCGAGACGCGGTTGAACCATATGGTCGCCCGTGTGGTCGAAACTGAACTGCCGCTGATTTACCTCAATATGGTGGGCGGTCAGGATGATCAGGTCTTTGACGGGGCGAGCTTTGCGCTGAACCCCGGCGGCAAGCTGGCGTTTCAAATGCCGGCCTTTGACGCGCAAATCACCCATGTCGACCTTGAGCAGACCCCGGAAGGCTGGCGCGTGGTCGAGGGCGAGAAGGTGCCGATGCCATCGGAGCTTGAGCAGGACTACCGCGTGATGGTGCAGGGCTTGCGCGACTACATGGGCAAGACCGGCTTTAAGAAGGTGTTGCTGGGCCTGTCGGGCGGCATCGATTCGGCGATTGTGGCGACGATCGCTGTGGATGCGCTTGGCGCTGACAATGTGCGTTGTGTAATGCTGCCGTCCGAATACACGTCCCAAGCCTCGTTGGATGATGCTGAATCCGTCGCCAAGGCGCTTGGCTGCCGCTATGACTATGTGCCGATTGCGCAGGGGCGCGCGGCGATCACCGACACGCTGGCCTCGCTGTTTGACGGCACCGAACCCGACCTGACCGAGGAAAACATCCAGTCGCGCCTGCGCGGGCTCTTGTTGATGGCGGTCAGTAACAAGTTCGGCGAGATGTTGTTGACCACGGGCAACAAGTCAGAGGTGGCGGTGGGCTATGCCACGATCTATGGCGACATGGCGGGGGGCTATAACCCGATCAAGGATATGTATAAAACCCGCGTCTTTGACAGCTGCCGCTGGCGCAACGAGAACTACCGCGACTGGATGATGGGCCCCGCAGGGGAGGTGATCGCGCCGCGCATCATCAACAAGCCGCCCTCGGCCGAGCTGCGCGAGGATCAGAAGGACAGCGACAGCCTGCCCGACTATCCTGATCTGGATGCGATGCTGACGATCCTTGTCGACGACGACGGGTCCATCGCCGATTGCGTGGCAGCGGGCTTTGACCGCGATGTTGCCAAAAAGGTCGAACACCTGCTCTATATCAGTGAATACAAACGGTTTCAGTCCGCACCCGGTCCCCGTTTGACCAAGGGCGCGTTCTGGTTGGACCGCCGCTATCCCATCGTGAACCGCTGGCGCGACCCCAGTTGATCACGCGGGCGATGCCGCACGTTATCTAGACAATGACGCCGCGCTGTGACAAGCCAGCGGCCAATCAGGAGAACCCAATGACCATCACCCGCTTCGCCCCGTCCCCGACCGGCTATATCCACGTAGGCAACCTGCGCACGGCGCTGATGAACTATCTGATCGCCCGCAAAAACGGCGGCGAGTTCATCCTGCGGATCGACGACACCGATCCGGTGCGCAGCAAGGAAGAATACGTCGACGGTCTGAAAGAAGACCTGACATGGCTCGGCCTGCATTGGGACCGCGTTGAACGCCAGTCCGAGCGGTTGGAGAAATACCACGCTGCCGCGGACGAGCTGCGCAAGATCGGGCGCTTCTATGAAGCGTGGGAAACGCCGACCGAACTGGACCTCAAGCGCAAGAAACAGCTGAACATGGGCAAGCCGCCGGTCTATGACCGCGCTGCGCTGAACCTGTCGGATGCGGAAAAAGCCAAGCTGCGCGACGAACGCGGCCCGGGCGTGTGGCGCTTCAAGCTGGATCAGGAACGGATCGAGTGGAAGGACGGCATCCTTGGCGACATCTCGATTGATGCGGCGTCGGTTTCGGACCCCGTTTTGATCCGCGGTGACGGCCAGATTTTGTACACACTGGCGTCGGTTGTCGATGATACAGAGATGGGCGTGACCAATGTTGTGCGCGGGTCCGACCACGTGACCAACACGGCGACACAAATCCAGATCATGCACGCACTTGGCGGCACCGTGCCCTCCTTTGCGCACCATTCGCTGTTGACCGGTCCGCAAGGCGAGGCGCTGTCGAAACGTCTGGGCGTGCTGGCGCTGCGCGATCTGCGCGAACGCGGCGTGCATCCGTTTGCTTTGCTGTCCATCATGTCGCGCCTAGGGTCGTCTGATCCGGTCGAGCTGCGCACAGATATGGAGGCCTTGATCAATGGCTTTGACATCGAACGCTTCGGCTCTGCGCCGACCAAGTTCGACGTCGAAGACCTGTTCCCGATGACGGGCCGCTATTTGCAGACCCTCCCGCTTGAGGCGGTCGCCGATGATATCGCAGCCCTTGGTGTGCCCGCAGATAAGGCCGGCCTGTTCTGGCAGGTCACCCGCGAAAACATCACGACACTTCACGATCTTGAGGGATGGTGGCAGATGTTTAGCGAAGGCGCGGAGCCTGTGATCGCGGACGAGGATAAAGAGTTCGTCGCCGAAGCCTTGGCGCTTCTGCCCGAGGGCGAATTTGACGAAAACACATGGAGCACATGGACTGCCGCCGTGAAAGAGCAGACGGGCCGCAAGGGCAAGGGGCTGTTCATGCCACTGCGTCTGGCGCTGACCGGCAAGCCCCACGGACCCGATATGGGTGCCGTGCTGCCGCTGCTGCAAGTCGTGAAGGCACGCGGGTGAAACGGGTCGGGTTCGCGGGCGCAAGTTCGGGAGCCTTCGGCGAGAGTTTATCTGGCAAAATGAAGCCACTGTCGGCTGACATAAGGCGCGTCCATCATGGTTGATGGGCGCGCCAAATTTTTATCGGGCAACCTGTTCGGGCATGTGGCCAACATGTCTTTGCTGGCCTCGGTCGGGCTGGTGGCCGTGTTCCTTGTCGATTTCGTCGACATGATCTTCATTTCTATGCTGGGCAAGGCCGAGCTGGCGGCGGCCATCGGCTATGCCGGGGCGATCCTGTTTTTCACCACGTCTTTCGGGATCGGTCTGGGGATTGCGGCCGGTGCTTTGGTCGCGCGGGCCTTGGGGCAGGATGATGCGCAGCTTGCGCGAGAGCGAACGACCCATGCGCTGTGCTATGGGGCGTTTTTCGGCGTGATCTTTGCGCTGTGTGTGTTTCTATCGCTGGATGTTCTGGTCGGATTGGTCGGCGCGCGCGGTGAGACGGCGACACTGGCGGTGCATTTCTTGCAGATTGTTGTGCCGTCCGTCCCGTTCCTCATGGTTGGTATGATGGGCAGCGCCATCCTGCGGGCGCATGGGGATGCACGCCGCGCAATGATGGCAACGATCGCAGGGGGTATTGTGAATGCCATTCTTGACCCCATCCTGATCTTTACCTTCGACCTGGGTCTGACCGGTGCCGCCTGGGCGTCTTTTGTCGCGCGGGTGGTGATTGCCTATACCGCGTTGATGCCGATTGTGCGCCATTATGGCGGGATCGCGATGCCACGTCCTGCGGGACTGTGGCGCGATCTGTTGCCGGTTTTGTCCATCGCGGTGCCCGCCATCCTGACGCAGGTCGCAACGCCTGTCGGGCAGGCATATGTCACCCGCGCCATGGCGGCCTATGGTGAAGACGCGGTGGCGGGCATGGCGATTGTCAGCCGCATGATGCCTGTAGCCTTTGCCGTGATCTTTGCTCTGTCTGGGGCGGTGGGGCCGATCATCGGGCAGAATTTTGGCGCAGGCGATCTGGGGCGGGTCAAACGGACCTATGCCGCGGGGGTCAGCTTTGCCGCGTTGGTGATCGTGGCGATTTCCGCCGCGCTGTTTGCGTTCCGCGCACCGCTGGCGGCGATGTTTGACGCCGAAGGCATTACGTTGACGCTGATCTATCTGTTCTGCGGCCCGCTTTCGCTGGCGTTCTTTTTCAACGGCGTGTTGTTCGTGTCGAATGCAGCGTTCAACAATATGGGCCACCCCTATTATTCGACGGTCACCAACTGGGGTCGCAACACGCTGGGGATGATCCCCTTGGTCTGGGCCGGCAGCCTGCTGTTCGGCGCGCCCGGCGTGCTGATCGGGCAGGCGGCGGCGGGGGTGGTCTTTGGGACGCTGGCGTGGGTTTTGGCGCGTCGGATGATCGCGCAAGGGGGGCAGCGCAAACGCGCCAAGCCCGAGGTCTTTGCCCGCGACGGGCGGTTGATGTCGCTACTGCACCTGCGCCGATAGGCGGGTCAGATTGTCGTCCACCAGCGCGGTTTCCTGCACGGTAAGTGCTTGTGCGCGCGGGTATTTCGGCGCTGCGCGGTCGTTCAGGATCGGCGTGTCCCAGCCGCGCGTCGTGTCAAAGAACCGCTGCACGCCGTCGACCCCGTATTCGCGCAGGAACCCTTGGACCACGACATCAATATAGCTGAGCAAAATGGTGTGGTCGCCGGATGTCACATGGGTGTCCGTCGGCACGGAATAATGCGCCATATCGGGGGCGGGAATGATGTCGTGTACGACAGCCCCGTTCGACCCGATGCGGTTGTAGTTGGTTTCGCGGGTATCCAGCGCCACCCAATCGGCACCAGGCACAGCCGCGATCAAGCCGTCGATGACGGTGTCTTTTTCAGGCAGCACGCTGAGAAAGACATGCGATGCCCCTGCGATGCGAACCCAAAGCCGGTGCCAGCCGTGCAACTGCGCCGGACGGGCGTCGGGGTAGGCGTGGGTATTGCGATTTACGAGGCTGCCATAGCCGAAAAAATATGGTGTCATATGCGTGTTTTGGCGCCGCGCGGCGCTGATGTCCACATCTTGCACGCGCAGGTCGCGGTGGGCTGCTCAATATCGCGGCACGGGATGAAAGTTTTAGCGCTGCGCTGTCAACTTTGCTTGACGCAGCGCCGCGATCCGGCATAGCACTTGCCCACACCGTTACGGGAGAACCGGCGCAAGCCGGTGCCGAAGGAGCAACCGCCCCGGAAACTCTCAGGCGCAAGGACCGCAACGGGACCTAACAACTCTGGAGAGTGACGCAACAGCGTCCGCCGAAGGGATAACGATCTCAGGCGAAAGGACAGAGGGGGCATTTGACGGGCTGCATTCCTGCGGTCTGCTGGGTGCCAGTATGGTCAATGGCCTTCTGGATATGGAAAAGGCCGCGTGACCATGAGCGATTTGCAACAGACACCGCTATACGATCTTCATCTGGACCTGGGTGGCAAGATGGTGCCCTTTGCGGGCTATTCCATGCCTGTGCAGTATCCGATGGGCGTGATGAGAGAACATCTGCACACCCGTGCCGCTGCGGGCGTTTTTGACGTCAGCCACATGGGGCAGGTGATGGTGACCGGCCCGTCGTGGGACGCCGTAGCACTGGCGTTTGAGGCACTGGTGCCGATGAACGTGCTGGGGCTGGAAGACGGGCGTCAACGCTATGGGTTTTTCACCAATGACGCGGGCGGGATCGAGGATGATCTGATGTTTGCGCGTCGTGGCGATGACCTGTTTGTTGTCGTGAATGCCGCCTGCAAGGAGGCCGACATCGCGCGGATGAAAGCGGCGCTTGAGCCTGAGCTCACCGTGACCCCGATCACCGACCGTGCCTTGATTGCCGTGCAGGGACCAACCGCAGGCGCGGCCATCGCCTCGCTTGATCCGGCGGCTGACGCGATGCGGTTCATGGATTTTGCGACGTTGACGCTGGACGGGGTAGAGGTCTGGGCCTCGCGGTCGGGCTACACCGGCGAGGATGGGTTCGAACTGTCTATTCCAGAAGCGCAGGTCGAAGCATTGGTCCGCCGTTTGCTGGAGATCGAGGGGGTTGCGCCGATTGGTCTGGGCGCACGGGATTCGCTGCGGCTCGAGGCGGGGTTGTGTCTGTACGGCAACGATATTGACGCGGGCACAAACCCGGTAGAGGCAAGCCTGACATGGGCAATCCAGAAGGCCCGCCGCGCTGGTGGCGACCGTGCGGGGGGCTACCCCGGTGCCGACGCTGTGCAAGCCGCGTTCGAAACTGGCACGGCGCGCAAGCGTGTCGGTCTGGCCCCCGAAGGGCGCGCGCCCATGCGCGACGGCACACCGCTTTTTGATGCCGCGACAGGTGGCACGCAGGTGGGCGAAGTGACGTCGGGCAGTTTCGGGCCGACGGTAGGCGGGCCTGTCGCAATGGGCTATGTCAGTGAGGCGCAGGCGGGTATTGATACGATGCTGTGGGGCGAAGTCCGCGGCAAGCGTCTGCCGGTGACCGTGGCCAAGCTGCCCTTTGTTGCGGCGAATTTTAAAAGATAATCTAGTGAAGGATGGAAGAATGAAGTTTACCGAAGAGCACGAATGGCTGCGGGTTGAAGGCGACGAGATCGTCGTTGGCATCACCATTCACGCCGCCGAACAACTTGGCGACGTGGTGTTTGTCGAACTGCCCGACGAAGGCACTACCGTCAGCAAGGATGACGAGGTCGTCGTGATCGAATCCGTCAAGGCGGCGTCTGATATTCTGGCACCGATCGATGGCGAGATCATCGAGGTCAACAGCACGCTGTCCGACAACCCCGCCCTGGTGAATGACGACCCGCAGGGCGAGGCGTGGTTCTTTAAGATGAAGGCGTCCGACCCGAGCCAGATGGACGAGTTCATGGACGAAGCCGCCTATCAAAAGTTCATCGGGTAAAGCCCGCTGCCCCGCCGGAGCCTCCGGCGGGGATTTTATACCATTTGGAAGAGGGGCCTTGCGCCATGGTTTTCAAGCCGACCGAATATTTGCCGTATGATTTTGCCAACCGCAGACATATCGGGCCTTCTCCGGCAGAGATGTCGGACATGTTGAAAGCCGTCGGCGCGCAGAGCCTTGGCGCGTTGATTGATGACACGATGCCCGCCCAAATTCGCCAGAAAGAGTCGCTGGATTTTGGCAAGCCGATGTCAGAGCGCGAAGTATTAGAATACATGCGCGTGGTGGCGGGCAAGAACAAGGTGCTGACCTCGCTGATCGGGCAGGGCTATCACGGCACGGTGACGCCGCCTGCGATCCAGCGCAACATTTTTGAAAACCCCGCATGGTACACCGCCTATACCCCCTACCAGCCCGAGATTAGCCAAGGGCGTCTTGAGGCGCTGTTGAACTTCCAGACGATGATCAGCGATCTAACCGGCCTCGAGGTCGCCAACGCGTCCTTGCTGGACGAAGCGACGGCCTGTGCCGAGGCGATGACGATGGCGATGCGCCTGTCGAAATCGAAGGCCAAGGCGTTCTTTGTCGACCGCGATTGCCACCCCCAGAACATCGCCGTGATCCAGACCCGTGCGGCCCCGCTGGATATCGAAGTGATCATCGGTGACCCCGACAAGATGGACGCGAACGCTGTTTTCGGGGCGCTGTTCCAGTATCCCGGCACCTACGGCCATGTGCGCGACTTTACCGACCATATGACCGCGCTGCATGACGCTGGTGCTTTGGGTGTCGTATCCGCTGATCCGATGGCGTTGACGTTGTTGAAAGAACCCGGTGCCATGGGCGCGGATATCGCTGTCGGGTCCACCCAGCGGTTTGGCGTGCCCGAAGGATATGGCGGCCCGCACGCGGCCTATATGGCCTGCAAGGACGCCTATAAGCGCGCCATGCCCGGCCGCATTGTTGGCGTGTCGATTGACGCCCACGGCAACCGTGCCTACCGTTTGTCACTGCAGACGCGTGAACAGCACATCCGCCGCGAAAAGGCGACGTCGAACGTTTGTACCGCGCAAGCGCTGCTGGCGGTGATGGCGTCGATGTATGCGGTTTTTCATGGGCCAGACGGTCTAAAGGCGATTGCACAGCGTATTCATCGCAAGGCTGTACGCTTGGCCAACGGGCTGGAAGAAGCCGGTTTCAAAGTCGATCCGAAATCCTTTTTTGACACGGTGACGGTCGATGTCGGCCCCTTGCAGGCCGCTGTGATGAAATCTGCCGTGGACGAGGGCATTAACCTGCGCCGCGTCGGTGAGACCCGCGTCGGCATCAGCCTCGACGAGCGCAGCGTGCCTGCCACGATCGAAGCCGTCTGGCGCGCCTTTGGCATCCGCCGCACAGATGAGAAGTTCGAGGCGCAATATCGCTTCCCCGACGACATGCTGCGCGAAAGCGCCTATCTGACTCACCCGATCTTTCACATGAACCGCGCCGAGACCGAAATGATGCGCTATATGCGTCGTTTGGCCGATCGTGATCTGGCCTTGGACCGTGCGATGATCCCGCTGGGGTCGTGCACGATGAAGCTGAATTCGGCTGCGGAGATGATGCCGGTCAGCTGGCGCGAATTCTCGATGATCCATCCGTTTGTGCCGCAAGATCAGGCGCTTGGGTATAAGCATATGATCGACGATCTGTCGGCCAAGCTTTGTGACATCACGGGCTATGACGCGATTTCGATGCAGCCCAACTCGGGTGCGCAGGGTGAATATGCGGGTCTGCTGGCAATTGCGTCCTATCACCGTGCCAACGGGCAGGGGCATCGCAACATCTGCTTGATCCCGATGTCGGCACACGGCACCAACCCCGCCAGCGCCAATATGGTCGGCTGGAAGGTGGTCGTGATCAAGACAGCTGCCAACGGCGATATCGATCTGGACGACTTCCGCGCCAAGGCGGAAAAGCACAGCGAAAACCTTGCTGGCTGCATGATCACCTATCCCTCGACCCACGGTGTGTTCGAGGAAACCGTGACCGAGGTGACCAAAATCACCCACGATCACGGCGGTCAGGTCTATATCGACGGGGCGAATATGAACGCCATGGTCGGTTTGGCGCGTCCGGGCGATGTGGGCGGTGATGTCAGCCACCTCAACCTGCACAAAACATTCTGCATTCCGCATGGCGGCGGTGGCCCCGGCATGGGTCCGATTGGTGTGAAATCGCACCTCATCGCGCATGTTCCGGGACATCCGAACGGTGGTGAAGGCGCTGTTTCGGCTGCACCCTACGGGTCGCCGTCGCTTCTGCCGATCTCGTGGTCGTATTGTTTGATGATGGGCGGTGACGGGCTGACGCAGGCCACACGCGTTGCGATCCTTAACGCCAACTACATCGCCAAGCGGCTCGCAGGGGCGTTCGAGGTGCTGTACAAAGGGCCAACGGGTCGTGTCGCGCATGAATGTATTTTCGATGTGCGCCCGTTCGAGGAAAGCGCAGGCGTGACGGTGGATGACATCGCCAAACGTCTGATTGACGCGGGCTTCCACGCGCCCACGATGAGCTTCCCTGTCGCTGGCACCTTGATGGTGGAACCGACCGAGTCAGAGACCAAGGCCGAGCTGGACCGTTTCTGCGACGCGATGCTGGCGATCCGCGAAGAGATCCGCGCGATCGAAAACGGTGACATGCCGCGTGAAAATAACGCGCTCAAGAATGCGCCGCACACGGTCGAGGATCTGGTCGGCGAATGGGATCGCCCCTACACCCGCGAACAGGGTTGCTTCCCCCCCGGTGCGTTCCGCGTCGACAAATACTGGCCGCCGGTCAACCGCGTCGACAACGTGCATGGCGACCGCAACCTGATCTGCACCTGCCCCCCGATGGAGGAATACGCAGAGGCGGCTGAGTAAGCTGTTACGTGTCTGAGTGATAGAACGGGCGGGGGGGGAACCTCGCGCCCGTTTTGCATTTGAGGCTTAATCGTCGGCGAGGAAGGCAAAGACCTTGCGCAGGCGGTTCCATGTGGTCTTGTCCGGTGCCACCAGAATATGCCCCGTCCGCAGGGTCGCGTCATAGGGGCCGCCCGACAGCATCTCGACGTGGGCACCGGCTTGGGCGCAGATTAAGGCACCGGCGGCATGGTCCCAGGGGTGCAGAGTGCCGCTTAGGATGAAATCGGCATGGCCTTGGGCGACGGTGCGGTATTCGTGGGCCGAACAGCGCAGGGAGTTCACCTTGGCAAAGCTCGGCAGGGTGCCGGCGACTTTGACCCGCAGCTCTTTGCTGAAGTTTCCCAGCGGGACGAAACCGCTCAGGTCCTCGATTTGCTTGCCCATGCCGACGCGCAGCGGACGCGAAAGCCCAAGGGCGCGTTCAAAGCGCGGGGTGCTGGTATCATCGGCAATCACCCAGTCATCGTTCACCGGATCATAGATCACGCCAAAGGCCGGTTTACCGAAGCGTGTCACCGCAAGGATCATGCCGAAGATCGATAGCCCGTGGGTGAAGTTCGATGTGCCGTCGATGGGATCAAGGATAAAGGCCAGTGGGGCTTCGGCGATCTTGTCCTGCAGGGCGGGGTCGGCCGATACCGCCTCTTCGCCGACGATCAGCGCGTCGGGGTAGGCCTTGGCGAGGGCGCGGGTGATCATCGCTTCGGCGGCCAGATCGGCGGCGGTGACCAGATCATGCGGGCCGGATTTGGTGTCAATGTCAGCCGGTGCCAGATTGCGGAACCGCGGCAAAACCTCGGCCCGCGCAGCACGGCGCAGGACATTTATCACATGGGTTTGCTGGGCTGCCGTCAGCACGGGCGGCAGGGGGGCTGGCAGTGTCTGGGTGGTCTGCGTCATTGTCGTATCCCTTTGCAGTCTATCGGATCCATCTTATTCGCGGGCGCGCAGCACCTGTGCGGGTCTGGCGTTCAAGGCATTGATCGCAAAGCCAAGCGACGCAAGGATTGACGCCAGCGCGCCGCCAGTGATGATCAACAGCGCCGAGGGCCAAACCACGGCAAAGCTGGTGTCCATCACAAAGCGGCTGACGGCCCACCCGCCCAAAATACCTGCCAGCAGCGCGACGGTCCCTGCGAACAGCCCCAACAGGGCGGCGCGCAACAAAAAGCTGGTGGCGATACTGCGGCGCGAGGACCCTAGCGTTTTCAGCAAGGCGGCTTCATAGCGGCGGGCATCTGCACCTGCGGCGGCTGCCCCGATCAATACCAGAAAGCCGGTCAGAAGAGTAGCCGCCGCGCCGTAGGATGTCGCCGCTGCCAACCCGCTCAGCACCGCCGCCACGCGGTCGATCGCATCACGCACGCGGATGGCGGTGATGTTGGGGTAGGCGGTGGCCAGATCGCGCAGGATCGGTGCTTCGGCTTCGGGGTCGGCATAGACGGTCGAGATATAGGTATGCGGCGCGCCGGTCAGGGCGGCGGGGTTCATGGTGAGGATAAACCCGATCCCTGCGGTCGAGAAATCAACCTCTTGGAAGCTGGCGATGGTGCCGGTGATGTCGCGCCCCAGCACGTTGATGGTCAGCGTATCGCCAAGCTCTAACCCGATCTCCTCGGCCTCTTCGGCGGCAAAGCTAATGAGCGGCGGGCCGTCATAGTCAGGCGCCCACCATTCGCCCGCGGTGATCACCGTGTCGTCGTCGGGGGCCTCGGCATAGGTCAGCCCGCGGTCGCCGCGCACGACCCAGTGGTCGCCCGCAACCTCTTTGGCGGGCTTGCCGTTGATCTGGGTCACGACGCCGCGCAGCATGGGTGCGCTGTCGATGCGCCGCACAGCCGGGTCTTCGGTTAGCCGTTTGGTATAGCCCTCGATCTGGTCTTTCTGGATATCGACAAAGAAATACGACGGGGCCACATCGGGCAGGTTGCCCGAGATCGCCTGACGCAGGTTGCCGTCGATCTGACCCACGGCGGCCAGTACCGATAGGCCAAGACCGAGCGATAGCACCACGGCTCCTGCCCCTTCGCCACTGCCGCCAATCGCAGTCAAGGCCCAGCGAAGCCGCGGTCGTCCGCGTGCCAGAACGGCAGCGCGTTGCGCAAGGAAACGCACCAGCAGTGCCGCCAGCGTGAGTATGCCAAGCGCGCCTGCGATGCCGCCCAATGTCCAGAGCGTCAGCCACCAGCTGCCGTTGAACCACCCCGCCAGCGCGACCAGCAGCGCGACGGTCAGCACGATGATCGCCACATAGCGCGGTGCCGGAAAACGCGCGGCCCCGTCCCATGCATCCCGAAACAGGGTCGCCGCGCGGATGTTCTCGCTGCGCGCCAACGGCCAGAGCGTGAAGGCAAACGCCGTGAGCAGCCCGTAGATCGCCGCCTCGGCCAGTGGCGCGGGGTAGATGGCAAAGGCCGCAGGGATCGGCAGCCGCGCGGAAATGAGCGGCGCAAAAACCAGCGGGGCCACGGCCCCTAACACCACGCCGATGGCGACGCCTAAAAGCGACAGGGCGCCGATCTGGATAAAGTATGTCTGGAAGATCGTCGCGCGGTCAGCCCCTAGCGCACGCAACACGGCGATGACTTCGGTCTTGCCGGTCAAGTAGGACCGTACAGCAGCCGATACGCCCACACCGCCCACGGCCAGACCGGACAGGCCCACGAGGATCAAAAACGCAGTGAGCCGTTCGACAAAGCGCGATACCCCCGGTGCACCATTGCGCGCATCGGTCCAGCGCATCCCGCTGTTTTCAAACCGCGCACGGGCGGCAGAGCGCAGTTGATCAAGGTCGGTTTCGGGAGGGAGCAGCATCCGGTATTTAGAGTTGAACAGCGTCCCTTCGGCCAGCAGGCCAGCGCCGTCAAGCGCATCGGTGCGCAGCAGGGTACGGGGGCCAAGGGCAAAGCCGCTGGCGGCGCTGTCGGGTTCGCGGACGATCAGGGCGGAGAGGCGGAATTCCTTGACGCCAAGCTTGAAGGTATCGCCGGGGGAAAGGCCCAGACGGTCGGACAAGGCGCGCTCCATCACGGCACCCGACAGCCCGTTTTCCAGCCCGAGCGCCTGTTCCAGCGGCATCGCGGGGTCCAGGACCATCTCGCCCACCAGCGGGTACAGATCATCGACCGCCTTTACCTGCGTCAGCGCACGGTCTGCGGCGGCCCCGTCACCAGCGACAGCCATGGACCGGAACTCGACAACCTCGGACACGGCGCTGGCTTGGCTCTCGATCCAGCCGCGTTCGTCTTGGGTGGCGAAACGATAGGTGAAATCGATCTCTGCCGCGCCCCCCAGCAGGGCCGCGCCTTCGCGTTGCAGCCCGCCTTCGATGGCGGACCGTACAGACCCTACGGAGGCAATCGCCGCGACGCCAAGGGCGAGGCAGGCCAGAAACAGACGGAAGCCCCGCAGCCCCCCACGCATTTCGCGACGGGCGAAACGGCCGGCCAGACGCAGGCTCATGCGCCGGTCCCGCCGACGATGCGCCCGTCGGTCAGCGTCACCACCCGATCACAGCGCGCGGCCAATTCATCGGAGTGGGTCACCAGCACCAGCGTCGCCCCATGCTTTTCGCGTAGATTGAACAACAGCTCCATAATCGCGGCCCCGTTGGTGCTGTCGAGATTGCCGGTTGGTTCATCCGCCAACAGGATCGCCGGACGCGGGGCAGAGGCGCGGGCCAGCGCGACGCGTTGCTGTTCGCCGCCCGACATCTGTGCGGGATAGTGGTTCAGCCGGTGCCCCAGACCCACAGCGTGCAATTCCGCCTCGGCGCGGTCAAAGGCATCAGTTACGCCGTTCAGTTCAAGCGGGGTGGCGACGTTTTCCAGCGCGGTCATGGTGGGGATCAAGTGGAAAGACTGGAACACGATGCCCATCCGCCCGCGGCGGAATTTGGCCAGCCCATCTTCGGACAGGGTGCTCAGGTCTTCGCCCAAGGCGCGCACCGATCCGCCGGTCGCACGCTCCAGCCCGCCCATGACCATCAGCAACGAAGACTTGCCCGACCCCGACGGGCCGGTAAAGGCGACCGTCTCTCCTTGTGCGACGTCCAAGGTGATCCCATGTAGGATATCGACCTTTCCGGCGTTGCCATTCAGTTTCAGGGATGCATCTTGAAGCTGGAACACCGGGTCGGTCATGGGGCTGCCTTTTGAAATACGGTCCCTGTTGGATATGGAGGTTCGACCATGATGCGCAAGGTTACGACGGCACTTGTTCTGGTATTAGCAGGCCCCGCACTGGCGGAACCGCTTGTTATTGCGGCATTGGGCGACAGTCTGACGCAGGGATACGGTCTGCCTGCCGAAGACGGGTTCGTGCCACAGTTGCAAAACTGGCTGGATCAGAACGGCGCGGATGTAACGGTGATTAACGCTGGCGTGTCTGGGGATACCACCGCCGGCGGGCTTTCACGTGTTGCCTGGACCATGACGCCCGAGGTAGATGGCATGATCGTAACGCTTGGCGGGAACGACCTTTTGCGCGGGATCGATCCGTCGGTCAGCCGTGCCAATCTGGACGGGATACTCAAGGCCGCGCAGGACGCCGAGGTCGAGGTGCTGCTGGTCGGCATGACGGCACCGGGCAACTTCGGGCCAGAGTATAAAACGACCTTTGACAGCATCTATCCCGATCTGGCCGCGCAGTATGACGCGACGCTGATGGGCAGCTTTTTCGACGGTCTGTCAGAGAATGGCAAACAGCCTGATCTGTCGCAGGCACGGAGCTTTTTCCAAGCAGACGGTGTGCACCCGAACGCGCAGGGCGTCAGCAGAATCGTCGATGCACTGGGGCCCAAAGTGCAGACCCTGATCGATCAGATCCACGAGAACCGGTAATCTTGCACAAAAAACGGGCACCGAAGCGCCCGTCGTCAGAATTATTACGATCCGGCGTGGGCCCGGTCAGGCCAGTGCGATATTCGCAGCGCTTTCGCGGCCGTCACGGCCTGCCTCGATGTCGAATGTCACCTTCTGGTTGTCGGCAAGCCCGGTCAGGCCAGCGCGTTCAACCGCCGAGATGTGAACAAAGATATCCTTGCCGCCGCCATCAGGCGCGATAAAGCCATATCCCTTTGTAGTATTGAACCATTTTACGGTGCCAGTAGCCATGCCCCGTTACTCCTGTGTTTGTCCTGCCCACATTATGCGGCAGCGTGGCTCGGTCAGAACTTGATCGCACCAGCGCCTAAGGGCTGAGGGGTCGAAAGTCTTTCGCGTCGCACCTCTGACTTTGGCGCCAAAAAGGACAAAATCAAGAGTTTTTGCCCGCAAATTCACAACAGGCGGGCGTTTGCGCATGAAATTTCACAACAGTGAAATAATTTTACCAGTTGATAAAAAAATCATTCCGTGGGAGCGTTTCTGAATAAATAGTGACAGCAGGGATAAAAAAATGTCGCAGAAAATCTTTGAACCGGGGGTCGCTGCCGGACGGCTGGACGCTGATGCCTACACCGCGCAGTTTTCGGATTTGCACCCGCCGCTTGATGTGCACGAGGCGCTGGTCGCCGCAGACCGATGCTATTTCTGTCACGACGCGCCGTGCATCACGGCGTGCCCGACGGACATCGATATTCCGCTGTTCATCCGGCAGATCGCCACCGGCACACCGGATGCTGCGGCCAAGACCATCCTGAGCCAGAATATCATGGGCGGCATGTGTGCCCGCGTTTGTCCGACCGAACAGCTGTGTGAACAGGCCTGTGTGCGTGAAGTGGCTGAGGGCAAGCCGGTCAAGATCGGCGAGCTTCAACGCTATGCCACGGACCATCTGCAAGCCAAGGGGGTGCACCCGTTTGAACGCGCAGCACCGACGGGCAAACGGGTCGCGGTCGTGGGGGCAGGTCCGGCAGGGCTTTCTTGTGCGCACCGTGCTGCGATGATGGGGCATGATGTGACCGTCTTTGACGCGCGGCCCAAGCCCGGCGGTCTGAATGAATACGGGATCGCCACCTACAAAACACCAGACGGGTTCGCGCAGGCAGAGGTCGACTGGCTGCTCAAGATCGGCGGCATCACCGTGCAGAATAACGCAGCCCTTGGGGCGGCGATGACGCTGGACAGTTTGCGGGCGGAATACGACGCCGTGTTCCTTGGTATGGGCCTTGGCGGTGTGAACGCCTTGGGGGCCGAGGGCGAGGATAAGACCGGCGTGCTGGATGCGGTCGATTTCATCGCCGATCTGCGTCAGGCGAGCGATGTGGCTGCGGTCCCGATCGGTCGTGACGTGGTGGTGATCGGCGGCGGGATGACCGCGATTGACGCGGCTATTCAGGCGAAGCTGCTGGGGGCGTTGAATGTGACGCTGGTCTATCGCCGCGGGCGGGACCGGATGAACGCCAGCGTGTTCGAACAGGATCTCGCGGCCTCTAAGGGCGTGCGGATCGTGACCCATGCCACGCCGGTCGCCGTGATCGGCAACGGTGCCGTGCGCGAGATCGAATTCGAGTATGTGGACGACCAGATGCAGGGCACAGGTCAGACCCTGCGCCTTGCTGCGGATCAAGTGTTCAAGGCCATCGGCCAGACCTTGCAGGGCGACGCGCTGCCCACGCTTGAGGCGCGCAAGATCAAGGTCGATGGCACCGGGCGCACCAGCGTCGATGGGGTCTGGGCCGGCGGGGATTGCGCCAGCGGCGGCGATGACCTGACCGTGACCGCTGTCGCTGAAGGACGCGACGCGGCGATGGATATTCACATGGTATTGATGGGTTAAGCCCCTACAGGAGAACGCAAATGGCTGATCTAAGAAGCGACTTCGTGGGCATCAAAAGCCCGAACCCGTTCTGGCTGGCATCCGCGCCGCCAACGGACAAAGAATACAACGTCCGCCGCGCCTTCGAGGCGGGGTGGGGCGGTGTCGTGTGGAAAACGCTCGGCATGGAGGGCCCGCCGGTCGTCAACGTCAACGGCCCGCGCTACGGTGCCATCTATGGAGCGGACCGGCGGCTGCTGGGGCTCAATAACATCGAGCTGATCACCGACCGCCCGCTTGAGGTGAACCTGCGCGAGATGAAAGCGGTCAAACGCGACTACCCCGACCGTGCGCTGATCGCCTCGATCATGGTCCCGTGCGAGGAAGAGGCGTGGAAAGCGATCCTGCCGCATGTGGAGGACACCGGTGCCGACGGGATCGAGCTGAACTTTGGCTGCCCGCACGGCATGGCGGAACGCGGCATGGGATCGGCCGTGGGGCAGGTGCCGGAATACATTGAAATGGTCACCCGCTGGTGCAAGCAATACACGCGCATGCCGGTGATCGTGAAGCTGACGCCGAACATCACCAATGTGCTGTATCCGGCCGAGGCCGCGAAACGTGGTGGTGCGGATGCGGTGAGCCTGATCAACACGATCAACTCTATCACCTCGGTCGATCTGGATCTGTTCGCGCCCGAACCGACAATCGACGGTAAAGGCACCCATGGCGGTTATTGCGGACCGGCAGTGAAACCAATTGCGCTGAACATGGTGGCCGAGATTGCCCGCAACCCTGCCACGGCTGATATGCCGATCAGTGGTATCGGCGGCGTGACCACATGGCGCGACGCGGCAGAGTTTCTCGCACTTGGGGCGGGGAACGTGCAGGTCTGTACCGCCGTGATGACCTATGGCTTTAAGGTCGTCGAGGAAATGATCAGCGGCCTGTCGGAATATATGGACGACAAGGGGATGACGTCGGTCGATCAACTGGTGCGCCGTGCGGTGCCGAATGTGACCGACTGGAACCAGCTGAACCTGAACTATGTCGCCAAGGCCAAGATTGATCAGGATTTGTGCATCTCGTGCGGGCGTTGCTTTGCGGCCTGCGAAGACACCTCGCACCAGGCGATTGCCATGTCCGAAGACCGCACCTTCAGCGTGATCGACGACGAATGTGTCGCCTGCAACCTCTGTGTCAATGTTTGCCCCGTCGAGGATTGCATCTCTATGGTGGAATTGGCCACGGGCACCACGGACCCGCGTACCGGAAAAACGGTCGAAGCGGCGTATGCCAACTGGACGACGCACCCGAACAACCCCTCCGCCACGGCGGCAGAGTGAACCTTGGCCCCCGCCGCTATTTTGCCGGTGCGGCGGGGGTCAGCAACGTAGAGAACATCAGCCGTAGATGATCCGACGCCTGTTGATGCTGATCGGCGTCGCCCTCAAGCAACAGCGCCACCTGTGGGGCAAAATCCGCATAGTGCTGCGTTGTGGACCAGATCGAAAATATCAGATGCCGCGGGTCCATTCGTGCGATCTTTCCTGCGTCCATCCAAGCCGCAATGACGGCGCATTTTTCATCAAAAAGCGGCTTTAGATCGCTTTGCAATCGAGGGCCCATATGCGGCGCACCGCGTAAAATTTCACCAGCGAACAGCCGGCTCTCGCGGGGCAAATCCCGCGCCATATCAAGCTTGCGCTGCACGTAATCCAACAGCTCTGTGCGCGGGTCACCAAGGGCATCGAGCTCTACCAGAGGGTCCAGCCATGTTTCCATAAGCTGGCTGAGAAGGGTCGTATGAATTTCTTCTTTGCCACTGAAATAATACAATATATTTGGTTTGCTGAGCCCTGCCTCTGTGGCAATCTGATCCAGCGTGGCACCCCGAAACCCGTAGCTGGAAAACACATCCAGCGCGGCGTCCAGGATGACACGCCGGTTGCGCCTTTGGATTCGGCTGGGCTTTTTCTTGGCGGTGGTGTCGGGCATGGCGCGGTCCCTTCCGGTGTAAGTGCCTGAAAATGCGGCAGTCCGCCAGCGACGGGTCGCCTCAAGGAAAGCATTTCTTGACAGACTTAACCCTAGCCGCAATCGTGGATTTACCAAATGGTAAAAATTTACACCTTCCACAAGGTAGAAAACGCAAAGGAAACCGCTATGGCCGCGCCCGGTGAAAACCTGAAGATCAATCCTGATCGTCTGTGGGACAGTCTGATGGAGATGGCCAAGATCGGCCCCGGTGTGGCAGGTGGGAATAACCGCCAGACGCTGACCGACGAAGACGCCGAAGGCCGCGCCCTGTTCCAGAAATGGTGCGAGGAGGCCGGCTGCACCATGGGGCTCGACACGATGGGTAACATGTTTGCGCAGCGCGATGGCACTGACCCCAATGCGCTGCCCGTCTATGTCGGGTCGCATCTGGATACGCAGCCTACGGGCGGGAAATATGACGGCGTATTAGGCGTGCTTGGCGGGTTGGAATTGCTGCGCACAATGAACGATCTGCGGATCAAGACAAAGCACCCCGTGGTCGTGACCAACTGGACCAACGAAGAAGGCACCCGCTATGCCCCCGCCATGCTGTCGTCCGGTGTCTTTGCCGGCATCCACACGCAAGAATGGGCCTATGCCAAGACCGACGCCGAAGGCCTGAGCTTTGGTGATGAGCTCAAGCGGATTGGCTGGCAAGGCGACGAAGAGGTCGGCGCCCGCAAGATGCACGCCTTTTTCGAGCTGCACATTGAACAGGGCCCGATCCTTGAGACCGAAGGCAAGGATATCGGTGTCGTCACCCACGGGCAGGGGCTGTCGTGGACCCAAGTCACCGTCACCGGCAAGGATGCACACACCGGATCGACCCCGATGCCCATGCGCAAGAACGCAGGGCTTGGCATGGCGCGCATGCTTGAGGCCGTGGACCAGATCGCATGGTCCCACGCGCCCCACGCGGTTGGTGCCGCAGGGCATTTCGAGGTCTACCCGAATTCGCGCAATGTCATTCCGGGTCAAGTGATCTTTACCGTCGATTTCCGGTCGCCCGATCTGAGCGTGATCGAAGATATGGAAAAGCGTCTGCGCGTCGAAGGCCAGAAGATCGCCAATGACATGGGGCTTGAGGTCGCCTTTGAAAAAGTCGGCGGCTTTGATCCCGTGACGTTTGACGAGGGCTGCGTCTCGGCCATCCGTTCTGCAGCAGAGCGGTTGGGGTATAGTCATATGGATGTCATCTCGGGGGCCGGTCACGATGCCTGCTGGATCAACGGGGTGGCCCCGACCGCGATGGTCATGTGCCCCTGCGTCGATGGGCTAAGCCATAACGAGGCCGAAGAGATCACCAAAGACTGGGCCAAAGCGGGTGCCGATGTTTTGCTGCATGCGGTGCTGGAAACGGCAGAGATTGTGGGCTGAACCCGTCGGGGGCCTGAGCGGGCGCGCCCTGGGGGGCAGCCCCCAGACCCCCGGGATTTGGACCATTTGGAAGACAGACAGGGGAGAGAACAGATGAGCAAGGTTATCAAGGGCGGCATGGTCTGCACGGCGGATCGGACCTGGAAAGCGGATGTGTTGATCGAGGGCGAGATCATCAAGCAGATCGGCGAGGATCTGGTGGGCGACGAATATATCGACGCCGAAGGGGCCTATGTCATTCCCGGGGGTATTGATCCGCACACCCACCTCGAGATGCCTTTTATGGGGACCACGGCGGCCGAAACCTTCGAGACGGGGACTTGGGCCGCGGCTGTGGGCGGGACCACGATGATTGTGGATTTCTGTCTGCCGGGTGCGGATGGGTCGATCAAGAACGCGATCAATGAATGGCATCGCAAATCCGCACCGCAAATCTGTTCGGATATCGGCTATCACATGGCGATCACCGGTTGGAACGAGAATGTCTTTGACGAGATGAAAGACGCCGTCGACATGGGGGTGAATTCGTTCAAGCACTTCATGGCCTATAAAGGGGCCTTGATGGTCGAGGATGACGAGATGTTCGCGTCCTTCCAGCGTTGTGCCGAACTGGGTGCGCTGCCGATGGTGCATGCCGAAAACGGCGATCTGGTCGCGGCCCTGCAGGAGAAGTATTTTAATCAGGGGATCACGGGGCCGGAGGGTCACGCCTATTCCCGTCCGCCCGAGCTGGAAGGCGAAGCCGCGAACCGCGCGATCACCATCGCAGATGCCGCCGGCGTGCCGCTTTATATCGTGCATGTCTCTTGCGAGCAGACCCACGAGGCGATCCGCCGTGCGCGGCAAAAGGGGATGCGGGTCTATGGCGAGCCATTGATCCAGTTCCTGACTCTGGACGAAAGCGAATATTTCAACAAAGATTGGGACCATGCCGCGCGCCGTGTCATGTCGCCGCCGTTCCGGTCCAAGGACCATCAGGACAGCCTTTGGGCGGGCTTGCAGTCGGGATCGTTGCAGGTGGTTGCGACCGACCACGCGGCGTTTTCAACCGAGCAAAAACGCGCGGGCAAGGACGATTTCCGCATCATCCCCAACGGGTCGAACGGGCTGGAAGAGCGTCTGGCGGTGCTCTGGACCGAAGGCGTCGAGACGGGCCGGCTGACACCCAATGAATTCGTCGCGGCGACCTCGACCAACGTGGCGAAGATCCTGAACATCTACCCGCGCAAAGGGGCCATCGTCGAAGGGGCCGATGCGGATATCGTGGTTTGGGATCCAAAAATCAGCAAGACGATTTCGACGGCGAACCACCATTCCATTCTGGATTACAACGTCTTTGAAGGCTTTGAGGTCAAGGCGCAGGCACGCTATACCCTCAGTCGCGGCGAGGTCATCTGGGCCTGGGGGCAGAATTCGCAGCCCAACCCCGGACGCGGACGCTTTGTGCCGCGGCCTGCTTTCCCGTCAGCCAACCTTGCGCTGAGCAAGTGGAAAGAGTTGACTGCGCCGAAACTGATCAAACGCGATCCGTTGAACATCCCTGCGGGGATCTGAGGCTATAATGTATGAACAGCAAAGCCGACAACCGCAGATCTTCTATAGCCTTTGGTCTCCAGCTATTGGGGATTTCATCGTCAAGTTTGGATGCCTAGAAACTCTTTTAGATGAAATTGCATGGCAAGCGCACAGCGGCCTAGATCGGTCAGTGATTTACGCATTCTCAAAGGATGTACCAAAGTCTTTTCAAGACAAGTTCAAGTTTGTGAGAAAGCTGATAGACTCTGACTTAGTAGCCAAACCGGAACGCGCCATCTTAGACTTGGGTGGTTGGCCTCAAATAGGTGTTCTAGTCTCAGAAACCTTTGAGTTTCGAAACGCAGTTGCTCACGGGCAGGTCTCTATGGTTAGCGAAAGAGAAATAGTGTTTCAAAGGTTCAAGCTAAAGAGGATCGAGCCTAGTAAGACGCATAGTGCTACATATCAGAACACGGAAATGAAGTTTGAGACGCTTGCGAGGATTAACTCCGAGCTAGCAGGTCTCATGTTGGTTATGGAACTGATAATTCAAAGTATTTCCCACGGAACAGTCGCTTGGAATGAAATGGAGGTGCATCGAACCCCAAATGCACTGGTCAGAGAAATATACGACCTCCATCATGAGAAGATGCTAAATGCAGGGTATATTCGCATTCAAAATGGCTCGTATAGGTTAAACAAGGAAGAAGAAGCTTGAAAACAGTGATTAGCGCCCAGAACCTATCCCTGACATTTGAAACCAACGACGGCCCTGTGCATGCGCTGAAAGATGTGTCGCTTAATATTGAAAAGGGCGATTTTGTCAGCTTTATCGGGCCATCGGGCTGCGGTAAGACGACGTTTCTGCGCTGTATGGCGGACCTTGAGCAGCCAACGGGTGGCGAGATCACTGTCAATGGCGTGAGCGCTGCCGAGGCGCGGCGGGCCCGAGCGTATGGCTATGTGTTTCAGGCGGCGGGGCTTTATCCGTGGCGGACGATTGGCGGCAACATCCGTCTGCCGCTCGAGATTATGGGGTATTCCAAAGCCGATCAGGCAAAGCGGGTTAGCCAAGTGTTGGAGCTGGTCGAGCTGGCAGGGTTCGAGCGCAAGTTCCCTTGGCAGCTGTCAGGCGGGATGCAGCAGAGGGCCTCTATCGCGCGGGCCTTGGCGTTTGACGCGGATATCTTGTTGATGGACGAACCCTTTGGTGCGCTGGACGAGATCGTGCGCGACCACTTGAATGAACAGCTGTTGCGTCTGTGGGCGCGCACCGAAAAGACGATTGCCTTTGTCACCCACTCTATCCCCGAGGCGGTGTACCTGAGCACCAAGATCGTGGTGATGAGCCCGCGCCCGGGACGGATTGCTGATGTGATCGAAAGTACGCTGCCGCGAGAGCGCCCTTTGGATATTCGCGAAACGCCCGAGTTTCTCGAGATCGCGCACCGTGTACGCGAAGGGTTGCGGGCAGGGCATGCGGATGATTGATCGCGCGCCCGCTGCAGCCCGGCCCTTCGGGGAGGATTTTCAGACCATCTGGAAGCAGGGGGGCGCGCGATGAGGTCGAGCTTCTTGCCTGTCCTGACCGTGGTCGGGGTTTTGTTTGCGCTGTGGTATGCGGCGGCGATCTGGCTGAATTCGGACTGGACCTATGACAAGGCGACGCGGTCGGGAGAGGTGGTGACCGCCACGTCACTGGTCGCGGATACCTGGGCGCAGAAAAAGCCCAAACTGCCCGCGCCGCATCAGGTCGCGTCAGAGATCTGGGACACGACGGTGATGAAGAAAGTCACGTCGAAGCGGTCCTTGGTCTATCATTCCTGGATCACGCTCAGCGCGACCCTGCTGGGCTTTGGCATGGGGACTTTGCTGGGGGTGTTGTTGGCGGTGGGGATCGTGTTCAACCGTGTGATGGATATGTCGGTGATGCCTTGGGTGATCGCCAGCCAGACCATTCCCATTCTGGCGATTGCGCCGATGATCATTGTGGTGCTGAACGCCGTGGGCGTGTCGGGGCTGCTGCCGAAAGCGATGATCAGCATGTATCTGTCCTTCTTCCCCGTGGTTGTGGGCATGGTCAAAGGGCTGCGCAGCCCTGACCAGATGCAGCTGGACCAGATGCGCACCTGGCATGCGAGCGCGGGTCAGACCTTCTGGAAACTGCGGTTGCCTGCGTCGATGCCGTATTTCTTTACCTCGCTCAAGATCGCGATGGCGGCGTCGCTGGTGGGGGCCATCATTGGTGAGCTGCCAACGGGTGCCGTTGCGGGTCTGGGCGCGCGGTTGTTGGCTGGCAGCTATTATGGCCAGACGATCCAGATCTGGAGCGCGCTGATCATGGCGGCGGCCCTAGCTGCGTTGCTGGTGGGGATTATTGGCTTGATCCAGCGTGCGACATTGAAACGGATGGGGATGGCGCGATGATCTGGCTGGTTTTTGCAGCAGTGGCATGGGCCTTTGGCATGTGGGTCAACATCCGGCTGGCGCGATTGCGGCCGGCACGCTGGGTGTCGTTGGCCGCACCGTTGGTCTTTGGCGCGACGTTGATCGCCGTGTGGGAAGGCATCGTGCGGGGGCTCGAGATTTCGCAGGTCTTGCTGCCTGCGCCGTCGCTGATCGCGCTGCGGTTGGTGTCGTCGGTCGATATCCTATGGGTGGATTTCGTGCAGACCGTGTTAAAGGGCGCGCTGTCGGGCTATGTTTTGGGCTGCGGTGCGGCCTTCCTGATCGCCATTGCGATTGACCGGTTTCCGTTTTTGCAACGCGGGCTATTGCCGGTTGGGAACTTTGTCGCGGCACTTCCGGTGATCGGCATGGCGCCTATTCTGGTCATGTGGTTCGGGTTTGATTGGCAGTCAAAGGCCGCCGTGGTGGTCGTCATGGTGTTCTTTCCGATGCTGGTGAACACCGTGCAGGGCCTGCAAGCGACGGATACGATGCAGCGCGACCTGATGCGGACCTACGCAGCCAGTTATTGGGCGACGTTGTTCAAGCTGCGCTTGCCTGCTGCGATGCCTTTCGTGTTCAATGGCCTCAAGATCGGCACGACCTTGGCGTTGATCGGGGCTATTGTTGCTGAATTTTTCGGCTCTCCCGTGCGGGGAATGGGGTTTCGCATCTCTACCTCGGTCGGTCAGCTTGCGCTTGATCTGGTCTGGGCCGAGATTGTTGTCGCGGCGATTGCCGGCTCCGCCTTCTATGGCGCGATGTCCTTGTTTGAACGGCGGGTGACCTTTTGGCACCCGAGCCAGCGGAACTAACCAAGACGACCAACCAACCAAGAGGGAGATATAATAATGAAAAAACTATCAACATATGTCGCCGGGGCCGCTGTGGGCCTGATGGGGACCATGGCGCAAGCTGCGGATGATGTGACGCTACAACTGAAGTGGGTCACACAAGCGCAGTTCGCGGGCTATTATGTGGCGCAAGATAAGGGGTTCTATGAAGAAGAAGACCTGAACGTCACGATCAAACCGGGCGGTCCGGATATCGCGCCGACCCAGGTTCTGGCCGGTGGCGGAGCGGACGTTGCCGTTGAATGGATGCCCGCCGCTTTGGCCGCGCGCGAGAAGGGCCTGCCGATGGTGAACATCGCGCAACCGTTCAAATCCTCGGGCATGATGCTGACTTGCCGCAAGGACGCCGGGATCGAGACCACGGATGACTTTAAGGGCAAGACACTGGGCGTCTGGTTCTTTGGCAACGAATTCCCCTTCCTCAGCTGGATGAACAAGCTTGAGCTGCCCACCGAAGGCGGCGAAGATGGTGTCACCGTGCTGAAACAAGGCTTTAACGTGGACCCGCTGCTGCAAAATCAGGCCGCGTGTGTGTCGACCATGACCTATAACGAATACTGGCAGGTGATCGACGCAGGTCTGACGCCAGATGATCTGAACGTGTTCAAATACGAAGAGCAGGGCGTCGCCACATTGGAAGACGGGCTGTACGCACTGGAAGAGAACCTTGCCGATCCGGCGTTCGAGGAAAAGATGGTGCGCTTTGTGCGGGCGTCGATGAAGGGCTGGAAATACGCCGAGCAAAATCCTGATGAAGCCGCGGAAATCGTCTTGGACAATGACGCTTCCGGTGCCCAGACCGAAGAGCATCAGAAACGCATGATGGGCGAAGTGGCCAAGCTGACCGCAGGCAGCAACGGCGCGCTGGACGAAGCAGACTATGAGCGGACCGTGCAATCGCTGCTGTCTGGTGGGTCGGACCCCGTCATCACGGCCGAGCCGTCGGGCGCATGGACCCATGCGATCACTGACAAAGCCTTGAACTGAGGGGCGCTGAACTAAGGGATACGTCCCCGACACAGTGCAGAAATGCGAAGGGGCTGGCAGTGATGCCAGCCCCTTTTACGTTGTAGGTCTGTTGCTTAAAGGACGGTAACCTTGGTGCCGATGGGCACGCGCTGGTACAGGTCCTTGACGTGTGTGTTCAGCATCCGGATGCAGCCATTCGAGACAGAACGCCCGATGCTGCTGGATTGGGTGGTGCCGTGGATGCGGAAATACGTGTCTTTGCCGTTCTGAAACAGGTACAGCGCGCGCGCGCCCAGTGGGTTGCTGGGGCCACCCGGCTGCGCGTCGGTGTTCCCGATGAACCTTGCATAGGATTTGGGTTCGCGTTCGATCATCTCGTCCGTGGGGCGCCAGGTGGGCCATTCCTTTTTGACGTCGATTGTCGCGGTGCCGGTGAATTCCAGACCCGCTTTGCCGACGCCCACGCCGTATCGCATGGCCTGACCGGGGGCGGTCACCAGATACAGGTAATGGCTGCGGGGCAGGATCAGCAATTCGCCTACGATATATTGCGGTTTGATCGACACCATTTGCGGCGTGGGATCATAGGCGGCACCAGCGGCGAACAGCGCGTGCGGAAAGGCGAGGGCGGCCAAAGAACCTGCAATAAATTGACGGCGGCGCATGGGGGGCTCCTTTAGGATGTGATGCGGTATTTTGCCCCTTGGGGTGTGTTTTGCAACCTTTAGGACATAAAAAAACCGGCTGTCCCGTGAGGGTCAGCCGGCAAATTCATGGTGCGGGCCTAAGGCCCTGCAAGGCTTATGCCAGTGCGATGTTCGACGCGGATTCGCGGCCGTCACGGCCAGCTTCGATGTCGAATGTCACTTTCTGGTTGTCGGCCAGACCGGTCAGGCCTGCGCGCTCAACAGCGGAGATGTGTACGAATACATCTTTGCTGCCGCCATCGGGTGCGATAAAGCCGAAGCCTTTAGTTGTGTTGAACCATTTTACGGTGCCAGTGGCCATATCCGTAGTCTCCTCTAGTATGCCATCCGCGTCGTGCGATGGCTTGGCGTTGTCGGTCTGGATCGAAGTCTGAACGCCGTATGAGGGAGACAGTTGGTCGAAAAAGAATAACGTTAGCTCCTTTGATATGGCAGGTCGCAGAGATTCGCGCAAGGGGCTGTCAATGGGCCTTAAAAAACAGGCCGATCATTGCTTATTTCGGCACATTCTTGCCTCAGTTCCGTCGGCGAAGGCATTTTTCACCAATAGATGTTGACCGTTTGCAACCTCTAAACGGTTAACGCTTTGGGTCAATTCGCCCCACTGCTGACAGATTCATTTGCGATTTTGCTCCGAGCCGTATCGCAAACTTAATGATTCCCCCTTTTTGGTAACCCGACAACGAGTGAGCCCCTTTATGAAAATCCTTGCCGTAGATGACGACCCTACCATCCTTGACCTGCTGCGCGACTGCCTGACGCCGTCGCTTGGGTTTGATCTGATTTGTGCCGACTCGGCCGAGGATGGGATGGCCAAGATCGAAGAGCACGGGGCGAGTTTTGACTGCTTCTTGTTGGATATCATGTTGCCCGGCGTCGATGGCATCACACTGTGTGACGATATTCGCACCATGCAGGCCTATAAAAGCGCGCCGATTATTATGATTACCGGCAGCCGCAAACACGATCTGATGGACACGGCCTTCCGTGCAGGGGCGACCGATTTCATCTTCAAACCGCTCAACGGTATCGAGCTGGGCGCGCGGATCAACATGGCGGGGATGCTCAGTGACAGCCTGCGCCGCGAACGCGAGGCGGCCCATACGCTGGCGGAACTGTCGGGGCTGATGAAGGTCCGTGTGGACGAAAGCTTTGATCTGAATGTCGTGGGTGTGGATGATCTGCACGGGTTCGAGAACCACATGCTGCGTCTGCCCGAGGGCTGCTATGCCATGAACCTTTTCGCGGTGAAACTCCCACAAATCCGCAATATCTTTGACGCGGCAAGCCCCGCTGAATTTTGTCGCCAGATGGGTTTGGTTGCGCAGGCCACGGTCGCGGCGCTGGTGCACGAGAAATGCTATATGGGCTATGCCGGCGACGGAATCATCGTGGGCACCGTGATTGGACGCCACCGGATCAAGCCGGATGAAATTCAGAAAGATATCGAGAATATCCTCTCCCATGACGGCACTGCGGTGCGGATCGGGGGGGACTTCAGCGCCGATGTAACCGTAAAGCTCGTGTCGAACCAGCGGCTGTGGTCGGGGCTGTCTGCCTGCAACACGCTGCGCGACTTTTTGGGCCGTGAAACCGTGCCCGACAGCGCCAGCACCGACCGCACCGATGGGTATGCCGAACTGGCCGACGGGCTGTAACGGGAAACCCTTGCTGCGTCGCCTCGGCGCGTTGACCGTCAAATAAAAAGGCCCCCGCAGTTTCCTGCGGGGGCCTTTTCTTTAGAACTTTCGCCTAGATCAGCGCGAGAATTTCTTGTGCTTCATGCGCTTGGGTTCCATGGCGTCTTCGCCCAAACGGCGTTTCTTGTCTTCTTCGTAATCAGAGAAGCCACCTTCAAACCATTCGACATGTGCGTCGCCTTCAAAGGCGAGGATGTGCGTACAGATCCGGTCAAGGAAGAAACGGTCGTGCGAGATGACCACGGCGCAGCCCGCGAAGTCGACAAGCGCGTCTTCGAGTGCACGGAGCGTTTCAACGTCCAAATCGTTGGTCGGTTCATCGAGCAGCAGGACGTTGCCGCCTTCTTTGAGCAGACGCGCCATATGCACACGGTTGCGTTCACCACCTGACAGCAGGCCGACTTTCTTCTGTTGGTCGCCGCCCTTGAAGTTGAACGCACCGCAATAGGCGCGGGAGTTTACTTCGGCGTCGCCCAGTTTGATGATCTCGGCCCCGCCCGAGATGGCCTGCCAGACGTTGTCATCCGGGTTCAGGTCATCGCGCGACTGGTCGACATAGGACAGATCAACGGTGTTCCCCAGCTCGATCGTGCCGGTGTCGGGTTGTTCGTGGCCGGTGATCATTTTGAACAGGGTCGATTTACCCGCGCCGTTGGGCCCGATCACGCCGACGATCCCGCCCGGTGGCAAGGTAAAGTCTAGCTTTTCGATCAACAGCTTATCGCCCATAGCCTTAGACAGGCCTTCGACCTCAAGCACCTTGTTGCCCAGACGTGGGCCGTTGGGGATAACGATCTGGGCGCGCGTCAGGCGTTCGCGCTCCGAGCTGTCGGCCATTTCGTTGTAGGCGTTAATACGTGCTTTGGATTTCGCCTGACGGGCCTTGGCCCCCTGACGCATCCATTCAAGTTCGCGCGACAGCGTCTTTTGCTTGGACTTATCTTCGCGGGCTTCTTGCTCAAGCCGTTTGGCTTTCTGGTCGATCCAGTTGGAATAGTTCCCTTCGTAAGGGATGCCATTGCCGCGGTCCAACTCGAGAATCCAGCTGGTGATGTTATCCAAGAAATAACGGTCGTGGGTCACGATCAGGATCGTGCCCTTATAGTCGATCAAGTGCTGCTGCAGCCAAGCAATGGTTTCCGCGTCCAAGTGGTTGGTCGGTTCATCGAGGAGCAGCATTTCAGGCGCTTCAAGCAGCAGTTTGCACAGGGCAACACGGCGGGCTTCACCACCAGAAAGGGTTGTGACATCCGCATCATCAGGGGGGCAGCGCAGGGCTTCCATTGATACGTCGATCTGGCTGTCGAGATCCCACAGGTTCTCTGCGTCGATCTGGTCTTGCAACGCGGCCATCTCGTCTGCGGTTTCGTCGGAATAGTTCATCGCCAGTTCGTTATAGCGATCCAGAATATCTTTTTTCTTTTTGACGCCCAGCATGACATTCTCACGCACGGTCAAAGCGGGGTCGAGGTAGGGTTCTTGCTCGAGGTAGCCAACCTTGGCGCCCTCTGCGACCCATGCTTCGCCCGAAAAGTCTTTGTCCTGACCGGCCATAATCCGCATCAACGTCGATTTACCCGAACCGTTGATCCCGACCACACCGATTTTCACACCGGGCAGGAAGTTCAGGTTAATGTTGTCGAAACATTTCTTACCGCCCGGATAAGTCTTTGAGACACCGGACATGTGGTAGACATATTGGAAGGCGGCCATTGAGAATCCTCGGGTAAGCTGAATACGATTTGGAGCGTGCAATATCGCCACTGGCGGGCAAGAGCAAACGTTCAATATATTTGGCTCATATATAAGGCATCACGTGCGGTTTTGAAGACCCGCCGCCGATGGACCGCTTTTAGGGTGCGTGCTTGGCTCTGGGTCATGGCCCGACGTCCCATCGACGGCGTTTCGGCAGCAGCTTTCCGTTTTAACCGAGCAAAGCCAAGTAAATGGGGACGATCGACCGCATTTTATACGAAATTCAGTCGAAAAAAATTTCCGACCTCGTTTATATTCTGCAGACTCGGGTGCGTTCAGCGCCCCGATTCAACGCGGCCGCAAAAAGACCGTGTCTCAACATAGGGATAAATACATGACAGCTTCGACTATTATAGTTGGTCTGGACGGGGGAGAGGCCGGAGCGCGCGCTTTGGATTTCGCGATGACCCAGGCCAGATTGATCGGGGATTGCGAGCTTAAGCTCGTGTATGTGATCGAATGGTCTCCGTTCAGTTTCCAGACCTCCGAGGAAAATGACCAGCGCCACAAACGCCGCGAAGAGGAGCTGGCGCTTGCCCGTGAACGCATCGTCGATCCGGCGGTGAAAAAGGCCGGCGATAAGGGCGTAACGGTTCAGGGCATCGTAAAGCACGGCGATGTTGCCGATATTTTGGATGATCTGGCCAAAAAGCATGGCGCACAGCAGATCGTCGTGGGTCGTGTCGGTCTGCGCGGTTTGAAAGAGCGTATGTTCGGTGGCGTGACGGGCCGTTTGGCCGTCGCCTCCCGCGTGCCTTTGACGATCATTCCTTGAAAGGTCATATCATGAAAAATTTTCTGACAACGGGTGTGGGGGCTGCTGCTGCCTCTGCCTTGCCGATGGTTGCCTCTGCACAAGAGGCCGTAGGCATGGATCAACGCATCAACGATATCTTTGCCGGTTCGACGGGCTGGTTCGTCAACCTGATCTTCATGTCGCTGCCCGGGACAAACTTCCCATGGATCGTGCTGTGGCTGGTGGTCGCGGCGTCTGTGTTTACGCTGTACTTTGGCTTTATTCAGATCAAGGCGTTCTGGCATGCGATATCGCTGGTCAAAGGTGATTATTCCGATCCCGACGACTCGGGTGAGGTCAGCCACTTTCAGGCGCTGACGACGGCGCTGTCGGGGACTGTCGGTCTGGGGAACATCGCGGGCGTCGCGGTGGCCGTGGGCATCGGTGGGCCGGGCGCAACCTTCTGGATGATCTTGGCCGGTTTGCTGGGCATGGCATCTAAGTTCACCGAATGTACGCTGGGTGTGAAATACCGCAATGAATACGCCGATGGCACCGTTTCCGGTGGTCCGATGTACTATATGACAAAGGGCTTTAAGGAACGCGGCCTGCCGTTGGGCGGCTTTCTGGCGGTTGTCTTTTCGATCTTTACCATCGGCGGTGCCTTGGGCGGCGGGAACATGTTCCAAGCCAACCAGGCACATGCGCAGTTGGCCGGTATCATCGGGGATTATCCCGGATGGATCACGGGCATCGTGTTTGCCGCCGTGGTGTTTTCGGTCATCGTGGGCGGGATCAAATCCATCGCCAACGTGACTGAAAAGATCGTACCGCTGATGGGTGTGATCTATGTCGGGGCTGCGTTGATTATCCTGATCGTTGAATACGACAAGATCGGTTGGGCCTTTGGTCAGATATTCGAAGGTGCATTCAGCGGTCTGGGTGTTGCAGGCGGTCTGGTCGGTGCGTTGATTCAGGGCTTTAAACGGGCGGCGTTCTCTAACGAAGCGGGCGTGGGATCGGCTGCAATCGCACACTCTGCCGTGCGCACCAAAGAGCCGGTGACCGAAGGCGTGGTTTCCCTGCTTGAGCCATTCATCGATACCGTTGTGATCTGTACGATGACGGCTTTGGTGATCACCATCTCTGGCGTGTTGGTTATGGACCCCGAAACAGGGCGTTTCATCCTGAACGAGGCAGGCACCGCGATCCAGACCGTTGACGGGTCCAGCGGTGTGCAACTGACATCCGCCGCCTTTGCGACCGGGTTCAGCTGGTTCCCCTATGTGCTGGCGCTGGCGGTGATCTTGTTCGCCTTTTCCACGATGATCAGCTGGTCTTACTACGGGCTGAAAGCGTGGACCTATCTGTTTGGCGAAGGCAAAACCAAAGAGATCGTGTTCAAGGTGATCTTCTGCCTGTTCATCGTTGTGGGGGCTGCCGCCAATCTTGGGGCGGTCATCGACTTTTCTGATGCGATGATCTTTGCCATGGCGGTTGTGAACATCACGGCGCTGTACTTCCTGATGCCAATCGTCAAACGCGAGATGAAGAGCTATTTCGCACGGCTTAAATCCGGCGAGATCAAGAAGTTCGTCGATTAACACACGGACTACGCGATTGACAAAGGGGCGTTGCTGCCCTTCTTTCGGCCCCTGATGTATATCGGGGGCCGTTTTCGTTGGGTTATCCATTTCCATATGCGCCCCCGGGGCAGGTGATCGGACTGCTAGGCGGGTCGTTTGATCCGGCTCACGAGGGACACGCGCATATCACCCGCGAAGCGATAAAGCGTTTCGGGCTGGATCGCGTGTGGTGGATGCTGAGCCCCGGCAACCCGTTGAAGGCACAAGGTCCGGCCCCGATGGCGCAGCGTCTGGCGATGGCGCAGCAGGTGATGCAGCATCCGCGGGTCGAGGTCACGGACATCGAGGCCCATCTAGGCACGCGCTATACCGCGCAGACCCTTGCCGCGCTGCGCGCGCGCTATCCCGGCGTACGGTTCGTCTGGCTGATGGGCGCGGATAATCTGGCGCAGTTCCACCTGTGGCAAGACTGGCAGCAGATCATAGAAACGGTGCCCTTGGGTGTTCTTGCGCGACCTGGCCAGCGGATCTCGGCGCGGATGAGCCGCGCGGCGACGCTCTATGCGCCCTACCGGATTGCGGGGCGGCACAGCCAACTTTTGGGGCGCGCGCAGGCACCGGCGTGGTGTTTTGTGAATGTGCCGATGGTCGATGTCAGTTCAAGCGCGATCCGCGCGGCGGGCAAATGGTCAGCGCAGTCTGCAAAAGGCGACGCCCAAGCCTAGAATCGTGTCCCGCCCTGCCCAAGGTAAAAAGGGACTTCGGCGCAGATGTTGGACCCGCGCCAAGCGCTATTGGCAGGAAATCGCCTGCGGGACGCGGGGGAGAAGCGTCAAACATGATCAAAATGGCGCGTTGCGTGTCCCGTCCGTTTGCCTGGCCCCGTCGCCCATGAAAATGTGATTTGCTCCTGCTTGTGTCACTGGGTCCTGTCAGGTTTAAGTCGCCTTATGAAAACTGTTTTATCACGTCGTTTCTTTCTGGGGTCCGCTGCGGCGGGCATAATCGCGCCGGCTGCGTTTGCGGCCCCGCCGACTGAATCGCTGCGCCCTGTGTTGCGCGGGGATGATCTGTTCCGGCAGTCGATCCCCTCTGCGCAAGAGCTGATCGACAAAGCCAAGCTCGACGGAATGGTGACCTTTAGTCTGGCAGACGCCGAAACCGGTGCGGTGCTTGAACAACATGGCCCGCTTGAGGGCATGCCCCCTGCCAGCGTAACCAAGGCGATAACCGCGCTGTACGCGCTGGACACGCTAGGCGCGGCGCATCAGTTCGAGACGCGGATCATGGCGACCGGCGGTGTCGTGGGCGGCGAAGTGCAGGGCGATCTGATCCTTGTGGGCGGGGGCGATCCGACGCTGGATACCGCCGGGCTCGCGCGGCTGGTGGACGACCTGAAAGCGGCCGGGATCATAGGCGTCAAAGGCGAGCTGAAAGTCTATGAACACAGCCTGCCGATGTTCGCGTTAATTGATGCAGACCAGCCGGATCACGTTGGCTATAATCCGGCAGTGTCGGGGCTGGCGCTGAACTTTAACCGCGTGCATTTCGAATGGAAGCGCGAGAACGGCGGCTATGCGGTCACAATGGACGGACGGTCGGGGTCTTATCGCCCTGATGTGGCGATGGCGGCGATGGAGATCAGCGACCGCAGCGCGCCGGTGTTTACCTATCGTGACGCAGGCACGCGCGATGATTGGAGCGTTGCCCAAAGCGCCTTGGGGAATGGCGGGTCGCGGTGGTTGCCTGTGCGCAAACCGGGGCTTTATGCGGGCGACATATTCAAGACGTTGGCTGGATCACAAGGCATCCGCCTGCGCGACATGAGCCTGATCACCAGTCTGCCCGAGGGCGAGGTTCTGGTGGCCCGAAAAAGTGCGCCGTTGCGCGATATCCTGCGCGATATGTTGAAGTATTCCAATAACCTGATCGCCGAGATGGCGGGGCTTTCTGCCACGGTCTATCGCACCGGAACGCCGGTTTCCTTGCGGGCCTCGGCGGCAGAAATGAACGTTTGGGCCAAGGCCAATCTGGGCATGAATGCGCCCGCGCTGGTGGATCATTCCGGTCTGGGGGAAGACAGCCGCGTGTCGTCGCAGGACATGGTGACAGCGCTGGTCAGGATCCACGGGTCTGGCATCCTAAAACCCTTGCTCAAGTCGATTACCTTGCGCGATTCCAAAGGCCGCCCCGTGCAAAATCATCCGATCAAGGTCGAGGCCAAAACCGGTACGCTGAACTTTGTCTCGGCGCTGGCAGGATACCTGACGGCACCGGACGGGCGGGTGATGGCGTTTGCTGTGTTCACCGCCGACATGCCCCGTCGCGCGACCCTAACGCGGGCGCAACGCGAACGCCCTGACGGGGGGCGGGCCTGGAATGGGCGGGCCAAACGGCTGCAGCAGGGGCTGATTGAACGCTGGGGGGCGTTTCATCAGACCAAGGATACAGCCGCGCTTTAGCGGATTAGCCCGACCAACTGGCTTATTTTACGTGGCGCGCACGGGCACCGCGTTCGATGGCGGCCGCGTGCAGACGGTCCAGATCCAGCTCGTAGCGGATTTCTTCGAGCAGGCGCAGCTCTGCCTCTTCGAGGGTGCCGTCGGCTGCGGCCACGTCACAGGCCAAGGCATATGCCGTCTCGTTCAGGCGGTCAGGCATCGCGGCTTTGACCAGCCCGAACAGGGCATCCAGCCCGTCCTCTTGTTCGAACAGATCAAAGACCATGGAACTGACAGTGCTGATGCGGTCCAGATCATAACCGGAAAACACGGGCAGCATATTCACTGCCGACTGAATCTTGAGCAGTTCCGTGGTGCGGATGTCCTCGTCTGACGCGGAGACCGCGATCATAATGGCGACAAGGCAGTCTTGCGCGCTTAAGCTAAGGGAGGTGTCGTCATTCATGCGCATTTCCGTTCGGTTATTGCATTGATCTGCAGATTATTGACGGGCCTACGGGGACGCAATAGGTACGGGCTGCCTGCGCGCATTGGGTGCGGGGTGAAAATGATGGAATTGATGACATGTCGCAGATGCGTGAAGCAGCCCTAACCAGCAAAGCGTGGCCGTTCGAGGAAGCACGTCGGGTGTTGAAACGCTATGCAAATAAGGCTCCCGAGAAGGGGCATGTCTTGTTCGAGACCGGCTATGGCCCGTCGGGTCTGCCGCATATCGGGACCTTCGGCGAAGTTGCGCGCACGACGATGATCCGCCGCGCTTTTGAGCTGATCAGCGACATTCCGACGCGGTTAGTGTGCTTTTCGGACGATCTGGACGGAATGCGCAAAGTGCCGAGCAACGTGCCGGATCCCGAAGCCTTGGCCGAACATCTGCAAAGACCGCTGACATCTGTGCCCGATCCTTTCGGCACGCACGACAGCTTTGGCGCACATAACAACGCGATGCTGCGCCGGTTCCTTGATACATTCGGGTTCGAATATGAATTCATCTCGGCCACCGAATTCTACGGGTCGGGTAAGTTCGACGAGGTGCTTTTGCGCGCCGCCGAGAAGTACGACGAGATCATGGAAGTGATGCTGAAGTCGCTGCGCGAAGAGCGGCGTCAGACCTATTCGATCTTCCTGCCGATCCACCCTGAAACCGGACGGGTGATGTATGTGCCGATGAAAGCGGTCAACGCCAAAGAAGGCACGATCACCTTCGACGATGAAGACGGCACCGAGATGACCCTGCCGCTGACCGGTGGCAACGTGAAATTGCAGTGGAAGCCTGACTTTGGCGCCCGTTGGGCAGCGCTTGATGTCGATTTTGAGATGTACGGCAAGGACCATAGCACCAACACGCCGATCTATGACAAAATTTGCCGCATTCTGGGCAACCGTCCGCCCGAGCATTTCACCTACGAGCTGTTCTTGGATCAGGACGGGCACAAGATTTCCAAGTCGTCCGGCAATGGTCTGACCATCGACGAATGGCTGACCTATGCCAGCGCGGAATCGCTGTCGTATTTCATGTATCTCAAGCCCAAGACGGCCAAGCGCATGTATTTCGACGTGATCCCCAAGGCGGTAGACGAATACCACCAACAGCTGCGCGCGTTCGAGACGCAGGACGACAAGGGCAAGTTGAACAACCCCGTTTGGCATATCCACGGGGGCGATGTGCCCAAGTCGGATATGATCGTGCCGTATTCGATGCTGCTGAACCTTGCGTCTGTTTCGTCGGCCGAGGACAAGTCGCAGCTGTGGGGCTTTATCCAGCGTTATGCGCCGGATGCGACGCCCGAAGGCAACCCCGGTATGGATGCGGCGGCCGAACATGCGGTGCGCTATTACAACGATTTCGTGAAGCCCGCCAAAGTGTTCCGCGCCCCCTCTGATCTGGAGCGGGAAGCGCTGGAGGATCTGCGCAACCAGTTGAAAACATGGGACGGCGGGCTGGATGCCGAGGCGTTGCAAACGATGGTTTTCGCTGTCGGGAAAGAACGTTTCGACCCGCTGCGTGACTGGTTTACCGCGCTTTACGAAGTGTTGTTGGGCGCAAGCCAAGGCCCGCGTTTTGGTGGATTTATCGCGCTTTACGGTGTGGATGAGACTGTCGCACTGATCGAGGACGCGCTGGCAGGCAAGCTGACCACAGCGTGAAACTATTGCCCTATGGTGTGCGTGAATTAGGTTAAGTCCAACACATCATAGGGAGCATTCTCATGCGTGGCGCGGTTCTTTCGGCCTTTTTCGGGATGGTTTTGACCTTTGCGACGGCGTTTGGTGCCACGGCGCAGCAGGCGGATATCGAAAGCACGATCACAGGCCAGTTCGAGGCCTTTAAGGCAGATGATTTCGAGGGGGCGTTCGCATATGCGAGCCCCAATCTGCAGATGATGTTTCAATCCACCGAAAATTTTAAACGTATGGTAACCTCGGGCTATCCGATGGTTTGGAAAAACACCGACGTGCGGTTTCTGGACCTACGCGAGATCGCGGGCGCACAGTGGCAAAAGGTGCAGGTGACGGACCTGAAGGGCTTCACCTATTTGCTGGATTATCAGATGGTTGAGACGCCCGAGGGCTGGCGCATTGCCTCTGTTCAGCTGCTGGATGCGCCAAGCGTTTCGGCGTGACGTGGCCCCCGAGCGCCGTACGCTGCGGTTAGACGTGATTAACCACTTGTGAATATTTCTATCCCCCTGCCGGCCAAGCGCCGGAGTTTTGCAATTCATGGGGGGCGACATCGCAACCCGACGAAGGGGATGACGATGAACAAGGCAATCACGGACGGTCTGCTGCTGACACCTGCGGCTTTTGCGCAAGGCTTGGATGTGTATTCAAGCGGGGATGGCACGGCGGGGTCTGATACCTATGCCAATGCCATAAATGCGGCGTTTATCCCTGCGGATCAGGACTTTGGCGGGGCGCTTGAACTGATAAAAACGCAATCCACGCAAAAGCTGCGATACATGGGGCAGACGCCACTTTTGCCGGGGTGCTATCTGCGGATCACGGCGCGGGTGAAGGCGATCAGTGGGAATTTACCGTCGGTGAGAATCGCGGGGTATCCGGCGCTTGGCAATGGGAGCCGCGCGGGCGGGCTGGTCGAGGTGGGGCCGGCGGTGCAGTTAGCCAGCTATGGCGAGGTGGTCGAGGTCAGCGCGATTGTCGGGTCGGGGCTGCGCGGCGGGGTCGATATGGTCTGGGGCAATGCGCCGGTCTATGGGCATTTCGGGCTGGACCTGACGGGGCAGAATGGCGGGGTCGTTCGCATTGATGACTTGCAAATCGAGGATGTGACAGGCGTCTTTCTGCGGGACATGTTGGCACAGGTGGATGTGCGGGACTATGGCGCGGTGGGGGATGGCAGCACTGACGATACCGCGGCTTTTGTGGCGGCGAATGCGGATGCGCAGGGGCGCAGCGTGCTGATCCCGCGTGGGACGTATCTGCTGAACGGGGGTGTGACCTTTGACGCGCCGACGCGGTTTGAAGGGACGGTGACCATGCCCGCCAGCGCGATCCTGCTGCTGCGCCGCAACTTTGATCTGCCAAATTATATCGAGGCTTTCGGGAATGAAGAGATCGCCTTTCGCAAGGCGTTTCAGGCGTTGCTGAACAACGCGGATCATGAATCGCTGGATCTGGGTGGGCGCAAGGTCAACGTGACCGGCCCGATCGATATGCAGGCCGCGACGCCTGAACGCAGCAGCTATGCCACGCGGCGGGTGATCCGCAACGGCCAGCTTGAAGCGGCCACGAATGGTGATTGGGATACTGTCACGGTGACCTCGCAGGCCAGCTATTCGCCCTCGGATGCGCGCAAGCTGACGAATGTCGTGAACGTCGCGAATGTGCCTGTGGGGGCGTTGATCACCGGCAACGGGGTGGGGCGCGAGATCTATGTGCGGGCCAAGAACGTCGCCACACAAGAGATCACGCTGAACGCGCCGCTGTATGACGCGGCGGGGACGCAGAATTTTACCTTTGCGCGGTTCCAGTATCTGCTGGATTTCAGCAACTACAGCCAGCTGAGCAAGTTCGTTCTGGATGACATCGAATTCCAGTGCAACAACGTGGCCAGCGCGATCAACCTTGCGCCGTCGGGGACGATTTTTCATGTGCGCGATTGCTTTATCTCGCGACCAAAGGATCGGGGGATCACGTCGATTGGCGGCGGCTGTCAGGGGATGTTCGTGGACCGTTGCCAGTTCCTGTCCGCCGAGGATGCGCTGGACGTGCCGGACCGGACCACGATCGCGATCAACTGCAACGCCAATGACGTCAAGATCCGCGACAACCGTGCCACGCGCTTTCGCCATTTTGCGCTGCTTGCGGGACAGAATAATATCGTCACGGGGAACCACTTCTTTCAGGGGGATACGGTCAAGAACGGCGTCCGCTCTGCTGGGTTGATCCTTGCGGCGCAGCACACGGCGAGCGTGGTGAGCGGAAATTACATCGACAATTGTTTCGTCGAATGGACCAACGAACAAGACCCCGCGCCGGAATACAGCAGCGAGTATTCTTTCAGCTCCCTGTCGATCAGCGGCAATATTTTTCTGTCGGGCGAAGTCGCCCCGTGGTTCAGCTATATCGTGATCAAACCCCATGGGGCGGGTCATGTGATCAACGGGCTGACGATCAACGACAATCGGTTTCGCAGCATCAACGGGTTCATTGATCGGGTCGAACGGATCGACACCAGCTTTGCCGATATGGATTTCTCGCGCATGCGCAACATAGAGATGACCGGCAATTCGTTTCACGGCATCAGCAATCCGGTCTCTAATCCCGTGCAGGTCGAACATACCGAAAGCAGTTTGGCCAAGACCTGGGTGGTGGATATTGCCGACCGCTTTCCGTTCGGCGGGTGGGCGATTGCGGTAGATAGCATCACGATGGACGGGCCGGTGCGCGACGGATCGAATGTGGCGCAGTACAGCGTGCCCTATGTGTTGACGGACCAAGGAACGGAGCGTGATCTGTTGCATCTGGTCTGGAGCACCAGCGTCAAAGGATCGATCTTTATGCAGGCGCGGATGGATAAACGCTAGAATTCGCGCCAGATCGATAGTTTTAGCGCGGGGTTGGAACTGTCGGTGATCAGCGTTTCGGCCCCGATTTGAAGGCGAATATCAGGGCGGCTTTTGATCGGACGTACAATGATGGAGGGCGCGATAGAGGTGGCGGTGGTGGTGGAGGTCGACGCGTGGAAGATTTGCAGCATCCCTGAAAACCTTTCGCCAAGGTTGATCCCGACGGTACTGTCCACTTTGGCGAGATGCTCTTGAAGGTACACGTCCCACGAAAGCGAACTGTCGATGGTGATCCAGCCGTTTTTCTCCGCGAGCGTGAAGCCGCGGCCCCATGACAGCCCCGCTTTTACATTCGGCGTGACCACATCCCCCACCCACGCCGCGCCGATGCCCAGTTCAGCGGACCAAACGTTTGGCCGACCCTGTCGGCCCAATGGGCGGCGTAAGAATAACGTGGCGGACCCCGATTGCAGCCCATAAGAGCTGGCGAGAAAACTGACCTCTGCCCCGAGGGTGAGATCATCGCGCACGCCGTATTCGAGGAACGTGCTTTCCGAGATGTCATAATTTTGCGTGACACTGACAGTGTTTGAGCTGAAACCTTTGCCTTTTTCGCGCAACCAAGCGCCGCTGTAGGCGGTGACTGGGGCCGTCAGGAGGATAAGGAGGATTGACCATAAGCGCATCGGGTACCCTTTCGGCGGGCAGCTTGGCGCTTCATGCTTAATAAATTACTTATAGCTGAGGGCAGGGATGCGGTGACGACGGCATGCAAAAAGGCCCGCAGCATTGCTGCGGGCCTTTTCGTTAGATCATGCAGGGCCGGTTAGACTTTGACGCTGCTGCCACGTGGGCCAGCAATCAGCCATACGATAAAGCCAACGACGGGGAAGATCAGGACGCCGAGAATCCAGAGGATTTTCGCAAGGCCCGAAGCGCCGGAGGTGAAGATTTGGTAGATCGCGTAAATGTCTGCGATCAGAATGATTAGTCCGAGAATGCCGAATTCCATTGTAAAGCTCCTGAGTTGTAATCTGAATTACTGTCTGGGGTCACAACTTCGTATCTTTGATAGATGTTCCCGAAAATGTTATTGGAACTATTTCGTGATCAACCGAGTTGCTCTTCCAATAGCCCTGACGGGACAGTGTAATTTGAAGGAAATACTATGAAGACCTCTACAGCAGTAATCGCAGGGCTCGCCGCAATTCTGGTGATCGCATTTGCAATCTTTTTCATCGATATCGACCAGACAGAAGAAGGCGCGCTGCCTGATGTCGACGTCTCTGTTGAAGGGGGGAACCTTCCTAAATTCGACGCTGAAACCGGTTCGGTTAACGTGACCGAAGAAGAGGTTGATGTTGAAGTTCCTGACGTTGAAATCACCACCGAAGAAAAAACTCTCACCGTTCCCGGTGTTGAAGTGACACCGCCGTCGAACGACTGATAATATTCATCATTTTCAACAAAAAAAAACGCCCCCTGATTTGGTCAGGGGGCGATTTTTTTATGTCTGGTTGGTCTCAGTTTCGGGTGAGTTTAGACGCAGGTTTCGCGCCGTTGTCCCCGTCAGATGTAAAGGTGAGCGTGACCTTGTCGCCTGCCATCAGATCAGACGGCACAAGGGTTTTTGCATCTAAGGTCCACGATGATTTGTCTTGCAGGACAATGATGTTGGCCAAGCGATCGTAAGCAAGGATCGTGCCGGTTGTTTCGTCGGCAAAAGCGGGAGCAGAGAGGGCGGTCAGGCCCAGGGTAACAAGGGCGATCAGGCGCATTTGAGATCCTCCGGATAAAGCGCAGACTCCGAATGTGGGGTGGGCGCGGGTGCAAAGCAATCACCTGACAACGGGTTCATGAAAATAATTATGCGTCATATAATGTCGGGGAACTGCGGACTGTTCGACGTGTTGTGCCGCTACATTCAGCCGAAAGGAGTTAGCGATGAAAGCCCAATCAAAATCCCAGCAACGTGCCGCTGGCGCGGCCCTGTCTGCAAAACGGGGCGAGACCAAGGTGAACGATCTGCAAGGCGCGTCGAAGGATATGTACGACAGCATGTCCGAGGATGAGCTGGAGGAAATGGCCTCGACCGAACATGATGGATTGCCGGACGAGGTCGAAGACTAGGCGCGCCTCTTAGCGTTTTTTGCCACCGTAGCGGGATTTTCCGCCGCGCATTCCGCCGCGGCCACCAGTTGACCGGCCCGATGCTTTTTGCGCGTCGTCAACGGCTTTATCCACCGCATACTGGCGGGCCATTGGGTCATCAGCGATGACGAGATCGACGGCTTCAAGCCGTTTGACCTCGTCACGCAGACGTGCGGCTTCTTCGAATTCGAGGTTCTCTGCCGCTTTGCGCATGTCGGTGCGCAGCCCATCAAGCACGGTTTGCAGGTTGCCGCCCGCCAATGGGTTGTCGATCTTGGCGGTGACGCGGCTCATGTCGACATCGCCTTTGTAAAGACCGGCAAGGATGTCATCGACGTTCTTTTTCACCGTGGTCGGCGTAATCCCGTGCTCTTCGTTATAGGCGACTTGCTTGGCGCGACGGCGGTCGGTTTCGCCCATGGCGCGTTCCATCGAGCCGGTGATGCGGTCGGCGTACATGATCACGCGGCCTTCGGCATTTCGCGCGGCACGACCGATGGTCTGGATCAGCGAGGTTTCAGAGCGCAGGAAGCCTTCTTTATCCGCGTCGAGAATTGCGACAAGACCACACTCTGGAATATCCAAGCCTTCGCGCAGCAAGTTGATCCCGATCAGCACGTCAAACGCGCCGAGCCGCAGGTCGCGCAGAATCTCGATCCGTTCAATCGTGTCGATATCGCTGTGCATATAGCGCACGCGGATGCCCTGTTCGTGCATGTATTCTGTCAGGTCTTCTGCCATGCGTTTGGTCAGCACGGTGCACAGCGTGCGAAAGCCATCAGCGGCGACCTTGCGCACCTCGTCCAGCAAATCATCGACCTGCATTTCCACAGGGCGAATTTCGATCTTGGGGTCGATCAGGCCGGTGGGGCGAATGATCTGTTCGGTGAAAACACCGCCGGTTTGTTCGATCTCCCATGCTGCCGGCGTCGCCGAGACGAACACCGATTGCGGGCGCATGGCGTCCCATTCCTCGAACTTCAAAGGACGGTTGTCCATACAAGAGGGCAGGCGGAACCCATGTTCGGCCAGCGTCATCTTGCGTCTAAAGTCACCCTTGTACATCCCGCCGATCTGCGGGACCGACACGTGAGATTCGTCTGCAAAAACAATAGCGTTGTCCGGGATGAATTCGAACAGGGTGGGGGGCGGCTCCCCGGGGGCGCGGCCCGTCAGATAGCGCGAGTAGTTCTCGATCCCGTTGCACACGCCTGTGGCTTCGAGCATTTCGATGTCAAAGTTGCAGCGCTGCTCAAGCCGTTGCGCCTCCAGCAGTTTGCCTTCGCCCACCAATTGATCAAGCCGCATCCGCAGCTCTTTCTTGATGCCGATCACCGCCTGATTCATCGTCGGCTTTGGGGTCACATAGTGGCTGTTGGCGTAGACGCGGATTTGGTCGAAGCTACCGGTTTTCTCGCCCGTAAGAGGGTCGAATTCAGTGATGCTTTCCAGCTCTTCGCCAAAGAAAGACAGACGCCATGCGCGGTCTTCAAGGTGAGCGGGGAAAATTTCGAGGCTATCACCGCGCACACGGAAGGTGCCGCGCTGAAAGGCGGCGTCGTTGCGTTTATACGCCTGCGCGATCAGGTCTGCGATCACCTGACGCTGGTCGTAAGAGCTGCCGGTTTTCAAATCCTGTGTCATCGCGCCGTAGGTCTCGACAGAGCCGATACCGTAGATGCACGAGACAGAGGCGATGATGATCACGTCATCGCGTTCCAGAAGCGCCCGCGTGGCAGAGTGGCGCATCCGGTCGATCTGTTCGTTGATCTGGCTTTCCTTCTCGATGAAGGTGTCAGACCGCGCGACATAGGCTTCGGGCTGGTAGTAGTCGTAGTAGCTGACGAAATATTCCACCGCGTTGTCGGGGAAGAACCCTTTGAATTCGCCATAAAGCTGCGCCGCCAGCGTCTTGTTCGGCGCGAGGATGATTGCGGGGCGCTGTGTTTCCTCGATCACCTTGGCCATTGTGAACGTCTTGCCCGTCCCCGTGGCCCCCAAAAGCACCTGATCGCGTTCGCCCGACCGCACCCCTTCGGACAGTTCCTTGATCGCCGTGGGCTGGTCGCCTGCGGGTTCGAATTCGGTCGCCAGCTTGAACTTCTTGCCGCCCTCGAGCTTGGGGCGCTCGCGCACGTTGGGCGCGGGATTGGCAAGATAGGCATCTTTGCGCTCGGGCAGGCTGTCAGAGTGGGCGTAGGCCATAACATCGTCCTTTGGGGGTGTTCCCTAAGGTGTCATGTTTTTGCGTAGGTTCAAGGGGCGGAGCCTTGCGCGACGCGCATATGTCGCTTTCGTCGCAGGCTTATTTGGTCAGCCGCTTGCGGTTGGCGCTGACCTTTTTACTGACCGGCACCATCGCGGCCGAGAAAATCTGGTCGGGCGTGCCCCCGGCAAAGGCGGCTTTGGTGGCCGCCTGATAGGCTTTGGCCATGGCGGGGCCTTTTTCATTAACCATGCGGGCGTTCTCTCCGCGGGTCTGGGGAAGGGCGCCGGCCATTCCCAAAAGCCTAAGCGTCATAACGGCTTGGGTGTCGATCATCAGCTTGGCGAGGTTGGCATTGAGCGTCATCAGGGTCAGGGGGTTCATGAGAGGTGCTCCGATTGCATAAGCTCAGTCTATGCTGCGCCGCAGCATATGTAACGCGAATTCGGCACAAATCACTGTGATGCCTTGATCCTTGGCCGTATTTGGCTGATAAACCGCCTGATCACAGCGGAGATTCAGCTATGCGCGCGCGTATTTATCAGCCTTCCCGAACCGCCATGTCCTCTGGCACGGCCAAAACCCGTGTCTGGTTGCTGGAATTCGACCCAGAGCACGCGCGCGAGATTGACCCGTTGATGGGGTGGACGTCTTCCAAAGACACGCAAACGCAGGTGCGTTTGCAGTTCGCCACCAAGGAAGAAGCGGTGGAATACGCCCGCGACCACAACATCGATGCGATGGTGCAAGACCCCAACAAACGCCGCGCAAATGTCCGCGCCGGCGGCTATGGCGAGAATTTCGCCACAGGGCGCCGCGGGGCCTGGACGCATTAACACTTTCTACTTTTTCTCATGCTAGGCCCGAGGCGGGCGGTGTGAGCGAGACGCAATACACAGGGCGGCCCCTTCCAAGGTCGCCCGTTTTCTTTTTCGATCGATGAACAGACGCGCAAAGGTACCAACTCATGACGATCACCCAACTCGTGACCCACTCCGGCGGCTTTCATGCGGACGAGCTATTGTCGTCAGTCATCCTGACACGGCTGTTCCCCGATGCAACGATCTTGCGCAGCCGCGAGATGGCGCTGATCACGCCCGCAGCAGGGCGCATCATCTATGATGTGGGCGGCGATTTTGATGCTGAGGCAGGGATATTTGACCACCACCAACGTCCCAATCCACTGCGTGAAGACGGCCAGCCCTACAGTTCATTCGGGCTGATCTGGGCGCATTATGGGCACGATTATCTGCGCGCGCTTGATGTGCCAGAGGCGGATGTAAACGCCATTCACGACAGCTTTGATCGCGGGTTTGTCCTGCCGATCGACCTGCTGGACAATGGTGCCGTCAACGCGTCAGAGGCGGGGCCACTGTTTGCCGGTCTTACCCTGCCGGCACTGCTGGAAAGCCTCAAGCCCGTGTTCGATGACCGCGAAGAAGGTGTGGACGACCGTGCCTTTGCCGCCGCCTTGCCCATTGCGCGCGCCTTTGTCGAGGCCTCCATCCGCCGAAAGGCCGCCAAATTCCGTGCCGAAGCGATGGTATTGGCCGCGATTGACGCTGCGGGTGATGGGCATGTGCTGGACCTGCCGATGGGCATGCCGTTTCGGGGGCCGGTGATCAAGGCGGGTGCAGACCACCTGCTGTTTGTCATCCACCCACGTGGGTCTGAATGGACGCTGACGACGATCCGGTCGGGGGATGATACCTTTGAAAACCGTGCGGATCTGCCGGTCGCATGGGCGGGCCTGAAAGACGCCGCGCTTGAAGAGGCGTCCGGCGTACAGGGGGCCAAGTTCTGTCACAACGGTCGTTTTATCGCGGTTGCCGACAGCCGTGAGGCGATCTTGAAAATGGCCGATATCGCTGTGCGCGAGGCCACGGCGGCTTAGCATAGGCGACGTCGTGGGCTGCAGGTTGCCGGTGGCGGTGGTAGTATGCTGTCACATGTGACGCTGATGCGGTGACCGATCTCGCTTGCCCCCCGGGCGGGCGTGAATACACTGCACCTCCAGCCATCGGGGGGCACCGCGTGAACAGCCAGCTAAGACATTTGCCACAGATCGACACGTTGTTGCAGCAGCCACCGATTGCCCAGGTGGTCGCCGCCTATAGCCACGAGGAAGTGCGCAGCGCGCTACGGCTGACACTGGACGCGCTGCGCGATGATATCCTGAGCGGCGCGGCTGTCGACCTGCCTGATTTTACCAGCGAGGGTTTTGCCCGCACTCTTGCAGATCGGATCGAGGCAACCCGCCAGCCGAACCTGCGTCCCGTGATCAACGCGACGGGTATCATCATTCACACAAACCTTGGCCGTGCCCGCCTTGCGCCCGAAGCCTTGCAAGCGATGCGCGACATCGGTGCACGTCCGTCGAACCTTGAACTGAACCTTGCTACCGGCAAGCGTGGATCGCGCTATGACCATGCCGAGGCGCTGATCTGTCAGCTGACTGGCGCAGAGGCGGCGTTGATCGTGAACAACTGCGCCGCGGCGGTGGTGCTGGCGTTGATGGGAACCGCGTCGGGGCGCAAGGTGATCGCGTCGCGGGGGGAGCTGATCGAAATTGGCGGATCATTCCGCCTGCCCGACGTCATCGCTCAAAGCGGGGCAGTCCTGAAAGAAGTCGGCGCCACGAACAAAACCAGGCTTAGCGATTATGCCGACGCGGTGGATGAGGACACGGCGGTTCTGTTGAAAAGCCATACCAGCAATTTTCGCATTGTCGGGTTTACCTCTGCCCCGTCACGCACGGCTTTGGCGCAATTGGCAGCCGAGCGGGACCTGATCCTGATGGAAGATCTGGGCAGCGGCGTGCTGATTGACCTGTCGCCCTTCGGTCTGCGGGATGAACCAGTGGTGGCGGATATTTTGAAAGCAGGCGTCGATCTGGTCATGTTTTCGGGTGACAAGCTGCTCGGCGGGCCACAGGCGGGCATCATCGCGGGGCGAGCCGACATTATTGCAAGGTTGCGCAAGCATCCGCTGCTGCGGGCTTTGCGGATAGATAAGCTGTCGCTGGCCGCACTTGAGGCAACTTTGCGACTGTACCTGCCGCCCCATGATCCGTTGTCACGGGTGCCTGTGTTGCAAGCACTGTCGCAGCCTCTGGCGGAGGTCGTGGTGCGGGCGCAGAAACTGGCGGCGTCGGTAGAGGTTATGAATGGCGTCACAGCATCGGTCACCCCGTCCGCTGCCTATGTCGGTGGTGGATCGTTGCCCCAGCAGGACTTGGAAAGTGTGAGCGTCGTGGTGGTCTGTGATGCCCTTTCCCCGGAAGCGCTGGGCGACAGGCTACGCGGGGGGGTAGTACCGATTATCGGGCGCATCCATCACGGAAAGCTGTGGTTGGATATGCGCACTGTCACTGATGCGGAACTTCCCGATATCGTTGCCGCGCTTGGCGCAATTTCCACCTCATGACATCGGCCTGTGTGATCGTGATCGGCCATGTGGACCATGGCAAGACGGCGCTGGTGCGCGCCCTCACTGGGATGGAGACGGACCGGCTGGCCGAGGAAAAAGCCCGTGGTCTGTCGATAGCGCTGGGCTTTGCGCATTGCGAGATGGCAGGCGGTACGCTTGATCTGATTGACGCACCGGGACACGAGGATTTCATGCGCACGATGGTGTCTGGCGCAAGCGGGGCGCAGGGCGCGCTGCTGGTGGTTTCTGCCGTGGATGGCGTCGCTGCGCAAACGCGCGAGCATGTGCAGATTGCAAGGCTGTTGCAGGTGCCTGTGGCGGTGGTCGCGGTGTCCAAGGCCGATTTGCTCCCCGAAGCAGCGCTGCCCGCCCGTTTGGCGGAAATTGAGGATACCCTTGCCGCGCAGGGCGTTACGGGGGCCGACGTGGTGCCCTGTTCGGCCACGACTGCTGGCGGGACGGATCATCTGCGGCAGGTCTTGGCGCGGCGGTTCAACGCTTTGCCCGCGCGGGCCGCGCCAATGGGAGCGTTCCTGCCGGTGGACCGCGCGTTCACACTGGCGGGGCGCGGGACGGTGGTGACAGGTACGCTGCTTGGCGGCGCGTTGGCGGTTGGGGAGGCGCTGACCGTGCAGCCAAGCGGTGTTGTGACGGTGGTGCGCGGGCTGCAATCTCGCGGCGCGGCGCGGGCGAGGGTCGCGGCGGGCGAGCGGGTCGCGGTGAACCTGCGCGGTATCGCGCTAGAGGATATTGCCCGCGGCGATGTGATCAGTGCGGGCGGGCAGGCGGCAACGCTCTGTATGGATGTATCGTTAACCGTTTCTGACACGGCACCGCGACCGGTCAAACATATGCAAGAGCTGCGCGTGCTTTGGGGCACCGCGCACGAGGTCGCGACCCTGAGGCTGATGGGCGGTGGCCAGATCGCGCCGGGTTGCGCGGGGTTGGGGCAGGTGCGGTTCACACGTCCGGTGGTGGGGTTTGCCGGACAGGCGGCGGTGTTGCGTCAGCTTTCGCCTGCGGCGACGTTGGCGGGTGCGGTGATCCTTGACCCGCAGGCCACCGCAGTCGGGGCGGGCGACAGACGGCGGTTGGCGGTGATGCAGGCGGCACAGCAGCAGGATGGTACGGCGCTTGCCGCCGCGCTTTGTGCGCAGGGGCGCGGGGTGGCGCTGTGGTCCGATCTTGTGCGGTTGGCGCGCTGCGATGCGACGGCTGCGCTGCCCACGGGCGTTATGCGGTTATCGCCGGAACATATCGCGCTGGCCGACGACCTCAACGCGGTGCAGGCGGCGGTGGCGGAGGTTTTGCAGCGCTTTCACACCGATCATCCAATCAAGCAGGGGGCCGCGCCTGCGTTGCTGCAACAGGTGACGCCGCTACGGGGCTTGGTGCCCTTTGCCCAAGCCGCGCTGGTCAAGGCGGGAGAGGTCGTGTTGTGCGACGGTTTGGTCAGCCTTGCACGGCATGATCCCTTCGCAGCGCTTGCTCCGCATCAGGTCGCGCGCCTGACGGAGATTGAAGAGAGTATTCGCGCGGGCTGCAACACGCCCCCTGATCTGCGGCAGTTCGATGCGCCTGATGACGCGGATCTGATCGCGCTGATGGTGGCGCAGGGGCGGCTGGTACCGCTGTCGAATATTGCGCTGAAACAGCAGGTCGTGTTTCACGAAATGACCATCGGCCAAGCGCAGCGGACCCTCGCGGCGGCCTTCCCGCCGCCCACGGCCTTTACCACCAGCGAGGCGCGCACAGCTTTGGGCACCAGCCGCAAGTTCATCGTGCCGCTGCTTGAGCATCTGGACGCCCAAGGCATTACCCTGCGGATTGGTGACACGCGGCAGATCGCGCCGCAGACGCATTAGGCTTTCGCTTGCCCTGCGGCAGGGCTACGGTGTGACAACGCGGAGACGACCGGAGTCTGGTGGCTTCCCTGGTCTTCAAAACCATGGACGCGTCGATACGGCGTGTGGTGGGTTCGATTCCCATCCGTCTCCGCCAACCCGTCTGGACATGCCTGACGATCCCCCACAGTATGCAGCGGCATACTTGGGAGGGGGCGACATGAGCGATCAGAAACCGGAATTTATCCTGAAGGATCTGCAAGGGGCAGCCCATCATTTTGACGGCACGGGCCCTGCGCTGGTCTGTTTCGTGAAAGAGGATTGCGAGACCTGCAATATCGCGGGGCCGGTGCTGCAGGCGCTGTCGCAGGCCTATGGCGATGCGGTGCGGTTTCTGGTGCCGGGGCAGTCCGGCGAGAAGAACGCCGATTTCGCACAGCGTCACGGGCTGACCATGCCGGTGCTTGAGGATGCGGGCTGCAAGACCTCGTTCAGCTGGGATTTCGAGATCGTGCCCGCGCTTTACTGGATTGATGAAAGCGGTGCTGTTGTTACCCACTTCGAAGGGTTTGTGCGCGATGACTGGCAGGCATTGTCCGACCAGATGGCCAGTGCCACCGGCAAAGCTGCCGCCCAGGTCGATTGGGACAGCTTGCCCGCTTGGCGTCCCGGATGCGGGTCGAAACACTTTGACCCAGAGGTGTACGACGCGCTGCGGGCAGAGGCCGAAGGCAGCCGTCTGCGCGCCCGCAAGGTCGAGGTCGCCAGCGGCGATGACATGGCTGAATTCATGTTCGATCAAGGGTTCTCGGACGGGTTGCCCTTGGTCCCGCCGACGCCCGAACGGGTGATCCGCATGCTTGAGGGGACGCATCGTGATCCGCAGGATGTGATCGCCACAGTGCCGCCGAATATGGGGCCCGCTACGGTCGAAAAGATCGCGATTAACGCCGTGATGGCGGGATGTAAGCCTGAATATCTGCCCGTGGTGATCGCAGCCGTCGAAGCCGTCTGCACGGATGAATTCAACATCCACGGGGTCACCGCGACAACCATGGGCGCGGCGACGGTTATGGTGGTGAACGGGCCGATCGTGGACAAGATCGGGTTGAACGGCGGCTTGGGGGCTTTGGGCGCGGGGAACCGTGCCAACGCCACCATCGGGCGCGCGCTGCGGCTGATCATCCGCAATGTCGGCGGCGCGACTACGGGCGGCGTCGAACGGTCGGTTTTGGGCAATCCGATGAAATACACCATGTGCTTTGCCGAGAACGAAGAACGCTCCCCCTGGGAGCCGCTGCATGTGGAGCGTGGTTTCAAGGCGGAGGATTCGGTCGTGACCGTCTTTGCCATGACCGGCGGGCCGGTGCATCTGGTGGACCAGACCTCGCGCAGGCCGGATCAGATTGCAGGGTCGTTGGGGCAGGGGCTTGAAGGAGTTTTCCTGCCCAAGATGCACAACCTGCCCATCGACGCGCTGCTGGTGGTCTGCCCGGAACATATCAACACGCTGACCGTCGATGGCCCCTATTCCAAGGACCGGCTGCGCGACCGCATTCAGCAGGTCACCGCGCGCCCGCTGTCCGAGATGGTGCAGGATGACCATTCGGGTGCGGGTATCCCCGTGGCGGATGCCGAACGCATGGGGCCGGAAAAACTGGCGCAGCTTGCCCCCAAATTCGCGGGTAAGGAATACATCCATATCGTCGTGGCTGGTGGGGATGCGGGCAAATTTTCCTCCGCGTTCCACGGGTGGGCCACGGGCGAAGTGGGGTCGATTTCCGTTTCCAGAAAGATCGATCTGGGCTAGGTTTCACAGCAGAGGAGGACGTGAATGACAATAATTCTTGACCCGACGGACGAACGTGTCCCCGTCGCGCGTCAGATCAGCGAACGTTCCGGTTCGGTGCAGGGGGTTGTCGGGCTGCTGAATATCAGCAAGCCACGTGGCAATATCCTGCTGGATGAACTGGACAGGTTGCTGACCGAAAACGCACCCGGCGTTGAGATCCGGCATTATACAAAGCCGACTTTCGCCAAACCGTGCCCCGACACGCTGCGCCACCAGATCCGCGATGAATGCGATTTTCTGGTCGAAGGGCTGGCGGACTGAGGATCATGTACCACGTGCAGTATGCACGATACAGTCTGGTTTGAAATCCAGGGGATCCCGTCTGTTTCCATCGCTTCGAGCGTGTTTGGCCAAGCCGCTGAAACGCAGCGCAAGGCGTTAGGCATGGAGGGCGCGCGTTATGTGCTGGTGCCGCATCCTATTCAGGATGCCACGGACGACGAAATGCGGGCCAAGGCCCGCGAGGCGTTCGACCAGATCATCGGTGCGTTGCGCGACGCGTGACTGACGCAAAAATATGGGGCGGCGCGGGGAGGCCTGCGCCGCCTTTTTCGTGGGCATGGGGTGTGCGGGCTACAGCTCGGTTAGCCAGTGCAGCTCTGACAGATCATCCTTGATCCAGATCATCGCTGTGGCCTGGTCCAGTTCCGGAGGTTTCGGCAGCATGCCGGCAGGGATCACCGTGGCGCGGGCAAGGGGTCGCTCTAACGGTTCACCCACCGTTTCATGCATGTACCGCACGGCTTGAAGCAGGCTCAGGTCGGCCCCTGCCAGCGTTCCGTCGGCCAGCGTCAGCCGTCCCTCGCGGCGCAAAATCTCGCGGTCGTTCAGGGTGAAGCTCGTGATGTCAGAGCCGCCGGTCGCCATTGCGTCGGTCACTAGAAATACCTCTGCCGCGCCACGGTTGGCGGCAAGTGCGGCGCGGATCATCGCAGGATGCACGTGCACGCCATCCGCTATCAGCCCTGAAGCCACGCGCGGATGATCCAGCGCGGCCCCGACCAGACCGGGGGCGCGGGCGTTGGCTTGGCTCATGGCGTTGAACAGATGCGTTGCCATGCGGGCGCCCGCATCAAATGCGCGCATCGCCGTATCATAGTCGCAATCGCTGTGCCCCAACGATACCAGTACGCCGGCCTCGGTCAGCGCCGCGATCTGGTCGGGGGTGGCGTTCTCGGGGGCGAGGGTCATTATCAGGTTCGGGATTTGCGCGACAGCGTCGGTCAGCATCGATATATCGTCAGCCGTCAAAGAGCGGATCAGGTTACCATCATGCGCCCCTTTGCGGGCAACGGACAGATGCGGCCCTTCTAGGTGGAGGCCCGCGATGCCAGGAATGCCTTGGTGCAGCGCCTCGGTCACGGCGGCGATGGCGGCGCGGCTGTGGGCGGGCGTATCGGTGATCAGCGTGGGCAGGAGCGCATGGGTGCCAAGCCGCCGGTGCGCTGTGGCCATGATACGCAGCGTGGCCAGATCAGGGGCGCTGTTCAGCATCACCCCGCCGCCGCCATTCACTTGCAGATCAACAAAACCGGGCGACAGGATGCCGCCTGCAAGCGGATGTGTCTTGGTGCGCTGTGGCAGCTCGGCCTGTGGCATGATGTTGGTCGCGCCGCCGGCATCGACCACCAGCGCATGATCGACCAGCAGCGTCTGGCCGTTGAAAACACGGGCTCCGGTATAGGCGATCATGGGTGACTTCCTTCGTGGGCTGCGCGCAGGGCCAGCGCGATTGCCCCATCCAATGCACGGCCCTTGGCATCGATAAGATGGGCGGTCTGGGTTTCGGGCAGATAGGCGGCGTAGTGCGGGCCGACCCCTCCGGTCAGACACAGATGGTCGTCAGGCTGGTGATCCAGCGCGATGAGGGCGCGAGTCAGGTAGTCAGCCCCGCGTGCCATCAGCGCCCGCCCGATGCTGTCGCCCTTTGTGGCGGCCTGTACCACATCAGGGGCGAGGGTGGCGAAGTCGCCGGGTCGCGCCTTGAGGCTGAACTGGACGATGCCCGTGCCGCCGCCGAACCTATCCAGCATCCGTTGTGAAAGCGGGCTGGCGGGGGTAATCCCGTCAACGACCAATAGCGTCTGTTCAAGCACCCCGTGCCCTAGCCACGCGCCAGAGGCCTGATCCGACACCTGATAGCCCCAGCCGCCGATGCATGTTTGCACACCTGCCCTCTGGCGGCCCACAATAGTGCCTGTGCCAAGCGCGATCAAATAGCAGTCTTGCGCACCCACGGCACCGACGAGGGTGGTGGTGGTGTCTTCGGTCACGACGGATTTGGCAAAGGGCAGACCGGCCTGCACGCGCGGGCCCCATTCGGGCCCTGTGTACCCTGCGAGCCCCAGATGTGCCACGGCGCGGGACATATGGGACAGGTCCAGACCCGCCTGCGCAACTGCCTCGCGGGTGGCGGTCAGGATGTTATCGATTGCGGCGGCGCAGTCTGTGCTGACATTCGCGCGACCCCCTGTGGCTTCGGCAAGGATGCGGCCATCGGGGGTGGCAACAGCGACGCGGCATCCGGTGCCGCCGCCATCGACGCCGATCAGAAAGGGAGGATCAATTTGTGTCATTTGATTGGTGTAGGCCACCTGTTTTGGCGGGGAAAGACAATTTTCACCCTTCGGTTTGCCAGCGGCGGCAACGGGTTTGCAAACGGCACTCTAGTGTGATAAGTTAGCGCTAACATACTCACGTATTTGCTGGGAAGCCCCTAGGGTCAACCCCCGCCGCGAAGGGAAGCCTGATGTTGAACGAGACCGTAGCCCGCGTCACCGACCGGATTATCAAACGCAGCGCGCCAAGCCGTGATGCCTATCTTGCGCGGATGCGTCGCGCCGCCGAAGACGGGCCCGCGCGGGCGCATCTGTCGTGCAGCGGGCAGGCACATGCCTATGCCGGTGCGGGGCAGGATCAGGCGGCACTGGCGACGCAGTCGGCGGGCAATATCGGGATCATCACGACCTATAACGACATGCTGTCAGCGCACCAGCCGTTTGAACGCTTTCCGACCCTGATCCGCGATACCGCGCGCGCGGCTGGCGGGACGGCGCAGGTTGCCGGCGGTGTGCCTGCCATGTGTGACGGCGTGACCCAAGGCACACCGGGGATGGAGCTGAGCCTGTTTTCACGCGATATCATCGCCATGGCAGCGGGGGTCGGGCTGAGCCACAACACCTTTGATTCCGCGATCTATCTGGGGGTTTGCGACAAGATCGTACCGGGGTTGGTTATCGCCGCACAGGCGTTTGGTCATCTGCCTGCGATCTTCCTGCCAGCGGGGCCAATGACATCGGGTGTTTCCAACGATGACAAAGCGATCGTCCGCCAGAAGTTTGCCGCAGGCGAAGCCACCCGCGAAGAGCTTATGGCCTCGGAAATGGCGGCCTATCACGGGCCGGGCACCTGTACCTTCTATGGCACGGCCAACACCAATCAGATGTTGATGGAGTTCATGGGCCTGCACCTGCCCGGTGCGTCTTTTGTGAACCCCAATACTCGCCTGCGCGATGCGCTGACGGTGGCGGGCACGCAGCGGGCTTTGGCTGTCAGTCATCTGGGCAATGAATATACGCCTGTCTGCGATGTGCTGAACGAAAAAGCCTATGTGAACGGCATCGTTGGGCTGAATGCGACGGGCGGGTCGACCAACCTTCTGATCCACCTTGTCGCCATGGCGCGGGCCGGTGGTATCGTGTTGGACTGGCAGGATTTCTCGGACCTTGCTGATGTCACGCCGCTGCTGGCGCGGGTCTATCCGAACGGCTTGGCTGACGTGAACCACTTCCACGCGGCGGGGGGCTTGGGCTTTATGATCGGGCAGCTGATGTCGGGCGGCTTGCTGCATGACGACGTCAGGACCATCGCGGGCGAGGGGCTGTCGCGCTATACCCAAGATCCCAAGCTCAAAGATGGCGCTGTCGAATGGGTGGCGGGGCCGACCAAGACGCTCAATGAAAAGATCGTGCGCCCCATCGGCGATCCCTTCCAGCCCACAGGCGGGTTGAAACGTCTGGCGGGCAATCTGGGCAATGCGGTCACCAAAGTCTCTGCCGTGAAGCCGGAGCATCACATCGTCGAAGCGCCGGTCCGCGTGTTCCATGATCAGGAAAGCGTGAAAGACGCCTATCGCAATGGTGAGTTCAACGAGGATGTCATCGTCGTCGTGCGCTTTCAGGGGCCCAAAGCCAACGGCATGCCCGAACTGCACAGCCTGACGCCGGTGCTGGCAAACCTGCAGGCGCGGGGGCTGAAAGTGGCGCTGGTCACCGACGGGCGCATGTCCGGCGCGTCGGGCAAGGTGCTGAGCGCGATCCACGTCTGCCCCGAAGCGGTGGACGGCGGACCGATTGCACGTTTGCAAGACGGTGATATCGTGCGCGTCGATGCCCGCGACGGGCAGCTGACGGTCCTGACCCCCGGCGCGATGGAGCGTCCGGTCACCACGGCTGATCTGTCGGGCAATGAATACGGGCAGGGGCGCGAGCTGTTTGCCACTTTCCGCAACACAGTTGGCACGGCCGATACCGGCGCCAGCAGCATTTGAACCTGACCAAAGGATGATCCGATGACCCCGCAAGACGCCAGCGCTGCTGCCTATGCCATCTGTAAACGTGCGCCCATCGTGCCGGTATTGGTGGTGCATGACGTGCTGCATGCCCGTCCCTTGGCCGAAGCTTTGGTCGCCGGCGGTTTGCCCGCGCTAGAGGTAACGCTGCGCACGGACGCCGCGCTTGAGGTCATTGCCGAAATGGCAAAGGTTGAAGGCGGCATTGTGGGGGCGGGCACGTTGTTGACGCCTGATGACGTCAAGCGTGCGGTGGATGCGGGCGCGACATTCGGTGTGTCCCCCGGTGCCACGGATAAACTGCTTCAGGCGGCCGAAGATCTGGATTTGCCGATGTTGCCCGGTGCTGCCACCGCGTCAGAGGCGATGCGTCTTTATGAACGCGGCTATGACATGCTGAAATTTTTCCCCGCCGAAGCTGCGGGTGGGGCACCCTTCCTGAAATCGCTGTCCTCGCCGCTGCCTCAGGTGCGGTTCTGCCCCACGGGCGGCGTGAGCCCTGCCAATGCGGAAAGCTACCTGTCGCTGCCCAATGTGGTTTGCGCGGGCGGCAGCTGGGTCGCGCCGGACAACCTGATGCGCAAAGGCGATTGGGCGGCGATCACCGAACTGGCCCGCGCCGCCAGCACCCTTGGCAGCCGCGGTTAAAGCGACGCTGCCGCACGGCTGGCCTGATCATATTGCCCCGAGATCGCGCGCAGCTGCGCCGCGATCTCGCGCAGGTCGTCGCCCTTGATATCGGTGCGCCCCATGCTGTCAATCAGGCAAGTGTTGCGCACCGCGCGGTAGGTCTCTATCAGATCGGCCCCGCTGGCAGAGGTGCGATAGAACACCTCTTTGCCGCGTTTTTCGGCCTCTAGCAGGCCGGATTTCAGCAGTTTGCGCAGCGCATAGTTCACCGTATGCGTGTCTTCTATGTTCAGCAAAAAGCAGATGTCTGTCAGCCGCTTTTCACGGTCGCGGTGGTTGGTGTTGTGCAGCACCAGAATTTCCAGCGGCGTCAGATCGGCATTGCCCGCCGCCGCCATGCAGCGCGACATCCAGCGCGAGAAGGCGTTGTAGGCGATGATCATCCCATATTCGAGCTCGGACGCCTCCCATCCTTCGCCCTCGGCAAGGTGACGGGACGATACGATACGGCGGGATGGGTGCGATTTTGGGTCTGACATCGGGGCCTCAAGACTGGTTTTCACTGTCGTTATGTTAGCGAATTGTCAGTATGGTGCAATCGGTCTGTGCGCCAAGGACACGCCTGCCCGAGAAAAATATGCCGAGGATGGTGTGGCGCGATGGGGCGCGGTAGCAAGGGGGACAATGATAATTGCCCCCGAGGCCCTCGCGATAGGATAGACGATGCTGCGATTTCTTGTGCCGGTGCTGGCGGCACTTTTGCTTCTGCCAATGGATGCACAAGCGACAGAGCGGATGCGCCTCGGCTATGGCCGTCTGATCACCAATGACGCCATCGCAGAGTTCCGCGACCGCGAGCGGACCGGTTCCTACGTGTCGTCGCGTGTCTGGGGGCCAGAATGGACAGGTCGCTTGCCAGACCGCTTTGGGCAGTTGATCGAGCTGCGTTTGGGGGTAGAGCTGCTGGCCCCCGCGAGCCTGCGTCGCCCGCGACCTGGATCGCGCCCTTGGGCCGGGGCGTTGTCTGCCGGGGTGCACACGCATTTCGAAGGTTACAGCGTCGAATATTCGGTCGGGGCCGCGATCTATGCCACAGGTCCGCAGACCCATCTGGATGACCTGCAACGGGGGCTTCACGATCTAATCGACGCGACCTCGCCCTCGGATCGGGTGCTGGATAACCAGATCGAAAACGGCTTTCAACCCACGGTTCTGGTCGAGACGGCTCGCAGCTTTCCGATTGGCGCGCGGACAACGTTGCGCCCCTTTGTCGAAGGGCAGGCGGGGATAGAGACATTCATGCGCGTGGGCTTTGATCTTACCTTTGGCGACATCACGCGGGGCGAGCTTTTGGTGCGCGACAGCACCACCGGCCACCGTTACCGCGTGGTGCAGAACACCGACGCGACAGGGTTCGGCTTTGTTATCGGGGCGGATATGGCGCGGGTCAGCGACAGTGTGTTTCTGCCGTCGGACCGTGGCTATGACCTGACACCGCGCCGGGATCGTGTGCGTGCGGGGGTGCATTGGCAGGGCAGGCGTGCGTCGGCCTTCTATGGTCTGACGTGGCTGGGCAAGGAATACGAGACGCAGCCCGACAACCAACTGGTCGGCTCTGTGCGCCTCAAACTGGCATTCTGACCCTCAAAGCGCGGCCCGCACGTTGATTCGTTCTTTCCAGCTGGCGATGGCTTTGATACCGTTGCGTCAATAATAATACGAAATAAGTCGACGAGGCATCAGAGCAGTGGTCAAAACGGGCTTTCGAGGCACGTTTGTCATAAGCTGGTCGCAGACAGAAATAGACGGGCTGGACGCCGCACCGGTGCAATCCCTGAAGGTGGGGGCAGCTTGGGCGTGGCGGGGCGATTCACTTCGCGTTGACGGGCCGAATGACGTGTTGCGGCTGGATCAGGCAGACGAGGCAGGTGATCTGCGCAGACGGGCTGCGCGGATGGTGCATCGTTTGGTGGGGACTGCGTTGGACGGTACCGTGCCACCACACCGGACCTTTGCCAGCGACCGCGACACCCCGTTAATGGACAACAGCTTTACCGTAACCGACGGTGCGCAAAGCTATCTGGTGACGGTGATCGAAGTCGGGCAGGGCAGCCAGCCGCTGCTGATGTTCCTTGACGCCCTGCCGCCGCGGAACACTGATTTGTGGGTGGTTTCGCATACGCTGAATACAGCCGCTGCAGATCGCGCGGCGCAGTATAGCAGCGGAGTGATCTGCTTTACCCCCGGTACGATGATCCGCACTGCCGACGGTGCCCGTCTCATCGAGCATCTGCGCGAAGACGATTTGATCCAGACGAAGGACAACGGCCTGCAACCCGTGCGCTGGATTGGCAGCCGCCGGATGAGCGGCGCACGTCTGTTCGCCATGCCTCAGCTGCGGCCTGTCCGCTTTCGCGCCAATGCTTTGGGGACTGCGCGGCCTGATGCGGATTTGCTGGTGTCGCCCAGCCACCGGGTGCTGGTGAAAGGCCCCGTCGCGCACGCGCTGTTTAACACCGACGAGGTGCTTGTCACCGCGCGTGATCTGGTGAACGGGCGCAGTGTCACGATCGATGCCCACGCGCGCGAGGTGACCTATATCCACCTGCTGCTTGATTTCCACGAGGTGCTTTGGGCCAATGGCGTCGAGACGGAAAGCTTTCACCCGGCCTCTGCCGCGCTGGAAGCATTGGACACCGCCGACCGTGCGCGTCTGCTGGACCAGTTCCCCCAGATCGGGTCCGATCCGCATACCTATGGCGGCTATGCCCGGCGCAACCTGTCGATGTCCGAAGCGGCGATCCTGGCGCACGCCGCCTGACGCCGCCGGACCGCCTGCTTTGCGGTAGGGTTAGCTGTCTGTCTTGCCCGCGATCAACGCCTGAACGATGGCTTTTGCACTGTCGCTGGACCAATCCGCATCGCCGCGCAGGCGGGCAATCTCGCGGCCTTCAGGGTCCATCACCACGGTGATAGGTAGCCCAAAAATGCCCATCTGGCTGGCCAACGCCTGTTTGGGGTCTTGGTGACGGGGTAGGCTGTCGACACCGGCATCCGCGAAGAACCGTTTGATCCCGTCAGGCGTATTGCGGCCTGTCGCAATTGTCAGCACCTCGAAATCATCGCCGCCGAATTCCTTTTGCAGCGCGTTCAGTTGCGGCATTTCCTTGCGGCACGGCGCGCACCATGTGGCCCAGAAGTTGATCAACACATATTTGCCCTGCCACGCCTCAAGTGTGGTTTCGCCGCCGTCATCCTCAAGCTGGAATGCGACAGAGGAGGTGGCAACAGGGGAACCGTGGACGACCAGTTTCTTCATATCGCCGTCGCGCAGGGGCTTGATGTCGGCGCTTTGCGCAAAGCTGGGGTTTGCACCAAGGGCAAGGGCCGTATAAACGAGCGCGAGCATAATCTTTTTCATTTTCCCTCCGAGGGGTTGCCTGATGACTGATACGACTTCGAACAAAATGTGGGGTGGCCGTTTTGCCGCCGGACCGGACGCGATCATGGAGGCGATCAACGCCTCGATCTCGTTTGACCAGCGTATGGCCGCCCAGGACATTGCCGGGTCGCGTGCCCATGCCGCCATGTTGGCTGCACAAGACATCATTAGTGATAGCGATGCCGACGCCATTCGAAAAGGCCTGCTCACGGTGTTGTCAGAGATCGAGGGCGGCACCTTCGCGTATTCGGCCGCGCTGGAAGACATTCACATGAACGTCGAGGCGCGCTTGAAAGAAGTCATCGGCGAACCGGCAGGGCGTCTGCACACGGGCCGGTCGCGCAACGATCAGGTGGCGACAGATTTCAAGCTGTGGACCCGCGACCAGTTCGACGCCGCCGAAAGCGGATTGTTGGCGTTGATCAAGGCGTTGCTGGACCAGGCAGAGGCCGGGGCCGATTGGGTCATGCCCGGTTTCACCCATTTGCAAACCGCGCAGCCGGTCACTTGGGGCCATCATATGATGGCCTATGTGGAGATGTTTGGCCGCGATCTGAGCCGGATGCGGGACGCACGGACACGGATGAATGAATCGCCTTTGGGCGCTGCGGCACTGGCTGGCACGTCCTTTCCGATCGACCGCGACATGACGGCGCAGGCGCTTGGCTTTGACCGCCCGTCGGCCAACTCGCTCGATGCGGTTAGTGATCGTGATTTTGCGTTGGATTTCCTAGGCGCGGCGTCGATCTGCGCCATGCACCTGAGCCGTTTCGCCGAAGAACTGGTGATCTGGTCGTCGGCGCAATTCCGTTTTGTGACGCTGTCGGACCGTTTCTCGACCGGGTCCAGCATCATGCCGCAGAAAAAGAACCCCGACGCGGCAGAGCTGATCCGCGCCAAGATCGGTCGCATCATGGGGGCCAATGTGGCGCTGATGATGGTGATGAAGGGGCTGCCGCTGGCCTATTCCAAAGACATGCAGGAAGACAAGGAACAGGTCTTTGACGCCGCTGACAACCTGATGCTGGCGCTGGCCGCGATGGAAGGCATGGTCAAGGATATGTCCGCCAACCGCGAAAGCCTTGCGGCAGCGGCGGGGTCGGGCTTTTCCACCGCGACGGATCTGGCCGACTGGCTGGTCCGCGTGCTGGGGCTGCCGTTCCGCGATGCGCATCACATCACCGGATCGTTGGTAGCACTGGCCGAACAGAACGGCTGCGACCTGCCGGACCTGACGCTGGAACAGATGCAATCGGCGCATGGCGACATCACGGCGGATGTCTTTGACGTTTTGGGCGTGGAAAATTCCGTCAATTCGCGTATGTCTTATGGTGGGACCGCACCTGCCCAAGTGCGCGCGCAGGTGGCCCGCTGGAAAGGGATCATCGGATGAAACCCGTCGCCGTTATTGCCTTGTTGCTGACCCTCGCCGCCTGTGGTGTGGACGGGGAACCCGTGCCGCCGCAGGTCAATAGCACGGTGACGCTGTCGTCGTCGGGCATGTCGGTCGGAACGGCTGTCACCCTTGGCCGCGGCCCGTTCCGGTTGGGTTTGGGGGCGGCGCTATGATCCGCGCGGCGGTTCTGGCCGTGGTAGCGGTGTCGGTGCTGGCGGGCTGTGACGGCCCGCACGCCCATGCGCCATCTGCCTATGACAACCGCGCCTATCCACCCGCGACGGACACCAGCACCCGCAAGAACCGCAGCAACTACCAACCGGGGGTGCATGTCTCGGGGCATGTGGATGTCGGTGTTTCCAAGACGTTCTGACCTTTGGGGCGACTGGCGCTGATTGCCATTCCCGCGCCCTTTGATATTGGGGTAGGCAATGGTCCGCCGCTGTCTTTTTTCCTGCGGTCCGCCGCCTTTAAAATATCGCCGGCAGCTTTCGGCGGGAAAAGCTTAGGAGCCCGAAAACATGGATCATTTCCTGTACCGTGATGGCGCGTTGTTCGCCGAAGATGTCGCCATCTCCGAAATCGCAGCCGCGGTCGGCACGCCTTTTTACGTCTATTCAACCGCCACGCTTTTGCGTCACTTCAAGGCGTTCGATGATGCGCTCGATGGGATGGACCATTTGGTCTGCTACGCGATGAAAGCGAATTCGAACCAAGCGGTGCTGAAGACACTGGCGCAGGCGGGTGCGGGGATGGATGTCGTGTCCGCCGGGGAATACCTCCGCGCCAAGGCGGCAGGCGTACCGGGTGACAAGATCGTGTTCTCGGGTGTGGGCAAGACCGTCTCGGAAATCCGGCTCGCGCTTGAGGGCGGCATCCGGCAGTTCAACGTCGAATCCGAACCCGAGATGGAGGTGCTGGACGCCGTCGCACGGTCGATGGACAAGGTCGCGCCGATCACCATTCGTGTGAACCCCGATGTCGACGCCAAAACACACGCCAAGATTGCCACCGGCAAGTCCGAGAACAAGTTCGGCATCCCCATCGCCCGCGCGCGCGAAGTCTACCGCATGGCCGCCGCCATGCCGGGGCTAGAGGTCGTGGGCATCGACGTGCACATCGGCAGCCAGCTTACCGATCTGACGCCGTTCGAACTGGCGTACCAGAAGGTTGCGGAGCTGACGGAACAGCTGCGCGCCGACGGGCATACAATCCGCCGTCTGGATTTGGGCGGAGGTCTGGGCATCCCGTATGAACGGAGCAATGCCGCCCCGCCACTGCCCACAGACTATGGTGCGATGGTGCAAAAGACGCTTGGTCATCTGGGCTGCGAGATCGAGATCGAACCTGGCCGCCTGATCGCAGGCAACGCCGGCCTGATGGTGAGCGAGGTGATCTATGTCAAATCCGGCGAGGGCCGTGATTTCCTGATCATCGACGGTGCGATGAACGACCTGATCCGCCCCGCCATGTACGACGCCTACCACGACATCGTGCCCGTCGTCGAAGCCGAAGCAGGGGCCGAGCAGCAACCCTATGACATCGTCGGGCCGGTCTGCGAATCCGGTGATACCTTTGCCAAACAGCGCATGATGCCAAAGCTGGTTGCAGGCGATTTGGTGGCGTTTCGCAGCGCAGGTGCCTATGGCGCGGTAATGGCCAGCGAATACAACTCTCGCGCGCTGATCCCCGAGGTGCTGGTCCATGGCGATCAATTTGCGGTTATCCGCCGACGCCCGACCTTTGACGAAATGATAAATCGCGATACCATTCCTGAATGGCTGTGACCGCGCCTTGCGTGTCCGGCTTTTGAAAGCAGGGCCCGCATGACGTTTTTCACCGCCAAGGATGACGACCACTCGCCCGAGCAGGGTCTCAAGTCGATCCGTTGGCCCTTGCGTCTGACGTGGGCCGGTATCTGGGCCGAGGTGTTGGTGCAGGCATTCTGGCCGCTGATTGCCTTGGTGCTGGCTGTGCTGGCGGTGCTGATGCTGGGGTTGCTCGATAACGCTGCGATGTCCGTCGTAACGGGCGCTGTCGTTGCCGTGACGCTGGCCGCAGTCGGGGCGCTGGTTTATGCGCTGCGCCACCTGCGGTTTCCCCGCCGGATAGAGGCGCTGACCCGCCTGGACGCCAGCCTGCCCGGACGCCCCATTCAGGCGCTGATGGATGTGCAGGCGATCGGCACGGGGGATGCTGCCTCTGCCGCGGTGTGGCAGGCGCACCAACGCCGCATGGCCGCCCGTGCCGCGGCTGCGCAGGCGGTGCCTGCGGACTTGCGCATTGCGCGCCGTGATCCCTTTGCCCTGCGCTATGTCGCGCTGCTGGCTTTCGTTACGGCGCTGGTTTTCGGGTCGGTGCTGCGCATCGGGTCGGTTGCGGGCCTGACAGCGGGCGGTGGGGCTTTGGCCTCGGGGCCGGTCTGGGAAGGCTGGGCGGAGCCGCCGCGCTATACCGGCAAGCCTACACTGTACCTCTCGGACCTTGCCGAAGGGCCGCTGAACTTGCCTGCGGGCACGCTGATCACCTTGCGCATGTATGGCGAAGTGGGTGCGTTGTCTGTTTCCGAGACCGTTTCGGGCCAGCCCCAGCGTGTGGATGACACCCCCGCCATCGTACAGGATTTCAAAATCAGCCAAAGCGGGCAGATCGCCATCGACGGGCCGAACGGGCGCGCGTGGGACGTGACGATGCTGCCCGATGCCAAGCCGCAGATTGAAATTACCGGCCCGCCGGACGTGACCGCGCTTGGCGAGATGCAGCTGCCGTTCGTGGCACGTGATGACTATGGCGTCGAAGCGGGCGAGGCGCGGATCGATCTGGATCTGGCTTCCGTGGACCGCCGCTATGGGCTGACCATCGACCCTGACCCGCGTGCAGAGCTGATCGTACCTTTGTCGCTGCCCATTGCAGGGGATCGCCGCGATTTCGAAGAAAACCTGATCGACGATTTTTCGAAACACCCTTGGGCCAACCTGCCGGTCACGGTCACGCTGAGCGTGCTGGACGCGTCAGAGCAGCAGGCGACCACCCCACCGACGCAAATGATCCTGCCGGGGCGGCGCTTTTTCGATCCGCTGGCGGCGGCGGTGATTGAGCAGCGGCGTGATCTGCTGTGGGCCAAGGGCAACGCCGACAGTCTCGCGCAGGTGTTGCGGGCGGTGTCCTATCGCCCTGCGGATGTGTTCCGCTCTGACACGGCAGCGCTGCGTTTGCGGCGGCTGATTGAACGGATCGAAATTCGCGCCCGCTATGGATTGGCCGACGAGGTGCAGACCGAGATCGCGGATGATCTGTGGGATTTGGCGATTGAACTGGAAGAAGGCGTTCTGGCCGACGCGCTGGACCGGATGCGCCGCGCGCAGGAACGTCTGCAAGAGGCGATGAAGAACGGTGCCTCGGACGCAGAGATCGCAGAGCTGATGGAAGAGCTGCGCCGCGCCACTGACGACTACATGCGTCAGCTGCAACGCCAGCAGGCGCAAGAAGAGCAGAGCGGCGAGCAGCAGCAAGGCGAGACTATGCAGATGACGCAGGACGACCTGCAACGCATGATGGACCGCATCCAGGAGCTGATGGAGCAAGGCCGCATGGCAGAGGCCGAACAGGCGCTGCGCGAGCTGCAAGAGATGATGGAGAACATGCGCGTCACCCAAGGTCAGCCGGGTGAAGGTGGGCAATCTCCGGGTGAGCAGGCGATGGAGGGGCTCGCCGACAGTCTGCGCGAACAGCAAGAGCTAAGCGATCAGGCGTTTCGAGATTTGCAGGACCGGTTCAACCCGAACGCGGATGATGGTCAGCAGCAGGGGCAGGACCAGGGCCAACAGCCCGGCCCGCCGCAGGACGGGAACCAGCCGGGCCAGCCCGGGCAACAACCCGGTCAGAACAATGGCCAAGGCGAACCCGGACAGGGACAGGGATCAATTGCCGACCGTCAGCAGGCGCTGCGCGATGAGCTGCGCCGCCAAGAGGGGCGTCTGCCCGGCGGCGGCACCCCCGAAGGCGACGCTGCCCGCGATGCACTGGACCGCGCCGGTCGTGCCATGGACGGTGCCGAAGAGGCGCTGCGCCGCGATGATCTGGCCGACGCGATCGATAACCAGTCGCAGGCGATGGAAGCGCTGCGCGAGGGGATGCGTGCCTTGGGCGAGGCGATGGATCAGGACCAGCAGGCGTCCGAACCGGGGCAGGGCACAGCCCAAGGCAACCGCCGTGCCGAGAACACGGACCCTCTGGGGCGTGAACAGGGGGCCAATGGCGCACAGGGGTCAGAGGGCGACCTTGCGCTGGATAATGATGCCTATGGCCGCGCACGCGAACTGCTAGACGAAATCCGCCGTCGCTCGGGCGAGGAGACGCGGCCAGAGGTCGAGCGCGATTACCTGCGCCGTCTGCTGGACCGGTTCTGATACGGGCAAGTAGGTGAGGACGGGGCCGGCAAAAGGGCGGGCCCGATCCGTTTTAGCTGCCTCACTGGGATGCCCGCGAGTCGAGCCATTGCAGCGACGCCTGCAATGCCCCGTCAAGCCATTGGCGTCCGTCATCCACCTGCGCCACATAGCTGGCCAGATAAGGGCGCAACGCAGGCACAGCCTCTGAAATCTGCGGCGAAAAGACATAGAGCAGCACCAGCACCGACGCGAGCAGCACGATCAGCACGAAACCGCGGCTGAAGCCGCTGCGCTTTTGCGGATCAGGCTGCGCAGCGTCACCACCGGCATTGGGGATGGTGCGTCGCTCTGATCCGGTGCGCAGCGTCGAATTAATTTCTTCGATGTCGGGCAGCAATTCGCGGCGCGATGCGACGGCCGCCGCAGCGGCATTGGTTTCGGCCACGCTGGGTTGCGCCTCGCCGCGCAGACGTGACATGCGGACCTTGGCCTGCTGAGCACGGTCGCTCTCGCTTGGGTGATCGGCTTCTTGCAGGCCCAGATCGGGCTGGCTTTCCAGCGGATCTGCCTGACGGCGACGGCGGGCTTCCTGTTCGGCTTCGGCCTCTTGACGCAAAATATCAGCGACCGACGGGTCAAGCTGCTTACGAGGCGGCGCGGCAGGAGGGGCTGGTTCGGGCTGTGCCTGTTCCGGCTCTGCGGGCGTGTCAGCGGGGGCTGCGTTTACCTTGGGGGTATCCTGATCGGGCTGCGACACGGCGGCGGTGACAGTGCTAAGCCGGCCGCCATCCTCTTCGTCGAGGGGCATGAAATCGGGGTGATGCTGGAACCAAGTCTGGCCGCAGTTGGAACATTGCACATCACGCCCGGACAAGGGCATCACCTCGTCCGGTACTTCGTACTGCGCATCGCAATTGGGACAGATTAGTCTCATGTTGCGCACCGAACCATTGGAAACCTCTTTGTTTTCACGTCAGATCAACCTTATGTCCTAGAAAACCGTAGGAAAAGTGCAATCTTCATGCAATGGCTGCGCCGGGGTGCATTGAAACCCAAGCGGTGCTGGGGCACAACAGTTCAAACCAAGCGGGATATGCGTGTGATCGAGTTTGAAAACGTGGCTTACAGCTATGGCGGAGGCGAGCTTTTGTCCGATATCTCGGTCAAGCTGGCGCCGGGATCGTTCCATTTTCTGACGGGTCCGTCCGGCTCTGGCAAAACCACCTTGATGAAACTGTGCTATGGTGCGCTGCTGCCAACGGCGGGGCATGTGTCGCTGTTTGGCAAGGACGTGCGCACAATGGAACGCGACGACATCGCGATGATCCGGCGGCGTGTGGGCGTGGTGCATCAGGACTGTCAGTTCCTGAACCATCTGCCGGTTGCCGAAAACATCGGGCTGCCGCTGACCGTGTCGGGCCGTCATGCAGAAACCGGCGGTGAAGACCTGCAAGAGCTGCTGTCGTGGGTCGGGCTCAGCAGCCGTGCCGATGCGCTGCCACCAGAACTGTCGGGCGGTGAACGCCAGCGGGCCGCACTGGCGCGTGCGGTGATCATGTCGCCCGATGTGGTGCTTGCGGATGAACCCACTGGCAACGTCGACTGGGAGATGTCGCAGCGGCTACTGCGCTTGCTGGTCGAGCTGAACCGCATGGGCAAGACGGTGCTGATCGCGACCCATGATCTGGGACTTATCCGCGCCACCAAGGCGCAGGTGCAGGCGCGGGTGTTGCGCATTGCGAACCGCCGCATCCAGTTGGCGGGGGCAGATCTATGAAGATGTTGCGCATCGCGCTGGCGTCGCTGTGGAACGGCGACCGTCAAGCGGACCGTGTGGTGCCACCATCAGGATTTACCGCGCAGCTTACCTTGTTTGCTGCCGCAACAATGGCGTTTCTGGCGGTATTTGCGCTGGCGCTGTCGCTCGCGTCGGGGCGGTTGGCGCATATCTGGGGGCAAGAGCTGGCACGTACCGCAACGATCCGTGTCGTGGCCCCCATTGACCAACGCAGCGCCCAGACCGACGCCGCGCTGCGCATCCTCGAGACGACCAAAGGCGTCGCCACGGCGCGGGCATTGACCGATGAAGAACAGCAATCCCTGCTGGCCCCTTGGTTCGGACCAGAGCTGGCGATTGACGCCCTACCGGTGCCGCGCCTGATCGAGATTATCGAGGAAGACGACGGCATGGATGCGGACGGTCTGCGCTTGCGCCTTGCGGCAGAGGTGCCGGGGGCAGTGCTGGACAATCACAGTCGCTGGCGTGCGCCGCTGGTCAAAGCGGCATCGCGGCTGAAGCTTCTGGGCTGGGTGTCCATGACCCTGATCATCGCGACCCTTGCCGCGATGGTGACACTCGCCGCCAATGCCGCACTGTCGGCCAATGCTCAGGTCATCGCTGTGCTACGTCTGGTGGGCGCGACCGACAGCTATATCGCACAGGCATTTATCCGGCGTTTCACCCTGCGCGCTCTGACTGGCGCTGCGGCGGGTACGGGGCTGGGGCTGCTTGCCATTCTGCTGCTTCCAAGCACCGCTGACGCTGGGGGCTTTCTGACGGGCTTGGGCTTTCAGGGCTGGCACTGGATTGTGCCGCTGGTGATCCCGTTTCTCTCTGGTGGTGTCGCCTTTGTCGCCACAGGGGCCGCGGCGCGCCGCACACTAAAGGACCTTGCGTGATGTTGCAGTGGATACGATCGATTACCTTCATCGTGCTGGCCACGGTCTATATGCCCATGATCGGGGTGTTTTACGCCCCTTGGGCGATGTTTTCGCGGCGGGGAGCCTATGCTGCGTGCAAGGCGTATTCTGCGGGAACCATGTGGCTGGCACGGGTCGTCGTGGGGATGCGCTGCGAGATTCGCGGCGATGTGCCGGAGGGGGCCGTGTTGGTTGCCGCGAAGCATCAGTCGTTTCTTGATATCCTGATGATCTTTCACGCGCTGCCGCGGGCCAAATTCATAATGAAGCGCGAGATCCTAATGATGCCAGTGATCGGGCAATATGCAAAACGTATGCAGATGATCGCGGTTAATCGGGGCAAACGCGGCGCGGCGATTTCAAAGATGCTGGCCGATGTCAAAGCAGGCGAGGCCGAACCCGGCCAATTGGTGATCTATTCGCAAGGCACACGTGTCGCACCTGGTCTGTCGGTGCCCTATAAAAAGGGGACTGCAGCACTGTATGAACAGATGCGCCAGCCTTGTGTGCCTGTAGCGACGAACGCCGGTTACTTCTGGCCACGGCGTGGGCTGTACCGGCGACCGGGGGTGGCTGTGGTCGAATTCCTGACCCCGATCGCACCGGGGATGGAACGCGCCGCGTTTATGGCGACACTGGAGAAAACGGTAGAAGCCCATTCAGACGCGCTACTGGCAGAGGCAGGGTTCAAGGCCACTTTGCCAGTCTAGCCCGCACCGATGCAGTGCAGCACGCAATAAAAAAGGGTGGGCCTCGCGGTCCACCCTTTGTCGTTTCACGGCAGGCGGCTGCCTTACATGTGGATCGGACCGTCGCCGCAGGCCAGTGCGGCTTCACGGACTGCCTCGGAATAGGTCGGGTGCGCGTGGCAGGTCATCGCCAAATCTTCGGCAGAGGCCCCGAATTCCATCGCGACACAGACCTCGTGGATCAGATCGCCGGCGCCGGGGCCGATGATATGTGCGCCAAGGATACGGTCGGTTTCCTTGTCGGCGATCAGCTTGACGAAACCTTCGCCCGCAAAGACGGCCTTGGCACGGGCGTTGCCCATAAAGCTGAACTTGCCGACCTTGTAGGCGCGGCCTTCTTCTTTCAGCTGTTCTTCGGTGGCACCGACGTTGGCCACTTCGGGGTGGGTGTAGATCACGCCGGGGATCACGCCATAGTTCACGTGACCATGTTTGCCCGCCACGACCTCTGCGGCGGCCATGCCTTCGTCTTCGGCTTTGTGGGCCAGCATCGGGCCTTCGATGACGTCGCCTATGGCGTAGATGCCTTTGACCGAGGTTTCCCACGTGTCATTCACCGCGATCTGGCCGCGTTTGGTCAGCTCGACGCCCAGATTTTCAAGGCCCAGCCCGTCGTGGAACGGCTTGCGGCCTGTCGATACCAGTACAACGTCGGCGTCCAGCGTGTGTTCGCTGTCATCCTTGCGCAGTTTGTAGGTCACTTTGGCTTTGGTTTTGCTCGCTTCGGTACCCTGCACCGCTGCGCCCATGACAAAGTTGACGCCTTGCTTTTTCAGGATGCGCATGAAGTTCTTTTGGACTTCGCCGTCCATGCCGGGGGTGATCGCGTCAAGGTATTCAACGACGGTAACTTCGGTCCCGAGACGCGCGTAGACGGACCCAAGCTCGAGCCCGATCACGCCTGCGCCGATCACGACGAGTTTCTTTGGCACCTTGTTCAGTGACAGCGCACCGGTCGAGGTCACGACGACAGTCTCGTCGACCTCGACGCCGGGGAGGGAGGCAGGCTCGGAGCCCGTGGCGATGATGATGTTCTTGGCCTCGTGGACCTCGTCACCGACTTTGACCTTGCCGGCCTCGGGGATAGTGGCCCAGCCTTTGATCCAATCGATCTTGTTCTTCTTGAACAGGAACTCGATACCCTTGGTGTTGGTGTCGATCGTGTTCTGCTTGTAGGTCTGCATCTGCGCCCAGTCGACCGACGGGCTTTTGCCCTTGAGGCCCATGTCGGCAAAGTTATGTTCGGCTTCGTGCAGCATATGGGTGGCATGCAGCAGCGCCTTGGAAGGGATACAGCCGACGTTCAGGCACGTGCCGCCCAACGTCTCGCGCCCTTCGACACAGGCGGTTTTGAGGCCCAGTTGGGCACAGCGGATCGCGGACACATAGCCGCCGGGGCCGGAGCCGATGATGATGACATCGTAGCTGGACATGGAAGGTCTCCTTGGTGGTCGGGAATGGGGGTAGATAAGATCGTGTGGTGTTAAGGCATAGATGGGCGGGGTGTGATGCGGCCAAGGCTAGGGGGCGCTGCCCCCGTGCGCAAGCGCACGCCCCCGGGATCTAAGCCAATTGGAAGATCAAAAGAGCGCGGCCAGCAGCATCAGCACTGTCGCGCCAAGGCCGACTGCCCAGATCAGCGAGCGTCCGGGGCGCAGGCCAAATGCATAGGCCGGCACGTAAGCGACGCGGGCCGCAAGGAAGACCCACGCGAGGATTGCGGTGTAGGTCGTGTTTTGGCCAGACAGGTGCAGCACCACGACGGCGACCGCGAAAAGCGCCAACGCTTCGAACATATTGTTGAACGCGCGGCCCAGACGGGCGGTGCTGTCGGACAGCGCCTTTGATGGTTCACGGTCGCGCGCGGACATGGTGTAGCCGGGGCCAAGCTCGCGGTTGGCGGGGATCGCATAGGCGACAAAGGTCACGACCTGAAGCAGCGCCGCGAGAGTCAGAACAGTGAGTTCGGGTGTCATAGTGGCGTTCCGCTATAGAGCGAGGAAATAGAGAATGGCGGTGGCCGCAAAGCCTGCCAGCCAAGCGAGGGTACGGATTGCCGGCACGCCGAGGGCATAGACCGGCAGGTAGATGATCCGCGCAAGCAAGAAGACCTGCGCCGCCAGCAAAGACGTTGCATTCGTCCGGTCCAGCAGTTCAAGCATCAGGATCGCGGGCGCGAAAAGGGCGAGCGCCACGACGGAGTTGTCTAGCGCACGTTTCACCCGGGCCGTCATACCGGTCATTGACCGGTCTTCGTCGCGCGACGAGATCAGATAGCCCAAGCTGAGTTGTTGGACACCGCCCAGAACCTGAAGCAAGATTGTCAGCATAACGAGCAGGCCGTAGGCGGCAAGGATCGTGGTCTCTGTCATCATATGTCCTTTCTGGGCGGTGGAATGCGTGGATTACAGGTCCATCAGCAGGCGGCGTGGGTCTTCGAGCGCTTCTTTGACGCGCACAAGGAAGGTTACAGCACCTTTGCCGTCAACGATACGGTGGTCATAGCTAAGCGCCAGATACATCATCGGACGGATCACAACCTGACCATTGATCGCCATGGGGCGGTCCTGGATCTTGTGCATCCCCAAGATACCCGACTGTGGCGGGTTCAGGATGGGTGACGACATCAGCGAGCCGTAGACCCCGCCGTTGGAGATGGTGAACGTGCCGCCCTGCATGTCGGCCATCGACAGTTTGCCGTCGCGGGCCTTGGCCCCCAGTTCACCAATTTCCTTTTCGATGTCGGCAAAGGACATTGCTTGCGCGTCCTTGACCACAGGCACCACCAGACCGGTTGGTGTCCCTGCCGCGATGCCCATATTGACGTAGTTTTTGTAAACCACATCGGTGCCGTCGATTTCGGCGTTCACTTCGGGGACTTCGTTCAGGGCGTGGATACAGGCCTTGGTGAAGAAGGACATGAAGCCCAGTTTCACGCCGTGCTTTTTCAAGAACAGGTCTTTGTATTCGTTCCGCAGGGCCATGATCTCTGTCATGTCGACCTCGTTGTAGGTCGTCAGCATCGCGGCGGTGTTCTGGCTTTCTTTCAGACGCTTCGCGATGGTCTGGCGCAGACGGGTCATCTTGACGCGCTCCTCGCGGGAGGCGTCTTGGGGGGCGGAGGGCGCGCGTGGCGCGGCTGCTGCGGGTTTTGCCGCGTTGTTCCCCGCGGCGACGGCCTTGGCCACGTCTTCCTTCATCACACGTCCGTCGCGGCCTGTGCCGGTGACCTGATCACGGCTGATGCCGGCTTCGGCCATGGCTTTCTTGGCGGATGGCGCGTCTTCGACATCGCCCGAGGGCGCGTTGCCGGGGGCGGGGACCTGACCGCCCGCTTTGGGTTCAGCGGTATCGTCGGCGGGCTTGCTTGCGCTGCCGCCTTCGCCTTGGCTGATCACGGCGAGCTTACCGTTGGCCTCGACCGTGCTGCCTTCTTCGGCGATGATCTGGGTCAAGGTGCCAGAGGCCGGCGCGGGCACTTCGACGCTGACTTTGTCGGTTTCCAGCTCGCACAGCATTTCGTCTGCTTCGACGTGATCGCCGACGTTCTTGAACCACGTGCTGACTGTCGCCTCAGAGACGGATTCGCCAAGTGTGGGGACCATCACATCGACATCATCCGCGGCATCGCGGGGTTTGACGTCTTCGGCACCGGCATCGACGGATTTCGGCGCGTCATTCTTGACCGGCGCGGCGTCCCCTTCGGAGATATTGGCCAGCAGCGCATCAACGCCGACGGTTTCGCCTTCGGCAGCAATGATATCGGCCAGAGTGCCCGCCACGGGAGAGGGCACTTCGACGGTGACCTTATCCGTCTCAAGCTCGCAGAGCATTTCGTCGACTGCGACGCTATCGCCCGGCTTTTTGAACCATGTCGCCACGGTCGCTTCGGTCACGGATTCACCCAGAGTAGGGACGCGTACTTCGCTTGTCATGGTTATTTTCCTTCGATGGTCAGCGCATCGTCAACGAGGGCTGCTTGTTGTGCTTTGTGTTGGGAGGCAAGGCCGGTTGCAGGCGAGGCCGAGGTGGCGCGGCCGACATAGGTCGGACGGGTGTGGGTGGCGTCAATGCGGCCCAGAACCCATTCGATGTTGGGTTCGATAAAGGTCCAGGCCCCTTGGTTCTTGGGCTCTTCCTGACACCATACCATTTCCGCATTCTTGAAGCGTTCCAGCTCTTTCACAGCGGATTGCGCGGGGAACGGGTAGAATTGTTCAAAACGCAAAAGGTAGATGTCGTCGATGCCACGTGCGTCACGCTCTTCCAGCAGGTCGTAGTAGACCTTGCCCGAACACATCACGACGCGTTTGATCTTGTCGTCTGCGGCCAGTGTTGTGTCCGAGTTGCCCTGTTGTGCATCGTCCCAAAGGACGCGGTGGAACGAGGAACCGGTTGTGAATTCCTCGGCCTTGCTGACAGCCAGCTTGTGGCGCAGCAGCGATTTCGGCGTCATCAGCATCAGCGGCTTGCGGTAGCTGCGGTGCAACTGGCGGCGCAGCAGGTGGAAGTAGTTCGCGGGCGTGGTGCAGTTCGCCACGATCCAGTTATCGCCGCCACACATGGTCAGGAACCGTTCCAGACGGGCAGAAGAGTGTTCGGGCCCCTGGCCTTCATAGCCGTGCGGCATCAGGCAAACGAGGCCGGACATGCGCAGCCATTTGCTTTCGCCCGAGCTGATGAACTGGTCGAACATGATCTGCGCGCCGTTGGCAAAATCGCCGAACTGCGCTTCCCACAGGGTCAGCGCGTTGGGCTCAGCCAGCGAGTAGCCGTATTCAAAGCCCAATACCGCGTATTCCGACAGCATGGAGTCGATGACTTCGTATTCTGCCTGACCTTCGCGGATGTGGTTCAGCGGGTAATAGCGGTCTTCGTTTTCCTGATTGATCAGGGCCGAGTGACGCTGAGAGAACGTGCCACGGGCGGAGTCCTGTCCGGACAGACGCACCTTGTACCCTTCGGTCAACAAGGACCCAAAGGCCAGCGCCTCGGCAGTCGCCCAGTCAAAGCCTTTGCCGGACTTGAACATCTCGGCCTTGGCGTCCAGCAGGCGCGCGACAGTTTTGTGCAGCGGGAACCCGTCGGGCGCGGTGGACAGCGCCTTGCCGACATCGGTCATGGTTTCGGGCGCGATGGCTGTCTTGCCGCGCTGATATTTCTTTTCTTTCGCCTTATCGAGGTGCGACCACTTGCCATCCAGCCAGTCGGCCTTGTTGGGGCGGTATTCTTTGCCGGCCTCGAATTCGGTGTTCATCTTTTCTTGGAAGGCGGCCTTCATATCCTCGATCTCGCCCTCGGGGATCAGGCCGTCCTTGACCAGCCGCTCGGTATAGAGCGTCAGCGTGGTCTTTTGCTTCTTGATCTTCTTGTACATCACCGGGTTGGTGAACATCGGCTCGTCGCCTTCGTTGTGACCAAAGCGGCGGTAGCAGATCAGGTCGATGACCACGTCTTTCTTGAACTTCTGGCGGAATTCCGTCGCCACGCGGGCCGCGTGCACGACCGCTTCGGGATCGTCGCCGTTGACGTGGAAAATCGGTGCCTCGACCACCAGAGCGTTGTCGGTGGGGTAGGGGCTGGAGCGACTGAAATGCGGCGCGGTGGTAAAGCCGATCTGGTTATTCACTACGATATGCATGGTCCCGCCGGTGCGGTGACCGCGCAGACCCGACAGCGCGAAACATTCGGCGACAACACCCTGACCGGCAAACGCGGCATCGCCGTGCAGCAATATGGGAAGAACAGAGGTGCGTTCCTTGTCGTTCAACTGGTCCTGCTTGGCGCGAACCTTGCCCAGAACAACGGGGTTCACGGCCTCAAGGTGCGAAGGGTTGGCGGTCAACGACAGGTGGACAGTGTTGCCGTCGAATTCACGGTCAGAAGACGCGCCAAGGTGATATTTCACATCGCCGGACCCGTCGACATCATCGGGTTTAAAGCTGCCACCCTGAAATTCGTTAAAGATCGCGCGATAGGGTTTCTGCATGACGTTTGCCAGCACGGACAGACGGCCGCGGTGCGGCATACCGATGACAACGTCCTGAATGCCCAGCTGACCACCGCGCTTGATGATCTGTTCCATCGCGGGGATCAGGCTTTCGCCCCCATCAAGGCCAAAGCGCTTGGTACCCATGTACTTGACGTGCAGGAATTTCTCGAAGCCCTCGGCCTCTACCAGCTTGTTCAGGATGGCTTTTCGGCCATTACGGGTGAACTGGATTTCCTTGCCGTAGCCCTCGATCCGCTCTTTCAGCCACGCGGCCTGTTCGGGATCAGAGATGTGCATGTATTGCAGCGCGAAGGTGCCGCAGTAGGTGCTTTTGACGATATCGACGATCTGTTTCATCGTCGCGATCTCAAGGCCAAGCACGTTGTCGATAAAGATCGGGCGATCCATGTCCTTGGGCCCGAAGCCATAGGCGGCCGGGTCCAGTTCAGGGTGGGTGTCGCTGTCGCGCATGCCAAGCGGATCAAGGTCTGCGGCCAAGTGGCCACGGATACGGTAGGCGCGGATCAGCATCAACGCGCGGATACTGTCGAGCACGGCACGTTGCACCTGCGCATCAGACAGTTCGATCCCCTTGGAAGACGCTTTTTCAGTAATCTTCTGACCGGCAGCTTTTGCTTCGGTCGGGACGGGCCATTGACCGGTCAGCGCCGCTGTCAGGTCGTCTTGTGGCATGGGCGGCCAGTCGCTGCGTGCCCAGGACGGGCCAGCGGCCTCGGCCTTCACGTCGGCGTGGTCGTCATCCATCGCTTCGAAGAATGCCTGCCATGCGCCATCAACCGCATTGGGGTCGTCTGCATAGCGGGCATACATTGCCTCTAGGTATTCGCCGTTCTGCCCCTCAAGAAAGGAGGTATCGTGGAACTGGTCGTTTTTCGGTTGGTCTGTCATGGCGATACCTCTGATGAGAGCGCGACGTTTAAGTAAGAGCGGTGGGGCCTGAAAGGTCAGGCCCCACCATCTGGCATTAGCCGTTGTTGATGGCTTCCTGAACGGCTTCGCCCAAAGTTGCGGGGCTGTCCGCAACGACGATGCCTGCTTCTTTCATGGCTGCGATCTTGGATTCCGCATCACCTTTGCCGCCTGCGACGATCGCACCGGCGTGGCCCATGCGGCGACCGGGAGGGGCTGTACGGCCCGCGATGAAACCGGCTGTTGGCTTCCAACGGCCTTTTTTCTTTTCGTCCGCCAGGAACTGTGCCGCTTCTTCTTCGGCGGACCCGCCGATTTCACCGATCATGATGATCGACTGTGTCTCTGGATCGGCCAGGAACATCTCGAGGATATCGATATGCTCGGACCCTTTTATGGGGTCGCCGCCGATACCAACCGCAGTGGATTGGCCGAGGCCAAGATCGGATGTCTGTTTCACAGCTTCGTACGTAAGCGTGCCCGAGCGCGAGACAACCCCGACGGTGCCGCGCTTGTGGATGTGGCCGGGCATGATGCCGATTTTGCAGGCGTCAGGCGTGATCACGCCGGGGCAGTTTGGCCCGATGAGGCGCGACTTGGACCCATCGAGCGCGCGCTTGACGCGCATCATGTCCAGAACCGGGATGCCTTCGGTGATGCAGATGATCAGTTCCATCTCGGCGTCGATCGCCTCGAGGATCGAATCCGCTGCAAAGGGGGGCGGCACGTAGATCACGGTCGCGTTGGCTTCAGTGACGTGGCGGGCTTCGTGGACAGAGTTGAACACGGGCAGGTCAAGGTGGGTCTGGCCGCCTTTGCCGGGGGTCACACCGCCGACCATTTTGGTACCATAGGCGATGGCCTGTTCGGTGTGGAACGTGCCCTGCGAGCCGGTGAGGCCCTGACAGATCACTTTGGTGTTTTCGTTTACGAGTACGGCCATGTTATGTGCTTTCTTCTCAAGTTCAATTCAGGTGGCGCCGGTCTCAGGGCGCGGTGGAAGGGGCCGCCGCCGCAATGCGCGGCAGTCGGTATGTCAGATAAATCGCAACGGCGAACATCAGCGGGATGCCCAGTTCGCCGACTTCCTCGATGACGTAGGCAAGGTCGATCTGTTCGCGGCCGAGCGTGATGCCAAAGGGTTCCAGCTTGCGGGCCAGCCCGTCGGTCAGCTTGTAGACGACGATGAACAGCAGGCCGATCAGGACGGCCAGCTGCGGTGCCGCGCCTTTTACGACCCCACGGATGAAGCCCCGCGTTTCGCGACGCAACAGGATCAGACCCGCCACGATAATTGTCAGCAGGATGATGCCGGCAATGCCCTTTTCCATCAGGCTGACGCCATCGCTGGAAAATTGCCGCGCTTTTAGCAGGCCTTCGGTGAACGGCTTTTTATCAAGGTCCAGCTCGCGGGCTGCGAACAGGGCCATGAACACTGCAAAGTACCACCGACGTGCAACAGATGCCTTTGGCCACAGCGCGAACATCATCAAGATGCACAGGCCATAGCCGACGACAGACAGCGTCTCGAACGGGCCGCCTTCGGCCAGCAGGGAGCCCTGCATTGGCAAAGGCAGCTGCGCGACAACCGCCATCATTGCGAAAACCAGAAGGGTCATCCCAAGGACGATGGTTTTGCCACCCAAGACGGTGTTTTGCGGGGTCGCAGTCATTGGTTCGCCTCGTTCAGCGGGATCAAACGTTCGACCCGTGCGAAGGTTTCGACGCCTTGTGCCCCGTCACGAACCCCCGATTGTACCACAGCGATGCGGTTGGGGTTCAACATGACGGCGGCGCGATAGGTGGCCCCCGTTGTGGTGGGGAACCCTGCGGGGACATCTACCAGATCAGTCAGTTGTTCTTGAGCCAATCCGGTAATGATCCCTTGTTGCACAACTTGCGGTTCAGCCCCGTCAAAGGACACTTCGCAGCGACGGTCCGTGCCCGCCGTTGCAGCCGCGCCCGTCACCGGAGACTGAGGTGCCGAGGTAAAGGGACGCAGGTCATAGAAATCGACCCGTGCCCCCGCCGTACCAAGCTGTGCCTGCGCCGATTGTGCGGTCAGTCGCGGGCTGAAACAATGGTCTGCAAAGGCTTGGGCGATGTCCGCCGCGCGCGTTGTCTGTGCCATAGCGTTACTGGCCGCCCCGAAAGGGACAGCCAGCAACGTGATGGAAAAACAAAAGGCGAGACGATGCATCATCCAAGCTTTCCAGCCAGTTTTAGCCTTTGACCGCTTTCACGATCTTTTGCGCGCCATCTTTCAGGTTGTCCGCAGCGATCACGTCCAGGCCGGAGTTGTTGATGATGGCTTTGCCTTCTTCAACATTTGTGCCTTCCAGACGGACAACCAGCGGAACCTTCAGACCGACTTCTTTCACGGCTGCAACCACGCCTTCGGCGATGACGTCACAGCGCATGATGCCGCCGAAGATGTTGACCAGAATACCTTTGACCTGCGGGTCGGAGGTAATGATCTTGAACGCTTCGGTCACTTTCTCTTTGGTCGCACCGCCACCAACATCAAGGAAGTTCGCAGGCTCGGCACCGTAAAGCTTGATGATGTCCATTGTGGCCATCGCAAGACCGGCACCGTTCACCATGCAGCCGATTTCACCGTCCAGAGCGATGTAGTTCAGGTCGTACTTGGACGCCTCGAGCTCTTTGGGGTCTTCTTCGGTAGTGTCGCGCAGGTCGGCAATATCGCCGTGGCGATACATTGCGTTGCCGTCAAAGCTGACTTTGGCGTCCAGGACTTTCAGGTCGCCGCCGTCGGTGACGATCAGCGGGTTGATTTCCAGCATCTCCATGTCTTTTTCAACGAAGGCTTTGAACAGCTGGCCCATCAGGGTGACGCACTGTTTGACCTGCTTGCCTTCAAGCCCGAGGGCGAAAGCAACGCGGCGGCCGTGGTAGGGCTGGAAGCCCGCGGCGGGGTCTACAGAAAAGCTGATGATTTTTTCAGGCGTGGACTCGGCCACTTCTTCGATGTCCATGCCGCCCTCGGTGGAGCAGACGAACCCGATGCGCGACGTCTGGCGATCCACCAGCAGCGCGAGGTACAATTCGGTTTCGATGCCCGAACCGTCTTCGATGTAGATGCGGTTGACCTGTTTGCCCGCGGGGCCGGTCTGGTGCGTGACCAAGGTGCGGCCCAGCATTTTCTTGGCTTCTTCGGCGGCTTCTTCAACCGATTTGGTCAGGCGTACACCGCCTTTGTCGCCAGCGTCGGCTTCTTTGAAAGAACCCTTGCCGCGGCCACCTGCGTGGATCTGTGCCTTGACGACCCAAAGAGGTCCGTCCATCTCGCCGGCGGCGGTTTTCGCATCTTCGGCTTTCAGCACGACCCGGCCTTCGGATACTGGCGCGCCGTAGCTACGCAAAAGGGCTTTTGCCTGATATTCATGGATGTTCATAAAAAACGGTCCCGTCTTTGTTCCAGTCTAATCGCGGTATACGATTGAGTCTTGATACTCGGTAAACAGTTTTTCGGAGAAATACAGGGTTATCCAGAGAAAAGCGACATTTGTGATCACACGAATTTCGCGTGTGATCACAAAGTAGCGCTAACGGTGGAAAATCTGCGGAATGTTGCCGACGCAGCGGCTGTCGCGCTCGGAATCCCCAAGTTTTAAGGGCCGAACGCGACATATAGTTGTTTATTTTGCGACTGATCAGGTGTCGTCAAGGGACGTCTTACTTGGGAATCAGTGCCCAGTAATCGAGGTCAAGCAAGACATCGGGCAGATATTTGCCGTCTTCGCCCTTCAGCTTGAACGGCTCCCCGCCTTTGGTGGCGACCAAGCGCAAGCGCAGCGCGCCGACGCCGGGTTTGTCGGTATCGGCTTTGTCCAGAACCTCGGTCCAAGCGCGGATGGTGTCGCCGGACAGGCACGGGTTCGCATGGGCCCCGCCGTTCAGCCCGACGATCATCTGCGCATTGGCCAGCCCGTTGAACGACAGCGCCCGCGCCATCGAAATCACGTGCCCGCCATAAATCAGCCGCGACCCGTCAGGGCGGGCGGAGGTGTCAAAGTGCACTTTCGCCGTGTTCTGCCACAGGCGGGTGGCCAGCATGTGTTCGGCCTCTTCGACAGTAACGCCGTCCACGTGGTCGATCATCTCGCCCACCGTGTAATCGCCCCAGCGGTGCGCTTCGCCCGCGAGGGTAAAGTCATAATTGCTGAAATCGAGCGTTTCGGGGATCGACAGATCGTCAACCGTCAGCGCCTTGGGCAGATCGGGCACGACAGTTTCGGGTGCGAGGGCATCGACATCGCGTTTGCGCACCATCACCCAGCGGACATACTCCAGCACTTTGGTGTCGTTCTGGTTGAAGCCGGTGGTGCGTACATAGACAACGCCGGTTTTCCCGTTCGAGTTTTGCTTGAGCCCGATCACCTCGGATTCAGACCGCAGCGTATCGCCGGGCCAGACCGGTGCCAGCCAGCGTCCCTGCGCGTAGCCAAGGTTGGCCACGGCGTTCAGCGATACATCCGGCACGGTTTTGCCGAACACGATGTGAAAGGTAATCATATCGTCCAGCGGGCTGGCAGGCAGGCCGCAGCTTTGCGCGAATTGATCGGAGGAATAGAGCGCATGACGTGCGGGATACAGCGCGTGGTACAGCGCGCGTTCACCATCCTTGACGGTGCGCGGCACAGCATGATGCAGCGTCTCGCCTACTTTATAGTCCTCGAAGAAACGGCCCTTGTTGGTCTTTGCCTGTGCCATCAATGCGCCCCCAGCTTGGTGTCGGGCGTATAGGTGCCTTCGACTTCCTTGGTCACGGCTTGACCGCAGCGCATGACATTTGCCTTGGCATCCCATGTTTGTGTGGGCGTGCCGTAAAGCTCCCACCCCTTGTTCAGCGCGTCGGTGACCTTGTGGCAAAAGGCGGAAGTGTCCTCTTCGGACAGGAAACGATAGAGTTTCATGGGGGTTCTTTCAGTAACTCAGGAAAAGGGAGAGACGCCAAGCAGGGTATGGATCGCGGTCACAACGACCAGCATCACCAGCGTGATCACCGCAAGGCGGATATAGGTGGCCTTGCCCGCGGGGGCAGGGGGTGTCCAGTTGGGTTCGGCGCGGTTGATCAGGATCACGGAACCGACCGCCCAAGCCAGCATAGAGCCGAACAGCAGAATAGAGGCGAGATCACCGTTCACCAGCAAATGCGCGACCGCCCATATTTTAACGGCCATCAGCTGCGGGTGGCGGGTTTTATAGGCGGGCCAAGCCTTGGCCCCTTTGGCTGCACTGGACCCGTAGACCCAGAATGCCAGCACCATCAGCAGGTTGTTCAGATGCGTCAGGAAGGGCGGGGGCGTCCAGACGGGGATAAACTCGGCCCCGCGGTATCCGATAATGATCATGACCAGCGCCGCCACGATGGCGACGGCGATGATGCCTTTGCCCTTTTTGCCCATGGCGGCGCGTTGGTCCGGCATAAAGCGACGGAAATAATGGGCACCGACCCATAAGATCAGACCAAGGATCAAAAGTGCCATCATCAGGTTTACTCCGTTTGCAGGGCCGCGATTGCGTCCAGCTTTGCCAATGTTTCGCGTGCGGTGGCGACATGCAGGTTTTCGACGATGCGCCCGTCCACAACGGCCACACCCTGACCTGTCGCCTGCATTTCGTCAAACGCTGCGATCTGGCGGCGGGCCAGATCGGCTTCGGCCTCGGAGGGGGAGAATGCCTCGTTCGCGACGTCCAGCTGCGCGGGGTGGATCAAGGTTTTGCCGTCAAAACCCATGTCGCGGCCTTGGTCGCATTCAACGCGGTGGCCTTCGTCATCCTTGAACGCATTGTAAACGCCATCGACAATCGCGATGCCATTCGCCTTGGCTGCCAGTACGCATAGGCCAAGACCGGTCATCAGGGGCAGGCGGTCGGCGCGCACGCGGGTTTGCAGGTCTTTGTTCAGATCATTGGTGCCCATCACCATACATTGCAGCTTGCGATGCGCGCCAATCGCGGCGGCGTTCAGCATGGCACCGGGGGTCTCCATCATCGCCCAAAGCGGGATGTCGCCGGTGATTTCGGCCAATGCGTCCAGATCGGCGGGGCTGCCGACTTTGGGCAGCAAAATGGCGTCGCAGTCCATATCAGCCGCGGCGCGGGCATCGTCGGCTCCCCACTCGGTGTCCAGCCCATTGACGCGGATTACCTTATACCGGCTGCCATACCCGCCATCTTTCAGCGCCTTGGCGAGTGTTTCACGTGCAGCAGTTTTCTCTTCGGGGATTACGGCGTCTTCAAGATCAAAGATAATCGCATCGGCTTGCAGTCCGCGGGCTTTGTCTAACGCACGGCCCTTGGAGCCGGGGATATATAGAACAGAACGCAGGGGGCGGGTGATTTTCGACATTTGCGAGTCTCCAAGAAATAATGTTGCGTGCAGGTCTGCATTTTTAGACGAAAACTTCAAGCTCAAACGCGCCGCAGCGCAGCGTCGGTTTTTCCAGCAGCTTTAACCTGCCCTTCAGCTATTTGCGCCACAAAGACGGGAAAGATCATGAGGGGTGTCGTCTAGGCTGACGAAGCACGCGTGGTGCCGCATGGAGGGGGCGATGATAAAGTTTTTTAATCTTCTCGGGCTGGCAACGGCTACGGCGGCGGTGGTCGCGTTGACGCAAGATGTGTCAGCAGCCGTGCCGATGTATCCAGCGGATGACCGGGCGGCAACATTCGTCAGAAATTCTTCTTTAATGGATGATCAACAAACAAAGGGGAATGGTGCCATTTGGTACGTCATAGATTAATAAATTTACGAAAAAAGATGCGGCGCGTTGGAACGCAATCGCCTGATCTTGGTTGATATCACAACGGAGTGACTATCACCCGGAACTTCTAAAGGAGTATCACTAATGAAACGTATTCTTGGCACAACCGCAATCATCCTGAGCTTGACTGGTCCCGCATTTGCAGACGCACATTCTGCTGGTTTCGGCACCGTAACGGCGCAAGAAACTGACTTCTTCGCGTCCGACCTGATCGGCATGCGCATCTACAATTCCGAGACCGAAGTCGAAGCGAATTCCACCATCGCTGCAGACGGCGAAAAAGAATGGGACGACATTGGCGAAATCAATGATGTCCTGCTGGACGCCGAAGGCAACGTAAAAGCTGTTATTCTTGGCATTGGCGGCTTCCTCGGTATGGGTGAGCGCGACGTAAGCGTGAACATGGACGAAATCCGCATCGTGACCGAAGAAGGTGACATGGGCGATCGGTTCCTCGTCGTGACCACAAGCAAAGAGATGCTTGAGCAAGCTCCCATTTTCGAACGTATGGACAATGACGCCGACATGAAGGCCGATGCTGACGTTAAAGAAGCAGATGTAGACGCCAACGCTGACGTCGACACAGAAACCGAAGTCGAAGCGGATGCCGAAGCACTGGCAAACGAAGCCGAGATGGAAGCTAAAGAAGCAGCGGCCGACACTGAAAACGCCGTTGACGAAGCTACCACCGAGCTGAACGAAGAAGCGAACGAAGTCGAAAACGACATGGATCGCCCCATGCTGACAGCCCCAGCGGTTGAGCGTGAAGGCTATGCCAACGCCACAGTCGAAGACCGGAACGCGCTGACCGCAGAAGATCTGGAAGGGTCCTATGTCTACGGTGCCGACGACGAAACTGTTGGTGAAATTGGTGCCCTGATTATGGGTGACAACGGCGAAGTCGGCCAAGTCGTAATCAACGTAGGTGGTTTCTTGGGCATTGGCGAAAAGCCAGTTGCCGTAACTTGGGACGAACTGCAGATCATGAAGAACGCTGAAGGCGACGACTTCCGCATCTACATCGACAGCAGCGAAGAAGCGCTGGAAGCACAGCCCGAATACCAAGGCTAAGCTTAACGCTAAGTCAAATTCGGCAATAGCTTGCTGAAAAGCTGACCAAGACGGGATCGTTTCGAAAGAAACGGTCCCGTTTTTTTATGGCTCTGCGCGGTGTGACGTGACGCCGGACCAAGCGCAACTTGCACGGTGCGCTTCATTTCGGTATCCCGAAGCGAAATGTAACCCTGTCGGAGTATACCACATGGCCAGACCCAAGATCGCGCTTATCGGCGCAGGGCAAATCGGGGGCACGCTTGCCCACCTCGCAGCAATCAAAGAACTGGGCGACGTTGTCCTGTTCGACATCGCCGAAGGCATCCCACAGGGTAAAGCCCTCGATATCGCAGAATCAGGCCCCTCCGCCAAATTCGACGCGACGATGACCGGCGCGAACGACTATTCCGAAATCGCTGGCGCAGACGTTTGCATCGTGACTGCCGGTGTTGCGCGTAAGCCCGGCATGAGCCGTGATGACCTGCTGGGAATCAACCTGAAGGTCATGAAATCCGTTGGCGAAGGCATCGCTGCCCACGCGCCAGACGCATTCGTTATCTGCATCACCAACCCACTGGACGCTATGGTTTGGGCGCTGCGCGAATTCTCCGGTCTGCCGCACCACAAGGTATGTGGCATGGCTGGCGTTCTTGATTCGGCGCGCTTCCGTCACTTCCTCGCGTCGGAATTCAATGTGTCCATGAAAGACGTAACTGCCTTCGTTTTGGGCGGCCACGGCGACACCATGGTCCCCCTGACGCGCTATTCCACTGTTGCGGGTATCCCATTGCCTGATCTGGTGAAGATGGGCTGGACCACACAGGACAAACTGGACGCGATCGTTCAGCGCACCCGTGATGGCGGTGCCGAAATCGTTGGTCTGCTGAAGACCGGTTCGGCGTTCTACGCGCCTGCGACGTCGGCAATCGAAATGGCCGAAGCCTATCTGAAAGACCAAAAGCGCGTTCTGCCCTGTGCCGCCTATGTTGACGGTGCTTACGGTCTGGACGGTTTCTATGTCGGCGTGCCCACCGTGATCGGTGCCGGCGGCGTAGAGCGTGTTGTCGAGATTTCGATGAACAAAGACGAGCAGACGATGTTCGACAACTCTGTCAACGCCGTCAAAGGTCTGGTCGATGCGTGCAAAGGCATCGATGAAACGCTGAAATAATACCCTAAGGTGCAGCGGGCGGACGTGGTCGAGATCACGGTAAACCCCGCCCGCTGCACTTGCACTTTGCTATTGGACGATCCCGCGGGATGAAGCCAAAGCCGCTCGCTCCCCCCCGCTCAGTTCAGTCTCCGCAGGTAGCCAGATCCGCTGCGTCGCAAGTTGGAGACATGCGCATCATGCGGCGCGTAAACGGACGCTACGGGCTGAGTTTTCGCCCAAACGGCCGCCGAAAAGCCCGATGAATTTGGTTGGCTTTAGCGCTTGTGATCACACTTTCAAAATTAGTGATCACAAACCCCCCCAATGTCCGGCGCTAACCGAAGGGTTTGGGCAACTGCGCCAATAAACCGCTTCAAATTCACGCCTCTGGACGTGACAGTCCCAAAAATACCGTTATCTATGACCGTAACCTGACGAGAAAAGGAATCCATCATGGCAGATGTGAACCGGGGCAACCGCCCGCTGTCACCCCACCTGACGATCTATCGCCCGCAACTGACCTCGATGACGTCGATCCTGACGCGCATCACCGGCAACGCAATGCTGATCGCCGCGCTGCTGATCGTATGGTGGTTCTTGGCCGCTGCGACGTCGGCGGAATATTTCGACTTTGCAAACGGTTTCATCACCAGCTGGTTCGGTGACCTGATCATGTTCCTGTCGCTGCTGGGCCTGTGGTATCACACGCTCGCCGGCATCCGGCACCTGATATGGGACAACGGCTATGCGCTGGACATCCCGACGGCTGAAAAGCTGGGCTGGGCCGCGCTGATCGGTTCCGTCGTTTTGACCATCATCACCGCGCTGATCATCTGAGGAATAGACACATGGCTTATTTGACAGACCGCAAACGCGCTATGGGCTTGGGCTCGGCTAAATCGGGCACTGCCCATTTCTGGGCGATGAAAGTCAGCTCTGTTGCGCTGCTGATCCTGATCCCGCTTTTCGTCTTTACCTTCGGGTCCGCCCTGGGGGGCACCTACGAAGAGATCATCGCCTACTACAGCAGGCCCTTCCCCGCGATCGTCGCCGCCCTGACGCTGATCGTTGGCTTCAAACATTTTAATGACGGTGTCCAAGTGCTGATCGAGGATTACGTCCACGGGCTGTCGCAGAAAGTTGCGATCATCCTGATGACTTGCCTCAGCTATGGTGCGGCCGCAGTTGGCGTTTTCGCCATCGCCCGCATCGCGCTTTAACACACGCCTACGCTATACCGGAGACCGAGACATGGCTGCATATGAATATGAAACGCATGAATATGATGTCGTTGTCGTGGGGGCTGGCGGTGCTGGCTTGCGTGCGACACTTGGCATGGCAGAGCAAGGGCTGAAAACAGCCTGCGTGACCAAAGTTTTCCCGACCCGTTCGCACACAGTTGCGGCGCAGGGCGGCATCGCGGCGTCGCTGTCCAACATGGGCCCCGACAACTGGCAGTGGCATATGTATGACACCGTTAAGGGGTCGGACTGGCTGGGCGACACGGATGCGATGGAATACCTCGCGCGCGAAGCCCCCAAGGCGGTGTACGAGCTTGAGCACTACGGTGTGCCTTTCTCGCGGACCGAAGCGGGTAAAATCTACCAGCGTCCATTTGGTGGCCACACCACCGAATTTGGCGAAGGTCCCCCCGTGCAGCGCACCTGTGCTGCAGCCGACCGGACCGGCCACGCGATCCTGCACACGCTTTATGGTCAGTCGCTGAAGCATAACGCTGAATTCTACATCGAATATTTCGCCATTGATCTGATCATGTCGGATGACGGTGTGTGTCAGGGTGTGCTGTGCTGGAAGCTGGACGACGGCACCATGCACCTGTTCAGCGCCAAGATGGTTGTTCTGGCGACAGGTGGCTATGGCCGTGCCTATTTCTCGGCGACATCGGCGCACACCTGCACCGGTGACGGCGGCGGTATGGCGGCACGTGCAGGCCTGCCTTTGCAGGATATGGAATTCGTGCAGTTCCACCCCACCGGCATTTATGGCGCGGGTTGCCTGATCACCGAAGGCGCACGTGGCGAAGGCGGGTATCTGACCAACTCCGAAGGCGAACGCTTTATGGAGCGGTACGCCCCGACCTACAAAGACCTTGCCAGCCGCGACGTTGTTTCGCGCTGTATGACGATGGAAATCCGCGAAGGCCGCGGTGTGGGCGAGAACAAAGACCACATCCACCTGCACCTGAACCACCTGCCCAAAGAAACGTTGGACCTGCGTCTGCCGGGGATCTCTGAATCCGCGCGCATCTTTGCCGGTGTAGACCTGACCAAAGAACCGATCCCGGTTCTGCCGACCGTGCACTACAACATGGGCGGCATCCCCACCAACTATTGGGGCGAAGTGCTGGCGCCGACCGAAGACGCACCGGACCGCGTGGCACCAGGCCTGATGGCCGTGGGCGAAGCGGGCTGTGCTTCGGTGCACGGCGCGAACCGTTTGGGCTCGAACTCTCTCATCGACCTTGTGGTCTTTGGCCGCGCCGCTGCGATCCGCGCAAAAGATGTCGTCGACGCAGAGGCCCCCGTGCCAACGCCGAACCAGAAGTCGGTCGACGCCGCGTTTGAACGCTTTGACAGCCTGCGCTATGCCAAGGGCCAGACCACAACAGCCGAGCTGCGCCTCGAGATGCAGAAAACCATGCAGGCCGACGCCGCCGTTTTCCGCACCGACAAGACGCTGAACGAAGGCAAGGCCAAGATGGACGAAGTCGCGGCCAAGATCGCGGATTTGCACGTGACCGATACATCGCTGGTCTGGAATTCCGACCTGATGGAAACGCTCGAGCTGACCAACCTGATGCCGAACGCCGTGGCCACCATCACCGCCGCTGCCGCACGCAAGGAAAGCCGCGGTGCCCACGCGCACGAGGATTACCCTGATCGTGACGACGCGAACTGGCGCAAGCACAGCCTGGCGTATTTCGACGGCAACAATGCCACGCTCAGCTACCGTGGTGTCCACCTTGATCCGCTGACGACAGAGGCCGAAGGCGGCATCGATATGAAAAAGATCGCGCCCAAAGCACGGGTGTATTGATCTTGAACCCTGCTCCCGCTTTTGGGGGCAGGGGACCAAACCGGGGGCTCTTGCCCCCATCCTGCAGGCGGAGGGCAGGCGACATGAAACAGTTTATCGCTATGACCATGATCCTGGCCGCGTCTTCTTGTGCGCAAGCAACGCAGCAGGTTGACAGCATCGGCCGCGAAGCCGCCAAAGGGGTCATCACCGAAACCCTTGCCACCCGCTTTCCGCAGGTGCCCAAGCAGCTGATTACACCGTTTACCAATTGCATCGTCGACAACGCCGACGCCCTAGAGGTACGCGTTTTCGCCAAATCCGCTGTGATCGGCGTGGATGATACCACCGTCGCCACCGTGCGCGCGGTTCTGTCGCGTCCTGAAACTGTGCAATGTCTGTCGCGCTCTGCCAGCGGCGTCCCGGGGCTTCTGGGCTAATGGGTCACCCGATTACCACCTCAGATGCGGACGTCGTAGACGCGGGCCATATGGCCGATCTGCGCGCGCAATTCCGAGAGGGCGATTCCCATGTGCGCACCCGTATCAAATCACAGCTAGGCCCCACAGAGGTTGAATTCGCCGATATCCGCATGGTCGTGGACCCGCGCGATAACTACACCGAAACCTGCATTTGGCTGAACGAATACCCGCCAGAGATTAAATCGCTGGTCGCCTTGGTTGAACTGGTCGAAGATCGCAACGTGTTGGTTTTTGACATCGGCGCGAACTGCGGTGCGTATTCGATCCCGCTGGCCATGGCTGCCGGCGAAGGGTCGCGCGTCGTTGCGTTCGAACCCAACCCGCTGATGATTGGCCGCCTTGGCATGAATATCGCGCTTAACAATCTGACCGACCGCGTCCGTATCGAAGGCTGCGCGCTATGTGACCGTGACGGCGAGGCAATGCTGAACTTCCGTGGGCACAACTACGGTCAGGCATCGCTGCTCCCGATCGAGGGCAAGCAACAAAACGGCGGCGTGCTGGTGCCCACACGGCCCTTGTCCGCCTTTACACACGCCGCACGGCACCACGATGGCACGATCCTCAAGATCGATGTCGAAGGGGCCGAAGAAGTCGTGCTGAACCCCATCCTCGCGCAGGGCAAATCCGGTGGCTGGCTGCCCGATGCGATCTTGATAGAGGTCCGCCACGCGGATCAGTGGGACGGCGATCTTTGTGCAGAAATACTGGCCTGCGGGTACCGCCAAACCCTGCGCGCCGAAGGAAATGCGCTTTACATCCGAAAGACGTAAGCGCCAGAATTGAAACGAACTGGGCAACTGCCCGACAGACCAGGAGAAGCGATATGGTTCAACTCACGCTCCCCAAGAACTCCCGGATGACGACCGGTAAAACATGGCCGAAACCCGAAGGCGCCAAAAATCTGCGGCAGTTTCAGGTGTATCGCTGGAACCCCGATGACGGGAAGAACCCGGCGATCGACACGTATTTCGTCGATATGGACACCTGCGGCCCGATGATTTTGGACGCGCTGATCAAGATCAAGAACGAGATCGACCCGACGCTGACCTTCCGCCGGTCCTGCCGCGAGGGCATCTGCGGGTCTTGCGCGATGAACATTGACGGGATCAATACGCTGGCCTGTACCTATGGCGTGGACGAGGTGAACGGCGCGGTGAAGATCTATCCGCTGCCACACATGCCCGTGGTCAAGGATCTGATCCCCGATCTAACGCACTTTTATGCGCAGCACGCATCCATCCAGCCGTGGCTTGAAACCAAGACGGCGGAACCTGCCAAGGAATGGAAGCAGTCAATCGATGACCGCGCCAAGCTGGATGGGCTTTATGAGTGCATCATGTGCGCCTGCTGCTCAACATCCTGCCCCAGCTACTGGTGGAACGGCGATCGCTACCTCGGTCCAGCAGCGCTGCTGCACGCCTACCGCTGGATCATCGACAGCCGCGATGAAGCCACAGGCGAGCGTCTGGACGATCTTGAGGATCCATTCAAACTGTACCGCTGCCACACCATCATGAACTGCGCCAAAACCTGCCCCAAGGGCCTGAACCCTGCCGCAGCCATTGCCAATATCAAAAAGATGATGGTCGAACGCACAGTTTGATCCCATCGCAACCCACGGCCCCCGCCGCCCTTTGGCGCGGGGGGCGTGACAAGTGCCCCCTATGATCATCATTGCCTTTGTTATCGCTTTTGCGATCGTCGCCTATTTCGCCTACCGTGATAAAGCGGTGCGTGGATGCCGCTGGCGCAAGGACAGCAACCGCGACAAAGGCAGCCTTCAGTTCTATCACTGCGTCGCCTGCGGGGCAGAGGCTTATACCAGCACCCAAGGTCCGCCCCGCGACTGCAAGGCCAATGTCGGCGGTAGGCCTCTCTAACGCCGCAGGCGGTGGCCTTAGGATTGGACCCAACAGTCAGGAGTTTCCGCAATGACAATGCCCCATGATGCCGACGCCCGCCGCGCTGTCGCGCCCGTGATTTGCTACCCCGTTGAAACGCTGCCCGCGCCTGACATGACGCTTTACGGGCGCGCGCGCGAAACGCTGACCAAAGTGGACGAGGTCACCGTCGCCCCCCGTGATGCCAGCTGCTTTACCGTGCCGGCGGGTCATTTCTTTCGCATCACTTCGGTCGAGGGGCCGCAGGTCGGCGATCTGAATCTTTGGGCCCAAAACGATCTGTCTCAACGGTTCTATTCCGGCAAAACCCGCGCACTGCATGGCACGCATATCACCACAGGCCAGCGCATGTGGTCCAGCTTTCCCACGCTGCGTCCCATGGCGACCCTGACCCATGATACGCTCGACTGGTACGGTGTGGATGATTTTGGCGGCTCTGTGCATGATGTGATCGGCACGCGCTGCGATCCTTACACCAACCAGCTTTTATCCGGCGGGCAGTATCATCATTGCTGCCATTCAAACCTGATCCGCGCACTGGCAGACCATCAGGGTATATCCTACGCCGAGGCAGAACCTTACGTACATGATGTGCTGAACGTCTTTATGTGCACCGGCTTTACCCGCGACACGGGCCAGTACTTCATGAAAGCCAGCCCGGTGCGGCCCGGTGATTACCTCGAGTTTTTTGCCGAGATCGACCTGCTTGGTGCGCTCAGCGCCTGTCCGGGGGGCGATTGTTCGTCGAAGCATTCGGCCGATACCGCCGCTTGCTATCCGCTGCTGGTAGAAGTTTTTGCCCCCGCCAGTGGCACGCTTAACGGCTGGCAAAGCCCGCAGCCCAACGGATACGACCGCAGCCACGGAAGCTGACGGTTAGGCCCCTGTACGGCCCGATACTTCCAAATGGCAATATATCCCCCGCGGAGCGTCCGACGGGGGATCAAGACGTATCAGCCGCTGGGGAATGCTGCCTGCAGGGCGATCTCTACCATATCGCCAAACGACTTTTCACGTTCTTCCGCAGGCAGCGCCTCACCGGTTTGCAAGTGGTCACTCACGGTCAGCACCGCCAGCGCACGGCGCTTGTGACGCGCGGCAAGCGTATACAGCTCTGCCGCTTCCATCTCGACGCCCAGAATGCCGTGGCGGGTCATCTGTTCGTCCAGATCAGGGCGTTCGGCATAGAACACATCCGAGGAATAGATGCCGCCGACATGGGTCTTGGTGCCTTTTGCTTCGGCAGCATTCACCGCGGCACGCAGCAGGGACCAATCGGCGCAAGGGGCGTAATTCATCTCGCGGAAGATACCGGACGAGGGCGAGGTAATTGTCGTCGCCGTCATGGCAATAATCACATCGCGAATGCCAACGTGCGGTTGCATTCCGCCACAAGAGCCAATCCGAATTAGGGTTTGTGCATTAAATTCGGAAATCAATTCATTCGCATAGATCGACAGCGACGGCATCCCCATGCCCGTGCCTTGAATAGTGACGCGGTTGCCATTCCATGTACCAGTGAAACCCAACATACCACGGACTTCGTTGATGAGTTTTACATCTTTAAGAAATGTTTCCGCCGCCCATTTCGCGCGATAAGGGTCGCCCGGCATGAGAACTGTTTCCGCGATGTCGCCGGGATTTGCGCCGATATGAATTGTCATAGGATGCTCGTCTATTTCCAAAGGCAAGGGGATGCGCCGAGGGGGGCATAGACATCGCAAGGGATGCGACGTCCAGGTCTATTTACAGTTCCAGGGATTCCGGTGCTGTGCCATCGGATACAAGATTGCGGAACCAATTGGGCTGGCGGCCTTTGCCGGTCCATGTCTGGCTGGGATCTTCGGGGTTGGCGTATTTCGCGGCCGCTTTTGCAGCTTTGCCTTTTTTCGCGCCACTGGAAACTTCGTCCAGCGAAAAGCCGTATTCAGCGGCCGCTTTTTCAGCTGCTTTGCGGGCTTCTACACGGTCGCGTTCATATGCGTTTTTAATCGCCATCTTCACGTCTTCCAAATGCTGTTCCAGCTCTTTGTGGGACATTGTGTTCAGATCAATACTCATTTCGCTCATTCCTTTGTCGAAAAGCCATTCGTTGCTTTACTCCAAAAGAATGAACAAAAAAAGTATTTATTGAATTGGCCGCTTTTATTCCGCGGCCACTGTTTCAGGATCTGCCAGCGTGACGATGTCTGCCATAATCGTATTTAATTCAAAATCTTTGGGCGTATAAACCCGGGCAACACCCATGGCGCGCAATCTTTTGGCGTCTTCTTCTGGAATAATTCCACCTACGATTACCGGAATATGCGCCAATCCGGCGTCGCGCATTTGTTTCATCAAATCCTCGACCAATGGAATATGCGACCCCGAAAGAATGGAAAGTCCGACAACGTGATGCTCTCCCTCCAGAGCGGCGGAAACAATTTCGGACGGGGTAAGCCGAATACCCTCGTAGGCGATTTCCATGCCGCAATCGCGCGCGCGCACGGCGATCTGTTCGGCACCGTTGGAATGACCGTCGAGGCCCGGCTTGCCCACCAGAAAGCTTAGGCGGCGGCCCAGACGGGTGCTGACGGCGTCAACGGCGTCGCGCAGATCGTCGAGGCCCTCGGTCTTGTTCGACCGGCCTGATGCGACGCCTGTAGGCCCGCGGTATTCGCCGTGCACGCTGCGCATCTGTTCCGCCCATTCACCAGTGGTGACGCCCGCTTTGGCAGCTGCGATCGACGGTTCCATCACATTGCGCCCCTCGGCGGCGGCGGCGCGTAGATCGGCAAGGGCTTTGTCTACGGCCGCTTGATCGCGGCTGTCGCGCCAAGCATTCAGACGGTTGATCTGGTCGGCCTCGACCGCAGGGTCCACGACCATGATGCCACCATCGCCGGTCATCAGCGGCGAGGGTTCGCCCTGCTGCCACTTGTTGACGCCCACCACGATCGTCTCGCCCGCTTCGATGCGGCCCAGACGGTCGGCGTTGCTTTCGACCAGACGGGACTTCATGTAATCAATCGCTGAAATCGCGCCGCCCATATCGTCAAGGTTCGCCAGCTCGGCCCGTGCGCCTTCTTTCAGCGCTTCGACCTTGCGGTCCACAGCCGGGTTGCCGTCGAACAGGTCGTCAAACTCCAGCAGGTCGGTCTCGTAGGCCATGATCTGCTGCATCCGCATTGACCATTGCTGATCCCACGGACGCGGCAGGCCAAGCGCTTCGTTCCACGCAGGCAGCTGCACGGCGCGTGCGCGCGCGTTCTTTGACAGGGTCACAGCTAGCATTTCGATCAGGATGCGGTAGACGTTGTTTTCGGGCTGCTGTTCGGTCAGTCCCAGCGAGTTTACCTGAACACCATAGCGGAAGCGGCGGTATTTCGGGTCTTCGACACCATAGCGTTCAAGGCAAATCTCGTCCCATAGATCCCCAAAGGCGCGCATCTTGCACATTTCGGTGACGAAACGGATGCCCGCGTTCACAAAGAACGAAATGCGGCCCACCAGCATGGGGAAATCTTCTTCCGGCACGCGGGGGCGCAGGGCGTCCAAGACGGCAGTCGCAGTGGCAAGGGCAAAGGCCAGCTCTTGTTCGGGCGTCGCTCCTGCTTCTTGCAAGTGATAGGAACAGACGTTCATCGGGTTCCATTTGGGCACGTTGGTATAACAATACTCGGCCACATCCGCGATCATCTTGAGAGACGGGGCAGGAGGGCAGATATAGGTGCCACGCGACAGGTATTCCTTGATCAGGTCGTTTTGCACAGTGCCTTGCAGCTTGGACACATCTGCGCCCTGTTCCTCGGCCACAGCGATATACAGCGCCAGCAGCCACGGGGCGGTAGCGTTGATCGTCATTGACGTGTTCATCTGCTCAAGCGGGATATCCTTGAACAGGCTGCGCATGTCGCCCAAATGTCCCACGGGCACGCCCACTTTGCCGACTTCGCCCCGCGATAGGATATGATCGCTGTCATATCCGGTTTGGGTGGGCAGGTCGAAAGCGACCGACAGGCCGGTTTGCCCTTTCAAAAGGTTCGCGCGATACAGCGCATTGGATGCCTCGGCGGTGGAGTGTCCGGCATAGGTGCGGATCAGCCAAGGGCGGTCTTTTTGCGGTTGCGACATGGGGCGGCCTTTCGTGAATCGAATGGGTAATATTCTTGCGCTGGTCGATTGATACGTGAAACAATCGGGCGCTGTCAATTCGCTGCATCGCGGCATGGGCGAAAGCCGCTGCGTTACGACAGCGGGTGCCTTTATTAGGGGCCCCGATCAGGGGTCGACCGTTTTGTGTTGCCCAGACTGTGCACCTCCTGCAAGGGTTGGGCAATGACGCAAACGATTGAACTTCCCGTCTGGCTTTTCGCCGTGATCCTGCTTTTCGCCGCGGTGACTGCGCTGAGCCACTTTTTGCTGCCCTCGGTCAGGTGGTTCTTTCGCAGACGGCTGGAAAAAGCTGTCGCTCAGCTGAACACACGGCTGACGCGCCCGATTGAACCGTTCAAGCTTGCGCGGCGTCACGATATGATCCAGCGGCTGATCTATGACCCGCAGATCAGTCAGGCGATCGTCGATCACGCCCGCGCCGAAGGTATCCCCGAGAACGTCGCCTCAGAACAGGCGCGACGCTATGCCCGCGAAATTGTCCCGAGCTTTAGCGCTTTTGCCTATTTCAGCTTTGGCATCCGGCTGGCGCGGTTTCTAGCGAACGCGCTTTATGATGTGCGCACGGGTACCCAAAATGACGCCGTGATCGAAGGTATCCCGTCAGACGCCACGGTCATCTTTGTGATGAACCACCGCAGCAATATGGATTACGTGCTGGTCACCTACCTCGCGGGGGAGGCATCTGCGCTGAGCTATGCCGTGGGCGAATGGGCGCGGGTCTGGCCGCTCAGCCGGTTGATCCGGTCGATGGGGGCGTATTTCATCCGGCGCAAATCACGTGGTGCGCTCTATCGAAAGGTGCTGGCGCGCTATGTGCAGATGGCGACCGAAGGCGGCGTAACCCAAGCGATCTTCCCAGAAGGCGGGCTGAGCCTGAATGGCAAGCTGATGCCGCCCAAGATGGGTCTGCTCGGCTATGTGCTGGAGGCCGACCTGAAGGACCGTGATGTCGTCTTTGTGCCCGTGGCGATCAACTATGACCGGGTGCTGGAGGATCGCGTTCTGATCTCGGCAGATGAGGCGGGCACGCGGCGGTTCGACGCGCAAATCTCGGTCATTCTGAAGTTTATCGTGCGTAAGGTCTGGTTGCGTCTGCGCGGCAAGTTCCTGCGCTTCGGAGAGGCCGTGGTGGTGTTTGGCACGCCGGTGCGTCTGCGCGACTATGGCAGCAGCCCCGATGTAGACGGGCTGGCGCAGGATCTGATGGGCCGGATCGAAAACGAGATGCCATTGTTGTTCGTTCCCCTGCTGGCACGGGCGTTGTTATTGGCGGAGAAACCGCTGGACGGTGTCGCGCTGGAACAAGAGATGGCCCGTATGGCGGCCCTTGCTCCGGTCAATATGTTCGAAGGGGACGAAGGCTTTGGCACCAATGTGGTCAAGGCACGTCAACATCTGTTGCAGCGCGGGATAATCGCAGCGGTAGACCGGGGATATCGCCCTGCAGATGGTCAGCTGTCAGTGCTGCGCTTTTATGCGAACTCGATCGCGCATTTCTTTGATCGATAGGTCAAACAGCTGAAATTGCTGCGACTGCAAAGTCATAAAGTTACAATTGAGGGGCAATTGGTGTTGCATTGTTGCGTCAAGGATCATATTCCACCTGTAGACGCCGCGATTCTGCACTGCGGCACAAACCTATTCTGACTGTGGAGACCGACATGGCCTTGGACACGAATATCGCGCAATATGACGCTCCGGAAAAAGACCTTTACGAAATCGGGGAAATTCCTCCGATGGGCTATGTTCCCAAGCAGATGTACGCCTGGACTATCCGCAAGGAACGTCACGGGAATCCCAATACGGCGATGCTCGAAGAAGTCGTGGACGTGCCGACGCTCGACAGTAACGAAGTGCTTGTCCTCGTGATGGCTGCGGGTGTGAACTATAACGGTGTCTGGGCTGCGTTGGGCAAACCAATTAGCCCGTTTGACGGGCACAAGCAGCCCTTCCACATCGCGGGCTCTGATGCGTCCGGCATCGTCTGGGCCGTCGGTGACAAGGTCAAGCGCTGGAAGATCGGCGACGAGGTCGTGATCCACTGCAACCAGGATGACGGCGACGACGAAGAGTGCAACGGCGGCGATCCGATGTATTCCCCGAGCCAGCGCATCTGGGGCTACGAGACACCCGACGGGTCGTTTGCACAATTCACCAACGTTCAGGCGCAGCAGCTTATGCCACGTCCCAAGCACCTGACATGGGAAGAGGCGGCGTGCTACACGCTGACGCTGGCAACAGCGTACCGCATGCTGTTCGGCCACGAGCCGCACGATCTGAAACCTGGCCAGAACGTACTGGTCTGGGGCGCATCGGGTGGTCTGGGGTCTTATGCGATCCAGTTGATCAATACCGCAGGTGCCAATGCGATCGGTGTGATCTCGGACGAATCCAAGCGTGACTTTGTGATGGATCTGGGCGCCAAAGGCGTGTTGAACCGCAAGGACTTCAACTGCTGGGGCCAGATGCCCACAGTGAACACGCCCGAATACGCCACGTGGTTCAAAGAGGCCCGCAAATTCGGTGCCGCAATCTGGGAGATCACCGGCAAGGGTGTGAACGTCGACATGGTGTTTGAACACCCTGGCGAGGCGACATTCCCTGTATCCACCTTTGTTTGCAAAAAGGGCGGCATGGTTGTGATCTGCGCGGGGACCTCGGGGTTCAACCTGACGTTCGACGTGCGCTATATGTGGATGCACCAGAAGCGCTTGCAGGGCAGCCACTTTGCCCACCTCAAGCAGGCGTCGGCGGCGAACAAGCTGATGGTCGAACGCCGTCTTGATCCATGCATGTCCGAAGTGTTCACCTGGGCTGATCTGCCTGACGCGCACATGAAGATGCTGGCAAACGAACACAAGCCCGGCAACATGTCGGTGCTGGTGCAGTCGCCCAAAACCGGCCTGCGCACGCTCGAAGACGCTCTGGACGCGAAAAAATAATCAGACAGCCCGTTTTGTGGCGACACTGACCAGACACCCGTGCGCCGCATCCCGGCGCGCGGGTGTTCTGCGTTTTGGGCCTCGCAGGGGCGTTGTGGCGCAAGCTGAATGTGCGAATAACCGTGATGCCATCTGGCCCCCGGCGCGGCGCTCAATTAGGGTCGCGCCATGACAGTACCTGCCCTTACATATTCCGATGATCAGGCGGCTGCCTTTGATAGCGTAGCCGAAATGCTGCGCCATGCGGGCATTGATCTTGATGACAACTTGCTGATGCCGCCTGCGGGCGGTGCAGATCAGGTGCTGGCGGTGACCGGCAAGGCGGGGTCGGGCAAGACACTGCTGTTGGCAGAGCTGTACAAGGCATTGGAAAACGCAGGCGTCGACATCGTGTCGGGTGACTATGAACGCAAGAAGAAAGACAAACGGACGCTGGCGATCCTTGCCCCCACGAACAAGGCGGCCTCGGTCCTGCGCTTGCGCGGTGTGCCGGCGACCACGATCCACCGCATCCTCTATACCCCCGTGTATGATCCCGAATATGAACGCATCGCAGAGTGGCTGGCAGGCAATGGCGACCGTCCGGTGATCGAGGGGATGAACGAGATTGCCTTGGATCGGGCATTGGCGTTCTATCAGAACAACAAATCTATCCCCGGCGCGTTGGCTGCAGCGGGTCTGCGCGGCAGTGATTTCATCACCGGATGGAAGCGCCGCGAAGAACCGCTGGACATCGGTTTCGTCGATGAAAGCTCTATGTTGGATGACAAGCAGTTCGAGGATCTGAAAGAGATTTTCCCGACATTACTGCTGTTTGGCGATCCGGCACAGCTGGCCCCTGTGGGGCAGTCCGGCACGATGGTTTTCGAAAAACTGCCGAAAGAACGCGTGTTGAACCTGAGCCGTATCCACCGGCAGCAGGCCGACAACCCGATCCTTGATCTTGCGCATGCGCTTGCTGATCCGGCGCTGACATTCGAGCAGTTTGAACGCATGATCGAAGACGCGTCAAAGAAAGACGACCGCGTGGTCTGGGGCCAGCGGGTAGAGGTTGACCTGATGGCGCGTTCGCCTGTGCTGGTCTGGCGCAATGCGACGCGTATCCGGCTGATCAACGCATTCCGGTCGGTTTACGGCGCACCTGAAGACGCGCTGCTCGAAGGCGAGCCGCTGATATGTGACGGGATCGAGCTGCCACTGAAACACCGCAAGAAACGGCTCGACCTCGAAGCACGCGGCCTGATCAAAGGCGCGCAGGTTGTCTATCTGGGCAATGGTCGCAAGCCGGGCTTCAGCCGCCTGCATGTGATGGGGGCCGAAGACCCTCAGATCTCTGCTGCGTCCATCGTAAAGATCGAAAAGCCGGACGAGGAAGAGCCGTTCATCCCCTTTGCCGCGCGCATGGGGGCCACGTTCCTGCACGGGGCTGCCGTCACCATCCACAAGGCGCAGGGCAGCCAGTGGGATACAGTGCAGGTGTTTGCCCCTGATCTGTTCGCAGCGGCGCGTATGGGCCGGTCTGAGGCGGGGCAACCCCTGTGGAAGCGGCTGGCCTACGTGGCGATCACCCGTGCGCAAGAGCGCCTGATTTGGGTGGTGCGCAACCGTCTGTCGAAACCGTCGGGGGTGTTGCGGGTGGATGACCTGCGTGCCGCCCCAGCGGCACCGCTTAACCTCGAAGTGCAGACGGATGACCCCGCCGCATAAAGGCTGTTTTCGGCTGCTCCCTGCACCGCCGCTTAGCGGCGCAGTGCACTAAAGATGGCGGATGCACCCCACCCTGCAGCAATAGCGATGGCGAGTGACATCAGCCCGTAAAGCAGCGCGTTTTCGCGTGACAGATTGTAAAGCCAGCGTTCCAACCCGACCTTGCGCACATCGATGAGCGTCCCGTATTGGGCCACGACCGATCCGCCACGGGTCAGGAAAATGCGGGTGTTATAATCGCCCTCTATCAACGAGGCGGGCAGCTGTACCGTCGCTCGGAACAGGGTTTGTTCGTCAACGCTAACGCCTGCCTCGTCCAGCTGGTACTGGTTTGCATCGCTGCGGATACGGATCAGCGCGTCTGAAAAAGCCGCCGAATCTTTAATATCCATCGGGGCCCCGACAGATCGGATGGCACGGGGTACAGAGACTTTATAGCGCAGGTCTTCGGTACGGCTCAGGACGTCTTGGAGTGGGCCGCTGGTGGCAACGGCGTAAAAGCTGGGGGCGCGGTCCACCTCTACGGCAGCGGTGTTCACCCAGATGCCAAAGGTCTTTTCCTTGCGTCGGACTGTCACGGGGGCAGACGGGCCAGAAACGGTAACCACGACCTCAAGCTCGGGGCCCTCTGGGATGGGTTCCTCGCGTTTAACCGCGCCAAAAATGATGATCTCGGACCCGTTAAAGTTGGTCGAGATAGATACCTCGCTTTGGTTCAGCCCCAAAACGATTGCTTCTTCGGCGAGCGCAGAGAACGCGATGCAGGTTAAGACCGCCGCGATTAAAACACGAAACCGGATCATGATTTGAACCCGACGGAGTAAAGCTCGGCCGGTTGCAAGAGCAGGTCCAGCGCCAGCTTGCCGCAGACAATCAGCACCAAAAGCGCCAACAGGATGCGCAGCTGTTCCGCCTTGAGCTTGGTCCCAAGGGTGGTGCCGAACTGTGCGCCAATGACGCCACCGATCAGCAGCAGCACGGCCAGCACGATATCGACAGTATAGTTGGTCGTGGCATGCAACATCGTGGTAAATGCTGCGACAAAGATGATCTGGAACAGCGACGTGCCGACAACGACTTTGGTCGGCATCCCCAGCAGATAGATCATCGCGGGCACCATGATAAAGCCGCCGCCAACGCCCATGATCGCGGCCAGAAGCCCGACAAAGGCCCCGACCAGCAGTGGCGGAATGACCGAGATATAAAGCCCCGTAACCCGAAAACGCATCTTGAATGGCAGCTTTTGTATCCACGTGTGTTTCTTGCGCGGGGGGCGTTTTCCGGTGCGCGTCTTGTACATCGCGTTCAGCGATTCAACCAACATCAGCCCGCCGATGATCCCCAGAAAAACGACGTAGCAAAGGTTTACCAGCAGATCGACCTGACCCAGCGATTTGAGGTAGTTAAAGATCGTGACCCCTGCCGCAGCCCCGACCAGACCGCCCGCCAGCAAGACGCTGCCCATGCGCAGATCAACCGTCTTGCGTTTAAGATGCACCAGCAGCGCCGAGAACGACGACGCCACAATCTGGTTTGCGCCTGTGGCCACGGCCACCGCTGGGGGGATGCCGATAAAAAACAGCAGGGGCGTGATCAAAAATCCGCCTCCGACGCCGAACATGCCGGATAGAACGCCCACAATCCCGCCCAACCCCAAAAGGAGGAACGCGTTGACCGACAATTCGGCAATGGGCAGATAAATTTGCATAGACGCAGTTAGTCCGATCGAAAGGTTGAAATCAATCGTGGATGCTGCGCCGCCGCAATTTGCAACGGCGCAACGAGAGTTAGCGTTCTTTCACGTAGGGCTCGCCACCGGCACGCGGCGGGATCGCCTTGCCGACAAAGCCCGCCAGAATGATCACGGTCATCACATAGGGAAGGGCCGCGAGCAACTGCCCCTGAACCTTGAAGTTCACCAGCGCCTCGATCACGTCGGGGCGGGTTTCAAGCGCACCGAACAGGCCGAACAGCAGCGTCGCCCATAGCGCGTACCACGGTCGCCATTTCGCAAAGATCAGCGCCGCCAATGCGATATAGCCACGGCCTGCGGACATGTCCTTGATAAAGCCGGCCTGAAGCGCCGTGCTAAGATACGCACCCGCAACGCCGCAAAGCACGCCACAGATCAACACCGCCGCATAGCGTAGGCCAACGACGGAAACCCCCGCCGTATCGACTGCCGCAGGGTTTTCACCCACCGCGCGCAGGCGCAGGCCGAAACGTGTGCGATAAAGCAGCCACCACGTCGCAGGCACCGCAAGGAACGCCAGATAGACAAGGATCGAGTGACCCGAGATCAGTTCGGCGTAAAGCGGTCCGATGATGGGTGTCTGAGCAACGTCGTCAGCGAAAGGCAGGGTGATCGGGCTAAACCGCGCCCCGCCGATCAGCGACGGCGTACGCCCACCTTGCTGAAACCAGTCTTGCGCGATCAGAACGGTCAGCCCCGCCGCGAGAAAGTTGATCGCAACGCCTGAAATCAGTTGGTTGCCGCGAAAGGTGATCGACGCAAGCCCGTGCAGCAGGCTCAGCGCCATCGACGCGGCGATCCCCGCCAACAGCCCCAGCCAGACATTCCCCGTCAGTGACGCCACCGCCGCCGAAAAGAACGCCGCCGCCAGCATCTTACCATCAAGTCCGATGTCGAAAATGCCTGCGCGTTCGGAAAACAGACCGGCAAGGCAGGCCAGCAGCAATGGTGTCGCAAGACGCACGGTGCTGTCGAACAGTTGGATGAGCGTGATGTAATCCATTATTCAGCAGGCTCCACCGGTTTGCGTTCGGGCTTGGGGGCCCGTGCGGCGCGCAGCGCCAAAAAGATTTTCTCGAGCGGCATACGCACCATGTTGTCCAAGGCTCCGGTAAAGAGGATCACCAGCGCCTGGATCACGACGATCAGCTCGCGCGGGATCGAGGTCCAGAGCGCCAGTTCAGCACCGCCCTGATAGAGGAACCCGAAAAGGATCGCGGCAAGAAACACGCCCAAAGGATGGCTACGCCCCATTAATGCGACAGCGATGCCGATAAAGCCCGCGCCTTCCGTGGCGTTCAGCACCAGTCGTTCGGCTTCGCCCATGACGTTGTTAATCGCCATCATCCCCGCCAGACCACCCGAGATGGTCATCGCGATCATGGTGATCTTGACCGGAGAGATACCGGCGTATTTCGCCGCCGATTCCGAATGGCCATAGGCGCGGATTTCATAGCCAAGCCGCGTGCGCCAGATCAGCACCCACAAGAAGATACAGGCCGCAACCGCCACCAAAAGCGAGATATTGGCCGGTGCCGCCTTGGAAAATTCGATCCCGAGCGGGGCCAGAAGATCGTGCAACGTTGGCAGCTTTGTCGCGTCAGGAAAGCGCGCCGTTGCGGGGTCCATGCTGCCTTGGGGGCGTAGCATGTTGACCAGAATATAGTTCAGCGCTGCGGCGGCGATAAAGTTGAACATGATCGTTGTGATCACGATATGGCTGCCGCGCTTGGCTTGCAGGAACGCGGGGATCGCGGCCCAAGCGGCCCCAAAGACAGCCGCCATCGCAGCGGCACCAAAGAGCGCCAGCGACCAGTGGGGCCACGGGATATACAAACAGGCGAGCGCCACACCCAAACCGCCCAGCATTGCCTGACCTTCGCCGCCGATGTTGAACAGTCGCGCGTGAAAGGCGATGGCGACGCACAGGCCGGTGAACATAAAGTTGGTCGCGTAATACAGCGTATAGCCCCACCCATAGGTGCTGCCCAAAGCGCCGGACACCATCAGTTTGACGGCGGCAACGGGGTCTTCACCGATGCCCAGAATGACCAGCGCCGACAGGATCGCTGCCAGTAAAAGCGATATCAAAGGCACGAGGACGACCTCGGCCCATTTTGGCATTACGTCCATGTCACACTTCCTTATGCGGATCGCCGCCCGCATGGGCCAGATTGTCTTCGATCTCTTCGATGGAATGGGGCGCATCGGTATCGGTGATGCCGGCCATCAGCAAGCCCAGTTCTTTTTCATCGGTTTGGCTGGCGTCGCGGATGCCCATGACCTGACCGTCGAACATGACAGCCACACGGTCACTGAGTGCGAGAATCTCTTCCAGCTCGACCGAGACCAGCAGGATGGCCTTGCCCTGATCGCGCAGGGCGACGATCTGTTCGTGGATGAATTCGATCGCACCGATGTCGACGCCACGGGTCGGTTGACCGATCAGCAGCAGGTCCGGGTTGCGTTCGATCTCGCGGGCCAGAACAATCTTTTGCTGGTTGCCGCCCGAAAAGTTCTTGGCCGCCAGTTTGGGGTTGGGCGGGCGCACGTCGAAACGTTCCATCTTTTCAACGGTGTCGGCCTTGATCGCGGCGTTATCCATCAGCAGGCCGCTGCGATAGGCAGGGTCTTTGTGATAGCCAAACGCGGTGTTTTCCCACGCCTGATAGTCCATGATCAGACCTTCGCGCTGGCGGTCTTCGGGGACGTGGGCGATGCCATGATTGCGGCGGGATTGGCCGTCGGACTTGTTGCCGGTGAGGTCCAGCGCCGTGCCATTGACGCGCACGCTGCCCTTGCCGGTCCGATAGCCGCCCAGAACCTCAAGCAGCTCGGATTGCCCGTTGCCGGCCACGCCAGCGACGCCAAGGATTTCGCCCGCACGGACTTGCAGATCAATGCCGCGTAGACGCTCTACGCCTTTTTCATCAACGACGCGCAAGCCTTCGATATCCAGAATGACAGGGCCGGGGGCGGCGGGTTTTTTGTCCACACGCAGCAGGACCTTGCGGCCGACCATCAGCTCGGCCAGTTCGGCGGGCGAGGTCTCTGCGGTTTTGACGGTGGCGGTCATCTGGCCACGGCGCATGACGGATACGGTGTCGGTCGTTTCCATGATCTCGCGCAGCTTGTGGGTGATCAGGATGATCGTCTTTCCCTCAGAGCGCAGACGCCCGAGGATGCGGAACAATTGATCCGCTTCGGCAGGGGTCAACACGCCGGTGGGTTCATCCAGAATGAGAATATCTGCCTGACGATACAGCGCCTTGAGGATCTCTACGCGTTGCTGCATGCCCACGCCGATGTCTTGTACCAGCGCATCGGGATCGACCTTGAGCCCGTAATCATCCGCCAGTTTCAACAGCGACTTGCGCGCCTTGGCGAGCGACGGTTTCAGCAGCCGTCCGTCTTCGGCCCCCAGAATGATATTTTCCAGAACCGTAAAATTTTCAACCAGTTTAAAGTGCTGGAACACCATCCCGATGCCTGCGGCAATCGCGGCCTGGCTGTCAGGGATATCGGTCTTTTTGCCGGCGATAAAAATGTCGCCTTTGTCCGCTTTGTAGAATCCGTAAAGGATCGACATCAGCGTCGATTTGCCCGCACCGTTTTCACCGATAATCCCGTGGATTGTACCGGGCATGACGCGGATTGAGATGTCTTTGTTGGCCTGTACCGGGCCAAAGGCCTTGGAAATGCCTTTCAGCTCGATCGCCGGAGCGGCAGTTTCCTGCCGCTCCGTCTGTGTTGCAGTGCTCACGCTTAGAAGCTCAGGCTCGGGCAGCTGTCGTCGGACATGTAATCATGTACCTCAAGCGACCCGTCTGCGATCTTGGTCGAAGCTTCGTCGACAGCGGCTTGCATTTCAGCTGTGATCAGCGCTTTGTTGTGCTCATCGATTGCGACGCCCACGCCTTCGTTGCCCACGCCCATGACGTTAAAGCCTTTTTCCATGCCGGGACCGTCGGACATCGCGTCAAACACAGCGTTGTCCACGCGTTTGATCATCGAAGTCAGGACCTTGCCTGCGTGCAGGTGGTTTTGGTTGCTATCCACGCCGATCGACAGGATGTCTTCGTCAGCAGCGGTTTGCAGAACACCGACGCCTGTGCCGCCAGCGGCCGCGTACACAACGTCAGCGCCTTGGCTGATTTGCGCTTTGGTCAGTTCGGACCCTTTTACGGGGTCGTTCCAAGCGGCAGGAGTCGAACCGGTCATGTTCGAGATCACGGTCGCGTCGGGGTTCACTGCCAGAACACCTTGGGCATAGCCACAGGCGAATTTGCGGATCAGGGGGATATCCATGCCACCGATAAAGCCGACCGTGTTGGATTCGGACGCCATCGCCGCCATCATGCCAACCAGATAGGACCCTTCGTGCTCGTTGAAGACCACGGAACGAACGTTCGGCGCATCCACAACCATGTCGATGATGACAAAGTCGGTATCAGGGTAATCGCCGGCCACCTGACCAAGCGCATCACCAAAGGCAAAGCCGGTCATCACGATAGGATTGGAGCCTGCTTCGGCGAAACGGCGCAGGGCCTGTTCACGCTGCGCTTCGGACTGCAGTTCGATCTCGCGGAAGCTTTCGCCGGTTTCTTCGGCCCAGCGTTGCGCGCCGGCAAAGGCGGCTTCGTTGAAGGATTTGTCGAATTTGCCGCCAAGGTCGAAGATCAGGGCAGGTTCGGCCAAAGCAGCACCGGCGCTAAGCGCGGTTGCCGCAGCGGCGCCGAGGAATTTGGTCATAAGGGTCATGGAGTGTCTCCCGGTTTATTGTGTTGGGGCGCAAGCAAGGAGCCTTTGCCCGGTCGCAGGTCCGCACTTGTGCACGGCTCCGTTGATCAGATGTACGATACTGCGTAGCCCATGGGTGGGGTCAACCGGATTCTCAAGCGGGGGCAGATGATATTAGGCGTTAACCCTGCGTAAAGCACCGCGAAAGGATCAACGCATCAACTGCCGGCGTATCTTTACGCAGATAATACTCGCGTCGGGTGGCCGTTTGGCTGAACCCCGCCGCCATATAAAGCGCGATGGCGGCAGCGTTATCTGCGGCCACCTCAAGAAAGGCGGTTTCTGCTCGTCCCTCGAGCCTTTCTAGCCAGCGTTGCAACAGCCTACGACCAATGCCCTGACGCTGTGCCGCGGGATCAACGGCGAGGGTCAAAAGCTCTGCTTCGCCCGCAATCAGGCGGGTCAGGGCAAAGCCGTGCGGCTCTGCCAGATGATCCACAAACGGGGAGCTGAGCAGATCAGCAAACTCTTGCGCGCCCCAGCTGCGGTCATGGATGAAAGCGGCGGCATGGATCTGCGCCATGGTTTGCGGGGTCATGCAAGGATCGTTGGCGGCTTGTCGCGGGCGGGGGCGGCATCGGCCGGGCGTAGATATAGCGGAGCAGGTCGCGGGTTTTGCATGCCCAAGCGGGCCCTCGCGATATGTGCCGTTGCCTCTGCCACGGGGCTGCGCGGGGGGAGGGCAGTGCCATTGCACAGCGCTGCGATCAGGTCAGCCTGATGCCCGACACAGATCGGGTCGGCACGCGATGGCACTGCGGGCAGATCATCAAGGCCGCACATCACCGGTTCGCGGTCGTCCATCGTCCCGAATACCTGCACGAACAGCTTGTCCTGACGGGCATCGATGCTGCTGATGACCACACCGTCATGCCCATAGGCCAACGCCTGAAGATGCGAGACACCTATCGCGGGCACCCCAAGGCCAAGCGCCAGCCCGCGCGCGGCAGACACGGCGATGCGGATGCCAGTGAAATTCCCCGGCCCGATGCCGACGCCGATCGCGGTCAGGTCGCTATACGCCACAGCAGCGCTGGTCAGAACCTCGGCGCAGAGGCCAAGCAGACGTTCGCCCTGACCCTTGTTCATGGGTTCCTGAACGCTGGCGATGATCTGGTCGCCTGACAGCAAAGCGGCCGCACAATGTGCGGCCGATGTATCAAACGCCAGGATAAGAGGCGTCTTAGGCAACCGGGCGTACCTCGGTCACTTCGGGGATGTAGTGACGCAGCAGATTTTCGATGCCCATTTTCAACGTCAATGTGGAAGATGGGCAGCCTGCGCAGGCCCCTTGCATGTGCAGGTATACAACGCCGCGCTCAAAGCCGTGGAACGTGATGTCGCCGCCATCTTGGGCAACAGCTGGGCGCACGCGGCTGTCCAGCAGTTCCTTGATCTGTCCTACGATCGCACCGTCTTCGCCGGTGTGTTCTGCGTGGCCTGATGCGTGGTCATGGCCTTTTTCCATCACGGACTGGCCGGATTGGAAATGTTCCATGATCGCGCCAAGTAGGGCGGGTTTCAGGTGGTCCCACTCGATCCCGTCGGCCTTGGTGATGGTCACGAAATCAGTGCCGAAGAACACGCCGGTCACACCTTCGACGGCGAACAGACGCGTGGCCAAGGGCGATGCGCTTGCTGCTTCGGGGGCGGGGAAATCGGCAGTGCCCATCTCCAGCACGGTCTGACCGGGCAGGAATTTCAACGTGGCGGGGTTGGGCGTGGATTCGGTCTGAATAAACATCACATGCTCCTCAAAGGGTTGATGCAGATATGCGACTTGAACGCGGCCAAGTCAAGGTTTGGAACGATTCTAAGTTGGCGGAGGCTTGCCGTGCCGCCTTAGGTAATCATCTCTAGGCGCTCTTTGCTCATGTCGCCGGGAACGATGGTGATCGGCACCGGCAGCGAGCCTGCGTTGCGCGACAGCTGGGTGACCAAGGGACCGGGGCCGGATTTCTTGTCCGTACCCGCGCCAAGCACCAGCACGCCGACTTGGGGGTCTTCGTCCAGCTGGTTGATGATTTCGTCCACGATCACACCTTCGCGAATGACCAAAGTGGGCTCCACGTTCAGCCGGTCCCGCATCCATTTCGCAAAGACCTCGAAATGCACCTCGATGCGTTCGCGGGCCTCGTCACGCATGACCTCTGCCACACCGATCCAGTGGTTGAATTCGTCCGGCGGGATGACCGACAGCACGACGACGCCGCCGCCAGAGTTCGACGCCCGCATCGCGGCAAATCGCATGGCGTTCAGGCATTCGCGGCTGTCATCCAGCACGACCATAAATTTACGCATAGATTTCTCCTGCCAAGCAGCGGGGCACGGGGTCAGCCACGGTCAGAGGCCGCCCAATCCCAATACATTTCGCGGACGCGGCGGGTCATGGGGCCGATGTTGTACTGGGTGTCATCAAAGGCCTTTACCGGCGTAACCTTCATCATGTTGCCGGACAAGAACACCTCGTCTGCGGCGTGAAAATCATCAAAGCTCAGGACGGTTTCATGGACCTTGATCCCGTCGGCGCGCATGTTGGCCATGTGCCGTGCGCGTGTGATACCTGCCAGAAACGTGCCGTTGGGGATCGGGGTGAAAACCTCGCCATCCTTGACCATAAACACGTTGGCTGACGCCGATTCCGCGACATTGCCCATCGCGTCAGCCACCAGCGCGTTGCCAAAGCCTTTGGAGCGCGCCTCGACCATCATGCGCGCGTTATTCGGATACAGACAGCCCGCCTTGGCGTTCACCACGTTATCTTCGAGCACGGGACGGCGGAAACGGGTCCGCGTGAGGGTGGTGGCTGCATCGGGGGCGGCCATGGGGATCTGTTCAAGGCTGATGGCGAAACCGGTCGCGTCTTTCAGCGGCACGATGCCCAATTCATCGCCTGCCAGCGCCCAGTACATCGGGCGGATATAGACGGCGGCGTCCTTGGGGTAGCTTTTCAGACCCTCGCGCACCATCGCGACCATATCGTCGGTCTCGACCGTGGGGGTGATCATCAGCGCCTTGGCCGACCGGTTGATCCGGGCGCAATGCGCCTCCAGATCCGGGCTCAGTCCGTCGAACAGGCGGGCGCCGTCGAACACGGTTGTGCCCAGCCATGCGCCGTGGTCCGCGGCCTTGATGACAGAGATGTCGCCCTCGTGCCAACTGCCTTCGAAGTACGTCTTGATATGTGTGCCGGTGGCCATTTTCTTTCCTTTAATTACCGCTTGGGCGCGGTGCGGTAGATGCCTTCGGGCAGGTTCAGCGCAGCTGTCAGATCATTCAGCTGCTCTGGCGAGAGGCTGATTTTGGAGACAGAGTTGGTGCGCGGGTCCCACTGCTCGATTGTGATGACGCTGGCAAAAGCTTGCACCGTCACGTCTTCACGCAAGGGTGCTTTGCCTTCGTCGATCAGCGTGATCACACTGGCATCGAATTCGTGTTCAATCGTAAACATGCCGGCACAGTATTCTTTCGGCGGTCCAATGCAAGAGCAGCACTGCACCGTCTGTTCAAATCAGTGCTGCCACGTTAAACGGGTAGTTGTTCTATTCGGTGCCCTTTTGAGGATACGTTACGTAATGTTGAGATACTGTTTTGCTCTGGCCGCAGTGGCATTCATCGCCGCGTGTGAACCGACAACACTGTCGGGGCCTGTCACCACCCAGCCTGATCAGGGACAGCCCGCAGGCTTTTCCGCCAATGAATCGGCCCGCAGCTTTATCCGCGTGTTGCGCACCGTCGAACCCGTCGCGGAACGCGAATGTCGGACGCGCACGTCGCAAGTCAACTGCGATTTCAACATTGTGGTAGACGACCGTCCGGGCCAGCCCGCCAACGCCTATCAGACCGAAGACAAGGCGGGGCGTCCCGTTATTGCCTTTACCCTCGCGCTGATTGCGGATGCGCGGAACGAAGACGAGCTTGCCTTTGTCATGGGGCACGAAGCCGCCCACCACATCGAAGGCCATATTGCGCGCCAGCAACAAAACGCGGTGGCCGGTGCGGTGATTTTTGCCGGTCTTGCGACACTCAGCGGTGGCGATCCGACTGCGGTCGAATCGGCGCAACGACTTGGGGCACAGGTGGGGGCGCGGCGATATTCCAAGGATTTCGAGCTTGAGGCAGATGCTTTGGGCACCATCATTACTGCGCGTGCCGGCTATAATCCGCTGCGGGGGGCCGAATTCTTTACCCGTATCCCCGATCCCGGCGACCGTTTCCTCGGCACGCACCCGCCCAATGCATCGCGTCTGGATACGGTGCGCCGAACAGCGGCAGGTATGTAACGACACTTGATGCGGCAGCTTGGCCAGATACTTACGGACCGCGGGTCCAAGTATGCCGTGTCGGGCTGCCCTGCGTCTGATCGCGCCGCGGTGGATGCTGCGCTGAAAGAGCTTAAGCGCGATAAAAACTATGCCAAAGCGACCCATAACACCTGGGCGGTGCTGCTGTCAGACGGCGGCCCGCTAAAAGGCGATGATTGGGAATCCGGTGCGGGGATGGTCATCATCCGCATGTTGGAGCGCGAAGGTCTGAAAGATCATTTGATCGTGGTCACTCGCTGGTATGGCGGCAAACATCTCGGCGGCGACCGTTTTCGTCATGTGCAATCCTGTGTGCGCGCCTATCTGGATGCAGCTTAAGGCGGGCTACAGGCTGATAGAGATCGCTGCGAAAAAGCAGATGGACGCGGTCAATACAAAGCTGTGCCAGATCGCATTCTGAAATCGCATGCCGGGGTGGGCGAAAATCACAGTCCCCAGCGAATAGATCAACCCGCCAGCGCCAATCAACGTCAGCGCCATTGGGGGAAGGCTTTGCCACATCGGCCAGACCAGCAGCACAGACAGCCACCCCATGCCAAGGTAGAGATACAGCGACGCTCTTGATTCCGTGCTCCAGAACGACAGTTTGGCGATGGCACCGATAATGGCAAGCGCCCAGACAACGGCGAGGATGCCATAGGCAAAACCTGTCCCGATCAACACGACGAGGGGGGTATAGGTGCCCGCGATCTTGAAATAGATCGCCGCATGATCGATCCGCCCCAACAGGGCACGCGGGCGGTCAAAGGGTACAAGATGGTATATGGCAGATGCCAGAAGCGATAGGACGAAGCAGGCCGCATAGATCAGTATCGGTGTGAGCGCCCCACCCTGACCCGCGACATCGGTGGTCAATAAGATCGTTGCGGGTATGGCAAACCCCAAACCCAGCACGTGGATCGTGCCGTCGGCGAGGGTGTCAGCGGTGGGGTGCGGATAAGCCATGAAACAAATCTAGTACTGGATTATGTCATTCCAATGTTTGATCCCGTCTAAATTTCGGTGCTTTGGTATCACGGCCTATCCCTTGGTATAGGCAACGCTAAAGAGCATCCGGCCTGCCACCGGTTCAACGGGGTTTGTTCCCGTCGATCCAGCGCGACATCATCGTTTTGTCGCGAAAACACTCCTGCGGGATATCGCGCCGCTTTAGCCGTGCGATGCGTTCGGCAAAGGCAACCTGCTTTGACGACGGGTACTGCGAAAACGGCCCTTCGACCGGCTTGGGCTTATGCGCATCGATCCACTCAGACAATGCGGCGCGGTCTTTTTGTGCCTGTCTTGGCACTGGTGCGCCAGTCTTGAGGCTCAGCGACGCGGCATAGTGCATCTGCTTTTGAGTTGGCGGCAATGTTGCGCGCACATCGCGGGGTGAATCTTCTGTATGGGCAGGTACGGCCCCTTGGCCGGGATCGAACATGCCGGGAAACTGCGGTTGGTAGGACATCGTGTGGACCCCCTTGTTCTGGTTGGAACATATATAGAACATCGTTGATGCTTTTTCAAGGGCAACGCCCTTTCTGCGCTGCTGCCTGTCTATATATAGGGTGATATGGTTTGCTGTCCACAATATGGGGTGCTGTCGAGGTGGGGTGTAGCAACGTCAACAGGAGCGTCAAAGCGCTTCGTCTGTTCCAATCGTGCAGGGATAAGGGCGGTGGCCTAGACCACGCGCCCCCAAAGATCGTATTCGCCGGCTTCTTCGACTTCGACAGTCACGATCTGGCCAACGCTCAGGTTTTCGAAGCCTTCGTCGATGAACAGGTTGCCATCAATCTCTGGCGCGTCGGCCTTGGTGCGGCAGGTGGCGGCCTCGTCGTCGATCTCGTCGATGATTACATCCATGCGGCGGCCAACCTTGGCTTCCAGCTTGGCGGCAGAGATGGCCTGTGCCTTCTCCATAAAGCGGTTCCAGCGGTCCTGCTTAATCTCGTCCGGCACGTGATCCGGCAATGCGTTCGACCGCGCCCCAGCGACGTTCTCGTATTGAAAGCAGCCCACACGATCAAGCTGTGCCTCGTCGAGCCAGTCCAGCAGGGTCTGGAATTCGGCCTCAGTCTCGCCCGGGTAGCCAACGATGAATGTCGACCGCAGGGTGATGTCAGGGCAGGTGTCGCGCCACGCGGCGATCTCATCCAGCGTTTTTGCCGCAGCCGCAGGGCGGGCCATGCGTTTGAGCACATCGGGATGCGCGTGCTGGAATGGAATATCGAGATAGGGCAGCACCAAGCCTTCGGCCATCAGCGGGATCAGGTTGCGCACATGGGGGTAGGGGTAGACGTAATGCAGCCGCACCCAAGCCCCGAGCGAGCCCAGATCACGCGCCAGATCGGTGATATGCGCGCGGTGGCCGCGGTCTTCGGCGTGTTTAATATCGACGCCATACGCCGAGGTATCCTGAGAGATCACTAGCAGCTCGTTCACGCCGTTCTGCACCAGCTTTTCCGCCTCGCGCAGGATCGCGTGCGCAGGGCGTGACTGCAGGCGGCCGCGCATGTCGGGGATAATGCAGAACTTGCACTTGTGATTACAGCCTTCTGAAATCTTCAGGTAGCTGTAATGGCGCGGGGTCAGGCTGACGGCTTGCGCTGGCAGCAGATCGATAAACGGATCGGGCGAAGGCGGCACGGCACCATGCACCGCGTCCAGCACCTGTTCGTATTGGTGCGGGCCGGTGACGGCCAGAATGCGGGGGTGATGTTCGCGGATATAATCCGGCTCGGCCCCGAGGCAGCCGGTCACGATCACCTTGCCGTTTTCCTTCAACGCCTCGCCGATGGCATCAAGGCTTTCGGCCTTGGCGGAATCAAGGAACCCGCAGGTGTTCACAATCACCGCATCTGCGCCGGCATAATCGGGCGACACGCCGTAGCCTTCGGCGCGCAGGCGCGTCAAAATACGTTCGCTGTCGACAAGCGCCTTGGGGCAGCCAAGCGATACCATGCCGATGGTCGGTTGGCCGGGGCGGGACGGATTGCTGATCTGTGCCTTGGGCGCAAGATCGGGGCGTAGATTTGGTGGGTTTGTGCTCATGAACTGCGCTATAAGCCATGCAAAGGGTCTGGGAAAGGCCTCGCATCGGGCAAGGAGACGGGCAATGAAGTGGATTTTTCGGGCAATTGGCATTCTGTTGCTGATTTTAGCGGTGGCCGTGGGGTCGCTGTTTCTTTTGCCTGCCGACCGCATTGCGCGAATCGCGGCGGATCAACTGCACAACCTGACCGGGCGTGAGGTCACGATCACGGGCGATGTGGGGCTGACGTTCTGGCCTGTGCTGGGGGTGACCGCAGGCGGGCTTGAAGTCGGCAACGCAGATTGGGCCAAAGACGGGGCAATGTTGTCTGCGGCCAATGCGGCGATTGGCGTCGATGCGATGGCGCTGATCCGGGGCGAGATCAAGATCACAAACATCGAAGCCCAAAGCCCCACGATCCGGCTTGAGCAGCGGCGTGACGGCCGCGCGAGCTGGCAGTTCAGCGATGGCGGCGGTGCCGCGTCAATTGAAACCGCGCCCTCAGCCCCCGCCCGCAGCCCGCGCCCACTGACGATCCAGCGGCTTGATATCACCGACGCGACGTTGATCTATGATGCCGAAGGTGCCGATCTGGTGCGTTTCGCAGGCGTTGACCTGTCGCTCGATTGGCCTGAACGTGCGGGCGATGCGGTGATCAAGGCCGCACTGCGCCCTGCTGCGGATCGCGTGACGATCGAGGCGAAGATTGACCGCTTTGACCAACTCCTCAACGGCGACATCCGCCCGCTGCGCGCCCGCGTGGACACCAAAGGCGGTGGCGTCACGCTGGCCGGTCGGGCGGGGTTGAGCGGGGCGGTTGCAGGTGACTTGTGGTTCAAGACGTCGAATACAGAGCGCTTCCTTGCTGCTTTGGGGGCAGGTGCCATCGCGCTGCCGCAAGGCCTGGGAAAAACGACAGATATAAAGCTCGACCTGACGCTCACGCCGGACCGGCGTTTGGCCCTGCGCGATGTGGTGGCTGATCTGGGCGGCAATGCGCTGACAGGTGCGGCAGATATTACGCTGAACGGCACGCCGGATGTGAACGCGCAATTCAACGTGGGCACGCTGGACCTGACCGGATTTGCACGCAGCGACACCAGCGGCAGTCCCGCGCCGGCATCGGGCACCGCAGCACCTGCGCCTGCATCGTCGTCGGGCTGGTCAACCGCGCCGATTGATGCCTCTGCGCTGGCGGGGTTTAACGGCGAAATCGCGCTGCGGGCGGACAGCATTGATCTGGGCACGCTGTCGCTTGGTGCAACCCGTGTGCTGCTGCGCAACGACCGGTCGCGACTGGTGGCCGAACTGCGCGAGATCAGAGCCTATGCCGGTGTGATCAGCGGCGAGTTCGTGATCAACAACCGCAATGGCCTGTCTGTGGGCGGCGCGTTGAATGCGCAATCCATCGCCATGCAGCCGTTGCTGCAGCAAACTGCTGGGCTGGGCCGGTTCCATGGGACGGGCGATGCCGAAGTGTCCTTTCTTGGCTCTGGGGCGTCGTTGAACGCGATCATGCGCTCGCTCAGCGGATCGGGGGCGGTGAATGTCGGGCGTGGCCATATCGACGGCATTGATCTGGACGCGCTCATGGGAAATTTTGATGTCGAGGGCGGGACGACCGTGTTTGATTCACTTGCTGCGACATTCGACATGGATCAGGGCGTGCTGCGCAATGATGACCTGTTGATGCAGCTGCCTAACTTTACCGCCACGGGAACGGGGCAGGTGGGGTTGGGGGCACAGACACTGGATTATACCGTTACGCCCAAGGCGCTGCAGGTAAACGGCGATCGCGGTCTGGCCATTCCAGTGCGCATCTTCGGGCCGTGGGCCGCACCGCAAATCAAACCAGACTTGCAGGCGGCGGTCGACATGAACTTTGCCAAGGAAAAAGAAAAGGCCCGTCAGAAGCTGAACGAAAAGCTTGAGGAGGAGCTTGGCGTGTCGCGGCAGGACGGGCAATCGGTCGAGGATGCGTTGAAGCAAAAAGTCGAAGACGAGCTGCGGCGTGGCTTGTTCAAGCTCTTCGACTAGGGGCGGATGCCTCGGCGATCGGACACGTCAACGAGATACGCGCTTTTCCGCGGCGTTTTGAAGGTGGCGGGCGGCGCAGATACGTCGCCGCCCCCGCCCCGTCTTTACCTGTCGCGGCGGGGGCGTTAAGGCTGGTCGCCAAGCGCAAGGAGCACCTCCATGGACAATGATCTTTTCAACTCTTTCATGACCGGCCCTGATGAAAATGGCCGCTTTGGCGATTTCGGGGGGCGGTTTGTGTCGGAAACCCTGATGCCGTTGATCCTCGAACTCGAGGCGGAATATGAAAAGGCCAAGACGGACGACAGCTTTTGGGCTGAAATGAACGACCTGTGGACCCACTATGTCGGTCGCCCCAGCCCGCTGTATTTCGCAGAGCGTCTGACCGAACATCTGGGCGGTGCCAAGGTTTACATGAAGCGCGACGAGCTGAACCACACCGGCGCGCATAAGATCAACAACGTCTTGGGCCAAATCATTCTGGCGCGGCGGATGGGCAAGAAACGGATCATCGCGGAAACCGGCGCGGGCCAGCACGGTGTGGCGACGGCAACGGTCTGCGCCAAGTTCGGTCTGCAATGCGTCGTCTATATGGGCGCGCATGACGTTGAACGTCAGGCCCCCAACGTGTTCCGCATGCGTCTGCTGGGGGCCGAAGTGATCCCCGTAACCTCGGGCCGTGGGACCCTGAAAGACGCGATGAACGACGCGCTGCGCGATTGGGTGACCAACGTGCGCGATACCTTCTATTGCATCGGTACAGTTGCCGGCCCGCACCCCTATCCCGCGATGGTCCGCGATTTCCAGTCGATCATCGGCAAGGAAGTGCGCGAACAGATGGATGCCGCCGAAGGCCGTCTGCCCGATACGCTGATTGCGGCGATTGGCGGCGGGTCGAACGCGATGGGGCTGTTCTATCCGTTTCTTGACGACAAAGATGTGAACATCATCGGCGTCGAAGCCGGCGGTAAGGGTGTGAACGAAAAAATGGAGCATTGCGCGTCGCTGACCGGTGGCCGCCCCGGCGTGCTGCACGGCAACCGCACCTATCTGCTGCAGGACGACGACGGTCAGATCCTCGAAGGCTTCTCTATCTCGGCGGGTTTGGATTACCCCGGTATCGGGCCTGAACATTCCTGGCTGCACGACATTGGCCGCGCGCAATATGTGTCGATCACCGATAAAGAAGCGCTTGAGGCGTTCCAGCTGAGCTGCGCGCTCGAAGGGATCATCCCCGCGCTCGAACCCAGCCACGCGCTGGCGCATGTGATGAAGATCGCGCCAGAGCTGCCCAAGGATCACATCATCTGCATGAACATGTGTGGGCGCGGCGACAAAGATATCTTCACCGTCGCCAAGGCGCTTGGTTTTGACATGAAGGTCTGAGGATCAGACGAAAGCTTAGACACTGACGATCACGAAGGGGGCGGCGCATCGCCCCCTTTTCTTTTGGCGCAGGCCCTATCGGGTCAGTTCTAGGATATCAAAGTCGCTTTCGACTACCGGCGCGGGAAACATCAGCCGCGCCCGCTGGTTGCTGACACGTTCGAATACCGCCACATCGGGCTGCACCGTGCCATCACCGGCGAACTCGGGCAGCAAGGCGTCGTAAGCGGGGGGCGTCTCCCCCGCGACGTACCCCACGCCCGCATAGATCGCCTGCCCATCACGCAACGTGATGAAGCCCGTCGTGCGCTGCGACCCGCTGATCTTTTCGAATAAATAACCGTTGCCCTGAAATGTCAGGCGGCATTTGAACGGGCTATAGACCACCAACGCCGGCATTCCCCCCAGCTTGATCGTGCGGCAGGACCAATCGCCTGCCAGCCCTTCGTCAAAGGCGACTTGCGGCGTGCCGGAAAGCGCCAGCCCAAGGGCGGCGCGGTCCTCTGCACTTCCGCTTTGGAAAGCTTGCAGCAAGGCGTTGCCCGCGACTGTCTCGAACCGGTCAAGGCGGAGTTGTTCCTGCGGGCGCAGCGCCTCTTGCGCAATTGCGGGCAGTGCCCCCAGCATCGCGGTCAGGGTCAAGGCATACCGCAGCATCAGTTGCCCCCTGCCTCAGGGGTCAGCGCATGGGCCTGCAACACGCGCAGCGGCACGATATCCAACGCGCGCTGATGTGTTGCCTCAAGATGCACCTTTGGCGCGCAGCCCTCGTCCGCCGCTTGCAAGAAACGCCCCGCACAAAGACACCACGGATCGCCCGCCGACAGTCCGGCAAAGCCGAATTCGGGGCGCGGGGTGCTGAGGTCGTTGCCGACATATTTGGAATAGGCCAGGAATTCGGCCGTCATGATCGCGCAGACCGTGTGGCTGCCCTGATCGGCGGCACAGGTGTTGCACGATCCGTCGCGGAAAAAGCCCGTCACGGGGTCGGTGCCACAGACGGCCAGCGGGCCGCCAAGGATATTGATGCTTTCGTCAGGTGTCATGTGCCCCCCAAGGCTGCGCTGATCTGGCGGAAGATGGCGATGTTCTGATCGCTGACACCCGCCTCGCGGAATTTGCGGTCGGCGGCATTTGTCGCGATCACCACCCCGTCGGCGCGGTTGATGTAGATGTATTGACCATACACACCGCGGGCCATGAATTCACCCTCTGTCGCACCTTGGGGGATCCACCACTGATAGCCATAGCCGATCTGCCCCTCTGCCGTCGGGGCCGAAGGCGCGGTAGAGGCGGCGACCCATTCCGCTGGCACAATCTGCTGACCGTTGTAGCGCCCGTTTTGCAAGAACATCTGCCCCATGCGGGCGTAATCGCGGGTGGTCAGGTTCAACCCGCCCAAGACAAAGGCGACACCCGCGCCGTCAGTCACGTAATAGGGCGCGTGTTCTAGCCCCATGGGGGTGATGACTTTTTCCGACAAAAGTTCGGTGACGGACCTGCCGGTTGCCCCCCGCACGACCATGCCGATGACGTGGGTGTCGATCGATACATACTGCCACTGGCTGCCCGGTGTGGTAAACGTATCCTTGAGGCCTGCGGTGAAATCGTCCAGCTCTCCGCCAAGGGCGAGGGCGCGGCCCATCTTGTTGATGTCGGAATCCGGGTCGAGGTAATCTTCGTCAAAGGTAACCCCGCTCGCCATGTTAAGCACGTTGCGCAGGGTCGCCCCGTCATAAGCGGTGCCTTTCAGCTTGGGGGCATAGGTCGTGACCTGATCGTCAAGCGATGCAATCGCCCCTTCGTCCAGCAAGATACCCACAAGCGCGGAAAGGTAGCTTTTGGCGACCGACCAGCTGATCCGCAGATCATCGGGTTGGGTGCCTTTAAAGTAGTTTTCATAGACGATCTGACCCTCTTTCAGCACCACCAAGGCGGTCACATCACGGGCTTCGATCCAGTCGTTGACCTCGGCGGGTGGCGCGTATTCGGGTCCATAGGGCAGCTCTGCCGTGGGGCCATCACCGCGCGACAGGGGCTTGGACAGAAAGGCCGCGTCCATATGGCTGAAGTTATGCACGATCTTGTCTTCGGCAAAGAGCGAATTCACCGCGAGCAGCCGCGTGATCTCTTCGCGCTTCCACAGGCCGACAACGACCACAGCCACCACAAGAGCCAGTAAAATACGGCCCAGCCACTTCCCGAATGTGCGCATGAAATCCTCCCTGATATGCGGGGATACCCAAGCACGAAGGCTGCGGTGGTGCCAGATAAACTTGGCGTCAGCCGGTGTAGGTCCAGTCGATCCAGCGACCGTGGAAATCGACCCGCGCCAAAGGCAGGGTGATGTCACCGGGCCAGAGCCTGAGCGTCAGCGCGGCCCCTTTCAGGCCGGATCCGTCCTGCTCCATCGACAGCCATGCCAGGGGGCGGTTGCGCGTGGCGCGTTTGCCGGCGGCCTCGATCAACGCGTTGCCGCGGACCTGCGCCTCTTTGGGAAAATACTGCCACGCGACGGTGTGCTGAATCAGGTGCAGGCAGCCTTCGGGGGATTGGGGTAGGGTGCGCGCCAGCCAGTCAATCGCATCGCCGCGTTGTACCTGCGCCGTCATGACGGACGCCGCGGTGCGGGTCAGCGTCAGTCGGTCGGGTTGGTCCGCCCAGATATAGGACATCAGCCGCAGCAGATGATCGGGCCGTGTCGGGTCAAGCGGGTTCAGATCAACGCCGCGACGTTTTTCGACCTGCGGGTTGTTCGCCGGAGGCAGTTTGCCGGTCCAGTCAGGCGACAGCAGGATCGTTGACATATTCGACCCGTACCGGTGCCCTTCGATCTCGAGCACGAATTGGTCCCACATCAGGTTCAGCCCGCCGCTAGCCCCGAGTTCGGACAGGCGGATCGGCAGATTGAAATGCTGCGCCGCGACGCGGGCACCGGCGATCAGTGCGGCAGAGCGGCGGACCTCGTTCGTTTGCGGCGCGCTGTCGGTCCAATCAAGCAAGAAGGCTTCGTGCGTGGTGATCGCGTCGCGCACGGCCTCTGACAGGGCTTGGTCGCTCGCCTTGTGCGGCGGGTAAACGGCCATCAGCGCAGGCGCTTTGCGTTTCAGGACCAGCGCATGCAGCCCGCCCGCGATGCGCAGGGGAAGCGACGCGCCCGACGGGCCGATATCGCCCTCAAACGCCGCGAATTTACGGCCAAGGGCTGTGTCTGCGGGCCAGTCACGCGCCAGCACGCGCATCAGCTGCCCCATGAAGGGAGACCCCAATGCGATGCAATGCTCTGCCTGCTCTTTAAAGGCGGCTTGCAGTGTCATTTGAACCGGTCCAGTAGCTTTTGCATCGGGTTGCGCTCGTCTGATTTGGCGGCAGGCTCGGGCTGTGCCGCTGGTTGTGGGGGCTTTGGCGCTGAAGCTTGGGGGTTGGCTTGCGCAACCGCAGGTTTCTTCGTGCCGGTACCGGATCGTGGTGGGGCGACGCGTAGGGCGACGGCGTTCATGAATTTGGCCGTATCGCCGCGCGCAAGTTCCGCGGCACCGTCACTGATCCCGCGCAAAACGTCATCCAGCCAGTCCTGATCTGCCTTGGCAAAGTCGCGCAGCACGTAGCCGGGGACGGCATCCTTGTGGCCGGGGTGCCCCACGCCAAGGCGCACGCGGTCATAGTCGGGGCCGATATGCGCATGGATCGACCGCAAGCCATTGTGCCCCGCATGCCCGCCGCCAGTCTTGCATTTCACCTTGCCGGGGGCGAGGTCGATTTCGTCATGCAGCACAATCACATCCGCGGGTTCAAGCTTGTGAAACCGCATGGCCGATTGCACGGACTGGCCGGAGTTGTTCATGAACGTCTCGGGCTTGAGCAAGACCACACGATCCGCGCCAAAGCGTCCTTCGACCGTCAGCCCGTTATGTTTGGTTTTCCATCCGGCAAAACCGTGGTCCTGCGCGATGCGGTCCAGCGCCATAAAGCCGATGTTATGCCGGTTGCCCGCGTATTTCGCGCCTGGATTGCCAAGCCCTACGATCAGTTTCATGCGGACCCCTTATCTTAGATGTAAACGTTTGGTCGGCCAAAGATAACAGACCGCAGAACCAAACGAAATAACGCCCCAACGAAAAACGGGGCCGCCCATGGCGACCCCGTCTCGACCCAGCCGCACCCGTTGGCGCGAGGGATATAGTCGTATCAGTCTTCTTTGACTTCTGTTGCGGGCACTTCGTCTGCTGCAACATCTTCGTCTTCGTCGTCCTGGCTCGCCAGACCGGAAGGTGCGGAGATCTGGGCAATCACGAAGTCACGGTCGATGACCGGCTTGGAGCCGTCTGGCAGCTTGACGCTCGAGATGGTGAGGCTGTCGCCGATTTCCAGTTCGGAAACGTCGATTGTGATGTGATCAGGGATATCGCCTGCGGTCACAACCAGTTCGACTTCGGGACGGACCAGCGACAGAACGCCACCCTTTTTCACGCCGGGGCTGACTTCTTCGCCTTCGACTTCAACCTGGATGAAGAGGTTGATTTTGGTGGTGCGCTTCAAACGCATCAGGTCAACGTGCGTTGGCAGGTCTTTAACAACGTGACGCTGAACGTCGCGGCAGATGACGCGGACGTCTTCTTGGCCTTCAACCTTTAGGTTGAACAGAGTCGCCTTAAAGCGGCCTGCGCGCAATTTGGTCAGCAGCTTGTTAAAGTCCAGGTTGATCGGCAGCGGATCAAGGTCACCACCGAATACGATACCAGGAACCATGCCGTCGCGGCGTGCTTGACGAGCGGCGCCCTTGCCTGTCCCCGTGCGTTCGAAAGCTTCCAGATCAGGAATCTCTCCAGCCATTGTAATCTCCAATATGTTTAGGGCGGACATCCTCCAAGGCTGTATGTCCGCGTGAAGCCGCGCGTATAGACGGGTTTGGGCGTTTGGGAAAGGCTAAAACGCCGATTTTGCGCAAGTTGGCTTTGGTTTGCGACCTAGTGAGGCGGGGCAGGGGCTGCGCGCATGGTTTCCGCCCGCCCTGACATAAAGGCCAAGGCGGTCGGATCATGCGAACAAGTCGCAGGCTCAGGGCTGCCAGTCGCCTTCAAAACCTTTTGGAATAAGCAGGTTATGCTTTCCCAACGCCGCGACAGAGGTTTCACCGCAAAGCGCCATCGACAGGTCGAGTTCTTTGTGGATCACCTCTAACGCTGAGGTAACACCGGCCTGACCCATTGCGCCAAGCCCGTAGATAAAGGCACGCCCGATATAGGTGCCCTTGGCCCCCATCGCCATCGCCTTGAGCACGTCCTGACCGGACCTAATTCCACTGTCCAGATGGACTTCGATCTGGTCGCCCACGGCCTCGAGGATCGATGGTAGCGCCCGAATGGAGCTGATCGCGCCGTCCAGCTGGCGCCCGCCGTGGTTGCTGACGATGATCGCATCCGCCCCGACTTTCAGCGCCATCCGTGCATCGTCCGCATCCAGAATGCCCTTGAGGATAACCTTACCGCCCCATTGTTCTTTTAGCTTGGCGATTTTGTCCCAGTCGAGCGTCGGGTCGAACTGCTCAGCCGTCCAAGCGCCAAGATCTGCGGTATCGTCAACGCCGTGCACGTGGCCCACGATGTTCCCAAAGCTGCGCCGCTTGGCCCCCATCATGCCGATGCCCCAGCTCCATTTGGTTGCCAGATTGGCGAGCGTTTTGGCGGTCAGCTTGGGCGGGGCAGAGAGGCCGTTCTTCAGATCCTTGTGGCGCTGGCCAAGGATTTGCAGATCAAGCGTGATGACAAGGGCCGAGCATTTTGCATCCTTGGCGCGCTGGATCAGCCGCGCGACATAGTCATCGTCCCGCATGGTATAAAGCTGGAACCAGAAGGGTTTCGTCGTCGCCTCTGCCACGTCCTCGATTGAATTGATCGACATGGTCGACAGGGTAAAGGGCACGCCAAAGGCTTCGGCGGCGCGAGCGGCTTTGATCTCTCCGTCGGCGTGCTGCATGCCGGTCAGCCCAACGGGGGCGAGCGCCACGGGCATCGCCACATCCTGCCCGATCATCTGCGTCTTGGTGCTGCGGCCGCTCATGTCCACGGCGACACGCTGGCGCAGGCGGATCTGTTCAAAGTCGGTGGTGTTTTCGCGGAAGGTCTGCTCTGTCCAGCTGCCCGATTCCGCGTAGTCATAGAACATCCGCGGCACACGGCGTTCATGCAGGCGCTTGAGGTCATCGATGGTCGTGATCACGGGCATGGTGGCAATTTCCTATGTATTGGTCAGATGATCTAACCAATTCGGCCCGTTGAAATCAATTGCTTTAAGCCCCGGCATCGGGTGGTGGGCAGGGGCCTTAGGCCCGATGCGCACCATCTGCGAGCGATTTGACAAAGCTCAGCACGTCTTCGACAGGCAACCCGTCTGCAATTTTGGACACGATAGCAGATCCGACCACGACGCCATCTGCGACACCGGCAATGGCTTCGGCCTTGGCGGGGGTGTTTACACCGAACCCGACAATTACGGGCAGGCCGCTGGCTTTCTGGATGCGTACAACTTCGGGGGCAACATCGCCTGCATCCGCTTCGGCAGAACCGGTGATGCCGGTGATCGACACGTAATACACAAAGCCCGAGGTGTTCTGCACAACACGCGGCAGACGCTTGTCATCGGTGGTCGGCGTGGCAAGCCGGATAAAATTCATACCGGCGGCTTGTGCTGGCAGACAGAGCTCGTTGTCTTCTTCGGGAGGCAGATCGACAACGATCAAACCATCGACACCGGCCTTTTTGGCGGCTTCAAGGAAGGTATCCACGCCCTTGGAGTAGATCGGATTGTAGTACCCCATCAAAACGATTGGTGTCGTGTCATCCTTTTCGCGGAAAGCTGCGGCAAGTGCCAGCGTCTTATCGAGTGTCATCCCGCCTTCAAGGGCGCGTTGCCCTGCCAGCTGAATGGCAGCACCGTCGGCCATTGGGTCGGTGAAAGGCAGACCCAGTTCGATCACGTCGACGCCAGCGCCGGGCAGGCCGCGCACAATCTCGAGCGATGTATCAAAGTCTGGATCGCCGGCCATCACATAGGCCACAAAGGCTTTCTTGCCTTGGGATTTCAGGTCAGCGAATTTGGCGTCGATACGTGTCATGAGGGCGGCCTTTTTACGTTACCCTGCTGCAATGCCGAATATATCGCGGGAAATCAATCCAACTCCGCGGGCGTGCGAGGGGGATTTTCTGAAAAACTTAGCGGCAAGGTGCTGTTTTTATACATCTACACGTGGCGCGGACCTTTAAATCATGTCACCCGCGCCTACATTCAGGCTATGAATTATGTACTCGCCCTGCTGTTGCCGCCGCTTTCCATCCTGCTGACAGGACGGATCTTCACGGCGATTATCGTTTTCCTGATCTGGATTCCGGCTGTGATCTTTTCGGGCGGGTTAACCCATCCGATGTTCATCATCCTTGCGTGGATCCTGATTTATCAGACGCGGCAGGACCGGCAGATGCGCTAAGACTTGCGTAAAGTCAGCTGAAACCCTAGGACAACGCCAACTTATAAAGGATGCTTGTCATGGGCTTTAAGATGGGAATCGTGGGTCTGCCGAATGTCGGCAAGTCGACCCTCTTCAACGCGCTGACCAAAACAGCGGCAGCGCAGGCGGCCAATTTTCCGTTCTGCACAATCGAACCGAACGTCGGCGAAGTTGCGGTGCCGGATGCGCGCCTTGATAAATTGGCCGCGATTGCGGGCTCCAAGCAGATCATCCCCACGCGGATGACCTTCGTCGACATTGCAGGCCTGGTCAAAGGCGCGTCCAAAGGCGAAGGTCTGGGCAACCAGTTCCTTGCCAATATTCGCGAAACAGACGCTATTGCGCATGTGCTGCGGTGCTTTGAGGATGGCGACGTGACCCACGTCGAAGGGCGCGTGGACCCCGTGGCCGACGCCGAAACCATTGATACCGAACTGATGCTTGCCGATCTGGAAAGCATCGAAAAACGCCGCGCTGGTCTGGTCCGCAAGATCAAGGGCAACGACAAGGATGCCGCGCAACAAGACCGCCTGCTGGCCGCCGCGCAAGAAGCCATCGAAAACGGCAATCCCGCACGCACCGTCGACGTGGACGCGGACGACGCAAAAGCCTGGCGCATGTTGCAGCTGCTGACCTCCAAGCCGGTGCTTTACGTCTGCAACGTTGGTGAATCCGAGGCCGCGGAAGGCAATGCGCTGTCTGCCAAAGTGGGCGAGATGGCCGCGGCGCAGGGCAACAGCCACGTCGTGATCTCGGCGCAGATCGAAGAGGAAATCAGCCAGCTGGAACCCGAAGAAGCCAGCATGTTCCTTGAAGAAATGGGTCTTGAGGAAGCCGGGCTCGATCGGTTGATCCGCGCGGGCTACGATCTGCTGCACCTGGAAACATACTTTACCGTCGGTCCGAAAGAGGCCCGCGCCTGGACGATCAAGGCCGGCACCTCTGCGCCCAAAGCTGCTGGTGTGATTCACGGTGATTTCGAAAAAGGCTTTATCCGCGCTGAAACCATCGCCTATGACGATTTTGTTGGTCTGGGCGGCGAAGGCCCCGCCAAGGAGGCCGGCAAGATGCGCGCGGAAGGCAAAAGCTATACCGTCAAAGACGGCGACGTCCTGCACTTTCTGTTCAACACCTGATCCAAACCGGCGGGCCCGTCACAAACGGCCCGCCGAATCCTTGCGAAGCGATGCTGGCAGAGCCCCTGACGCACCATCTGAGCAGGTCAGCGAGCCCAAGGGCGCTCATGTGGGCGCATCACCCTGCGCGTACCCACAAGCAACGGTAGCCGCCGCATCCGGCATTAACCACATTCATCCTATTTTCTCAGATTACCGCTTGTGCCCCATGGGTTTTCTTGGATATACGCGTCGACGGAGACGTGGCCGAGTGGTCGAAGGCGCTCCCCTGCTAAGGGAGTAGGCCCGGAAGGGTCTCGAGGGTTCGAATCCCTTCGTCTCCGCCATCTTCCCCTAAATTATTGATTTTTATCAGTGCTTTGGGGTGTATGGCGATTGCCGTATCCCCCATTTTACCCGCCATTTTGAAATTGACTGACTGCTTTGCGATGTAGGCTTTCAGTCACATGATCCATAGTATTGGCTTGGTGCAAGCTGGCTGCCAATTATGGTGTGCCTACTGTGAACTGCTTTCCCATCCAGTGCGATTGTAGTGGTTTGCACCCCACCCGATAGAAGGTGTTCGAGAAAGGTTAAGCCCCGGTCTCCTTTGACGAGCATAACAGGGGTTATACCGACATTTCCTTCTAGAAATGCATCTCCGGTTGCCGTGTCAAAAGTGAATTTCAGAACAAAGCTTTCAGATTTTAACATTCTGACTTCGTCAAAAGAATGAAGGTTTGGAAAGCTGCATGTGAATTTCCCTACCTCAGCGTAGCCAAAAGAAGGTGCGATGAACATCAAAGGTAAAGCCATCCGAAATTTACTTCTCATGGCACTGGTTTCCTTGTTAGGACTGCAATGCAGTGAACCTACCAACGACTAGGAAGCTTGTGAATGGGAGTGGTAGATCTTAGTCTCGCCTCCTCACCCACTTGATCCTACGTTTTCATCTTTTTTACCAAGCACTTGTGGTCTTTTGGCTTCCTGCGCCCCCACTTCGAATTGAGATGGCGGCTCTTATGCCTCAATATCCGTCATGAAATTTGGTTAGTTAGCACACTCCATAGCCGAAAAGGAGTTTCCGCCGTCTTGCATCTTTCGCATACAAGAGTGGTAGCTGCTAAAATAAACGGCGATGCATGTAGCGACGACTATAGCGCAACCGATTACCAAAGCGACTTTAAGCGGCTCACTCATCTATCCATCACCCCAATCCGATTTTCCAAGTCCTGTTCGGCAATTTCACCATCAGGTGTTTCCTCTTAAATGTCAGCAGTCAATTTTTTGGAGGGTTTGTGTCGAAGGGCGTCAAACGGCTGGACGCTAGTCCCCAAAATACATCTCGCGTTCCTCTGCGCTGAGGAGGTGCGCAAATTTGCTGAGAAACAGTTGGTCTGCTTTGCCTTCGCACCACTCAATTTCGAACCGCTTTCTTTGATACGTCCGTTGCCACATGCCCCTTGGCTTGGGCGCTATCCAGTGGGCTGTGCCCGGTTCGCCGCCCAGCGCGGTACGCAGCTTGTTCGCACGGCGCAAAATGCGGTCATAGCGCGGCTCTGATTGGCTGGAATAGGCGATGTTGTAGCAATGGCGGCAAAGGAAGTATCGGCCCCCCGCGAACACCTTGCCGACGCGACGGGTGCAGTGACGACCTTGCACAATACCATTGCAGCGGAAATAGGGGCGGGTGCCGCCATAGTGGCAGTCTGCATAGGTCAGGGGGATTGGTTGCGTGATGCTTTCCCAATCGCCGCCATAGACGCGCACCTTGTAGTCTAGCACGAAATGACGCTCCGTCGTGTGATAGCCGATGCGTCCGGTTTCTTGACCATCCCTTGACCAGACCCAATAGCCGCGTCTGCCGGGGCGCAGACAGCCTTCACGGTGCAGACGGTTTACATCCAGCGACTTGATATGCTCTGCCTTCTGTCTGTAGCCCGTGCGCCCAGATCCATAACCGCCCATGCGATGCCTCCAATATTTTTACGAAATCATAAGCCAAGTTCATGCTCTTATCGGTGCGCTAAGACCCAATCTTGTAAATACTGGACACGGGTATTTAGCGTCCTGCACCGGTCTCGACGCAAACAGGTTGCATGATGTTTCGGGGCTCAACGACTAATAGCCGAATGCAGCCTTATTGGGCTACCATCCTATGCGGCCCTCACGGCGACTTTCCTCCGTTCTTTGCAAGAGTGCGAGGGCACGCTCGAAATGGCGTCGGTTGACTAAAATACCTCCAAAAAGCTTCTCAAACAGACTTTTTTCGGCAATCTGGCAATCCATAACATCATTCTCGAGCGCGGATGGAGATACCAAATCACCGCTTCCAAGGAACGACTTCAGATTGGTTTCCAAACTGCTAAGATATCTTTGGTATCGCACAATCTCTTCGGCCACTTTCCCAAGGTCATGCAATATTTCATCCCGTACTGAAGCTTCGATAGAATCCATCGACCGAATTTTCCGCCTCACAGTACTAAGATGACTGAAGCTTACTTCGTCTTTATGGCCTTGGTCATCGAAATCGCCCATTCAGCTTACTCCTTCGAAAGGTGTTTCTTCATTCGTTCAGCTTGGATAGCCTGTGTCCTAAAGCAAATGTAAGTAGGGCTTTGCTGAGAAGGAAAGTTCTTGCTTGTCTGTCATCTGCGCGTTCCCTTGCTGGGAGTGGTTAGTATTAGTGTCCCACCTTAGTACCCAAGCGAACCTTTGAAACGGCCCTGACGGGTTCTCGGGTGGACCCAGAAACGGGCCTTGGGTTTCGAGATGGACCCATGGGCGATGATGACGGGTACTCTGGTGGACCGTCTTTTGTTTTTGCTCGCCACCGCTGCCAATCGTTTGTGGCCACCTCAACGCCTTTGGGGGTTTGCATCCGCTTTGTGGTCAGCCGCCATTCGTGCGCCTTGCGGTTATACCAATTGCCAGGGTTTTGCAGCGCGATGAATCCCTTTTCCTCAAGTTCAGTAAATGCGCGCTGGGCGGTGCCTTTGGATATGCCCAGCGCCTTAACTGCCTCATTCATAGACAGCCTCACGTTGCCGTTGTTGCCGCCATGAAAGCGGGTGTGCAGTTCAAGCCAGACCTTGATAGCAGCCCCCGAAAGGGACCGCCATGCTTCGGACTTTAGCTGCGCATAGGGCAGGTTCACGTATTGCTCTTTATCCGGCTTGCGTTTGCTTTTCCCCATCAGCGATGCCCCCCGCGCAATTCGTTGAACGTCCGCGCCCAATGGTCTGGCAGATTATGCCTATGGATCAGGTGACGCTCAAAGGGCGTGGCGGGTGCTAGGCGGGGTGCTGGGCGTTCGGTTCTCACGTCAGCGCCTCGGACCCTAGCGGCTGCACCTCTGCGTCACAGGACAGCACATACCGGGCGTGTAGGCCGGGATAGTTACCTTCGTGCGGCTCCATGATGGTTTCGATAGGGATGCCAAGTTCTCGGAGGTCAAAAACGTAACCGGACCACCTTGGCGCGGGGCGTGAGATTGGGGTGACGCCCTTTGCGCCAGCTTCGACAAGTTGCACCATCGCCCAGCCTAAGCGGCCCTTGAGTTCAAACGTGCGGGATTGTTCGCTCAGAAAGAGCGTTGCTCGGATTTTCATTTACTGAATCCTTGTTTAGTGGATTGCAGCGCGGTATCTGGAGGTTGTTCAGACTACCCAGCGCCCGCGCCAGTTTTTTACTGCGTGGGCGTTGCTTTACCCGACACGGTCGGCGGTAGGTCGGGATGCCAGCCAAGCGGTCACGGCGCTTTCGGGCCACGCCACGGCACGCTTGCCGATGCGGACGGGGCGGGGGAAGTCGCCTGTGTCCATCATTGCATAGAGGCTAGATCGGCTGAGCCCTGTTGCGGCTTCAACGGCGGGACGTCTGAGGTGGAGTTCGGTCATTTTCTTTCCTATTTGTTGCTTTTGGTACAAATAGGAAGGCGGCAAATACCTTAGTTGTCTACTCCGGTCGATATGACGAAAGTCCGTAAGAAAGGGCATTTATGTAGGGTTGTAAATCTTGCTCAGAAATTTGCGCTATTGCGGCCTCTGCTGGACTCTTCAATGAAACGGATTCCCACCCCAACGCATCGAAAACGCTTCGCAAAGCGGGGGTATATTCTCCTGATAATCCATTTGGCCCTTCGCTATAGGTCGGGCGTCTCCCAGTGACTCGCGCGTAAAGTTTTGCCAGTCGCACAGCAACGCCATGGGTAGCCTCATTTTTAGGTCGGCCACGTTGGCCGGTCAGCGCACTAAGCTTTTTCTGAATATTCTCAGCTTGTTGGTCCAGAGATGTTTTTAGATCGGCCAGCGCGATAAAGGTGCTGCTGACCGTACCAACCGCTCTAATGACCTTGACCTCAGTGTCGTGCGATGCGGCCTTTGGGACCGTATCGAGGCTTAGAAGGTCCATAAGATCCAACGACATCAAGGCAGTAGTCAGACTATCCGACATTTCTGAAAGCTTGCGTAAGTCCTCGCGTAATTTTCTTAAATCGCTCGCCTTCAACAGCTTCGAGGCAGCGAGAATGTACTCTACATCGCGCCCTTGACCCAATAGCGTCTGTTGCATTGTGCCTATGCGAACCCCGTCCCGTACTAGAGGGATGTCGCCGTAGGGTTCAACGGTTTCACCCACCCAGCGCGACAAGGCTGAGTAAATCATGTTTCTAGCGTTATTTCGTTCAGTCTCTTTCTGGACTTCGCGGGCCGCTACGCCACGGATTTTTGTTTGCTCGGGCTGCCCCGAAAGCACTTCAACAACGCCTTTCGGTCGTTTGGATTCGTTGCTACCTTTCATGCCAGCCTGATAACCTCGCCAGACCTACCCCTACAATCCTGCTCCCAACGTTCCATCAGCTTCCTACGCTTGTCAAAGAAATCCGACCGCGCATAGGCCGCCTCTGCCTTATCCTTGACCGTATGGGCCAGCGCGGCCTCCGCTACATCTCGGGGCGTGTTGGTGCGTTCTTGGGTCCATGTCTTGAACGAAGTGCGAAACCCATGCACGTCCACGTCATAGCCCAGCGCCTTCGTCAGCTTTGACAGCGTCATGTCAGACAGCGGCTTGCCATGTCTGGTGCCCGGAAACACTAGACCCTCGCCTAACCCCAATTTGCGGGCCTTTGAAAGCAATTCTACAGCGCGGGGCGATAGGGGGACGCGATGCTCTCTCTTGGCTTTCATGCGGTGCGCTGGGCGGGTCCAGATGGCTTGGTCCAGATCAAATTCCGACCAATCTGCCAAACGCACCTCGCCAGACCGTGACGCTGTTAAAATAACCAGTTCTAACGCCAGTTTGGTGGCGACCCCTGCATCGGACGCTTTGAGAGCGTCGAGAAATTCTGGCACCTTGTCATAGGGCAGTGCTTTGCGATGCGCTTGCGTCTTGTCCTGTTTGGGCAGGGCTTGGGCGATGGCGTCCGCCGGGTTGTCCTGCCGCCATCCGTTTGCCACGGCCCACTTCATCACGGTGCCGATACGCTGGCGCACCCGCCGCGCCGTTTCGGGCTTTTCAAGCCATATGGGTTGCAGCACGGCCAGCACGTCCGCCGTTGTGACCTCTGACACCTTCAACTTGCCAATGCGGGGGAAGGTGTAGGTTTCCAGCGTCGAAATGAATTGCGCTGCGTGTTTCTTGTTGCGCCATGTCGGTTCGTGGATCTTGTGAACCTTGCGCGATGCCTCCTCAAAGGTCAGCAAAGCCTCTGAGGCGCGTTTTGATTGCAGGGGGTCACCACCCGCCCGCGCCAGCTTGCGGTTCTGTAAGGCGGCTTCCCGTGCTTCTGCCAAGGTGACAAGCGATGCGCTCCCCATGCCTATCTCGGTCCGCTTGCCGCGTATCATGATGCGCTGCACCCAACGCTTCGCGCCAGAGATTTCGACCTTAAGAAATAGGCCGTGACCATCGGTGTATTTGCCGGGGGCTGTGACGGTGCGCACAAACGCAGCGGACAGCGCCTTTTCCGCCCGCTTGCTCGGTTCGGTTCGTTCGATTGCTGTTTTCGCGTCCGCCATTCCGTCCCCCAATTATATCTGGAATATGGGGGACGGCATTGGAACAATCAAGACCTAGGTGGGGTCTAAGTTATTGAATCTAGTAATTTACCGGAATGGGTTGGAATGCATGAGGGCGGACTTCGTCTCCGCCACCAACCCAGATTTTTGACATACCTCAGATACTTGGGACTGGTTGGCTGGATGCTGGGTGCCCTGGATGCTGGGTGCCGATGCATCCCCGAGTTGGATTTCTACAACGCTCTATCGCGAATATATGTGGCGCTGTCCCGAGGGACGGTACATCCCGGAACTGTCTTAATCCCCTTTATACATAGCTCAAACGCATTCGTCTGGCACGACTGACCGGCATAGCTGCGCTGCTTTTGTCCGCGGGAAATGACGCGAGCTGGGCGACCGTTTATCGTTTGCTTTCGTTAGCCTGCGCCGTAGCGGCCTTTCTCTTGGTAGGGTCCGCACGAGCCCGTTCAATAGGCCGATGATGAGCGCCAAAATCTGATAGCTTCCTTGAATTCAGCCGCATAAAAGTCGGATGCTTCGGGTCCTGACGGATCGCCTTCAAAACGCCCATGGCGCTTGGCGCATTCGAAAAAGCCGGGGGCCGGTAATCCACCTCTTGCTTTGCTGATCACCAGTGCTGCGATCAAGGGGCGACCGGTGGCGACATCCTCTGCTATCAGACATTCGAGGGCTACCGTAAGTTGGTGGATGGTATTTGGCGGCGACAGCTCGAGGGTCTTTGCGAGTGCCTGATACGTGATGGGACGCGCGTCCTGTGCCATCTTGCACAGGTGATCCCTAATACGTTGTGGTAGCATTATCAGAGCCTTTCACGGGGCGTGATTTCCGAGGCCGCTGTCAATGGACGCAGCCTGTCGCAGTCCTACGTCGCATTGATCTGCTGTGCAAACTTAACGCAGGCTCGGTCGGTCCCTTCTTCGCCAAGGCCGGGTTCTGAATGAACGTCCCCAGTCGCCCTCGGAGTTAAACGGCGGTCATCAAACGGAGCGCGTCGTAGATCGCCGCGTGGGTGTTGCGGGCAGAGACGGCGTCCCCGATGCGGAAAAGCTGGAACGCGCCTTGCGGGTTGCGGACCATTTTCTGCGGTTGGATCGCCAGAAAGGACGCTTGATCGATCGCACCGCCATTGGACGAGGAGGGCCGCAGCTCGTGGTAAAGCGTATCGAGCGGCATTGTGCCATAGTTCACGACAATCTGGTCGTAGTCCGCCTGCGCCAGTTTGTCGGAATAATCGGTCCCGATGATCGCGCGCAGCCGGTTGCCATCTTTGAGAACCCCGCGCAGCCGTTTGGTGACGGTGAAAGTCACCTCTTCGCGTTGCAGATTGCGCATGTAGGGCACAAGGTTCATCGCCATGACTTCGGGTGCAAAGGTGCGGTCTGGGGTCATGATTTCGACGGTACAGCCCGCGTCAACGGCCATCTCGGCGGCTTGCAGCCCGCTGTGGTCGCCCGCTTCGTCGTAGATCAACAGGGATCCGGCCGGTTTTACATCACCTGATAATATATCCCAGGCCGATACGACGTGCTCTGGCGTGTCCCCTTCATAGAGGGTGGTGTTGGCCATGCCGCCGGTGGCAATGATCACGACGTCAGGGCTTTCGGCCAGCACATCCGCTGCCTCGGCATATAGATTATAGCGCAGGTCAACGCCGCTAGCTTCGCATTGTGCTACGCGCCAGTCGATGATCTGCATCATCTCGGCTCGTCGCTTTGTGCGCGCCGTCAAAAGGACCTGCCCGCCGGCGCGGTTGGCAGCCTCGAGCACAACAACCCCATGCCCGCGCGCGCTGGCGACGCGTGCGGCTTCCAACCCCGCAGGGCCCGCACCGACAATAACGATTCTGCGGCGGTTGGCAGCGGGGTTGATGATGTGGGGCAGGGAAAGCTCCCGGCCTGTCGCAGGGTTATGGATGCACAGGGCTTCGCCCCCCTGATAGATCCGGTCAAGGCAGTAGTTCGCCCCGACGCAAGGGCGGATATCATGTTCACGGCCCTCCTCGATCTTGCGCACAATATGGGGGTCAGCCATATGCGCGCGGGTCATGCCCACCATGTCCAGCAAGCCCGAGGCGATGGCGTGCCGCGCGGTCGCGACATCCTGGATCTTGGCAGCATGGAAGGTCGGCATGCCCGTCGCGCGCCGGACCTCTCCGGCGAAATCCAGATGCGGCGCCGAGGGCATGCCCTGGATCGGGATGACATCCGTCATCGCCGGATCGGTATGGATACGGCCCCGAATGACATTCAGAAAATCGACCTGTCCTGTATCCCGCAGCAGTTTTGAAATTTCTATTCCTTCTTCGGCGGTGATGCCGCCCGCCTGAACTTCGTCGGCGGTATAGCGGATGCCAACTATAAATTCCGGCCCGACACGTTTGCGCACGGCGTCCAGCACATCGGTCGTAAAGCGAAGCCGGTTTTCCATCGTATCCGCGCCATAAGGGCCGCTAAGCTTGTTCGACAGCGGGGACCAGAACTGGTCCATCAGATGGCCGTAGGCCTGAATTTCGATCCCGTCCATGCCACCGGCCTGCATTCGTTCGGCGGCGGTCGCATAGTCTTCGATCACGCGCTCGATATCCCAATCCTCCATCATCTTGGGAAAAGCGCGATGTGCGGGTTCACGGTCCGGGCCTGCCGAAATCGAAGGCAGCCAATCCCCCTTGTTCCAGTTGGTGCGGCGTCCCAGATGCGTCAGCTGGATCATCGCCGCGCAGCCGTGTTCGTGCAGGGCATCGGTCAGCTCGCGGATCCAAGGCACGACCTCGTCGCGATAGGCGAGGATATTGTTAAAGACCGGCGGGCTGTCGCGGCTGACGGCAGCGGAGCCAGCGGTCATTGCCAGCGCCACCCCGCCCTTCGCCCGTTCCTCGTGATAGCGGCGATAGCGGGCCTTTGGCATGCCGTCCTCGGGGTAGGCGGGTTCGTGGCTTGTGGTCATCACCCGATTTTTCAGCGTCAGATGCTTGAGCGTATAGGGCTGAAGCAGCGGGTCGGTGGTGACGTGGTCTTTCATGGCGGGGACTTTCTTTAGCAATCGAGGATGATGTCGGTGAGCGGGCGGCTGACACAGGGAAGGATGAAACCGCGGTCGATCTCGCGCTGGCGGATGCCGCCTTCGTGGGCCATGACGACCTCGCCCGCGTGTTTGAACGTTTTGCAGGTGCCGCACATGCCGCGTGCGCAAGAAGACGGCAGTGGCAGCCCTGCCTGCTTGAGTGCAGCAAGGATCGTGGTGGTTTCAGCACATTCGAACGCGTGGCCCGTCCGCGCAAAGGTCACGGTCCGGCGCGGCGTATCACCCCCGCCAAGAGCCTCGGGTGGGGGGGCGGAGAAATCAAAGCTTTCCTCGCCGTAGCGGTCATCGGGGACACCTGCGGCCTGTGCAGCGACGCGCACCATCTCCATGAAGGGCTGTGGCCCGCAACAGAGCACTGTGCGCGTTGCGAGGTCCGGCATGACACGGGTCAGAAAATCGGCATCAGGGCGTGTGCCGCCGGGGCCGCGGGTGATCGTGGGGAGATGCACCAACCGGGGCAGCCGACGCGCGAGACTGTCAAGCTCGGTCAGTGCCACAAGGTCTTGGGGCGTCGACACGACCTGCATCAGGACGACATCCAGATCCAGTCCCCGATCAGCGGCGGTGCGCAAGATCGACAGCATCGGAGTGATCCCACTGCCAGCCGCGATCAGCGCATAGGCTGACCCGTGCCATGTGGCCGGCCCAAAGCGGCCGGACGGACCGAGGGCTTCTATCTCTGCGCCCGGCACCAGCATCTCGTGAAGCCAGCGGGCGCCCGGGCCTGCCTGTCGCTTGACCGTGATCTCTATCCCGCCGTCGCGCGCGGCAGACGAGGCGATGGTATAGCACCGCTCTATTCGACCCTCTGGCGTATCAATGCGAAACGTCATGAACTGACCGGAGGCGTGTTCGATCCGGCTGCCGTCCTGCGGCGTCAGAAAGAAACTGCGCATGTCCGCTGTTTCGTCCCAGACCGCGCGGCACACCAGCGTGCCCCAGCGGTCAGGGGCGAACCGCCGCCGCCGCCGTGCGCCCCAATCTGCGAGATCTACCTCGGTCATATTCCGTACCCGCTTGCCTGCATACGGGCGACGTACCAACCCGCGAATTCGTCCAGCGCACGTTCGGTGTAGGGCGAATAGGGCCCGGGCCGATACCCGGGCGAACAGACACCCCGATGGGCCAGCCCGACCAGATGCGCGTCTTCGGCATTGGTCGTTTTCCAGACCGTGGTAAGCGTTTCAAGGTCGTAGTCCTCGCCCTCGACGGCGTCTGCATGGACCAGCCACTTTGTGCGCACCAATGTCCTGTCTGGCCCGAGCGGGAAGGCCGTGAAGACGACGGCATGATCAGACATCACGTGGTTCCAGGAATTGATCCCCCACAGATGTACATCGCCCATCCACGGTCTGTGCGCCTGGCCCAAAGGGATCTGCACGGCGGCGCGGGTGTCCGGTGTCTGGCTTTCGCCAAGCCCTGCGATAATCAAGCGCTGCGTGCGGAAGTTGGTGGGCCAGCCCACGGTATGCTCTACCGCCTCAAAGGGCATATCCTCGTCGCGCCAGTATTTTTCATAGCTGGCATAGGCGTCCAGAAGCGCATTCGTCTCGGCCTTTTCAGTATCGGTCAGCCCTTCCGGATCATAGCCGAAATCCGCAGCGTGGAACGACAGGCTGAGCTGGGGATGGTTCGACGCGCAATGATAGCACTCGCGGTTGTTCTCCATCGTCAGCTTCCAGTTCCCTTCCTCGATAAGGTCCTGTTCAAAGGCGACCTTGGCGTTGCGAAGATCATAGGCTGCCAGACGCGGTTCAACCACCGCCGCCAACTGCGCGATATCTTCGGGGGGATCATCCGAAAGACAGGCAGACAAAATCCCCCCTATATCACGCAGAGCGACGGGCTTGAGGTGATGGAGGGACCGGTCGAAATCGATGCCCATATGCGGTGCCCGCGCCAGCGCCCCGTCAAGATCGTAGGTCCATTGGTGATAGGGGCAGACGAGCTTGCCAACCACCGACCGGCCCGGTGGCACCAGACGCGCACCGCGATGCGCGCACACGTTGTGAAAGGCGCGCAGCATGTCGTCGTCATCGCGCAGGATCACGATCGATACAGGCCCGATATCGACGGCCATGACATCGCCCGCTTCGGGCACATCGCAGGTCACGCCCACGGCGATCCAGTGCCGCCCGAAAATCGCGTCGCAATCCGCCTGCCAAACCGCTGCCGACGTATAAAGAGCCGCGGGAAGGCTATAACCCGCACGACGGGATGCAAGCAGTGTGGCGATGTCTTCGGGGCGGGGGGAACCATGATCCAGCATTATGCCTCCTCGGCGTCAGGCGCGCCGCGTTACGGGATGTCATGCAAGCTATGCTGCGCTTGACAGGGGAAGCCGACAACCGCACAAATGAACGCCAATTCATACGGTCAAGTTATGGATTAGGTGTCGTCTATCGGAGAGTGTAATGCCCCATCCCATCCGACGCAGTGTACCATCGCTGACCGCGCTTGTGGCATTCGAAGCAGCGGGTCGACGCGAAAGCTTTACACAGGCGGCGGCAGAGCTTGGGGTAAGCCAGGCCGCCGTTAGCCGCCAGATTGCCGCGCTCGAGACGGACCTTGGCGTCGCGCTGTTCGAGCGGGCGAACCGGCGCGTCCGCCTGACCGTCGGTGGCAAGTCGCTTCATGATGCGGTGAAAGGCGGGTTCGACGGGATCGCCGATGCCATTGGCGAACTGCGCACAACCCACATCGATTTGACCGTCAGCGTGTCCGTCGCGTTTGCGCATTTCCGCCTTTTGCCGATCTTGTCCTCCTTCCGTGCAACCGCGCCGCAGATCGGTGTTCGGGTCATTTCAGAGGATGACTGGCGCGCCCCGCTTGATCGGACGATCGACATGGCCATCCGGTATGGAAGGCCCCCGTTTGACGGCATGTCGATCGTCGGATCGCTGCGCGAAACGGTTGTGCCGGTGTGCGCCCCCGAGATCGCGGCACGGCTTGCGGGTGTCTCGATTGACGCGCTGATGCTCCAAGGGGATGTGGCGCTGATTGAAAGCGACGCGCCGGAGCCAAGCTGGCTCAACTGGTCGCAATGGTTGTCGCGGATCGGGGTGACCAAGCCCTCTGTCAAAGCAGGGTTGAACTTTACCAGCTATTCGGACGCGGCCTATGCGGCCATGGCAGGACAAGGCGTTCTTCTTGGTTGGACCGGCCTTCTGGACCGCCCCCTTGCGGATGGCCGTCTGGTTGAACTAGAGCTGCCCCGCCTAAGACCGGAAGAGCGCCACTATGCTCTCGTGCCTGAACGAGGCCGACCCTCTGCCTCTGTCGACGCCTTTGTGCGCTGGTTTAGTGAGGACGCGTTTCACTAAGCCTACCCGTCGCTTTAGCCCTTTCGTCTTGACCGGCAAGGCGGCCTTGACCGTCGCAGTAAAGCGGGGTCTGCCGTACATCACGCGCTATGGCGTGATCACGTCTGCAACAGCGTCTGCGAGGGTTTGAACGATGATATCTATCTCTTGTGGGGATGAGGTGTAGGCGGGCGCGAGGAGCACGTGGTCCCCGTTTGTGCCATCGGCGCAGCCTTGCGAGGGGTAGACCATCATGCCGCGTGCCTGTGCGGCGGCACCAATGCGGGGGGCGATGGTGTCAGCAGCGGGGAAGGGGGCCTTGTCGGCGCGGTTGGCGACGAGTTCGATGCTCCAGAACAGGCCGCGGCCTCGGATGTCGCCCACGTGAGGGTGATCTTTGAAGCGGGCGCTGAGCGCGGCGAACAGCTGCGCCCCCAGCTCGCAGACACGGGCAAGCAGATCATCATTTTCAATGACCTGCTGCACAGCCAGCGCGCCGGCGGTGGCGATGGCGTGCGACATATAGGTGTGCCCGTTCCACAGCTTACCGCTGCCCTGTTCGATGACCGACGTCACCTTTTGTGCGGCAATGACGGCGGCGATGGGCTGATAGCCTGCCCCCAATCCCTTGGCGGTAGTGGTGATGTCGGCGGCAATGCCTTCTTGCTCTAGTGCAAACAGCGTGCCGGTGCGCCCCATGCCGCACATCACTTCGTCCGCGATATAAAGCACACCATGCGCGTCGCATATCTCGCGGATGCGTTTGAAATATCCGGCAGGGGCGGGCTGTGAGCCGAGCGATGCCCCGACGATAGGCTCTGCCACAAAGGCCATCACGGTTTCAGGCCCTAGGGCGCGGATTTCGGCGTCCAGCAGATTGGCCATGCGTAGGGCGAAATCCTCTTCAGATTCACCCTCATTGCGCATCCGGTAGTCATAGGCCGCATCGATATGGCTGACATCGATCAATAGGGGCGCGAACGGGGCGCGGCGTCCGGCGTGCCCCCCTGTGGCCAGCGCTGCCAGCGTGTTCCCGTGATAGCTGGGCTTGCGCGCGATAACCTTGCTGCGCGCGGTGTCGCCGCGTTCCACGTGGTACTGGCGGGCAAGTTTAAGCGCGGCCTCCATCGCTTCGGACCCGCTGCCCAGAAACATCACGCGGCCCTGACCGGTGCCCTCGGGGGCGCGGTCGATCAGAAATTTGGCGAGGTCTTCGGCAGGTTGGTTGGTAAAGGCCCCTGTATGGGCAAAGGCAAGCGTGTCGACCTGCGCCTTGATGGCGGCCCGAACGGTGGGGTGATCATGGCCAAGGCAGGACACCGCAGCCCCGCCACAGGCATCCAGATAGCGCTTGCCGGTGTCATCGATCAGATAATTGCCTTGGGCGGAAACGATACGGGGCAGATCGGCGTTCAGATCACGGTGGAACAGGTTGCTCATGGAGGGGACCAATGGTTGGAGAGAACTGCAAATTGCATAGGCCGCATTGTCACCATGCTCAAGATTTCCTTGGGACGGGCGCGCGACCAATCCCGCGACAGCAGGTCTTTTGCGTGTACCACATTGCTTTCTGCCGTGACGGTTTAAATAGTCAGTCAGCCCGACATAGCGCGAGGGCTGCCTTTTGAGAGATGGAAAACCAATGAAAAGCGCCAAGAACATTGCGATCATCGGGGCGGGGCCGATGGCGATCTATACGGTCAAGGAATTGATCAAGAGCGAAACACCGCTGTGTCTGTCGATCTACGACAAAGAGCAAGAAATGGGCTGCGGGATGCCGTATCGGTCGGGCATGAACGCGGACTACATGTATTGTAACGCGTTCAGCCGCGAGATCCCCCCGATCACCCGCGGTCTGGTCACATGGTTGCATGAACAGGACGACGACGCTCTGCGCGGCTTGGGGCTGACACGGGACGAGATTGACGCGCGCGACTTTTACCCACGGGTGTTGCTGGGTGCATTCTTTAGTGATGCGTTTCTTGATCTGTGCGAGGCAGGGCGCACGGCGGGGCATGACATACGGCTTTATCCACGTCACGAGGTGACAGATATCGAACCGATTGCAACGGGCGCGCGTCTGCACTTCACAGCCGCCGGTGACAGTCAGGCAGCGGAGTTCGACGAGGTCGTCATCGCGACAGGCCATGACTGGCCCGCGGCACCGAATATTGGCGAGGCTGATCTTGTGTCGCCTTGGCCTTATACCAACATCACCGCACTGCCCGCCGGAGAGATTGGCATTCTCGGGTCGTCCTTGTCGGCGATTGATGTGATTGTGACCCTGGGTCAAACCCATGGGACCTTCATTCACAAAGGCGACGATGTGCGCTGGTTCCCCAAAACTGATTGCAACGTGCCGCTGATCACGATGGTATCGCATAAAGGCATCATGCCAGAACCGGATTTCTTCTACCCCTATCCCTACGCGCCTCTGCGCCATATCAATGCTGAGGCGGTAGAGGCAGAGATTGCGAAAGGGTCAGACGGGCTGCTGCAACGGGTGTTTGATCTGCTGATCGCAGAGCTGAACGCCGATGCCCCCGCGTATATCGATGCACTAGGTCCGCAGGGGCAGACGATTGACGGCTTTGCCGACGCCTATTTCGATCACCGTGTGACGATGGGGGGGCTTCGGGCGTTGCGCGATACGCTGAACAGCGCGGTGGCTACGATGCGCAACAAGGAGACCCAGCCGCACCGATATGCCTTGCTGCGCGGGCACGAGAACTTTGACCTGATCCTTGAACATCTGACGCAGGATGACCGCGCGCGGTTCTATGACAAGCTGATGCCGGTCTTTGGTGATTGCTATGCCGCGATCCCGCATATTTCGGTCAAGCGGGTCTTGGCGCTGTATGATGCGGGTGTGCTGCGGATCGTGCCAACGGGCGAGGAATCTACGTTCCGCAACACCCAAGACGGGGGCGTCTGCGCGCAAACACTGGACGGCGAGCTACGCTTTGACGCGATGATCGACGCACGCGGGCAGGCTGCGGCAGCTTTGGGCAAGCTGCCTTTCCCGACGTTGACCAAGGGGCTGTCGGAAAAGGATGATCTGAAAACCCCGTTTCGGCTGGATGTGCCAGCGCAGGATCGCGGCGCAATCTACTGCCTCGCGATGCCGCAGATCCTGACGCAGCATCCGTTTTCCCAAGGCCTGCCGAACTGCGCCGAGCTGGCACAGCTCGCCGTGCAGGACATGTTCGACCGGATGGCGGGGGCTGCGGCTTAGGCCGCGCCGCCCGCCGGCTGGGCGCGCTGCGCTTTCTTTTCGCCCAGCATCAACATGGCGGGGGTGACGATCAGGGTCAGCACCGTTGCAACCACCAACCCGCCGGCAATGGCCGAACTCAGCTCGGTCCACCACTGCGTCGAGGGCGCGCCATAAACGATCTCTCGGGTGAAGAAGTTCAGGTTCACGCCGATCACCATAGGCAGCAGCCCAAGCGCGGTGGTCACAGATGTCAGCACCACAGGCCGCAAACGCTGTGCGCCTGTGCGCAGCGCTGCCTCGAGCGGGGACAGGCCCATCTTCTTGAGGTCGTTATAGGTGTCGATCAGAACGATGTTATTGTTCACCACGATACCGGCCAGCGCAATCACCCCGATACCGCCCATCACGACGCCAAACGGGCGGCCTGTGACGATCAGTCCGAACAGCACACCGGTTACCGAAAAGACGATCGCGCTCATCACCACGAAGGCTTGGTAGAAGCTGTTGAACTGGACCACGAGGATGACGAACATCAAGAATATTGCAGTCGCAAAGGCCCCGACGAGGAAGACCATCGAATCCTGCTGGTCCTGTGCTTCGCCAGCAAAAGACGCTTCGACGCCCGAAGGCAGGTCCATTCCGTCAATCACGGCCTGAAGTGCGACCACCTGATCGTTAACCAACACATTCGGTGCCACATTCGCTTCGATCGTGATGACGCGGCGCTGGTCCACGCGGGTGATGGTGCCACTGCGTGGGGCTGGTTCGAAGGTCACGAAGTTCGAGATCGGGACCAGTCCCGCAGAGGTGGGCACGCGCAGGGATTGAAGCTCTTCGAGGGTGCGTTCCTGTGACGGGAAACGCACGTTGATATCGACCGATCCGTCAGCATCATCGGGGCGGTAATCCGCCACGGTAATGCCGCGGGTCAGCAGTTGCACCGCTTGCCCCAAGGTAGAGATATCGGCCCCGAAACGCGCAGCTTCTGAGCGGTTGACGGCCAGCCGCCATTCGACGCCGGGCAGGGGGCGTGTGTCGGTGACATCGGTGAACCCGCCAATCCTGTCCATCGCTACACGAATATTCTCGACCGCTGCGGCCTGCGCGTCCGGGTCGCTTGACCGGACGCGCAGATTGATCGGCTTGCCCGCCGACGGCCCGCTAGAGGCCGTTTGAACCTGCACATTGATCCCCGGGATGCTTGCCATATCGGTGCGGATATCCTCGCCAATCTCGGCGGCAGTGCGTCGGGTGTCCCATTCGGTAAACTCGATCTGGATGGTGCCGATGAGGTCAGCCGCATCCTGATTGCCCCCGCCCGACCGCGCGTAGACCGATGCGATTTCATCATAGTCGAACAGCCGTTCCTCGACCTTCCGCACCAGCGCGTCCTTTTCAAAGATCGAAAAGTTATCCCGCGCCCGGACTTGTACTTGGGCAAAGTCGGGCTCTACCGACGGGAAAAAGCTGATGCCGTTGCCGAATTGGCCATAGGCACCGAAACTCGCCAGCAGAAAGGTCACCGCCATGATCAACGTCGCCCAAGGACGCAGGATCGCGAATTGCAGCACACGGACGTAGCCGCCAGTGAAGCCTTTGAGCGTACGGGGGTCCCCGTTTTCAGCCGCATGTAGCGCCTGTTTCGCTGCCGCCGATTGCGGAGGCTTCTTGCCGATCAATCCGCCAACCACGGGGATAAAAATCAGCGCCATGAACAGCGACGCGGTTAGGGTCAGGATCACGGTGATCGGCAGGAACTTCATGAATTCGCCAACGGTACCGGTCCAGAACAGCAGCGGGAAGAACACCGATAACGTGGTCGCGGTGGACGCGATGATCGGCCATGCCATGCGTTCAGCGGCAAAGCGGTAGGCGGCCTTGGGTGTATCCCCTTCTTGCAGCCGCCGGTCGGCCAGTTCAGTCGTCACGATGGCACCATCCACCAGCATCCCCACCACGAGGATCAGCGAGAACAGCACCACAAGGTTCATTGTATAGCCCATGACCAGCAGCGCGGTCACACCCGCGAGAAATGCACCGGGGATCGCAAGACCCACCAGCAGCGCAGACCGTATCCCAAGCGCCCAAACGATCACGATCATCACGAGGATGACGGCGGCGATCACATTCGCCTCCAGATCGCTGAGCATGGTTTCCACCTGCTCGCTTTCGTCCTGCATATAGTCGATAGTCACGTTTTCGGGCCAGTCGGCGCGGGTCTCTTCGATCAGCGCGCGCACGGCTGCAACCGTTTCGATGATGTTGGAGCCGGACCGTTTCTTGATCTCAAGCGCCAGCGCGGGTTGGCCGTCAATGCGGGCAAAGCCGGTGGGGTCTTCGAAGGTGCGCCGGATCGTGGCCACATCGGCAAAGGTCACCACCGTATCACCGCGCACTTTGACGGGCAGGGCCATAACGTCTTTGACATCCTCGATCAGACCCGGGACTTTCAGCACGATACGGCCCGCGCCGTTTTCGATGGCCCCAGCGGCAATCAGGCGGTTGTTGCGGTTGATCTGGCCGATCAGCTCTTCGAAGCTGATGTTATAGGTCTCGAACACGGTGGGGTCGATCAGGACCTCCAGCAGCTCGGTGCGGGCCCCGCCAACATCGACTTCAAGCACACCTTCCAGCCCCTCGATGCGGTCCGAAAGGTCTTCGGACAGTGTGTTGAGCGTGCGTTCGGGCACAGGGCCGGACATGAGGACCGTCAGGATCGGGAAAAGCGCCGTGTTGATTTCGGTCACAGTGGGGTCGGTGGCGTCTTCGGGCAGGTCCGGTTGGGCGCGGTCGACACCTTCCTTGACCTTGTCCAGCGCCGCTTCGGAATCGAAGCCCGGTTCGAATTCAAGCTGTACGCTGGCATAACCTTCGCCCGCGTTGCTGGTCATCTGCTTGAGCCCCGTGATCGCGCTGAGCTCTGTTTCTAGCGGTTCAACCAGCAGCCGTTCGGCATCCTGGGGAGAGATGCCATCAAGCCCGGTGGAGACATAGAAGATCGGGATCGGAATCTCCGGAGAGCTTTCCTTGGGGATCGACATATAGGCATAGGCCCCCACGGTGAGGATCATCAGCAGGGCCATCACCACCACCCGCGAGCGGCTGAAGGCCGCCTGGATCAGAGCGTTCATTGTTTGGCTTCCTGTGTGCTACCGGCTGGCGCTGTGTCGGCGTCACCGCTGATGATCTGGCCGTTGCCCTTGGCGGGGTCCTCAGCTTCTGACACGCCTTGAACGGACGGCTGTGCGGGGGCGTCGTCCGTTTTCGCGTCGTCGTTCTGGATCGTGGGGACAACGGTTTCGCCGTCATTCACGAAGCCCTGACCGATGGTGATGATCTGCGCGGCTTCCGGCAGGCCCGAAATCCAGATGCCATCGGTTTGTGCGCGTACGATGGCGACCTCGTGAAAGGTGACCTTATTGGCGTCGTCCACCGTCTTGATCCCAAGCGTCCCGTCGGTATCCAGCGACAGGATCGCAGGCGACACGAAATGCGCGGTCAAGGTGCCCGTGGGAATGCGCAGCTGCGCGCTGATGCCGGCGGGGATCGTGCCGTCGGCGTTGGGCACGTCGATATCGGCGGTAAAGGTGCGGGTTTCGGCATTGGCACTGGTGCCGACAAACGACACGGTGCCGGTGCTGGTTATGCCGGTGATAAAGGACACTTCGGCGGTTTGACCGACCTTGATATCTTGTAGCGATTGTTGCGGGATCTGGATGCGGATCGACAGCGGCGTGTTGTCCACGATGCGGCCAATGTCACTGGCGGTTTGCACAATCTCGCCCTCGTTGATGTCCAACGCCTCTAGGCGTCCGGCAAAGGGGGCGCGGATTTCGGTGTTTTCAATGGCGTCCTGCGCAGAGGCAACACCTGCTTGGGCGGCGGCTAGCGTGGCTTGGGCCTGTGCCACCCGATCCACAGTGGACACGCCACGGTTCAGCAACGCTTGGGCATTGTCGAATTCACGTTGCGCGCGGTTCAGCTCTTCTTCGGCACGGGTGAGGTCGGATTGGCGCGTGGTCGTATCAAAGCGCGCGATGACTTGGCCGGCCTCAAGATCGGCCCCTTTGGCGACCAACACCTCTTTGATCTGGCCGGAAATCTCGGCGCGGATGGCGGTGTCGCGGTCGGGTAGGGCCTGACCTTCGGCCACGAACACCTGTTCGATTTGCTGCGCCCGAGACTGGCGCACCGCAACCGAGACAGCCTTGACCGGTGTCGCGGACTTGGCGACGGGCTCTGCACTTTCGGACGGCAGGATATACCCGCTGCCCATCCACCCGATGATGGCGACCGCAAGCCCGCCTGCAACCCAGCGGGAGCGGCTAGAGCCCGCATCGCTTTCAAAGCGAAGCGTCTGGCGGTCGGTTTTAAGTGTCTCGTTCATCTATGTCGTTCCTAGGCAGTGCCGACTGATGTGATCGCGGCGGGTGTCACATTCGGCGATGGGGTAATGCGGCGATGGGGGCGCGAGGACGTGCTATGCGTGCACGATCGCCTCCAGCATCAGCCGGTAATCAGAGGGTTTGGACAGCAGGATACTGCCCTGCGGCAGACCGAGCATCCTATCCATAAGCGCAGCTTCGGCAGTCATACGATCATTCAGACGGGTCGTGGCCTCTGCAATGTCGCCCGCCTGAGCCGTCTGCACCGCGCTTTGAAGCACCTTGCGCCGGTCGTACGACATGGCGATGATCGTTCCCGCGACGAGGTTTATGTCAGGCACGTCAAAGGCACCTTCGTCGACGCCATGGGAAATAATGTCGTGCAATACGGGGAGGGCAATTGCATCGACCGATGCGGTGATCCGGTGCGACAGCATCTCGTTTCCGGGGCGTAGCATCATATCAATAAAGAACTTGAGCTGCGCGCCTTGCTGAACCTTCCAGCGGTTCGTCTCGGCTAGAAACGCGTTGAATCTGTCCAGCGCGCCCCCTTTTGCTGCGGCCCGCACGGCCTGCGCGGTTTTCAAAGCCTCGCCGGTGAAATGCTGCACGATACCGTCAAGCAAATCTTCCTTGGCGGCGAAGTGGTGGTAAAAACCGCCCTTGGAAATGCCCGCCTGTTTTAGCACATCTGCGATGGTCACGTTATCCCAGCCATGGGCGAAAAACAGCGATTGCGCCGCGTTCAGAATATGCGCGCGACGCTCGTCTGGTGCCATACGCTGCCGCTTGGGCGCGCTGGATTTCTGCTTTTGCTCAGTGGTGTTCATGATCAATCCTACAAACCGACGGTCGGTAGGTAGGTGCGGTGGTGCATGCCGTCAAGTGATATGCCCGTTGCCCTTACGTTATGTGGGCGGATCACGATCCGTTTCTCGACGCGGTACATATCAAACCGCATCTGGACGCATGGCGCATGGCGCACGGGGCAGCAGGCAATCAGCCACCCCGTTTCTAAGGCCTCAGGTGGTTTTCTTGTCGTTGACGATGTTCATCGACGCCACGCCGCTTTCGCCCAGATCAACGGCGGCAAAGGGGCCGCCGTGGTGCATCTGGCCGGGGTCTTTCAGATCGACCGGTGGTGCGTGGGCAAGAATTTCTGCAGCGAACTGTTCCGCGTTGTCTTTCGGGCGGTAGCCGAGGAAGGACGCTTTGGCATTGTCCACGGGGGCGCGGTCGTTGTTGGACACGCCGTAGACAACGCTGAAGCCGACCGACGGCGTATCAACGGCGCGGGTGACCAGCTGGATCAGATCGTCATAGGACAGCCAAGACCCCAAAGCGCGGGTGTTGTTGACCTGTGCGCAGCTGAGGATACGCAGGCACACGGCCTCTAGCCCGCGTTTGTCCCAATACATGGACGCAAGGTCTTCGCTAAAGCATTTGGCAAGGCCGTAGAACGTATCGGGTTTGTGGGGCGCGTCGATGCCGATGAAGTCGGATTTCTTGTGCATGCCTACGGCGTGGATGGAGGACGCATAGACGACCCGTTGCAACCCGTGCTGATAGGCGGCTTCCCACACGTTGTAAGAGCCGACAAAGTTCGGCCCCAGCAGTTCCTCGAACGGTTTCTCGTCGACGATGGCGCCGAAGTGGACAACCATATCGGCACCCTCCAGCAACGGCGCGATCTGGTCATAGACGGCGACATCAGCCTTGGCGTAGCTTTCGCCTTCGTAGAGCGTGCCGATATCATCGACGATGTCGGTGCTGACCAGTTCTTGGCACATCTTGGACAGGGGTTCACGCAGGTAAGACCCAAGCCGCCCTGCGGCCCCCGTCAGAACCAGTTTCTTCATCATGTCGTTTTCCTTCCACTATCGTTTTGCGAGGCCAAGCAAGGCTGCGCGCCCGCACAAAGGGGTGTTGCCTGGTATGGGTATGTCATCGGGGCAGGGGGATCAAATCACCGCCTTTTCAATCAGCGATTGGTTTTCCTCGATCCGGCGGTAGGCGTAAGGGCTTAGGTCCAACGTGCGGTATGCGCCATAGGCGATCCATTCGGCGATGCCACGACCAAGGGCGGGTGCCTGCTGGAGCCCGTGACCGGAGAACCCGTTCAGGCACAGAAAATTCTCGACCACACTGTGCGGGCCGACAATCGCGTTCTGGTCCAGCGTGTTAAAATCGTAGTGCCCTACCCATTCGTTGATCACCTTGACCTGATCGAACTGCGGAATACGGGTCGCGATGGCGGGCCAAACCTTGTCCTCCCACAGGCTGTGATCAAAGGCAAAGTCATCATAGGCGACCGCAGGATCTTCGTGCGGGGGGCAACCGGCCATATAGTATTTCCCTTCGGTTCTGAAATGTACGCCCGAGGGGTCAATCGTCAGCGGCAGGTCGCGGTCCAGCGGTTTGGCGGCATCGAACACGAAGGTATAACGTTTGCGCGGCTCGACCGGCAGGGTGATGCCGACCATGCCCGCTGTCGCGGCCGCCCGCGGGCCAGAGGCGTTCACAACCGTCCCGCAGGCCACCGTCGCGCCGGATTTCAGCGTGACATGGGTGACGGATTTGCCATCGGGGGCTTTGGTCATCGCGGTCACTTCGTCGTGCAGGTATTCCACCCCGTTGCGGCGGGCCATGCGCTTGAACCAGTCAAACATGGTGCCGCCGTCGAAATAGCCTTCGTCCACACGGTTGTGGTTGGCGGCGATGATGTCATCAAGCTGGTAGAACGGGTAGGCGGCAGCGACTTCGGCGGGGGTCATGTGTTGCGTGCCAGCCCCCAGTGCCATTTGGATTTTCTGGTTCTGCTGCAAGGTTTTTGCAAACTCAGGCGTGTCTGCAAGGTACAGATAGCCAAAGCTTTGCAGCGCCAGGTGCGGCACCTCTGGATCATCGCCCATAAACCGGCGGAAATTCTTGATGAATTCGGCCCCGAACTGCGACACCTGCACGTTAATTGATGAACTGAACTGCTGCCGGATACAGCTGTTGGTGTGGCTGGTGGCGGCAAATTCATAGGTCGGGTCGCGCTCGACCACCAGAACCTTACCGTCAAAACCGGCCATCTGCGTCAGCCACCATGCGACCGATGATCCAAAGATCGCGCCACCAATGATGACAACGTCGTAGGTGTGGTGTGTCGGGTGCGGCATCGCGATGCTCCTTTCGTGACCTGCAAGCAGCCTTGGCGCGATGCGCCGCTGGCCAGCCATGGCCCGACTAAACGCGCAAGATTGCGCTGCGTCCATAGCTTGTGAACATGGGCACCCATTTCTGCGGCCTCGCGCCGGTGTACCGATTACGCATTGGCCAATCCGCTGAAGCTGGGGTACACAAAACTGTCCGGTGTTAAGGTGGTGCTGGACAAATGTACTGAGTGCCGTAGGTTTCGGCGTAACGCTGAAAACACGTTCTGGTGGAGAGATGGCCCGTGCAAATGGACCGACAAGAGATCGAAAACTTGATTGCCCGTGTCGCGTTGAAAGATCGCGCAGCGTTTGACCAACTGTATGATCGCGTTTCCTCGAAACTTTTCGGGGTTTGTCTGCGTGTGTTGAACAAACGCGCCGCAGCAGAGGACGCCATGCAAGACAGTTTCGTCAAAATCTGGAACAACGCCGATAAGTACAACGCCAATGGTCTTAGCCCGATGACGTGGCTGATTACGATTGCGCGGAATACGTCGATTGACCGGCTGCGCGCGCGTAAGAAAGGCCATCAGGATGTGAACACGCCCGGCTTTGAGCTTGTGTCGCCCGGACCCACGCCGGAACAATATGCTGTGGCCTCTTCTGAGGCGTCGCGCCTTTCGGGGTGTCTTGATACACTGGAAGAAGACCGCGGCCGCGCCATTCGCGGGGCCTATCTGGACGGCGATACCTATTCCGATCTGGCCGAACGCTTTGGTGTCCCGCTGAACACGATGCGCACATGGCTGCGCCGTGGCCTGATCGCCCTGCGGGAGTGTATGAGCCAATGACCCAAACGCCTGAAATACCCGATGACGATCTGCTCGCCGCTGAAATGGTGCTGGGTCTGTCCTCTGACGATGATATGATCGCTGCCCGCCGCCGCATCGGAACCGAACGTGATTTCGCTGACCGCGTTGTGTTCTGGCAGGAACGCATGACCGCGATGACCGACGGGATTGACCCTGTCGCGCCGCCTGCGCGGATCAAGAAAAAGCTGATGGCACAGGTCTTCCCGAAACAGCGGGTTACGATCCTGCAACGCCTGTGGCTGTGGCAAGGTGTGGCGATGGCATCGCTGCTTTTTGCAGGCTACCTAGGGGTGCAACTGCTTGAGGTCAAAACACAACCTGGTGGTCAGCCGACCGTTCTGGCGGCGCAGCTGGTCAGTGAGAGCAGCCCGTTGCAGGTGTTGGCCGTGGTCGAACCCGTCAAGCACGAGATCGCGCTGCGCCGCGTCGCGGGCACCGCGAACGAGGGTCGTGTGCTAGAGCTTTGGGCGATCCTGCCCGATCAGGCCCCGGTTTCCTTGGGCGTTCTGCCTGACAGCGAGACGACGCGGATTCTTGTTCCGGCAGAGCTGCGCAGCCAGGCGGCACAGATCACGCTGGCGATTTCGGATGAACCCGTCGGCGGCTCGCCTACAGATGCACCTACCGGCGCTGTGCTGGCCGCAGGTGCCATGTCTGAGCTTTGACCCGCATTTAACGGGCTAACCACTGTATGTATTCGGGTTTCGCGCGCTTTTGAGCGGGCGAAACTTCTGTTTATAAAAGGTCTTCAAGAAAGTTTACTAAAAGCTGCGATTTTTTACCTTCGCAGCGAAACTTCTTATTTCCGTCTTCCGTGTATCTCATCAACTCAGGTCGACACAGGCAACGCGCCCATGTCGCTGAGGGTCCGCGCCGTTTTTGTTTGGCGTGGTTTGGTAACAAGTTTGTTGTCGCGGAACCTTGTGTTCCGCCAACGGGTTTATCCAGTAACGGCACCTTTGTGTCAGGTAACGAGTACCGCCGGATGTCCGCGCCCTGCGCAACATCCGGCGGCCCTTTCAACAGACATCCAATCTATCCGCAGTACCGCAACCTTAAGGGGGCATTATGAAACGCCGGAATTTCCTGAAATGCACAACGATGACTATGGCGGCCATGCCGTTTGGCGTAGGCGCGGCGGCGCAGGCCGGGACCGTGGCGCAGGGCGACTTTGAAGTCAGCCGCACCCCTGCCGAATGGCGCGCGCAACTGGGCGATGACGCATATGCCGTCCTGCGCGAGGGGGATACCGAACGCGCGTTCACCAGTCCGCTCAATGACGAGGTCCGCGCAGGTGTTTTCCACTGCAAGGGATGTGATCAGGCGCTTTATAGCTCCGAGACCAAGTTCAAAAGCGGCACCGGCTGGCCAAGCTTCTTTGCGCCGTTGGACGAAGCCGTTGAAACGATGCCGGACAAGGGGTTCTTTACAACGCGGACCGAGGTGCATTGCGATCGCTGCGGCGGCCATCTGGGCCATGTGTTCGATGACGGTCCCGCACCCACTGGCAAACGTCACTGCATTAACGGTCTGGCCATGACCTTTGCGCCTGCCGCTGCTTGATGCCGCAGGTGTCGTCGGTTGTAATTCACGTGGGCCGCCTGCTTTTGGCGGCCCTTTTTGTCGCGGGATTTGTGCAAAAGCTGGTCGACCCTGCAGCGGCGCAGGGTTTGCTGGCGGATCGCGGATTGCCCGTGTTCCTCGTCTGGCCAGCGATGGTGTTTAACGGAATGGCGGCGATCAGCCTGATCTTCGGCCTTTGGCTTGCCCCGATGAGCTTTGCGCTGGCGCTGTATTGTATGGCGACCAGCGTCTTCCACTTTATCCCCGATGATCCATGGCAGATGTCGATCTTTGTCAAGAACTGGGCGATTGCGGGCGGGCTGCTGGTCCTTGCTGGCCACGCCGCGACAAAACCAGCTCCTTAGGTGCCGCGTGGCTTGACCCGCAGCGTGGGGTCAGCCTGCGTCGGGTCTTCGGGCCAGGGGTGACGCGGATAGCGGGCGCGCATATCCTTGCGCACGTCGGCATAGGACCCCGCCCAGAACCCCGGCAAATCGGTCGTGACCTGCACTGGACGCTGAGCCGGCGACAAAAGCGTGATCTGCAAGGGCTGCCCCGCGATCATGGGGTGACGGGTGGTGCCAAAGACCTCTTGCAGACGCAGGGCGATCTGGGGCTGCGTTTCGCTATAATCAATCGCGATCTTGCGCCCCAGCGGCGTGGTGAAATGCGCAGGGGCGGCGCGGTCGAGCGTCTGCTGGTCGTCCCAGCTGAGCCGCGCGGTCAGGGCGGGCAGTAAATCAAACGCCTTCCAGTCGGCGGTGCTGCGGACACCTGCCAGGTGACCGGGCAACCAATCCTCCAAGGTCCCAAGCAGATGATCCTCGCTGAAATCGGGGAAACCATCGCCCATCAGCCGTGCCCGTGCCAGAAACAGCGCCGCCGCTTTGCCGGGCATTAGCCCCAGCTGCCGCACCCCGTCGAGCATGGCCTGCGCGATGTCTTCGGCGGGGGCGTCGGACCATGCCCTGTCGTCGAGCACCAGCGCCCCAAAACGTTCCTGCTGCCGCGCCAGAACACGGCCCTCGCGTCGGGACCAAATGCAGACCTGATGCCATGCAATCTGATCGGGGAAGGTATCGCGCAGATCGCTGTCGGACAGGCGCGCGGCTTGGCGAATGCGCGCCTCGCGCGGGTCGCCATCAAGGTCGGTCGCCACCAGCAAACGTTCCCCCGCCAGCGGATCGCTCTCGGACAGGATCGCGCCTTTGCCACCGGACATCACAAACCGCGGCGCGTCCCCTTTGCGCCGCAGCGCGATCCTGTCGGGATAGGCGAGTGCGGCGAGCATCCCCAACGTGTCGGGGCCGGTGCCAGTTTGGCCGCGTGCCAGCCGTTTGGCGTCTTGTTTGATGCGGGCAAGGGCGGCGTGGTTGACCTCGGCGGGAACACGTTTGCCCGCGACTGCTTCCAGACGCAGCCCCAAATCGACAGAGCCGCCGCGCAAAGGGTCACGTTCCGACAGGATCGCAGCAAGGGTCGGGGCGCTGCGTCCGCCCTTGGCAACCATATGGGCCAGTCGCGGGTGCAACGGCATCTTGGCCAAAACGCGGCCATGGTCGGTGATGCGGCCCGTCACATCCAGCGCGCCAAGCATATGCAACACGCTTTGCGCCTCGGCCAGACGGCCTTCGTGGGGCGGGGTCACGAATTTCAGATCGCTGGCCTGTGCGCCCCAGACCGCCAGTTCCAACGCAAAGGCACATAGATCGCCCGCCTCGATCTCGGCGGGGGGGTAGGCGGTAAGCGCACCTTCCTCGCCGCGTGTCCAAAGCTTGAACGCGGCCCCTTCGGATACACGCCCCGCACGGCCCGCGCGCTGCGTCGCCTCGGCGCGGGTCACGCGGTCGGTGACCAGCCGCGACATGCCCGAAGACGGATCGAACTGCGCTCGCCGTGCGCGACCCCCGTCCACCACGATTTGCACCCCTTCGATGGTCAGCGAGGTTTCCGCGATAGAGGTCGCGAGCACAATTTTGCGTCCCGTTTTGGCGGGGGCAATCGCAGCGCGCTGCGCTTTGAAATCCATCGCGCCGAAGAGCGGAGCAAGCGTGCAATCCGCAGGCAGCCGCCCGGTCAGCGCGCTCTCAACCCGCCGTATCTCGCCTTCGCCGGGCAGGAACACCAGCGCCGAGCCTGGGGCGGTGTCCAGCGCATGCAGCACCAGGTCAGCAGCGGCCTGTTCAAACCGTTGCTTGCCCACGGGCCGGTCCAGCCAATGAGATGTGACCGGAAAGCTGCGCCCTTCGGAGGTGACCACCGGAGCCTGCATCAGGGCGGCGACGGGGGCGGCGTCCAGCGTGGCGGACATGGCGACGATCAACAGGTCATCGCGCAGCGCTTCGGCCACCTCTAGGCAAAGCGCGAGGCCCAGATCCGCGTTCAGGGACCTTTCGTGGAATTCGTCAAAGATAACCGCACCGACACCGGGCAGGTCGGGGTCGTCTTGCAACATGCGGGTCAGGATGCCCTCGGTCACGACCTCGATCCGCGTGGCCTTGCTGATGGCGCTGGCACCGCGCACACGAAAGCCCACAGTTTGCCCCGGATCTTCGCCCAAGGTCGCGGCCATACGTTCGGCGGCTGCACGCGCGGCAAGGCGGCGCGGTTCCAGCATCAGGATGCGGCCAGCGGTCAGCCCTGCGTCCAGCATTGCCAGTGGGACGCGGGTGGTCTTGCCCGCACCGGGGGGCGCTTGCAGCACAACGCGGCCACTGCTGCGCAGCGCGTCGATCACCTGTGGCATGACGTGGTCTATGGGAAGAGTAAAAGCCATATCGGTGGTTATGGGCGAAAGCCGCGGCGGGGCCAAGGGCCGGCCTGCGGTCTGGACATTTGCGCCTGTGGGATTGAAAATATGGGGCAAGAGGCGCGAGGGGGCAGAACCTATGAACAACGATGATTTGGCCAAGGGCATAGCAGCAGGCGAACGCCGTGCGTTGGCACGGGGGATCACGCTGGTCGAATCCGGGCGTGACGATCACCGCGCACAGGCAACGGAACTGCTCGCAGCTTTGCCAAAAGGACGCGAGGCGCTGCGGATTGGTCTTTCTGGCACGCCGGGGGTTGGGAAATCCACTTTTATCGAAAGCTTTGGCATGATGCTGATCCGGCGCGGGCTTAAGGTGGCTGTGCTGGCGATCGACCCGTCCTCTTCGCGGTCCGGCGGGTCGATATTAGGGGATAAGACCCGCATGGATCTCTTGTCACGCGAGCGCGATGCTTTCATCCGCCCGTCGCCCAGCCAGACTCATTTGGGCGGCGTTGCCCGCCGCACCCGCGAGGCGGTGACCCTCTGCGAGGCAGCCGGCTTTGACGTGGTCCTGATCGAAACGGTCGGCGTCGGCCAGTCCGAGACTGTTGTGGCCGAAATGTCAGATGTGTTCTTGCTGTTGCTGGCCCCCGCAGGCGGGGACGAACTTCAAGGTGTCAAGCGTGGCATCATGGAGATGGCGGATATCATCGTGATCAACAAAGCCGATGGGGATCTGAAACCCGCCGCGTCGCGCACCTGCGCCGATTATGCCGGTGCCCTGCGCTTGCTGCGCAAACGACCGCAAGACCCCAAGGGGTTTCCCAAGGCAATGATGGTCTCAGCGCTGGAGGAAAACGGGCTGAACGAGGCATGGGCCGAGGTAGAGGCGCTGACCGAATGGCGCCGCGCCGAAGGGTTCTGGCAACATGCCCGTGCCGCACAAGCCCGCTATTGGTTTGAACAGGCGGTGAAGCAGGCGTTGCTTGCGCAGTTGGAAAAGCCCAAGGCCAAGGCCGCTCTGACCGAGCTGAGCGACCGTGTGGCGCAGGGGCTGGCCGATCCGACCAAAGCCGCGCAGGATTTCGTCACCCAGCTGGATCGTTAATTGCCGCCGCCCGCCTTGGGGTGGGCGCGGTTGTAGACATCCATCAAGCGGGCGGTATCAACGGCGGTATAGGCTTGGGTGGTGGAGAGCGACGCGTGGCCCAATAGCTCTTGGATCGCACGCAAATCGCCGCCCGCATCCAGCAGATGCGTGGCAAAGCTGTGGCGCAGCGCGTGGGGTGTGGCGCTGGCGGGCAGGCCAAGCTGCATCCGTGCGTCCGCCATGACCTGCGATATTGCCCGCGCGGCCAAGGGGCCGCCACGCACCGCGCGAAACAACGGCGCATCGCGTTCGCGACCGTAGGGGCAGACCTGCAAATAGGCGTCCACCGCATCGCGTGCTGCGGGCAGGACAGGCACCACCCGTTCCTTGCCCCCCTTGCCGACGATGCGCAGTACCTCGGGCAGGGGCGCGTCGGCACCCCTGAGGCCAAGCGCCTCGGATATGCGCAGCCCGCAGCCCCACAGCAGCGTCAGCACGGCCACATCCCGCGCGGCCACCCACGCATGGCGCGATTGCATTTCAACGCTGTCGATCATCGCTTGCGCCGCATCAATCGCCAGCGGACGCGGGAGCTTTTTTGGGAATTTCGGTGATCTGGTCGACAGCACGGCGGTGGGCTCGAACCCCTCACGCTCTGCCAGCCAGCGGTAGAAAGCTTTGACCGCCGACAGTTTGCGGGCCATCGACCGCGGTCCGACATCGGCGCTGCGCGTCTGCGCCATCCAAGCGCGCATGTCTGTGATGGTGATCTTTGACAGCGCGCCCAGACCTTGGCTGTCGCCTTTGTGCAGGGTCATGAAAGCGAGGAAATCGATCAAATCTCCCCGATAGGCAGTAATCGTATTTTCAGCCGCGCCCTTGAGCGCGCGCTGATGGTCCAGCCAGTTTTGCAGGGCGTCCCGCGCGGCGGGGCTGATCAAAAGCGCGTTTGCCCCGCTCAAGACAGCCAGCGGCGCATTGTCCGCTCGAACACGCCGGCGAAGAACCCCAGCAGGTCGGTGCCTTGTTGCGGGCTGAACATATGGGGGTCTTCCGACCCGAGGATCAGCAGGCCCGGCAAACGGCCCGCACCAAAGTTCAGCTTGAGGCAGGCTTCGGACCGGATCCAGTCGGCAGATCCGCCGTAGATATGTTCGGGGCTGTGCTGGACACCGCGCAAGGTAACCTGACGCACCGTGCCGCCGCGCCCGTGCGACAGGTAGTCGTCAACAAACCCGGGTTCGGCGACGTTCAGCACATCGCCCAAACGCTTGATCGCGGGATCATCGTCATTCTCGGCAGATTCCAGCACCAGCCGCACAGCGTCGACTCGCAGGATATCGGCAACCTCGCCCCCGAGATCCTTGAGGAAGGGTTCGAAATCTACAGGGTCAAGCATGCGCAGGATCGCGCGGTGAATCTGGTTGGTCCCCGCAAGGTTCTCATAGGCCGCGGCGATCACGTTGCGGTGTGTGTCCTCAAGCCGGTCCAGACGGGTTTCCAGCCGGTCCATGGCGATGCCGCGCAGATCGACGATATTGCCCCCCATCGCGCGTTCATTCGCGGCGATCAGGGCCTGCATCACGTCGTTGTCGTCAAGGATGACGTCGGGCTGTGAAATAATCGCTTCCCGAAGGGAATCTTCGATTTTGTGGTTACTGCTCATGCGGGTCTCTTTTTATATTTGGCACTGACATAGCATGCGCGTCAGGCTAAATCTGCTTTTTTCTTTTGGTATAGGGGTGGTATTTCGGCGTCAAACCGCCCGTTTGCGATGCAACGGCGGGGCGGAGGCAAGGCAGCGTCGGCGCGGCTTTGATCCGGGGCGCATGTGGCACTGCCGCGTGACATGCGGGGTGGGGTGGGCACGCGCAGAAGTGTGGCGCGTACCCCTTTGTCTGGGCTTGATCAGGCGATCATAGGATGTTCTGACCTGTCTTTGCCCAGTCAGCCATAAAGGTCTCAAGACCCTTGTCTGTCAGCGGGTGCGACGCCAGTTTCTTGATTACTTCTGGCGGGGCGGTCATGACATCGGCACCGATACGCGCGGCATCCAGCACGTGGTTCACTGTGCGGATCGACGCGGCAAGGATTTCGGTTTCAAAGCCGTAGTTATCATAGATGGTGCGGATGTCCTGGATCAGGTCCATACCGTCAAGGTTGATATCATCCAAACGCCCGATGAACGGAGAGATGAATGTCGCACCCGCTTTGGCGGCGATCAACGCTTGGTTTGCCGAGAAGCAGAGCGTGACGTTAACCATCTTACCCTCGTCCGAAAGCACTTTGCACGCTTTCAGGCCGTCCCAGGTCAGGGGCAGTTTTACGGTGATGTTCTCAGCGATCTCGGCCAACTTGCGGCCTTCGGCGATCATGTCGTCCGCTTTGGTGGCGACAACTTCGGCAGAGACGGGGCCGTCGACCAGATCACAGATCTCTTTTGTGACTTCCAGAATGTTGCGGCCGGATTTCAGGATCAGCGACGGGTTTGTTGTGACCCCGTCTACCATCCCCAGATCGTTCAGTTCGGCGATGGCATCGATTTCGGCGGTATCTACGAAGAATTTCATGTTACGTCCTTCAGGTTGGAATAGGCAGCAGGAATGGCTATGTCTGTCGCCTAGGGCTTTAGCGCATCATCCGACAAGCTGGAACCCTAATTCCCGTAACCCCGGCCCGGAGCAGTTGGTGAAACCGCCAGAATTTTTTCATGCAAACGAGCTGGTGGCCGTGATGACCACCCAGCCACTGGGCCGTGCGCTGGATTACAAGGCGCCCGAAGGCGGCTGCCATATGGGTGCCTTCGTCGAGGTGCCCTTGGGCCCGCGCAAGGTGATCGGTGTTGTCTGGGGCGCTGGGCAGGGGGACTATGAGCTGTCCAAAATACGGTCGGTGATCCGCGTGCTCGATGCGGCCCCCATGCGCGAAGAACTGCGCAGTTTTTTGACTCGCGCTGCCGCATATACGCTGACGCCGATGCCCGCGATGCTGCGGCTGGCGACGCGTGCGCCGGGGTTGGGTGACCCGCCATCGATGCGCAAAATTTACCGGCGCGGCGAGGGGGATCCTGACCGGATGACCGACGCGCGCCGTCGCGTGTTGGAAACTCTGGCGGAGTATGGCGATCTGTCCTTCACGCTAAAGGAACTGGCCGAGATGTCGGGGGTAACGGCGTCGGTGATCAAGGGCCTGGTGACCCAAGGTGCAGTGCTGGAACAGGACAGCCCGCGCGATTTGCCGTTCATGCGCATGGACCCGAGCTTGCCCAGCAAAGAGCTGACAGACGATCAGGCCTCGGCCTCGGCGCTGCTGGCGGCGGGGGTGGCCTCGGGCAAATACGGGACCACCTTGCTGCGCGGTGTGACTGGATCGGGCAAAACCGAAGTCTATCTGGAGGCCGTGGCCGCCGCGCTAAAGTCCGGCAGGCAGGCCTTGGTGCTGCTGCCGGAAATTGCGCTGACTGAGCAGTTCTTGCACCGTGTGCAGGCGCGGTTTGGCGCGAAACCTGCCGAGTGGCATTCGGGTGCCACCATGACAGAGCGGCGTCGCATCTGGAAAATGGTCGGGCAGGGGCAGGCTCAGGTGGTGATTGGCGCGCGCTCGGCGCTGTTTTTGCCGTTCCAGAACCTTGGTCTGATCGTTGTCGATGAGGAACATGACACCTCGTACAAGCAAGAAGAGGGCGTGCTGTATAACGCCCGTGACATGGCCGTTCTGCGCGCGTCGATCTGCGGGGCGCAGGTGGTGCTTGCCTCGGCTACACCGTCGTTGGAAAGCTGGGCCAACGCCGAGGCTGGGAAATATACGCGGGTCGAGCTGACGTCGCGCTTTGGGCCGGCGGTGATGCCAACGATGGGCGCGATTGATATGCGAAGCGAAGGCCTGCCGAGCGACAAATGGGTGTCGCCCACGTTGAAGGTCGAGGTCGACAAGCGGCTGGAACGGGGCGAACAGGCAATGCTGTTCATCAACCGCCGCGGCTATGCGCCGGTGACCCTGTGCCGCGCCTGCGGGCATCAAATAGGCTGCGATCATTGCGATGCGCGGATGGTCGAACATCGCTACCTCAAACGACTCGTCTGCCACCAATGCGGCGAAAGCAAATCCATGCCCGAGGCCTGCCCGTCGTGCGAGGTCGAAGGCAAGCTGGCTGCCGTGGGTCCGGGGGTGGAGCGGTTGGGCGAAGAGGCCGCAGCGCTTTGGCCAGAGGCGCGGGTCGCGACGCTGAGTTCGGATATGTACGGATCGGCCCGCGCGCTGAAGGCCGAGATCGCGGGGATTGCCGACGGGGCGGCGGATATCATCATCGGCACGCAGCTGGTCGCCAAAGGGCACAACTTTCCCAATCTCACGCTGGTGGGGGTGATCGACGCCGATTTGGGCCTGATGGGGTCGGACCTGCGCGCGGCAGAACGGACCTATCAGCTGATGCGGCAGGTCGCGGGGCGTGCCGGACGGGCAGAGGCCCCGGGCACCGCGCTGCTGCAGACGTTTCAACCTGACCATCCCGTGATCCGTGCTATCCTTGTGGGCGACGAAGAGGGCTTTTGGAAAGCCGAGGCCGGAGAGCGACGTCACGCGGGCGTGCCGCCCTATGGCCGGATGGCGGGGATTATCCTGAGTGGGCCGGATGTCGCCGCGCTGTTCGATGCGGGCAACCAGTTGGCGCGGCAAGATGGGCCGCTGCGTGCCGTAGGGGCCCAGGTCTATGGCCCGGCCCCCGCGCCAATCGCACGGGTGCGCGGGCGCCACCGCGTGCGGCTGCTGGTCAAGGCCGAAAAGGCCGCCCCCTTGCAAGAGGCGCTGGCGAAATGGGTCGCACAGTTGCGGTTGAAGAACGACGTGCGCATCGCTGTCGACATTGACCCGCAGAGTTTTTACTAGGCGCGGCTCTTTCTTGCCCGATGGGCAAGACTGCCTTCGGCGAGGATTTTGGGCCATTTGGAAGCTGCCGTTGCTGACGGCGTCCGGCCGGGCTGGGTGATTTGATCTCGTCAAGGGGTGGGAACAGGGGTAAGGAAATGCCCATGACCCAATATGTGACCCTTGAAGATGCCAAGCATCAGCCGTTCTGGCGACGCCCTGTGGCGCTGCTGTTCCTCATGGCGTTGGCCATGCCGATTGCGTTCAATACGTGGTCGGCGCTGTTGAATAACTTTGTGATCGAGGTCGCGGCGTTTGATGGCTCGGACATCGGGTTGTTGCATACAGTGCGCGAGATTCCGGGCTTTCTGGCGGTCGGAGTGATTGCGATCATCCTCTTTGTACGCGAACAGGTTCTGGGGCTGGTGTCGTTGGTGCTGCTGGGGGTCGCGACGGCGCTGACCGCGTGGTTCCCGTCGATGGGCGGTATCCTGACCATCACGATGCTGAGCTCTATCGGGTTTCACTATTACGAAACGGTAAACCAGTCGCTGCAGCTACAATGGCTGAAGATCGAGGATGCGCCGCGGATGATCGGCTGGCTGATGGCGGCCGGATCGGCGGCGACGCTTGTGGCCTATCTGGCGATCATGGGGCTGTGGGAGACGTTGTCGCTGTCTTATAACATCGTCTATCTGATCGGCGGCGGCGTGACGGCGGTGATCGCGCTGGTGGCGCTGGTGGCTTATCCTCAGTTCGAGGCCCCGACACCGCAGATCAAGAAGATGGTGCTGCGCAAACGGTATTGGCTTTACTATGCGCTGCAATTCATGTCGGGCGCGCGGCGGCAGATCTTTGTCGTTTTTGCGGGTTTCATGATGGTCGAACGGTTCGGGTTCGATGTGCACGAGATCACCATGCTGTATCTCATCAACCTGATTGCCAATATGATTTTTGCCCCGCTGATGGGGCGGGCTGTGGGGTTCTTTGGGGAACGCCGCACGCTGAGCTTTGAATATATCGGGCTGATCCTGGTGTTTCTGGCTTATGGTGGTGTCTATTATCTGGGGTGGGGCGTGGTGGTGGCTGCGACCCTTTATGTGCTGGATCACATGTTCTTTGCACTGGCGCTGGCGCTCAAGACCTATTTTCAGAAGATTGCCGACCCTGCCGATATCGCGCCTACGGCGGCGGTGGCCTTTACCATCAACCATATCGCGGCGGTGTTCCTGCCTGTGGGGCTGGGGCTGTTGTGGCTGGTGTCGCCCGCGGCGGTCTTCTTTCTCGCGGCGGGGATGGCGCTGGTGTCGCTGTTGCTGTCCTTGATGATCCCGCGCCATCCCGTGCCGGGCCACGAGACGATCTTTTCCAATCCGCTGCCCGCCCCGGCCGAGTAGCATTCATTGACCCTGCCTGATGTCGCGCGGCGATATCGGCGATCCTGACGGAGTTTCCCATGCCAACATTCACAGCTTTGACGACCCTCGAAGGACGCAAGCCCGCCTATGCTTTGGGCGAAGCAATGGAGCGGCTGGTGCCCGAACCTACCGGCGTCGGCGTGTTCGAGATCGAAGACGGATCGGGCCTGTGGGAGGTCGGCGGCTATTTCGAAGAGGCACCGGACGAAACCGCGCTGGCGGTTCTGGCGGCCTCTATGGGGTCGAAGGAATTCGTCGTGTCGGAACTGCCTGAAACCGATTGGGTTGCGCATGTGCGCCGCGAGTTGTCGCCGGTCGAGGCGGGCCGGTTCTTTGTCTATGGCAGCCATGATGCTGACAGGGTGCCCGAAGGGTGCGAGCCGCTGTTGATCGAGGCGGCGATGGCCTTTGGGACGGGGCACCATGGCACGACGTTGGGCTGCCTGCGTGCGTTGGACCGGCTGGCGAACGGCGGCATGGTCGGGCAGAACGTGGCGGATATCGGCTGCGGCACGGCGGTTCTGGCCATGGCGGCGGCACGCATCTGGCCGAACCCGGTGTTGGCCAGCGATATTGATGAGGTCGCAGTGGACGTGGCCCGCGCCAATGCTGCCGCGAATAATCTGACCGACCGTCTGATCTGCGTCGAGGCGGCGGGGTTTGACCACCCCGAACTGGCCTCACGCGCGCCATTCGATCTGGTGTTCGCCAATATCCTAAAAGGGCCGCTGGTCGCACTTGCCCCCGATATGGCAGAGGCGCTGGCCCCCGAGGGCTATGCGATTCTATCTGGCATTTTAAATGAACAGGCTGACGACGTAGTCGAGGTTTATGCACAATCCGGCATCAATCTGGTCAACCGCGAGGTGATTGGCGACTGGACCACGCTGACTGTCCAGAAAATGCCATAATCTTTGTCACTTTTCGCCACGAACAAGGTCGAAATGCAGAGAATTTGACACATTCTTGCTTTATTGTGATCCTGCGAGAGGTGGGGGCCTTTAGCAAATAGAGGCTGCCATGGTTGATGCTCGTCAACAATTTGGATCACGCGTAAAGAGTTTAGAGAGTAAGAAAATCAGGCTCGCTCAGGGCTATTACACCACCATTCGTGCCGACGGGCTGGTGGTCGCGCATCCGGCGCGGCGCGGCCTTCGGGTGCCGACCAAACTGCTGGTTGGGCTGGTGGTACTTTTCGTCTGCTTCAAAGGGTTTGTTTTGGCGGCCATCGGCCCCACGACCTATGATGTGCGTCTGGCGACATTGGCGCAGGGCACAATTGTCGAACAGGCGGGGGCGTGGGTTCTGCAGGCCGATCCGGTGACGCAAGCGTTGGCGCGTAAACTGGGCCCGGTCTTTCGCGGATAGGGTCGCTGGGGGACGGTAAGCTGTACCGTCGTGTTTCAGTGACGTAAAATATAAAAAGCCACGCAGATCATTCAGATGTGCGTGGCTTGTGCTTTGGGTTGGCAGCCCCTTGGGCGCAATCAGTCATCGAACCTTAGCGGATAAAGTGGTTCAGTGCGACGCGTTCGATGTCACCACGGACCAGACCGATATCGTCGAGCTCACGGTCGGACAGAGCGGACAGGGCGTTGCGTGTCACACGGGCATCGTTCCATTTGGTCAGGTTGCCAGCAACATCACCAAGACGCGCGAAAAAACGATTTACAGCAGCGGCGGTGCCGTAGGTGGTTGGGGTATTATAGTAAACAGCCATGAGAGCCATCCTTGAATAAAGAAAGCCGGATTATCCGGCGGTGTGCTGTGCAATTAGGCAGAATAAAAACACTTCACAACACCCACCGGCGCATGTGTGTTCTGCGTTTGCTGCATAGCAGCATTTGGCGGTTTCGCGCCTATAGATAAGGGGTTTGGGTCGATGCGAAGGCAGGTCGCTTTCGACGATCCGAGCGTCGCTAACTGCCGCAAAATCGCGGCTTCTGGTCCAATTGTGACTTTTGTGTGGCGCTGTGCAAAACCCTTGGTGGATGTTCGCGTTTCGTGCTACTGCCTTGGCAAAACAAAATACGTGAGGATAATGGGCACATGATACGGGTAATCGGTATTGATCCGGGGTTGCGCAATATGGGCTGGGGCGTGATCGACGTCTCCGGAAGCCGGATTACGCATGTTGCAAATGGCATTTGCCAGTCCGAAGGGGCTGAGCTTGCCGCGCGCCTGCTGTCGCTGCACGCGCAGTTGACCCGCGTCATGGTGACCTACCGTCCCGGTTCTGCCGCGGTGGAACAGACGTTTGTGAATAAAGATGGCGCGGGGACGCTCAAGCTGGGGCAGGCGCGGGGGATCGCGATGCTGGTGCCCGCACAGGCGGGGCTGGCTGTGGGTGAATATGCGCCGAACACGGTCAAGAAAACAGTCGTTGGGGTTGGTCACGCGGATAAGGGCCAGGTGCTTCATATGGTGCGCATGCAGCTTCCAGGGGCAGAAATCGCGGGACCGGACGCGGCGGATGCATTGGCGATTGCGATCTGTCACGCGCATCATGGTGGGGCCAGCACGCTGGCGCAGGCCGTCGCAAGGGCAAGCGCATGATTGGCAAGATCACAGGACGCATCGACTACCGCGCGCCGGACCATCTGCTGATTGATGTGCGCGGTGTGGGCTATCTGGTGTATTGTTCAGACCGGACGATGGCCGCGTTGCCCGGCGTGGGCGAGGTCGTAGCCCTGTTCACCGATCTTGTGGTCCGCGAAGACCTCATGCAGCTTTTCGGCTTTCAAACCTTGGTGGAAAAAGAATGGCACCGGCTGCTGACCTCTGTTCAGGGGGTGGGGGCCAAGGCATCGCTGGCCATTCTGGGCGCGCTTGGGCCAGATGGTGTCAGCCGCGCCATCGCGCTTGGCGACTGGAACGCGGTCAAAGTGGCCAAGGGCGTCGGCCCCAAAATTGCGCAGCGTGTGGTTCTGGACCTCAAGGATAAGGCTCCGGGCGTGATGGCGATGACCGGTTCGCTGGCCGAAGCGCATGGCGAGGTAGAGGCGGCGGAGGTGATCGAACCGGCGTCACCCAAACGTCGCCCCGTCGCCCCGCCCAACCAGTCCGCCCAGGCAGAGGCGCTGTCGGCGCTTGCCAATCTGGGTTATGGGCCGGGGGATGCAGCAGGGGCGGTGGCGCAAGCCGCCGGAGAGAACCCCGAGGCCGACACCCCGCAGTTGATCCGCGCGGCGTTGAAACTGCTTGCCCCTAAAGGATAGGATGCGCATAGGCGCGTGGCCGTCCTGATGAATTTTGCTTGGATATTTGATGATCGACAGTGACCCAACTTTGCGGCCGGACCCGCTGCCCGGTGATTTTGACCGCGCCCTGCGCCCGCAGATGCTGGATGAATTCGTCGGTCAGGCAGAGGCGCGGGCGAACCTCAAGGTGTTCATTCAGTCGGCCAAGCAGCGCGGCGAGGCGATGGATCACACGCTGTTCCACGGCCCGCCCGGTCTGGGCAAGACGACGTTGGCGCAGATCATGGCGCGCGAGCTGGGGGTCGGCTTTCGGATGACCTCTGGACCTGTGCTGGCCAAGGCGGGCGATCTGGCGGCGATCCTGACCAATCTCGAGGCCCGCGATGTCTTGTTCATCGACGAAATCCACCGTCTGAACCCAGCCGTTGAAGAGGTGCTGTACCCCGCGCTGGAAGACTTTGAACTAGACCTAGTGATAGGCGAGGGCCCCGCCGCGCGCACCGTGCGGATCGAGCTGCAGCCCTTTACGCTGGTCGGGGCGACGACGCGGATGGGTCTGTTGACCACGCCGCTGCGCGACCGTTTCGGCATTCCCACGCGTTTGCAGTTCTATACCGAGGATGAATTGTTCATCATCGTGGACCGCAACGCCCGCAAGCTGGGGGCCCCTGCCGATGAGGGCGGCGCACGCGAGATTGCCAAACGCGCCCGTGGCACGCCGCGCATCGCGGGCCGGCTGCTGCGCCGCGTCGTGGATTTCGCCGTGGTCGAGGGCGATGGTCGTGTCACACGCGAGCTTGCCGATATGGCGCTGACGCGTTTGGGGGTCGATCAGCTGGGGCTGGACGGCGCGGACCGCCGTTATTTGCGCCTGATCGCCGAAAATTATCAGGGCGGTCCGGTCGGGATCGAGACGATGTCGGCAGCGCTATCTGAATCGCGCGACGCGCTCGAAGAGGTGATCGAGCCCTTTCTGCTTCAGCAAGGCCTGATCCAGCGGACCCCGCGGGGCCGGATGCTGGCGCAGAAGGCCTGGACGCATCTGGGGATGGCCCCGCCCAAGCCGCGGGCGGATTTGTTTGGCTGAGGGCGGGAATGCCTTCGGCGAGGATTTAAGACCATTTGGAAGTTGAGATGACACCACAAGAGATCGAAGCGCTGTTTACCCGAAGCGACGACACCTACGCCTTTGCCCGGTGGGGCCGCCCCTTGGCGCCTGTCGTGTTTGGCGTTGATGATACGACGCTGATCGTGGTCAAAAGCGCGATAGAGGCGACATGCCAGCTGGCGGGGCATAGCATGTCCGAAACGGATCCGGAGCTTGGTAGCAATCTGATGATGTTCTTCTTTAAGGAGTGGTCAGAGCTGACAGAGGTCCCTGATCTTGACCGGCTGGTCCCCGACCTTACCCCCTTGGTCCAAAAGCTGGAAGCGGCGGGGGCCAATCAATACCGTCTGTTCCGATTTGACGAGGCGGGAGCGATCAAGGCCTGTTTCGTTTTCCTGCGCATGGATGCCCAGCTGAGCGCGATGCCGGCGCAGGCTCTGGCGCTTGGGCAGATCGTGCAATCGTTTGTGCTTTGGTCTGATGCCGCGTTTCGTGAGGCATCGCCGCTGGCGCTGCACGAAGGGGCAACGATCCTGAAGCCCGAGATCGCAGCGCTGTTGCGCGCAGCCTATGACCCTGTGATGCCTGCTGTGGCACAGGACCCGTCCCACGCATTGCGCCTGTTCGCCCGGATCGGAGCCGCACAGTGACCCACCATCTGCCCATTCGCGTTTACTATGAAGATACCGACATGGCGGGGATCGTCTATTACGCGAACTACCTGCGCTATATAGAACGGGCGCGCAGTGATTGGGTGCGCGAGATGGGGATCGACCAGCTGGCGATGAAGGCCGAAGGTGTGGTCTTTGCTGTGCGACGGGTAGAAGGCGACTATATCCAGCCCGCCGTCTTTGATGACATGCTGAATGTCGTGACGTGGCCCACGTCGATCACGCCCGCACGCATGGTCATGCAGCAAGAGGTCAAACGCGGCGATGTGGTCCTGTTTCGGGCGGTGGTCACGATCGTTTGTATCGCGGCCTCCGGTAAACCCTGTCGGTTGCCAGCGAAACTTCGCTCAATCCCTGTCTAGCCGGCGGATAGCCCCCATAATCCTAGCAATAGATGTTGCCTTCGGCTAAGCTTGTGCCAAATAGCGCCTTGGAAAACAGGGCCGTTGAGGCAGATGAAGCCCCTAAGGGGCGCAACGAAAAGAGCAGGACCGATGGAAGCAGAAACGCTGGCGGCGGCGAGCGAGATTGATTTCTCGCTCTTGGGCCTATTTCTCCGCGCGACAATTACCGTAAAACTCGTGATGATCATGTTGATCGCTGCGTCCTTCTGGTCGTGGTCGATCATTGTCCAGAAGATGATCCAGTATCGCCATGCCAAAGCCGAAGCCGAACGGTTCGATCAGGCGTTCTGGTCGGGCGAACCTTTGGATGGGCTTTATGACACAATCGGTTCGAACCCCGATGGGGCTGCCGAAAAGATTTTCGCCGCCGGTATGACGGAATGGCGTCGGTCGCATCGCGAGGATGGCGGGCTGATCCCCGGTGCCACCGCGCGGATCGACCGCAGCATGGACGTGGCCATCGCCAAAGAAGCAGAGCGTCTGCAAAAAGGCTTGCCCGTGTTGGCAACCACAGGGTCCACTGCGCCGTTCATCGGTCTGTTCGGGACCGTGTTCGGGATCATGAACTCCTTTATCGAGATCGCCGCACAACAAAATACCAGTCTTGTTGTCGTCGCCCCCGGTATCGCCGAGGCATTGCTGGCCACGGGGATCGGCCTTTTGGCAGCTATTCCGGCGGTTATTTTCTACAATAAGCTGAGCGCGGATTCAGACCGCATTCTGGGCGGCTACGAAGCTTTTGCCGATGAATTTGCCACCATTCTTAGCCGTCAGCTGGATAGCTGAGCCATGGCAGGTGGTGTGATGAAAAAACAAGGCGGGGGTGGCCGTGGCCGCCGTCGCGGTCGGGCGCAGCCGATGGCAGAGATTAACATCACGCCGTTTGTTGACGTGATGTTGGTGCTCTTGATTATCTTTATGGTCGCGGCGCCTTTGTTGACGGTCGGTGTGCCGGTTGAACTGCCCAAGACGGCGGCAACGGCCCTGCCGTCCGAGCAGGAGGAGCCTTTGACCGTGACCGTTCTCGCGGACGGGTCTGTGCAGATACAGAAGACCGAAACCGGCCGCGATGATCTGGTGTCCAAGCTGCGTGCCATTTCGGCAGAGCGTGCCAGCGACCGCGTGTTTCTGCGGGCTGACGGGACTGTGCCTTATGCGTCGATCATGGAAGTCATGGGCGCGTTGAACGCAGGTGGCTTTAGCAACATTGGTCTGGTCACTGAAACCGGCGGACCAAAGTTGGACGGCACAGGCGCGTCAGGCGGGTAAGTATGCACAAGGGGCATTACATCTCTGGCGCGGGTCACCTGGGGCTCATTGGCTGGCTGTTGCTGGGTAATATTTTTACCTCGCGCACCGAACCTGTGGAGATGCAGGAAGTTTCGGTCATTTCGGCCGCGCAATATGACGAGATGGTCGCTGCAGCGCAGTCTGCGCAGGCAGAGGCAGCAGCGAAGCCTGCGCCCGAACCCGAACCTGCACCCGAGCCGGAGCCCACCCCTGAACCCGAGCCCGCACCCGAGGCGGAGCCTGCGCCCGAACCAGAACCAGCGCCGGAACCAGAGCCCGTGCCGGAACCCGTCGCGCCGCCGCCCTCTGAAGAGGTGAGCGAGCAGGCACCGGAACTGCCCGAGCCGCCGGCAGATGTCGCCGTTCTCGCACCTGAAGAGGCCCCCGTCGCCGTGCCGCGCCCCGTAGAGCGTGTGGCCCCTGAACCCGTCGAGGCTCCGGATCCCGAGGCACGCACCGATGAAGTTCTGCGCGAAGCGGCGACACCGGACGCACCGGCAGAGAAGGTCGTGGAAGAAGCGCAAGAAGCCACCGCTCCCGAGGAGGCGACGACACAGATCGTGACCGAAGCCGCGGAAGCACCTAAAGCGTCGCCGAATCAATCGGCCCGCCCACCCGCACGTCGCCCGACACCACCCGCGCCGCAGGTGGCGGAGAAACCTGTCGAGACGCCGAAGCCAGAAACGCCCAAGCCTGCAACCCCAAAACCGGAAACGCCTAAGCCCGAGGCCCCCAAGCCCGAGCCGACAACGGACAAAGACGCCGTGGCGGCAGCGCTCGCAGAAGCCATGGGCACACCTGACGCGTCACCCGCGCCGTCGGCCCCATCCGGTCCGCCCTTGTCTGCGGGCGAGAAGGAATCGCTGCGCGTGGCGGTATCTTCGTGCTGGAACGTCGGTTCGCTTTCCTCGGAGGCATTGCGCACTACTGTTGTGGTAAGCGTCGCCATGAATCAGGATGGCACGCCACAGACCAATTCGATCAAGCTGACCAGCAGTTCAGGCGGGTCGCAGGGGGCCGCCGATCAGGCATTCGAAGCTGCACGGCGGGCGATTATCCGCTGTGGTGCGCGCGGCTACCAGCTTCCTGTAGAAAAATTCGGTCAATGGCAGAATATTGAGATGACCTTTAATCCTGAAAGGATGCGCATCAAATGATTGTACGAATTCTGAGCATATGTCTCGCGCTTATCGGCGGTGTTGCCTCGGTTGCGCAGGCGCAGGACGGACCTTTGCGGATCGAGATTACCGAAGGTGTCATTGAACCCTTGCCCTTTGCCGTGCCCAGCTTTCAGCCCGAAAGCGGTGACGCAGGGCAGATGGCGGTCGATCTGGCGCGTGTCGTGTCCGAGGATCTTGTTGGCTCCGGTCTGTTCCGCGAAGTGCCAGCCAGCGCCTATATTTCGACCGTGAGCGATTTTAACGCGCCAATCCAATACGCCGACTGGAAGGCGATCAACGCGCAAGCGCTGATCACCGGTGCCGTCAGCGTGTCGGGCAATACGCTGAACGTGAAGTTCCGTTTGTATGATGTGTTTTCCGGTGCCGAACTGGGATCGGGTCTGCAATTTGCGGGGACTGTCGATGGCTGGCGCAGGATGGCGCATAAGGTGGCGGACGCTGTCTATTCGCGCATCACCGGCGAGGGCGGCTATTTCGACAGCCGCGTCGTCTATGTCTCGGAAACGGGCCCCAAGGATGACCGCGCGAAACGTCTGGCTGTAATGGATTATGATGGGGCCAATGTGCGCTATCTGACCGACAGCTCGTCCATCGTGCTGGCACCGCGGTTCTCGCCGTCGGGGGATCGTATTTTGTACACAAGCTATGAAAGCGGCTTTCCGCGGATCTATGTGTTGGACATCGGATCGGTGCAGCGCCGCGTGCTGGAAAGCGCCGAAGGCACCATGAGCTTTGCGCCGCGGTTCTCTCCGTCCGGGAATACCGTGGTCTATTCGCTGACCCAAGGCGGGAACACGGATATCTTTACGATGGATATCGGCACCGGCCAATCGACCCGTCTGACCAATACGCCCGCGATTGAAACCGCACCCAGCTATTCGCCCGACGGCAGCCGGATTGTGTTCGAGAGCGATCGTTCCGGGTCGCAGCAGCTTTACGTCATGCCTGCGTCAGGCGGGGAGGCGACACGGATCTCGTTCGGCGAAGGGCGGTATGGCACGCCGGTCTGGTCGCCGCGCGGCGATCTGGTGGCCTTTACCAAGCAGAACAAGGGCCGGTTCCACATTGGTGTGATGCGTTTGGACGGGTCCGAGGAACGTCTGCTGACCGCGTCCTTCCTGGATGAGGGCCCGACATGGGCACCAAACGGACGGGTCATTATGTTTGCGCGCGAAACCCAAGGGGCAGGCGGAGCGTCGTCGCTGTATTCGGTCGATATCTCTGGCCGGAACCTCAAGCCTGTGCGCACCCAAGAGGGCGGCTCCGATCCGTCTTGGTCGCCGCTTCAAAAGTAAAAATGAGCCATAGTGCCTTGGCGTTTCCCAATGCCAAGGCGCTGTGGTACCACCGTCACAACTGACACACAAAATGCTATCGTCAAAAAGGCAAAGTCCATGAACCGCATTCTTACCGCAACTCTATTGATCGCAGCCCTGGCCGTTTCGGCCTGTACCAACCCTGACCGCTTTGGTGCGGACGGCATGAACAACGGGGCCGCGAACGGCGCGGGCCTGAACGGGGGCATCGTTCCTGGCAGCGTGAACGACCCTGCGTCCACCGCATATTTCCAACAAGCCATCGGTGACCGCGTCTTGTTCTTGATCGACCAATCTACCCTGACCCCCGAAGGACAGGCGACGCTGGACGGTCAGGCCGCTTGGTTGAACACTAACACCGACTACCAAGCCGTGATCGAAGGCCACGCGGACGAGCAGGGTACACGGGAATACAACCTTGCGCTTGGGGCACGCCGTGCCAATGCTGCGCGCGAATATTTGCTCTCTCGCGGGATCGCAGCCAGCCGTCTGCGCGTTGTAAGCTATGGTAAGGAACGTCCGATCGAGATTTGTTCGAACGAGGCCTGCTATGCCAAGAATCGTCGGGCCGTGACCGTACTTGCGGGCGGTCTGACAAGCTAAGTCGTCTACATTAGGTTAGGAATTTAATATGCGGTTTGCTTTGATTGTCGCGCTTGGGCTGGCCTTTGGGCCGGTGACAGCGCAAGCGCAGGACGCGCAGACTTTGGCGGATGTGCGTCAGGAACTGACTGTGCTGAACGTCGAGGTGCAAAAACTGCGCCGGGAACTTTCTACTAGTGGCAGCGCAAGCGTTGCGGTTACGGGTGGATCGGTGCTTGAGCGTGTCAACGCAATGGAAAGCGAACTGCAACGCCTGACCTCTAAAACAGAAGAGCTGGAAAACCAGATTAACCGGGTGGTCACAGATGGGACCAACCGGATCGGTGATCTGGAATTCCGGCTCGTCGAACTAGAAGGCGGTGACGTCGGGAACCTTGGTCAGACCTCTACCCTTGGCGGGGGCGAGATGCCTGCGACTATGGCACCGGCCACGCCCGTGCCGGCACCGGTTGATCCTTTGACCTCCAACTCTACCACAACCAACACCGCGGAACTTGCTGTCGGTGAGAAAACAGACTTTGAGCGGGCGAAGGCGGCGCTCGCTGACGGTGACTTTCGCACCGCCGCGGACCAGTTTGCGGCCTTTAATCAGACCTACCCAGGCGGGCCGCTAGGCCCCGAGGCCGATCTGCGGCGCGGCGATGCTTTGGACGGGTTAGGCGACACGCGCGAAGCTGCTCGGGCCTATCTTGCGAGCTTTAGCACCGATCCAAACGGCCCCGTCGCGGCAGAGGCGCTGTACCAGCTTGGCAGTTCCCTTGGCGCATTGGGTCAAACCCAAGAAGCCTGTGTTACGCTTGGCGAAGTCGCGTCCCGTTTCCCAACGAGCCCCTTCGTCGCCCAAGCCCAATCCGAACGCAGCGTGCTTGCCTGCCAGTGATCTTATGACTGTCGGGTTGGCGGAAAGGATCGCCGCCAGCTTTGATCCCGCGCCGCCCGCCGCCCTTGGTGTGGCGGTGTCGGGGGGCGGCGATTCAATTGCGCTTTTGCATCTGTTGCATGACTATGCTGCCCCGCGGGGCATTCCCCTTTTCGCGGCCACTGTCGACCACGGCCTGCGCCCCGAAGCCGCCGCAGAGGCCGCGATGGTTGCCGATCAATGCGACGCGCTTGGCGTTTCCCATGAAACACTGCGGTGGTCAGATTGGGACGGCAGCGGAAATCTCCAGAACGAAGCCCGCAAAGCTCGGTACCAGCTGCTGGCTGATTGGGCGCGTGGGCATGGTATCGGTGCCGTTTGCATCGGCCACACGGCTGACGATCAGGCCGAGACATTCGTGATGCGTTTGGGCCGACGTGCAGGGGTCGACGGGTTGTCGGGGATGCCTGCCGTCTTTGACCGCCACGGCATGCGCTGGCACAGGCCCCTTTTGGACGCACGGCGGGATGATTTGCGCGATTTTCTCAGGCAGCGCGGGATCGCGTGGGCTGAAGACCCAAGCAATGAAGACGACAGTTACGCGCGGGTCCGCATCCGCAAGGCGCTTGCCGTATTAACTGAATTGGGCGTTGATTCTGCAGCACTTGCAGATGTCTCGGGTAACCTTGCGGATGCCCGCAGGGCGCTTGATGTGCAGATGTGCGCCGCTGCACGTGCCCTTGCCACAATAGAGTGTGGCGCGGTGGCAATCGAATGGCAGGGTTTGCGCGACCTTCCAACAGAGACCCGCCGCCGTCTGGTCACGCATGCCATCGCTTGGGTCAACGGGGCACCCTACGCCCCCCGCAGCAGCGCCTTGGCCGACGTGATGGCAGCGCTTTTGGCAGCAGGGGCGGCGACGGTACAGGGCTGCGAATTGCGCTTAAAGGGTAATAAACTTTGGATTTTCAGAGAGTTGCAGGCAGTGCGGGCGCTCAGTTGCCCTACTAATACGCTTTGGGATGGGCGCTGGCGCATGACGCCTTGCACGGGCATGTCATCCCCTCCAGACCAGACCATCATTCGGCCCTTAGGTGCAGAAGGGTTGCACCACTTTGCGCATTGGCGCGATCTGGCGGTGCCGCGAGGGGTGCTATTGTCCTCTCCGGCGGTGTGGCAGGGCGTGGAACTGGTCGCTGCCCCCCTTGTCGGTGGGTCGCAAAACTGGCAAGCAGTGCTCGAACGCGGTGAAGATGCTTTTTTCGCCGCACATATGACGCATTGAACATGTGCCGATCGTGTCTATCTTACAGACATCGGGCGCTGTGTTTGGTGCCGTCCCCCGGATGTAGGAGACTTTCCTTTGGGTAATATGCGCAATCTCGCCTTTTGGGTTGTATTGATGCTTTTGGTTTTGGCGCTGTTCAACCTGTTCAGCGGTTCGACTGGCGGGATGCAAAGCCGCGAAATCAGCTATTCTGAATTTGTGACCGCTGTAGAGGCAGGCGATGTGCGCAACGTCACGCTGGATGGCGAACAAGTTCGTTTCCGCCGTGCCGATGGCAGTGACTATGTCACGATCCGGCCCGAAGACGCCGAGGTCACCAGCCTGCTGATGTCCAAGGACATTCCGGTGCGCGCCGAACCCCAGCAACAGTCCGGTTTCCAGACATTCCTGATGTCGCTGCTGCCGATCCTTCTGCTGATTGGTGTGTGGATCTATTTCATGAACCGCATGCAGGGCGGCGGCAAAGGTGGGGCGATGGGCTTTGGCAAGTCCAAGGCTAAGATGCTGACCGAAAAGCATGGCCGCGTGACCTTTGACGACGTTGCGGGCATCGACGAAGCCAAAGAAGAGCTGGAAGAGATCGTGGAATTCCTGCGCAACCCGCAAAAGTTCAGCCGTTTGGGCGGCAAGATCCCCAAAGGTGCCTTGCTTGAGGGCCCTCCCGGTACCGGTAAAACACTGCTGGCGCGTGCGATTGCGGGTGAGGCGGGTGTGCCGTTCTTCACCATCTCTGGTTCTGATTTTGTTGAGATGTTTGTCGGTGTCGGTGCCTCCCGCGTGCGCGACATGTTCGAACAGGCCAAGAAAAACGCACCGTGTATCGTTTTCATCGACGAAATTGATGCCGTGGGCCGGTCCCGTGGCGCGGGCTACGGTGGTGGCAACGACGAGCGCGAACAGACATTGAACCAGCTGCTGGTTGAAATGGACGGCTTTGAGGCGAACGAAGGCGTGATCATCATCGCCGCGACCAACCGCAAAGACGTGCTGGACCCTGCCTTGCTGCGTCCTGGCCGCTTTGACCGTCAGGTTACCGTGGGCAACCCCGACATCAAGGGTCGCGAAAAGATTCTTGGGGTGCACGCTCGCAAAACCCCGCTTGGGCCTGATGTGGACCTGCGCATTATCGCACGCGGCACGCCCGGCTTCTCTGGTGCCGATCTGGCGAACCTTGTGAACGAGGCCGCCCTGACCGCGGCACGCGTGGGCCGTCGCTTTGTTGCGATGATGGATTTCGAATCCGCCAAAGACAAGATCATGATGGGGGCGGAACGCCGCTCTATGGTCCTGACGCAGGACCAGAAGGAAAAGACCGCCTACCACGAAGCCGGTCACGCCATCGTCGGGATCAAGCTGCCGAAGTGTGATCCGGTCTATAAGGCCACGATCATTCCGCGTGGCGGTGCTTTGGGCATGGTGATGAGCCTTCCCGAAATGGACAAGCTGCAGATGTTCAAGGACGAAGCCGAACAAAAGATCGCCATGACCATGGCGGGCAAAGCGGCAGAAATCTTCAAGTACGGCGCTGAGACTGTCTCCTCTGGCCCGATGGGCGATATCATGCAGGCCAGCCAACTGGCACGCGGCATGGTGATGCGCATGGGTATGTCGGACAAGGTCGGGAACATCGATTATTCCGAAGCAGCAGCCGGTTATCAGGCCAATGGCGGCGCAGGCGGGTTCAGCGTTTCTGCGGCCACCAAGGAACTGATCGAATCCGAAGTGAAGCGCATCATCGACGAAGGTTACGACCGTGCCTTTAAAATGATCACTGACCATGAGGAAGAATTCGAACGTCTGGCACAAGGCTTGCTGGAATACGAAACCCTTACCGGCGAAGAGATCAAACGCGTCATGGAAGGCAAACCGCCGCAAGACCCCGACGGCGACGACACCAGCGGCATGGACAAACCAAGCCTGACCGCGATCCCCAAGGCCAAAGGCAAAAAGACGCCTCCGCCAAGCGGGATGGAGCCTGAGCCAAGCGTCTGACGCCTAGGCGTTGATCGCGAGAATACGAAAGAAAAGGCCCTGCACCCGCGGGGCCTTTTCTTTTGTCGCGGCTTTGCGCAGGTTACGGACAACGCAGTGCGAAAGGATGCCGGTCATGCCGACGATGAAAGAAACCGATTTTACCGCAACGATCACGTGGCTTGGCATGGTGCCAAAACTCACCAAGGGCATTCGCGCTGAACCCGTCGGCGAGGCCTTTGCCAGCTATGCCGGTTTCGAGGATGACGTGCACGCAGGGCTGACCCGCGCGTCCTGCGTGCGGGTCACGAACCTCTACCCCAAGGGCACCGAGATCCGGAACGTGCGCCAGTTGTCTATCCTGTCTGCTGAAGAAATGGCCCTGATCGCCGCAGATATGGGGATGGAGGCACTGGACCCCGTACACCTAGGCACGTCGATGGTCATCAAGGGCATACCCGATTTCACCCATGTGCCGCCCAATGCGCGGCTGCAAGCGACCTCTGGTGCGACGATTACCGTCGATACGGAAAACCGCCCCTGCGTGTTGCCCGGTCGCGAGATCGAAAAAGACAGCCCCGGCCATGGCCCCAAGTTCAAGACTGCCGCTGCTAACCGGCGGGGCGTGACCGCCTGGATCGAACGCGAGGGGCTGCTGAGGGTCGGGGATACGTTGCGCCTGTTCATCCCTGATCAACCCGCCTGGCAGCACGGCTAAGCCCGTTTGCGGCGTATCATCGCGCCCTCAGCGGGCAAAACGGCAGCCCGTCCGACTGTCTCGCCGCATCAAGAGCCGGATATGTCGGAATTGCGCCCTCTGCCCATGGCCCCACAGGCATATTGAGGCAATAACAAACACAGAATGCCGACGGCGCATCAGGGAGCATATATGACATTTAAATCCGACATCCAAATCGCACGCGAAGCCAGCAAACGCCCCATCCAAGAGATCGGACAAAAGCTGGGGATCAGCAGCGATGATCTGCTGCCCTACGGCCACGACAAGGCAAAGGTATCGCAGAAGTTTATCAACTCGGTGCAGGAACGGCCAGATGGCAAGCTGATCTTGGTGACAGCGATTAACCCCACCCCCGCGGGCGAGGGCAAGACGACCACGACTGTTGGTCTGGGTGACGGGCTGAACCGCATCGGCAAGAATGCTGCTGTCTGCATCCGCGAGGCATCGCTTGGGCCGAACTTTGGCATGAAGGGCGGTGCTGCGGGGGGCGGGTATGCGCAAATCGTTCCGATGGAAGAAATGAACCTGCACTTTACGGGCGACTTCCACGCGATCACTTCGGCGCACAATCTGCTGAGCGCGATGATCGACAACCACATCTACTGGGGCAACGCGCTTGAGATCGATCTGCGTCGTGTCGTCTGGCGGCGCGTCGTCGACATGAATGACCGCGCCCTGCGTCAGATCACGGCATCGCTGGGCGGTGTCTCTAACGGGTTCCCACGCGAAACGGGTTCGACATCACCGTGGCGTCCGAAGTCATGGCGATCCTGTGCCTCGCGCGCAACCTGACCGACCTGCAGGAGCGATTGGGTGCGATGATCGTCGCCTACCGCCGCGACCGCACCCCGGTCTATGCGCGCGACATCAAAGCCGATGGTGCCATGACCGTGCTGCTGAAAGACGCGATGCAGCCGAACCTCGTGCAGACGCTTGAGAAAGAG
>LAZR01000031.1_pt1 | contig 236272 bp, 225 predicted proteins | sample 329461 | NCBI WGS metagenome assembly LAZR01 (sample SAMN03002196, study PRJNA259156) | marine sediment metagenome | biome: sea floor; feature: Hydrothermal impacted sediments; material: marine sediment; isolation source: Loki non-amplified sample from Loki's castle hydrothermal vent sediment ...
GGTGACACGGTAACCCTGCGGTTCAACTGGCACACGCTCAACCACCGCTACAAGAAGACCGACAGCTTTTTCGGCACATGCTTCTACACCCTGGACGTGTCGGGCGAGACCCCGCTGATCACAAGAAAAGTCGTGCAGTTGAATAACGACTATATCCATCAAGTCATCGACGTGTATCACGTCTGATTAGCTCTAATAAGACAGGGATGTCACTTACTGCGTTAACAGCGTAGCCAAAAATAACTCAACAACAACTAAACCCTGGTAACTAAATAATGAAAACATTTAAAAAGACCTCCCTAGCAGCTTTGATGAGCGCTACTACTCTGATGTCAGCAAGCGTAATGGCTAATGATGGACCAGTGAAGCTTGGCCTGATGCTGCCTTATTCCGGTACCTATACTGCGCTCGGTGAAGCCATTACTAACGGCCTGAAACTTGCCATTGAACAAGAGGGAGGCCAGTTGGGTGGTCGTGAAGTGGAGTACGTTCAACTTGATTCAGAGGCTGACCCTTCTAAAGCACCACAAAATATGAGTCGTCTGGTTAATAGGGACGAGGTTGACTTCGTTATCGGCCCCGTACACTCCGGCGTTGCCATGGGTATGTTGCGAGTCGCTCAGCAGACCGGTGCGATTATGATTATTCCCAATGCTGGGCTAGGTGCCGCGACGAATGAACTGTGTATGCCAAACGTTTTCCGCACATCTTTCAGCATGTGGCAGGACAGTTATCCAATGGGCAAGGTGGCCTACGATCAAGGGCATCGTGAAATTGTCACTATTACCTGGGATTACGCCGGTGGCAAAGAAGATCTCGCGGGTTTTGAAGAAGCATTTACCGCTGAAGGCGGCGAGATCGTCGAACAAATTTTAGTACCCTTCCCCAGCACTGAATTTCAGAGTTATCTAACGCAAATAGCCAGCTTGGCACCAGACGCTGTGTACACCTTCTTTGCTGGCGGTGGCGGAGTAGGTTTTGTGAGGGATTATGCAGCGGCAGGCTTAAAGGAGAGCATACCGCTGTTAGGCTCCGGCTTTCTTACCGAAGGTAACCTAGCTGCTTTAGGGGATGCGGGTGAAGGCGTGATGACAACACTGCACTATGCCGAGACGTTAGAAAATGAGCAGAACCAAGCCTTCGTTGCCGCCTACGAAAGTGCTTACGGTGAAATGCCCGATACCTATGCGGTACAAGGCTACGATACGGGCATGATGCTAGTTCAAGCGCTCTCTGTACTGGGAGGTGACACCTCTGATCAAGAGCGGCTGATAGATGTATTAGCCAATGTTCAATTGGCAAGTCCACGCGGGCCTTTAAGCTTCTCAGACTCCCACCATCCCATTCAAAATATTTACCTTCGCGAGATCCGCGATGGTAAGCACGAAGTTGTCAGCATCGCTGCCGAGAATCTAGAAGTACCCGATGAAGCCTGTCAGATGTAGCAACGTCTTTAGGCATCCTGGGGCGGGCATGACCCGCCCCTTACTATGATTCTCGGAGGGATCGTATGGATCTCGCATTTTTCAGCGTACAGCTACTTAACGGTCTGCAGTACGGTCTGCTGCTTTTTTTGATTGCCAGCGGTCTGACGTTGATTTTCGGCATTATGGGAATCATCAATCTGGCCCACGGCGCCATGTATATGATTGGTGCCTATTTGGTTTATGACCTGACTATGAGACTGGGCAATTTTTGGTTGGCCATTGTTGTGGCTATTCCCATTGCTATTGCACTGGGCCTTATTATCGAACGGCTGTTTCTCGATACGCTTTACAAACGTGACCACCTTTATCAGGTGCTGCTTACCTTTGGCATGATTTTAGTGCTCAACGAAGTACAGCGCATTATTTGGGGAGGCAATGTGCACAGCGTGCCGGTACCTGCACCGTTTGATTCCAGTATCCAACTGACGGCCAACCTGCGCTATTCGGTCTACCGCCTATTTGTGATGGGGGTCTGCTTAGCATTGGCTGGTGTTATTTATTGGATTATTCGTCATACGCGCCTGGGCATCATTATTCGCGCTGGGGCGGTCAATCGCGACATGGTGGAAGGTTTAGGCATCAATGTACGCACGCTCTTTACCCTCATTTTCAGCGCTGGTGTTGCTCTGACTGCCTTCGCTGGCATGATCGCCGCGCCGCTCACCTCCATCACCCCCGGTATGGGCGATAGCATTCTTATCACCTGTTTCGTGGTCGTGGTTATTGGCGGTATCGGTTCTATTAAAGGAGCGTTTTGGGGCGCCATTATTATTGGCATGGCGACTACGTTTGGTTCCGTGCTGATCCCGAGTCTCGCCAGTATGGTGATCTACCTGATTATGGCGGCCGTGCTGCTAGTTAAACCACGCGGCTTGTTCGCGTGAGGAGAATAAGAAATGTTGCATAGATATCCCAAGCGCGTTGCGATCATCATGCTGGTATTGACGGCTTTGGTGGCAACATTTCCTCTTTGGGGGGAAGCCGCATTTGGTAATCAAGCCAACTTTATGTTGGAGAAACTGACTTTCATGCTGATCCTTGCGCTGTTTGCGATGAGCTTGGATCTATTGGTGGGGGTTTTAGGCTTAGTGAGTCTGGGGCATGCGCTATTTTTCGGCCTGGGTGCTTATACATTGGCATTAGCCAGTCCTGATTTTAGTCCGGCATCAATGTGGTGGATGCTGCCATTGGTAATGGGGATTTCTGCTTGTGTCGGGTTGTTAATCGGCGTGTTAGTCATCCGCACGAAAGGCATCTTCTTTATTATGACCACCCTGGCGTTTGGTCAGATGCTTTACTACTTCGTTAGCACTTCTCGGTTTGCGGGGGGAACAGATGGGGTTTTCATTATGTTCCGTCCCAGCTTGGCGATAGGAGAAAGCACGCTACTAGATCTTGATAACCCTTATAGCTTCTTTTACTTCTGTTTAGGCATGCTGTTGATCGGTTATCTATTCCTACGCTGGCTAACACGCTCCTATTTCGGGCAAGTGCTCGATGGTATTCATGACAACGAGCATCGTATGCAGGCCCTAGGCTATACCACCGGCGGCTACAAACTGGTTGCTTTTGTTATATCAGGGGTGATGGCAGCTATTGCTGGCATGTTAGCCGCCATGCAGTACGGTTTTGCTAATCCAGCGCAGCTAGGTTGGCACACCTCTGGCGAGGTGTTAATGATGCTGATTTTTGGTGGCATGGGCACCATTTTTGGTCCTATTTTAGGCGCTTTCGCCTACGAAATTCTACTCTTTACCTACGAGCATATGACCACTCACTGGCCGATCCTGATGGGGCTGACCATCATTGCCGCCGTATTGGTATTACCCCGTGGCATTGCAGGTTTAATTATTGCACCGCCCTGGCATCGCAAGCGCCACACCACTACTGAAACCGCCGAAGGCCCCAAAGGGTCTCCCTCCGCTCAACCCGCCACTAACAGTAAGGAGGGTTGAGCAATGAGCGATGAAATCATATTAGCCACCCATGGTTTGACCCGTCGCTTTGGAGGCTTAGTGGCAGTCAACGACGTTAATTTTGATGTTAAGTCCAATGAGATTCACGCTATTTTGGGTCCTAATGGCGCGGGTAAAAGCACTCTCATCAATTTGCTTTCCGGTGAGATTCCTCCCTCTGAAGGCCAGGTGCTTTATCGCAGCCAGCCGATTCAAGGTAAAAATTCGCGCCAGATCGCGCGCATGGGGATTGGGCGCAGCCACCAGAAGACCAACATATTCCCTCGTCTTAATTGCCTTCAGAACTGCGAGTTGGCTGCGCGTATTCATATGGGGGGAGTATTTGGCAGTTGGCGTTCTCGGCAAAAAGCCTTTGCAGTGAGCGAGCGTGCTCAAGAGGTGCTAGATACCTGCCAATTAACTCATCGCGCTTATACAACCGCATCAGACATGAGCTATGGCGAGCAGCGCCAACTCCAGATCGCGATGGTGCTGGCGACAGCACCGTCGCTAATGCTGCTCGATGAGCCGATGGCCGGTATGGGGCGAGAAGAAACAGCGCAGGTAACTGAACTGCTCGCAAGCCTAACAGACCGTTATACGTTGGTACTGATTGAGCACGATATGGATTCAGTGTTTCGCTTGGCGGATCGCATCACAGTGATGGTTGATGGCTGTGTTTTGGAGAGCGGCCCGACTGAACAGATACGCACCAGCGAACAGGTGCGCGATGTCTACCTGGGGCGTCATGATAAAGGAGCAACCGCATGAGTGCAGAAAACACAACGACTCCCTTGATTGACGCGCGGGGGCTGCATACTTACTACGGTGAGAGCCATATTTTGCATGGGGTGAATTTAACTCTCATGCCCGGCGAAACGTTGAGTCTTCTGGGGCGTAACGGAATGGGCAAGACTACTACGTTAAAGTCGATTCTGGGCTTTGTACCGCCGCGGCGTGGCGAGGTTTTTATTAAGGGCGTCTCAGCAACCAAACGGCGTCCCTGGCAGCTGATTCGTCAAGGTATTGGCTACGTGCCGGAAGGGCGCGGTATTTTCCCAGGTATCAGCGTGCGAGAGCACCTCATTATGGCCGCGCGTCCCAACGAGCGCGGGGAAACCCCTTGGACACTCGAACGTGTTTTGGATACGTTCCCCCGGTTGGGCCAGCGTATTAACCACGATGGCTCCTTACTCTCGGGCGGTGAGCAGCAGATGCTCTCGATTGGCCGCGCGCTGACAACCAATCCTGATCTGATGATCCTTGATGAAGCGACCGAAGGTCTTGCGCCGCTGATCCGCGATGAAATTTGGAAGATCATCCGTGAAATTAAAGCAACCGGTATTTCCACTATTATCGTCGATAAAAATATCGATCACCTACTCGATATAGCCGAGCAGCACCTGCTACTGGTCAAAGGCGAAGTGGTCTATAGCGGTGATTCGCAGGGATTAAAAGAAAACCCTAAGATCCTTGAAACTTATCTCGGTGTTGCCTAATACGATGCCGACGAGGCTGCCTTGTCGGCGTTGTTAGCTATTAACGGCTAAATCCAGCGACATTAGGAAATTTGTTACATGCAATTTCATAAGGACTTGTCGATTCCAGCGATCACCGCTGGCTTTGTAGCGGTGTTGATCTCTTACTCTGGTCCGCTCGCTATCTTTTTCCAGGCGGCTCAAAGCGCCGAAATATCAAGCGCCATGATGACGTCTTGGGTCTGGGCCATCTCTATCGGTGCCGCCATATCAGGTATTTTCCTTAGCCTGTGGCTGAAGGTGCCGGTGGTAACCGCATGGTCAGCGCCTGGCACAGCACTATTAGTGACTCTGTTTCCGGGATTATCACTCAATGAAGCGGTAGGTGCTTATCTGACGGCAGCGGTGATTATTTTCGTCATCGGTGTTACGGGCTCCTTTGACCGTATTATTCAGATGATTCCACCGGGCATTGCCAGCGCAATGATGGCGGGCATTCTTTTCCAGTTCGGTATAGGAATCTTCGTTTCATTGGAGAGTGTGCCAGCGCTGGCGATTGGGATGATCATCGCATACCTACTATTTAAGCGACTAACCCCGCGCTACAGCTTGGTGTTGCTGCTGATGGTGGGAATCGTTTTGGCTGTGTTTATCGAAGGCGCAAGCCTGGAGGGCGTTTCAGTTCAACTTGCCGAACCACAGTTCATTCGCCCTGAGTGGACGTGGAACGCTACCTTGAGCCTAGCTATCCCGCTGGTACTCGTTAGCCTCACCGGGCAGTTTTTGCCGGGCATGGCGATCATGCGTAGTTCTGGATATAACACGGCAGCTAAGCCAATTGTCACCGTGGCGAGTGTAACCTCTTTTTTCACCGCCTTTTTCGGCGGTATTACCACGGTGATCGCCGCGATTACGGCGGCAATCTGCACCAGTAAGGAAGCTCACGAAGATCCTGACAAGCGCTATGTGGCTGGTGTGGCGAATGGCGTTTTCTACCTGATTGGTGGCATCTTTGCAGGCACTATTGTGGCGCTATTCACCTCGTTGCCGGGTGAGTTTGTTGCAGTTCTCGCAGGTCTAGCACTAATTGGCGCCATTACCAGTAACATAAGTGCATTTGCTGCCGAAAAGAGCCACTTGGAAGCCTCTGTGCTTACTTTCGTTGCTACAGCGTCGGGCATCAGTTTTTTAGGACTCGGCTCCGCCTTTTGGGGCGTAATCGTTGGGGCACTTGCCTACAACTTATTACACCGACGTTTTCGCTCGCTTAACCAGAAAACTCAAAAATAACAGTAACTACTGTAGTGGTAGCCGGAGTGTAACCATGGAAAAGATAGTGGTAGCAATCGACGATAGTGAAGGCTCCTTTCTTGCTCTGACATTTGGCCAAAGGTTTGCCGCGCAACTTGGAGCGGATTTAAACGCTGTTTCAGTGGTGCCGACGCAGGGTGATACAGCCGCCCGGCTTTCTACGTTGCAGGCGCGCATTGCAGTGCATCACCTGGGCGCGGTAACACTCGATGTGGTTAACCATCATAGCGCTAAAGAGTATCTCGGCGAGCTTGCCAGTGACGAGGATGTTGGCTTATGCATGATGGCGCATGGCCGTCGTCCCGTGTCCGAAATGCTGATTGGAAGCGTAACGGCGGGCGTTGTGCGCCGAGCGCTTCGTCCGGTTTACTTGTGTGGGCCACGTTATAATAGCCTTGTTCACCAGCGGGTTGAAGTATTAGCCGTGTGTGTGGATGGGTCGACTTTATCCGAGCAGATCCTGCCCTATGCAGCCGCTTTGGCTAAGCGTTTGGGTGCGCGTTTGCAACTGTTACAAGTGATGGAAGACAGCGCTATAAGAAAACCATCGGCGTTAAGTCATGCCGACGTGATGGAATCAAGCTATCTAAATGCGCTAGCGCGGCGTGTCGAGAGTGAACAAAAACTCGAGGTTGATTGGGAAGTCCTGCATGGAGACCCCGCGGACTCTATTGTCAGCTACTTAGCTGATAGCCATAACACTATGCTCGCAATGACCACTCATGGCCGCAGTGGTCTTTCGCAAGTGGTAGCAGGCAGTGTCAGTCATGAAGTGCTACACGAAGCTTGTTGCCCGGTGGCGGTTCTGCGGCCTTGAGCTACTGGCTTGCTACCATTATGGGTAGCGCCCAGAGCGACGATTCTCAACGAGGACTTCTAAAATAGCATTAGCTTCCAGCATAAGCGCGGAGGGCTTTTCTCCGCGGCGACGGCTGCAGATAACAGGAGAAGTAATAGACTTATCCGCTAATGCAACGTAGGTAATGCCGTCACGCTGCACCCGCTTTACCTGCTCTGGAACAATGGTAATGCCGATACCTGAGGCAACGAGGCTAAGCGCTGTTTGCACCTCGTTGGCTTCCTGCACAACTTCGACCTTCAATCCTTGACGGCGGAAAATTCCCAATACCATATCGGCAAGGCTAGGGCGGGGTTTGGCCGGGAAGAGAATTAACGGATAGCGCGCCAGCTCTTCACAGGTAGGAGTAGTGCCCTCTAGCGGGTGGCCGCTAGAGAGCGCTGCAATTAATGGCTCATCAAAGAGGATCTCTTGCTCAACGTCAGGGTCATCGATGCGTAAACGCCCGAACCCCATATCGATGCGGCCTGCTTTGAGTGCCTGGATTTGTTGTACCGTTGTAAGTTCGGCCAGAGAGAGCTCAACATTGTCCATTCGGCGTAGATCACGCACCAGCATGGGAAGTTGCCCGTAAAACACTGAGGGTACAAATCCAATACCGAAGAGCGTACGCTTGCTGCGCGCCATGTGGCGGGTAGCTTCAATCGTTACTTCTACTTTTTCTAGTATCTGTAGAGCGTGCTGTTGAAAAAACACACCTGAAGGCGTTAGGCGCAAGCCTCTAGAACTTCTCTCAAATAGCTCTGCACCAACTTCTTGTTCTAATTGCTTAATTTGGCGCGAAAGAGGGGGCTGCGACATGTGTAAACGTTCGGCAGCGCAGGTGAAATTAAGCTCTTCGGCAACAATACAGAAGTACCTCAGGTGGCGTAGTTCCATGATACCTCCAAGGTATGAGTGGCTACTTAAATAATATTTGTTTTGTGTTTCTGATAATTTCAAGCTGGCTAGTATTCTCATGCATCACATTTTTTAACTAACCCAATGAGGCGATACAAAGCTATCAGGGTTTATGCGTGAGAAAGTGAAATATCGTCTAAGACTTTAGTAATAAAAGACATAATAAATAGAGGTGAACTCGCCATGTATACCCGTATTCTCGTGCCTATTGATGGTTCTGAGCACGCTAAGCAAGCGCTGTCAGTAGCTTGTAAATTATTAGATGAAAATGCCACGCTTTATTTACTGCACGTACCAGAAGCGCTGTCCTATACCACCACACTGGTATGGGGAATTGGTGCTGTTAATGCCGAAGCAACACTCGCTGAACGGGAGAAAGCGGGCGAGCAGTTGCTACAGCAAGCTGCTAAGTCGGCACGCGAGCAAGGTGCCAAGCAAATCGAAGAGCTACTTACCCAGGGCGATCCGGTGCGGGTAATTTTAGACTCTGCTAATGCATTTGATATCGATACGATTGTGTTGGGAAGCCGTGGATTAAGCAATTTAGGCAGTGTTGTCATTGGTAGTGTCTCGCACAAAGTGAGTCACTCTGCTAAATGTGGTGTGATTACTGTGAGGCAGTAAGCGTTGATATCAGCGTGTGTCACAATTCCGCCGTGTACAGGTTCTACGTTAAGAAATTAACTTGCCGCCTAACTCACCGTCACCCATGCTCTTAATTGAATGAAGTAGTGCTGGGTGTTGGCTAAACGAAACATTAGGACGTTTGAGATGGCAAAATTCTTCCAGGAATTCCGTGAGTTCGCGGTAAAAGGCAATGTCGTCGATATGGCGGTGGGTATCATTATTGGCGGGGCGTTTACGCTGATTGTGCAGAGCTTAGTGGCGGATGTCATGAACCCGCTGATTGGCTTGTTAGTGGGGGGCGTCGACTTTTCAAATCTGTTTGTGGTGCTGCGCGAGGGGGCGGCGGCTGGCCCTTATGCGACGCTCGCGGATGCGCAGGCAGCAGGGGCGGTAACGCTAAACCTAGGGCTATTTATCAATGCGGTGGTTAGTTTTACGATTGTCGCGTTTGTGGTCTTTCTGTTAGTGCGTACTATCAACCGTTTGAAGCGTGAAGAGGCAGTAGCGCCAGCAAGTCCTACGGAGCAGCCTTGCCCTTACTGTTTAATGGTGGTGCCGATTAAAGCCACGCGCTGCGGCCACTGTACGGCGACGTTGTCTCAGCCTGAGGTGGCAGAAACATTGGTTGAACCCACTGTTTCACCCGGTATGCCTCCAGCTAAACGGTAACCTACTAAAAAGGGCGCCTCCTTGAAGAGGCACCCTTTTACGTTATACCAGCAGCATTTGTGATTACGCGCGTTTCTTAATGGTTTTGCTGTCTGGTTTTTTAACTTCTGGCTTTTTGCTGTCGTTGGCATCGCTTGGCTGAGGCAGCGAGGGTAGCGATTTGGCCAACATTTCAACGCTATGGCGATAGTAGAGCTGACTTTTGTTATGCTCGCCAAGGCTTGCATAGAGACGGGCAAGCTCAGCGCATACTTCGCCATTGGGGCGCTGGCGCTGGCTGGCTTCAAAGTACTCCAACGCTTTTTCCCACTTGCCGGTGCGCAGTGAAAGCCGACCACAGGCGAGCAGCAGCTCTGGATCGTTGGGGCGCTCTTGTAGCCACTTTTCAGCTTTAACGAGCTGGCGAGCCGCATCGACATTCAGCAGGCCATAGCGTTTTACCAGGCGTGCATCCCAGTGGTGATCTAGCGAATGGTTAAGCAAACGCTCAGCAATCGGCTCTTCATTGGCGTGAATTAACGCCTCTGTGTAGAGCACAATCAGTTCAGTATTGCCGCGCAGGTAGTCCGGCATATCGGCCCAAAGGCCACGTACCCGTTCAATATCGCTGGGGTTTTGACCTTCAAAAATAATCAGCTCGCGGTAGGCTTTAAACTCTAACTGCTCACGCTCCTGCTGAGTGATCAGCTTTTGTGCAGCCAAACGCGGAATCAAACGACGTAGACCTTCCCAGTCGTTGACACTCAAATGTACCTGCTTGAGTAGTTTCAATACCTGCGGATGGTTAGTTAGCTTCTTATCCAGGCGATTAAGGATCGCCAGCGCTTCCTCTGGCTGCTGACGCTCAATCATCATTTGCGCCTGCATTAGCCCTACCGCAGTATCGGCACCTTCAGTGGTTAACTGCGCCTGGTTGAGGTGTTCCTGAGACTTCGTGTAATTGCCTTGATAATGGGCTGCTAACGCTGCAGAGAGGTAGTTAACCAGTGGCGTGCTGGAGTCATCGGCGGCATTAACCAAGGTCTTTTCGGCTTTTTTCCAGCGGCCTTCAGTCAGTGCTACTAAGCCACGGACGGTGCGCTGCATGGCGCGACGATTACGGGCACGGCTGTTCCAGCTGCGAAAGCGCCCCATCGGGCGAATGATGCCGCTAAGGAGACGTAACACAAAATGCAGCACAATAAACGCCGCGAACAGCAGTACCAGCCCAAACCAAAACGAGGTTTGCATGGAAGTGTCGCCAACACGGATAAGCCAGTAGCCCGGCACCGACATCATCAGGTGCCCGAATAGGGCACCGACGGCAAGGCCAGCGACAATCAGGAGAATAAGCTTTCTCATGAGTCACCTCCGCTCTGGTCACGCGACGCATAGCGGTTCTCGATAAAGCGTGCTAATTCTTGCTGTGAAGCACTGATATCCGGAAGTTCTGGTTTTACCTGGGCTTGTTGAAGCTCTTGAAGGCGCGAGATAACGCTCTGCGCTTCTTCACGTGAGGTGTCGTAATAGCCGTTCAGCAGTTCCAGCGCCTTGTCGATGCTGGTCTCATAAAGCTCCTGCTCTTCGTTGAGCAGCGCCAACTGAGATTGCTCTAATACTAGGCGCAGGCTTTGACGTAGATAAGACTCTTGCTCTGGCGTCACCAGTGCTTCCAGCGCTTCATCGTGATGGCGAATCACCACCAAGTCTTTGAGCTCCTGTCCGAAGCGAGCCAACTGGCGTTGGAAAGTACCGGTAGGCGGCTGCTCGATACCGGAAGTTACCGCACGCTCTTCTATTTCTTGGGAGAGGCGCAAGCCAGAAATGCGCTCTTGCTGGGCATTCAACGCTAGGTAGAGGCCAGTGCGATCAACCCGGGGCACGGCGTCAAGTGCTGCCAGTTCACTGGCAATTTCACCGCGAACGGTGGTTAGCGCGGGGTTGTCAGCATCCACCAGACGAGCATCGGCGGTGCGCAGCAGGGCCGCGGAGCCTTCAACATCGCCTTCTAGCTGCAGGCGTTGGTTGGCCAAGCGCAGCAGATAAGCGGCTTCAGCATGCAGCCAATCACGATCGTCGGTTTCCTGCTCTTGAGAAAGCTGGTCAAGCACCTGGCCTAAGGTGTCATCAACGTCGCTACGGTAACTGGCAAACTCATCGCGAAGCTCATCCAGATTACTTTGTAAGGCCTCATCGCGTTCAGCTTCACCGCTGTCGAAGCGTGCTTCAAGGTCGCTGACTGCCTGTTGGGTAGCGCTACCTTCAGCCTGTTGCGCCAACTCGTTGATACGCTGTTGCTGGCTCTCTAAACGTTGCCAGCCTTGCCAAGCGATAAACGTTAGTGCAACCGCCAGGATAATCACCAAGACAATGGCCAAGCCGCTACCTTTACCGCCGCCATTGCCTTGGTGGCTTGTCGTGGCGAGAGGCGGCGTACCTTTTGAACCCCCATCAGACGCAGGCGGTGGTGCGCCTGGCTTTGATGTGCCAGGCGTAGATGCGCTGGACGATGATTTATTGGGCGCTGATGTACTGTGCGTTGATGCAGCAGGCGCAGGCTTAGCGGTAGAGGGAGTCGTACTGGTCAAAGGCGTCGCCGTATCGCTGGTGGAATCTTTTAAGGTGTTTGGCGCGCTGGCGCTTGTTGCCGGCGTTGTGGTGCTTTTATCGGTGCTGGCGGAGCTAGCGTTGGTTGAGCTGGTGCTAGTAGCATTTTTGCCACGTCGCCGCGAACGGCTGTTTTTCGCGCCGTTTTGCGGAGGCGTCGTGGAACTTGGCGTTTTAGCGGCATCACCCCATGCTTTTTCTGAACCAGGTGGTGTGCTGGTGGACGCGGCAGTGTCAGTCGTTATTCCACTCTCTTGAGAGGCATCGACGGACGTCTTTTGCACATCGTCCTGATCGTTTGGTTGTTTGCTCATCTGTCGCTAGCCCTTGTTAAGTTCCTTGATCAACATCGGCACCCGTTGGGTGGCTGTTCCAAGCCAGCGCGGCTTTTAGCGCTGCCGGCGTTGCTCCCGACGCTACCCTGAGGTTACAAAATCCCAGTGTACCGGCCAGTGTAGCTAAACGGCGACTGGAAACGATTAGCGGTTGGTTCAACGCTACTTGGTCGCACCATTTTGCCAGATGTTCTAGTAGTTCGCCGCTGGTGACGATTAACGCCCGGTAATTACCCGCCGCAAGACGTGCCTGTAGGGCGGGTGTGGGTGGCTGCAAGATGCGCCGATAGGTGGCTAATCGCGTTACGCTTGCGCCACGCTCAGTCAAGCTGTCCGTCAATAATGTACGACCACCTTCACCCGCTACCAGTAGAATACGCTGGTGGTCACACTTTCGTAGCGAAGCTAGTGCTAATAATGCTTCACTAGTGTCTTCGCCTGCCTGTGGAGGGGGGATATGAACGCGTACCCCCAACTGCTCAAACAGTATACGAGCCGTCGCACTGCCGACGCTGTAATAATCAATCCCCATGGGTAGCTGCGGCCAGTAGCGATCTACTGCTTCGCACAAACAGAGTGCCGCGAAGGGGCTGACAACCACTATCTTATGGTACTGATCAATATCCAGCCAGATTTGGCGCATGGCAGGGTCTTCTGGCAATGGCTCAAGCTGCATGATGGCCAGTTGCTCGACCTCAGCACCTTGTTCACGCAAGGCATCCGCCAGCGCTTCACCGCGCTCACCAGGTCGACAGATCAGCACCGGAAGGCTCATGGCTCGTTGCTCATAGCTCGTTGCCGTAAACCTCTGCCAATATATCCCCTGCGCCTTGATCAAGCAGGTCTTCAGCAACGCGAATACCTAACGCCTCGGGTTCGTGCATTGAGCCGCTACCTTCGGCGCGAATAACTTCGGTGCCTTCAGGGTTGCCGACCAAGCCGCGCAACCAAATGGTTTCATTAACGGTATCCAGAATGGCGTGGCCCGCAATGGGCACTTGGCAACCACCCTCCAGGCGCGTATTCATCGCCCGTTCGGCGCGCACGCGCGTTGCAGTATCAGCATCATCCAACGGGGCTAATAGCGCAATCAGCTCGGGGTCGTGAAGGCGGCACTCAATGCCCAATGCGCCTTGGCCACAGGCGGGCAAGCACACTTCTGGCGGTAACGCCTGGGCAATCCGCTCATCTAGACCTAGGCGCTTTAAGCCCGAGGTAGCGAGAATAATGGCGTCAAACTCGCCAGCATCTAATTTGGCGAGTCGTGTTTGCACGTTGCCGCGCAGATTAAGAATTTGCAGATCTGGCCGGGCTTCGCGCATTTGTAGGCCACGGCGAAGGCTGGCTGTGCCAATGCGCGCCCCTTCGGGTAGCTCATCAATGTTAGAGTAGTGATTCGATACAAACGCATCGGTGGGATCGGCGCCCACTAAGATGACTGACAAGCCCAGCCCTTCCGGAAAGTGCATCGGCACATCCTTCATGGAATGCACCGCGATATCGGCGCGGCCATCCAGCATGGCATCTTCCAGTTCTTTAACGAATAATCCTTTACCGCCAATTTTTGAAAGTGGCGTGTCGAGAATTTTATCGCCCTTGGTCGATAAAGGCACGAGCTCAACGTCGAGCCCGCTGTGTGCCGCCATTAAACGGTCGCGAACGTACTCAGCCTGCCACATGGCCAATTGGCTTTTACGTGTGGCGATGCGCAGTTTTGTGATAGATAGCACGTACTTCTCCCTATACCGCAGACACGGCGAGTCAAGCTATGATAGTTATCATCATAAAGCACCGAGCGCCACAGTAAAAATGAAGGGGCTAATTATAGTCTCCGCAGCGTGTGTTCCTCATCCCTAGGAAGCCTTATGCCCTCAGTGTTACCTCACGGCCAGTTGGATCAGTTTTTCCTGCTTTCGCAGGATCTGTTCTGTTGTCTTGATTTTGAGGGCAAGCTGCTCCAGGTCAATCCTGCCTTTGAGGCACTACTGGGCTATTCGGCGGATGCGTTGGTCGGTCGCCGTTGTGGCGTTGTCGTAGACCCACAGGATCACCCGGTGATTGAGGTAGCGCTGGCGCGTATGCAGAAAGGGGACGTCATTGCTGCTTTTGAAGTGCGCGCACTGTCGGCATCAGGTGAAACCCACTGGATTGAAATTACCCCAAGTACTGGTGGCGACATTATTTATATTATTGCGCGGGTAATTACGGAGCATAAACAGGCAGAAGCGCAGTTGCTGCGTAACCAGCGGTTGTTTCAAATTGCTGGCGAGACGGCGCTCATTGGCGGCTGGTATGTCGATATGGCGGACGGGGTGCCTATTTGGTCGGATGAGCTTAGCCATATTCATGGAATGCCCTCAGGGTTTCAGCCGACGATGGCAGAGGCTTTCAATTTTTATGCCCCCGGTTCTCAGGAGCGCCTTTTAGAGGCGTTTAATGCCTGCTGTGAGCGCGGCGTTAGCTTTGATGATGAATTTGAAGTAATTACTCAGCAGGGCAAGCACCTTTGGGTACGGGCTATTGGTAAAGCAGTACGCGATGCAGAAGGCACTATTATCCAGGTGCAGGGGGCGTCGCAAGATATCACCGAGCAGAAACAGCTGCGGGAAAATTTAACTCAGCTTGCGCAACGACTCACCACAACGCTTGACAGTATCACTGATGGTTTCTTTACCCTAGATACTCGCTGGCACTTTACCTACGTTAATCGTGAGGCGGAGCGTATTTTACAGCGCCGCGAAGGCGAGCTTCTGGGCCAACATATCTGGCAGAGCTTTCCTGATGCAGAAGGCAGCCGTTTTGATGATGAGTATCAACGCGCTGCCAGACAACAAAAGGCGGTACATTTTGAAGCCTACAATCCGCGGCTGGGATTATGGCTTGAGGCGCACGTATACCCTTCCGCTGAAGGTCTTACGGTCTATTTTCGCGATATCACCGAGCGCAAAGCGAGTGAGCACCAGCTGAAACTGCTGGAGCGTAGCGTTGAATCAAGTACCAACGGCGTCATCATTGTTGACGCCCAAAGCAGCGATCTTCCGATGGTCTATGTGAATACCGCTTTCGAGCGGATTACCGGCTATTCACGTGACGAAGCGTTGGGGCGCAATTGCCGTTTCCTACAAGGCGAAGATACTGACCCCGCCGCGATTAAGTTGCTGCGTGAAGGGGTTGCCGAACAGCGTGAAGTGCACGTGGTGATGCGTAACTATCGGCGTAATGGGGCAGTGTTCTGGAATGATCTGTACATTTCACCTGTCCGCGATGAGATGGGCTTGGTTACCCACTATTTAGGGGTTCAGAATGATGTTTCTGAACAGCGCGAATACCAGACGCAGCTTACCTATAACGCTAATCATGACGCGCTAACGGGGCTACCCAATCGCGTCATGCTTAGTCAGCTTTTGGAACAGGGATGTGTGTTGGCGCGCCGTTATCAGCGCTATATAGCCGTCCTGTTCATTGATTTAGATGACTTCAAGCCGATTAACGATACGCTCGGCCATGATGTAGGCGACTTTATTTTGATTGAGGTCGCTAAGCGCCTAGAGGACGAGCTACGCCCCTGGGATACCGTGGCGCGCTTTGGCAGCGATGAATTCGTTGTTCTACTGCCCGATTTAGCCCATGAAAGTGATGTGGTGCAAGTGGTTGAGCGTGTGCTGCAGCGCCTTTCACCGCCTTACTGGTATCGCGACAGTGAGTTACACATTACCGCCAGTATTGGCATCGCCATCAATGACGGCAGCACAGAAAACCCTCGCCAGTTGATTCAGCAGGCTGATTTGGCCATGTACAAGGCCAAACGACGTGGCCGTAACACTTACCATTGGTATACCGAAGACTTGAATCGCAAGGTTAGCCAACGGGTGAGCCTGCGCAGTGCGCTGCAGCAAGCGATCGAAAAACAGCAGTTTGAGCTCCACTACCAACCGCAAATTCATGCGCCGAGTGGTCGCGTGGTCGGCGTAGAGGCATTGATCCGCTGGCAGCATCCAGAGCGCGGCAATATCCCACCGTCTGATTTTATCAGTCTGGCAGAGGACACTGGGCAAATTATACCGATCAGTGACTGGGTGCTGTACACCGCGTGCCAGGCTGCTCAGCAGTTAAACGCCATGGAGGGTGGTCCCATCACCATGGCGGTCAACATTTCTCCTATGCAGTTTCAGCGGCCAGGCTTTATCGCCTCTATTGAGCAGGTCCTGGCTGATAGCGGCTTAGCGCCTGCTCTGTTGGAGCTGGAGCTTACTGAAGGCGTACTAATGGATAACACCGAGCAAGCTATCCAAGCGCTGCAAGATTTGCGTAGCCTAGGGGTGCATATCGCCCTGGATGACTTTGGAACAGGCTTCTCCAGCCTGAGCTACCTAAAGCGTCTGCCGATTAATAGAATCAAAATTGATCGCTCTTTTGTTCGCGATGTCATCACTGACATCAATGATGCGGCCATTATTGATGGCGTCGTTGCCATGGCGGGAAAAATGGGGTTAGAGGTGTTAGTAGAGGGCGTGGAGACGTCGGAGCAGTTCGCCTACTTAGAACAGCGTAAGTGTGACTATTTTCAGGGCTACTACTTTGCTCGCCCCATGCCCCTCAGCGCTCTCTGTGCGTTTCTGAACTTACCGCCCGCGTTTACTGCTCGCTGAGCGACGACTCTGGTACACTTTCCGCAACGACTCCCACTTTCCGTAACGACTTTTACGTTTTGTCAGCAGGATATACCTTCGATGAGCCAAGCTACGAATCAGTCTTGGGGCGGTCGCTTTAGCGAGCCCACCGATGCCTTTGTCGCACGCTTCACTGCGTCTGTTACTTTCGACCAGCGCTTAGCGCGTCAAGATATTCAGGGCTCCATTGCCCATGCCGCGATGCTGGCCCGCGTGGGCGTGCTGACCGATGACGAACGCGATGCCATTATCAACGGCCTGAACGAGATTCAGGGTGAGATTGAGCGTGGCGAATTCAACTGGTCGGTGCCGCTTGAAGATGTGCACATGAACATCGAAGCACGGCTGACCGACAAAATTGGCATTACCGGCAAAAAGCTGCATACCGGCCGTTCGCGCAACGACCAGGTAGCCACCGATATCCGCCTGTTTATGCGCGATGAGATCGACGTCATCGAAGTGGAATTGAAACGTCTGCGCGAAGGCATGATTGAGCTTGCGGATCGCGAAGCTGACACCATCATGCCCGGCTTTACCCACCTGCAAACCGCCCAGCCGGTCACCTTTGGTCACCATATTCTGGCTTGGCAAGAGATGCTGGCCCGGGATCACGAGCGCCTACTGGACTGCCGTAAGCGTGTCAACGTGATGCCGCTGGGGGCCGCCGCGCTGGCTGGGACGACCTACCCAATTGATCGCCACGTAACAGCAGAGTTACTAGGCTTTGACCGCCCGGCAGAGAACTCCCTGGATGCGGTATCAGATCGTGACTTTGCGATTGAATTTACCAGCTTCGCCAGCATTCTATTGATGCACTTGTCGCGCATGAGCGAAGAGCTGGTGTTATGGACCAGCGCCCAGTTTAACTTTATTGACCTTCCCGACCGCTTCTGCACCGGCTCATCTATTATGCCGCAGAAGAAGAACCCCGATGTGCCTGAGCTGGTACGCGGTAAAACCGGGCGTGTGTATGGCCATTTAATGGCGCTGCTGACGCTAATGAAGTCCCAGCCGCTAGCCTACAACAAAGATAACCAAGAAGATAAAGAGCCGCTGTTTGACGCCGTGGATACCGTGCGCGACTGCTTAAAAGCGTTTGCCGATATGATCCCCGCTATCGAGCCGAAAAAAGCCAGCATGTACGAAGCTGCACGGCGCGGCTTTTCTACCGCGACGGACTTGGCCGACTACTTGGTGCGCAAAGGCGTAGCCTTCCGCGATGCCCATGAGATCGTTGGTCAGTCGGTAGCTTACGGTCTTAAAACCGAAAAAGATCTCTCCGAAATGAGTCTTGAAGAGTTGAAACAGTTCTCCGACATCATTGATCAGGATGTATTTGAGGTGTTGACCTTGGAAGGGTCGGTTGCCGCCCGCAACCATATTGGTGGCACCGCGCCGAATCAGGTGCGCGCTGCAGCCCAGCGGGCACGTGATGCTTTAAACGCACTCAAGGCGGGCGCATGAAAGCACTGACAATCCTGGCCTTTACGGCGCTGCTTTTAATAACGGTTACTGGCTGCGGGCAAAAAGGGCCGCTGTATCTGCCCGAAGATGAACCTGCTACCGCCCCGTCTGGCCCCACGTCAGAATAGCCAGCCTAAGGCGCAGCAGAAGGAGAGCACCATGGATTATTTTAATTACCGCGATGGCGTGCTGTATGCCGAAGATGTGCCGCTGTCACGGATTGCCGACGAACACGGCACACCCTGTTACGTCTACTCAAAAGCGACCTTTGAGCGTCATTTTCGCGCCTATACCGAAGCGCTGGGCGGTCACCCGCACCTGATTTGTTATGCGGTGAAAGCCAACTCTAACCTGGCAGTGCTGGGCCTTTTGGCCAAGCTTGGCGCGGGGTTCGATATTGTTTCCATCGGTGAGCTTGAGCGGGTATTAAAAGCGGGCGGTGATCCGGCCAAAGTGGTTTTTTCCGGCGTTGCCAAACAGGCTCACGAAATGGCCCGCGCGCTTGAAGTGGGCATTAAGTGCTTTAACGTTGAGTCGCGCCCAGAACTTGAGCGTTTGAATCGCGTCGCGGGGGAGCTGGGTAAAATTGCACCGGTGTCGCTGCGGGTGAACCCGGACGTGGATGCGGGTACACACCCTTACATCTCAACTGGTTTGAAGGACAACAAGTTCGGTATTCCGGTCGATGAAGCGCTGGATGTTTACCAACTTGCGGCGAGCCTGCCCAACCTGCAGGTGAAAGGGCTCGATTGCCATATTGGTTCGCAGCTCACTGAGACGGCACCCTTCCTGGATGCGCTGGATCGTTTGCTAATGCTGATGGAGCGCCTGCGTGAGCGAGGCATCGAAATCGAGCACCTCGATTTGGGCGGCGGTTTAGGCGTGCCCTATCGCGATGAAAAGCCGCCCCAGCCGTTCGATTACGCTAGCCAACTGCTGGCGCGGCTATCGCGTTGGGAAGGTGGCGAAGCACTTACGCTACTGTTTGAACCCGGTCGTTCGATAGCCGCCAATGCGGGCGTTATGCTGACCCGAGTGGAATTTCTCAAGCCCGGCGAAACCAAGAATTTTGCGATTGTCGATGCGGCAATGAACGACTTAATTCGCCCAGCGCTGTATCAGGCATGGCAGGCGATTGTGCCGGTGGATACTCGCGAAGTGCGCGAAAGCGCCCTTTACGATGTGGTAGGCCCGGTCTGTGAAACCGGCGACTTCCTGGGTAAAGAGCGCGAGCTGGCGATTGCCGAAGGAGACTTGTTGGCAGTGCGTTCGGCGGGCGCCTACGGGTTTGTCATGGCGTCAAATTACAACAGCCGACCACGCGCCGCTGAGCTGATGGTTGATGGCGACAGCTGTCATGTGGTGCGGGCGCGGGAAACCGTTGCCAGCCTTTGGGCGGGAGAGGCACTGCTGCCTGAAGGGGGGCACTGATGCTATTACATTTCACCAAGATGCATGGCCTGGGCAATGACTTTGTTATGGTCGATCTGGTCACTCAGCGCGCCCGGTTGGATGAAGCGCAAATTCGTGCGTTGGCTGACCGGCGCTTTGGCATTGGTTTTGATCAGCTGTTGGTCGTTGAACCACCCCAGAATCCGGAGATGGATTTTCGCTACCGTATTTACAATTCTGACGGCAGTGAAGTAGAAAACTGCGGCAACGGTGCGCGCTGCTTTGCTCGTTTCGTGCGCGATCAGCGCTTGACCCATAAGCACGAAATTAATGTAGAAACCGCTGGCGGGCCGCTGGTGCTCACTGTTCAGCTCGATGGTATGGTGCGAGTCGACATGGGGCGACCGCGCTTTAGCCCCATGGCGCTGCCGTTTGATGCGCCTGGCGATCAGCCGCTACATGCATTAGAGGTGGGTGGTGAAACGCTACAGATTGGCGTGGTTTCCATGGGCAACCCCCACGCGGTGCTACAGGTGGACAGCGTCGACACTGCGCCGGTCGAGCGACTAGGGCCATTGGTGGAAGCGCATCCGCGCTTTCCCAAGCGTGTTAACGTAGGCTTTATGCAGATACTCTCGCCCAGTGAGATTCGCTTACGTGTCTATGAGCGTGGCAGCGGTGAAACGCTCGCCTGCGGCACGGGTGCCTGCGCGGCGGTGGCCAGCGGTATTCGCCAAGGGTTGTTAAAAAGTCCTGTGAAAGTCCACTTGCCCGGTGGAGAGCTCAGCATCGAGTGGCCTGACCCTGAAGGGTCGCTAATGATGGTGGGGCCCGCGACACGCGTCTTCGATGGCCGTGTAGCGATCAGTTAAGCAGTACTCAATTAATCCGAGGAGAACGGCGATGTCACAAGCCCCCGAACCCCGCAAAACGCTCGATCCTGATCAAGTGGCGTTCTGGCTGGCGCGTCATCCCGATTTTTTCGTCGGCCGTGAAGGATTGCTGCAGCAGTTGCAGGTGCCCCATCCTCATATTGACGGGGCGGTATCGCTGTTGGAACGCTTGGTGTTTGATCTGCGCAAGCGCGCCGAAACGGCAGAAGGTCGTCTAGAGCACTTGCTTGAGACCGCTCGCCATAATGAGTCCCAATACCGTCGGCTGCGTGAAACGCTGATTGCGCTGGTGGAAGCGCAAGACCGCGATGCGCTGGCGCAAGCCTTGGCTACCCAACTGAGCGAGCGTTTTGAAACGCCTGCTATGGCGCTGTGGTGCCCTGCCACGCTAAGCGATACGGAGCCGGCGCCGCCCCAACCGCCCCGGCATGTGCTGGATCAGCACGCCAGCGCACGCCTAGCCGCGCTGTTAGATGGCCGTACCAGCCGCTGCGTGAAACTTAGCGTCAGTGATTGGAAGTGTTTGTTGCCGCACGTTAAAGCGCCTCGCAAAGCGGGTTCATGCGCCATTTCACGCCTCTCGGCGGGAGATCCATTGGGTTATCTGCTGCTAGCCAGCCCCAGCCCCGACGCCTACCGGGCCAGCATGGACACGTTATTTACCGAGTATTTAGGCGATATCGTTGCCCGGCTGCTGGTACGTCTAGGCGATCATGGTTGAAACGCTCCCTGCTGAAATAACCATAGCCAAGCGCGCCGAGGCATTTCTGGCCGCGCTGGCGACCCACGCAAGCCCTGCTACCGTAGAGGCTTATCGGCATGATCTGGCCGCGCTGTGTAAATTTACTGAGCGCCGCGAAGTAATCGATCCGGCGGCGTTAGATACCGCGCTATTAAGAACGTTTTTGGGCTCGGAGCGCAGCCGAGGCCTGGCGCCTAGAAGCCTTGCCCGGCGCAGAGCAGCGCTTTCCCAGTTTGCCGACTACCTCGTTAAGCAGGGCGTGCTGGTCGATAATCCAGTGGGTTTGCTACGCACGCCGAAACAGCCCAGCCACTTACCGCGTCCGGTCGATGTAGACGCCCTGGCGCGCTTTCTCGACACCCCTCACGACGGCTCACCGCTGGGTGTTCGGGATCAGGCCATTCTTGAGCTGTTTTATTCCAGCGGCCTGCGCTTGGCAGAGTTGGCGGCGCTTGATCTCGGGGACCTGCAAAACAGTCGAGTAAGAGTGATTGGTAAAGGCGGCAAGCCGCGCCAAGTGCCGGTAGGGCGCCGGGCTCAGCAGGCACTGGCTGAGTGGCTGGGTTGCCGTTCAGTGCTGGCGCCGATGCATGAGCTTGCGCTATTTGTAGGGCAGCGGGGCACGCGTCTAGGCCATCGTGCCATTCAAAAACGCTTAGCCCAACTATCGCTGGCTCGCGGTTTACCCGAGCATCTGCACCCTCACCGTTTGCGTCACTCCTTTGCCAGTCATCTGTTGGAATCAAGCCAGGATTTGCGCGCCGTGCAAGAGCTGCTCGGGCACGCCAACCTATCGACGACACAGATCTATACCCGGCTTGACTGGCAGCATCTTGCTACCAGCTATGATGCCGCGCATCCGCGTGCTAAACGCAATAGCCCAAGGAGCAAGCCATGACCACGCTGAAGGCGATTACCTTCGATCTAGACGATACGCTGTGGGATAACCATGGGGTGATGGCACGTACTGAAGAAGGGCACTACCGCTGGCTACTGGAAGCGCTTAACGCTTGGCGTGCTGCACGCCAGGAGCCTGCTCTAGGATTATCACCGGCAGGTGGCGGGAACGATTATCTTCAGCGCCGACAGCAGCTGGCTAGAGAAGTACCGGAGCGGCGGGGCGATTTTACCTGGCTGCGGCTACGTGCCCTGGAGGCGCAGTTGGAAGCTGAAGGTCTGCCCCGCAGTGCAGCGCTATTGTGGGCGGCGGCAGCGATGAATGAGTTCCATCGTCTGCGTGTACAGGTGACGCCCCATCCCGAGGCTGCAGGGTTACTTGCCGCGTTAACCGAGCGCTATCAGCTGGCGGCAATCACCAACGGCAATATCCATTTGGCTCGTCAGCCGTTGGCGGCCTACTTTCCAGTGGCCATCGCTGCTGGCGAATTGCTGGCACCCAAGCCTGACCCTACATCGTTTCTTACCGCACTTTCGCGCTTAAACGTTGCGCCCGAATGCGCGATGCATGTAGGCGACTCGTGGCTGGAGGACATACTACCCGCCCAACAGTTGGGTATGCATGCAGTATGGGTGTCAGCTACAGGGGATCAACAGTTACCCCCACGAGTGCATCGTATTGCTCATATTAAAGAGTTACCCAGCGTGCTGGAGACGTTAGACAAGAGGCGCTAGAAAAACATCATTCAGGTGGCGTGTGTAGCCACTTATCGAGTTTCTGTGACAGCGTATCAACGCCGTCGCGCTTGAGTGAGGAGAATAGCTGTACAGAGACGAGATCTTCCCACTCTTTGAGGCGTGAACGCACTTTTTGTAGCGCAGCGTTGGCAGGCCCTTTCTTGAGCTTGTCTGACTTAGTCAGCAAAATATGCACCGGCATTTCGCGCTGGTCAGCATAATTAAGCATCATCTGGTCAAACTCGGTGAGCGGATGGCGTACGTCCATTAGCAGTACTAAACCGCGCAGGCTAAAGCGGTTGCGTAAGTACTCGGCCAGGTGTTTTTGCCACTCTAATTTGACTGATTCAGGCACCTTGGCGTAGCCGTAGCCTGGCAGATCCACTAAGCGCCGCGCTTCATCGTTCATGACGCTAAAAAAGTTGATCAGCTGTGTACGGCCAGGGGTGCGCGAGGTGCGCGCCAGCGCAGTTTGCTGGGTTAACGCATTGATAGCGCTGGATTTGCCCGCGTTTGAGCGGCCAGCAAACGCCACCTCTGCACCGGTATCATCCGGGCAAAGCGCCAGGGTGGGAGCGCTGATAATAAAACGCGCCGTGGGGTAGTTCAGTCGAGAGACCGGGCTATCATGGGGGGTAGACATGGACTTAATCCTGGAAGACGAACATAAAAGCGGCCAGCTCGGCGCACTAATATCTCATTATTGCCTCACTATCACGTAGAGTAGACAGCACGATAGCGAAGCATGATATAGAGAGCACAAAGCAGTACCGCGACGAATTACCCCTAAAGCAGACCAGGACTTGCATTCCCGCCGCCGAGGTGATTCGTTATAATGCAAGCGGTTTATATCTGCGACCTGGGGCGCTAGTGTACCATCGCGCTCTAGCCGACAGCGACCAACGCGATACGTTGTTCGTATTGGCGGAGCTAACCCTGGTAATTTATGGAGCCTGGGAAGCGCCCAGGGTGCGTACCAGTCAAACATAAAACGGCATAGTGGAATAGCAATGAGAAAGTTACTGGCAAGCCTAGCAATTACCATGGGCGCCGTTGGCACCGCCCACGCACAAACGGACTACCAAGCCGATGCTGACGCATCTGCCGGGCAAGAGATGGCGCAGACCTGTGCTGCCTGCCATGGCGCGCAAGGCATTAGCCCATCGGGTGCCTTCCCTCACTTGGCGGGGCAGCAAATGTCTTACCTCGCCAAGCAAATCATGGATATTCGTGACGGCAACCGTATGGTTCCCCAAATGGCCGGTCAGGTAGATGACTACTCTGATCAAGATGCCTGGGATGTGGCGGCATTCTTCGCTGGCCAAGAGGCTAACCTAGGCCAAACGAACGACGAAGACGAAGATCTGCTGGCGCGCGGTGAAGAACTTTACCGCGCTGGCGATATGTCAAAGGGTATTCCAGCCTGCGCCGCTTGCCATACGCCAACCGGTGTCGGTATTGGCAGTGCCGTGTACCCCGGTCTTTCGGGTCAGCATGCGGAGTACACTGTGGCAACGCTACAGGATTTCGCATCGGGTGAGCGTGCCAATAGCCCCAATAACGTGATGGGCGATATTGCTTCAAAAATGAGCGATGCCGATATGGAAGCTGTGGCTAACTATTTGTTAGGGCTGAACTAACGGTTTAAAGCGTCAATGCTTACCTATGCTGAACTTGGAACCTCATCCAGTGCTAATCGCGTGGGCTGGATGAGGGAACCCTCCGCACTATTGGCGGTCTCAGCTTTCGCTTCCCAATGGAGAATTCACGCTATGTTTAAAACGCTAATGGTAGCGGTGGTCGGTTTAGGACTTTCTGTGGCGGTCAATGCCCAGGAACTGGTTGAAGGTCAGCACTATGAGCTGCTCCCATCGCCTGTAGAGACCCACGTTGAAGAGGGTCAGATTGAAGTCACCGAAGTGTTCTGGTTTGGCTGCCCGCACTGCTACCGGCTGCAAGAGCCCGTTAATGCGTGGTATGAAACGCTGGAAGGCGACGTTAGCGTAGAGCATATGCCTGCCACCATGGGGGGCGACTGGAATACCCATGCGACCGCTTTTTATGCGGCAGAGTCGTTAGGTATTGAGGAAGAGCTGCACGCGGATTTCTTTAATGCTATTCATCAGGAAGGTCGTTCGTTAACAGAGACTGATGATATCGCTGCTTTTTTCGCTGAATATGGCGTAAGCGAAGAAGAAGCCAAACAGGCACTGACTGCTTTTAATGTACGCAGTGAAGTTAACAAGGCCAATAGCCGCATGCGTGAAATGCGTTTAATGGGCGTACCAGCGCTGGTAATTGATGGCCGCTTTGTGGTTACGCCTAGTACCGCCGGGAGCCTTGATAATATGCCGCAAATTGCACAAGCGCTGATTGAACAGGTGCGTGCAGAGCGCACGGAATAACCGTGTGGGATGAAGTGAGAGAAAGTGATGAGGCCGCGATGAAGGGCGTTAAGCCCTTAATGACAGAGCCTTCAACGACTAAGTCGTCGCTACTTGGAACTGGTCACCTGCGTCTGTTGACGTTTAACCTGCAGGTGGGCATTCAAACGTCTGCTTATCATCACTACCTCACCCGTAGTTGGCAGCATTTATTGCCCCATCCGCGGCGCCAGCACCGCCTTGATATGATGGGCGAAGTGCTCAGTCAATTTGATGTGGTGGGATTGCAGGAGGTTGATGGCGGTAGCTTTCGCTCCAGCCGCGTCAACCAAGTGGAGTATCTTGCCACTAAAGCAGGTTTTCCCCACCATTTTCAGCAGTTGAACCGTAATCTGGGGCGTATTGCCCAGCATAGTAATGGTCTGCTCTCGCGTTTAGTGCCCAGCAAGATTGAAGAGCATCGATTACCTGGGGCAATGCCAGGGCGTGGCGCCATTCATGCGCGCTTCGGTGATGGCCCGGATGCACTGCATATTTTTGTTGCTCACTTAGCGCTTAGTCATCGTGGCCGGGTACGGCAGTTGAATTATTTAAGTGAGATTATTCAACCGCTGCGCCATGTGGTCGTGATGGGTGACCTAAATTGCACGCCAGAGCAGCTGCATGCCCATGAACGCTTTTGTACTTCACTACCGCTACACCCGGTAAAACCATTGCTTAGCTACCCTTCCTGGCAGCCTCGCCGTGCGCTGGATCACATCCTGCTTTCTCAGTCGCTGGAAGCTGCTGAAGTGCGTGTGCTTGATCACCTTTTCTCTGACCATCTGCCGATAGCACTGGATTTGCCGCTTCCATCCGCTTGCCTGTTGGCGCTTGAAACGGCCAATGCAAAGCAACATTTACCCAAATAGCCGCGTTTTATGCTGCCAGAGCGGATCTAATTGGTAGATGGGGATGACGTTCGGCCTAGAATCAGCGATGATTCTGGGCCGTTTTCTTTTCCAGGACATTTTTCATGCGCTCCAATGCTCATGAGCCACGATTACTGCGTTGGCTCGACTGCTTGACCGAGGGAGTGGGCCGGGCCATTGCCTGGCTGGTAGTCATCATGATGTTAGTGCAGTTTGCCATCGTGATCATGCGCTACGCCTTGGGTATACACAGCACCGTGATGCAAGAGTCGGTGATGTACATGCACGCGGCGGTGTTTATGCTGGGTGCCGCTTGGACGCTGCGCCATGATGGCCACGTTCGTGTCGATATCTTTTATCGTCGCTGGTCAGATCGCGGCCGGGCGTGGATCGATTTTTTAGGTACGCTTTTTCTGCTCATTCCCGTATCGCTATTTATTGCCATCAGCAGCTTTCGTTATGTCGCTACCAGTTGGGCCATTATGGAGCGCTCTCCTGATGGCGGTATTCCCGGCGTCTTCCTGCTCAAAACGTTAATCCTGGTAATGGTTGGGCTACTACTGCTGCAGGCCGTTGCCCAGTTGATCCGCCAAGCGTTAATCATTCGTGGCAAGTTGCCCAGTTCATCCCCCGAGCATGAGGAGATCATCTAGTGCTGGCGTCCGTATTAGAGTTTATGCCGCTGGTACTGTTTGCCACGGTGTGCGCGGTACTTATGTTGGGTTACCCGGTGGCCCTGGCGTTGGCGGGTACGGCGCTGGCCTTTGCTGGGGTAGGGCTTGCGTTACAAAGCATGGGCGTGCCCGTGCCGTTTGAATCGCGCATGATGAGTGCAATGCCCAATCGGCTTTACGGCATTATGACCAACCAAACCCTGTTAGCAGTGCCGCTGTTTGTGTTGATGGGGGTGCTGCTTGAGAAGTCGCGGGTGGCAGAAACGCTGCTGGACGCGATGGCAATGGCCTTTGGTGCGCTGCGCGGTGGTTTGGGTATTGCCGTAGTGATTGTGGGTATGTTGCTTGCAGCCTCCACCGGTATTGTTGGCGCGACTGTTGTTACGATGGGCCTGCTATCGCTACCCACGATGCTTAAACGTGGCTACTCGCCAGCGCTAGCTACAGGCACTATCTGTGCGACAGGTACGCTCGGGCAGATTATTCCCCCATCGATTGCCTTGGTACTGTTAGGTGATGTGCTTTCCAATGCCTATCAGCAGGCGCAGCTTTCAATGGGCGTCTGGAGTCCGAAAACGCTTTCAGTGGGCGATCTGTTTATTGGCGCGCTAGTGCCCGGCCTACTGCTGGTCGTTGCCTATATCGTTTACCTGCTGATTGTTGCTTGGCTGAAACCAAGCGTGGCACCTGCCGCGGATCGTGAAGCGCTGAAGGCCGAGCTTGGTCATACGGGCAGTATCTGGCCTCTGCTATTGAAGGGGCTAATACCCCCGGTCCTGTTAATTGTTGCGGTTCTTGGTTCGATTTTGGGCGGCTTTGCCACGCCGACGGAAGCGTCAGCAGTCGGTGCCTTCGGTGCACTACTGTTGGCTGCGGCCAACCGGCGGTTAAGTGTCACCATGCTGCGTGAAGTGGTGCGCTCGACCGCCCAGGTCACCAGTATGGTGTTTTTGATTCTGATCGGTGCTGCGCTGTTTTCCCTGGTGTTTCGCGCCTATGGCGGTGAAGAGCTGGTAACGCACATGTTTGAAGCAATGCCAGGCGGCGTCATCGGCGCCACCTTGGTGGTCATGCTGGTGATTTTCTTACTTGGTTTTATCCTCGACTTTATTGAAATCACATTCGTGGTGGTGCCCATTGTTGGGCCGGTGTTGCTGGCCATGGGGATTGATCCGATCTGGCTGGGCATTATGATTGCCGTCAATCTACAAACATCGTTTTTAACGCCGCCTTTTGGTTTTGCACTGTTCTATTTGCGCGGTGTTACCCCACAAAGCGTGCCTACCTCGGCTATTTACCGTGGTGTGATACCCTTTATTATCATGCAGCTAGGCATGTTATTGGCGCTTGCACTGTTCCCTGAACTTGCCACTTGGCTACCGTCAGTGATGTAAGGGGGAAGTATGCAGCCTATTGCTAATGTGCTCACCATTGCAGGCTCTGATCCGTCCGGCGGCGCAGGTTTGCAAGGCGATTTAAAAACCTTCTCGGCGCTGGGTGTGTATGGCACCAACGTGATCACTGCGGTGATCGCCCAGAACACCTGTGGTGTGGCGTCGGTGTACCCGGTGTCGCCCCAGGCTATTCGCGAACAGTTAGAGCATTTGCTGGATGATGTGGCACTGGACGCGGTTAAAATCGGTATGGTCGCTAGCCGTGAAGTCGCTGAGGTCATTGCCGATGTGCTGCGCCAGCGCCGCCCGCGTTGGATTGTGCTCGACCCGGTGATGGTCGCCAAAAGCGGCGATATTCTAGTCAATGATGAAGGCATCCGAGCGGTACGCGATATTTTAGTGCCGCTGGCCGATGTGATAACGCCGAATCTACCGGAGGCGGCGGTGCTGCTTGATTCGCCATCGCCCACTAGTTTAGACGCTATGGAAGCCATGTTGCCGGGCTTAACGCAACTGGGAGCGCCCTATGTGGTGCTGAAAGGCGGCCATTTGCGCGGCGCTACCTGCCCTGATCTGCTGGCAACGCCAAGCGGCCATCAGTGGCTTCCCGCTTCGCGCATTGATACCAACAACCTGCACGGCACTGGCTGTGCGCTCTCTTCAGCGATTGCTGCCTGCCTGGCGAAGTTGCCTCTGGATGCAGGCATTGATGCGCCAACGGCCGCGATTAGCGATGCCAAGCAGTGGCTGCATTCAGCGTTAGAAGCCAGCGTGCGCCTAAATGTAGGTAAAGGACGCGGCCCGGTGCACCATTTTCACGCTTGGTGGTAATTTGGTGCTTGGTGGTAATTTGGCATAGTGCATTTAGACAGCAAGTAGCTTGCCAGAAAGCGTATTGCACACCATGCTAAGGAGTGTTTGCTTAACGGCTTGTAAGGCTGAGTTGCTCAGCCAAGGAGCGTTTCGCCATGCCCCGCACTCACTCACCAAGCACAATCCTATTTGCCACCGATCTCTCCGCTGAAAATCGTGCCGCCTTTGCCCGCGCCCTACGGCTGGCCTACACCCAGGGCGTTCAGCTAGATGTTCTACACGTACTTGATCCGTATCTACCGCGGCGTGTGCTGCTGGATGTAGAGCGCGCAGTGGTAGAAGACATCACCGCCACGTTAACGGATTTGCGCGAAGACTACGCCCTCGAAGCGCCAAAAACGCTGATTCAAACTGTTACCGGCTCTCCACATATTGAGATCGTCCGCGAAGCTCACGAGCGCAATGCTGAGCTGATTGTTCTCGGCATGCATCGAAAACGGGGGCAGAAGGACCTGCTAGCGGGCACCACCGCGATGCGTGTACTGCGCAGTGCTCCTTGTCCGGTGGTGGTTTCCTCTTACCAGCCAACCCAGCCCTGGCAGCATATTTTGGTGCCTATCGATTTTTCGCTGACCGCCCGGCATACCCTAAAAGAGGCCCTGATCCGCTTCCCTGAAGCGTCGCTAACGCTACTGCACGCCTGGACCCTGCCCGGCGAACGTGAGCTAGGCTCGCAAGCCTATTACGCCCAGTGGCGTGAGCATGAAGTGCTACGTTTGCGTGAACAGTTGACCAGCGAAGTTGATAGCCTGATGCGCGAGCTAGATGGTGTACCTGACATTGAGCTGGTGCTAGAACAGGGAGCACCCTGCGAAGTGCTGCAAGCCTATATGAAACGCCACACACCAGACCTTGTGATGATCGGCAGTCGTGGTCAGCTTCATCACACCAGCCAAGTAACCGAAATGCTACTTAGTGAACCCCACTGCGATCTTATGCTATGCCGTGCGTGGTGAAGATAATAAGTATTTCCTTAGGCTATTTTCTGGGTAAATCGGACTGCATCTCACTTAGCTGCATGCAAAGCGGGAGTTAGCCTTTGAATAGGAAAAATCGGCCTAGCAGCGCTACACTGGCGATTTGTTAGCGCAGGAGAGGCACCTTGAAAGCATTGATTCAACGGGTGAAGCGCGCCAGCGTGGAAGTGGAAGGTGAATTGGTCGGTAGCATCGATCACGGGCTGCTGGCATTGGTAGGGGTTGAGAAACACGATGACGCGGCCACCGTGGAAAAGCTGCTGCATAAGCTGCTCCATTACCGTGTATTTAGCGACGCTGATGGCAAAATGAATCAAAACCTGCAGCAGGTTAACGGTGGGCTGCTGCTTGTCTCGCAGTTCACCCTCGCCGCAGATACCCGCAAAGGGCTGCGGCCGAGTTTCTCCAGTGCTGCTCCCCCCGCCCAGGGAGAGGAGCTTTTTGATCTACTGGTAAGCCAAGCGCGCGCTACTTGGCCGAACGTGGCCACCGGTGAGTTTGGCGCCGATATGCAGGTGGCGCTGGTCAACGATGGTCCGGTGACGTTTTTGCTGGAAAGCTAGTGGGCCTTACGAGGTTTAGCTAACCGTTTCTTCGCTGGCCAGTAGCTCGGCTTCCATTGTCTCTAGCGCCTCTTCGGCGCTGAGCCACTGCCGTTCTGACTCATCCAGGCGCGCTTTAATCTCCGCTTGTAGGCTCAGTGTCTTGGTCAGTTCGGCTTTACGGGCGCTATCGGTGTAGAGCTCAGGGTCAGCCAGCACTTGTTCTACATTTTCCAATTCCAGCTGGGCCTTTTCCATGGCATTTTCGGCTTGGTCGCGCTGCTTTTTCAGCGGGCGTAACTTTTCGCGCAGTTCGGCGGCTGCTTTACGGGATGCTTTGCGCGCTTCGCGACTGTCTCCACTGGGTTGCTGGCTCTGGCGCTCGGCTTTTTCACCGCGTGAGTCGCGCCGACTCTCTTCCAGGCGCGCTTTAAGCCAAACCCGATAGTCCTCCAAATCACCATCAAAAGGTTCCACCCGGTTATCGGCGACGCGCCAGAACTCATCAACCGTGGCGCGCAATAAGTGGCGATCATGGGAGACCAAAATAACCGTGCCTTCGAAACTTGCCAGCGCCTGGGTCAGCGCCTCGCGCATCTCTAAGTCCAGATGGTTGGTGGGCTCATCGAGCAACAGCAAATTGGGTTTCTGCCAGGCAACTAGCGCTAGGGCTAAGCGGGCTTTTTCACCGCCAGAGAAGCTCGCCACTTGGCCAAAGGCGTCATCGCCCTTAAAGCCAAAGCCACCCAGGAAATTGCGTATATCCTGATCGCTAGCGGCGGGAGAAAGGCGCTGAACGTGCACAAATGGGGTCGATGAAATGTCCAGGCTCTCTAACTGATGCTGGGCGAAGTAGCCAATCGCCAAGTGTTCGCCGGGCACACGCTTGCCATTCAGTAGCTCAAGCTCGCCGGTAAGCGACTTAATTAACGTCGATTTACCGGCGCCATTGGGACCTAGCAGGCCAATACGGCTACCAGGAAGCAGCGTGATGTTAACGTTATCCAACTGAACATTATCGCTGCTCTCTGCGTCACCCACGCTGCCAGCTTTACCGCGATAGCCAAGCTGGGCTTGATCTAACACCAACAGTGGCCGCGAGGTTTTTTCAGCGGCAGGCAAGGTAAAGTGGAAGGGGGAATCAACGTGAGCAACAGCGATATCCTCCATCCGCTCAAGCATTTTGACCCGGCTCTGTGCCTGCTTGGCTTTGGTTGCCTGAGCCTTAAAGCGGGCGATGAAGCGCTCAATCTCTTCCCGGCGTGCCTGCTGTTTGGCAGCTTCGGCCTGCTGCAAGGCAAGCTTTTCGGCACGGGTACGTTCAAACTGTGAGTAATTGCCGCGGTAAAGCTCCAGCTTTTGATGATGCATATGCACGATGTGATCGCACACTGCGTCCAAAAAATCGCGGTCATGAGAAATAAGCAGCAGGGTGCCGGGGTAGCGGGTTAACCACTGCTCTAGCCACAGTAAGGCATCCAGATCCAAGTGGTTGGTAGGCTCATCCAACAGCAGTAGATCGGAGGGCATAAACAGTGTGCGGGCAAGATTGACTCGCATCCGCCAACCACCCGAAAAGGCAGAAAGCGGGCGGGTGAGGTCTGTCTGCACAAAGCCCAGTCCCACCAGCAGCTGTGCCGCACGTGACTCTGCGCGATAGCCATCCAGGGTTTCGATTAAGCCATGCAGTTCAGCCTCCCGGTGGGCTTCCCCCGCTTCACGGGCAGCCAGCAAGTCTGCCTCCGCTTGGCGCAGCGCGATATCGCCATCCAGTACATACTCAATAATAGGGCGGTCGAGAGCGTCTACTTCCTGGGCCATGTGCGCAATGCGCTGGCCGCCGCTCATCTCAACATCGCCCTGGTCGGGCCCAAGCTCGCCCAGCAATAGTTTAAACAGGCTCGACTTGCCGGCGCCGTTTGCCCCGATAATGCCGGCCTTGACCCCGTTATTTAGGGTAACGTCCGCGTTGTCGAGTAGCGTTTGCGTGCCGCGTTGCAGGGCGACTTGGCGCAGTGCGATCATGCCTTCTCCCGAAAAAAGTGGGTCATACGATGCGAGATTCAATTGCGCTTGATTCTACCCGATTGCAGCGGCTACAGCAGATATCACTGTGGGATTTTGCACTTTCGCTGTACGCCATGCCGGGCGTTGAGGCTGCATGCCTGACGCTGCAAGATGAGAACGACGTGGATGTGTGTGAGTTGCTGTTTCACTGTTGGCTCTATTCCTGCGGCTTGGAAGTGATCCCAGCAAAGGTGATGACGATACGCAGGGAGCGTTGCCAATGGCAGCAGCACGTAACAGAGGTATTGCGCGGATTACGCCGTGATTTAAAAGCCTCAGCGGCTGCCAGTGAGTCAGTTGCAACACTGCGCCAGACGATCAAACAAGCTGAGCTAATGGCCGAGCGTGAGAACCTTCAACGTTGGCAAGGGTGGATTTTGACATCCCTAAACAGTGAGCAAAAACTAAGAAATAGAGATGAAAAAACGCCAAACGCCGCGATATGGTTGCGAAAACAGCTGTTTATAACCGATGAAGAGGGTGTGGCTAAAGAAGCTAGCAAAATGCCAGCAGCGTCACTTCAGGCACTGCAAACGGTTGCTTGCCAGCTTGACCCTCACCAAGTAGCGCGCTAGCCTGAAATTAGGCTAATTTTAAGCTGACTTTAAAACATCAAGCATTATTGGGTTCACCGCGAGTAGCCAAGTGTGGCATGGCTGCCTGCTAGCAACACCGTTAGTAACAACAGGCTAGTAACAACAGTTAGCGAACATCTGTTAGGGTAAAACGATAGCAAAATAGCAGTGTGGCGTTGAGAAGCGCATAAGCTGAACTGGTTTATAAAGCTAGATTTTAAAACAGGCTGATTTTTCGAAACAGGTAGTTGCGCTGGTACTGGGCATTTACCAACCCAAGGGGAACATCGCATGAAGTCAAGCAAGTTCGTTTCTACTCGCTCCGTAACGACAAAACTAATGACGACGGCTACCGTTAGCGCGCTGTTAGTAGGCATGTCGAGTGCTGCCTATGCAGATAACTGGCGTTATGCCCACGAAGAGTATGAAGGCGATGTGCAAGATGTTTTCGCCATAGCGTTTAAAGAGCACGTAGAAGAAAATTCAGACCATACCGTTCAGGTTTATCGCTTTGGTGAGCTGGGTGAGTCTGACGATATTATGGAGCAGACCCAGGCCGGTATTCTTCAGTTTGTTAACCAATCCCCAGGCTTTACCGGTGCGTTGATTCCTGAAGCACAGATCTTCTTTGTTCCTTATCTACTGCCGACGGATCCTGACACCGTCGTTGAGTTTTTCAACACTAGTACCGCGATCAATGAAACCTTCCCCGAGCTATACGCTGAGCAAGGCCTTGAACTGCTGAAGATGTATCCGGAAGGCGAAATGGTGCTGACGCTGGATGAGCCGATCACAACGCCGGAAGAGTTACGTGGTAAAAACATTCGTACCATGACCAACCCGCTGTTGGCTGAAACGTATAGCGCCTTCGGCGCCAGCCCGACGCCGCTACCTTGGGGCGAAGTTTACGGTGGCCTGCAAACTAACATCCTTCAAGGTCAGGAAAACCCGATTTTCTGGATCGAGTCTGGCGGTCTGTATGAAGTATCGCCTAACCTGATCTTTACTGGTCATGGCTGGTTCACAACGGCGATGATGGCCAACCAAGACTTCTTCGACGGTTTGTCTGAAGAAGACCAGGAGCTGGTTCGTGAAGCGACAGAAGCCGCTTATGAGCATACCCTTGAGCACATCTCAGGCTTGGCTGATGAGTCTCTGGCGAAAATTGAAGAAGCGTCTGATGACGTGACCGTTACACGTTTGAATGAAGAGCAGATTCAAGCCTTCCGTGACCGTGCCCCACAAGTAGAAGAGCGCTTTATTGAGATGACCGGTGAGCGCGGTACTGCCTTGCTGGAGCAGTTCAAGCAAGACCTAGAAGCCGTTACTAACGAGTAAGGTATCGCTTGCTGAAGGGTTGATGATTAAAGGGGTAGCCACAGGCTGCCCCTTTTTCGTTCAAGGCGAAGCTCTAATGACAAACACTTCGGCTAATCAGCGTTGAATGGTCATTAATCTTTACTGGTTAGAGTGTTAAGAAACGTAGCAGTGGAAAGTGATTGTGCAAAAATGCTGCCACGCGTGATGCGGGTAGTGAAGACGTATGGGGAACCTAAAGGAGCAATTGCGATGGATATGAGCGAAGACGATATTGCGGAAAAAAACTATCGCTCGATGCTGCCTGGACCATTGGGCGTGCTAGACACCTGGATTAGCAAAGCGGAAGGGGTCATTTTAGCGGGCGGGATTATCCTTATGGCGATTAACACGATGGCGAACGTCATCGGGCGCTTTGCGTTTGGGGAAAGCCTGCACTTCTCTGAAGAGGTTAATCGCATGCTGATTGTACTCGTCACCTTTGCGGGTATCGGCTATGCCGCACGGCATGGGCGGCACATTCGCATGTCAGCTATCTATGATGCTTTGCCAACCGGTGGCCGCCGCTGGTTAATGATATTGATATGCCTGTTTACTGCGTTAGTGATGTTTACGCTTTGCTACTACTCCGTCCATTACATGCTGACGGTAATGGGACGCGGGCGCAGCCTACCCTCCACCGGTATTCCTGCGTGGTGGATGTATATCTGGGTGCCGGTAGGGTTCGCTATTACGGGTATTCAATATTTGTTGACGGCCTATACCAATGTGATCTCGCGGGATGTCTATCTCTCGACACACGTGGTGGATGGCTATAAAGATACTGAAACAGAAGTCTAAGCAGCGAGGAAACCACTCATGACGGCTACTATAATTACGATCATGATCGTGCTGCTGCTACTTGGCTTCCCGATGATGATTCCCTTGATGACCGCGGCTTTCGTCGGCTTCTTTATGAGCTTTGGCGGTCTGGGGCAGATGGAAACGTTAATCCAGCAGATGATGCGAGGCATTAGCCCCACCTCACTCATTGCAGTCCCGATGTTTATTCTTGCCGCCGATATTATGACGCGCGGGCAGTCGGCTAGCCGCTTAATTGATATGGTGATGACGTTTGTCGGCCATGTTAAGGGCGGGCTAGCAGTAAGTACGGCTGTTTCATGTACGCTATTTGGAGCGGTGTCTGGCTCGACACAAGCAACCGTGGTCGCTGTGGGGTCTCCCTTGCGCCCACGAATGCTGAAGGCGGGCTATAAAGACTCGTTCACCCTGGCTTTGATTATCAATTCTAGCGATATCGCATTTTTAATTCCGCCGAGTATCGGCATGATTATTTATGGGGTTATTTCCCAAACCTCGATAGCTGAGCTGTTTATTGCCGGTATTGGGCCGGGCTTGATGATTTTATTGATGTTTTCGGCTTACAGCGTGATGTATGCGATCATTAATAAAGTGCCCACAGAGCCTAAAGCTTCATGGAAAGCGCGGGCCGTGGCGGTTCAGAAAGCGCTATGGCCATTGGGTTTTCCGGTGCTTATTGTGGGCGGTATCTATGGTGGCGTATTCAGCCCTACGGAAGCTGCCGCGGCCTGTGTACTTTACGCCATCTTCCTTGAGTTCATTGTTTTCCGCTCATTGAAATTTCCTGATATATACACGATTGCGAAATCAACCGGCTTGATTACCGCCGTGGTGTTTATTTTGGTGGCCGCGGGTAATGGTTTTTCCTGGATCATCTCGTTTGCACAAATTCCACAGGCAATACTTGAGGCAGTGGGCATTAATGAAGCAGGGCCATTGGGTGTCTTAATCGCTATTTCGGTCGCCTTCTTCGTTGCCTGTATGTTCGTTGACCCCATCGTGGTTATTTTGGTGCTGACCCCAATCTTTGCGCCAGCGATTGCCGCTTCGGGGCTCGATCCTGTGCTGGTGGGCGTGCTGATCACTCTGCAAGTTGCCATAGGCTCGGCGACGCCGCCCTTTGGCTGCGATATATTCACCGCCATCGCGATTTTCAAGCGCCCTTATTGGGAAGTGATCCGTGGCACCCCGCCGTTCATTTTTATGCTGGTAGCGGCGGCAGGGTTAATCATCGCTTTCCCGCAAATTGCGCTGTTCCTGCGTGACGTTGCTTTCCGCTAAACAGCCATAAGGAGAACGCGAATGTTTAATCGCATTTTAGTCCCCGTCGATGGCTCAACCGGCGCGCTAAAGGCGCTGGAGAAAGCGGTGGGTTTGCATATGCTAACCGGTGCGGAGCTTTATCTACTGTGTGTGTTTAAACACCACAGTCTGCTAGAAGCGTCGCTTTCGATGGTACGGCCGAGCCAGTTAGATATACCTGACGATGCGCTGAAAGAGTACGCTACCGAAATCGCTGTTCACGCTAAATCCCAGGCAGTAGAGATGGGAGCTGACGCCTTAAGCGTGCGTGCTTTTGTAAAAGGGGGCCGTCCCTCGCGGATCATTGTACGTTTCGCCCGTAAGCGGGAGTGCGACCTGATTGTTATCGGCGCCCAGGGTACCAACGGTGAGAAAAACCCACTGCTGGGCAGCGTCTCCCAGCGAGTGGCTGGCGCTGCGCACTGCCCAACGTTAGTGGTATAAATCTGCTAAACCTCTCGATAATAATGTGGTCTTATGAACACCCACCTCCCTTAAGATGCAGCCAAGGGCGGTGGGTGTTAGTCTGTGAGTAACACTGATTGGCGTTCGGCGCCGCTATAAAAAGGATCTTTTATGAAACTACTGCTCTCCACAACGGCTCTGACCGGTTTGCTTTTGGTAGCCCCTTTTGCAGCGGCAGCGCCAGAAACGGATGAACAGCGCTTAGCTTACAGCTTGGGCGTTACCCTCGGTGAAAGCATGCAGGCTGATATCGAAGACCTTGATTTAGAAGCGTTTAACGAGGGTATGAGTGACGTTTTTGAAGGCAACGAATTAGCCCTCACTGAAGAAGAAATGACGGAAGCACTGATGTCCTTCCAAGAGCGCTCCATGCAGGCGCGCGAAGCCGAAGCGGAAGAGATGGCGCAGATGAATCTCGAAGAAGGCGAAGCCTTTTTAGCCGAAAACGCTGAGCGCGAAGATGTCACGGTGACTGACTCAGGTTTGCAGTATGAAGTGCTCGAGTCTGGTGATGGCGCAACGCCCGGTCCAGATGACACTGTCGAAGTGAACTATGAAGGTATGCTGTTAGACGGCACCGTATTTGATAGCTCATTTGAACGCGGTGAGTCTGTTAGCTTTCAGACCAATCAAGTGATTGAAGGCTGGCAGGAAGCACTGCAGCTAATGAGCGTCGGTGATAGCTGGATGCTCTATATCCCAGCTGAGCTTGCCTATGGTGCAGCTGGCCAAGGCCCGATCGGTCCAAATGAGATGCTGACCTTCCGCGTCGAATTGCTAGGCGTCGAATAAACCATGCGTTTAGCCCTTCCCGCTGCGCACCACTCCATGGCTTATTTGCTGTTATGCATCGGTGTGAGTGCGCCGTTAATTGTTCATGCCGAAACAGCTGAGCCTGAAGATCTGCCCGCATTAGGTGCTGCTATTGATCAGGCAAGTATTGTGGGGCTGTCATCAGGCGGCTATATGGCAAATCAGGTAGCGGTTGCCTGGCCAGAGCGCTTTAGCGGCGTAGGCGTGCTGTCAGCGGGGCCATGGGGCTGTGCGCAAGGTTCGCTAAGCCTGGCGCTTAATCAATGCATGATGACTCGCCGTGGCGCACCTTCGCTGAATGAGTTGGAAGAGCGCCACAACCGATATATAGCGCTTGAACAGGTGGGCAGTGCCGAGGCACTTAGCCAGCTCAGGGTGTTTGTATGGCATGGCGAAGACGATGAGGTAGTCGAGCCTGAGCTCGGTGAGCTGCTAGCAGAGCAGTGGGAGCGGTGGCTGGCTTCACCCGAGCAATTGCGCGTTGCGCGCAGTGAAGATACCGGGCATGGCTGGCCAGTGCGTCTACCTGACGCATCAACGCCAACGCCCCAAGAGTGGGGAAATTGCCGACAGGGTGGCGGAAGTTATGTGCTGGCCTGCGATGAAGACCTTGCTGATGAAATGCTTGATTGGCTCTATCCTGAGCGTGAAGCATCAGGCGGCAGCGTGCAGGATGGCGTGCTAACCGCTTTTGACCAATCTGAGTTTGCGGTAAAGGGTTTAGCCGATACCGGCTATGTGTTTATTCCTGAAGGCTGCGAAGCAGGGGATTGCCCGGTAACGGTGGCACTTCACGGCTGCCAAATGACCCAAGAAGCGATTGGTGATACCTTCGTGCGCCACACTGGCTTGAATACCTGGGCGGCGTCTCACCAGCAAATTGTGCTCTATCCGCAGACCGAAAATAGCATGGCGAATCCCCAGGGCTGCTGGGACTGGTGGGGGTTTGCAGAGAGCACTTGGCAATTAAGCCCGCTGCACGATACCCGTGAAGGTACGCAAATCCGCGCACTCATGGCGATGCTTGATCGTTTGCAAGAAGCTCCACAAAGCGATTAACCGCCAAGTTCGTGCTCTAATGCCGATATTAAACCGTGGGGCGTGGGTGAGTAGAGTACTCGCTGCAACACATCACCCTCGCGGTTGACCAGAAACAGTGTCGCGCTGTGATCAATGGTGTACTCCATGGCTGAATCAGGCGCTTCGACACGCCGCCATATCACGCCATAACGTGAAGCCACTTCCTCAACCTGCTCTTGGCTGCCCACCACACCGATAAACTCGTCGCCGAAGAAGTTCATGTACTCCTGCATGCGCTCAACGGTATCGCGTTCTGGATCCACGGTAATCATCACTGGCACTACCCGGTCGCTCTGCTCATCGGATAGCTGCGCCAGCGCCTGACGTTTAACCGCTTGCGTCATCGGGCAGACATCCGGGCAATAGGTATAGCCAAACGACACCACCGCCAGCTGATTTTCTTCTAGCTGGGTCAGGGAAAAATCACCCCGCGTAGAGGGAAGCTCAATGGGGCCTCCAGCAATGCCGTTGTCATCAGGCGCCATCGCATATTGATAGAGGCCAACGCCGCTGACCACAATCAGTACAGCGGCTACCCCAGCGCCTAGCCATAACGGTTTACTTGCCATATGCGTTAACTCCGAATGACGTCAAAGTCGAACCAACTGCCCACTTTACCTTCTGCGGTTTCCAGTATGACACGGGCGCGCCAAGGCATAACATTTTGCGTGCAAATACCCACCTGACCCTGACCCTGAAAGTGACCTGGTGAGCTGGCAGTCAGCCCAAAGCGGTGCAAACCTAAATCCATATCTCGGCCAACAAAATCAACGTCAACCTTGGTCGCCTCAACCCCATCTATCTCAACTTCTAATGGTAATATCTCTAATGCATCAATTCGGCCGCTGGCATGAACGTGCAGCGTAATTCGGCCTTTATCGCCTAGCGTGGCCGAGCAGGGGGCAGCGTGCAAGTCACAGTTTGATGTTGGTGGAAACCACGCCACATCGCTGTCACGGTGTAGCCAATGGGCGAACGCATACCACGCACAGGCGGCCAGCGCTAAGCCGGTAACCAGTATCAATACCCTTAATGCGGGAAAGGCCGCAGGGGGTGCAGGTTTTGACATCATCTTCATGGCAGAATAATCGCTACGCAAGCCGTGAGGCGGGGTGTAAACGCCATGTTAACAGTAATCGAGCCGATATCGCTGTGCTGGGATGTCGCAGGCAAAAGGGATGCAAATGGAGAGTATCACCGGCGCCTTAGGCCCACTGTTCTTGTTGATCTTATTGGGTGCCGCATTTGGCTATTGGCGTTGGCCCAGCGACACCTTTTGGCCGCAGATGGAGCGGCTAATTTACTTTGTACTGTTTCCAGCAATGCTCGTGGGAACCTTGGCCACGGCTGATGTAAGCCAGGTGCCGGTGGGCCGATTAGCGTTAGTACTACTGGGCGCGATGGCGCTGTTTGGCCTGCTGCTGTGGCGCTTGCGGGATTGGCTAAGATTGTCACCCGCTGCGTTTACTTCTGTTTTCCAGGGCGCGGTACGTTTTAATACCTATGTGGGCGTAGCCGGTGCCGCTGCTCTACACGGCAGCATAGGCGCGACTACCGCAGCGGTAGCCGTAGCCCTGATGGTACCAGTGGTGAACGTTATGTGCGTAGCAAGCTTTGTTGCCGCGGGTACCTTGGGTGGCGCCAGTGTAGGTAAAAGCGCCATGGCGTTGGTTAAGAATCCGCTGATTTTGGGCTGCTTGGTGGGTATTGGCTTGAATCTTTCGGATATCGGTTTGCCAGGCTGGAGCCAGGATACAGTTGAGCTATTGGGGCGCGCGGCCTTGCCGCTTGGGTTGGTGGCCGTTGGCGTGGCGCTACGCCCGGCAGCACTATTAAGGGTAGATCGCGGCGTACTGGCCACGAACAGTGTAAAACTGTTACTGATGCCCGCGCTGGTGCTGTTATTAGCCTGGGTATTGCAGTTGGATCCCGTGAGTCGTGATGTGGCGCTACTGTTTGCTGCGCTACCGACCGCTACATCAGCGTATATTTTAGCCCGCCAGCTTGGCGGTGACGCCGAGCTTATGGCGGCCATTATCACCGGCCAGACGCTGTTGGCAATGGTCACCCTTCCGCTCTGGTTGCGGCTAATTAGCTGATTCCAGGATGGTCGCAAAATCTAAATAAAAAATATTCGTATTTGTATTGACGGGGTAAATGAGAATGATTATAGTGTGTTTGTCAGCGTTTAATGAGTCGCTGACAACCACGACAGAAACCGCCAGTTTGCTGTCATGGTTTCTCCCTCTCATTGCTAGTCACGGTCTTTTTGCCGCTCCTATGGAGCGGCTTTCTTTTTTTGTGGGCGCCCATTTTGTTTCGTGCTGATTTTTTATATGAGCATTATGACACTGTGGATGCCAGCGTTTAGTGAGCCGCTGACAACCACGACAGCTGTTCATTTAAAAAATCAGCGCCAGTTTGCTGTCATGGTTTCTCCCTCTCATTGCTAGTCACGGTCTTTTTGCCGCTCCTCTGGAGCGGCTTTCTTTTTTTGTGGGCGCCCATTTTGTTTCGTGCTGATGTTTTATATGAGAATTATGACACTGTGGATGCCAGCGTTTAATGAGCCGCTGACAACCACGACAGCTGTTCATTTAAAAATCAGCGCCAGTTTGCTGTCATGGTTTCTCCCTCTCATTGCTAGTCACGCTCTTTTTGCCGCTCCCTTAGAGCGGCTTTCTTTTTTTCCCGCCCTGTTTAATAGCCTCGCTCCTGTAATAAAGGTGCTGCCCGTGTTACTTCGCTCCCCTATGCTGTACTTGGGACAATGTTAAGTTTCTACGGAGAACTGAGCTATGCGCATCGCCGTATTTAGTGCCAAGCCCTACGATCGTACCTTTCTTACTTGCGCCAACACCGCAGAACGACACTTTTTGAGCTTCTTTGATGCGCGCCTAACGGTAGAGACTGCAACGTTGGCCCAGGGCTTTGATGGGGTTTGTGCTTTTGTTAACGATTGCCTTGATGAGGCAGTGTTGCAGCAACTTCACGATGGCGGCACAACATTAATAGCGCTTCGCTCAGCGGGCTTTAACCATGTCGATTTGGCCGCCGCAGAGCGATTAGGCATGACGGTGGCAAGGGTGCCTGCTTATTCGCCCCATGCGGTGGCTGAACATGCGGTGGCATTAGTGCTAAGCCTTAACCGCATGACGTATCGCGCTTATAACCGTGTTCGCGAGGGTAATTTCGCTCTGGACGGCCTGTTGGGGTTCGACCTGCACGGTAAAACAGTGGGCGTTATTGGCACCGGGCAGATCGGCTTAATCTTTGCCTCTATTATGCACGGCTTTGGCTGCCGCATCCTGGCCAGCGACCCTTTCCCCAATCCACAGGCAGCGCCGTTTGTGAAGTATGTGCCGTTAGAGACGCTCTATGCGCAGTCGGATATTATCTCGTTACACTGCCCGCTGACGCCAGATACCAACCACTTGATTGATGCCGATGCCATCGCGCAAATGAAACAGGGCGTCATGCTGATCAACACCGGCCGTGGGCGTGTGGTCGACACCCAAGCGGTAATCGCCAGTCTAAAAAGCGGCAAAATCGGCCGCCTAGGCCTGGATGTCTACGAAGAGGAGGAGCAGCTGTTCTTCGAAGATTTGTCGCATGGTGTCATCGATGATGATCAGTTTATGCGTCTAACGACATTCCACAATGTGCTCATCACCGGTCACCAAGCCTTCTTTACCACTGAGGCACTCACCAATATCGCCGAAACCACGCTAGCGAATATTGACGCTTTTGAAAGTGGAGAAGGAGAAATTCATACGGTTGAGATAACTAGATAAAACTAAACTAAATGACTCAGCGACGGTGTGATGCAGGCCGTCGCGAGGATAACGATGATAACTTTATAGGTAAAACGGTATAGATAGAACGTTTTACCCTTCCCGACGGTAGATCAAATCCCAAACCCCATGGCCAAGTTTTTCGCCGCGGGCTTCAAATTTGGTGAGCGGACGAAATGTTGGGCGCGGTACGTAGGGAGCGGTTTCTGCGCTGGCGGTGTTGGTATAACCGGGTGCTGCTTCCATGACTTCCGCCATCCACTCTGCGTAAGCTTGCCAATCGGTGGCCATATGGAAAGTGCCGCCGGGCATCAGGCGGGTGCGGATCAGTTCAACAAATGCCGGCTGAACGATGCGCCGCTTGTGGTGCTTCTTTTTCGGCCACGGGTCAGGGAAGAAAAGCTGCAGCGTGGTCAGCGAGCCTTCCGGCAGGCACTGCTCAAGTACCGCCAGGGCATCTTCTCGGTAAACGCGCAGGTTGGTAAGGCCGCGTTTATCGACCTCATCAAGCAGCTTACCAACGCCTGGGGCGTGTACTTCGATACCGATAAAGTCAGTGTCTGGATGATTTTCAGCTTGTTCAATTAGCGAGTTACCCATGCCAAAGCCGATTTCCACTACCCGTGGTGCCTGGCGGCCAAATAGAGCGTTCAAGTCTTGACGACCATCGGCAATGGTTAGCCCCAAGCGTGGCCAAACATCTTCTAGGCCACGACCTTGGGCTTGCGTCATACGGCCTGCGCGAATCACATAGCTTTTAATGCCACGCCGGTGCAGCGGTGCATCTGCACCTTCAGGGCCGATGGTATTGGTGGTGCCTTCGGTGGCGGCGTTGCTTTCGGAAGTGGCATTACTGTCTGGCACGGCGTTGTTGGGTTCAGTCATGGTATCTCGAATCAATTAACCGTTAATACGGCCAGCAAAAGGTGAAGAAGGGTCGGCGGATTGACGGCGTGGCATACGACCCGCTAAAAATGCGTCGCGACCGGCTTCTACCGCAAGCTTCATGGCATTGGCCATACGTACTGGGTCTTTGGCATGGGCGATAGCAGTATTTAGCAGTACGCCGTCACAGCCCAGCTCCATCGCCATGGCGGCGTCCGAGGCCGTGCCGATACCCGCATCGACTAATACAGGGATGCTGCTCTGCTCAACAATTAAGCGCACGTTGTGTGGGTTTTGGATGCCGTGACCCGAGCCTATCAGCGAGCCCAGCGGCATGATGGCGCAGCAGCCCATGGCTTCGAGTTCACGTGCCACAATGGGGTCATCGCTGGTGTACACCATCACCTCAAAGCCATCGGCGAGCAGGGTTTCGGCGGCTTTTAGCGTCTCCACTACATTGGGGTAGAGCGTATGATCATCGCCGAGCACTTCGAGCTTTACTAGGTTGTGACCATCAAGCAGTTCCCGGGCCAAGCGGCAGGTACGCACAGCATCTTTAGCGTTGTAGCACCCGGCAGTATTGGGCAGTAGGGTGTAGCGCTCGGGGGAGATAACGTCCAGCAGGTTGGGTGTTCCCGCATCCTGGCCTAAATTAGTGCGGCGCACGGCAAACGTAACAATTTCAGCGCCGCTTTGTGCAATCGCAGCGCCGGTTTCGTTAAAGTCTTTATACTTGCCCGTGCCAACCAGCAGGCGAGAGCGGAAATCGCGACCGGCAATGGTAAACGGAGTGTCAGATAGCGCTGTATCTGTTGACGATGTATCGGTTAGTTGCGTCATAGTGTTTCCTTTAGCCGCCGCCAATCGCGTGGACAACTTCCACTTGGTCACCATCGACCAGCTGGGTAGTGGCGAGTTGGCTGCGGGGGACGATCTCTTCGTTAATTTCGACGGCGATGCGCCGCCCGCTAAGACCCAGCTGTTCAACTAGGCCAGCGGCGGTCAGGTCGGTCGACAACGTATGGGGTTCACCGTTTAGACGTATCTGTATAGACATAAATGGGCGCGTCTCATTCGTCGTGGCAGTTCGTTCTTTAAGGTATTTACTATTGTAGCGGTTTCGCGCCAAGCAAGGTACGCCGTGGGTGCAATCAGCACAATGTATGCCAATGAAAAATGGCCCCGAAGAGTGAGCAGAAAAGTGGAGCAGGAGAGCGGTATGCAACGAATAGATAGAGTGTGGTGGTGTATAGCGGCGCTTTCTGGCGCCATGATGGTGATGCTTGGAGCCTATGCTGCCCATGGGTTAGCGGCACGCACTACCGAGGCCATGGTGAGCGCTGTTGAAACCGGCGTGCGCTACCAAGCATGGCACACGTTGGCCATTATGGTCGTACTGGTGTGGCGCCAAGTACAGCCGCTGGCCGTTCAGCGCTGGGTGATGGCGCTTTGGGCGCTGGGTATTGCGTGCTTTTCAGGTTCGCTCTATTTAATGGCGTTAGCAGGGTTGAGTGTGGGCATTGTGACGCCCATTGGCGGTGTACTGCTAATGGCCGGATGGCTGGCGCTGGCCGTGGTAGCATTAACGGCCAATCACTAGTCACGGCGTTTTATACTGACTTAACATGAGCACCTTGAATGTTTCATTTCGTTGTCGCAATTCCCTGCCTTATTGTTATTTTCCGCTATTTAGTCCCCCTCAAATGGCCACTCTGGTTTAAGTTTTTGCTCAGCATAGTGCTGTTGTTTGTTGCTCAGCACCATTTGCTGACGTTACTGGCATTTGGCTCCATGTTTTCCCCTGAAGTGCCAAGAATCATCGTGCTGGCCGTTAACTGGGTTTTCGGCACGATGCTATTTCTAGCGGTACTTCAGGCAGCCGTTGATCTGATAACGCTTGTGTTGATGGCGGTTAAGCGGCGGCGTATCGCCATCCCTGCTGCGCTGCGTTATAGCATGGGGGCGCTGGCGTTAGGCGTAGCTGCTTTCGCCGTCAGCCAGGCAGCACGAGTGCCTGCGGTGAAGGATATCGAGGTCGCTATTCAAGGGCTGCCAGCGGAGTTTGAAGGGTATGAGATCGTGCAGTTAACCGATCTACACATCAGCCGATTGTTTGAAGCCCCATGGGTTGAAGCAGTGGTTGCGCAAACCAATGCGCTAGAGCCGGACTTAATCGTGATTACCGGTGATTTAATTGATGGCGACCTAGACGTGCGGCGTGACGATGTAGCACCGCTTCAAGCGCTTTCAGCACCAGACGGTGTTTATACCATTCCTGGCAACCATGAATACTATTTTGGCTATCCAGAGTGGATGGCGCATTACCAAACGCTGGGAATAGAGACATTAGCTAACCAGCATGTTGTGATTGAAAATAGTGGTGCGAGTTTAGTGCTGGCTGGCGTGACGGATTTTTCAGCAGCAGGCAATGCTTTTCCTGCGCCGGATGTTGATCAGGCGCTAGCAGGCGCACCGGATAACACGGCGATTATTATGCTCGATCATCAGCCACGTAATGCGGGGGGTGCGGCATCAGCGGGCGTGGATCTGCAGCTCTCCGGGCATACCCACGGGGGAATGATTTTAGGCTTTGATCGGCTTGTGGCGCGTGCCAACAATGGGTTTGTTTCGGGTTTCTATGATGTGCAAGGCATGACGCTTTACGTCAATAACGGCACAGGCTTATGGCCTGGGTTTGCTCTGCGCCTTGGTAAGCCCTCTGAGCTAACCCGCATTACGCTTCGTCAGGGGTAAAGTACTCTGGCACTACTAAGTCCTCTGGTACGTCGATATCAAGCAGCGTGCCAGCATCCTGCACGTCATAGGCGCGGTAACGATCGGCGTTGTCGCGAACAAGGTCTTTGGCACCGCGGTTGCTACTTAGCGCTTCCAGTGCTGGCCATAGGGCGCGTCCAAAAATGACAGGGTGGCCTTGCTTGCCTGCATGGCAGGGCCTCACGATAGTATCGCCAGTGGCTAGCCGCTGTAACGACAACAGTGTCTCCTGCTTAATCCAGGGCATATCGCCCAATAAAATCGCCACCGCTTCGCTGCTATTCAGTTGGGCATCGTGGCTAAGCGCCCTTACCGCTTCGGCAAGGCTCGCCCCCAATCCTAAGTGCGCCTGATGAAGACGAATCACGGGCGTGTGTTCGGCTAAACCGAGCAAATTGGCGTCATCCTCTGCGCGGACTGCCACGCGTAGCAAAGGGAAGGCTTGCTCCGCGTTAGCGACAGTGGCTGCTAACAGGGAGCGGCCATCGGCAAGCAAGGCGCAGCGCTTGTCGTGCTGGCCAAACCTTCGCGAGTAGCCAGCGGCCATCACTAAGCCGATGACGTTGCTAGCGCGCATTGAAAAATCTCATTGGTGACCTTGTTGGGGTTGTGGGCACATGTCCAGCGTAGCGTAGCCGTTAATGAAGAGTCAGGTTGCTTACGCTAATTATGTCTATGCTTAAGACGTTAGGACATTAACTAAGTGACCGCAATGAGCAGGGAAGGTACCTATTTATGAATTCACAAAGTAGCGCGGAGCGTTCGAATGTCTCTTTGGTCGTCAATGGTGCAAGGCACCAGCTTGAATTGGATAATCGGACAACGCTGCTGGATGCTTTACGTGAACATTTAACCTTAAATGGCACCAAGAAAGGCTGCGACCATGGCCAGTGTGGCGCCTGTACGGTATCTGTGAATGGTCAGCGGATTAATGCCTGCCTGACGCTGGCGGTGATGCATGAGGGCGATGATATTGCGACTATTGAAGGGATGGGTGCTGTCGAACAGCTTGATCCCATGCAGCAAGCCTTTATCGACCATGACGCCTTCCAGTGCGGGTACTGCACGCCGGGTCAAATTTGCTCGGCAAAAGCGGTGCTTGAGGAAATAAAGGCGGGATTTCCAAGCCATGTGACTGCAGATTTAACCGCGCCTATCGAGGTGACCGATGCTGAGATTCGCGAGCGGATGTCGGGCAACCTCTGCCGCTGCGGTGCTTATGCCAATATATTAAAGGCCATTACGCAGGTAGCGGAGGAGCGCCCATGAGAGCCTTCTCCTATGAACGCATAAGCGACCCCGTCCATGCGGCAGCGCGTGCGGCAGAAGTGCCGGGCGCCAAGTTTATTGCTGGCGGGACCAACCTGCTCGATCTGATGAAGCATGAAATTGAAACGCCACTGCATTTAATTGATGTAACAGGCACTGGGCTAAACGATATAACGCCCACCATTGAGGGCGGTTTACGTGTTGGTGCGCTGGTCAGCAATAGCGGGCTGGCCGCTGACCCACGGATTCGTCGTGATTATGCGGTATTGAGCCGGTCGCTAGTCTCTGGCGCATCGGGCCAGCTACGCAATAAAGCCACTACTGGCGGCAATCTTTTACAGCGCACCCGCTGCGCCTATTTTTATGACACCGCCATGCCCTGCAACAAGCGCTCACCTGGGGCTGGCTGTGCCGCGTTGGGTAAAGGTGCCACATCGCGTCAGCTAGGCATTATCGGCACTTCAGACGCATGTATTGCCACCCACCCTTCAGATATGGCCGTTGCGCTACGTGCGTTAGATGCTGAAGTGGAAACCGTGACGCCCAGCGGTGACACGCGGCGATTGACGCTGGATGAATTTTACCAGTTGCCTGGTAATACGCCTGAGGTGGAAAACACGCTGGAACAGGGCGAGATGATCACTGCCGTTGTATTGCCCGCACCTGTTGCAGGCCTCCACGCCTACTTCAAAGTGCGTGACCGAGCCTCGTATGCCTTCGCCTTGGTCTCTGTTGCCCTTATCCACGCCCCTGATGGAACGGGGCGTGTTGCGCTCGGCGGTGTGGCCCCCAAGCCTTGGCGTCGTGATGAAGCCGATGCGTTACTGCCCCAGGGGGCGGCGGCGGTGATGGCCCAGTTACTAGCTGGCGCCCGGCCGACGCAAGAGAACGCCTACAAGCTTACCTTGGCAGAGCGAACGCTCGCCGCGCTGCTGGCTCAGGAGTGACCCATGGACTTTAATCAATCAACGGAAGATAACCTGTTTGACCGCGCCCGCATTATCGGCAAGCCCCATGCGCGCATTGACGCCACCCTCAAGGTGACGGGGCGTGCGCCCTATGCTTACGAGCGCCATGATGTGGTGGCGAATCAGCTGGTGGGCTACCCGCTGTGTGCGACCATTGCCAAGGGGCGTATTACCCATATGGACGCTTCTGCAGCCCGCGCCGCCCCCGGTGTTGTATCCGTCGTCACGACGTTGGAGATTGAGCCGCTAGGGCGTGCCAAAAGTAACGTGGCACTGCTTTTTGGGGGCGATACCATTGCGCACTACCATCAGGCAATTGCCGTTGTCGTGGCCGAGACGCTTGAGCAAGCAAGAAGCGCTGCCGCGCTGATTGATGTGCGCTATGAGGAGGAGCCTGGCATATTTGATTTGGAAGCTGCCTGGCAACGGTTACAGAACACCGGGGAGCCATTATCGGATGTCGGTGACGTGGACGCTGCTTTTCAAAACGCGGCAGCGACGGTGGATGAAGTCTACCGCACCGCCTCCCAAAGCCATGCCATGATGGAGCCCCACGCCTCCATTGTTGACTGGTCGGATGGCGGCCAAATGACGTTGTGGACTTCAAACCAGATGATTGCCTGGACGCGTGAGGCCCTGGCAACCACGTTTAAGATTAAGCCCGATACCATCCGCTTAGAGAGCCCTTATGTGGGCGGTGGGTTTGGCGGCAAGCTTTGGCTACGGGCTGATGCGGTGCTCGCTGCACTTGGCTCGCGCGCCTCAGGGCGTCCGGTCAAGCTGGCCTTGCCACGCCCATTGGTGTTCAACAATACCACCCATCGTTCCGGCACCATCCAGCGCCTGCGTATTTCGGCCGACGCTCAGGGCAAGATAACCGCCTTCGATCATTCGGCGATTTCACATACGCTGCCCGGCGGCAGTGGTGAAAATCCGGTTGAACAAACAAGTGTTTTTTATGCCGGTGCAAACCGTCGCGTTGCTCATCACCCTATCGACATGAACCTCCCTGAGTCGGCGGATATGCGCGCACCGGGTGAAGCGTCGGGGCTTGCCGCGCTGGAAATTGCCATGGATGAAATGGCGGAAAAGCTAAGCATGGACCCGGTCGAATTTAGAATCCTCAACGACACCCAAGTTGACCCGGAAGATGCCTCAAAACCCTTTAGCGAACGCCACTATGTTGAATGCTTACGTCAGGGCGCTGAAAAATTTGGATGGGAGGCGCGTAACCGAACGCCTGGGAGTACGCGGGACGGACAGTGGTTGATTGGCCACGGTGTAGCGGGTGCTTATCGCGGCGCGCCCACCATGGATTCCGGGGCACGAGTGCGCTTACAGGGAGGGCGCCTAATCGTTGAGACCGATATGACGGATATCGGTACTGGCTCCTACACTATTATCGCCCAAACGGCAGCTGAGACCATGGGGCTTGAGCTGGAGGCCGTCGAGGTTAGATTGGGCAACAGTGACTTCCCTGTTTCTTCGGGTTCGGGCGGGCAGTTCGGTGCCGCCAGCGCGACCGCAGGCGTATATGCCGCCTGCTTGGCGCTTCAAGAGCAGATCACCAAGCGATTAGATGTCGATGTGGCACATTTTGAAAACGGCCGTGTGAGAGCAGAAAATACTGATCTAGCGCTCGCTGATATCGCCGACGGCGAAGAACTCGTCGCCGAAGACACGGTTCACTTTGGCGACTTCAAAGACGACATGCAGATCGGCACTTTTGCTGCGCACTTTGTCGAGGTAGGGGTGCACGCCTATACCGGAGAAACACGTGTTCGACGTATGTTGGCGGTATGCGATGCGGGCCGTATTCTGAATCCGATAACGGCGCGTAGCCAAGTGATCGGCGGTATGACCATGGGCGTCGGCGCGGCCTTGATGGAGGGGCTAACTGCCGATCTTGAACGTGGTTTCTTCGTTAATCATGACCTTGCTAGTTACGAGGTGGCGGCTCACGCCGATATCCCCCAACAGGAGGTTATTTTCCTGGATACCAAGGATGCGGCTTCATCACCTTTGAAAGCCAAGGGAGTCGGGGAACTGGGTATCTGTGGTGTGCCAGCGGCCATCGCCAACGCTATCTATAATGCCACCGGTGTTCGGGTGCGTGAGTATCCGATGACATTGGAGCACATGCTCGACCAGCTTCCCCAGGCTTAATTTTGACAATAGCCTAACTCAGTAGTCTTTGATTTTAAGGCAACTGATAAATTTGCGACGCGGCGATTGCTGTAAGCACCGCGCAGCGCTACAAGCGTAATAACAGTAGGCTGCGCGTTTCTTACCGTTAATGGAAACGTCAAACTCACGACGATGCGATCAACATTTGCTTCGCGGTAGAAGGCGATGAGGGTGGCAGTGTGAAACCACTTACCGCATGCATCATCGAGTCTGCGGTTACAGAAAGCTGCTCTGCCATTCTGTGAGAGTTTTCAACCGCTGCGCGTGAAAGCTCCAGAGCGTTGTAAATTTCGTTAACGCTTTGCTCTAGTTCTTCAACCCCTTGATGCTGTTGACTGATTACGCTTTCCGAATTGTTTAAACGCAGCGCGACCTGCTCAAAGCTTTGAATAAGCAGTCGGGTCGTCTCAGCAATAGTCGAGGTTTGTTTAACGCCTAATAGCACTTGGTCGGTGGTGGCCGCAATGGTGTTGCGGATCTGCGCGGCCGTGGTTTGGGTATTTTTCGACAAATTACGCACTTCATTGGCAACCACGGCGAACCCCCGACCGTGTTCACCGGCTCTTGCCGCTTCAACGGAAGCGTTCAAGGCGAGAAGATTGGTTTGAAATGTGATGTTATCAATTTCGCCTAGCATCTGTTGGATGGCTTTAGAGTGTTGATCAAGTAGGCGCATCATGTCGCCCATTGCCTCAACTTGCTCACCGTTTTGACGAGCAATTTTCTCAGCCTCGTTGGCCAGTTGACGTATGTGTTGGGACTCCTTGGCACTCTCCCGAGTAGTGGCAGCGAGCTCCGTCGTGCTAGTGGATATGCGCTCGGTTTGGCTGCTGTTTCGTGCTGTTTGCGTGCGCAACTGCTCTTGAGCAACGAAAAGCTGCTGGCTGTAATCCATGACATGGCTTGCGGCAGTTTGTGTTTTACGCAGGCTATCGGCTACCTGGTCGCGCATATTAACAACTGCCAGTACCGCAGGCAGCTTCTGTTCTTCTTTACTAAAGGTGATGTCCAAGTTGCCGCCACCTGCAGCATCGGCAAAACGAGTGACGTGAAGCCCTTCCTGCACCATGCTTTCCAGGACCTTGGCTAAGTACCCCAGGATAACGACTTGGACAACCACCGCCCCACCGTGCATGAGTAAACAGTAAAATAACGCTGCAGGCCCGTGACTAGCTTCACCGTGCTCCATGGCATGCATGTCGCCCATGCTGACGTAAAGCTGAACAAAACCTTGATATTGAAGCCAGGTAAACAACGCATGGTGGAGCGCTATTACTAACCCACCAAATGCGATGACTCGCCAATCGCTGTAAAGAATGAGAACGGATAGCAAAATAAAAATACTAAAGTGTGCCTCGATCATACCGCCACTCTGTTCGATCAAAATGGCTGACCAGGCCATCATTACCGCCGCCTTAACGAACCCATTGACGATCTGCCCAGGCAGTTTAGCCTGTATAAGATAGGTAAGCGGTAGGGTGACGACGCCCGCCACGGTAACTAGCAGCAGTGTTTGCGTAAAGAAACTCACGACCAAGCACAAGAAGGCGATAAACCCTAGGGGCCACCACATGAGCCTGTCGGTGCGTGCAATATGGTTCGAGAAAGAGGCATCTGGCATTATTATATTTTCCTTGCTTTGCAGCGGGAAGGATTTACAGGGGAGAAGGCATAGCATTATTGGCGCTTTTTTAAATAACTTTATAGAGCAGCGTTAACTATAAAAGTCTATTTTTATAGTTAACGCTTTCGTTATAAGGTTAATGGAGTTTTTGTTTGCTGAGTAGGTAGTTAACAATTTTTCACTATTTGCTTTTCTTATATTTTGTTATCAAGATGGCTAATAAAGGTTGCTCGACTAGTTGGCTATTTATACTTGGAAGAGTAGATGCCACTAGGGCTTAAGCTTTCGCCGGTAGCGCATAGCTGGCGGTGACATGGACGACAGGGCGTACTTCGTCGCTGACCGAGAAAATCTGCACTTCGCCCACCGCTAGGCGTCGACCAAGCTTGATCAATTTGGCGTGGGCGATAATATCGTGACCCCCTGAAGCGGCACGCAGGAAATGGCAGTTTAAGTCGCTTGTGACGGCCATGGGTTCGGGGCCGATCTGCGCAAGAATCGCAACGTAGAGCGCTACATCAGCAAAGCCCATCATGGTAGGACCAGAAACGCGAGGGCCAGGGCGCAAGTGTTCATTACCAATCGCTAAGCGCATAGTGGCGCGCATTTCACCCACGCTCTCTATCTTGCCCATTCGCTGGGGAAAGACCTCATCTAAAAAATGTTCGATTTGTTCGGCGGTCATTATAGTCATTGTTGTTTTCCTTTTATAAAAAAGCCCCGAGGCATAAGCCTCGAGGCTGATTAAACCATAAAACGAATTTACTAGGCCTTATGCACCTGGGCCTTATGCACCTGACGCCACTCGTGCAGTAGCGGTTCGGTGTAGCCGGAAGGCTGCTCGCGGCCTTTGAAGATCAGGTCAGAGGCGGCTTTAAAGGCGGTGGAGCCTGCAAAGTCAGCGCTCATAGCTGTATAGGTCGGATCGCCTGCGTTCTGCTCATCGACCACTTTGGCCATGCGCTTAAGAGACGCTTCCACCTGCGTTACATCAATAATGCCGTGGTGCAGCCAGTTGGCAATGTGCTGGCTGGAAATACGCAGCGTCGCGCGATCTTCCATCAGGCCCACGTTGTGGATGTCCGGCACTTTCGAGCAGCCTACCCCGTGCTCTACCCAGCGCACAACGTAACCCAGAATCCCCTGGCAGTTGTTGTCCAGCTCCTGCTTCTTCTCTTCATCGGACCAGTTGGCGTTTTCTGCCACCGGTACGGTGAGCAGGTCATCCAGATAGTCTGGCTCGCCCAGGCCTTCTAGCTCGCGCTGAACATCGGTGACATTGACCTGATGGTAATGCAGGGCATGAAGCGTGGCTGCGGTGGGGGATGGGACCCAAGCGGTGTTGGCACCGGCTTTCGGGTGGCCAATTTTCTGCTCAAGCATGTTGTGCATCAGGTCAGGCATGGCCCACATACCTTTACCGATCTGAGCGCGTCCGCGTAGGCCGCAGGCGAGGCCCACTTGTACGTTGCTCTTCTCATAGGCTTGAATCCACGCAGCGCTCTTCATGTCGCCCTTGCGCACCATGGGGCCCGCTTCCATGGCGGTATGCATCTCATCGCCAGTACGGTCAAGGAAGCCAGTGTTGATGAACGCCACCCGTGATGCTGCTTCAGCAATACACGCCTTTAAGTTAACGGTGGTGCGACGTTCTTCGTCCATGATGCCCATTTTCAGGGTGTCGCGGCTCATGCCGAGAATGTCTTCGACGCGGCCAAACAGTTCGTTGGCAAAGGCGACCTCGGCAGGGCCGTGCATCTTGGGTTTCACGATATAAACAGAGCCGGTGCGCGAGTTACGCGGCTGGTCGGCGTCTTTCTTTAGGTCGTGAAGGGCAAGTAGTGAAGTGATCACCGCATCCAGGATACCTTCGGGTAGCTCGTTGCCGTTCTCATCCAAAATCGCCGGGGTGGTCATTAAATGACCAACGTTGCGCACAAACATCAGCGAACGGCCAGGCAGGGTCACGCTACCGCCATCGGTGGTTTGCCAGGTGCGATCAGCGTTCAGTTTACGGGTAAAGGTTTTGCCGGCTTTCTCGATCTTCTCTTCCAGGTCGCCCTTCATCAGGCCAAGCCAGTTGCTGTAAACACCGACTTTGTCTTCTGAATCCACCGCGGCAACGGAGTCTTCGCAGTCCATAATGGCGGTCAGTGCAGCCTCTACCACGACATCTTTCACGCCTGCCGGGTCGGTTTTACCGATAGAGTGGCTAGGATCAATCTGAATTTCTAAGTGGAGACCATTGTTGGCCAGCAGAATCGCGTCCGGTTTGGCCGCTTCACCGGTAAAGCCGATTAGCTTGCCCGAATCTTTCAAGCCGGTTTCGCGTCCGCCTTCGAGAGTAACGACTAAATGCTCATCACGAATGACATATTTCACTGCATCGCGGTGAGAACCAGTGGCCAGCGGGGCAGCACGGTCAAGCACGCCACGGGCATAGGCAATCACTTTGGCACCGCGTTTTGGGTTGAAGCTAGCGCCTTTCTCGGCACCATCCTCTTCTGAAATCGCATCGGTACCGTAAAGAGCGTCATAAAGGCTGCCCCAACGTGCATTGGCTGCGTTGAGTGCGTAGCGTGCATTGCTCACGGGTACGACCAACTGAGGACCTGCTTGAACGGCCACTTCACGGTCAACGTTAGCGGTGGACGCTTTCACATCCGCTGGCGCTTCTGCTAAATAACCGACTTCTTTTAAGAAGCGACGGTATGCAGGCATATCGCTAACAGGGCCGGGGTGTTCCCGGTGCCATGTATCCAGCTTCTCTTGCAGGGTGTCGCGTTCTTCGAGTAATTGACGGTTTTTAGGGGTCAAATCGTGAAACAGGGCATCAACACCGGCCCAAAAGGCACTTTCATCAATGCCTGTACCCGGTAGCGCCTGTTCATTTATAAAACGGTCTAAATCTGCTGCCACCTGTAAACGGTGACGCGTGATACGCTCGCTCATGGGGTTTCTCCTGTGAGGATGCCCGTGGGAAATATGTTTGCCACGGTCAGGGTTAAAATACATTTATGGAAAATAATTCCATACCTGATCGGGCATGTAAACAGCGTAGACCCTAAAGCGTCAAAATGCTCGACCAAATGATAAGGGACGTGACCTAAAGGCCGCGCGCTAGCCAACAGTAAAATGGCGTTATGGAGAAACAACAATGCGTGATTTCCAACATCTGGAAGGCTTGTTTCGCCATGTTTCGAGCGATAATTTGCTTACCCGCTTATTTCCGGATGAAGCGCTGGCAGATGCCATGCAAGGTTATTTTCATCACTATGGCTTAGAAACGCTGCTAATAGATACTCATGAAGTATATGCAGGCTTTATTGATACGGGGCGCTTTGCGCTGTGGTGCCAAGTATGGAGTCCTCCTCAGCCGGTAGGGACTGCCTTTGTGGTACATGGCTACTTTGACCATATGGGGCTATATCGTCATTTACTGGAACGATTGCTGGTTAAGGGCTGGCGAGTTGTACTCTGGGACCTTCCCGGCCATGGCCTTTCTAGCGGCGCGCGGGCTGAAATAGAAGATTTTGATGATTACCAGCACTGCCTGACCCATTTACAGACCACGCTCAAAAACCAGGGTTTAGCGCCTGTGCCATGGCTGGGTATTGGCCAAAGCACCGGCGGTGCGATCCTGGCAACGGATGCGCTAACGCGCCGAGAGGAATCAGGTTGGGCAGGGCTCGTGCTGTTAGCGCCGTTGGTGCGCCCTTGGGGATGGAGCCAGACAAGTTGGCTACACTTGATTGCCAGCCCGTTTTTAAAAGAGCTGCCGCGCAAATACCGACCTAATTCGACGGATGAACAATTTACCGAATTTCTACGTGATCATGACCCCTTACAGCCCGACAACTTAAGCGTTGCCTGGGTGAGTGCCATGCGTCGCTGGATGCCACGGCTGTTAGCGCAGGAGCCTAACCCTTTACCTACCTTAATACTTCAAGGCGAGCAGGATCTGACCGTCGACTGGGAGTGGAATTTAGCGATTCTGAAGAAGAAGTTTCCCAATGCCGAGATTCATCGCCACCCAGAAGCCCGCCATCACTTAGTCAATGAAGCTGAGCCAATTCGGCAAATTCTATTTCACGCCCTGGATGCGTTTGTCGATCAATTGGATAAGGCCTCAAAAGCACAGTAGCGAAAAACCACCAAACTTTGCTGGAGTCTTAACGCATAGCCTCCCCCACGATGTCTGTCATCGCATTTTCCCCACGCCATGCACCGGTAGCCTAATGCTTAGGTTGAGGAAAAAATAAGGAAATTTTGCCTGCGCTTGATTATGTAACTAAACGTTGTTGTAAGGTGGATTCTAGGATGATGCGTTATTGGATAACGCGCTTCAAATAGAGAGCTATCCTATTTATAATTTATAAGTTCATGATTTTTATGAATTAAATTTTAAATTTACAGGAGGGTCTGTTCAGGTGTGAGGGCCTCTCAAAAGAGATCAACTAACTTTCGCAAAAGCGATGAAAAGCCAAATGTTGCGAAGTGTGAAAGAAACGTGTAGAAAAGTAATCGTAAGATTAGGTAGTCGAATTTATAATCTTGTATACTTATGTTGTAGATAAAATGGATCAGTTGAGTTGCAGGCAGCAAAACGTTGTTTTTGTTTGTTTTATCCATAGATTCTAATTATGATTAGTTTTTTGTAATGTGAGCTGATGCTTAAGAAGAATGAAGCTGGTTGGCAGGGCTCTCCAGGAAGGAGAAGGATGAATGAATGTGGCTAGTAGAGAGTGTCGTTCATACAGATCTACCGTCTCTCAGATAGTGATTGAAGGCTTGATCAATACATCTTTTGCAACGTCTGGTCATGCAAGGCGCTTGAAAAGAGTCTCTGCAGAGTAAGAAGCGCAATCTGCATATGTCAGTAGTTACACGGCAGTATTTGCACAGAGATAATTTAAAGTGTTTTTTCTAATTTTTTAAAAATTGGCGTCTTGTGTGTAAGGACAATAGAGGAAAACAGCAATGCTTTTTGCCATTAAAATGCTTTTTGGGCTCACAAGACGCCGGAAGCAGTTGATCCAGCTCTTTGTTGATACTTTCCTGATTGTTGCTAGTTTTTTTGTAGCCATGCTGCTGCGGCTAGATTCACTTGAGTTCTTGGCGAACGACTCTGTGTGGCTTGCCCTTCCGGTAATGGTGCCGGTTAGCTTGTTTATATTCATGCGCCTGGGGTTTTATCGTTCAATTGTGCGTTTCATGGGTATCAAGGCGCTTCAGGCACTCTGCGCAGGCGTACTTGGCTCTGCTTTGACTCTTTACGTTGTCAGCATGGTGCTCAACTTGCCAGTGCCAAGGTCAGTACCCTTCATTTATACAATGCTGGCATTTATCACGATTGGCGGTATACGGCTTGCACTTCGTTTGATGTACCAGCGGGGACAGCAAATACAAAAAACCCGAGTACTTATTTATGGTGCTGGCGCTGCAGGGCGGCAACTCGTTGTTTCTCTGCGCCACGGACGAGACTACGAGCCTGTTGGCTTTGTTGATTACGCCCCCCTTCTTCAAGGCACGCACGTGCAAGGGCTAAGAGTCTACAGCCCAGATATGACACCAAAGCTCATTGAAGATTTTGGTGTGGAAAAATTTCTATTAGCTATTCCCGAAGCCACTCGAGCTCGACGTCAGGAGATTATTGAGTCGATCGAACCACTGTCTATCCCAGTGCAAACAATACCTGATATGGCCGATATTGTTTCGGGTAAGGCTAAGTTCAATGAGCTTCGTGATGTGCGTGTTGAAGATCTGTTAGGCCGTGACCCTGTTCCACCTGATCCAAAATTAATGGGCGCTAATATTACCCATAAGACAGTGATGGTGACCGGGGCCGGTGGCTCAATTGGTAGTGAGCTATGTCGGCAGATTATTCGCCTACTTCCGGATCAGCTAATTATTGTGGATTCATCTGAGTATTCGCTTTACAAGATAGACCAAGACCTTGCTCAGTTGCTTGAAAAAGACAGTCTCAACGTTGATGTTAAGCCTGCGCTTGCTTCTGTACGTAATGGCGATGTCATCGCTCGCCTAATTCGCACCTTTGGTGTTGACACTATCTATCATGCTGCTGCTTATAAGCATGTACCATTAGTCGAATTTAATCCGGCAGAAGGGGTTCTTAATAACGTTTTTGGCACCCTGGAAGTTGCCAAAGCCGCTATAAAAGAAGGCGTTGAAGCTTTTGTGCTTGTCTCTACCGATAAAGCGGTTAGGCCAACCAATGTAATGGGAGCCAGTAAACGTATGGCTGAGTTGGTATGTCAGGCATACGCAAACGAACAATCTGATACCCGCTTTTCGATGGTGCGTTTTGGCAACGTGCTGGGCTCTTCAGGTTCGGTCGTTCCCTTGTTTCGTAAGCAAATCGAAAAAGGTGGGCCTATAACCGTTACCCACCCAGACATTACCCGCTACTTTATGACTATCCCTGAAGCATCTCAGCTAGTAATTCAAGCTGGCGGCATGGCGACCGGTGGTGATGTCTTTGTGTTGGATATGGGTAAACCCGTCAAGATCGTTGAGTTGGCTATTCGGATGGTAAAACTGTCAGGGCTGAGCTATCGCTTTGTATCCGTGCCAGAAGGCTCCCAAACGGCTAAAGCTGAACCATCTGAAGAGATCGTTGAGAAAAAAGGCGCAATTCCCATTCGGTTTACCGGGCTCCGCCCAGGCGAAAAACTTTATGAGGAGTTGCTTGCGACGGATAGTGCCCAGAAAACACGTCACCCCAGGATAATGACGGCATCAGAAGACTTTTTGCCATGGACAGCACTTGAACCTTTATTAACGCAACTGGAAGTAGCGTGCAAAAGTCAGGACGCAGCAAAAATACGTGAGCTATTGATAGCTGCGCCTACGGCTTATCAGCCTAAGTCAGATATTGTTGACCACTTCTGGCTATCAACGTCAATTCAACAGGCTGCAACGATCAAGGCTTCAGCGTCGCCCTCTACAACAGAGAGCGCCAAAGCACCTCCAGCTACAAATAAACAAACTTATTCTATGGCGGGTAACGTCGCATCGTTAGAGGGTGGGGTGGCTCTTCCAAAAGTAAGCTTGATGACTGATACCCCAGGTAGTGGTCGAAAGTAGCCCTTTAAAAAGAGTTATTGGTGACATTGGGTTTATGGGTGTTGGGTTGTTAACGACCCCATTTCATATAGTTTGATTGTTCAGGGCTCTCATAAGTGCTGTTGTTAGATACAGGAATTAAGTGCGGGCTTAAATGCAGATGTTCAGTAAGAAGTTTTTAGCAACGACGCTGTTTTCTATCTTCATGTTAAAAACTTCTGTGACGTTTAATTCTTTTCACGGGTTAAAGTAAGTTGAAAATTATCATCTAGTTTTTGCCGGCCTCGAGGATGCGCCAATAACACCTCGGGGCGGTAGCGTGCCTAAAATTAATTAGCATGTTATGAAAGTAGCAAACGTAAGCTAACAACACAGACTGAGTACTGACTCTACTAGTGAGAGCAGGCAAGGTCATTCGCTCCATTCACGCTCAGGTAGACGTTGTCATGAGAAAACAAACAATTTTCCGCTTGCTGGCTGTGGCCACGATTGCCCTGATCATCGCAGGTTGCTCTATTGCACCTGGCGGCCATATCGACTATGACGCTCCTGAACCACCTGATTTAACGCAAGTAGTCGACATTATCCCGATTACCCCAGAGCTGGTATGGTCCCTGGAATCGCAGGAGCGACGCGTGCATCCTGTAACTCAAGATTTACGCGATGAATTAGCGAACTATGAGTACACAGTGGGACCTGGCGACGTGTTAAGCATCGTGGTTTATGACCATCCCGAGCTTACTATTCCTACTGGTGGCGAGCGAAGTGCTGTGGAGGCCGGTAATATAGTGCGTGCCGACGGCACTATTTTTTACCCGTTTTTAGGGCGTGTAAATGTTGTTGGCAAAACAACGGAAGAGATACGTGTTCAACTGACCCAAGGTCTATCTAACTTCCTGACAGAGCCTCAAATCGATGTCTTTATCGCTGCCTTTAATTCTAAGCGTTTTCACGTCACCGGTGCCGTTGGTGCCCCCGGTTCGGTTCCGGTAACGAATGTGCCGTTGACCATACTCGATGCAGTTAATGAAGTAGGTGGGCCGACCGACAATGCGTTTTGGCATGAAATGTATTTATTCCGTAATGGCACCGAAGAGCGACTGTCGCTCTACTCCTTATTGAGTGAAGGCGATCAGCGTCAAAATCGTTTGTTACGTGACGGCGACCTGTTACATGTCCCAAGTGCAGACAATCAGGGTGTCGCAATGCTGGGTCAGGTACGCTCGCCGGGCAATCTACGCATGAACCGTGAACGCCTTTCTCTCACCGATGCTCTAGCCCGTGCTGGCGGCATCAATGAAGTTTCTGCTGAGCCTTCCGGTATATTTGTACTGCGCCGTAACGAACCTGGCGCTGCTAAGTATGCATCTGTCTATCAGCTCGATATCAGTAATGCGATTGCCTTCGTGCTGGCCAGCAACTTTCAGCTAGAGCCACAAGATATTGTGTATGTAACTACCGCACCGCTGGCACGCTGGAATCGCGTAGTTAGCCTGCTTCTTCCCTCTATTAATTTACCGGGTGATTTACGCTCTGGTAACCAAGGGCTAGAAGACCTTCTTTGATATGACAAAGCGTATCCTAGTCGTCTGTACCGGCAATATTTGTAGAAGCCCGGTTGCCGCCGCCATACTGCAAAAAGACAATGCCGACATCGAAGTGGTGTCGGCAGGTTTAGCAGCTGGGAAAGGGGGCGCAGAGCCGCGCATAGCGGCGTTGGCAAAAGCAGATGGCTATGACCTTAGTCAACATCAAGCAAGGCAGGTAGACCGCAACTCGCTTGCTAATGCTGATCTGGTGCTCGTAATGAGCGCCAAGCAGCGGCAAGTGATTGCCCGTTCGTGGCCTGAAATGCTGGGCAAAACCTTACTATTTGGTATGTGGCGCACTGATAAACCTATAAGCGAGCGAGATATTCCAGACCCTTATCAACGAAGCGATGAAGTCTGTGAACTTGTTTATGAAATGATCAAAACAGCAAGTGTGGCCTGGCGAGAAAAGCTTAAAAATACCGGTAGCAAAAGTTTGTGGTAAACGCTTTAAAGCTTTTTTTAATTATCCATTTTCATGCATCCATAGGTGCATGACCGAGAGTGTAGCGATCGAGCCAATGTCAGACTTATCACAGAAGAGTTTACCCGAAGAAACAATCGACCTGAGCCGTCTGTTTGGAGCGCTTTTTCGTAAAAAGTGGCTAATTATTGGCGTCACCTTACTGTTCGCTTTTATAGGTATTGTGCACGGTATGTTGTCTACCCCTGTTTATCGTGCCGATGCTTTAGTTCAAGTAGAAAGGCGTAATACCGTCAGTCCATTCGGTAACGTGGATAATGTTACCGGTTCTGGCTCGGGGGAGCTCAATACCTCGGCTGAGCTACAGATTTTGCAGTCCCGTATGGTGCTTGGCCAAGTGGTCGACCGGGTGAGCAGCGATTTAATTATTTCTCCCGTCCAAGTTCCTTTTATCGGCGGCTTTGTATTACGTAGGGGCATCCCACGGCCTGCGTTTCTGCAGGGCTATCCGCATATCTGGGGCGATGAAAGTATTAATGTCGCACGCTTTACTACACTTGATAGTAGTCGTGGCCGCAGCTTTATCGTTGAGCGTGGCGCGGGCGATAGCTACCACATTATGCAAGGCGATAGCCGTTTGGGAACGGGTACGCTGGGCCAACCAGAGGTGTTCCTAGACGGTGAACTTGAGTTAACGGTTGAAAGTTTCAATGCTGCCGAAGGTGCGCAGTATGTTCTGACACGTCTGCAGAAAACATCGGCCATCCGTGGTATTGCCGGACGACTACAAGTGGCTGAAGTAGGCGGTGCCGGTACCACAACGGGTATGATCCGTTTAATGATGTTTGGTGAAGACCCCAGTGAAATTACCCGTAGCCTGGACGCGGTCGCGCAAACTTTTTTAACGCAAAATATTGAGCGTCAGTCCGAACAGGCACAGCAAAGCCTGGAGTTTCTTCAAAGGCAGGCGCCTGAGCTGCGTGAACAACTGGATTTAGCCGAGCAAAACCTCAACGATTACCGCGCTAATTTAGACAGTGTTGATCTTAGTAGCGAAGCTCAAGCCGCTATCCAGCGCTATATTGAACTGGATACACGTCTTGATGAGCTTGAATTCCAAGAAGCTGAGCTTGCACAGCGCTTCACACCTAGCCACCCTAATTATCAGGCGTTAATTCGTCAACGCCGCCAGATTCAGCGTGATTTACAAGAACTTAATGCTAGGGTGAATGAGCTACCCGCCGCGCAGCAAGAAGTGCTGAGGCGTACTCGTGATGTGGAAGTAACGCAGGCGATTTACGTTAATATTTTAAATAAAGTACAGGAATTAGAAGTAGCCCGCGCAGGAACGATCGGTAATATACGCATTATTGATAGTGCGGTGCTCAGCGGCCAAGTTGCCCCGAATACCCCGCGTATCTTCATCCTCTACACGATTTTAGGCCTGCTGCTTATCACGGGCTATGTTCTGTTAAAAGAGCTGTTTAAGCGCGGTGTTGAATCGCCAGACCAAATTGAACGACTCGGCTTAACGGTCTACGCCAACGTTCCGCAATCTTCAGCGCAGCGTAAGCTGAACCGCGCCTTGAAGCGTCGGGGAGAAAAAACCTCGAAAAGCGTGGTGGGTGGCGTATTAGCCCAGCGAGATCCGATGGATCTATCCCTAGAGTCACTGCGCGGATTACGTACTAGTTTGCACTTCACCATGATGGATGGTCGTAATAATCGCGTTATGTTGACAGGACCAAGCCCCGGTGTAGGTAAAAGCTTTGTCAGCGTTAATTTAGGCGCCATTTCTGCCCTGGCAGGCAAGAAAGTGCTGATCGTTGATGCCGATCTTCGCAAAGGCAATTTGCACCATGCCTTTGGCCAAGCAAGCACCGGTGGCCTGGTAGAATTTCTAAGTGGTGAGCTAACACTGGAAGACATTATCAAGCCAACAGGTATTCCACACTATGACGTGATTACCCGCGGAGTTTCCGCGAGTAACCCTTCTGAACTACTTATGCGCCCAGGTTTTGAGCAAGCGCTAGAAGATCTTAGCGAAATGTACGACATGGTGATCGTCGATACGCCGCCAGTCCTGGCTGTTACTGACGCCTGTGTTGCAGGCAAGCATTGTGGCACTACCCTGCTTGTTACAAGATTCGACAGAAATTCAGTACGTGAAATACTTATGGCTAAAAAACGCCTTGAAAGTAGCGGACTGGAAATTCAAGGCGCAATTTTGAATGGCGTAAAAATCTCTTCCAGGGGTGCGTCAGGTTATTACGGATACGGCACCTACAAATACCAGTAGGTAAAGTCAGCTGTTCTAAAGGAAGTTAAATATGAAAGTTCTCGTTACTGGTGCAGCGGGCTTTATCGGTTTCCATACGGCCACGCGTTTATTAGAAAGAGGCGACGAAGTCGTTGGTTTTGATAGTGTTAATGATTACTACGATGTTGAAATTAAAGAGCGTCGAATTGAGCAGCTTCGTAGCCTATCGGAAAAAAATGGCACACCTTTTCATTTCGTTCGCGCCAATTTAGCCGATCAAACCGCTGTAACCGAATGCTTCGAGAAGCATAACTTTGACCGTGTTATCCACTTAGCTGCGCAAGCCGGTGTTCGCTACTCCATTGAAAACCCGCACAGCTATGTTGAAAGCAATCTTATTGCGTTTACCAATGTGCTAGAAGCCTGCCGCTATGCGAAAACAGCGCACTTAACGTATGCGAGCACAAGCTCGGTGTATGGCGCGAATACGCGCATGCCGTTCTCTGAGCATCATGGCGCTGATCATCCGCTGCAGTTTTATGCAGCCACTAAAAAAGCCAATGAAATGATGGCACATAGCTACAGCCATCTTTTTAAACTACCGACCACTGGCCTGCGCTTTTTTACCGTATACGGCCCTTGGGGCCGTCCGGATATGGCGCTATTCAAGTTCACCAAAAGTATCCTGGCGGATGAGCTAATCCCCGTTTTTAATCATGGCAATCATAGCCGTGATTTCACCTACGTGGCCGATATTGTGGAAGGTGTGATTAGAGCCAGTGATCAGATTGCTGAGCCTAACGCTGATTGGAATAGTGATGAGCCAGATCCCGCCACCAGTAATGCACCCTACCGCCTGTTTAATATTGGTAATAATAATCCAGTTAAGTTGAGTGCTTACATTGAAGCACTTGAAAAGGCGTTGGGTAAAAAAGCTAAGCAGGATTTGCTGCCACTGCAGCCAGGCGATGTGCCAGATACCTATGCCGATAGCAACGAGCTGAAAAAGGCAGTCGATTACCAACCGACAACACCAGTAGAAGAAGGTGTTGCAAACTTTGTCACTTGGTATCGCGATTACTATCAAGTCTGATACTGAAGGTCTACGACCAACAGTTATCGTTTCTTTAAGTCAAGGGTGGATACGTTACGTATTCTTGCTTAGCATTTAAAAGTTAGGGGCTACAATGAAGGTTACCGTATTTGGCACAGGCTATGTTGGTTTAGTGCAAGGGGCCATCTTGGCAGATGTAGGCCACCAAGTGGTCTGTGTAGATGTCGATGCTGATAAAATTGAGCGTCTAAAGCAAGGGTATATTCCTATCTTTGAGCCAGGCTTAGATTCCTTGGTAAAAGAGAAGTTTGCAGCTGGACGGCTGAATTTCACCACTGACGCTGCTGATGCTATTAAGCATGGGGATATGTATTTCATCGCAGTGGGAACCCCGCCGGATGAAGATGGCTCTGCCGACCTGCGCTATGTACTTGAAGTTGCCTCGACCATCGCTGAGCACATGGAAAGCGATAAAATCATCATCAATAAATCAACGGTGCCTGTGGGTACTGCTGACAAAGTTCGCGCTTGCGTCGCCGAGAAGCTAGCCGAACGTGGTCGAAGCGATTTGAAATTCGATGTGGTTTCAAACCCGGAGTTCCTCAAAGAGGGTAGCGCAGTTGCCGACTGCCAAAAGCCGGACCGCATTATCATTGGTACAGAATCAGCTGCTACCGTTGAGCTGATGCGCGAGCTTTATGCACCGTTCAACCGTAACCATGACAAAATCATTGTGATGGATGTACGCAGTGCCGAACTTACCAAATACGCAGCAAACTGCATGCTGGCGACCAAGATTAGCTTTATGAACGAAATTGCTAATTTGGCCGAGCGTCTTGGTGCAGATATTGAAATGGTGCGTCAAGGTATTGGTTCTGACCCGCGGATTGGTTACCACTTTATTTACCCTGGTGTAGGTTACGGCGGCTCATGTTTCCCTAAGGACGTACAGGCGCTGATTCGAACCTCAGATTCCATTGGCTTCGATTCCAAGGTGCTGAAAGCCGTCGAGGCACGCAATTACGAACAGAAAACAACGTTGTTCGAGAAGATTGCTCAGCACTATGACAACGACTTAGCCGGTAAAACCTTTGCCTTGTGGGGGCTTTCGTTTAAACCCAACACTGACGACATGCGCGAAGCACCCAGCCGTGTACTGATGGAAGCCCTTTGGGAAGCCGGCGCAAGCGTTAAGGCATACGATCCTGAAGCAATGGAAGAGACCCAGCGTATTTACGGCACGCGTGACGATCTGACCCTATGTGGTACTAAGGAGTCAGCGCTTAAAGAGGCTGATGCACTGGTTATAGTGACGGAGTGGCAAAGCTTCCGCGCACCCGATTTCGATCTGCTAAAGCAACAGCTAACCCACCCGGTGGTGTTTGACGGCCGTAACCTTTACGAACCAGGCCGAATGGAGCGCAAAGGGTTTAGTTACTATTCAGTCGGTAGACGCGCTGTTTAAGCCATCAGCACGTGTTAAAAATTTGAGTGGGGTGGGGAGCCATGTGGGAAAGCGCTAAACGGCTTATCAGTAGCCGTGTTGTGCGCAGCGTGGTGATAGTGGCAGGGGGTACCGCAGGAGCACAGGCCATTTCGCTGGCTTTTTCCCCACTCCTCACCCGAATCTACAGCCCTGAAACCTTCGGGATATTGGGCACGTTCTTAGCCATTTTTGCCGTTATGGCACCGTTGGCCGCGTTCAACATGCCCATGGCTATTGTATTGCCAAGCCGTGATGAGGAGGCAGTTTGTCTCGCACAGCTGTCCATTGCAGTAGGTTTAATCAATGCTTGCCTCATCGCGGGGCTGCTTTGGGGGTGGGGCGATTTTCTCCTTGCGCTGATTGGTTTAAAGGCAATAGCACCCTATATTTTTGCTCTGCCGATAGCGATGGGGCTTTCCGCGCTATTAGCGGTAGCGATGCAATGGGTTATTCGCAAAAAATACTTTGCTTTCAAAGCAAAAATTGCAGTAATTCAATCTTTTATAATCAATAGTGCAAAGGTTGGCATAGGTGTTGTCATGCCACTACCCAGCGTATTGATTCTAGCCACCACGTTGGGTAGTGGCTTGCATGCCGCTATGCTGTTTAAACGTAGCCCACCCTCGGCTACACATTCGAAGCCTTCGCCGGATCAACCTCGTATAACGCTGAATACATACTGGCGATTAGCGATACAGTACAAAGACTTCGTTTTGTTTCGTACCCCCCAAGCAACGCTCAATGCGGCATCGCAAGGCCTACCGGTGATAATGCTTGCCGCTACTTTTGGCGCGACAACGGCTGGACTCTATTCACTTGGCAGAATGGTGCTGGAAGCCCCCGCAAAGCTACTGGGGCATTCTGTTGCGACAGTGCTCTACCCGCGCATTAATGAAGCCGCCCTAGGGGGAGAAGACATCTCTCTCTTGGTATTTAAAGCAACCATGGCACTGCTGGGGATTGGCAGCTTGTTGTTTGGCAGCTTAATCCTGCTAGGCCCAGAGCTATTTGGATGGCTATTTGGGGGGGATTGGCGTCAGGCAGGCACTTTTGCCCAATGGTTAGCACTCTGGACATTGGTCAGCTTCGTGGCAAGACCTTGTGTTGCGGCCATTCCGGTGCTGGGGTTAGAGCGCTTTTTTCTGCTACATGAAATCGTCAGCGCAGTGATTAGATTTACTGTACTGTTTATTGGGGTGTGGCTCTGGGATAGCGCGACGATAGCCATCGCACTGTTTAGCGTCGCTAACGTTGTGTGCTATAGCGTATTAATTTTGGTGGTGCTACAAGTGGCCAAGCGTTATACGGCACCCGAGCAACAGGCTGAACATTCATGAATAAGCTAGGCCATAGTGATCAGCCTCTCGTCTCGATTATTATTCCTTGCTACAACTCCGCAGCATACGTCGCAGAAGCAATTGAAAGCGCGTTAGCCCAAACCTACCCACACTGTGAAGTAGTGGTGATTAATGATGGGTCGCAAGATAGCAGTGGGGAGGAGATCGAGCGCTACCTAGGTCGCGTAAGCTATATTCAGACAGAGAATTTAGGCGCCTGCCATGCCAGGAATTTAGGACTCAAAGCAGCCAATGGCGAAAGAGTTCAATGGCTAGATGCGGATGATGTATTACGCCCACACTGTGTAGAGAGCAAGCTCACCATGAGCAGTGGAAATACGCACTGCGGAAATCATATTGTTCCTATTTGTGATGTGGCGGCTATGCCAGGCGGCACATTACCCGCCATTTGGAATCAGCCACGCTATGATCTTTTTAAGGGATTGGCCTATGGCACCCCACCGACACCGGCGCCGCTCCACTACAAAGCTGATCTACTTGCCGTTGGTGGCTTTCGTGAAGGCCTACCCTGTGCTCAAGAGTTCGACCTACACCTGAGACTATTGGCAAAAAGAAAGTGTGAATTTATTTCTACCGGTGAAGTAGGGGTCGATATTAGAACCCACGATAATAATCTTAGCCAGCGCGCGGGTGTTAAGATGCACTATACCGTGCTAAGCATTTTAGAGCGCATCCAAGCTGACCATTTTTTATGTGAAAAACATAAATCAGCCATTGCCCATCACCGTATCAGAACGAGCCAGCAGCTATGGCGTAAAGGCCACAAACCGGAAGCCCAGGCTATTTATCGAGAAGCCTTAACTGCATTGCCACGAGGTCTTCAGCCTCACTATTTTGCAAATGCTGAAGGGTGGCTGCTTAAAGCGATAGGGCTTGATAAATCTGAGGCGTTAAGAGGTTTCATCGCCCCACTAGTGAAACCACTGCTTACTCGGTAAGTAGCGATACATTCATCATACGGAATTCCATAAGTGCTATTACATGATCCTAGACGTATGCCTGCCTATTACCGTTATAGTGCCAACTTACAATGATGAAGGCTACCTTAGTGAAGCGCTGACTTCCGTTCTGTTGCAATCAAAACCGCCTGAGATGTTAATTGTGGTGGATGACGGCTCATCTACTGCTGATGCTGAGAAAATAGTAACGGGATTCAAAGCGCAAAATTATATTCATACCCAGATTGTTTATTTAAAGCAATCAAATCAAGGGCCCTCGGCGGCACGAAATGCAGGACTGAAATTAGCATCAACACCGTATGTCGCGTTTCTTGACGCCGATGACCGGATGCTGGCAGATAACCTTGCCACTATGTGGCAGGCAATTAACGGATTAGCAGATGACTATTTTGGAGTATACGGAACCTACTGTGACATCGAAACAGGCAAACCCTATCCCTTTGCCGACCTTGAAGGCTGTATAGCGCCAGATAAAGTGGGCAAAAAAGGGGGGATTGCTGGAGGTGTACATACGTACCTATTTCGAACCTACCACCTGAGAAACGTGGGTGGTTTCGATGAAAGCCTGGTTAACAATGAAGATTATGACCTGATTATTCGACTGCTTCGTGCAGGCTTGAAGTGCAAAGGGAAAGTGACCACCTGCTTTGAAAAGCGTAACAGAATGGGCTCGCTCTCGCGCCCCTGGGAGCCATTAGTGGCATTTAATAACACGCTAAGGTTCCTGCAAAAAGCAGAAATTGCCGGTTATTTTTCTGATGAGGAACTTGCTTCGAGAAGGCGCAGCACACAGCTCAATTATGCCAAGCTGTTAATGAAGCAGGGGAAGGAAAAAGAAGCAGCCAGTATATGGCACGAGGTGTTTAAAATAAAACCTAGTACTGTCCGCGAGTTTTATCATTGGCTGATTTATTTACGCCTGCGTTTGGGAGAGAAAATTGGCTAGTGTTTTAATTTTTTTAGTTAGAAAAAGGATTTGATAACCACTTCGGTTTTAAACACATAACTGTTTGATTAGGTGTCTGCGTTGTCATTGTATCGATTTCGATATGTTAAATAGAATCCATGGGTGCTAGATGCGCAACAAGGGAGTTAGTTATTTAGTGGAAATATTTAAAAAGATATCGCGCAAAGCTTTCAGTGGCTCTGCTAGTAATGTATTTAAAGGCATGAAAACACTGGCATTAGGTAGTGGTATTTCCAAAATAATTGGTATCCTCTCTATACCTATACTGACTCGCCTGTATAGCCCGGAAGATTTTGGTGTTTTGGCTATTTATACAGCTATTATCACCATGCTGGCTCCTATCATTACGCTTCGCTATGTATTAGCACTTCCATTGCCACGCCACGATGGAATGGCCTTTAACTTGTTAATGTTATCAACAGGTTTAATGTTAATTACTTGCTTAATAGTCAATATGTTCCTATGGATGTTTGGAGGGGATATACTGCCGATTTTCTCAATGGAAGTGCTTATCCCGTGGTGGTGGCTCATATCATTAGGGCTATTGGGCAGTGTTACCTATGAGATGCTGACACTATGGGCTACACGCAAAAGAGATTATCGAGCAATTTCAAAAACAAATATTGGACAGAGTATAACGGGATCTTTGACTAAAATAATTCTTGGACTGTTTGGATTAAATCCTTTTGGCTTATTAGTAGGACAAGTAGTAATTCAAGGGGGGGGCTCAGGTTCGCTTCTCAAAATATACAGCCAAGACTTTAAAAAGAACTGGCGTCATCTACGCTGGTCACGAATGCGTAAAATGGCATGGGCGCATAGAGGTTTCCCGATATACAGAGTGCCATCGCAGTTTTTAATGCTATTGGCAGGGCAAGCGCCATTGCTCTTTATTGCTGCTATGTATGATTCAAACACCACTGGGCAACTTGGCCTAGCGTTAATGGCATTAGGATTTCCGTTAAAATTATTTGGCAATACATTGGCAAAAGCTTTTTATGCAGAGGCCGCTAACTTAGGTAGCAAACAACCTGACAAGATAAGGGTTATGCTGATTTCCGTTGTTAAGCGATTGGCAATTTTTGCTGTACCTCCAACATTAGTGTTGCTCGTTTTTGGTCAGGAGATTTTTACACTTGCCTTTGGAGAAGAGTGGAGTTTAGCAGGAACTTTTTCAGAGATTTTAGCAATTTATTTATTTTTCCAATTTATGCAAACACCAGTTGCACATGTTTTTTATATATTTGAAGGCCAGAAGCAATTGCTTTTCCTAAATATACAGCGAATTGGGTTGGTTTTTGTCTGCTTTAGCTTTGTTTATTTGATGGATCTTAATTCCGAGATGGCCATATTAACTTATTCCATAATGCTGTCAGTGCATTATCTTTTAAGTTCTATTTATGCTTTGAAATTTATTCCTAAAAATTAAGAGAAAACTTCAAATGAATGCTTTTTGGAAAAGCAGTGTTGCTGATCTTGAGCCGATTAACCAGAAGCGAGAGTTATGGGTTGATATTGCAAAAGGGATCAGTATATCTTTAGTAGTCTTATGGCATGTTGTAGGCGAAAGATTCTTGCTTAGTGAAGCATTAATACTTGTCCGAATGCCGTTGTTTTTTTTCGTAGCGGGTTTGTTTGCTAGAAAAATATTTTCTGATAGAACAAGTAAAGCACAATTTTTTTTTAAGGTATCAAATTTTATTTATCTATACGTTTTGTGGGCTTTAATTGCTTATTTTCTCACAACGCTTCCGGTCCAGTTGAGAAATGATGGAATTGATTTTTCTAATATTACCCAAATGTTCTATAGTCCTGTAAGAACACTATGGTTTATATACGCACTATTCTTTGCTTTCTTAATTGTCTATACTTTTAGGAAGCTGCCTGTTTTCTTGGTTTTAAGTATCTTTCTTGTAGGGTATTATTTTGCTGCTATAGATGGCAATTGGAGAAATGTAGAATTTTTTAACAGAGTGCTTCGATTGATTCCTTTCTTCTTTTTGGGTGTAATATCCTTCCATCAAGTGAGAAAACTAGTTGTTGATTTAAATAAAGCCTGGTTTTTATTTTTGCCTGTTGCTCTTCTTTTAGCATATATTGTCTATGATTTAGATTTTTTAAGGTCGAACCCTTTAGTGACCTTTTCGGTAAGTTTGTTTGGTATTTTCTCAGTGCTGCTCTTTTCACATTGGTTGTCCTTCTATTCGTTTTCTAAATTTATAGCAGCAGCCGGATTAGGTTCTCTTTATATCTATGTTGTACATAGGGTTACGCAGTTCTATCTTTATGATTTACCTTATAGCTTTTTTTTAGACCCTTCTTTCAAAGATACTGGCATGGGTGTTGCACTAGGAGTAGTAGCGACATTTGCTATTATTATTATTAGTTTCGTTGTTGGAAAATATCTAAATAAAATCTCATATGGAATTCTCTTTAATATTCCGAAATTGTCAGCGGTTAAAAAACTTGCTAGGAGAAGTTGATTTATGAGTAAATTGAGCGTACATCCTGGAAAATTAAACGGTTCAGTTAAACTTTCAGGTGCAAAAAATTCAGCGTTGCGGTTGTTAGCTGCGAGCTTGTTGTCCTCTGATGAAATTACGTTAACGAATTACCCAGCACCATTGTTAGATGCGCAAGTTCATGTCGATATGCTTAATCATTTGGGTAAGCAGTGTACGTTGAACGGTGAAGAGAGTATTACTATTACAGAGGCTGCGGAAATTAAGAGTACCCTTTCCTGGGAAGGCCGCTCTATCCGCAACACGCTGCTGATTTTAGGTGCTCTCACTACACGTTTGGGTGTTGGATCAGTGCCGCTGCCTGGGGGATGTAAACTAGGCGAACGCAAGTACGACCTGCACGTTATGCTTTTAGAGCGATTAGGTGCTCGTGTATGGGAAGAGGGTGACTACCTCTGCGCTGAAGCAAAAGGTGGCCTGGTAGGTGCTGATATTTACCTTCCTATGCGCTCAACTGGCGCGACTGAAAACGCTATTTTATGTGGCACCTTAGCGCGTGGAACAACGCGAATTTGGAACCCACATATCCGGCCTGAAATCCTTGACCTTATTGCGCTACTGCAAAAAATGGGTGCCAAGATCAAGGTGTTTGGCCAAGAGCATATCGAAATCACCGGTGTGGAAGCGCTACACGGTGCTGAGCACAGCGTCATTCCGGACAATATGGAAGCGGTGACGTGGTTAGCGGGCGCGGTAATTAGCGGTGGCGATATTGAAATACACAATTTCCCGCACCAGGATTTAGAAGTTGTATTAGCTCACTTGCGGGCTGCCGGTGCACAACTTTACAAGGGTGACAACTCACTTATTGTGCGTGGTGGAAAATGTTACCCGATTGAGATTAGCACTGGCCCCCATCCCGGTATTAACTCTGATGTGCAGCCTATCCTTGCCGCTTGGGGCGCTAAAGCCCAAGGCGAGTCACGCATCGTGGATCTTCGCTTCCCTGGCCGCTATGCCTACGCAGAGCAAATGGCAAAAATGGGTGTTAAGCATGAAGTGCGTGGTGACATGCTGGTTATCCATGGTTCAGGTGGGCAGTTACATGGCGCTGAAGTAAAAGCACTCGATTTACGTGCGGGTGCAGCGCTGGCACTTTGCGGCTTGATAGCAGAAGGCGAGACGATTATCACCGATGCTTGGCAAATCGAGCGTGGTTACGTCAATTTTGCTCAGAAATTGGAATCTTTAGGTGTGAGTGCCCGATGGGTAGACTGACACAGCAATCGCTTAGGGAGCTTGAGGGCCTATGCCCTGGCGGCATAGAACACAATGTGCCGTTGGCGAGTATTAGTCAGTGGAAAATTGGTGGTACGGCGGACACAATAATACGTCCATCGACATCACAACAACTAGCGGATCTGCGCCGCTGGTTCTACCATCATGATGTCCACCACCTCACTATTGGCTCCACCAGTAATTTGCTATTTTCTGATGAAGGCCTTCGCGCTCCTTGCATTCAGTTAGGTAAGCGCCTTTCACACGTCAGTATCGATAAAAATATTGTCCATGCACAGGCTGGCGTATGGGTACCCAGCTTAGCGCGGCAGTTGATGTTATCGGGCTTGACGGGGGGAGAGCATATTTGCGGTATTCCCGGCACACTAGGCGGGCTAGTGTGTATGAACGGTGGCAGCCAGCGAAAAGGCATTGGTAGTCATGTGGAAAGCGTTGAAAGTGTCGATGTCACAGGAAACGTTGTGCACCGCACTAGAAGTGAATGTAACTTTGCTTATCGCAGCTCGGTTTATCAAACAAATAATGAAGTAATTACCTCCGTCACGCTCGCGTTTAATGACGGGCAAGCAACACAAATTCGTCAGGAAATGCTCGCTATACTGGCGGAACGTAGTAGCAAGTTTCCCCGTAAATTACCTAATTGCGGTTCGGTATTTAAAAGCAATCCAGCGATGTATTCTGAAGTGGGTGCCCCCGGAACCATTATTGAAAAGCTAGGGTTTAAAGGATATAGCATTGGTGATGTTTTTGTATCACCCATGCATGCTAATTTTATCGTTCACAATGGCCAAGGGATGGCAAAAGACGTATTGGCATTAATTGATGAAATTAGTGAAAAAGTGTTTTCAGAAACAGGTTATCGAATGGACGTAGAAGTCATTTATGTAACTCCAAATGGTGACTTCTTTCCGGCCGACCAAGTATATTAATTGTGAATATATGAAATAAGCGTATTGCGATTAGTAATATGGTGCTTTTTGTTTAGGTCAAAATTTGTTGGTGGTATTGAGCGGGAAAATTGATTTTGCATTATTAATGCGCTCTGTTCTTGAGCGATATTTTTAAAATTTTTGCTAATAAGGTAGAGGGTCTATGTCTCTGAAAGTAGAAAAAACAAAAGTATTGATTGTTTGTGCATGGTACAACCGTGCAGACTACATTAGAGATACCTTAGATTCTCTTTTGAATCAAACATTTAATGATTATAAAGTTACGATTGTCAATGATGGGAGCAAAGATCCTCGAGTAAAAGAAATATTAGATAGTTATAATGACCCTAAGTTGACGGTTATTCATCAAGAAAACACTGGCTTCGTTGGCGCCATCAGGCGTGCTATTGACAGCGCGGATTCCGAATATATCGCAATTCAAGGTGCGGGTGACGTTTCGTTCCCTGAGCGAATAAGTGCGCAGGTTAAGCTGTTAGACGCTGATTCCTCCCTAGGTGTAGTGGGTTGTAAACATAAAAATATTGTATTTGGTGGTCCCAATGATGGCTACGAATCAACATCTAAAATGCCTAAAGAAAGAGCAACATTAGAAAGTTTGTTAAAAATAGGCAACCCCTTTAGTCATGGCGATGTCATGTACCGCCGTGAGCTATATCAAAAAGTCGGGGGCTATCGCGACTTTTTCAAATTTGCGCAAGACCGCGATTTGTGGATAAGAATGGCAGCATACTGCGATATGGCCGTTGTCGATGAGCTTCTATATGAGCGCCGAGCTTTCTATAGTGATGGCGTTTCCACCGATATCGATAAGTTAATACTGCAAAAAGCATTTTCAAATTTCGCCATCCAATGCCACTACAATAGAGAAACGATGGGTAGTGATTTTGTGGAGAAATATGGTCGATATGGGGGTATGTTTAGGGATAAAAGTAAGCCAACATCCGTTTTCATTGCAAAAAAATCGCTAGAGTGCCTTTTTAATCAAGATATCGATCGTGCCTTATACTTATCAAACTTAGCAATCCAAGAATCTGTGAATGTTACTAGTGTTATTGCTCGAACGATGGCAAAGCTGAGTAATATGAACTCCATCTTTAAGCAGTTAAATAAGTTTCTATTAGGCCTTCATGGCTCATCAAGTAAGTGGTCTGTTAGGAAGTGAGCTGAAAGCCATTAATATAAAATATTAGCAATCGGTTTTTGTATTTTAAACCATAAGAATGTTTGGGTTAATGTTCTGCTCATGGTATGGCTAGTTGCTTCCACTCTTTGTAATTATGAGTAAACTGTTTATGACAGAAAATAAAGGTTTAATGATTATTACGCCTAAAACATACAGTGGTGGGGCCGAGAACGTAGCCGCTCGCTTGTCATGTTTTTTTGCGGACTTCATGAATGTGCATGTAGTCACTTTTGATGCGTCAAAAATAGATTATAATTACGCTGGGAAGTTGGTAGATTTAGAGCTGGGAGATAATAAAGGCGCTTTTGGAAAAGTGAGTAGCATTATAAAAGCAGCTTTTAGCATAAAGAAAATTAAAAAAGAAACTAACCCAATGGCCTGTATTAGTTTGATAGGTCATCCGAATATTTCCAATATTTTATCTAAAAATGGCGAGTTGTGTGTGGTTTCGGTAAGAACATATTTACGCAAGTCACCATTTTTATTAAAAAGAATATTCCAAAAGCTGTATATAAAGTTTTTATATAATAGAGCAGATAAGGTCGTGGCGATTTGTGAAGGTGTTAAACACGACTTGATCAATTATTATGGCGTTGAAGAGGCAAAGATAGATGTTATTTACCCTTATTTTGATACGCAGGAAATTCAAACGTTATCGTGTGATGAACTAGAAGACGACGTGTCGGAAATTTTTAATTATCCCGTCGTTATCACCGTTGGCCGCATGACATACGATAAAGGGCATTGGCATCTCATAAAAGCATTCAAGGAAATAAAAGAGAGCCAGCCTGATGCGCGCCTGGTTATTTTAGGTAGAGGCGAGTTGGAAAATGACCTTAAAGCGCTTGCTAAGTCAATGGGGCTAGAAGCGCATATCCACTTTCTGGGATATCGTTCAAACCCTTATAAATATATACGAGCAGCTTCAGTATTTGCTTTTCCATCGCTTATTGAAGGGTTTGGAAATGCATTGGGTGAGGCAATTGCCTGCGGTACACCCGTGGTTGCCGCAGATTGTGACGTAGGACCCAGAGAAATTATTGCTCCTACGAGTGATTTTACACAAAAAGCGTCTAAAAATGAGATTCACGCCTGCGGGATATTGGTACCCCCTTTTGATGAGAAGCTAAATTTTGATGGTAATGATATCAATGAGAATGAAGGGCGTTTGGCGGCCGCAATTATTGAAGTGTTAACGAATAAAGAATTGCGTGAAAAGATGTCTGAAAGCGCGAAAATTCGTGCCGAAAGTTTCGATATAAAGAGCGTTACTAAGCAGTGGCAGCACCTCCTAGGTATGCATTAAGAAAATAATAGTAAAACGTCTATCTGAATACAGTAATAGTTAAGAAATCCATTAAATCAAGCCGCTTAATAAATTGATGATCAAGGCAGATGTATGAGAATTTTACATATTATATCTTCAGCTGCTGCTGGAGGGGCTGAAGTATATGCCAGGGATCTCTCAATCGAGATGGCAAAACGTGGGCATCAGGTATTTATTGTCTTTCTAGATCGTGCATCCGAGGCAGGTAGAGACTTATCTTTTGAAACCTCTTTTTTGAACCAGCTTCAACAACATAATATTGAATTCGATTTTATTGGTCAGAAAGCAAGAAAAAATCCATTAAAAGGAGCTCTTGCACTACGTAAATTTGTTAAGAACTTTAAACCAGATGTTGTTCATTCGCACTTATACTATGGTGCCGTTTTTGCCTTGTTTTTGACTGGTGTTAAAAGGGTTTATACGCATCACAATATTCGGTTAAGAGCAAATAAACATATTTATAAACTGCTTGATCTTAGAACAGATGCATACATCGGTATATGCGATGCCTGTAAGCGATTGCTGGAGAGTGTGACAAAGGGCACTGTTCACCATATTGATAACGGCGTAGATGAGTCCCGAATCATTAAAAAAGAGCACTACCTGGAAACTGATCCGGTAAAGCTAGTGTTTGTTGGACGTCTTTCTGAGCAGAAAAACATACGCTTATTGCTTGAGGCGGCGGCTCGCGTAAAAGGGCACGATTTTATAGTCATGATTGCCGGGGAGGGTGCCTTTTTATCAGAGCTTAAAGCGTTAGCAGAAAGCCTTGGTATTTCGTCGAAGGTTCGCTTTCTGGGCAATGTTATTGATGTTAAATCGCTGTTAAATGAGAGTGATGTTTTCGTCATGTCGTCTGCATGGGAGGGGCTGCCCATTGCGCAAATTGAAGCTACGCTTGCAGGACTGCCCGTCTTAGTGACGAATGTTGGAGGTTGCTCTGAAATAGTCACCAGCGTTGGCAATGGCATCGTGGTTGAGGTAGACCTGGAGGAGTATTCATCTGCGTTGGAAAAGCTGGTCAATGACTACGCTTTGCGTTTGCAATTTCATGAAAATGCTATGAAAAACTCATGGGTTTATTCAATTACAACTTCCGTCGACAAACATTTAGATGTTTATCGTAGCCTCTAATTATGGTTGGTAAAAATGGCAGCTGATTTTTATGTTTTCATCATTTTTGTGCTGGCTGCGGTTTACTGCATTGGCGTTTCTGTTCTACACCGTTGGCTATTGTGGCCATTAATCGCCGCTTATATTATTAGAAGCTTCCTTTTCGCACTCGATTATTTAAATATATTCAGTCCTCCTGGCGCCGATACAGATGCTTTACGTTTTACGCGCATGGCATTTGAGTGGTCACAGTTGAGTTGGCCTGATTTGTTGTCGCTCAATGTGATGTTCAACTCGCTATTCTATTCATGGCTAGGGGCCATGATAATGAAGCTTGTGGGTACCTCTCATCATATCCTGCCTGTCATGAGTTTTTTGTTTGGCTTTGTTGTCGTTGCCACTACGGCGTTAATAGCGAAAGATTTATGGGGCAAACGTACGGCTACGATTGTCGCTTTTATTATCGCTCTTTATCCCTTTGCAGCTTTTAACTCGATTTTGGCAATGCGAGAAGAAGTTGCCATTATGTTTTTCATTCTTGGACTGTATTTTTTCCTCAAGTGGGTTGGTGGGCAAAGTATTTTGGGGCTGCTGTGGGGGTGCTTGTTTTTTGGTACAGCAGTGCTTTTCCATCCAGGCTGGATTGGCGCTTTCATCGGCGTGGCCGGTTACCTTGCGTTCTTTTTGTATAAGGTAGTGTTCAAAACAGATACTACGAAGGTTTCTTTTCACTCTACGGTTAAGATTTTACTATCGTCGGCGATGCTGGTTTTTTCCTTAGGAATGATTGGCTTTGGTGGTGGGGTTTCCCTAGGCAAAGGGATTGAAGTAGGGGGTGATGAAGAGAGCGGTATAGGCAGTGCGATTGAATCTCGATTCGTCAGGCCTGCAACAGGTGGTTCTGCTTATCCAGCTTTTATTGCTCAAGGCAACCCTTACACACAGCCGTGGCTGATTCCTGCTCGTATCGTGTATTTTCATTTTTCTCCTTTCCCTTGGGATATTAGAAGTCCACGCCATCTTTTAGGTGTGGTTTCATCCGTGCTTTATATGTTCTTGGCATGGCGCGTCTATAAAGGGTGGGGGACGATAAAGCGTCGTGAAGAGTGTTTGGCGATGCTGTTCATATTCGGGGCATTGACGTTTATTTTTGCTATTGGTGTTACTAATATTGGTACCGCGACACGCCATAAAACGAAACTTTTAGGCATTTTCCTTCTTCTCGCAGCTTCTTCTTTCCACACTCTTTCCATTAAATTAAGGAGAACCTGATTGTTGGATATTCTCATTATTGCGGGTAACGCTCGCTCGCTTATCGCCAATCGTGGTGACCTTATTCAGGATCTTAAGTCGCGAGGGTTGTCTGTTGCGGCAGCAGTGCCCAGCGCCGATTATCTTTCTGAAGTCGAGTCGCTAGGTATTCCCATTTATCAGTTTGATATGGGCCGTACGGGGATGAATCCGGTACACGATTTCAAAACCATATTGTCGTTACGAAAATTGATTAAGTCCTGTAAGCCAAAGGCTGTTTTTGGCTACAATATTAAACCCGTTATTTATGGCAGCTTCGCTGCTAAGTCGGCGGGAGTGCCGCGTATCTACTCGATGATTACCGGGCTTGGGCATGTATTTTCCGGCGAGGGAGGCACCAAGAAACATGTTCGTTTTATCGCCTCTCTTTTATACCGCAGTGCACTGTTTTTTAATAGGAAAGTTTTTTTTCAGAATCCTGATGATATCCAGGAATTTAAGCAGCGCAATATTCTGACAGATCCTAAAAAAGTGGTACGTGTATATGGGTCTGGAGTGAATATGGAGCAGTACCCTCCCAGTAAGCTACCTGAAGGCAATGTGACATTTTTGTATATAGGTCGGCTTCTTTACGAAAAAGGTATTAATGAGTTCTGCGAAGCAGCCGCGCTGGTTAAAGCTGCTAATCCCCACGCTCGGTTTGTGGCCGTCGGTCCCCATGATCCCACGCTTCCTCACTCTTGTAGTAATAGTGATTTGGAGCGCTGGAAGTCTGTTGGCGCCGTTGAATTTATTGGCGGTGTTTCAGATGTTCGCCCTTGGTTAGAGCAAGGTACGGTCTTTGTCTTCCCTTCCTACTACCGTGAGGGGACCCCCCGCTGTGTGCTGGAAGCGATGAGCATGGGCCGACCTATTATCACCACTGATTCACCCGGGTGCAGAGAGACGGTTATCAGGGGGGAGAATGGCATATTAGTGCCGCCAAGGGATTCCAAAGCAGTCGCTGCCGCAATGCAGCGCTTTGTTGATGAACCTTTGCTAGCTGAGCAGATGGGCAAGGCCAGTATACGGTTCGTCGAAGAGTATTATGACGTTCGCAAGGTAAATCGAGTGATCATGGATGCTATGGAGTTGGTATGAATTTAATCGTCAAACGTTGTTTCGACTTCGCTGCTAGTCTTGTTGCTCTCGTCATCTTCTCACCACTGCTTTTAATCGTTGCGCTGTGGATTAAGTTAGATAGCAAAGGCCCCGTGTTTTTCATGCAGCAGCGCGCCGGGCGGGGCGAGCAACCCTTCAAGATATTCAAGTTTCGCACCATGCTGCATCGCGCGCCTAATGAAATTGACCAACATCAAGAGCAAGTGGTTAGCGCGGGTCATGACCCGCGCATTACCCGGGCAGGGCGCTTTATTCGTGCCACCAGCCTCGATGAATTACCCCAACTGATCAATATATTAATAGGTGATATGAGCGTAGTTGGGCCGCGTCCGGTGCTTATGGAGCAAACGGAAGTGGTGCCGCCTAGCTATAAAAAACGCTTTAGTGTTCGACCAGGCTTAACTGGGCTTTCTCAAGTGAGAGGGCGACGTAGCCTGGGTTGGCTACAGCAGCTGGCTTTTGATGCTGAATATGTTGATAAGCAAACGTTGGTGTTTGATCTCAAAATTTTGCTGCTGACCGTTAAAGTGGTACTGACGGGTAGCGGTATTTACGGTGAAGCAGGGTTGAACTGGCGCACATACCGTGACCGCCTGAATGGGCAACCTCCGCAGGACAGTGACGTTGAGGAGGCGATGCGATGAGCCAGCTTAACTTTATGATGATTACCGCGAGCCCTGATGTTGCTTCGTTTATTGAGCAGCATGGTGTAGCCCGGATCTTCATGGATCAAGAGGTGCTGGGCAAGGCGGAACGCCAAGGGCACTTGGATACGCATAAGGCGGCACACACTCTGCAGCAGATCGCTGACGTTGCCAGCGTGCTCAAGCATGCTGAGTTAATGGTGCGATTAAATCCTCTGCATGCCTCAACGCTTCAAGAAGTGGATGCAGCCATTGAGCATGGTGCCCAGCGACTTATGCTGCCGATGTTCTCCTCGCGTGACCAGGTGGGGCTGTTTTTGGAATTGGTCAATGGCCGTGTGCCGGTTACCTTTCTTGCTGAAACGGCTGCTTCCTTGGTTCGGTTATCCGATTGGCTTGGTTTGCTGACGCCAGGTTATGACGAAGTGCATATTGGCCTCAACGATCTCTCCTTAAGTATGGGGCTTAGCTTTCTATTTGAACCCATGGCCGCACGCTTATTAGACCCTGCTGCTGCGGTGCTTAATCAGGCGGGCGTGACCTGGGGGGTGGGTGGCGTTGCACGGATCGGCCAGGGCGAGCTGCCTGCTGAAACGGTGTTGGGCGAGCACGTTCGGCTGGGATCAGAGTGGATTATTCTTTCCCGCGCTTTTCACTCGGGGGCTGCAACATCAGCTGCTTTACTTGAAACGCTCGATTTTCCCGCCGAGATCGAAAAATTACGTCAGGCTGAAACGCATTGGCGTAGCACTGACGAGAACTCGCTACTCGACAACCAACGTCAACTTGCCGAGTGTGCTTTTCGGCTGGGTAACCGAGGAGCCGCGTGATGTCGCCTCAACCCATCCAGCGAGTGCTCTATCTTCAGAAAGCCGAAGTGCTTGAACAGCAGCAGGCGCTGGTGACTGGTACCTTGCAGGCCGCACTGCCGGAGGCGGAGATCGTTTTTGCTGGTAGCGTAGAGGCTGTGCCTAGTCGCGCTGAATTCGACGTGGTGATTACCCCGACGTTACCGTGGTTGCCAGCTGCGTTGGAAAAACTTGACGGCTACCGCTGGCTACATTTCCTCTCCGCTGGCGTAGAGAAAATTTGGGAAATGGACTTCGATAAAACGCGACCGCTGATGACCAAGAGCAGCGGCGTGCACGGTGCGCCGATGAGCGAATACGCCATTGGCGCGATGCTTTACTTCACTAAGCAGTTTGGTCGCTTTCATGATCAGGCGAAGCAGGCGTTATGGCAGCGCAGCTGGCTGGGAGAGTTGTCCGGCTGTCAGTTGACCGTGCTAGGACTTGGGCATATTGGCCAGAGCCTTGCCCGGCGTGCCAAGGCGTTTGATATGCAGGTGGTAGGTACTCAGCGTACGCCGCGTGCTATTGAGGGCGTTGATCGCGTGGTGGCGCTTGAAGAGATCGGGGCTGAACTCGCACAAACGGATTTTCTGGTGGTGTGTTTGCCGCTGACCGATGCCACTCGTGGGGTAGTGAATGATCACTTGTTAGCCCAGCTTAAGCCAGGCGCCGTGCTGGTGGATATTTCACGCGGTGGCGTGGTGAATGGCGAGGCATTGCTGCGCGCATTGGACAACGGCACGCTGAAGGGCGCCGCCCTGGATGTATTTGAGCAGCAACCCCTACCGGCGGAGTCTCCGCTATGGAAGCGCAGTGATGTGTTGATCACGCCGCATGTCTCCGGTACAACGCCCTTCTATTTAGAGCGGGCACTGGACGTGTTTGTTGATAACCTGCGCGCTTATCAGCAGGGCCAACCCTTTACCACGGCGGTGAGCATTGATGCAGGATACTAATATGCAGCAGCGCAACATTCTGGTGACCGGTGGGGCCGGATATATCGGCTCGCACACAGCGTTAGCGTTACTTGAGGCGGGCTATGAGGTCGTGGTGTTAGATAACCTGATCAATGCCTCAAAGGAGTCCCTGGTTCGTGTGGAGCAAATTACCGGGCGCTCCTTAACCTTTATTGAAGGCGATGTACGCGATCGTGCTTGCCTAGACCAGTTGTTTAACGACCACGCGATTCATGCCGTGATCCATTTCGCCGGGTTGAAGGCGGTCGGCGAGAGTGTTGAGCAACCACTGGCTTATTACGACGCTAACGTCAACGGTTCCGTGACGCTGTGCCAAGCCATGCAGCAGGCTGGCGTTTTCCGCCTGGTGTTCAGTTCATCGGCCACCGTTTATGGGCCCGATGCGCCAGTGCCTTATCAGGAAACTATGCCGCGTGGCCGAACGTCTAATCCTTATGGCGCCTCCAAGTCGATAGTCGAGCAAGTCTTGGAGGACGTGGTGAAGAGTGATGAGCGTTGGTCGGTGGCGCTGCTGCGTTATTTCAACCCTATCGGCGCGCATCCATCGGGTCAATTGGGAGAGGATCCCCTGGGCATACCCAATAATTTGATGCCCTACATTGCCCAAGTGGCGGTAGGTCGACGCGACGCATTGACAGTCTTCGGCAACGACTATGCTACAGCGGATGGAACCTGTGTCAGGGATTACCTGCATGTCATGGATCTGGCAGAAGGGCATGTCAGCGCGGTAGGCCACTTGAATCAGCCAGGAGCGCATATCTATAACCTGGGCACTGGCCAGGGGCTTTCAGTGCTTGAGATGGTGGAGGCGTTTGAACGGGTCAGTAAGCGACCCATTCCTTACCAGTTTGCGCCGCGGCGCGAGGGTGATTTGACAGCGTTCTGGGCGGATCCTCACAAGGCTCAGCAGGAGTTGGGGTGGCAGGCCCGTCGCAACTTGGATGACATGATGATTGACACTTGGCGTTGGCAACGCCAAAACCCTCACGGTTATCGAACTGATACAAGTGATACGTTACTAGAAGCGTCGCAATACTGAATATGAGTAACCTTTGCGTTGGGGTTATCGGCCTGGGGTACGTTGGGCTGCCGCTTGCAGTCGAGTTTGGTAAGCTCTTGCCTACTATTGGCTTCGATATCAATGCAAAGCGTATTGCGGAGCTCTGCGATGGTATCGACCATACTTTGGAAGTTGAGCCGTCACTATTAGCAGCCTCTACACAGCTTCGTTTTGTCAGTAGAAAAGATGACTTGCACGCGTGTAATGTGTATATCGTTACGGTACCCACGCCGATAGATAAAAGCCGCTGCCCTGATTTAACGCTGTTGATCCAGGCCAGCGAAATGCTAGGAGGGGTCATCTCCAAAGGCGATGTGGTGATCTACGAGTCAACGGTTTACCCAGGCGCTACCGAGGAAGAGTGTATTCCTGTTATCGAGCGGATGTCAGGCTTGGTTTACAACCAGGATTTTTTCGCAGGTTACAGCCCTGAGCGTATCAATCCAGGCGATAAAGAGCATCGAATCACCACAATTATCAAAATAACTTCGGGTTCAACCCCAGAAGTGGCTGAGTTTGTCGACGCCCTCTACCGACGCATTATTACAGCAGGAACACACTTGGTTAGCAGTATTCGCGTCGCTGAAGCCGCTAAGGTTATTGAGAACACCCAGCGTGATGTAAATATTGCATTGATCAATGAGTTAGCCGTTATCTTTAACCGGTTAAATATTGATACCGAAGAAGTGTTGGCAGCGGCAGGAACAAAGTGGAACTTTCTGCCTTTTCGTCCTGGACTCGTCGGTGGCCATTGTATTGGCGTTGACCCTTACTACCTGACTTACAAAGCTCAGCAGGTTGGCTATCATCCGGAAGTGATTTTGTCTGGTCGGCGTATTAACGACGGCATGGGTGCTTATGTTGCCAGTCAGCTTATTAAGCAAATGATTAAAAGGCGTATTCAAGTAGAGAACGCGCGTGTATTAGTTATGGGACTTACGTTTAAAGAAAATTGTCCTGATCTGCGCAATACACGAGTTATTGATATTCTTACCGAATTGGCCGAGTACGATGTTAACTCAGATGTTTACGACCCCCATGTCAATCAGCAAGAGGCTAAGCAGGCTTATGGTGTCTCAGTCACCGATTCACCAGAAGAATGTGCTTATGACGCCATTGTATTAGCGGTCGGACACGATGAATTTAAAGCGCTATCTATCGCGACTATACGAAGCTGGGGAAAGCCAGTTCATGTGCTTTACGATTTAAAATACCTGCTGCCTAAGAGTCAGACCGATCTGCGGCTTTAGATACTCCTATAAATTCGCTACCACTGTGCCCACCATCGTTGAAACGAAGTAGTTAAATAAGTTTTTCCTGATTAGTGAAAGCTGCAAAGGTGGAGTATTGTTAAGTAACCAAGTGTAAAATTTGGTGTGCTGGCTGGCGCGACTCTGCGCATTAGCTCCAAGCTTGGTTTTCAGCGCCTTTAGTAGGTGTGATGAAGGGACCAGGCACTAATAAGTAATGGGGAGAAAAGACATGACAATAAATAAAATGCGTAAAGCATATGAGCGCCCTGCTTTAGTAGAGATTGGCTCATTAGTAGATATCACCAAAAACGGCACCCCGATCTTTAATGGTCCACCTGGATCACGGAGTGGTGGCAGAGCCAATGCCAACGCTAATATCAATGCCAATCCCGGTGGGTTCTCGCAAAATCCTGATTCTTAATGGTTTCATGGGTTAAGTGCTGCTGTTTAGGTTAGTTATTATGCTGGGAAAAAGTCATCACCATTAAGCTTGATATGGGTCTGCAGTGTCTTTGGCACTGCGGACCTTTTTATATTTTCGTGTTACGTAGTCATTTCTCTTAGAGAAAGCCAAGTGTCTGCTTGGCTACTCTGTTTTTCGATTCTGCTTAACGAACAAGGTAATTGCTGCAATGAGTGACAGCCGCAGTTCTTCAACCAGTGACGTATCCTTGAGTAGCGGTGATTTCCGTCAGGATGAGCTGCGCCTTGATTCGCAGTGTCATCCCAAGGAGCGGTATTACTACAGTTCCTACGGCTTCACGATTGTTTCACAAATCCCCTTACCTGAACTCACCCCGATTGACCCCTGTGATCAGCCTGATATTGAAATTGTCGCCGGGAATGTCGACCAGACGCTGCTGAAAGGCCGTCAGGTAAATCGCTGGTTACAAATGGGGGAGGATCAGTGCCAGATGTGGATTGAGGGCATTGCAAATTATCGCGTCGAGAGTGGCAAGCGCATCGTTGTTGATCGGCGCGTTAAAGAACCGATGACTGAGGCGGCTTCGCCGGCAGATGTACGTGTTTATCTTTTGGGAAGTGCGTTAGGCGTGTTGGCCTATCAGCGAGGGTGGCTGCCATTACACATCAATGCTGTACAGGCCCCTTCGGGTGCTGTGTGGGCATTTACAGGGCCGTCTGGCGCGGGTAAATCGACAATGGGAGCATGGCTAAATACACGTCTTGGCTGGCCGCAAATCACCGACGATGTGGCCGTGGTAAAACCTGAGGATCCAGAGCCACTACTATATGCAGGTCCTCGAAAAATAAAGCTTTGGAAAGAAACGATGGAAGCGCTCCAAATAGGTATGCAGGGAGCGCAACGTGATTTAAGCCGTGCTGATAAATTTCATATCCCTGTGCCTAATACAAGTGAAGCACCGCCTTTAGCCCCCCTTCAGCACCTTGTCATTTTAGAGCGCGGTGCCGACGGTAGTCAGCCAAGCCTAACGGAAGTGTTTGGTGATGAAGCCGTTGTCATGCTGCTTGATACGTTGTATCGAGCAGAGTTTGGCCGTGAATTCATGTCACCCGACAAAATAGTCCAAACGTGCGAAAAGCTAGCAATGAAATTACATATCTATCGTTTCGCACGTCCCTGGGGGTTCGATGATATGGCCGAAAATTTAGCGCCAATTCTGAAAAAAGCAAAATTAGACTAGTGACTTTTGTTGTCTTTATAGTAATATTAGGTATCTGAATGTAACTTTTGTTTTTTGCATGGTGGTGCTGAAATATTAGCAGGAAGGCAGCTAACGAAAGCGCATACAGAGAACGTTGTGACGAGCATGGTTTTCTCAGCGCCTTCCCTAGGCACCATGAGCAGGCCAAGTAATAAAAAAGCAAAAGGAACGTAGACATGGGAACGACTAAAGTACGTAAAGTATATGAGCGTCCGGCGTTAGTGGAAATCGGATCAATGGCTGAAAAAACGGAGTTTTTCTTCTCTCCTGGTTTTTTCGAAAAGCTGTTCGCAGTTAAGCAGCATTACTTCCAGAAAAAATTTGGTCATCATCATCCGCCAAGCTTTCCGGACGTGCCTGATTTCTCCTAAGCGGTTCGCTGTTTGACATGCTCGGGAGATTTATTGTGCCTGAGTAGTGCTAAGTGAAGCTTCTTATGGCCTGCAGCATGCATGAAGCTGCAGGCTTTTTGTTGTTTTTTTATAAGCTAAAGATAGTGATGACGAGCACTATTTAAAGACTCGTATATCGTTGAACATACTTTTTTTTAAAATGCTGATGAACGTTCAGTTGGTGTATTGTTACCAACAACAGAGTGCTTGTCAGAATTTATCAAGGGAATAATGATGGCTGAGAGACGTGCTACCAGTTCAGCGGACGATAGTCTGTCAGAGCAAATGGAAAGGCGTGGCAATTTACCTGCCATTAATCAGCGTTACTACTACCTTACCTATGGGCTCAAAATATGCTCCACGCTTGAGCTGCCGGAGCTTCCTGAAATTGCCCCTTGTGAACACCCTGATGTGTTGGTAACAACGCCTGGTGTGGCTGAACGGCTTGAAGAGGGTACCTATCTCACTAACTGGTTAGAAGTGGGAGATGACCGTTGTCAGATTACCGTGGAAGGTATTGCCCGCTACCGTGTTGAGGAGGGGCAGCGTATTTTGCTTGATCGTCGCATGCCCCGCGGTGTAAATCCTGTAGCCGACCCAGGTGACGTGCGCCTTTTTTTGCTGGGTAGTGCGTTAGGTGCTTTATTACATCAGCGTCATTGGTTACCGCTTCACGTTAGTGCGCTTAACACTCCTGCTGGGGCATGGGCATTTACCGGCCACTCTGGTGCTGGTAAGTCCACCATGAGCGCATGGTTACACTTTTCTCAGCAGTGGCCGTTAATTACCGATGATGTTGCAGTTATTAAGCCTGATGACGCTGAGCCATTGCTTCACCCAGGGCCTGCGCGTGTAAAGCTTTGGCGTGATGCTCTGACGGCGTTGGGAATTGAAACAGAAGGACTGGTAAGAGATTTGATGCGTGCCGAGAAGTTTCATCTCATGATGAACAAAGGCGTACGTTATGATGCCCATCGCTTAAACGCCTTAGTTCAATTAGAACGTGCCGATGAGGGTGAGGAAGCAAGCCTTCAGAAGTTATCGGGAATAGAGGCTTTTAAAACCGTGATGGGGTCGATTTATCGCCCTGAATTAGGCGGTGAGTTTAATACCGACGAACAACTTATGCGCGAAAGTATACGTTTGGCGCAGCAAATTAATGTTTATCGCTTTCGCCGCCCTTGGTCCTTAGACGATATGGATAAAAGCTTAAAGCCACTGCTTGATGAGATTAACGCTCAGGCAAGCGAGTTGCCAAGTAAGTAGCAGTCACCCCATAACTTTACCTAGGCATTCATTTTTTAGGCCAGTAAGATTTTCCACTGGCAGGACGACAGCGTGCAGCGTTCATCAGCACGGTTCTGCTGGGTTATTCTCCGATGGTATCCGGCTATCATCAGGAACGCAGGTTAGGAGAGGGCACTGAATTTCCACTTATTGTAAGCTATCTAGGTAATGCAAGGCTTTCCCAGAGGACTTGCAGCTACCATCAAACGGAGCCTTTTCACAATGCAAAGGATTTTTCTAGTATCGATATAAATGCCTTCTCATTCTATCTTTAATAAAATTCGTTTCTTTGGCAAATGCCTCACTCTCATGCATCTTAACTTTCAAAAATGCATCAGAAAAATCAAAACAATTAAAAGCAGTAGGTCTTTTTCTCAATCCAGTAAAGCTTTCTAGCTTACTTAGAGCAGCTTCAAAATCAAAAAAAATATCTTCGAACCACACATCTGCAATTTTGTTCGGGTCACAATTCTCCAACATAGCTGACATCCGTTCATATCTAGGTAAATATTCATTTACGAAACAAGAAGCAGCTTCACTTGGTTGCATAGTGTGATATCGCTTTTTTTTCTTTAATAATAAATCAATAAACTGGTCTCTCGGATCCCGCCTAACCACGATGATTTTCACATCGCTTAAAATATCAGATATTACACAGCCGTAGCGTTCATCAAATAAAAGTCTTGGAGTGATTAGTTGATCAATAACAACTTTTTTATCATTGCTGACACATTTTTCCAATGAAGAAAAATACGTATCCATCAATTTTTGAATTTTTAAATTTCTAGTAGCAGTTTCAAGGCTGTCGGCTTCATTAAGAAAGAGCTCCAGCTCTTTCAGCATGTTTTTTGAATATAAAGAAAATCCTGGTAATCGCTTATCATATGAGCGTTTACCACTCCGGTATTGATTAACTTTATGGATGATACTAGGCGGCGCACCAGGCAACCTTAGTAATAAAGAAAAAGCTAATCGACTGGCAGTAGGGATTTTTTGTCCAAATCCTATAAGAGACTTTTTGACTTCCAAGAACTCATCTTTTGTTGGAGTCTCCTGCGCATATATTTGAGATGCAATGTTATATAGGCCAGATTCACCTATACGTAACTCTCCTTCCAATACCCTTACATCCTCATAAGCGGAGACAATGTTGATCCACGGTGTAGACCCCGTCGATACGGATCCTCCTATTGAAATTATCATGATGAATACCTAAAGTTCGCAAATGCAATTAATAATAAATCAGCAGAATTGTTTTATATTTAAAAATTGCCTTATGTTACATAACGGTTACCTTATCATTACAATTTTAAAACAACAATATTGAAATCGAATTAAGTCGATCTTGATCTGTATTGATTCTAAGCATTAATATTTAAAGTTCTTATTTTACAGCAGGTTACTTCTCGTTCGGTCGATTGGCATAAGTTTTATGATGAATAAAATCATACGCTTTTCTCATCTATTACTATTAGTTGTGAACCTATAATAAGGAGTTTTTTGATTAGTGTGTTGCAGGTTTTAAATGCCATGCCTAACACAGCCATCCAAGACAAGATTAGGCATTAGCATTGTTGTTTAGTAATCAATCGATCCACCAATACATCTGAGCAGTCATCTTTCACTGTGTGTTGCGCACTGAGGCATCGTGAAGATGGCCACGCCAAAAAGGCGCAAGTGGGGCATAACTCACAGCTGGCCATGACCTCCAAGGCTTACGAGAGATTACTATTGTGAATAGGCATGATGAGCCTGGGTAGATAGATGGAGCGGATAGTTGTTTACTATAGAATGTTTTTATATCAAGGCTTTATATAGCAACCAACAATAGTGTAATGCTGGAAGCTTTGTCCACCTGAAACGGGTATACGGCCAGCTGTCACCCACGCGTGGGCTTTAAATTGATTCGTCTCAGGGTCTCGGCAAAGGCCAAAGTAAAGCGCGTAGGGGATACGATAAATGCCTAATAGCAGTCGAGCAGTAATGGCTTGAGGAAAACAGTTGGACACCCAGGGGCAGTAGCGTGCAGTTAAACGTATAACCCTAGCAATACGTAATGCCTGAGCCTCTTGTTTACTTGTTAAAAGATGTGAGTAAGCGCTTACACCCACCGAATTGCCTAGATAGGGAGCAATGCGGCGGAAAGTGAGGGTGACAATCATTAGTCTGCTAATGCCAAGCATCAGCCAGACGGGGATGAACCAGCGTTTGGTAAAAGCGGGCTTTAGAAAAAAACTGCCCACTTTATGGCTAGGCGATGTTAAGTTGCGGCGCAATTTTTTAGCCTTACTGATTAACAGGCTCGATTAGATTAACCTTCATCAGGTCTTGAGCAAAACGCGTAATATCTTGCTGACAGGTGTCGGTATCAATGTCGTACTCCTGACAAATTGCATCTACCAGGTCATCAATACTGGCGGGTGTTTCAAGGAGTTCCCAGGCGCGAGCACCGACACCTGAAATACCGTAATAGCGGCCCAGCTTTTCATTCATCATAACAAGGTCGCCGTCCAAATTAGCGGCAATCATGTCAGGGTTGCGCTGCAAAAGAGCCGTTGTAGAGATATCTGTATTGGAAATCATAGCATTAGTGGTCTCAGTAGAGATCATTTTAAAGGGCGTCATTGTTAACACGGGATTTGATGGGGTAATTCTATAACTTAACTATAAATAAAGCATTTGAATAAATTAACAAAATATTTTTTTACACACAATAAAGCGCATGCCACATAGAGTGGCATGCGTCGCACTTACAAACGTAGTGCTTTAAATCAAGAATCTGGACCTGGAGCCCAGGCAGTACCATTTCGGCCATTCATGGTATCAGCATTGGGTCGGTCACCAGCTTCAGTAATGTCTTTCATCGCGCCTAGTTCTTGCAACATAGGGGCTTCATAGGTTTTGCGGTCTGTTTTTAGCATGACGATTCCCTTAAGTTGAGCGATGCCTTCCTTGAGGCAACAACCACACTATAGTAACTGTTTGGTTACGCGTCCACATTTATTTGTTACATTTAATTACTTTTTTTCTGGTCCCCCATGAGTTAAGAAAATATTGTTAATTCAGCGTGTTTTTAACTTAAGTTATTGAAATAATTTGTTTTTAGGTATTTTTTTGGATCCGGTGAAAATGGATACCCTCTTCTCAGCGCTGATTTAGAGTTTTAACGAAGCTAGTGGTAGGTGTTTAAGAGAGTCTAGGTCGGCAAAAAGTATCTGTATCGTTACTTTTGTAACGTAGATGCTGGTGAGTGTTAAAGAAAGAAAGGGGGTTTAAAATAATAAGAATTTGATTTTGAAGAAATTTCACAGGGTATTGAGAAGAAAGGGTAGCGAGTTGCTGGAAGGAGGGTAAGTGTTTCCGTAAAGCTCATGCTTCCAGTTACATTGCTTAAAAGCATGTTCCAATAAATGTAACCGCATGCCACAAAAGTGGCATGCGGGTGTTGCTTACATTACTAACGACTAATCAGGAGCCTACATCAAACGCTGTGCCGTCTTGACCCTGAAATGTGTCGCTGAAAGCTTGACTACCATTTTCGGTAATCTCTTTCATTGCGCCTAGCTCTTGAAGGGAAGGCACTTCGTAGGTTTTGCGGTCCATATGTAACATAAGATTCTCCTTTAGCAGAAATGTTGCCTCAAATGCGGCAACCCTACCACTATAGTAAGTTGGCTGTTACGCGTCTATTATAATCGGTTGCATTGAGTTACTCTTTCACTCAGTTTACTCATTTCACTCATTTTGTTCGTCAGCATAGCGTACGAAGCGCCCCACCGATAAACCACGTAGCATTCTTGTACGGTAGCGCAGCTCGGCTTCCTGACTATCTAATGCGCCATGAGAAGGCCATTCATCCAACGATTTCTCCAGGCTTTCGATGTCTAAGTAGTCGCCAGCGCTGCCATGCGCTTTAAGCTTTTCAAGCTCCTCACGAATTTGCGGCACTGCGTTATCCAACTGTTCGTGCCAGTCGGCTGACTGCAAACCGCGGGTTTTGACATTAAGAATTTCCGGCGGAAGTACATCTTTCATTAGGCGCATGAGTAGCCATTTAAATTGTCCGCCCCCTACGTATTGAGATTCAGGGATGGATAGGCAAAACTCAATCAAGCGTACATCGGCGGTGGGATCGCGCATCTCAATACCAAAGGTGTTCGCTAGAGCGTTGTAATCACCATTTTCCATCATATTGATCGATTGAATACGTTGTTGGCGGCCCTGCCAGGCTGGCTGAAAACTGGTGTCAACCCCCGCTTGCTTAGCCCGCTGTTGCGTACCCAGCTGCTTGGACCAGGCCGGGCTAATAGCTGAATATTTCGTTAACGACAATATCCTGCCACGTGCTGCCTCGCGCAGTCGCCATATAAAATTGGGCCATAATGGCGCTAGACAGGGTCTCAGCAAGTTTCGCCATTTAAGCGAAGGCTGATGCTGAATAAGCCCTTTGCATACTCTATAAAGTGTTATCCAGCGGGCTTTGCGCAATAGCCACGCCAAGTAGGGGTAGCCTTCATAGGAGATGCTGAAGTTACCCATGGAGCCGGTTAATAGTACTTTGATACCACGCTGAGCGGCATTCTTGCGAATCGCTATCCACCAGCCCATATTGCATATATTGAAGGGGGGACGGTCTAGCAGCTCAACTACTTCCTGCAATTGATCAAGCGGCGTTGTGTCTCCGGTGCGAATCAACAAGTGTTCAATGTTGTTAAACCGTTTTACCAACGCGCTGGCGCCAACAGACTCATCGGCGTGGCGTCCGCGTATCACTGGGCCGTCAAAACCTTCACGTGGCACGGCGGTGAAGGCAGTTAACGATTGGCTGCGTTTTGCCAGTAGTTCAGCTGCGGTGGCTGTCACGGTAGAACTGTCTAAGCCGGAGCTGAGTTCTGCGCCGACCGGACCATTTGATCGCAAGCGCCGATTAACTGCCTGGTCGAGCTGTTCACGAAGCGCATCGACATAGGCCTGATCACTATCAAGCGTGAGCTCATATTCGGGATCAAAGCGATGATAGAACTGCGTATTGACCTGGCCATTTTCAAAAACCGCTAGTTGGCCAGCCTCAACTCGGTATACATCTTTATATAACGTCTCAGGGCCTGTCATGGGTATCAGGCATAAATAGTCGTGCAACTGCTCTTCGCTGATCGCTTTAGTAAGGCCGGGGATGGCAAACAGTGCTTTGGGCATTGTCGCAAACGCCAGCAGGCTATCTTGCTGGTGCCAGTACAGGGGGCGCATACCCAAAGGGTCGCGGGCTAGCCATAAACGCTGACGTTGAGGCTCCCAGCATGCTAATGCGAAATCGCCAAGTAAATGCTTAGGGGTTTCTGTGCCCCAGCGTAGGCAGGCTTGGTAAACCAGTTCGCTATCTGCCATTAATGCTGCTTGGGACATATCTATCCCAAGCTTTTCACACAGCTCATCACGGTTATCTATTCGGCCATCAAACACCATGGCGAATTTATTTGCCGCGCGCCAAAGGGGCTGTTGATCAAGGCTGTCTTCAGGCGTAATGCGTAACAAGGCGCGTGACAGGCCGGCATTTTGCTGGTGCCAGCTATGTTGAGCATCGCGTCCGTAAGGCGTTAGCAACGTTTGCATGCGTTGTAGGGTACTGCGATCAATGGCACTAGCATCAAGTTGAATAAGCCCTGCAATAGCGCTCATGGTAAAGCCTCATTGGTTTGCGATGGCACAAGCAGGTCGCCCAGCTTTTCAAATAACGTTTCTGCTACTGCTTCGGGGCTACGGACGGTGACGGCATTGTTATAAAAACGAGCGACATCTTGGCCAGTACCAATCGCCGCTAAGCTGATGGGGCTTTTCTCAATATCGTTGATGATCAAGCGTAGGTGGCGCTCCAAAAAATCACGACCGTTAGCGTGAGTGGTGGCTTTGTCATAGGGAGCACCATCCGATATGACGAGCATGATTTTACGCGGCTGAGGCTGACGGCTGAGCCGATTGGCTGCCCAGTGCAGTGCCTCTCCATCAATATTTTCATGGCCTGGCATCTGGCGTAACAATAAGCCTAAGTTTTGCTTGGTTCGTCGCCATGGCTGCTCAGGGGTTTTATAAATAATATGCTGTAGTGCATTCAGGCGCCCTGGCTGCTCAGGCTTTCCAAGTTGCTGCCAGCGTTTAAAGACCGGATTTTCGGCTGTGTAGCGGGTTGTGAAACCCAGTACTTCACAGCGAATTTTGCAGTTTTCTAACGTATGAACCGCCAGCTCAATGGCGATAGCGGCCATTTGCCGACGTTTTATGTCCATGGAGCCAGACTGATCGACCAACAGCGTCACGCTGGCTTCTGGCATGGGCGCTTCTTTTTCAATACGAAATACGCGCTGGATAGGTTTATCGTCGAGTAATCTCGCTAAACGCCGATTGTCTAACCGGCCATCCTCCTGGTCGAATAACCAACGACGCTGACTGGCTTCTAACAGGCGCCGTTGCAGGCGATGAGCAAGCTGCTTGATACGTCGCTGGTCGAGCTGGTGGAGCTCTTTTAGTGCCTCTATATCAGCAGGCTTTAACCAATAGTTGGCAGGCTGCACGGTATCCCATTGGCGAGAGAAAACCGCGTATTGCTGTTTCTGGTCGTCTCGCTCTGCGAGTTCATCTGCCAAGCTTGATTCCGTTAATTCTTCGATAGCAGAATCGTCATCCTCAGCCTCGTTTTGATCGTCTAAATCTTGTCTGGTGTTGATTTGCGCTGGTGAAGATAGAGGAGGTGTATAAAAGCTTGCGAGTTGTTGAACGATGGGCAGCACACTAGAAGCGAACGCACTGCTTTCCTTGAGATGATGGGACGCTATCTGCAGACCATTTTTTAGCTCATCGTCACTCAGAGTCGGAATGGAGGGAACAGAAGATTGTTGCCCCATTAGCTGACGAAATGCCCGCTTTAATAAACTTTTGGGCGCCTGCTGTGGCAACGCTGTTAGTAGAATCTCGTTATTAGCAGGCAAGCCTAGAAAAATAAGCCGGGCAGCCTGATAAAGCGCGGCCATCTCTCTATTGGCTGGCGCTGTGGTGACAGGATTCGCTAAATTCTGTGCTATACCAGGCAACTCTCGGATAGCCATGGTTTCAACTCGTGCGCGCTCAAGCAGGCAATACCAGCATTGTTCTCTTTCGGTAAACCTGGCCTGCTGATTTGCATCATGCCAGCGTCGCCATGCAGCAAGCGCATCGGCTGCTCCCCGGTGTTTAAGTGAAGCAGGTTGAGTGCTTGCTAAAAGAGACAGCGTAATACGCCCAGAAGAATAGGTGCGCGTCCACGCTTCTAACAGCGCTTGCTCTTGACTGGTGCGCAACGGCATTACTGGGCCCTCATATCAGCTCAACATCAAAGCAGCGTTGATATATTTCAGAAACCAAGGGACGCTCGACTTCATCGCAACGGTTGAAAAAGCTAAGACGCATCGCTTCATGTGGGTCATTAAGCAGTAAGCTGTTCTCTCCCCACGCAATGAGTGTGCGTAGCGATATCAGGGTGGTGAGGTCGCCTTGTGCAAACGCTTGGCGAAGAAGGCCCGCACAGGTAACCATATGTTGAATTTGTTCTGAGGGTAAATCGCTGAGCTTTCTTTGCAGCAGAAGTGTTTCGGCTTCTTCTGTCATATAGCCAAGCTCGGTCGTCACATGCCAACGGTCGAGCTGGGCTTGGTTAAGTGCCTGTGTTCCTACATAAAGCCCTGAAGCATCTCCCTGGCCTGCGGTATTCGCTGTAGCAAAAAGCCGGAAAGAAGGGTGGGGGGTGATCACTTGATTTTGGTCAAGTAAGGTTAATTTTCCTTGAGTTTCAAGTACGCGCTGGATGACAAACATGACATCAGGGCGCCCGGCATCATATTCATCAAGAATAAGTGCGATGGGGCGCTGCATGGCCCACACCAACATGCCAGGCACAAATTCAGTGACTTGCTTACCATCACGAATGACCACCATATCGCGGCCTATCAGGTCAGCTCGGGTAATGTGGCCATCCAGGTTAATACGAATGCAGGGCCAATTTAGCTGGGCAGCGACCTGTTCAATATGCGACGACTTACCACTGCCATGTGGGCCATAGACATAGACGCGTCGATTTTGCGCAAAGCCCATCAAAATGGCGCGTGTGGCACTCTCAACAAAATGAAAGTGAGGATCTTTCTCTGGCACATGCTCTTCAGTCATTGAAAAATATGGAATTTCCCAAGGCATGGCTACGTTAAACATGTCGCTAGCATTGCAGTATGAATCGGGTTGAAGCGTAGAGGTCGTCATAGCGTCGATTCGTCATCCTTTATGTGTTCTGATCACCTGGAGAAGGTTGTTCAATGCGAAAATTGGCCTTGAACGACCTCCCTCGGGATGGTGATAGAGCTTGCATCATTGAAATGTTAATTCTGTTTACATAAGGTAACATTAAATGTAAAGATAATAGTCAAATTTGATGAGTTGTCGCACCATACATATAATTAAATTAAGACAAGCTTGCAGTATTTATGCCTCATTTTTGAGAGAAATGGCCTGTAAGATGCTGATTTTGGAATGTAATAACGGCTTCGCCGCAGGCTAGTACTCGCGTAGTGTAGGTCTTGAGTGCTTTACACAATGTCTGGTTCAAACGTGTTTGTGATATCGATCGGCGTTTGTGAACCGGTGGCTCCTTCCCAAGGCAGGATAATTTAAGAATATGGATGAGCGTATGATGCCTGACTGTCCTGTCCAACACATGGCGGATCCAAACTTTCAGCTACTGGTGTTGCTATCGCGGCTAGATTTGAATCAAGAACAGATTCAGGTGGCCAGCGAACTCATTCCTCGCGTGCATGACTGGGAAGGCTTTACTTATCAGGCATCAGAACGCTTTGTGCTACCTGTTGTGCACGGGCATCTCAGCCGGTGGTGGAAGGATCAAATTCCGGCCCATTATCTCGATATCATGAAACTCTATTCATTACGTGCCTTACAGCATAATTTGAATATTACATCGGAATTTAAAAATATTGTCAGGGATGTGCTGACGCCGCTAGACATACCACACCTATGTTTCAAAGGACCAACTTTAGCATTCCAGTTCTACAACGAGCCTGCACAACGGTTGTGCCGAGATGTGGATATTCTGGTTTCAAAGCATGATCTGCCGCGCATTTTGCGATATGCCTTGAGCAACGGTTATCAGCCCCATGATCCAAAGCAACTGACACCTAGTGATGAAAGCGTTGCTTTCGTGGCGAGCCACCAAAAAGTCGTTACATTGCTCTCACCACGTAACGTTGCTGTGGAATTTCACACCAAGATCGATAATACCGGGTCCGTCTTTGATGCATCGCAAATGATAGCCAAGCGTCAGCCTATCACCATCAACACTATTAATACCTTCGTGATGCCTGTCAGTGAGCTTTTTGTATACCTATGCTGGCACCATACCAAACACTATTGGTCTCGCCTGCACTGGTTAGTTGATATTACGGCGATGCAAGCCCACGAAGACTTTAATATAGAAGAGGTAATGGCATGTGCCGAGCGCCATGCATTGAGCAGTACGGTGCGATCATGTTTGGAAATGGTCGACTTTTTTAGTGCACCTACCGTCAATGATATTGAGAGTTTAACGCCCAATACCCGTGAGCTGGTGAGCACTGCTATCTTGGCAATGCATGGTGATATTGAGTTCGAACACTCCTTAAGCCGTAAAAAGCCGACACCTGATTTCTCTTTTGCCTGGCAAACTAATAGCACTCATATCTGGCACTGGCGATTAACAGGCTGGAAGCGAATCTTTCGACCAACCTACGAAAATTATGCAGCTTGGCCCCTTGCTCCTCGGTGGCAGTGGGTATATCGCTGCATCCGCCCTTTTCATGAAGCTTATTCGCGTTTAGCTCAAAAATGAAACAACTAATTAATAGGGTGGGGCAAATTGTATGACTTCAGTTGATAAGCTTTTTGCGTCTTTTTCTTCGCTGAGACGTATTCTTTCCATCTCTTGGAAAAGTAGTCGAAAGTGGACATTGTTAAGTACCTTTTTTATAGCACTTGAAATAATTTCTGGGCTTGGTGTGCTTTATCTTTTAAAGCAGATGGTCGACGTGGTAACTGACGTGCTTGCTGAGCCAGCAGCAGCGGAAAATGTGGGCTCAGTTTTATACTATGTTGTGCTAACGGGGTTGGGGACACTCGCCTATGTGGTGGCAAGAGCGTTAGCCGGGTTCGCCCGCGAAACGCAAGGAATGCTGGTCGCTGACTATGTTGATAATATGGTTCAAGAAACGGCCATCAGTGTCGATCTGGCTTTTTATGAAAGCCCGCTTTATCACGATACATTAGAGCGTGCCCGCCAGTCTGGAAGTCAGCGGCCGGCACAGGTTGCCAGCAACTTAATGCTACTGGGCAAGAATTTTTTAATGCTCGCGGCTATTGTGGTGATGATTGCCACGATTAACTGGCTTTTGTTACCGATAATTTTATTTGCTATCGTCCCTGCCTTAATTGCGAGAATTTACTTTACTCGTATCCTTTATGATTGGCAGCGTAGAAGAACTCAAATGGAGCGTCGGGCAGGATATTTAGATTGGTTAATGACCTCGGATATTCATGCAAAAGAACTTCGTCTCAATCAGCTAGGCAATTTCTTAAGATTTAAATACAAAGATATTCGCGATGAGATCCGAGGTGAGAAGCTTGCTATCAGTCGCAAGCGTACCATGGTGGAATCTATCGTTGCGGCCGTAGCATCAATGATATTTTTTACATCGCTTGGTTACTTGGCTTGGAATACCGCTCAAGGGCAAAATAGTGTTGGCGAATTGGTGCTGTTTTTATTGATTTTTCAGCGTGCTCAGGCAATGGGGCAAGAGCTTGTTCAGCAGCTTTCTAAACTTTATGAAGACCATTTATATATGGGCATGCTGTTTGAGTTTATGGACATGCAGCATACCGTTCCAAGATCAACACAGCCCGTCAAAATTGTACACTCTGAAAAAGCTAACTTAAAACTAGAAAATGTATGTTTTGCTTATCCAGGCACACATAAAAATGTTATCAAAAATGTGAATATGGAAATTAAACCAGGCCAAATTGTAGCGTTGGTTGGGGCGAATGGCTCTGGTAAAACATCTTTAATTAAATTAATGACACGCCTTTATGATCCTACTGAAGGACATGTTCAAGTTAACGGTATCGATGCCCAGCACTGCGATATTGATGAGTATCGACAGCTTTTCAGCGTGATATTTCAGGATTACTCACATTACGCAGAATCTGTTCATGAAAATATTCGGTTTGGTCATATCAACGGCAGCGATGCGGAAAAATCCGTGCCTTGGGCTGCGGAAAATGCAGGTGCTGCGGCATTTATTGATGAGCTGGACGACAAGTACGACACCATGCTGACGCGTCTGTTCGACAACGGCAAAGAGCTTAGCGTTGGACAGTGGCAAAAAATTGCACTCGCCCGCGCCTTTATGCTTAAGTCTAATATTGTGATTTTAGACGAACCAACGAGTGCCATGGACCCTGTCGCGGAATCGGAACTGTTTGAAAACTTCCGTGAGCGTATTAGTCACCGTTCTGCGCTGGTAATTAGTCACCGATTGTCTACCATCCGCTTAGCTGATTACATCTATGTAATGGACGATGGGGAAATCAAAGAATCCGGTACCCATGAATCACTGTTTGAATTGGGTGGAATTTATCACGACTTATTTAGTCGGCAGGCTAAATATTATCAACATGATCTTACGTGAATGAACACAATACAGGCAGTACGGCAAGGATGGGCCGGCAGGGCACTTGCGTTAGTTAACGGCATTATTATTTTTGGTTTTGCTGCAACACTGGTGCTTATTCCAACCTCATATTGGTGGTTTGGGGTTGCAGCTCTAGTCTCTTCGCTGCTGGGGTGTGGCGCTCTTATTAGCTATCGATACTTTCCACGGATCTACACGCGTGACGACGTCAAGTTAGTGGGCGCACTTGTGTTTTTCGGTAGTGTTTGGTGGTGGAGTGTATTAGATGGCAGCACCTTGCCCTGGGTGGATTATGAAGGCTTCCATCGGCTCCATCTTTGGCCTTTTATCGCTGCGTTTTTTTTACTAACGCTGCGTGTTTTTACTCCCTCACCTCATTGGCTTTGGTTTGGTGTGTGCTGTGGAGCAGTAGGTACAGGGGTGATTGCGATATATGAAAGAGTCATTATTGGCTTAGAGAGAGCTGACAATGGTATTAACGCCATTCCTTTTGGTAATTTGTCGCTGCTAATGGGCGTGCTTTCGCTAGTCGCTGGTATTTACTACTTTCAAAAAGAGCGACAGCTATATTATTGGCTACTGGTGTTAGCTATCAGCGCTGCTTTTATGGGTTTTTTAGCTTCTTTATTGTCAGGTACCCGAGGTGGTTGGGTGTCGATTCCATTTTTGGCCGCTTTGCTATTACCAGCAACCAAGCATTTGATAAGTGCTAAAATTCGCACTCTAGCCATTCTATCAATAGTTCTCATAATCGCAGCTATCATTGCCTACCCCCCGACAGGCGTATGGTTACGCCTGGTCGCTATATTTGATGATATTTATCAATATCTTATAACAGATAGTGCTAATTCCTCCTTAGGTGTTCGCTTTGAACTTTGGCGGGCAGGCTGGTTTATGTTCAAGGAGAACCCATTAATGGGCGTGGGGGAAGGTGGCGTACAAGTTTGGCTAGATGCATTAACAGCGGAGGGGATTCTTTATGAAAGAATCGCTGATTATCCGCAGCTTCATAGTGACATGATTGACACACTCGCCCGCCGAGGTGGAATAGGGTTGATCAGCTTGCTATTGGTCTATATTGCCTTTGCCGCAACCTTTACTAAAACACTGCTTCATTCCGAAGACAATTTGCGAGTACGTCTTTTGGCGGTCAGCGGCATGATGGTGGTGATTGCTTTTTTCGATTTTGGTCTAACACAAGCCATGTTTAGAGACTTAAGAGCGTTCAGCGGCTTTTTAGGCTTTAGTGTCGCCATATGGGGATGCTTAGGGTGTCAATTACAGACACAACCGTTACCCTCCACATCACTATCAGCTAAATCTACATCTGTGAGTTCAGCATCGCCGAAGCAGGTATAAGTTCGCTAAGCCCCCCTCAACATCCGGTCCAACTGCCGATAACCAATCGCCTCAATAAGGTGTGGCTGGGTGGGCTTCGGCTCACCCTGTAAATCGGCCAGCGTGAGCGCGACACGTAACACGCGGTGGTAGGCACGGGCGGAGAGCTTAAGCTTTTCGAGCACGCCTGCCAGCCAAGCGCGCTCTTCATCGTTAAGCGCACAGGCGGCTTCTAAGGCTTTGCCGCTTAATTGGCTGTTCAGTGCACCCCGTGTCATTTGGCGTTCTCTGGCGGCCATGACACGCTCACGCACGGCGTCTGATGATTCCCCTTGGGTTTGGGCGGTGAGTTGCTCTGGCGGTAAGGCGGGTACTTCTACCTGTAGGTCGATACGGTCGAGTAAAGGCCCGGAGAGCCGCGCTTGATAACGTTGGATTTGGCTGGCGGTACATTGGCATCGCTGGCGCGGGTCACCCAAATGGCCGCAGGGACAGGGATTCATAGCGGCTACCAGTTGAAAGCGCGCTGGATAACGACGTTCATGACTGGCGCGAGCTAAATGGATTTCTCCAGTTTCTAGTGGCTGCCGAAGCACCTCTAACACATGGCGGGAAAACTCTGGCAGCTCATCCAAAAACAGCACACCGTGGTGGGCGAGTGAAATTTCACCAGGCTTGGGTTTTGAACCTCCACCCACCAACGCTGCTGCACTCGCACTATGATGGGGTTGCCTAAACGGTCGCTTGCCCCAGTCGGCTTCTAGCGGCAGGCCGCATACTGAGCGTACGGCGGCGACTTCCAATGCATCTTCTTCGGAAAGCGGCGGTAGAATGCCCGGCAGGCGGCTGGCCAGCATGGTTTTGCCGGTGCCAGGAGGGCCGGCAAACAATAGGTTATGGCCACCAGCGGCAGCGACTTCAAGCGCACGGCGTGCCTGCTGCTGGCCGCGGACATCGGCAAGATCATCTACCGGCGAGGTGGTTTTTACCGAGGCGCTAAGCTTGTGCGGGGGAATTTTATCTTGATCGAGTAAGTGAGCAACGACCTGCCAGAGAGTGTCGGCAGGTAGCACCGGTAAATCGCCCGCCAATGCCGCTTCATCGGCGCAGGCGCGGGGAATGATCAGCGCTTTTTTCGCCCGCCGCGTGGCAAGCGCAAACGGCAGTATCCCTGGTACGGCACGTAATTTGCCATCCAGCGCTAACTCGCCAGCGCACTCCATGCCTTCTAACGCTTCCACTGGAATTTGCCCAGAGGCCGCGAGAATACCTAACGCGATAGGAAGATCGAAGCGGCCACCCTCTTTGGGCAGGTCAGCAGGCGCGAGGTTTAGCGTGATACGTCGTGTGTTAGGAAAATCAAAGCCCGCATTGACTAGCGCACTGCGCACCCGTTCGCGGCTCTCTTTTACGGCGGTTTCCGGCAAGCCCACCAGCGTTAGGCCCGGCAAGCCGTTAGCCAGGTGCACTTCAACATGCACTGCTGGTGCATCTAAGCCTACGCCCGCCCGGGTGGCGACAATGGCTAGTGTCATTGCATTCCCTCGCTAAATTACCTACTTCACAGCTAACTCTACTTTACCTTTGTAATATAAATCTAGCGCTTGGCGTATTTGCCGCTGGTCAATTTAGTCCGATAGAACAGTATCGTGTGCCTCCAACGCTGCCGTTAGTACCTGGGCAAAGCGTTGGGCGGAGGGTAGCGCGCCAAAACTCCATACCGGTGGTAGGCGCAGTATATGGTTGTGTTTCACGCTGGGGAGTTGCTGCCATAGACCACTTTTTGCCAGCTGCTCTTCGACCCCGGTGGGCAAAGGGTCGATGATGACAAGCGTTGCCTCTGAATAGCTGGCCAGCGCTTCAATCCCCACTAACGCAAATCCCCAGTCGTTGGTGGGTTGATTCCAGGCATTGGGAAGGTCGAGCTGCTCCAGTACAGCGTTGTATAAGCTGTTTTTCCCAAACACTCGTACGTGGCGGGCATCCATAAACTGCACCATCAGCAGCGGCGCGATGTCGGCCTGAGAGAGGAGACGGGATAGGCGAAGGCTGGTCATCAACTCTTGGGTTTGGACAATCAGCGCTTCTGCCTGAGGTTGGCGCTCGGTTAACTCGCCTAGCTGGCGGGTAAGGGTCTGCATCTCTTGCCAGGTATCGGTGCCGGGAGAGTAAAGTGCGAAAGAGCTTACTGGGGCAATGCGCTCCAGGCGCGGTGTTAAACCAGCGAACATTGGAGAAATTAGCGTCTGTTCAGGTGGTACTTGAGCCAGTAGTTCCAAGTTGGGCTGGGTGCGTAGCCCCATGTCGGTTGCACTGCTGGGTATCCGCGGCTCGCCCACCCATTGGTGGTAATCACTCTGCTGGGCGATGCTTCCGACAGGCGCGTCAATCGCCAGCAACGTTTCAGCAATAGTCCAGTCGACCGTTGCCCATTGGGCTTGGGCGCTGGTAAATGGCAGCAGGCAAACCGCATATAGCCCACAGCGGGCGATGAAAGCAAGCAGGGTGGTGTGGCGCATGGTGAGGAGAGGCCATCAAAAAAATAAGAGATGTATTTAAACGATAATGTTTATTGTTTGCAAATCTGAATTTAGCTGGAAACGCAGGCGAATGGGTATGGCCCGGATAGAGGCCTATTGTTTGACAGCAAGCGACTGGGTTAAATAGAGAATTAGTGATGAGGTGAGGGATGCATCAATTTGGAGCATTTGTATTTAGCAACAAGACATCTGTTCTGACAGCTGCACGTAAATTGTTTATTTATCTTAGCCTGCTCTTTCTTGGTGCCTTTATCGATTTAGCTAGCGGCAATAGTAAAAAGTCTATTGCCGCTAACTGATCACCCCTATTTAAACGGGCTTATTGTCTTCATCGCTGCTTGGTTTTTGAGAGGGTTCTGGTGTCGGTAGCGGCGGAACTTCGGCCTCCATCGGCGTTGCAGTCGCGGCTGTTGATGCTTCTACAGTGGCTTCAAGATTCGCCACCTGACGCTCCAGTGCCTCAACCCGTGAACGCGTACGCTGTAGTACGTCCATCAAAATATCAAAATCCTCCCGTGAGACCAGCTCAAGGCGGTCAAAGGCGCCGCGGACGACTTGCTGTACGCCTTTCTGAATATCTTCCGGCGCTTGGGAGGCATTCTGTAAACGGTCGCCGATCTGTTGAGCCAGACGGCTGATGCGGTCTTGAGGCGCCATGATTCTCTCCTAAATGGTCATATATAAAAATGCACTGCTTGCCTGTAAGGATACGCAACAGTTGGCAAGTTCGCATGTATCGTCTGCGAATACTCTAAAAGTGCATTCTGCATCGAAATGAAGCGGGCTACTTTTGCTTACGCTCTTTTTTGGTGCATAAGTTATGTTGCGCACTTGGGTTTGATCTGGAAAAGCCCTGTGAACCCTGTGTTCTTTTAGCTAATAGTATGACTTATAAGTAAAAAAAGCCGGCTGGCACAGTATGCGCATTAACGGTTCAGGTGCTTATTCTGGCGGCTGTGCCGCTACTAATCTAGCAGGACTTATCCAGCAGGGAGATCCGGGATGAAACTCATCACCGCTATCATCAAGCCATTCAAGCTCGACGATGTTCGTGAGGCGCTAGCCGACAACGGCGTACAGGGCATTACGGTAACCGAAGTAAAAGGCTTTGGCCGCCAGAAAGGGCACACCGAGCTGTATCGTGGCGCCGAGTACGTGGTCGACTTTCTACCCAAAGTAAAAGTTGAAGTCGCTGTAGACGATGCCCGGTTAGAGAGTGTGCTAGATGCGATCTGTAGCGCGGCTAACAGCGGCAAGATCGGTGACGGCAAAGTGTTTGTTACGCCACTGGAAGATGTAATTCGTATCCGAACTGGCGAGCGTGGTGCTGACGCCGTTTAAGCACGCCTAACCGGGACACGGTGGTTAGTGCAACTCTTCTCAATAGAGCTTTCTCAGTAGAACTTTTCTCAGCACGACTTCGCTTAGTGCAATTCAGCTTGGTGCAGTTTTGCTCAGTGCAGTTTTGCTTAGTGCAATTTTGCTTAGTGCAACGGGGAACAGACAATGAACGAGTTTACAGAGTTGAGCTACGCGCTCGACACCTTTTACTTCCTAATTTGCGGCGTGCTGGTCATGTGGATGGCTGCTGGCTTCTCTATGCTAGAAGCTGGCCTTGTGCGCTCGAAGAACACCGCTGAAATCTTAACCAAAAACATCTCGCTGTTTGCGATTGCCTGCACCATGTATTTGCTGGTCGGCTACTTCATTATGTACTCAAGCGGAGAGGGTGGCTTCTTACCTAATTTAGGTTTCTTGATTGGCACCGAGAACAGCGTTGATGCAGTTACTGCGGGTGGTGATGACGCTCCTTACTACTCCATGCGTGCTGACTTTTTCTTCCAGGTTGTGTTCGTTGCGACTGCCATGTCGATCGTTTCTGGTGCCGTTGCTGAACGTATGAAACTGTGGTCGTTCCTGGCCTTTGCTGTTGTGATGACGGCGGTTATCTACCCAGTTTCTGGCTACTGGACTTGGGGTGGTGGCTGGTTGGCTGAGGCTGGCTACTCTGACTATGCGGGCTCGGGCATCGTACACATGGCGGGTGCAGCAGCTGCATTGGCGGGTGTTCTTGTCCTCGGTCCTCGTAAAGGCAAATATGGTAAAGATGGCTCTATCCATGCTATCCCTGGTGCCAATATGCCACTGGCGGCGCTCGGTACGTTGATTCTGTGGATGGGGTGGTTTGGTTTTAACGGCGGCTCTGAGTTAAAGATGTCCGATATCGGATCTGCTAACAACGTTGCGCAAGTATTTGTAAACACTAACGCCGCTGCAGCGGGTGGTGTGATTGCTGCTCTGATTTTGGCTAAGCTGTGGTTCCGTAAAGCTGACCTTACTATGGCACTGAACGGTGCACTGGCTGGCCTGGTGGCGATTACTGCCGATCCACTATCGCCTTCTGCGTTAAGCGCTGCGATTATTGGTGCGATTGGCGGTGTGATCGTTGTTGCTGCCATTGTTACGCTTGATAAGCTGAAGCTAGATGATCCGGTTGGTGCTATCTCGGTACACGGTGTTGTAGGTATCTGGGGTGTGCTGGCAGTGCCATTGAATAATGCCGACGCTACTTTCGGCGCTCAAATTATCGGTATCGTCGGAATCTTCGCATGGGTCTTCCTGGCAAGCCTCGTGGTATGGATGATCATCAAAGCGGTAATGGGTGTGCGGGTTAGCGAAGAAGATGAGTATGAAGGTGTCGATATCGCTGAATGTGGCCTTGAGGCTTACCCAGAGTTTGGTATCAAAAAATAAAGCTGAGTATCAGAAAGTAATCCGATACTGAAGCAAGAACTGGCCTCCCCTTTAGGGGAGGCTTTTTTATTCTCCGCCGATAGCGGTGTATGCTGTGTGGTAGCGGTCATTGGTTGCGGCACTGCAGCCGTGGAACCCGATCTTATTACGGCCACCCAGTTAGAGGATATCGCAATGAAATTAATCACAGCTATTATCAAGCCGTTTAAGCTCGACGATGTGCGTGAGTCGCTCTCCGATATCGGTGTACAAGGTATTACGGTAACGGAAGTGAAAGGTTTTGGACGCCAAAAGGGGCACACCGAACTGTATCGCGGCGCTGAGTACGTAGTGGACTTCCTGCCCAAGGTGAAACTTGAAGTAGCGGTAGACGACGATATGGCTGACCAGGTGATTGATGCCATCACTCAGGTTGCCAACACAGGTAAAATTGGCGACGGCAAAATCTTCGTTATGCCTCTTGAGCAGGTGATTCGTATCCGTACTGGCGAAACGGGTAAAGATGCGGTTTAAATGGGTGAATTGTGAATTGTGAATTGTGAGTAGTGAGTGGTAAGTGGTACAAAGCCCCTGTGGATAATCTCCAGCAGGGGCTTTGAATTAGTGATGTGATGATGACAGTAACGAGAGTTTTCTATTCACCATTCACAGAAACATTACTTCTCTACAAACGCACGTTCGATGACGTAATCGCCTGGTTCACCCATACGCGGTGAGATATTCAAACCCAGCTCATCAAGCAGTGCGCTTGTATCGTCCAACATTGCCGGGCTACCGCAGATCATTGCGCGGTCTTGGCGTGGATCGATAGGCGGCAAGCCGGTATCTTCGAACAGTTTGCCCGAGCGAATGTGGTCGGTTAAACGCCCCATCGTATGGAACTCTTCACGGGTCACGGTGGGGTAGTACACCAGCTTTTCAGTTACCTCTTCACCCAGGTACTCATGGGCGGGCAGCTCTTTGGTGATGAAATCGGCGTAAGCCAGTTCAGAGACTTCGCGCACACCGTGAATCAGTACAACTTTCTCATAGCGCTCGTAAACTTCAGGGTCTTGAATCAAACTCATAAATGGCGCCAAGCCTGTACCGGTCGAAAGCATATACAGGTTACGCCCAGGTAGCAGGTCGTCGGTGACCAGTGTGCCTGTAGGCTTGCGGCTAACCATAATCTGATCGCCCACTTTTAAGTGCTGAAGGCGTGAGGTTAGCGGGCCATCAGGTACCTTGATGCTGAAAAACTCAAGGTGGTCTTCGTAGTTGGGGCTGGCAATCGAGTAAGCACGCATCAACGGCTTGCCATTCACTTCCAAGCCAATCATTACAAATTGGCCTGTTTTGAAACGCAGGCTGCGTTCGCGAGTGGTGCGAAAGCTGAAAAGGGTATCGTTCCAGTGGTGAACGCTAAGCACTTCTTCCAGAGCAAACTTACTCATGCCGTTTTCTCCATTAGTCGATGCCAGCGTTACGCTGCATCGATCATATTCCTAAAAAGAATAAAAAATACTTAATCTGTTGTCAGCAATTCTAAGCAATGAGTGGTATATCTGTTAAGTGAATTATAGTGATAACACTTATCTGTATAATAGATATAGCTCTTAAAGATAGGTCATATTTATGCACTATACCTTGCGTCAATTAGAGGTTTTTGTGGCGGTCGCACAACATGAGAGTGTCTCCCATGCGGCCCGGGCGCTCTCCATGTCTCAATCGGCGACCAGCACAGCGCTTGCGGAGCTTGAGCGCCAGTTTGACTGCCAATTGCTGGACCGCATTGGCAAACGCCTCAAATTAAATGCACTCGGCTTTCAATTGCTGCCCAAAGCGGTGGCTCTGCTTGATCGTGGTGAAGAGATTGAAGAGCTGCTGCGCGGTCAAAAAGGGGTCGGCACGCTCGATGTAGGCGCTACCCTGACCATTGGTAACTATTTGGCCACTCTGCTCATTAGCGACTTTATGCAGCGCCACCCCGGTAGCCGGGTGCGCTTAGCGGTGCGCAATACTCGCCATATTATCGAAGGTGTTCGTCAGCACTCGCTGGATTTAGGCTTAATTGAAGGGCAGTGCGACGACGATATGATCATCAGTCAGCCGTGGGTAGAGGATGAGCTGTGCGTATTTTGCTCGCCACGCCACCCGCTCGCGGGTCGTGAACACCTTGAACTTGAGCAGCTGCTGCGCGAGGACTGGATAATGCGCGAAGAAGGCTCCGGCACGCGCATGACGTTGGAGCAAGCGGCACGCCACCGCCGTAGCCGCTTTAATACCCTATTGGAATTAGAGCATACCGAAGGCATTAAACGCGCGGTGGAGTCAGGCTTGGGGATTGGCTGCGTCTCACGCTTAGCCCTACGCGATGCCTTCCGGCGCGGCAGCCTGGTACCGCTGCCCACGCCAGAGTTAGATCTAAAGCGTCAATTTACGTTTATCTGGCATCGCCATAAGTATCTGACCACTGGCGTGCGTGAATTTCTACGCCTATGCCGAGAGATGACCGCCGGTGCCAAGCGTAGTGACGATATCGTGCTACCACCCATTCCTTAATTACTCAAAACGAAGGCAACGCTTTAGCCGAGCTTTGAGTCAGGGGAGTCGGCGGGCGTTGCGACAGCTTAAAGCTACTGATCGTGCCTGTTAGGTGGTCAGCCTGCTCTTTTAACTGTTCGGCAGCGGTGGTGGACTCCTCAACCATGGCAGCGTTTTCCTGGGTCATACGATCCAGTTCGGCAACGGCAATATTGACCTGATTAATACCATCGCTCTGCTCGCGAGTAGCGGCATTAATTTCCTCTAGAACATCACTCACCCGGGTAATGTGGGCGACGATATCGTCCATTGTCGCGCCTGCATTGCGTACTAAGGTGGTGCCGTTATTCACTCTGGTTTGAGAGTCTTCAATTAGCTTTTGAATATCGTTAGCCGCTTCGCTGCTGCGCCCAGCGAGCTTACGCACTTCATCAGCCACTACCGCAAAGCCGCGTCCATGTTCGCCTGCACGAGCGGCTTCTACCGACGCATTCAGGGCCAATAGGTTGGTTTGGAAGGCGATGCTGTTCATTAGGGTGACAATGTTGCCAATCTTGTCAGAGGCTTGGGTGATGCCTTCCATGGTGGTCACCACGTTTGCCACCACTTTTCCGCCTTCATTGGCGACTTCTGAAGCAGTTTGAGATAGCTTGTTGGCTTCCTGGGCCGAGGCTGCGGTGTGTTGAACTGTGCTGGTGATTTCTTCAATGGAAGCAGACGTTTGTTGCAAGCTAGCGGCTGCGTTATCGGTACGTCGGGATAAATCCTGGCCGCCCATGGCAATTTCGTTAGCCGCATGGTGCACCGATTCACTGCTTGTGCGCACATCAATTAATACGGCCTCCATTTTGCTCACGAAGCGGTTGAACGCACGGGCAATTTGAGTCACTTCATCATTACCATCTTCTGGCAACCGTTGGGTTAAATCGCCTTCCCCAGAAGCAATGTTATCCATTGCATTCCGTGCCACTAACAAGCGGCGTAGTAGCAGTGAAAGCAGTAGCCCAAACACTACGGCAGTGATAACCGCCACAATCAATAACGTCACTATGGAGGTAATCGCAATGGCGCGTAGGCCAGCGGTTGCTTCCGCTTCATCCACTGCTACCACTAATTGCCAGCCGCTGTTGCCGCCGACGTAGCCACCCATGAGAAGCTTATCGCTGTTTTGTAGTTCAAGGGCTTGAGGCTCACTGCTTTGGATGATTTGGTTAAGCCGATTGTTGGTGAGGTCCGTGCTCAATTGTGTAGAGGGTTCAAGTGTTAATTCAGCATCAGGGTGTGCAACTAAAGTGCCGTCTTCCGTTGTTAAAAACCCAAAGCTAGAAGGTGTAGGCGCAATCCCCGAAACGATATCAATGACGTCATTGATGCTAATGTCAGCACCAACTATGGCGGCAAGTTGACCATTGCGGTAAAAAGGGCGCGCGAAGGTGACAATCAAACCACCCGTTTGGGCGTCTACATAGGGTGCTGTAATAATAGTATCTTGTGCCCCGCTGGCCGCTTGATACCAGGGACGTTGGCGCGGATCGTAATCGCTGGGTGGCTGCCATCCATCGGAAAAAATAGCGTCTGATGTGGAAGGGTAGGCAATGTAGGTAGACATGAAGCTACCGGAGTCAGCAAGCTGGCGAAGTGCTGCAAGAGGTTGGTCGCTATTGGCCGCGTCCTGCATGCTGGCTAGCATCGTATATCGGGCGTTAAACCATTCATTAATGGCCTGAGTATTACCATTTATTACAGCATTTAAGTTGTTAGTAATTTGCTGATTATTGTGATGTTTTACGGTGGTATAACTGGCGATGCCATTAATCACTAGGGCAAGTGTTATGGCGACTAAGGCAGCTAAAACAATACGGGCTCGTAAGGATGCAAGCATGGTCGCTCTCGACGTCGAAGTGCGTGTCAGTACTCAGGGAAAGTACCGCTCGAAGAACTTCTAGTTTATCGGCGAAAACGACCATAACTTTAGGATAATTAATAGGTTATAAGGTTAAGCATTTAGCGTAAATCGCTCACCGCAGACTGAATATCGGCTAGCGAGGCTTTACTCAAATCTTTCGAGAGTGAGTGGATCACAAGCTTCTGCGTAGGGCCATCAAGCTTTTCACGCAGCAGGCCCAAAAACTTGGGAGGCGCGACCATGATCAGCTTCTCCATGCTGTTACCTACTCGAGCGCTATAAAGACGCTGAGCGACCTCTTTGGCAAACAGCTCGTTTTCGTGTTTTGAGGCTGAGTTCTCCTGACCTGCCGAGCGTGAGGTAGTAGACATTGACTCGTGCACATCGCCGCGACTGTCGGTGACCAAGTCACCTTCGTGCAGACGTCCTTCAGCGTGAACCATGCTCTCTTGCTCCGCTAGCGTTAAAGCATCACGGGTAAAAATACGTGCTCGAGCGGCGTCGGCTACCACGATATAGGTTGTCATCTTTGTGCATACTCCATGTCGTTGATGGTCATCTAACCATGGCAAGCGTTTGGCCATAGGTCAAACGCTTGCCTCTGCTTAAGTGAAGCGATTTACAGTACTTTGCTGCGCAGAACACTGGTGATCGCTTCGCCAATCAGTACTAGTACAATGATGGCAATCAAGATGGTGGCCACGGTAGGCCAGGCGAAGGTATCAATCGCACCCTGCAAGATAACCCCGATACCGCCCGCTCCCACCAACCCTAGTACGGTTGATTCGCGGATATTGATATCCCAACGCAGTATCACAATGGCAAAGAACGCGGGCATCACTTGGGGCACAATCGCGTAGGCAATCACCTTGGCCTTGGAAGCGCCGGTGGCTTCCATCGCTTCTACCGGCTTGCGGTCAATCTCCTCAATCGCTTCGCCCATCAGCTTGCCGATAAAGCCGATGGAGCGAAACACGATAGCGAGAATACCTGCGAGCACGCCAGGGCCGAAAATCGCCACGAATAGCAACGCCCAGATGATGGTGTTTACCGAGCGGCTAGACACCAGGATAAAGCGCCCTAACCACAGGCAGGCCCGGTTGGGCGTAGTGTTTTGGGCGGCAATAAAGGCGACCGGCAGGGCTAAAAAAATCGTTAAGAAAGTAGCCAGGGTGGCGATATGCACGGTCTCAATTAAGGCCGCAATAATACCGTTTAGCCCGGCAGCGCTGGGTGGCCACATGCGCCCGCCAAGCCCAGAGATTTGATTGGGTGCGTCCCATACCCAGGGCCAGAAGATATCAATATCGCGTACTGCCCATACCACCAACATCAAGGTGGCTAACAGAACGGCATAGCGAATAAGACGCTGTTTGCGGTCGTAGCGTTGCCAAACCCGGTCGGCAAGCTGCTGTGCGTGATCTACCATATTTTTTTCCTTACCCAGCCGCTGATACCTTCGCTGAGCAAAATGACCGCGATGATAATGAGCAAAATCGCAAAGGCGAAATCGTAGTCGTAGCGTCCAAAGGCATTCATTAAGGTGCCACCAATACCGCCCGCACCAACAATGCCGACCACCGCTGAGGCGCGTAGGTTGCTATCCAGCTGGTACATGGAGAGACCCACTTGGCGTGGCAGTATTTGGGGAAATACCGCGTAATAGAGGATGGCGATATATCCAGCGCCGGCCGCCTTCATTGCCTCAACTTGGCCCCAATCAATCTCTTCGATCTCCTCGGCAAGCAGCTTGCCGACAAAGCCAATTGAATAGAGCGTAAGGGTAAGAATGCCCGCCAGTGGGCCAAACCCGACGGCGGCCACAAATAGAATGGCCACGATCACTGGGTGGAAGCTACGCGATATAATAATCACTGCCCGGCCAATGATATAAATCGGCATCGGGGCGATATTGCGGGCAGCCATCACTGCAAAGGGAATCGATAGGAAAACCCCCAGCAGCGTGGCCAAGATGGCGATCTGAAAGCTCTCTTTAAAGCCGGTAATCAACAGCCCGTAGCGTTCAAAATTGGGAGGAAAGCCGCCGCTGAAAATACGCGCTGCACGAGGTAAACCTTCAGAGATACGCGTCCAGTTAAACGGCAGCGAGCCGAATGCCCACACCAGGTAGACCACTGCGATAGCAATCAAGCCATAGCGCAGCAAAGGGTTGGCAATAAATGGGGGCTTTTTCCAGGTACGCGGCACAGAGGCGTGAGCGTCAGGCGGAGTCATGGGAGCGCTCCTTTGCTGGCGTATCGGCAACCGACTCATCCGGCGCTTCAATGCCGCCATAGATTGCATCTAACGCATCTTTGTTGAAGTCGGCTGGCACTCCATCAAAAATCATCTTGCCGTGGCGTAAGCCAACAATCCGCTCGGTATAGGTTTTAGCCTGAGCGACGTTATGAATATTAATCAGCACCGGCAGCGACAGCTCGCTGGCCAGGCTTTGCAGCAGAATCATGATCTGCTCAGAGGTACGCGGGTCAAGAGAAGCCGTGGGCTCATCGGCAAGCAGTACTTCCGGCTCTTGCATCAGGGCGCGCACAACGCCGACTCGCTGGCGCTCGCCGCCGGAAAGTTCATCGGCGCGTTTATTGGCGTAGTGGGCAATGCCAACCCGCTCCATCAACACAAAGGCGCGTTCGATATCGGCCTGGGGATAGCGGCGGGAAATTGCTTGGTAGAGATTAACGTAGCCTAATCGCCCGGCCAGCACGTTCTCCATTACGGTTAACCGATCCAGCAGGTTAAAGCCTTGGAATACCATGCCAATTTTGCGCCGCGCGCGGCGTAAGTCGCCCCCTTTCAAGTTCACCAGCTCAGTGCCGTTAAGCTTGATAGAGCCCGAGGTTGGTTCTACCAGTCGATTGATACACCTCAGCATGGTGCTTTTACCGGCACCTGAGGCGCCCACGATAGACACAACGCTGTTGCCCTCTACCTTGAGGTCGAGCCCTTTAAGCACGGCTTCATCGTGGCCATAACGTTTGACCAGATTAGTAATTTCCAGCATGTGTTCGCTTCCATCGTCGAAAAAATAACCGCACCGCCGGTGGCGGTGCGTTACGTTTTACTCTTCCAGGTTTTCGGGCGTGTAACGCACGTTATTAGCCGCTTGGATGGTACGAATCACCTGCCAGTTATCCTGGTAGTTGATCGGGATGAATTTCTCGACGCCTTCAAACTCTTCACCAAGCTCGGTACCGACAAAATCAAAGCTGAAAAAGGCTTCTTCGATTTTTTCGACCAAATCCGGGTGCAAATTATGGGCATAGTTGTAAGAGGTAGTGGGGAAGCGGTCAGATTCGTAGATCATACGTACGTCTTCGGCATCGTAGAGGCCACGGGCAGCCATGCGGTCGACGACTTCTGAGGCCACTGGTGCCGCATCGTAGTCTTGGGCCACGACACCAAGCATGGATTGATCGTGACTGCCGGAGTAGACGACTTCGTAGTCTTCGTCAGGGATGATGCCGAGCTCTGGCAGTAGCGCGCGGGGTGCCAGATTGCCCGAGTTTGAAGTGGGGGAAGTGTGGGCGACGCGCTTACCTTTAAGGTCTTCCAGCTCATGAATGTCTGAGTCAACATGGGTGAAGAGCTGCAGGGTGTAACCAAACTCTCCATCATCGGAACCCATTAAGGCAAACGGCACCGCGCCTGCTAAGTTAACTGCAAAAGGTGTCGGACCGGTGGAGAAACCGGCGATATGTAATCGGCCGCTGCGCATGGCTTCCACTTGCGCGGCATTTGACTGCACCGCGAAGAAGCGTACATTTCGCTCGGTCACTTCAGAAAGGTGGTCAATGAAGGGCTGCCAGATATCGGTATAGATGGCAGGATCTTCTACCGGGGTATACGCAAAAATTAGCGTATCGGGATTGGCCCATTCAGATTCATCGGTAGGGCGGTCAGCGACCATGTCGCCATCTTCATCACAGTAGATCGCATCCAGATCGCCGCGCTCGCATTCAGCAAAGGCGGGAGACGATAGCAGTGCTAGTGGCAAGAGAGATGCAGCAGTGAGCATCGCCAGTGGACGCTTGTGGAAAAATGCAGTTGCCATATTGAGCCTCATTTGTGCGTTATTTTTGTGTTCAAGCTAATTTTGTATTCTAAATGCTTACTTTGCTAAGTGCGTACTTTGCCGTGTTCCCTTCGCTGCGTTTTCCACTCGATTACGGCTAAATTGTTTCGTAAGTGGACATTTTGCGCGAAGGATGGTTATTTTCGAAAGCAGACACCTCCAATCTAGGGTTTATTACAAACTTATGTCAAATACTTTACATGCGCTCTCCGACCATTGGTGTAACCGCTATTTGCTAATGCGCCATGGTCATAGCCAAGCGAATCAACAGGGTGTCATCGTTAGTTCACCAGAACGGGGCATTACGGCCTTTGGTCTTTCCGAACTTGGTGAGCAACAACTTGCCCAGTTGGTGGCGGATTGGCCGTGGCCAGTGCCAACACGGGTAGTGCATTCGGATTTTTTGCGCACCAGCCAAACGGCCGCCCGTGTGGCCGCCAGGTTTGAATTGGTGCCAAGCGTGGATATACGCTTACGCGAACGCTATTTTGGTGAGTTAGAGGGGCAGGGTGATGATCGCTATCCTGGTGTATGGGCGATGGATGCCGAAGATGTCGAGCACACTAACCATCAGGTAGAAGCGTTAAGCGCAGTAGCAGTGCGCATGCGTGCGGTCATTGAGGAGTGGGAACAGAAAGTGAGTGGAGAAACCATTGTGCTGGTCAGCCATGGAGATCCATTGCAAATTCTGCTCACGTCATTGGCTAATAAACCGCTTTCACAGCACCGTGAGCAGCAAGCGTTACTGCCAGCCAGTATTACCCAGCTGGGTATTTAGTCTTTACTGGGTGGAATCCAGGCAATCATATCGACTTCCACATCGGCGCCACCAGCCAAGCCGGTCACGCCAATGCAGGTGCGTGTCGGCAGCGGCTGGGGGAAGTAGCTGGCGTAAACTTTATTCACTTCTTCGAAGTGGCCCATATTGGTAATAAACACCCGTGACTGCACCACGTACTCAAATGCGCTACCCACTTCCTCCAGCACAATGGCCAGGTTTTGCATCACGCGATGGGTTTGCTCAGTGAAAGTGCCCAAGAGCATTTCATTGGTCTCTGGCACTGTTGGCATTTGCCCGGTGATAAAGACCAAGTCGCCTACACGGCAAGCGTGGGAAAAGGGCGCAATGGGCTGCGGCGCACGGTCAATAAAGAGCTTTTCGATCATGTGCTTATCCTTTGTGAATGATGTCATTGCGATGAGCGGAGCGAAGAAGCAATCTTGTTTGTAGTGGCATAACCCCGAGATTGCTTCGCTTCGCTCGCAATGACATATGGTGTGGGTCGCGATGACAAGTGGGTGGTTTGCTGTTTTTTAAGTTTATTAAACACCATGGGCCTCAAGCGAGGCCCATGGTTCGTACTTATTAACAGCTGCTTCTTCACTGGGCCTGTGGATTAATGCCCAAGTATTTGGCTAAGGAACAGCTTGGTACGCTCAGACTGCGGGTTGTTGAAGAAGGGCTCTGGTGCATTTTCTTCAATAATTTGCCCTTGGTCCATAAAGATAACTCGGTCGGCCACTTTCTTGGCGAAGCCCATTTCGTGGGTAACGCAGATCATGGTCATGCCCTCTTCCGCAAGCTCCACCATGACGTCCAGCACTTCCTTGATCATCTCGGGATCAAGGGCAGAGGTGGGCTCGTCAAACAGCATGACGTCGGGGTGCATACACAGTGAGCGGGCAATCGCTACACGCTGCTGCTGGCCGCCGGAGAGCTGTCCAGGATACTTAGTAGCCTGCTCTGCAATCCTTACGCGCTCCAAGTACAGCATCGCTTGGGCTTCGGCTTCTTTGCGCGGCTTTTTTTGTACCCACATCGGCGCGATACAGCAGTTTTCCAGCACCGTTAGGTGGGGGAACAGGTTAAAGTGCTGAAATACCATGCCAACACTGCGGCGAATCTGCTCAATACGCTTCACATCTTGCGTTAGCGGTATACCGCCCACCACAATTTCACCTTTTTGATGCTCTTCGAGGTGATTGATACAGCGAATCAGCGTCGATTTGCCAGAGCCTGAAGGGCCACACACTACGATACGTTCGCCGCGCTTTACTTCTAGGTAGATATCACGCAATACGTGAAAATCGCCGTACCACTTGTTGACGTTGCGCATCTCGACCATCAGGTCAGAGGCGTTGGTGGCTGCTTGTGTCATGTTAAAATCCTACTCAAAAAACCTGGTGTTAAAAATTCGGAAGCGGCATTAGCGCTTATGGCCGGTATTTAGCTTGCGCTCTAGGTATTGGCTATAGCGCGACATGCTGAAACAGAAGATCCAGAACACGAACGCTGCAAATACATAGCCCTCTAGCGAGAAGCCCAGCCAACGCGAGTCGGAAAGCGCCGCTTGCACAATGCCTAACAGGTCAAACAGCCCGATAATCATCACCAGGGTGGTGTCTTTAAACAGCGAGATAAACGTATTGACGATGCCGGGAATCATCATTTTCAGTGCCTGCGGCATCACAATCAGCCCCATGCGCTTCCAGTACGTCATTCCCAATGCCGCTGCAGCCTCTTCCTGGCCTTTGGGTATGGCCTGTAGGCCGCCGCGAATAACTTCTGCCATGTAGGCGCTTTGGAACAGCGTTAGGCCGATCAAGGCACGAACGAGGCGGTCAACGCCCATACCTGTGGGCAAAAACAGCGGTAGCATGACTGATGCCATGAACAGAATGGTGATCAGCGGTACGCCGCGCCAAAATTCGATGAAAATCACGCAAAAGCTTTTGACGATCGGCATGTTCGAGCGCCGCCCGAGTGCCAGCACAATACCAATCGGCAGTGCGCCCACCATACCCACTGTTGCCAGCAGCAGGGTCAGCATTAAGCCGCCCCAGCGGTGGGTGGAAACCCGTGGAAGGTCGAAGTAGCCGCCATGTAGCAATACATAAGCGATCACCGGGAACGCCAGCAAGGCGAACACCGCTACCCAGCGTTTGAAGGGTAAACGGGGGATCACCATCCAGGCGATAATCGCGGCGAACATACCAAACACAATATTGGCGCGCCAATATTCGCTGCTTGGGTAGAGCCCATACATAAACTGATTGAAACGCGCGTTCACAAATACCCAGCAGGCACCTACCCGGGAACAATCTTCCCGGCTGGTACCCACCCAGTCCGCATCGATAAATGCCCACTGGATCGTTGGCACCACCAGTAGATACAGTACATACAGGCCCAGCAGCGTAAACAGACTATTGATAGGGCCATTAAACAAATTGCCACGTAACCAGGCAATCGGGCCAATGGTGCCTTTAGGAGCCGGTTGTGCGGGAATCACTTCTTTATTGTGAATCATTGGGTCGCCTCCGGCTTAGCGTTCGACCAGCGCAACGCGAGCGTTGAACCAGTTCATGAACATGGACACCAGCAAGCTGATGATCAGATAAACCGCCATGGTCATGGCAATAACTTCGATTGCCTGACCGGTCTGGTTGAGAGTGGTGCCGGCAAATACCGAGACAAGATCCGGATAGCCGATGGCGGTGGCCAATGACGAGTTTTTAATCAGGTTGAGATATTGGCTAGTGAGCGGCGGAATGATGACGCGCATGGCTTGGGGAATCACCACTAACCTCAGTACCAGCTTGCGCGGCAGGCTCAACGCTTGTGCGGCTTCCGTTTGGCCATGAGGAATGGCCTGGATACCTGAGCGGACAATTTCTGCAATAAACGATGCGGTATAGATGGAGAGAGCCAACCACAGGGCTAGAAACTCCGGAATAATAGTGATGCCACCACGGAAATTGAAGCCGCGAAGTTCCGGTACATCCCAGGTGATGGGAACGCCAGTGGCCACCAAAACCAGCATAGGAAGGCCAATAATCAACGCTAATGAAATCCAGCCTGCGGGCAGGCGCTTGCCGGTGGCTTCGTGTCGCCGTCTGTTCCAGATAACCAGTGCAATACTGGCAATGATGGCGGCAATCAGCGTCGCCGGAATCAGACCAAAACCCGATTCAAACAGTGGTTCAGGTAAGAACAGCCCCCGAACGTTAAGAAAGATGACTTCACCAAACGCCATACTATCCCGGGCACTGGGGAGTGTGCGCAGAACCGCGAAATACCAGAAGAAAATCTGCAGCAGCAGAGGGATATTACGAAACGTTTCGATATAGGCATTGGCCAGCTTAGCAATTAGCCAATTGGGCGATAGCCGCGCAATACCCACAATGAAACCAATAATAGAGGCGGCTAATACGCCTAACCCGCCCACCAGCAGCGTGTTGAGCAAACCGATGATGAACGTACGGCCGTAGGAGCTCCTGGAGGTGTACTCGATTAAGGTTTGTCCAATACCAAAGCCAGCTGTGTTATTTAAGAAGCCAAAGCCGGTCGTTATGCCGCGGGCATTCAGGTTGTCTTGGGTATTGCCGATAATATAGATCAGGAAAGCCGCAACAACGGCGACTAAAATGAGCTGAAAAATAAGTGCGCGTTTAGCGCGATCTCGCCAAAACGGCGGCTTGTGGCCGGCGGGGCGAATGTTGGGTCTTACAGACATTGATGGCGTCTCCGCTGCACGCAAGGTCAATCAGATGGCCCGCCATTGCCTTTAGCTAAAAAGGGTGGCGGGCCGGGGTCAAGCGAGACGCTTAGCGAATCGGGGGAGCGTACTGGAAGCCACCGTCATTCCACAGGGCGTTAACACCACGTTCAATTTCAAGCGGTGAATCCATACCTACGTTACGCTCGAAGCTTTCAGCGTAGTTACCAACTTGACTAATAATGTTGTAAGCCCAGTCAGCTTCAAGGCCCATGCCTTCGCCGTAGTTGCCGTCTTGGCCAAGCAGGCGAGCAACGTCAGGGTTTTCTGAGTCGAGCATTTCTTCAGCGTTTTCGCTAGTTACGCCATACTCTTCTGCGTTAATCATCGCGAACAAAGACCACTTCACGATATTGAACCAAACGTCATCACCTTGACGAACCACAGGGCCCAGCGGCTCTTTGGAGATAACGTCAGTCAAAATAACGGAAGCTTCAGGATCATCTAGCTGAATACGCAGTGCGGCCAACTGAGAGGTATCAGATGTCAGAACGTCACAGCGGCCAGCTTGGTAGCCACCCACGGTTTGCTCAGAGGTATCAAATACAATCGGATCGAACTCCATGTCGTTAGCACGGAAGTAGTCAGCCAAATTCAATTCAGTGGTAGTACCGGACTGGATACAGATAGACGCACCGTCAAGCTCGTCAGCACTGGAAATGCCTAGATCACGAGAAACCATGAAACCTTGACCGTCGTAGAAGTTAACGCCGGTGAAGTTAAGGCCCAGGGTAGTGTCGCGGGTAGTGGTCCAGGTGGTGTTACGTGACAGAATATCTACTTCACCTGATTGGAGGGCGGTAAAACGCTCAACAGCGTTAAGGGAAATGTAGTTAACAGCATCGGCATCACCAAGAACTGCTGCAGCAACTGCGCGGCATACATCAACGTCCAACCCTTGCCAGTTACCGTCGTCGTCAGGGGCAGAGAAGCCTGGTAGGCCATCGCTCACACCACACTGAACAGCGCCACGGTTGACGGTATCTTCAAAGGTGTCAGCCTGTGCGGTTGTTGCGCCCGCCAAGGTAATTGAACCAGCAGATACCAGTAACGCTAGGTGTTTTTTCTTCAACATGTAGTTCCCCTCGGTTTAATTAATATCGTTATGCATGCCGTAGCATGTAACTAAACCTAGCAAGGAAGATGCCAACAAGGGTACATGCGTTAATTCAGCGCTTTTCAACGCTACTCAACGAATTCGAGACGAACGTCTAGGTGCAAAAACTGTTACCACTCACCTCGTGCTGCACCGTTGTAGGGCAAAGTGGGGTGAGCGGTGACAGAAATGGTCGCTATTGAAGCGCTATTATTTGGCCGCGAAGGCTTTGCGCATAAAAGGCGGCAGCACAAGAGCACCGCGATGTGCTTCTACGCTGTAGTACTCTAGCGGTAATGTGTGATTAGCGGCTGCCTGCTCACGGAAGGTGGTAACGTCAGTGCCTTTGCCCGCCAGCGTTACGCTCCACCAGCCTGAAGGGTAAACCGGTTGGGGGAAGGGGAGCGTGGCAACGCTGTCAAAACCGGCCGCCTGCATATCGTTGCGCAACTCACGGATGATTGAGCCACTATGGTAAAGCGGTGACTCGCTTTGCTGCACCATCACGCCTCCGCTTTTCAAAATACGGTGGCAGCGCTTTAAAAAGTCGGTTTTAAACAGCCCTTCCGCAGGCCCTACCGGGTCGGTGGAGTCGATAATTAATACATCAATGCTCTCATCCGGTGCATCGTCCACCCACTTTACGCCATCGGCGAACAGTAATTCAGCGCGCGGATCGTTATTCGATTCAACCAGCGTAGGGAAGAAGCGCTCAGATGCCTTAGTGACTTCTTCGTCGATATCAATCTGAGTGACTTTTTCAACGCCTGGGTGGCGGAGCACTTCTTTCAAGGTGCCGCAGTCGCCACCGCCGATAATGACGACACGCTTGGGGTCTTGGTGGGTAAACAGCGCCGGGTGGGCAATCATCTCGTGATAAAGAAAATTATCGCGATCCGTTAGCATCACGCAGCCATCCAGTACCATCAGGTTGCCGTAAGTCTCGGTGGCATAGACCTCCAGGTGTTGATATTGGCTTTGAACATCCAGCAGCTTTTCAGAAATCTTCAGCGAGAAAGCGCTGCCGTGGCTATCAAAGACTTCGGTAAACCACTGGTCGTCGCGTAATTCGCTCATCAATTGGCTCCTGAGGGTGATGTATTGGGTTGGGTTGGAATATCCCGGTGGTACTGTGGGCTTAGCTCGTGCAGCGCCTCCATAAAGGCGGAGACGTTATCCGGATTGGTAAACTGACTGATGCCGTGGCCCAGGTTAAACACGTGGCCTGGGCCGTGGCCGTAGCTTTCCAGCACGCGGGCCACTTCGGCGCGGATAGCCGATGGGCGCGCAAACAGCACATTGGGGTCAAGGTTGCCCTGTAGGGCGACTTTATGACCAACGCGAGCGCGAGCATTGGAAAGCTCGGTAGACCAGTCGATACCTAGCGCATCAGCACCGGCGCAGGCGATATGCTCAAGCCACTGGCCGCCATTTTTGGTAAACAGAATGACCGGTACGCGGCGTCCATCGTGTTCGCGGATCAAGCCAGAGACGATCTGCTCCATATAGCGCAGTGAGAACTCAAGATACGCTGGCGTAGAGAGTGCGCCGCCCCAGGTATCAAAAATCTGTACCGCCTGCGCGCCTGCGCGAATCTGGGCATTCAGGTAGTCAGTTACCGCATGCGCTAGCGTATCCAGCAGCTGGTGCATGGTATCCGGCGTATCGTAAAGCATGGTTTTCAGATGGCGGAAATCCTTGCTGGAGCCGCCTTCTACCATGTACGTCGCCAGCGTCCAGGGACTACCGGAAAAGCCGATTAGTGGCATGCGGCCATTCAACTCACGGCGAATGGTCGACACCGCCCGCATCACGTAATCCAGATCGCGCTCGGCATCAGGAACGCTTAGGGCGGCGACTTCTTCTGGCGTGCGCACGGTTTTGCGAAATTTGGGGCCTTCGCCAGTTTCAAAATAGAGTCCCAGCCCCATTGCATCTGGGATGGTCAAAATGTCCGAGAACAGAATCGCAGCATCCAGCGGGTAGCGTTCCAGCGGTTGAAGGGTGACTTCGCAAGCTAGATCGTGGTTGCGGCATAAATCCATAAAGCTGCCCGCATCGGCGCGACTGGCGCGGTACTCTGGCAGATAGCGGCCTGCTTGGCGCATCATCCATACCGGCGTGCGGTCAACGGGCTGGCGCGCTAGTGCGCGAAGAAAACGATCATTTTGCAATGGTGTGGTCATAGACACTTGCTCTTAAGAAATTTGCCCGCATCGTACTGTGAATCGTATGTGGGATAGCATGTAAATAGGGTATTTAAACAACATATGTGGGCAATTGTACTTGAAGATAGGCACCAAGGCGGCGTACTAGGTGGCAAAAATCGTCGCACCCCGCCAATTTTTCTCACTTAATTAACCGAATTTTGCCGCGTCGCCACCGTGAGGCGGGCGCCGCTTCCTGGTAGAATAACTGCCCACTTTGCCAACTAGTTTGGTTGACTGGTTTGGTTAATCAGCGAGGTAACCTGTGACCATTCGCTTCATAGCCGCTTCCCGGCTGCCCACGCCCTGGGCAACATTTACTATGCATGGCTTCGAGGATGAGGCCACTGGCAAGGATCATATCGCCCTAACCTTGGGAGATGTGACCGGCGATGAGCCAGTATTGGGGCGGGTGCATTCGGAGTGCTTAACTGGCGATGCGCTGTTTTCGATGCGCTGCGACTGTGGCTATCAACTGCAAGAAGCGCTCAAGCGCATTGCGGAAGAGGGCCGCGGCGTGCTGTTTTATCTGCGCCAGGAAGGGCGTGGTATTGGCCTGTTAAACAAAATTCGTGCCTATAATCTGCAGGATCAAGGCGCCGACACGGTTGAAGCCAACGAGCAGCTTGGCTTTGGCGCTGATATGCGTCGTTACGACCTATGCGTGCCAATGCTCAATCATTTGGGCATTACGTCACTGCGATTAATGACTAACAACCCGCGCAAGGTGGATGCCCTCACCCGTGACGGTGTAAATGTCGTCGAGCGCCTGCCTATCACCACCGGGCTGAACCCCCACAATGAGCACTATCTCTCCACCAAAGCGGGCAAACTCGGCCATATGATGGCACTTGATGACTTCACCCACGCCAGCGATGTAGATATTGAGCGCAAGGGTTGAGTTAACTTTAACCTGACGTTTAATAATTAAAACGACAGGTTAAATATTAGTTAAGCACTGAAATGCCATTGCAGCAGCGGAGGTACGGTTTTCGACGCCTAGCTTTCGGAAGACCTGCTCTAAATGTTTATTAACCGTACGCGGACTTAATTCGAGAATTTGTCCTATTTCACGGTTGGTTTTGCCTTGTGCAATCCATAACAGTACCTGTGATTCACGGCGGGTGAGACGCAGTTGGTTCTGTAGCAGTAGGCCTTCACTGTCTCCATCTTGTTGCATTAAGCGAAATAAGTGTTCACCCGAGGTAGACTCACCTAAGTAGCGTAACCTCAATGTGCTACAAGGCAAATGTAGGGCTAGCTGATCACCGGTTTGAGGCACGCGTGCTAACCAGCTTTGAATTTGCGCCGCAAGCTCTTTACGGGGGGATATCCGTTTCTCTTCTGTAATGCTGATCCACTGTTCTGCCTGAGGGGTGCCCCATAGCCATTGTCCTTGAGTATTGGTGGAGAAAGAGACTTGGCCCAGTCTATCCAAGGCAGTATGTGCGCTTTGAGCGAGGCGGGCATTGCTGAGATGCACACGAATCCTGGCTACGAGTTCTTTTGGCCTTACTGGTTTAGTTACGTAATCTACGCCACCAGCTTCAAGTCCTCGCACCACATCCTCTGCATCAGTGAGTCCAGTCATAAATATCACTGGCACGGCGGCGAGGTCAGGATGCATTTTCAGACAACGGCATGTCTCAAACCCATCCATGTTAGGCATTAAAGCGTCCATGAGTATCAAGTCGGGGATCATCTTCTCGGCAATTGAAATTGCCTGCGCGCCTTCCATGGCTACGAGGGCGGTTAGCCCTGCCTGTTCTAGCGCATGGTGAATCATGCCCAAAGAGTCGGCGGAATCATCAACTACCAGAATAAGATCTTTGCGATGAGGCAGGGTCATGGGGTTTTCTCCAGCAGGCGTATCACTTGATGGAAATCAAATCGATCCAAGGCGCTGTCCAATGCTTCTGCCAATGACGTGTTGATCTGTCCAGAGTCCCGGGCTTTTACCAAACACTCGCGTAGGCTGCTTAAATGGCCAATCTCTGCGAGTGCCACTAGTTCTTCTCGCAATGGTTTGTCCATATTGTCGGTAACAATCAGCTCCAGAGGCGCTGAAGTGTGAAGGCGCGTGTTCTGGTGGTGCCATTTCAGCTGTAGATGTCGTGCCAGCGTGTCGAGTAGTGCTCCCAGCTTGAAGGGCTTAATCATGTAGTCGGTATGTAGTCCCTCGCACAGTGCATCTACCTGACTCTCTCTGACATTGGCTGACAGCATCACTAGAGGTCCATGAAAGCCTTGTTGGCGTAATTTTCGGGCCGTTTGCCATCCGTCTAATTCGGGCATGGCGATATCCATTAGTATCAGGTCGGGCTGGGTGCGCTTTGCCAATCCTAGGCTAGTCAGACCATCCGGTGCTTCAAGTATGGTGAAGCCTAATGGTGTCAACATGTCGCTGATCAGGCCACGGTGAGAGGGATCATCATCAACCACTAAAAGAGTCCGACGCTCGCCAACATAGCCCTTAATCACTTGGTGGGGCCCGCGCTCCATTTCCAAAGGGACAATGCTAGAAAGCATTACCGAAAGGCGAAATTCACTCCCGCTACCTAGTGAACTTGTGACTTGCAGATCGCCTCCCATGATATCGGTTAATAACTTGGTGATTGTTAGACCTAAACCAGTACCGTGGACAACGGGAACGCCTGGTTTTCGCACCCGTTCAAATGGCTTGAAGATGCGCTGTATATCTTCTTCTTCAATACCTACTCCAGTATCGCGAATGGTGAATTCTGCCACCTGGTTACGATAGCGAAAGTTGAGTGATACTTTGCCATGGTTGGTGAATTTTATGGCGTTAGAAAGCAGGTTGATCAGTATCTGGCGTAGGCGTTTTTCATCGGTGATAACCCATTCAGGAATGCGTCCTTGGCTATCAAAGGTGAAGTCGATACCTTTTTCCTGAGCTTGCAGGCGAAACATGGCGACAAGTTCGTCTACTAATGCGCTGGTTCTTACTTGATTGCGATAAAGCTCTAGGCGTCCCGCCTCAATCTTGGAAATTTCTAGCAAACCTTCAATTAAATCAGAAAGATGTTCTGTACTGCGGCGGATGGTGGCCACTGCTTTGCGACGATCAGGGGGAATGCTAGGGTCGTGTTCGAGTAATTGGGCGTAGCCGAAAGCGGCATTAAGAGGAGATCGAAGCTCATGGCTTAAGCTGGTTAAATAACGGCTCTTCGCTTGGTTAGCCGCTTCGGCGAGTTCCTTGGCTTTTTGCAGCTCCCGGTCAGTTTCCTCATGGGCATCAATTTCGTCCAGTAACATCCGGGTCTGGCGATGAGACTCTTCGTGAGCGACTACTCTGCTCTCGCTTGCCAGTACGAAAAGCCAAGCAACGACGCCGCTAACAATGACTAAAATGGCGAATATTTTAGCCAAGGTTGTTGCCATTAGCTCTTCAACCGCAGGCGGTAGGTCTGGTAGTTGGTAATAAACCAGTACCAAAAAACCGGCAATCACTAGCGTGACCAGTAACAAGAGGCTGGCAAAATGGCCCATGCGAGAGTTGAAATATTTAAGCATGTGCTTGGGAAGCAGGGCGCCCATGCAATCCATTAATTGCTCTTGAAAAGTGGCGTGCTGCTTACACGCATCGTTGCAGCGCGCGTCCAATGAACAGCAGAGCGAGCAAATAGTAGCATTATAGGCAGGGCAGAAAGCCATATCTTCGCTATCAAAATGGTGCTCACAGATAACACAAGCCTGATCCTTAACGACCGATTCTGGTTCTGGTGTACGAGCGATGTAATAGCGCCCTTTGGTGATCCAAGCGATGGTAGGGGCGCTCACAAAAGCAGTTAGTAGCGCCAAAAATGATGCAAGTGCGGCGGCTGTTTCCCCCCATGCCCCAGCCCGAGCGGCGAGTGCAACGGCAGTCGCTAACAGCATCGCGCCGAAGCCAACAGGGTTGATGTCGTAAAGGTAAGCACGCTTGAACTCAATATGCCGGGGGCTCAGTCCCAGCGGTTTGTTTATCACTAGGTCTGCAACCAATGCACCGATCCATGCCATAGCCACCATGGCGTAGTTAGCCAGGATGACTTCAAAGGCACGGTAGATGCCGATCTCCATTAACACGAGCGCGATCATTACATTGAATAACAGCCATACCACCCGACCTGGGTGGCTATGAGTAAGGCGCGAGAAGAAGTTTGACCAGGCGATGGAACCAGCATAAGCGTTGGTAACGTTGATTTTGAGCTGCGAAAGCACAACGAAAATGCCAGCCAGTGCCATTAATGTTGCTGGGTGGGTGGTGATATGACTAAACCCCACTAAATACATGTGCATGGGTTCCTGGGCTTGTTCAGCGTTCAGGCCATGGTGCAGAGCAAGCACTGCTAGGAATGACCCCGCCAACGCCTTAATGGCACCAATAATAATCCAGCCTGGGCCGCCCGCTAGCATGGCGGCCCACCACCGCAAGCGTTTACCCGGTTGTGCTTCGGGGAGGAAGCGCAAATAGTCAACTTGCTCACCGATCTGAGCGACCAGGGCAAACATCACTGTGGTGGCCGCCCCAAACAGCAGTAAGTCGAATCCTTCACCACCCTCCATATTATTATCGAACTCAACCCAGCGTTCCAAAGAGTCAGGGTCTTGCAGCAGTATGAAGACAAAGGGTGCTAGCTGTAGGGCGATCCATAGGGGCTGAGTCCATACCTGGAAACGGCTGATATAGGTAAAACCGTGTGTAACGATGGGAATGACCACCAGAGAGCTGATGACATATCCGAGGGTGAGAGGGACGTTAAATAACACTTCTAGTGCCATCGCCATGATGGCCGCTTCTAACGCAAAGAAGATAAAAGTGAAGGTGGCGTAAATTAGGGAAGTCAGCGTCGAGCCTAGGTAGCCGAAACCCGCCCCGCGGGTGAGCAGGTCAATATCTACCCCATAGCGAGCTGCGTAATAGCTAATGGGAATACCGAGCAAAAATATGACTAGTGTTACTGCTGCGATAGCGGCAATAGCATTGGTAATGCCGTAATTTAGCGTTATTACTCCCCCGATAGCCTCTAATGCCAGAAACGAAATTGTTCCTAGGGCTGTTAGGGCAACACGCTTAGCACTCCAGCGCCGAGCAGATTTGGCTGTGAAACGTAATGCAAAATCCTCTAGCGTTTGATTGGCGACCCATTGATTGTAGTTACGCCGAACCGGAAATATCCGTTGCTTGGTGGTCGTCATGGCAGACCTTGTGTCGGCCAACAAATATCGGCCAGCAGGATGGGATGACCTCGTCGTAAAGTTTACTTCATTATCGACTCATGCAACGTCCATGTCTCAAGGGCTCTTGTAAGTCTAAAGGTAGGCTTGAGTGGCAGGTATGGGTCAAATGACGTAGCTGCCTGGAGTATTCCCCGCATAGTCGCTCTACAGTGCCCTCCCCATACTCGATAGCGAGGAATCCAACAAGATTCCACGGTTTTTGCAGACCTATTTCGCTGACTTGGGGACTCACCATCATGATGACAAAATACACAAAGCTGTCGCAGTTGCGACGCTTATTAATTACAGGTATCGCGGCGCTGCCTATTGCTATAGCCATGTCGTCTCACGTACTAGCAGCACCGCCTACTGCTGAAGTCAATACAACGGGGCTTGCGGTTACCGACGATACGGTACACGTGGGTATATTGCACTCGTTGACTGGCACCATGGCTATCAGTGAAACCGGCTCGGTTGAAGCTGAGCAGTTGGCTATCGAGCAAATCAATGCACAGGGTGGAGTGCTTGGCCGCCAAATCGTGCCAATTATAGAAGATGGTGCCAGCGATTGGCCGACCTTCGCCGACAGAACGCGCAAGTTGCTCACTCAAGACAATGTTCCTGCCATTTTTGGTGCATGGACATCGGCATCACGCAAGGCAATGCTACCAGTACTGGAGCGAGAAAACGGGCTGCTTTATTACCCAACCTTTTATGAAGGGCTCGAAGAGTCGCCTAACGTAATCTATACCGGACAGGAAGCCACCCAGCAGATATTGGCGGGCATTAACTGGGCGTGGAATGAGCAGGAGGCGCGTACTTTCTACCTCATCGGGTCAGACTATATCTGGCCACGCACCTCAATGAAGATTGCTCGCATCCATATTGAAGAAGTACTTGGTGGTGAAGTCGTCGGTGAAGATTACGCTCCTCTAGGACATACCTCCTTTGGTTCCAACATCAACCGTATTCGTTTGCGTCGACCAGACGTGATTTTTGCTGCGGTGGTGGGTGGTAGCAACGTGGCCTGGTTCCGTCAGCTCAACGCTGCAGGTATTAATTCCGAAAACCAGACGTTGCTAACGATTTCGGTTACCGAGGATGAAGTGCTCGGTATAGGTGGAGAGAACGTAGAAGGTTTCTACTCCTCCATGAAATATTTCCAGAGCTTGGACAACGATAATAACCTCGCTTTTGTGGAGGCCTTTAAAGAGCGTTGGGGAGAAGACAGCGTTATTGGCGATGTTTCCCAGGCCGCTTATCTAGGTCCGTGGCTATGGAAAGCAGGAGTTGAAAAGGCCGGTAGTTTTGACGTGGATGCGGTTTCTGCAGCAATGGCGGATATCGAGTTAACAACTGCACCTGAAGGTTACGTAAAAGTACACCCAAACCGCCACCTATGGAGCAAAACGCGCATAGGTCGTTGGAACGAAGATGGTCAAGCGACCGTTGTGTGGGAGTCCGATCTGGTCGAACCCAATCCTTTCCCAGAAGGTTATCAGTAAGCCTCACTTCATATCACGGCGGTGAAAGCCGCTGTGATGTCGCTGTTGTTGCCGAAGATTAAGCTTTATTCAAGGGGAAGGCCGCCATGAGTGGATTCAGCAGTCAGGAACTGTTGGCGATTTTTGCCATGCAAGGTTTTGCTGGCGTTAGTTTTTTTAGTGTTTTGCTGTTGATGGCCTTAGGGCTAGCCATTATCTATGGCCAGATGCGCGTTATTAACATGGCGCATGGGGAGTTCATGGTAATTGGCGCCTACGCGACTTACCTCTGCTCAATCACCTTTGGTGCCTTGCCTGGGATGATGGACTATTACCTTTTTATTGCTATTCCCATCGCCTTCGGTAGCGCTTTTATCGTCGGTTATATCGTTGAGCTGGCGCTCATAAGGCATCTTTATCACCGTCCTCTCGATACCTTGCTGGCGACATGGGGGCTGGCCCTGATCATGCAGCAAGGGTTTCGCTCCGCCTTTGGCGCGCGGGAAGTGAGCGTGGCGGTACCTGGCTGGCTGCGGGGCTCCTATCGCCCCACCATGATGATCGATATTCCGCTTAACGGTATCGCCATATTAGTGCTGACGTTACTGGTGACGTTAGGCGTTTGGTGGTTTTTATATCGCTCACGCTGGGGGCTGCGGGTGCGCTGTACCACTGCTAACCGTGACATGAGCGGGGCTGTGGGGATCAATACCAAACGCGTTGACCGAATCACCTTTGCGCTTGGCTGTGGCATTGCAGGCATTGCTGGCGCCGCGTTTACCACCATTTCTTCCACCGGTCCTACCAGTGGTTCGCTGTATATCGTCGATACCTTCCTGGTGGTGGTATTTGGCGGTGCAGGCAGTCTGGTAGGCACTATCGCTTCGGCCTTTTCCATCGCCCAGGCGCAGTCGCTCATGGAGTTCTTCCTGGGTTCCTCTATGGCCAAAGTACTTACGCTGCTGACGGTGATCGGCATCTTACTAATACGGCCTGAAGGGCTCATTGCCAGCAAGGTTCGTCGCTAAGGAGCCCTAACTGATGAACATAATGAACAGCCTTTATCGTTTATTCCAGGGACGTCACGGCAGCCTAGGCAGTATCTTGCTGTTGGCGATCATATTGATGGTCGTCATGCCAATGATGTTTGATATCTATCGACTTAATCTGGCGGGCCGTTATCTGACTTACGCCTTTGTGGCGCTTGGCTTGGTGCTGTGTTGGGGGTATGGCGGGATTCTAAGTCTGGGGCAAGGGATTTTCTTTGGTATCGGTGGTTATGCCATGGCGATGTTCCTGAAAATTGAAGCTTCGGATCCGGTAAGTACCAGTATTCAGTCTACCCCCGGTATACCTGATTTCATGGATTGGAACCGCCTAACGGAATTGCCGTGGTTCTGGGTTCCGTTCAATAGCCTTACCCTCACCATCATTGCTGTACTGGTGCTGCCTGCGGCGTTTGCCTATTTGATTGGCTTTGCCATGTTCAAGCGGCGTGTCAGTGGTGTTTATTTTGCCATCATTACCCAGGCATTGGCGGTCGTGCTGACTATTCTGATTATCGGCCAGCAGGGTTATACCGGTGGTATTAATGGCATCACCGATCTACGTACCCTCCATGGGTGGGATATTCGCGATGATAGCGCTCGGTACCTGCTTTATTACCTCAACGCTATTTTATTAATTGGCTGTCTGCTGATTGGGCGCTGGGTGCTCAACTGTAAATATGGCCGCATTCTTTCTGCACTGCGTGACAAGGAGGATCGCGTCAGGTTTTCCGGCTATGACGTGGCCAACTTTAAGATATTTATTTTCTGTTTGGCAGCGTTTATCTCCGGTATTGGCGGCGCTATGTTCACCCTCCAGGTAGGCTTCATGTCGCCCTCGTTCATTGGCATTGTGCCCTCTATTGAGTTCGTGATTTTTGCCGCTGTGGGTGGTCGATTATCACTGGTTGGCGGCGTCTATGGTGCGCTTATCGTCAGCTTTGCCAAGACTATGTTTGCTGAGGCTTACCCTCAACTTTGGCAGTTCTTGATTGGTGCTGTCTTCATCGTAGTGGTTCTAGTGTTGCCTTATGGCTTGGCCAGTGTTTATGGCCGTTACGGCCGGAGACTCTTTACCCCTGTGAAAGATTGGTTCAGTAAAAGAAAGGCCAACTCATCAGGTGCTAGCGCAGGTTTGAAGGAGAAACGGTCATGAGTTCAAACACCGATTTTCTTCTCTCTATTGAAAATCTAACGGTCTCCTTCGATGGTTTTAAAGCCATAGAAGGCCTGAATTTCTACATGGATGAGAATGAGCTAAGGGTGATCATCGGGCCGAATGGGGCGGGGAAAACCACCTTGCTTGATATGGTCTGTGGAAAAACGCGTGCCAGTGAAGGGTCGATCAAATTTAAGGGCAAGGAGCTCACTCGTATGCGGGAGCACCGCATTGTATGGGAGGGAGTAGGGCGTAAATTCCAAACGCCTTCCATCTACGAAGAATTGACTGTTTTCGACAATTTAGAAGTGTCCTATCCGCAAGGACGAGGTGTCTTTGGCGCGCTGGCATTTAAGCGTGACGAGCAGGTGCTACGTCGTATCCATGAAGTTGCCAACGAGATCCAGCTGGAAGATCGCCTTGAAGAGCAGGCGGGTTTGCTTAGTCACGGCCAAAAACAGTGGCTGGAAATAGGCATGTTGTTAATTCAGGACCCGGAACTGTTGATGTTAGACGAGCCGGTGGCAGGCATGAGCGTTAGTGAACGAGAAGAGACGGCGAAGCTACTGCGCAAGATTGCTCAGGGGCGCTCGGTCATTGTGATCGAACATGACATGGAATTTGTCGCCTCCTTGGGCGGCAAAGTGACGGTGCTCCATCAAGGCAAGATTCTTGCAGAGGGTGATATGCAAGCGCTCAAGCAGGATAAGCGGGTCATCGATGTTTATCTGGGCCACTAACGGGGGACGCCAACATGCTTGAAGTCAACGATTTGCGGGTTTGCTATGGGCAGAGTGAAGTCATTCATGGCATCAACTTCTCCATGGGCCAAGAGGAAACCCTAGCGGTCATGGGGCGCAATGGGATGGGCAAGACCACTTTATTTAAAGCGTTGATTGGAGTACTGCCCAGCCAGGCGGGCAGCATCCTACTTGATGGGCAGGAGTTGAATGGATTGCCTGCGCACAAGCGCGTTGCCGCAGGTTTAGCCTATGTACCACAGGGTCGAATGATTTTCCCTAACCTGACGGTGATGGAGAACATAGAGTCAGGGCTTGAGACAGCCAAGGTGCGCAAAGTGCCCAGGGAGATATTTGATCTGTTCCCTGTCCTGCAGGATATGCGCAACCGCAAGGGAGGTAATCTTTCGGGGGGGCAGCAGCAGCAATTAGCCATCGCTCGGGCGCTCGTCACCGAGCCCAAAATTTTGCTACTCGATGAGCCTACCGAAGGCATTCAACCTTCGATTATCAAAGAGATTGCACGAACGCTTAATGAAATTCGTGAGATGAAGAAGATAGCCATTCTGGTTTCCGAGCAAGTGCTCAGTTTTACCATGGAGATCGCTGACCGCCTGACGGTAATTGAGCGTGGCGAGCTTATTCATGAAGAGAGTCGTGCCACTGCCGACCAGGCAAAAATCGCTAGCTACTTGGCCGTTTAATCAGCTGTTTAAATTGACCAATTCTTAATAAGCACAGGAGTAAATCTTATGCGTCATGGTGATATTTCCAGCAGTGCAGATACCGTCGGAGTAGCCGTCGTTAATTACAAGATGCCCCGCTTACATACCCGTGAAGACGTGCTAGAAAACGCGCGCAACATTGCGGAAATGATTAAGGGCATGAAGGTCGGTTTGCCAGGTATGGATCTGGTGGTATTCCCCGAGTACAGCACCATGGGAATCATGTATGACAACGATGAAATGATGGCCACGGCTGCCACTATTCCGGGTGATGAAACGGCGATTTTCTCAGCGGCCTGTCGTGAAGCTAATACATGGGGGGTATTTTCGCTTACTGGGGAACGACATGAGGATCATCCCCATAAGGCACCCTATAACACGCTGATATTGATTGATAATCAGGGTGAAATCGTGCAGCGCTACCGTAAGTGTATTCCATGGTGCCCTATTGAGGGGTGGTACCCAGGAGATACCACCTATGTAACCGAAGGCCCAAAGGGAATGAAACTTAGCCTCATCATCTGTGATGACGGTAATTACCCGGAAATTTGGCGTGATTGCGCCATGAAGGGCGCCGAGTTGATCGTACGTTGCCAAGGCTACATGTATCCGGCGAAAGAGCAGCAAGTGCTTATGTCCAAGTCGATGGCGTGGGCAAATAACTGCTACGTTGCGGTGGCCAATGCCAGTGGTTTCGATGGGGTTTACTCCTATTTCGGCCACTCGGCAATCATTGGCTTTGATGGGCGCACATTAGGTGAGTGCGGTGAGGAGGATATGGGGATTCAGTTTGCTCAGCTTTCCATGAGCCAAATTCGCGATGCTCGCGCCAACGACCAATCTCAGAACCATCTTTTCAAATTGTTGCACCGTGGCTACACCGGCATTCATGCCTCAGGTGACGGTGACAAGGGTATCGCTGATTGTCCTTTCGATTTTTATCGTACCTGGGTAATGGATGCGCAGAAGGCGCAGGAAAACGTTGAGGCGATGACGCGTAAGACCATCGGGGTTGCCGAATGCCCGGTAGGACAGCTCCCCGTCGAAGGTAAGGAGCGCAGCGCAGGTCAATAAGGAGTTTTAGATGCCCTTTATTAATGATCGCTTAGAGGAGGGCCGTGAGATAGCTACCCTTGAGTCCGAATCGAAGGCCAAGGAAAGGCCTTCGCGTTTCCGGTTTGACCCAGCAAGGGTGGTACAGCGGTTGCGCGAACGTATTGTTGGTCAGGACGACGTGCTCAATGCTATGGAAGCCATGTTGCATGTGGTTAAAGCCGATATCGGCACAGATGAGCGTCCGTTGGCGGTTAACCTGTTTCTTGGGCCGACCGGGGTGGGTAAGACCGAGACCGTGCGTTTGATAGCAGAAGCTATCCATGGGCGCTCAGATGCACTATGTCGTATCGATATGAATACCTTGGCTCAAGAGCACTACGCGGCGGCGTTGACCGGCGCTCCGCCGGGTTATGTGGGCAGCAAAGAGGGCCATACTCTATTTGATATCGATGCCATTCAGGGAAGTTACAGTAAACCAGGCATTGTGCTCTTCGATGAGTTAGAAAAAGCGTCAAAGGAGGTGGTGAGAAGCCTGCTTAACGTGCTGGACAGCGGTCAGTTGGTACTCTCGGGTGGTACGCGAAAGATAGATTTTCGCAACACGCTTATTTTTATGACGAGCAATATTGGTGCTACTGACGTGGTGGCCTATCGCAGCAACTTTGAGCAAGGGTGGCGTCGATGGCTACGCTTGACACCTCGCAATGAAGCTTGTGTGCAACAACAAGCACTTTACCGCCATTTTGACCCAGAGTTTCTCAATCGGCTCGACCGCATTTTGCCTTTTAAAAAGTTAGAGGGCCAATGGTGGACATCTTTATTGGATATTGAACTCGCTAAGCTCGATAAGCGTTTAGCGAAGCATAACGTATCGCTGCAACTCACAGAGGATGTTCGCCATTGGCTATGTGAACATCGCGACCCGCGATTTGGCGCCCGTGATCTGGCCCGAAGGCTGCGTGTGACGCTTGAGCCTGCGCTGGCCAGTGCCATGTTGCAGTATCCCGAAGAGGCCTCCTTCCACGTTCAGGTGGTTAAAAATCAACGCCTGATAGTCCTCCCCGTTTAAAAAACGCGTTTCTATACGTTATACGACGTAGTGGCAGTGGTGCATTAGCTTATGGCTGCTTTAGTAACGATTTTACATAGTGGGATATGGGAGAGCACTGCCCATAACCACTATTTGATATAACGTTTGAGAGGTAGGTGTCATGGCTGAAACAATCATTAAAATCGACCTTAACCAGTCCCCCTATGAGAACGAGCAGATTCATAATCGCTGGCACCCTGATATACCGATGGCCAGTATGGTGAAGCCCGGCGACGATTTTATTATTGAGTGTCATGACTGGACTGGCGGGCAAATCCATAATAATGACAGTGCGGATGATGTGCGCGACGTTGATTTAACCCAAGTGCATTTTTTATCCGGTCCTGTGGGCATTGAAGGCGCTGAGCCTGGCGACCTGCTGGTGGTTGATATACTCGATATTGGCACTTTTGAAGAGAGCCAGTGGGGCTTTAATGGCTTCTTTTCTAAACAAAATGGCGGAGGGTTTTTAACCGAGCACTTTCCTGAAGCTCAAAAATCCATCTGGGATTTCAATGGCATGTTCACTAAATCCCGACATATACCAGGTGTCGAATTTGCTGGTCTGGTTCACCCCGGATTGATTGGCTGCCTGCCATCTAAAGAGATGTTGGCTGAATGGAACAAACGCGAAAAAGAGCTCTATGACACCGAGCCTGATCGCATCCCCCAATTGGCCGCGTTGCCCTTTGCCGATACCGCTCATATGGGAAAGTTAACGGGTACGGCTAAGCAGCAAGCCGCGGCGGAAGGTGCACGTACGGTACCGCCCCGCGAGCATGGTGGTAACTGTGACATCAAAGACCTATCCCGTGGTTCAACTATCTACTTCCCCGTTTATGTTAAGGATGGCGGACTTTCAGTAGGGGATTTGCACTTTAGCCAAGGCGATGGCGAGATTACCTTTTGCGGTGCCATTGAAATGGCAGGCTGGATCCACTTACGGGTTAACTTGATTAAAGGTGGCATGGAGAAGTACGCCATCAAAAACCCTATCTTCAAACCGAGCCCAATGGCACCTAAGTACGATGATTACTTGATTTTTGAAGGGATATCGGTAGATGAGCAGGGTAAACAGCACTATTTAGATGTGCAAGTTGCTTACCGTCAAGCCGTTCTTAATGCTATCGAATATCTTAAGAAGTTTGGTTATACCGGGGCCCAGGCATACTCTCTGCTGGGGTGTGCACCGGTGCAGGGGCACATTAGTGGAGTAGTCGATATCCCCAACGCCTGTGCAACGCTGTGGTTGCCCACCGATATCTTTGACTTTGATGTAAAACCGAATGCGGATGGACCCTCTGTAAAAGTAGAGCAAGGGGCTGACCTGCCTCTCTCGAAGGACAAGTAGACCCTTTGGCAATTATCGCTGTGAGAAGGGTGGCGACGATTTGTTATCGCTGCCCGCTCGAAACTTATCTTTTAAGGAGAAAGAGGCATGCCGCTCTACGATTATAAATGTTCTAAGCATGGCTTATTTCACGAATTGGTGCCTATTGAAAATTCGGGGGATGCGTGTGCTTGTCCCGTCTGTGGCACTCTATCCCCAAGAGTATTACTCGTTGCACCACAGTTATTGATGATGGATCCTGCTAAGCGCAACGCTTTTGCGCGAAATGAAAAAGCTGCACATGAGCCAAAGTATGGCAATAAAAGTAGCGAGCATGAACAAGGCTGTTGTCATCGTGATCGCCATAAACCAAAAGTTTTTTATACGGCTGAAGGCAACAAAATATTTCCTTCAGCAAGACCTTGGATGATTAGCCATTAGCGTTGAATCTTCACCCACGCCAGCGATGTAGATATTGAGCGCAAGGGGTGATATTGAGTAGGGCGTTGATCGTTTGGAGCGCCCAGAATGAAAACCAAATCTGAATCGCAGCGTGAAGGGCTTCCCGAAGCGCTGGGTGAGTTCAGCACTCTCGAAGAGTGGCTGCACAGTATTTCCCACGGTATTGGTGCCGTGCTTAGTCTGGTGGGGATGGTGGTGTTGCTGGTGGCGGCGAGCTTAGCCGCCCATGTTGACCCCTGGAAAATTGTCAGCCTGAGCCTGTACGGCACTACTCTAGTGCTACTTTATACCGCTTCCACCCTTTACCACGGCACGCCCCACTGGCGTTGGAAACAGCGCTTTCAACTGCTTGATCACTGCGCGATTTATCTTCTCATTGCAGGCACTTACACGCCTTTTCTGCTCGTTAATATGCGCGGCACTACGGGCTGGGTGCTGTTTGCCACCGTATGGTCGCTGGCGCTAGTGGGAATTGCCTGCAAATTGCTATGGCCCCAGCGTTTCTCGTTATTAAGAGTGGTGATTTATCTACTTATGGGCTGGATGATTGTGCTGGCAACGGGCGAGATGACAGCTAACTTATCCACAACCGGTATTGCCTTATTGGCAGCTGGGGGTATCGCTTATACCCTGGGGGTTATCTTCTACGCTGTGCGTGCGATTCCCTACAATCATGCGATTTGGCATCTCTTCGTGATTGCTGGAAGTATCTGCCACTACTTTGCTGTTTATAGTGCCGTTCTGCCTCACGGCTCACCTGTTTAATAGGTAAGAGCGCTGGCACCTCAGATGCCACAAAAGTAAGCGATCTCTTACAAAAAAACGCGTGTGAAAAATGAATTAGTGTCGAATAACTTAGGTTAACGGTTAATCGACTTAGGTATGAAGTATGCATAATGATGAACATGGTGATGGGGTTGATAACAAATGACCCCTGTAAAACTAAACTAAGCTAAATCAAGCAAAGCGTACGCAAGGGGTGGTAATGAGCACGACTAACAATGCCCACGACACAACGATGCCTTCGGTATTGGCGAAGCAAGGCAGCGCTGATGAGATGGTGCACCGCATCGGCCACTTAACGCGGCTACTGCGGGACAGTATGAAAGAGCTGGGTTTAGATCAGCAAATATCTATGGCTGCGCAAGCCATGCCGGATGCTAATGACCGGCTCAACTATGTTGCCTCAATGACAGAACAGGCAGCGGAGCGGGCGCTAAACGCTGTGGAGCGAGCACAGCCCGTGCAAGATAGCCTTGAAGATGCAGGTACTGCGCTCAATAAGCGCTGGCAGGCAGCCGCCGCTCAGCTCGCAGCGGTAGAAGGTGATACCAAACTTATTGAAGATACCCAGCACTTTTTGAGCGATACGCTACCTGCCGCAACAAGCGCTACGCAAAAAGAGCTGCTTGAAATCATGATGGCTCAGGACTTCCAGGATCTCACCGGCCAAGTGATTAAGAAGATGATCGAGGTCATTAAGCTAATCGAAGAGCAGCTTGTGCAAGTGCTAGTAGATAGCGTGCCTAACGTGACCGATGGAGTGAAGATCGAAGACAACCGTGATGAGCACGCCAAATTGCGCAATGGGCCTCAAGTCGGTCAACAGAAGGCCGAAGCGGTCTCAGGGCAGGACCAGGTAGATGACCTGCTTGATGAGCTGGGCTTTTAATCGTCCGGTGAGAAGGGGTAAACCTCGTTGGATTCTGTCTCACTTTCGCGCCGTCGGGCGCGAAGGTCACGGTAGACAGCAGTGCGCATTAGCAGCATGGCAACCACTGGGGCGGTGAGCAGAATAAACGCGGTGATCAGTAGCTCATGAATCACCAGCCGTGACTGCAGTGCGGTAAAGAACAGCATTGAAGCAATTAAAATACAGCCAGCGCCTAGCGTGACCGTAATGGCAGGGCCGTGGATGCGCTGAAAAAAGTGCGGCAAACGCACCAATCCTATGGCGCCTATCAGCACGATAAGACTGCCTAGCAAAAGCAGTAGCGTGACGGGCAGGCTGATCCACACCGGTAGGCTCTCTAAATCAGGGCTCATTCGATTACCTCGCCGCGCATCAAAAATTTGGTCAGCGCTACCGTGGAGACGAACCCGGTTAAGGCGATCAGCATGGCCGCTTCAAAATAGATCAAGTTGCCGAACCGAATGCCCAGGGCGAGCGCTAGCAGCATGGCGCACATCCATAGGGTATCCAGCGCGAGTACGCGGTCCTGTGCAGCGGGGCCGATCAGCAGGCGGACCATGCAGAGTATCATTGCAAGAATGATACACAGCAGCGTGAAATTGATAGTTAGCGATAAAATGGCAGTCACCGGCGCGCGCTCCTATACATGATCGAAAATCTCAATCAATGGTTTCTCGTAGCGTGTCTTGATGGTATCAACCCACCATTGATCATCGTGGAGGTCAAAAACATGCAACGCCAAATCATGGGAACCGGGCAGAATCTCTACCCAAACGGTGCCCGGGGTTGAATTAATCAAGCACGAGAGCAGGGCTAAGCCGTGAGGGTGCTGCAAATCAAGCGGTACGCGGATGAACTGCGAGTTAAGGCCTTTGGGCTTAGCGAACAGAATGATTCGGCTAACATTAAAGCAGGAACGAATAATCTCAATTAACGCCATGGTAAGCAGGCGTGCCAACACTAAAGGCTTTCTAAACGCCACTGGCGCAAGTGGGCGCAACGGCTTGGTTAACAATGGCGCTGCAATAGCGAGCAGCCCACCCAATACGATTTGGGCCGGTGCTACGCTTTCGTTGAGCAGTAGCCACATAACCAGCAGCGCAAGGGATAGCAGCGGCGAAGGCAGCCAGCGTTGAAGGCTCATAAGCTCTCTCTCAATGTTTCTCTAAACACTGGTTCTTGGGTGAATATGGGCTCTCGGGTAATCACTGGCTCGGAGGCAATTCTGTCGATGTATAGACCGGGCTGATGAAGTGGCTCGGCACTACGCTCCAGATAGGCCAACGTAGGGCCTGCTTGAGCCGTCAATATGACGCACAGCACCAGTAGCGCGGTAATGGGTGCCACTTCAGAACGTTGCAGGTGGGGTGGGGATGGGTTGTTGGTGGCCCAAAAGGTGCGCACACCAAAACGCATTAACGAAATAATGCCCGCGAAGCCTGAAAGCACTATTAACGTTAACAGCAACCAGGTCACCATGCTGGTCGCCATATCTGCTGGATTGAGCAGCGTATGCATCAAGCCAAACTTGGAAATGAAGCCTGAAAGAGGCGGCAAGCCGGTGATCACCAGCGCGCAACCTGCAAACGCCAAGCCTAAGAAGGCCAGCGCGCCTGGAATGGGCACGCCCACCGGCTCGCCTGGCTTATCCTCCACGGCAAACGCTTCCATGGTCAGCGCAAGCATGGCGGCACCGGGGGTTCTGATCCGCTCGATCAACTCAATGAGCAGCAAGAAGGCAGCTACTGCCAGGGTTGAGCTAATCAGATAAAAGAGCGCAATATTAATCAGCTCAGGTTGCCCATAGCCCACGGCTGCCAGCAGCGTGCCGGAAGAGATGACCGCTGCATACCCGGCCATGCGTCCTGGCTCTTGGCTGGCCAGCAGGCCGATACTGCCAAACGCCAGAGTAATAAGCCCACCCCACAGTAATAAGTCGAACCCGAACCCTGCCGCCGGTCCATCGGAGAACAGCAGCAGCCAGAGCCGCAGCAACACATACACACCAATTTTGGTCATCAGCACCATCATCGCCGCCACCGGGGGCGATGCGGCAGAGTAGGTCGTCGGTAGCCAGAATCCAAGTGGCCACATGGCGCTTTTGGTTAAAAAGGCCAGCGCTAGAATGACGATACCCACTTTTAGCAGCACTAAGTCCTCTGCTGCCAAAAGATCCAGGCGCGCTGCAAGGTCGGTCATATTCAAGGTGCCGGTCGTCGCGTAAATCAGCGCTACACCTATCAAGAAGAAAAACGATGCCAGCAGGTTAACCACAATGTACTGCATACCTGCGCGAATACGTCGGGTGTTGTAGCCGTGCAGTACCAGTCCATACGACGCAGCCAGCATTACCTCGAAGAAGACGAACAGGTTGAACAGATCATTGGTGAGAAAAGCGCCGTTAATGCCCATTAATAGAAACTGGAACAGCGAATGAAAGTGAACGCCAATACGGCTCCAGCGGGTCATCGAAAAGACTAACGAAGCAAGCGCCAGCACAGAGGTGAGCAGCATCATCACTGCTGTGAGCCGGTCCACTAGCAGCACGATGCCGAACGGCGCTGCCCAATTAGCGGAAAGGTACACGCCAATCCCATCGGGCCAGTACTCCCTATCAGAGAGGTAGAGCAGTGCCAGTGATGTCAGTAACAAGGAAATAGTGCTAATCAAGTTAATGAGAAACTTACGTTCATGGTGACGCTCATTCACCAAGATCAGCATAGCGCCGCATAGTAAAGGCACTATGACCGGTGCCAGGATAAGGTGTTGAACCCAATATAGGCTCATTTATCCATCTCCTTGCCATCGACGTGGTCAGTGCCGGTTAAGCCGCGCGCGCCAATCATCACCACCAAATAAAGGGCGGTTGTCGCAAAACCTATGACAATCGCTGTCAATACCAGCGCCTGTGGCAGCGGGTCAGCGTATAGCGCGGGGTCAATTTCGCCCCCACCTAGCGTCAATGGCGCCTGATTGATCGATATGCGACCCATAATGAAAATAAACAGGTTCACGGCATAGGAGATCAGCAGCAGCCCCGTAATCACCTGAAAGGTACGTGGGCGCAGAATCAGCCAAACGCCAGCGCCGAACATGATGCCAATGGCAATCGCGATAACAGCTTCCATCAGTTGGCCTCCTTACCGACGGTGGGGATAGTGGCATTGCTGATGGGCAGGCGATGGCTACGCACCGATTGGTGAGCCAAGGCGACTAGAATCAGAATGGTGGAGCCAACTACCACGCCAAAGACACCCAAGTCGAAAATAAACGCGCTGGGCAGGTGAATTTCACCCAACACTGGCAAGGTTATATGCGCCGTATGCGTCGTTAAGAAGGGGTGACCGAACCACCAAGCGCCTAAGCCTGTGGCGCAGGCAGTTATGATGCCAAACGCAATCCAGCGGTGAGGCTGTAAGCGTAAATGGCTCTCCACCCAGCTCGTGCCGGCCAGCATATACTGAACAATAATCGCCACGGCAAAGGTAAGCCCCGCCACGAAACCACCGCCCGGTAGGTTATGGCCGCGAATAAAGAAGTACGCAGCAATGACGACCATGATGGGTAGCAGCAACCGTAGGTAAACGCTGGGTACCATCAGGTAGCCGCGTTCCACTTGCTGAGTAGGCGTTTGGCCTGCGGCAGGGTCAACGCTGTTGGTTTGCTGAGCAGGAATAGGCACGCTTTCAGGGGCTGGGCGGAAGCGTCGCAGCAGGGCGTAGACCGTCAGCGCCACAATGGCGAGTACGGCGACCTCGCCTAACGTATCGAAGTTACGGAAGTCGACCAGCAGCACATTCACCACATTGCTGCCACCGCCTTCGGTGAGCGCCCGGGCCATAAAGAACTCAGAAATACCGCCCATCGGAGCAGAACGCACTAGCACCGCATAGCTGACAATCGTCATGCAAAGCCCCGCTATGATGGCCACCACCATGTCGCGGGAGCGGCGCAGCCAAGAAAGTCGCGTGGCCCGAATATTCAACTCTTTTGGTGTCTTTCGCGCAGGCAGCCAGCGAAGACCGAGCAGAATCAGCACCGTGGTGACGGTTTCCACCATCAGCTGGGTCAGTGCCAAATCAGGCGCTGAAAGCCATAGGAAGGTAATACTCACCACAATACCAACACCACCAACCAGGCTTAGTGCGGCTAAGCGGTGATATTTGGCCTGCCAAGCGGCAGCAAGCGCACAGATCGCGCCGATTGCCCAAAGACCCGCGAAGAGCGGCGAGAACTCCCCGCCAGATGAAAATGTCAGCAGTGACACAGGGCGGACAATCAATAGCGGTACGACTAACAGCAGAACGATCATCAGCAGCAGTTGAGGCTGAATGCGTCGGGTGCTTAACAGTTTTTCCAGCACGGCAGCGATAGAGGAGATGCGCAGCATTGTGCTCTCATAAGCCTGTTTGCCATTAAAGTGGTGTAAAAAAGGTACCCGGCTGGACTGAATCAAGCCGTAACGTGTGCGCAGCCAGATATAGAACAGCACTCCACCCACCAAGGCCATTGCACTCATTAGCAGTGGTAAGTTAAAACCGTGCCAAACGGCAAGGCTGTAGTAGGGCGTTTGCTCGCCCAGTACGGAGGTCACCGCTGTGTTGAGGAAAGGGCCAACGCTCAAGCCAGGAATAACGCCCACGACCAAGCAGCCCAGCACCAGCAGCTCCACCGGGAAACGCATCCAGCGCGGGGGCTCGTGAGGTTGCTTTGGTAAATCCGTTGCCAGCGGACCAAAGAACACGTAAATGAAGCGCAGCGAGTAGGCAACGCTGAAAATACCCATTAACACCGCCGCCGCTGACATGCTCCAGTTGCGGGCAGACCCCACTGCCAAGGCTTCTGCGAAGAACATTTCTTTTGAAAGAAAGCCGTTTAGCAGCGGCACGCCTGCCATGGCCGCACTGGCTACGATAGCCAAGGTAGCGGTATAGGGAAGTACTTTGTATAGCCCACGTAGCTTTCGCATATCACGGGTGCCGCTTTCGTGATCGATAATGCCCGCCGACATAAACAGTGACGCTTTAAAGGTCGCATGATTAAGGGTGTGGAAGATGGCGGCGACCATGGCCAGCGGCGTGCCAATGCCTAACAACAAGGTAATCAGCCCTAGATGACTGATCGTTGAGTAAGCCAGTAACCCTTTAAGGTCATGCTGAAAAATAGCGGTAAAGGCACCAATTAATAGTGTGCACAGGCCTGCCCCGCCGATGATCCATGTCCACTCCGGCGTGCCCGAAAGCGAAGGCCATAAGCGCATTAATAAAAAGATGCCCGCTTTGACCATGGTGGCCGAGTGCAAAAAGGCCGAAACGGGCGTGGGAGCCGCCATGGCGTGAGGTAGCCAAAAATGGAACGGGAACTGGGCGCTTTTAGTTAGCGCACCTAAGGCGACCAGTACTAGCGTCGGTAAGTACCAGGGGTGGGCACGGATAATATCCCCCGATACCAGCACTACATCTAACGAATAACTGCCTACGATATGACCAAGCATAAGCACGCCCACCAGCAGGCATAAGCCCCCCGTGGCGGTCACCGTAAACGCCATGCGCGCACCGCGGCGGGCATCCGCACGGTGGTGCCAATAGCCAATTAACAGAAACGAGGTAAGGCTGGTTAACTCCCAAAATACAACCAGTTGAATCAGGTTGCCCGATAGCACCACGCCGAGCATTGAGGCCATAAAGGCCAATAAAAAAGAGAAGAAGCGGGGCACTGGGTCGTTGGGCGACATATAGTAGCGGGCATAAATAACCACCAGTACGCCGATGCCTAAAATCAGCATCGAGAACAGCCAGGCTAAGCCATCCATGCGCAACACAAAGTTCAATCCGTACTGGGGCATCCAGTCGAGCTGGTAGCGGACTATGCCGCCCTCACCTAAATCACCAAGGCTTATCTGGGGGTATAAATAGGCGGTGATTAATAGCCCTGTAAAGGCAATGCCTCCCGCTAGCCATGCTTCACGGTTACGCGCATTAGCAGGCATAAGCGCGGCGACAATGCTGCCAAGTACCGGCATTAGGATCAGTAACAGTAGCAGCATGGGGCTCCGTCAATATGATGTTTTTTTAAGGGAGTAACGGTAGAAATCGGGGGCGGTAGGGCACCAAATTTTGTGTATGTAGTATCGACTTTAGTGTTGAATTTACGTGATCAAATGGTGATGCACAAGTGTAAATGAGCGGTTCAGCATACACCCACTAGCTGTATAAACCGGCCGCAATAAGTAAGTGTTACCTATATGTATGCAGTTGAAATAGCTCCATAAGTGACAAGCCATTCCGGCGTATGGTCGCCAGAATGGCAGATCACTATACGGCTAGGCCGCTTTTTCACGCGCTATTGCACGTGCCATGGCGGGACGTTGAATATGACGTTCGCGGTAGGCCAGTAGCGTTTCAGGTAAGCGATGTTTCATACTCACCGCCCAAGAAAGCGTATGGGTTAAAAACACATCCGCGAGCGTAAATGAATCGCCGACCAGGTTTTCCTGACCATGATAGCGCCGCTCTAAAGCACTTAGCGCGCGCTGAAACTCCCAGGCACAGACCGGCAGGATAGCGGGAACGCGCTTATCCTGAGGCAGAGCAAACTTATGTTTTGCCTGATTCCATAGTGGTTGCTCAAGTTCAGTGACAATAAAGCTTAGCCACTGGTCAACCTGGGCGCGGGAGGCAGCATCAGTGGGTAGCAGCGTACCGTTGGCATGGTTTTCGGCCAAATAGCGGCAGATCGGCGCGGACTCAAACAGCGTTAGTTCGCCATCCTCAAGTACCGGCACCTTCCCATCGGGGTGGCGAGCCAAATGCTCGGCGGTTTGGCCCTCACCTTTACCCAGCGCTACAAGCTTGCACTGATACTCCAACCCAAGCTCTTCAAGCGTCCATGCCACGCGTAGCGAGCGAGATTGAGGGAAGCTGTATAACGTGATCATCGCGGTGGCTCCATCAGAAAAGGCACTCAGTTCAATCTAGCGGACGCGCGTGGCGCTGTCGATTTGGCTAATCGCTTACCCTGCGCGCGCCTGACGGATACGCTCATAGGCGTTGCCGATCTCGCTGGTGCGTGCCTGGGCGACATCGCGCATGCTCTCCGGTAACCCTTTGCCAGCGAGCTTATCAGGGTGGTTTTGACTCATTAGACGGCGGTACGCTTTCTTCAGCTCGGTATCGCTGGCGTCTTCAGAAACCCCCAGTACGCGGTAAGCATCTTTAAGTGCTTCTTCGCTAGCGCCTTGAGAGTTCGCCGCTGCACCGTGCAGCATCGCTTCGATCTGCTGCACTTCCGCATCGCTACAGCCCACGCCGCGGGCCACGCGAAGGATCATCTCGTGCTCGGCAGGGTGGAGTACGCCATCAGCGGAAATCGCCGTCAGTTGAACCTGGATAAACACTTGACGCAGAACCGGCTGGCGTTGGGTTAAGCGATTAACGGAGGCGAGCTCGGCATCTAAATTAAAGTCAGCGGCGCGGCCACGCTCGAAGGCAGCCCGAGCCTTGGCACGCTGCTCGCCTTGCAAGTGCATTTGGTCAAATAGCTTTTCGGCAACGTCCAGCTCGCCTTCGGTCACTTTGCCATCGGCCTGGCACAGGCAGCCCATCACCGAGAAAATCGATTCTAGAAAGCCTTCCTGGATGCGCATGCGTGCGATGCTCAAACGACGGCTCAAGCGCCGCCCTAGCCACCAACCCAAACCACCGCCAATAAGCAGCCCCACAGGGCCACCGGTTGCAAGCCCAATCAAGGCGAAAATAATAATTAGAAATAGCATGAGGGTCTCGAAAGTTATTTAAAAAACAAAGTTAATTAAAAACAATGCATATCGCAGCGTTGTATGTAGGGCGCTTATGGCAAACGTGCACGAATAGCGCGCTCGATACCGGCCGTGTCCAAGTCGCAGTCAGCAAGTAATTCTGCTGGCGTGCCGTGCTCCACAAACGTATCAGGGAGGCCGAGGTTAAGGACTTCCACCTGAACGCCTTCCGCATGCAGAAGCTCATTGACGGCGCTACCCGCGCCACCGGCAACCACATTCTCTTCCAGGGTCACCAGCAGCTCGTGCTCATCAGCAGCGTGTAGCACTGCATCACGATCCAGCGGCTTAACGCTACGCATATTGATATGAGTGGCGTTGAGCCGCTCGGCGACCGCTGCCGCAGCGATGTTCAGGCTACCAAACGCTAGTAAGGCAATACGCACGCCGTCGCTTGTGGTGTGGCGGCGTACCTCAGCTTTGCCAATGGCAAGCGGCTCAAGATGCGCAGGAATCTCTACGCCTGGGCCGGTACCGCGTGGGTAGCGAACCGCCGCGGGCCCAGGGTGATGGTAAGCGGCGCTCAGCATGGCACGGCATTCGGCTTCATCGGCGGGGGCTAAAATCACCAACCCTGGCACGCAGCGCAGAAAGGAGAGATCCATGCTGCCATGGTGAGTAGGGCCGTCTTCGCCCACTAAGCCTGCACGGTCGATCGCAAAGGTGACATCCAAGTCCTGTACCGCCACATCGTGAATAAGCTGATCGTAGCCACGCTGCAGAAAGGTGGAGTAAATCGCGACCACCGGCTTCATGCCTTCGCAGGCCATGCCCGCCGCGAGCGTCACGGCGTGCTGTTCGGCAATGGCCACATCAAAGTAGCGCTCGGGGAACTGCTTTGAGAACCGAATCAGGTCAGATCCTTCACGCATGGCAGGCGTAATGCCCATCAGGCGAGAGTCAACCGCTGCCATGTCGCAAAGCCAGTCGCCGAACACATTGCAGTACTTTTTCTTAACGACGCTCTTCGGCGCGGGCTCTTTAACGATGGGCGTCTTCACTGCCTCAACGTTAACTTTTTCCAGTTTCGTGATGGCGTGGTAGCCAATCTGGTCCGCCTCAGCGGGCAAGAAGCCTTTGCCTTTGACCGTTTTAATATGCAGAAACTGCGGGCCATCAAGGTCGCGTAAGTTTTTAAGCGTATGCGTCAGTGCATCAAGATCATGCCCATCTATCGGGCCGACATAGTTAAAGCCCATCTCTTCAAACAGCGTGGCGGGGCTCACCATACCTTTCATATGCTCTTCGGTACGCCGGGCAAGTTCTAATGCGCCGGGCAGGTGCGAAAGCACCTTTTTGCTCTCTTGGCGTATTTTTTGGTAAGGCTTGCTGGAAAGCACGCGGGCAAGATACGTCGCCATGCCACCCACGTTCTCAGAAATCGACATTTCATTGTCATTGAGAATCACCAGTAGGTTGGCGTTCACGTGGCCTGCGTGGGCGAGGGCTTCAAAGGCCATGCCGGCGGTCAGTGCGCCGTCACCAATAATGGCGCAAACCCGCCGTTTATCGCCCTGGGCGCTGGCCGCTAACGCCATGCCCAGTGCTGCCGAAATAGAGGTGCTGGAGTGGCCTACACCAAAGGTGTCGAACTCGGACTCAGCCCGGCGTGGAAAAGCTGCCAGCCCGCTATGCTGGCGAATGCTGAGCATCGTTTCGCGGCGGCCAGTCAATATTTTATGGGGGTAGGCCTGGTGGCCGACATCCCAGACCAAGCGGTCATGGGGCGTATGAAAGGCATGGTGCAGCGCCACGCTTAACTCAACGACCCCTAGACCTGCGCCAAAATGGCCGCCGGATACCCCTACGCTATACAGCAAGTAGGCGCGCAGCTCGTCAGCCACTTGAGCAAGTTGGCTGGCATTCATGGCCCGCAAGGCGGCGGGGTGGTCAAAGGAGTCGAGCAGCGGCGTGGTGGGGCGCTCGCGGGGAATCTCGTCGAACAGCTTCATGGGCATGTTTAGTGGTCGCGCTCGATCATATAGTGGGCTAAGTCGGCCAGCGGTGCAGCACGCTCACCCAAGGGGGCGAGCGCGGCAATGGCCTCGTCAATCAGGCTGTGTGCTTTGCGTTGTGCGCCTTCTAATCCTAATAAGCTGGGATAAGTGGGCTTGGCACGAGCAGCATCAGCGCCTGAGGTTTTGCCTAGCGTGACGGTGTCGCCGGTCACATCCAGAATGTCGTCGTGAATCTGGAAGGCTAGACCAATGGCGCGTGCGTAGCGAATTAGTGCGCCTAACCGCGGGTCATCTTCATTTACCGCCACTAAGCCACCCATGCGGACGGCGGCCACAATCAGCGCACCGGTTTTATGGGCGTGCATGTGGGCTAGCGCTTCCGCATCCGGGTGGCCGCCGACGGCATCTAAATCCAGTGCTTGACCAGCAACCATACCATCGCGACCTGATGCCACGGCCAGGGTATGCACCAAACTCGCTAGGCGTGGATGTGCGCTGCTGGCCAATACTTCAAACGCCAACGCCTGGAGAGCATCACCCGCAAGGATTGCGCTGGCTTCATCAAAGGCTTTATGAACGGTGGGCTGACCGCGGCGCAGGTCGTCGTCGTCCATGGCGGGTAAGTCATCATGAATCAACGAGTAGGCGTGGATTAACTCAATGGCTGCGGCGGGGGCGTCAAGCGCGTCGTCTTCTGCACCTAGCGCATGTCCAGCCATATACACCAGCAGCGGGCGCAGGCGTTTGCCTCCCGCCAGCAAACCATGGCGCATCGCTGCCTCAAGCCTGGGGGCTACCGGCGGGCGAGTATCGAAAAGCGCTGCCAGCGTGGCATCCACGCGAGCGTTACTGGTGTGGCGCAGCGTCGCAAGCGGGCTCAATTGCGTGGCTACCATGGGGGCGTCTCCTTGGTCTCATCTTCGTCATCCTTGAGGTCTTCGGAGCCAGCAAAAGGCGCCACGTTCAAGCGGCCGTCACTGTCTTCACTCAGCGCACGCACTTTAAGCTCGGCGCTGTCCAAACGCTGCTGAGCATCGCGGGTTAATCGCACGCCCTGTTCAAACGCGGTCAACGCATCTTCCAATGAGAGCTCGCCTGACTCTAGGCGTTCAACGATGGTTTCGAGTTGCTCAACCGTCGCGGCAAAGTCCTGCGGAGGTGATGTCGTTTCGCTCATTGGGGAGGCCTGCATAGCTATGTTTGCAAAAGCGGTATTTTTAAAATAAGCCTACAGTATACACCGACGCTAGGGGGTGGCGTCTGCCCTTCAAGGTACGCTAATGGTCACAACGTGTGACATATTCATCTTCACTGCGCACACTTTTCATCATCTTGACCCGGTCTGAACGGAGTGGTCTGTGCTACGATATGCGCCTCCTGTGAACCGATACACGGCGCATGCCGCCGACCATAGAGGTTGATTCAGCCATGGCCAAAACGTCCCTGGACAAGAGCAAGATCAAGATCCTGCTACTCGAGGGCGTCCACCAGAGTGCGGTGGACAATTTTCACAACGCCGGTTATGAAAATATCGAGCAACTGCCCACCTCGCTTGATGAAGACGCGTTGATCGAGAAAATCCGCGATGTTCATTTCCTCGGTATTCGCTCGCGTACCCAACTGACTGAACGCGTGTTCGAAGCAGCAGAGAAGCTGGTCGGCGTTGGCTGTTTCTGTATCGGCACTAATCAGGTGGATTTAACGGCTGCGCTGACCCGCGGTGTGGCGGTGTTTAATGCACCGTACTCTAACACCCGGTCGGTGGCTGAACTGGTACTGGCAGAAGCCATTATGCTGCTGCGCGGTATTCCCGAGAAAAATGCCCGTGCCCACCAGGGCGGCTGGCTGAAGTCGGCCAAAAACTCCCACGAAGCGCGCGGTAAAACCCTGGGTATCGTGGGTTATGGCAGCATCGGTGCTCAGCTCTCTGTGCTGGCCGAGTCATTAGGCTTTAACGTTATTTTTTACGACGTGATCACCAAGCTGGGCATGGGTAATGCCAGCCAAGTGGCGAGCCTTGAAGAGCTTTTAGGGCGCGCCGATGTGGTTAGCCTGCACGTGCCTGATCTTGCCTCTACCCGCTGGATGATTGGTGCCAAAGAGATTGCCGCCATGAAGCAGGGCGCTATCCTGATTAACGCCGCGCGCGGCAGCGTAGTGGAAATCGAGCCGCTGGCGGATGCGATAAAAGCTGGCAAGCTCAATGGGGCTGCTATCGACGTCTTCCCGGTTGAGCCGAAAGGCAACAATGAAGAGTTCCAGAGCCCGCTTCGCGGCCTGGAAAACGTGATTCTGACGCCGCACGTAGGGGGCTCAACCCTGGAAGCGCAGGAGAACATCGGTATTGAAGTATCAGAAAAACTGATCACTTATTCCGATAACGGCACCACCGTGACCTCGGTGAATTTCCCGGAAGTCGCGCTGCCCGCTCACCCAGACAAGCACCGCTTGTTGCACATTCACGACAACGTGCCGGGTGTGCTGTCAGAAATTAACCGCGTATTGTCTGAAAACGGCATCAATATCTCGGGTCAGTATCTTCAGACCAATGATAAAGTCGGTTACGTCGTTATCGACGTGGATAAAGCCTACGGCCCGCAAGCGCTGGAAGCCTTGCGCGAAGTAGATCACACGCTGAAGATTCGTGCGCTTTACTCGGCGCAGAATAGCTGAAACGCAGGTAGTAAAAAGATCATCAACAACGGCGCCTCTTAGGGGGCGCCGTTTTGGTTGGTGAGGTTGGTTACGCTGCTTAGGCTGATCAAGCCAAATCAAACAGCAGCACTTCGCCCGCTTGCTTGCCGGTAAGGCTGATCGTCTCTTCTGGCGTGAACGCGGCGGCGTCGCCGGCGCTCAGCGTTTCACCGTTAACCTCCATTTCGCCATTCACTACATGCAGCCACGCATGGCGTGAGGGCGGAGCAGTGACTTGGTCTCCTTCGCTAAATAAGCCCGCGTAAAGGTTGACGTCCTGGTTGACGCTCACGGACCCTTCGCGACCCTCTTGCGATAGCACCAACCGCCACTGGCCTTGACGGTCGGCTGCGGGAAACGCTTTTTGCTCGTAGCTAGGGGTAATGCCCCGCTGCGCGGTTTCAATCCAGATCTGCAGGAAGTGCAGCTCGTTCTCTTTGGAGTGATTGAATTCGCTGTGCAGCACGCCGGTACCCGCTGACATACGCTGCACATCACCAGGGCGCATTACCTCGCCGTTGCCCATGTTGTCTTTGTGCTCCATCTCACCTTCCAATACGTAGGAGATAATCTCCATATCCCGGTGAGGATGGGCGCCAAATCCATGGCCGCCCGCTACGCGGTCTTCGTTGATCACTCGCAGGGCACGAAACCCCATATGGTTGCGGTCAACGTAGTTGGCAAACGAGAAAGTATGAAAAGAGCGCAGCCAGCCGTGGTCAGCGTAGCCCCGTTCGTTTGAACGACGAATAATCATGATGTACTCCGCTAGTTGCGTGAGGGAATAGTGACAATATACGCCTAGTAGAAGTCGCGTGGGGTGAAGCTTTCAGTACGTTTCTGTCGAATAAATCGACGTTTTCAGTGTCAGGTTGGGCTAGAATATGCGCGTCTTAATAACCCGGTCCGTCCTTTACGAGGATGACTACCTGGAGAAGTGCATGTCTGAGATTATCGATACGCCACCCGTTGTGGTCGCGGCGCTATATAAATTTGTCACCCTTAACGACTTTGAAGCGCTACGTGAGCCGCTTCACCAAACCATGCTCGATCACGGCGTGAAAGGCACCTTGCTACTGGCTAAAGAGGGCATCAACGGCACGGTAGCGGGCAGTCGCGCAGGTATTGACGGTCTACTGGCTTGGCTGACCGCCGACCCGCGCCTAGCCGATATTGATCACAAAGAATCCTATTGCGAAGAAACGCCGTTCTACCGCACCAAGGTGAAGCTCAAAAAAGAGATCGTCACCCTCGGCATACCCAATATCGACCCCAACGATACGGTGGGCACCTACGTCGAGCCGGAAAACTGGAACGAGATCATCGCCGACCCGGAAGTGCTGGTGATCGATACCCGCAACGATTACGAAGTTGCTATCGGCAGCTTTGAGCGGGCGATAGACCCCAAAACCACTACCTTCCGCGAGTTTCCTGACTACGTGCGCGAGCACTACGATCCGGAAAAGCACAAGAAAGTGGCGATGTTTTGCACCGGCGGCATTCGCTGCGAAAAAGCCTCTAGCTTTATGCTCAAAGAGGGCTTTGAAGAGGTTTATCACCTTAAGGGCGGCGTGCTGAACTATCTGGAAAAAGTCCCAGAAGAGCAGTCTTTATGGCGCGGCGAGTGTTTTGTGTTTGATAACCGCGTTACCGTGCGCCACGACTTAAGCAAGGGCGAGTTCGAACAGTGTCACGCCTGCCGCATGCCAATTTCAGCCGACGATATGGCCTCCTCTGCCTATGAGCCAGGCATTAGCTGCCCCCACTGTATTGATTCGCTGCCGGAGAAAACCCGCGCGGCAGCCCGGGAGCGTCAGCGTCAAATTGATCTCGCCAAACAGCGCGGCGAACCGCATCCCTTGGGCCGCGATACCCGCCTAATGAAAAAATGAAGTAGCGCAGGGTAAGCTTAGCTTGTGCGCTAGACTGATGGGCAACGTGTTACTCACCTAAGGAGTTCACCATGCCCATCACCGATGACGGATACGCTACCCCCACCCTGCAGCGCCTTGACCATCAAGGTGTTGTGACGCTGACGATGAACGCACCAGCGCAATTCAATACGCTCTCGGAAACCATGCTAAAAGCGCTACACAATGCGTTGAACGATATTGCTGAAGATCAGCACGTTCGCTGTGTCGTACTCGCTGCGGAAGGTAAAGCCTTTTGCGCTGGGCATGATTTAAAGCAGATGCGTGCCAATCCAGATAAAGCTTACTACCAGGCGCTGTTTGCCCGCTGTAGCGATGTGATGCAGGCCATCGTGAATCTTCCCGTGCCGGTGATTGCAAAAGTACAGGGCATTGCCACTGCTGCAGGCTGCCAACTGGTGGCGAGCTGTGATCTGGTGGTGGCGGCGCGCAGCGCCCGCTTTGCGGTATCTGGCATTAACGTTGGCTTGTTCTGTTCTACACCGGCAGTGGCGTTGTCACGTAATGTCACCCCTAAGCGGGCTATGGAGATGCTGTTGACGGGGGAGTTTATCAGCGCCGAGCAAGCGGCCGAGTGGGGCCTGATTAACCGCGTGACAGAGGATGAGTCGCTTGATGAAGCCACTCATGAACTGACGGCTAGCATCTGCGCTAAAAGCGCCGTGGCGGTGCGCACAGGTAAAGCGATGTTTGCCCGTCAGCTTGCTATGCCGTTAGGCGAAGCCTATGCCTACGCCGGTGAAATCATGGCCTGCAATATGCTGGCCGATGACGTGGGCGAAGGCATTGATGCATTTATCGCCAAACGGCCACCGCAATGGCGGCATCAGTAAGGCTGTGCCAGTACAATGATGGAATTCGTTTCCGTAAACGCGACAATGGCCTTGTAGGCAAGTTATCCTGATGCACTTTATGGTTAGAGATGATGCCTTCAAGAGAGGCGCCTATAGGTAGGAGCGCTATTTGGGAGCGCCTTTGAGGAGAGAGTCAGGTGAGTGAAGCCAAGCGCAGGACGGTCGGCCGTCCGGCGAATACCGCCAAAGCCAGTGGAGGGCATAGCCAGTCGCTAGTGCGTGGCTTAACGCTGTTGGAGTACCTGGCGGCCAGCCCGCTCGGGTTAGCCCTTTCGGAAGTGGCGGAGATGGCCGATTTAGCGCCGTCAACGACGCATCGCCTACTGCAAGCCTTGCAAAGCCAGGGCTTTGTTAGCCAGGAGAACGAGCAGGGCCTGTGGCGAATAGATGTTAAAACGTTTCGTATCGGCAATAGCTTTCTTGAAGCACGGGATGTAGTAGCCACAAGCCGCCCGTTTCTGCGCCGCTTAACGGCTGAAACCGGTGAAACAGCCAACTTAGGTATCCGAGACGGAGCCACCGCGGTATTTCTTGCCCAGCATGAGTCACCGCAGATGATGCGCATGATCACGCGCCTTGGCTCTCGTGCGCCCTTACACGCCTCCGGCGTAGGTAAAGCACTGCTGGCGGGGATGCCCGATGATGAGCGTATGCAACTGCTGGAAGGGCGCGAACTTGTACGCGTGACGGCTAATACGCTTGATCAGCCCGCTCCCTTGCAGGCAGAAATGCAGCAGATTCGCACGCAAGGCTTTGCCTGTGATCGTGAAGAGCATGCCATTGGCCTGCACTGTGTAGCCGCCTGTATTTTTGATGAGCACGGCACGCCGCTGGCGGCCATCTCTGTCTCTGGTCCGGTTGCCCGCATCCCAGAGGCCCGTTTATTAACGCTGGGCGCGCTGGTTCGCCAAACGGCCGACGAAATTACCCAGCAGTTGGGTGGGCAGTTGCCTCGTTAGCGTGGATAACCGATGCTGAGCCTGTTTTTTGTTGCGTTGGTCAGCGCTACGCTACTGCCCGGTGGGTCGGAAGTGTGGCTGGCACGACTATGGTGCGTCGGCGAGCCGCCGGTGGCACTTTGGTTGGTGGCCACGACAGGCAATACACTGGGCAGCATGATCAACGTCGCGATGGGCCGCTATGCGCGTCAATTTCAAGATCGCCGCTGGTTTCCCGCTTCTCCCCGTAGTTTGGCGCGCGCCGAGCACTGGTATCACCGGTTTGGCGAAAAAAGCCTACTTATCTCCTGGGCACCGATTATCGGTGATCCGCTCACCGTGCTGGCTGGCGTGTTTAGACTGCCTTGGTGGCGGGCGCTGGCATGGATTGTGGTCGCTAAGGGCGTTCGTTACGCTGTAGTGTTGCTTTTAGCGCAGCAATGGCTGGTGCCACTCTGCCAGTAAATTTCTTCTCAATAATCTCATGTTACCCTAGGGTGCTTTGATGCAAGGCTAGCGCTGTTGAATAGGCCCTAGCGGTCACATAGCTGTAAAACGCAGTTGCTTAAACTCAGGTAGACGTTAGATTAACAAGTAGTGCTTGGATGAAGATGTTGGATGAAGTCGCTGTATGAAAGAGTACACTCACGAAATGGAGGTTGAGGTGTGACGCCAATACGTTTATTACCCTGGCTAGGTGTCTGGCTGTTGACGCTATTTGCTATGTTGGCAACGCCAGCATTAGCGCAAACAACGCTGACGGCACCAAATGAAGAGCCGCCTCAACAGGCGAGCGACCCGAATATTAGCGAAACTCAAGCCTATGCCACATTGGCTGATTTGTTGGAAAATGAGCAGGCGCGAGCCGAGCTGATTACGCTGTTGCGTAGTGAAGCATCTGCCTTACCTCCCGCTTTAGCGGATGAGTTGTCTCCAGAAGCGGCTGCACAAGGCAGTGATATGGCACCTGAAGATGTCTCTCTACCGCGCCAGCTAGCTGAATTGACCAGTCGCGTGGTGAGTGATGTGGGTGGTCAATTTGAACAGGCAGTGGGCATTGTGGGTAGCTTGTTCACTGGTCAAGGTGCGGGCAGTACATTTGATATGGCGGCCTTTACCAGTGCAGCAATTAACCTGGGCATTGTGATTGTTGCCACGTTGGCGCTGTTTTTTATTTTTAGGCGCTTGGCAAAACCTGCGTTTAGCAAAATCAACAGCTGGTCACTCCACGCCAATGGGCTGACGCCGGTACTGCGTTTGATCGTGTGCGTAGCCGTTGCCGCCGTGGTTGATGTGCTATTAGTGGCGTTGGCCTACGTGGCGGGTAACTTATTGGCTACCTTTGCCGTGGGCGAAACCGGTGAGCTTTCCACCCGTGCTTCGCTATTTTTAAATGCTTTCTTGATTATCGAACTGCTTAAAGCCGGTGTGCGGATGCTGTTTTCGTCACGCTATGATGGCCTACGCTTACTGCCGATTTCCGCCTATGAAGCCTCCTACTGGAATCGCTGGTTAGCGCGCTTGATTGGCATGGTGGGCTACGGCCTGATGGTCGTTGTGCCGTTGGTAAACTTCTACCTTGCAGCCACGTTAGGACAGGCAGTCGGCACGCTGATTATGGTGCTGGCATTTATCTACGCTGTAGGTGTAGTGCTTAAAAACCGCGTGCGTTTAAGCGGTAATCTTAATCAAATGGCAGCGACTTCCACGCTCACGGCAAGCCGTGTATCGCTACAGCTATTTGCACGTACCTGGCACTTATTTGCACTGCTCTACTTCTTGATGGTATTTGTGCTGACCCTGACACGCCCCGGTGATGCGCTTCCCTTTGTGCTATTTGCGACGTTAAAGACCCTGGTAGCCATTGTTGTGGGACTTCTAACGTCAGCCTTTTTGAGTCAGACGATTGGCCGACGCATTGTGCTTTCAGATGATCTTCGTCGAAAGTTACCGCTATTAGAGAACCGCCTAAATAGCTATGTACCTAATGCATTGAGGGTATTGCGTACGGTGATATTAGTCGCGGTCATAATGGTGATATTAGATGCCTGGGGAGCCTTTAACTTGGCTGCTTGGTATGCCTCTGAGCGTGGCGCTCATCTGGTGGGTAACCTGATAAGCGTAGCGGTTATTTTGATCGTTGCCATTGGTGTATGGCTTGGCTTGGCCAGCTTGATTGAGCATAAGCTCAACCCTGAGACAGGCCACGGTGAACCCACCGCACGCGCAAAAACGCTATTGAGCCTATTCCGTAATGCGTTGGCCATTGCCGTTGTGACAATTACCGGCATGATTGTGCTATCAGAAATTGGCATTAATATCGGCCCGCTAATTGCGGGTGCCGGTGTATTGGGTCTGGCAATTGGTTTTGGTGCTCAGAAGCTGGTTCAGGATGTCATTACCGGTGTCTTTATTCAGGTAGAGAATGCCATGAATACCGGCGATGTGGTGACGGTAGGCGGCATCACCGGAACCGCGGAAAAACTAAGCATTCGCTCAGTCGGTATTCGAGATCTATCGGGTACTTACCACATTGTGCCGTTCTCCAGTGTTGATACCGTTTCGAACTATATGCGTGAGTTTGGTAATCATGTAGGCGAGTACGGGATTGCTTATCGTGAGAGCATCGATGGCGCTATTGAGCAGCTGAAATTGGCCTTTGAAGATCTGAAAGCCAGCGAAGAGCATAGCCATAAGCTATTGGCAGATATGACGGTTGCTGGGGTTACCGCCCTTGCCAACAGCTCCGTTAATATTCGAGTAGTGATTAAAACTACGCCTGGGGATCAGTGGGGGGTTGGACGTGCCTTTAATCGCCTAGTGAAGCTGCGCTTCGATGAAGCGGGTATCGAAATACCCTTCCCGCATACGACGCTCTACTTCGGCCAAGATAAATCGGGTTCTGCGCCCCCTGCGAACCTGCGCGTCATGCAGCAGGCCTTTACGATCGATGGTAGCCCTGCAGGGCAGCCAAAATCAGGCGACCTTACCGTGGATGATCGATTTGACCCACGTGCGAGCGCTTCGACTTCTGGGGTGTCGGAACATCATAAGCCTGATCAGGATGATGTCGACGAAAGGTAACTTCAAGAAAGGAAGAGTACAGAAGGGCCACCTTTGGGTGGCCCTTCTGCGTTTTAAGCTCCAGCGGAATAGTTTTCTGAATGACGTCCCTCCATATTGATGGATTCACCGCCATCCACGAACAGTATTTGTCCGGTTACAAAAGTGTTTTCTAATAAATAGTGCAAAGCTTGTACGAGATGATTGGGTTTACCTTGGTGATTCACCGGAATCGCTTCGATACGCCACTCAATATAGTCACTGATGCGCTGCGCAGCGGGAAGCACCACGCCAGGGGCGATACCATTGACCCGCAGGCGAGGCGCAAACTCAAGTGCTGCCATACGCGTCAATTCCGCTAAGCTTTTTTTCGACAATAAATATGCTGCATAAGGGTACTGGTGGTAAGCAATTTTATTATCAATAATGTTGATTACCTGACCCTCCTGAACCGCATGAGAAAAGTAGCGGGTGAGTAGCAATGGGGTAAATAAGTTGACGCGAAACTGGCTCTCCAAAAGAGCAAGTTCAGTCGCGCCTATTGGCGCAGGCTCATAAACAGAAGCACTATTAAGCAGTAGATTAAAGCCAGGAAAGCGTTGTTTCACCGATGCTATGAGTGCTTCTAAGTCGCCCGATAGAAAGTTACAGTAAAAAATTTCACACTCACGCCCTTTGGCACAAATGAGCTCTGCTACTTCCTCTGCTTCTTGACGAGAGCTATTAACGTGTAAAGCGATGTCATAACCCTCGTCTGCAAGATATTCAGCAAAATGCCTCCCTAAGCGGGTAGCGCCTCCTGTGATAAGTGCAGCTTTTTGGTGCATATAAAGCTCCCTATTTATCGTTAGTATTATTCTTTCTTGTTGGTATAAGAGACTGTCTGCGTGAGTGCAGCGTTTGTCAATAACTTGTACAAAAGTTGCACGTAAGGCTAGCCTGAATACTTAACAATAATACCCTCTAAAGGGTTGTTTTCTAGGGCGTCACGTTGAATAGGATGTTGCTATGCCCCCGCAATCATTAGCTCCAGAACAGGCTATTTATTACCATGAATGCCTAATATCGTTAGGTTCTAATATCGAACCAAATCTTAATTTTGCTAAGGCATTAAACATTATTGGTCATGAATGTAATCTATTGGCCACTTCAAAACCGATTCGTACCGCACCAGTAGGATATCAACAGCAGCCTGACTACTTAAACGCGGCACTACTGGTGAGTACGCCCCTTGAGCAGGAAGCATTCCGTGCCTATTTAAAGGAAGTAGAAAACCGCTTAGGGCGTGTCCGAGGGGCGATTAAATCCGGGCCACGTACGATGGATCTGGATATGGTGGCGTGGGACGGTAAGTTGCTGGATGAGAGCTACTACCAATACGATTATGTGCGAACACCTGTTAATGAAGTGCTTGCCATCAGTGGCCGCTCGCTTGAGAAATAATGTGCTCATGATTTTTAGCGATAGGCCGATAATAGCGTTATAGCTGCCAAGGGTAAGGTGAGCTACTTTCCTTTGGAGGCGCGCATTGCTCAGCCTGAATACCAATATGATGTCGCTTATAGCGCAGAATAATCTGCGCGGCAGTCAGCAAGCTATGCAGACCGCTATGCAGCGTCTCTCATCTGGGCTGCGCATTAACAGCGCTAAAGATGATCCGGCAGGGCAGGCGATTGCCAACCGCATGACGGCGCAAATTAAAGGCATGACTCAGGCAATCCGCAACACCAATGATGGCATCTCCATGGTGCAGACGGCGGAAGGGGCGCTTAACCAAATTAACGATAATCTGCAGCGCATTCGTGAGCTGAGTGTACAGGCGGCGAATGGTACTAACTCTTCTGATGACCTTGTCTCTATTCAAACTGAGATTGATCAGCGCTTAGAAGAGATTGACCGCATCGCGGAGCAGAGTAACTTTAATGGCATCAGTCTGATTAATGAGTCTAAATCATTAAACATTCAGGTCGGCGCTAACGCTGGCGATAGCATAGCGGTTCGTTTTGATGCGATGAATTTACAGGCGCTGGGGTTGGAAGGCTTTAGCGTTTTAGAAGGAAGCGCGACAGAGAGCCCGCTAGATGCGATGGATGAAGCCATTAAGCGTGTAGACCGTCAGCGTAGTTACATGGGAGCGGTGCAGAATCGCTTTGAAAGTGTGATTGATGGCCTCAATAACAACATTATTAACACCTCCGCCGCTCGGTCACGTATTCAGGATGCCGATTATGCTCGGGAAGTCTCCAATCTAATTCGCGCCCAAATCCTGCAGCAAGTCGGCATAACGATTCTCGCCCAGGCCAACCAGCAGCCGCAAATGATTTTGCGGTTGCTGGAAGGGCTATAAGGCAGAAAAGCATTGAGTGGGCTTATTTATTCAATAATCCCCTGCTCTCGGGCCATGGCGTAAGCCGCCTGAGGGCCATTCCATAGCGACGGCAGTAGAATTAACGACACTGGAATTGCAGTGATAACGATAAACTGCTGTAACGCGCCAATTTGCCCAGCCCCCATATACAGCAGTACCGCCGCCATCAACGCCATGGCAATCCCCCAGAATGCACGCATTACCGGGCTTGGGTTATCGTGGCCCGCGCCCACCACTGCAATCGCATAGCTCATGGAATCGCCTGTGGTGGCCACAAAAATTGTGGTTAGTAACAAAATGGCTAGCGCCATCCAGGTGCCGCCGGGCAGTGCCTGGGCGACGGTCAAGGTCGCCACATCAAACTGAAAGTTATTAAGCGCTTCGGTTAAATCAATCACACCAGTGAGCTGATAGTAGATGCCCGAGCCGCCCAGCAAGGTAAACCAAACGGTGGTGGCAATGGGGGCCAAAATTGCTACCGCAACGATCATTTCACGAATGCTGCGACCGCGGGAAATACGCGCCACGAAAATCGCCATCACCGGGGCATAGCCAATAAACCAGGCAAAGAAAAACACTGTCCACCACTGCATCCACCACGCTGGTGCCGTCTCAGCGGTCATGGTCGCCATGGTAAAGAATTCGCTGACATACGCGCCCATGCTGGAAACATAGCTGTTGACTAGAAATAGCGTTGGGCCAAAGACGATAATCACCGCGCCAATCGCCAGTGCCAGCAGTACATTAAAGCGACTGAGGAGTTGAATGCCTTTATGTACGCCGCTCATAGAGGAGAGCACGTAGATGCTGGCCAGCACGCCAAGAATGATCAGTTGGCCGGTATAGCCTTCTGGTAGCCCAAACAGCTCGTGCAGGCCAAAGCTAACCTGAGTAGCCAGAAAGCCAATCGGGCCAACGGTACCAGCCACCAGGGCAATCACGCAGCACGCGTCGACTAAGCCGCCTAGTGGGCCGCGCATTAAGCGTTCACCTAAGATCGGATAGAGCAGCGTGCGTGGCTGAAGCGGCTGGCCTTTCACGTAGTGCGCATGGGCGAGTACCACCGCAGTGAGAGAGCCCAACACCGCCCAGGCCATAAACCCCCAGTGCATAAAGGATTGCGCCAACGCACCCGAGACGGCTTCAGCGGTGCCTGCTTCGCTATCAAAGGCGGGCGGAGTTACTACAAAATGATAGACCGGCTCGCCAGCGGCAAAAAACACCCCACCGCCTGCCAGTAGCGTACACAGAATGATGGAGAGCCACTTAAATGTGCTCATTTCTGGTGCATCTAAATTACCGATTTTGGCTTTTGCAGCCGGTGTCATGGCTAAACCGATAGCAATAAAAAACGTCAACAGGAGCAGCAATTGGAAATAGCTACCCAGCACTAATGCCGTCCAGGCGAAGCCTGCGCTAATAGTGTCAGCCACCAGGGTAACGTCGTAAAACGATAGCGCCAGAAAGGCAACGATAAAGCCGATGCTCAATATCAGCACCAGTGGGTCGCCGAGCGAAAGCCGCCCAGAACTGTCAGCGTTAGGGGCTTCGCCGTTAGGGGCGGGCTGGTTCATGGTTAGTACCTTATTGGGGAAGTGAGAAAGAGCCTATCCAAGCTTTGCCGTTAAGCGGTTTAAAACCGCTTAGTTAATAGAGAGTTGATAAAAAAAATCGACAAAACCGCAGACAAAAAAAAGCGCCATTCAATGAATGGCGCAAGACAGGAAACTGCGCTTAGTATACCGCTTTTTTAGACCAAGGTCTAATATGTTTTAATTTGGTGCATATATGGAGTGCAATGCACCTTGATGAGACATTGACGGCGATTAATATAGCGATAACTATTGATTAACTATTTGATTTTTAAAAGTAAAAATAAATTTGGCAGTATTGCTGCAATCACAAAGCATATTTTGTATACAAGGTATGCTCATAATGATGACGCCCGCTGTTACACGCCGCTTTCCCGCTGCTCGCCTTTTGATAGGATGTGCGGCAGCACTGGTTTTAATGCCTACCATCAGCCAAGCAAACGATACTCAAATACGCTTTCAATTGGACTGGCGTTTTGAAGGCCCGGCGGCGCCATTTTTAATGGCCGCGGAGAAAGGCTATTTTGCTGAAGAGGGGCTAGACGTACAAATTGACTCCGGCAGCGGCTCAGCAGGGGCGATTAACCGCGTGGCATCCGGTGCCTACGAAATGGGCTTCGGTGATCTTAACGCGCTGATTGAGTTTCTTGCTGAAAACCCCGATGGCCCTGGCATTCAAGGTGTCTATATCGTTTACGACGGAACACCTGCCGCGGTGTTTGCCCGTAAAGAGAGCGGGATCGAAAGTCCTACGGATTTAGCCGGTAAAACCATCGCCGCCCCGGCCTTTGATACCGGTTACCGCGCCTGGGGCGTGTTTGCTGCTGCCAATGATCTCGCAGCCGATGCGGTGGCGTGGCAAAACGTTGATCCTGCTCTGCGTGAGACACTGCTTACCCGTGGCGATGTGGATGCGATTACCGGCTTCTACTTCACTAGTTTGCTCAACCTTGAAGAGCGTGGCATGAGTGAAGATGACCTCACCATCATGCCGTTCCCGGATTACGGCGTGCCACTTTACGGAAACGCAATCATCGCCAGCGAATCCTTCGCGGAAGAGAACCCCGAAGCAGTACAAGGCTTTTTGCGCGCCTTCAACCGCGCACTCGGTGAGACCATTGCCGATCCTGACGCTGCCATTGAGTACGTTAAAAATCGTGATGGCTTGATTAACGTAGAAATGGAGACGCGCCGCTTAAAGCTCGCTCTTGAAAGCGTTGTTGATACACCGGATGCACGTGAACATGGCGTGGGCGGCGTCGATGAAGAACGTTTGATTGAAGCGATTCAATTGGTCGCCGACGCCTATGACTTGCCGTCTGTCCCCTCTCCAGACCAAGTGTTCAGCTCACGCTATTTACCGCCTACTGAAGAGCGCTTGCTGTTTACGGCAGAGGGCGAATAAGTATGTCGGCAGCGTTTGTGACCTTTGACGACGTAAGCCTGGCCTACGATGAATCAGGTAACGCCATCGAAGATATCAATCTGGATATCCACGAAGGGGAGTTTGTCGCCTTCGTGGGGCCTTCAGGGTGCGGTAAGTCGACATTTATGAAGCTGTGTACCGGGTTGCACGCGCCTTCGACGGGGGCGATAAAGGTCGATGGTCAGCCGGTGACCGGGCCGCTAAAGATCTCGGGCATGGCGTTTCAAAATGCCAACCTGCTGCCGTGGCGCACCACGCTGGATAACGTGCTGCTGCCGCTGGAAATTGTGAAGCCTTATCGCCACCAGTTCCGTAAACGACGCGAAGAGTTTGTCGGCTGGGCGCGCAAACTGCTTAAGACCGTTGGGCTTGAAGGTTATGAAGATCAGTACCCCTGGCAGCTTTCCGGCGGCATGCAGCAGCGCGCCTCTATCTGCCGGGCATTGATTCACCAACCACGATTGCTAATGCTGGACGAGCCCTTCGGTGCGTTAGATGCCTTTACCCGCGAAGAGCTGTGGTGTGTGCTGCGCGACCTATGGGAAGAGCAGCGCTTTACCGTGGTATTAGTGACCCACGACCTGCGCGAAGCGGCATTTCTGGCCGATACCGTCTATATCATGAGCCGTCGCCCCGGCCGGGTGATAGAGCGGCGCGAAATCGATTTGCCGAGACCCCGTGCGCTGGAAACCACCTACCAAAAACCCTTTATTGATCTGGTGCAGGAGCTACGCGCACAAATTGGCGAAGTGCGCAGCACTTAAAAAGCTTCAGCACCTGATGAAAGGCGCTTATATGACTAAAAATAGCAAACTGATTGAGAAGCTGGCGCCATGGATTGCGGTGGTGGCGTTGGTTATTATCTGGGAAGTAACGGTGCGGATATTCGACGTGCCTAGCTTTATCTTCCCCAGCGCCTTAGAGACCGCCCAAGCGCTAGTGACCTATTCCGGGCCGATAGCGATGCACTCCTGGCAAACGTTCTGGACCACCTTGATCGGCTTTGGCCTGGGTGTCGCTGTCGGGCTGGTGTTGGGCTTTATTATCGGCTCGTCGCGCTTTCTGTATAACGCCTGCTACCCGCTGTTAGTGGGCTTTAACGCGATTCCCAAAGTGGCGTTTGTACCCATTTTGGTGGTCTGGTTCGGGATTGGTTCAGTTCCTGCAATTCTTACCGCGTTTCTGATCTGTTTCTTCCCCATCGTGGTCAATGTGGCCACTGGCTTAGCAACCTTGGAGCCAGAGATGGAGGACGTGCTGCGGGTACTGGGCGCCCGGCGCATGGACGTGCTGTTGAAGGTCGGCCTGCCCCGCTCGCTGCCGTATTTCTTTGCTTCGCTGAAAGTCGCCATTACCCTGGCATTTGTCGGGACGGTGGTGTCAGAAACCGTTGCCTCCAATCAGGGTATTGGCTACTTAATGATGAGTGCTGGCTCGCAAATGCGTATGGGCCTGGTTTTTGCTGGCCTGCTAGTGATCAGTGCCATGGCCATGGTGATGTATGAGCTGTTTGCGCTGTTAGAAAAGCGTATGACGGGCTGGGCACACCGCGGCCAAAATCGCTAAATGCTAATGTATGCTAAACCCGCCTTACCAACGATAGAGCAGTGAGGCGCTGGTGGTATGGTCGGTACGTTCGCTGGCCTCTTCGGGGGGCTCAGAGTTGCGCTTGATCTCATGGGAGAGGCGCAGCGAGAGACGAGAGTTTAAGCGTGTGGATAGCGCTGTCAGTGAGCGTGAGGTGGTGTTCTGATCGGTATACTCAAGTGACATCTCTTGCTTGAAGTCAGAGTGCTGCGAAAACTCCCAGCGATAATCGAGTGCTGAATAGGCCACGGCTAGCCGTTCATTGGCATCATCGCGTAACCGATCATGGCGATAACCCGGCCCCGCTTCAAGCGATAGGTAGTGTCGTTCACCGTCAAGAATTTGGCGCCCATAGCCGCCAATAGCGGAAAGCTGTTGGTCATAACCCGCAAAGCGGTCTTTCTCCCAGCGGGCAAAACCAAATAAGTAGTGTGGGCCCTCAAGCTCATAGCGTTCTCGCCCTGCAAGCAGATACTGCTCGGCGCTGGTTTCACCGTCTCTGCTCACGTTGCGTACTTCACCCCGCAATGAGTGGGTAAAATTCCCTTTCAGCCAGGTCAATAATGTTTTACCAATCAAGGTACGGCTGTCAGTGTTGCCGGACAGTTGATTAAAACCGAGCTCAGCGTCACCGCTAAAAATAGGCGCATCTTCCTGGGGCGGCGGCGGGGCGTAAAAGGGGTTGGCATACGCCGTTGTTAACCACAGTGGCCAGCAGGCCAGTACGAGAATCCATCGAGCAATTGCCACAATATCCCTCCTTGAATTAGGCATGACGACATTATATCAGCGAACGATGGCATAGAACGGTGACAATTAACGTGGCCTGCTGACGCGTGCCATAATGAGTCATTACGCTGACGAGTCTGTTTATGACCTCTCCTCGCCCTAGAACTCTTGCTGATTTGCAGCGTTGGCGCCGAACACGCGCCAGGCGCAGTTGGTATAAGCGCAGCTTTCGCCTGCAGGTAATGCTGTTAGTCGGGCTACTGCTGACGGGCATGCTACTGGCGCAGGGCACCTATCTTAATCATCGCAAGGCGGAGATTATTAGCCATCAGATGGGCGAGCGGGCGCTGGCAGTGGCTAAAACCGTAGCGGCGATGCCACAAATTATCAATGCCTTTGCCGTTCCTAACCCCTCCTTCATTATTCAGCCGCTCGCAGAGCGGGTGCGTCATGAAACCGGTGCACGCTATGTAGTGGTCGGCAATGCGCAAAGTATTCGCTACTCGCACCCGGTGCCAGAGCGGCTGGGTGAGCCGATGGTGGGTGGGGATAATGATCAGGCACTGATCTATGGTCAATCTTATGTGTCCCAGGCCACAGGCACGCTGGGTACCGCCATGCGCGGTAAAACCCCGATATGGGATGAGGAAGGTAATATCATTGGCATTGTGTCCGTCGGATTTATGATGGACCGCGTTGCCATGGATGTGGGGCGCTATACAAGCTTCGGTTGGGCACTGGTCGCCCTGATGATCACCTTGGGGTTTGCGGGTGCATACTGGCTATCGCAGCACCTTAAAAGGGTCATTTTAGGTCTGGAACCTTACGAAATTGCACGGCTGGCAATGGAAAAAGAGGCCATTTTGCAGTCGATCCACGAAGGTATTTTGGCGGTTAACCGAGAGGGTCACATTACGTTGGTTAATCAGCAGGCGCGGCGTTTTCTCAATTTAACTGACGAGAAAGTACTGCTTGGCCAGCCGATTCGCGACATAGTCCCCAACTCACGGCTATTGGAAGTGCTTAAGCGCGGTGAGCAGGAGTTTGATCAGGAAATGTGGCTGGGGGATCATCCGGTGGTGGTTAACCGCGTACCGATTGTTCATGAAGGTGAGATTGAGGGGGCGGTTGCGACGTTCCGTAGTCGGCGTGAAATTGTCGATTTATCCCATGCGCTCACGCAAGCCAGTCGTGATGTGGATATGTTGCGCGCCCAGGCCCACGAGTTTTCGAACAAGCTCTATACCATTTCAGGTTTGCTGCAGTTAAAGCGCATTGATGAGGCGCTGTCGCTAATTCACCAGGAGACCGAGCGCGCCCAAGCCCAAATGAGCTTCTTGATTCGCAATGTCGCCGATGCCGTGCTCAGCGGCACCTTGATGGGTAAACTAACCCGTGCGCGTGAGCTAGGCGTGGTGCTGGAAATCGATGAACATAGCTCACTCTCCTGCCCGTTAACACCCACCGGGCAGGAAGTGATGATGAGCGTGGTCGGTAACTTGCTGGATAACGCCTGTTATGCAGCGTTGCATGGACCTAGCCCTACGCCCAAAGTACGCTTGTTTTTCACCGACTTAGGCGAGCAGTTGCTGATAGAGGTAGAAGATAATGGCCCGGGCGTACCAGCCGAGTACGCTGAATCAATTTTCCAAGAAGGGTTTTCCACTAAAACAGGCAAACACCAGGGAATTGGTTTGGCGCTAGTGGCACGGCTATGCCGTCAGAATGGCGGCGCTGTAACGTTAGAGGAGAGCGAGCTTGAAGGTGCCTGTTTTATCGCGGTGCTTGACCGCTCGCTTTGCGCCTCATCGGTGACGGTATAAATAGCTTTATAAGTAGGATCTAATGACAGCCTTCAATGTGCCGCTTTCGATACTATAGCCTTCGAGATGATTACCTCCGAGATTATAACAATGACGAACCACCGCTAGGGGAAACGAATGTCTGAGGGGCAATACGGTATTTTGGTCGTCGAAGACGACTTTCGCATTGCTGATATTCACCGCGCTTTTATTGAACAGAGCGAAGGCTTTTATGTCGTCGGTATGGCGCGTAACGGCAGCGAAGCTAAAGCGATCATGGCGGAGCATGGCCCCAGCATCCAGCTGGTTTTACTAGACGCTTATTTACCCGATGTAGAGGGGCTGGAGCTTCTTTGGGCGATCCGGCGCGACTATGTTCATGTCGATATCGTGATGGTCACGGCGGCGCGCGAAGTCGATACCATTAGCGAAGCGCTGCGTGGCGGCGTATTCGACTATCTGATCAAACCGATAGAAGCCGCCCGAATGACCCAGATGCTGACACGTTTTCAGCGGGAACGTGAAGCGTTAGCGAACCGTGATGAGATGAATCAGGATGAACTCGATCATGTATTGGCGCGCTTGCACCCCGGCGAAGCACTTCGTCAGAAAACCAATGTACTACCGAAAGGGATTGATCGGCTCACGTTACGGCGGGTGATAGAAGCGTTGGACGAGGCGCCTGATGCGTTAACCGCCATGCAGATGGCACGTACCATGGGAGCCAGCCGATCAACCGCACGGCGCTACTTGGAGTTTTTAGTCGCGGAGCAGTCGGTCAGTGCCGAGCTTGGCTATGGCGATGTGGGGCGTCCAGAGCGGCGCTACCGGCTGTTGGGTGGGGCACATGCATGGCTTGAAACCTTATAAGTAGCTAGGTATACCCACCAGCGTGAACAAAATGAACAAAATGCTCATAAAGAACTTTTTGTCTTTTATGCTCAGAAACTTGTCTGTTAGGGGGGCGTTCTTCTAACGTTCGCGGCGTAGAGGCACACAATATAGTCACAAAATAAGACAACACCCACACAACAACATTGATAAGTGGAGAACGCCATCATGACGTCGCTTACCCTCAAGCGTTTATCTGTATTTGCTTTACCCCTAGCCACCTTTGCTGCTCTCTCGACCGCTGCGCAGGCGCAAGAGTGGACCCCAACGCGCTCTATCGAATTCGTTGCCCCGGCTAATCCGGGCGGTGGTTGGGATACGCTGGTACGTACGGTGTCTCGTGTGATTCAGCAGGAAGGTCTGGCCGACGAAAACTTCGCCGCAATTAACGTACCAGGCGGCGGCGGTGCGGTTGCATGGGCTCAGATTGCCCGCGATAGCGGCAACCCGCATAAACTGTTTGCGACAAGCCCGCCGCTTATTCTGGTGCCACTAGCAGGTGCTTCGCGTTACGACCATACCGACTTTACACCGGTTGCACGCTTGATCACCGACTACTCCATTATCCTGGTGCCAGCAGATTCCGAGTACGAGACCATCAATGATCTGATGACGGCGCTGGAAGCAAACCCTAACCTAAGCGTAGGGGGCGGTAGCGCGCCGGGCTCTATGGATCACATCTCGGTTGCAGGCCTAGCCTCGGCGGCTGGCCTAGACGCCTCTAGCGTTAACTACATTCCTTTCTCTGGCGGCGGCGACGCGATGACCAACCTGATGGGTGGCCATATTGAAGCCGTGGTCACGGGCGCAGGTGAAGCGGTTGGTCAACTAGGTGAAGGCAGCCAGATTCGTGCGTTAGGTGTATCAGCACCTGAGCGTATCGGTGGCGGCTTAGCTGATGTGCCGACTTACCAAGAGCAAGATATCGACTACACGTTTGATATCTGGCGCGGCGTAATGGGCACTCCTGATATGCCTGCAGAGGCGGTGGCCTACTACGAAGACCTGTTCGCCGAAATGCTAGAAACTGACGCATGGCGTGATGCTAGTGAGCAGTTGGGTTGGATCAATGCTTACCAGAACAGCGAAGAGTTCGGCGCGTTTTTGGATGGACAGCAAGAGCAGTTCAGCGACGTGCTGAGCGAGCTTGGTCTGCTTCGCCAGTAAACCAAACCTTGTTTTTTCCGTGCTACCCCGGCTGCATTACGCAGCTGGGGGCCTCTTGTCTGTCAATGCTGGAGGCGAGTTTGCTCCTCCGGAGAGATTCCTATGACTCGATTAAATACCAATCAGTGGCTGGGACTGATATTGGGGCTTTTAGCTGCTGCGTACCTCGCGATGGCATGGCAAATTCCCACCTTTCCATTGCCTCGGCCAGTCGACTCTGACCTGTTTCCGAAGGTATTGGGCTTTTCATTACTGATACTGGCCGGGTTCCTGTTTTTTGAAAAACCCACGCCGATTGCTGGCGCAGATGAGATTGATCATGAGGCGACTCAAGGCCCGCTGCTATTAACGCCTTGGGCACGCGTGATCGTGACCTCCATCGCGATTGCCGCTTATGCGCTGCTACTGGTGCCACTGGGTTTTGTGCTTGCGTCTACGCTGCTCTGCGTTGGTTTGACGGCCTATTACGGCTATCGCCGCCACCTGGTCAACCTCGCCACCTCCTTGGGTGTCGTGCTGGCGCTTTACCTCACCATGACCCGCGTGATGGATGTCTACCTGCCTTCGGGCGTGTTGCCTTTCTAACCAAGCCGTTTAAGCAGGCCATTTGAAAGAGTAAATCCCATGGATGCCTTGAATAATTTAATGTACGGCTTTGGCATCGCGCTTGAGCCAATCAATATCGCCTACGTCTTTGCCGGTGTTTTTGCTGGCACCATTATCGGAATGTTGCCGGGTCTCGGCCCGATTAGTGCACTTGCCCTGATGATTCCTATTACCTTTGCCATGGAGCCTTCTTCGGGCTTGATCTTGATGGCAGGGGTCTATTATGGCGCCATTTTTGGTGGCTCCACCTCCTCTATTTTGCTTAATGCCCCGGGCGTAGCGGGTACCGTAGCCACCTCTTTTGACGGTTACCCAATGGCTAAGCAGGGGCTAGCGGGTAAAGCGCTGGCGATTGCCGCGTACTCCTCGTTTATTGGCGGTACGGTTTCTATTGTGTTCTTAATGCTGGTGGCGCCGCTACTCTCTAAAGTAGCCGTCAGCTTTGGCCCTGCAGAATATTTTGCACTGATGGTATTGGGTTTGACCGCAGTGGTATCGCTATCGGATAAATCGTTGGTGAAAGGGCTGATTGCCGCCGTTGTCGGGGTGATTATTTCTATCGTGGGTATCGATATGCAGACCGGTACCGAGCGCTTTACCTTTGGCTCTGCCCATCTGCTCGATGGGATCGACTTCCTGGTCGTCGCATTAGGTATCTTCGCGCTGGCAGAAGTGTTTTACATGCTGCTACGTGGTGGCGGCGGTAAAGAAGTGCCGCGTAATGTGATTGGCTCGCTAAAATTGTCGCGCGGGGAAGTTAAACAGATAGCGGGTCCTATCAGCCGCAGCTCTGTGCTTGGCTTCTTTACTGGCGTGTTGCCTGGGGCAGGCGCCACCATCGGTTCGTTTCTGGGCTACAGCATGGAGAAACGGATTGCCAAAGATGGAGATACCTTTGGTAAAGGCAACATTAAAGGCGTTGCCGCACCAGAAGCGGCTAATAATGCCGCCTGCACCGGTTCTTTTGTTCCTTTATTAACGCTGGGTGTACCGGGTTCGGGTACCACTGCCGTTCTGCTGGGCGCACTATTGGTGATGGGTGTCACGCCAGGGCCAATGATGTTAGAGCAGCGTCCAGACGTGTTCTGGGGCGTTATTGCCAGTATGTATATCGGCAATCTTTTCCTGTTGGTACTCAACCTGCCGCTTATTCCGCTGATCGCTAAGATTCTTGATCTTCCCCGGCCGCTGCTGTTGTCGTTGATTTTGATCTTCTGCATGATCGGCGTTTACGGCATGAGCTTCAGTGTGTTTGACCTGCTGCTGCTGCTCGGCTTTGGTCTGATTGGCCTGGGCATGCGTCTGTTTGGTTTCCCGGCAGCCCCGCTGATCCTGGCGTTGATCCTAGGTAATATCATGGAAGAGTCCATGCGCCGCGCGCTGCAAATCTCTGGTGGTGACTGGTCTATCTTTATCGATAAGCCTATCTCATTAGCACTGCTGGTGGTTGCGCTACTCTCGTTGACGCTACCGTTGTTTAAAAAGCGCAGTAAGAAGGTTGACGCGAGCACGGCTAAATAAAGCGACGTTAGTGCTACGTTCCATCTCTGACCAAACGCCTTGGGGATTTTCCTCAGGGCGTTTTTGTATTTTCTGTGTAGCGGTTTGGTAACCCTTATGTGTCTATAAGCTTAAGACACCTAATTGGTGCAATGTATTTTATTGGTGCATTGATAGTGTGCGCTCGCTGGCTGGTGATGCGCTATTTTGGTGCGTTTAATAATAATTGATTCTTTGTTGAAGTTGTTAACTTGCTGTTTGTGCTTGTATAAATTGGCTTTGTGTCAGTTTGGCGCGCCCCTTGCAGTTACTAAGGGCTAGTGGACGTATTAAAGGGTGTAACAACACAACATCCCGTTATACGAAGCCCATCAACAAGCCCCAACGATAAGGGGTGCAAGGAGGTTCAAGTGACCACATTGCAACGCAAGACACACTCTCGTTTAAGCAGCCGTTTTGCTACCGCTTTAATTGCCGCCGCTGTCATGGGAGCCAGCGCTCAGGCAATCGCCCAAGACGATGACCCGATTAAAGTTGGTATCTTGCATTCACTCTCCGGCACTATGGCCATCAGTGAGACTGTGCTTAAAGACACCGTCGAGATGTTGATTGAACAGCAGAATGAAGCGGGCGGCTTGCTGGGTCGCCAGCTTGAAGCTGTTGTTGTTGACCCCGCGTCTAACTGGCCGCTATTTGCAGAGCGCGCTCGTGAGCTGTTAGCTCAGCACGAAGTTGATGTCGTGTTCGGTAACTGGACCTCCGTTTCGCGTAAGGCCGTACTGCCGGTGTTTGAAGAGCTTAACGGCTTACTGTTCTACCCGGTTCAGTACGAAGGCGAAGAGTCATCTGAAAACGTTTTCTATACCGGTGCGGCACCTAACCAGCAGGCGATTCCTGCGGTTGAGTACTTGATCAATGAAGTGGGTATCGAACGCTTTGCGCTAGTGGGTACTGACTACGTGTATCCGCGCACGACCAACCGCATCCTCGAAGCTTTCCTCAAAGATGAGCACGGCATCGCGGAAGAAGACATCATGGTCAACTACACGCCGTTCGGTCACTCGGATTGGCAGAACATTGTGTCTGAGATCCGTCGTTTTGGTGAGGAAGGTAAGCCGACCGCCGTGATCTCAACGGTCAATGGCGACGCCAACGTGCCGTTTTACACCGAGCTTTCTAACCAAGGTGTGGATGCCGCTGATATCCCGGTTATTGCTTTCTCCGTAGGCGAGCAGGAACTGACGGGTATTGATACTGGCCCGCTGGTCGGCCACTTGGCCGCCTGGAACTACTTCATGAGCGTTGATACAGACGAAAACTACGACTTCATCGACGCCTGGATTGATTACACCGGCGACGAAGATGCCGTGACCAACGACCCAATGGAAGCGCACTACATTGGCTTCAATATGTGGGCCGAAGCGGTTCGCAAAGCGGGTACCACGGACGTAGACGCAGTCAAAGACGCCATTATCGGTGTGACTGTGCCCAACCTGACCGGCGGCTACGCGGCCATGATGCCGAACCACCACATCACCAAGCCGGTGCTGATTGGTGAAGTCCAGGACAATGGTCAGTTCGATATCGTTTGGCAGACGCCGTCCACCGTGGCAGGCGATGCATGGTCTGATTATCTGCCGGGTTCACGTGATTTGATTGCCGATTGGCGCAAGCCGATGGAGTGCGGCAACTTCAACGTCGTTAACGGCTCATGTGGTGGCAGCACCGCAGCAGAAGAAGCCGAAGCGGCACTCGCCGAGTAAATAATGATCCCTCGCCGCCGGGCTGCAGGCCAAGCGGCGAGGGAGCACGCTACCTCTCCCTCTTTAGATGACTGTTTTTAAATAGCTGTTTTTAAATAACCGTTTCTAAATAACTGAAGGAAGAACCCCATGAGGCGTTTCCTTTCCTTAGGGTTGCTGTGCCTGCTGCTGTTGGGCATCACAGTAACAACCCAGGCACAAACCAACTCCAGCCCTGACGCTAGCGATGACAGCGCCGCGCTTGAGCTGCTAGAAGCGCTGGATGTGAGTTCCTATCCTGCTAAGAGCGAAGCCATTATCGCTATTTTGCAAAGCGACGATGAGCGCGCCCGTGAATGGTTGCAGGAGTTACTGGATGGCCGCTTGCAGCGCGCTGACGATGGCCGCTTCGTGGTGGTACTCGATAACAGCGGCCGCGACTGGCCGGTCGCCGATGCCTTAACCGGCGAACCGCTGGGTGAGATGTCTCGCCGTGATTTAGACCGTATCGGTATCAATAATGCCCTGCGTAATCAGCTGCGTAGCGCGATTGCCGTGGTGGATCTGTACTCCCCGGACGTTGAGCGTCGCCGTACCTCGGCCACTCGGCTATTAGGTGAAGTGGACGAAGAGCTGGCCGAACCGCTCAGCGAGCTTATCGCCGAAGAAGAGGATGCTCAGGTTCAGCGTCGGCTTGCCCAGGCACTGGCCATTTATCAAGTTGAGAGCGGCCAGCTTGAGGGTGTTGAAGCGCTCCGCGGCAGCTTGCACCCACGCGTAAGGGTGGCGCTGAGCAGAGCGGCTAACGGCGATGACCCGATTGTGGCTGATGCCGCCACCGCCGCGCTGATTAGCGTTGAGCAGAATCTAAAAATAAACCGCGGCCTGGAAACCCTCTATTTCGGCTTGAGCCTAGGGTCGGTATTGGTACTCGCGGCGATTGGCTTGGCGATCACGTTTGGGGTAATGGGCGTTATCAATATGGCCCACGGCGAATTGATTATGCTAGGGGCTTACACCACTTGGGCGATGCAACAACTGCTGCCGGGACAGCCCGGTTTGGCATTGATTCTATCGATACCTGCAGGCTTTATGGTGGCCGCGCTGGCGGGCATTGCCATTGAGCGCAGCGTGATTCAGTTTCTGAAAGGCCGCCCGCTGGAAACCCTGCTGGCCACCTTTGGTATCAGCCTGATTCTGCAGCAACTGGTGCGCACCGGCATTTCGCCGCTTAACCGCACCGTTATTACCCCTGAGTGGATGAGCGGCTCGCTAGTGATTAACGACGCACTGTCGCTAACCCTTAACCGTATGTATGTGCTTGGCTTCGCGCTGGTGGTGTTTGCCAGTCTGATGCTGATTATGCGCCGCACCCGGGTAGGGCTTGAGGTGCGTGCCGTAACCCAGAACCGCGCCATGGCGCGCTCCATGGGTATTCGCGCCACACGCGTCGATATCATGACCTTTGCGCTGGGTTCTGGTGTGGCAGGACTTGCCGGTGTCGCGCTTTCGCAGCTCACCAACGTCGGCCCCAACCTGGGCCAGCACTACATCATCGACTCTTTCATGGTGGTGGTGTTCGGCGGCGTAGGCAACCTGTGGGGTACGTTGGTCGCTGGTCTGTCATTAGGTGTAATCAACCAAGTGCTGGAACCTTGGGCAGGTGCAGTACTGGCCAAGATTATCGTGCTGGTATTTATCATCCTATTCATTCAAAAACGCCCGCGTGGACTCTTCCCGCAGAAGGGCCGGGCTGCGGAGGGCTAAGCGATGTCATTAACGACCGAATCATCGACCAATTTTTGGCTAACACGCCCATTCAGCGAACGCTCTACGCAAATATTTCTTGGCGTACTGCTGGCTGCGCTGGCGCTAGTCACGATCCTGCACGTAGCAGTACCGCCGGATAATCCACTGCACGTGGGTGCCTACACCGTTAACCTGTTCGGTAAGTACCTAAGCTACGCGCTGCTAGCCGTGGCGGTGGACTTAGTCTGGGGCTATCTGGGTATTTTGAGTTTGGGGCACGGGGCTTTTTTCGCCATTGGCGGTTACGCCATGGGCATGTACTTAATGCGCCAAATTGGTGAGCGCGGTACCTACGGCCACCCCGTACTGCCGGACTTTATGGTGTTTTTAAACTGGGACAGCCTGCCCTGGTACTGGCTCGGCTTTGATATGGCCTGGTTCGCCTTCGCCATGGTGCTGCTCGCTCCAGGTTTGCTGGCATTGATATTTGGTTTTCTCGCCTTTCGTTCTCGGGTAACCGGGGTTTATCTCTCGATTATTACCCAGGCACTGACGTTTGCATTGATGCTGGCGTTTTTCCGTAACGAGATGGGCTTTGGTGGTAATAACGGCTTAACCGACTTCCGTGAGCTGCTTGGCTATAACCTGCGCAGCAACGACACCCGACTCGGGCTGTTTTTGGCCACCGGTGTGGCGTTGGGGCTGGGCTACATTCTTTGCCGCGCCATCGTGACCAGCAAGCTAGGCCGGGTAAGCATTGCCACCCGTGACGCCGAAGCGCGCACGCGTTTTCTCGGTTACCGGGTTGAGCGCTTTCAGCTGTTTGTATTTGTAGTGTCGGCCATGCTGGCGGGCCTGGCGGGGGCGCTCTATGTTCCCCAGGTAGGCATTATTAACCCCAGCGAATTCTCGCCGATTTTCTCTATCGAGATTGTGCTGTGGGTCGCGCTGGGTGGCCGTGCCACGCTGTATGGCGCGGTGATTGGGGCGATTTTGGTTAACTACGCCAAAACGGTATTTACCGGCGTAATGCCGGACGCTTGGCTATTTGCTCTGGGCGCGATGTTTGTACTGGTGACGGTATTTCTACCCAAAGGAGTGGCGGGGCTGTTTCTGCATATCAAGCGGCGTAAGCGCGAAGAACATACAGCTACACCCACCACGCCCAAGGAGGCCTCAGCATGAGCTTGCTGCAATCGCTGACCCAGCGTGACCGGGTGTTTGACTTTATGGCGCCGCAGGATTCGCCGGTCGATGTTCGCCATGGCCCCATTCTGTACCTTGAGGATGTCACCGTAAGTTTTGATGGCTTTAAGGCCATTAACAACCTCAATTTGACCATTGACGACGGTGAGCTGCGCTGCATTATCGGCCCTAACGGGGCCGGTAAAACCACCATGATGGATATCATCACCGGTAAAACCCGCCCCAACAGCGGCAGCGTCTGGTTTGGTAGCCGCCATAACCTGCTCAATATGAACGAGCCAGAGATCGCGAGCTTAGGCATTGGCCGCAAGTTTCAAAAGCCCACGGTGTTTGAAGCGCTGACGGTATTTGAAAACCTGGAGCTGGCCATGGCGGCGGACAAGCGGATTTTCCCCACGCTCACCGCCCGTATGACCGGTGAAATCAAAGACCGTATTGATGAAGTACTGGAAACCACCGGCTTAGTGGCACTGCGCCACCAGCCAGCAGGGATACTTTCCCACGGCCAAAAGCAGTGGTTAGAGATCGGCATGCTGTTGATGCAGCGCCCACGCTTGCTGCTGGTGGATGAGCCGGTAGCAGGTATGACCGAGCAGGAGATGGAGCGTACCGCCGAGCTGCTGACGGGGCTTGCCGGTAAGCAGTCTGTGGTGGTGGTAGAGCATGATATGGGCTTTGTACGCTCAATCGCTCGCCAAGTGACGGTGTTACACCAGGGCAGCGTGTTGGCAGAGGGCACCATGGATCAGGTATCCAGCGACCCGAAAGTGGTCGAAGTCTACCTGGGTGCGGATGACGAGGAGGCTGCCTAATGCTAGCCATTGAACAACTTAACCAGTTTTACGGCGAAAGCCACACCCTGTGGGATTTAGATCTTGAAGTGCCTGCAGGCCAATGTACCTGTGTAATGGGCCGTAATGGCGTGGGTAAAACCACGCTATTAAAAGCCGTAATGGGTGAAGTTAACGTCGCCAGCGGCCAACTGCGCTATACCGGTGGCGACCAAAGCGCAGTAGAACTCACTAAAAAATCCGTCGAGGCTCGCTCGCGGCTGGGTATTGGCTATGTGCCCCAAGGGCGGCAGATATTTCCACTGCTGACGGTAGAAGAGAACCTACGCACCGGCCTAGCTGCGCGTAGCGACGGGCTGAAAAAAATCCCCGAGCGGGTCTATGAGCTGTTCCCGGTACTTAAAGAGATGAAGCACCGCCGCGGCGGCGACCTCTCCGGCGGGCAACAGCAGCAGCTGGCGATTGGTCGTGCGCTAGTGATCGAGCCGAAGCTACTGATTCTCGACGAGCCGGGGGAGGGCATTCAGCCCAATATCGTGGCGCAAATTGGCCAGGTGATTCGCCAACTGATCAAAGAGGATGGCCTCACGGTGCTACTGGTAGAGCAAAAACTGCCCTTCGCCCGTAAATACGCCGATCGCTTTGTGATTATGGATCGCGGCCGCCCGGTGGCCAAAGGCGAGATCAGCGAGCTCTCCAATGAGCTGATCAAGCAGCATTTGACGGTTTAAGTTATCCACACCCGGTTCAAAGCCTTGGGCCGGGTTGAGCATGTAGTTAAGCTCTCTCGGCACCACCACGTTTGGCAGTGCAGGTTCAAGCTTTGGCCGGAAGTCAGCCAGCCGTCACCCAGTGCGGTGGTTTATGCTGGCGCTTCCTGCCATTTTTCGGGTAAATCTTCTACTCCAACGCTGAGAATGCTCTCGGCGGGGAACGTCAGGCGCATCGGCGTTAAGCAATCGATAGCTTGCCAAATGCACCATGATTTCCCTCTTTTGATACCTAAGCGGTATGCCAATTGATATGCAGAGTGCTTGCTGGTTCGTCAAGCGCCATAAGGGCATCTTTATGACGCTGCTGAAACTATTCGCACTCACGCAGGCCATCCTTTTATAGCTAAAAAAGATGAGACTTATTGCATACAACCCTGCGCCAAGTTCTTATAGGCACGCTGTTTTATGTGTAACATGGCGAGTTTCAACAATAATGGTCGGGTGGGATATGCGTTATAAAGATAAACATCAGCTCGCTGCTGAATGGCAAGCACTCCTAGAGCGTGCGCCAGTGGCGCTTCGCCAAGCGGTGGAGATGCTGGTGGAGTCCCGGCGCGCCTATTTTGCTGATCACTTCTATCGGATCATGCTGGAAGACCCCCACGCTACGCTATTTCTCTCCAACGACCAAGTGCATAAACGTCTTCAACCCTCTATGCAGCGTTGGTTGAGCGCAATGTTTGCCGTCGAGCACGCCGATTTTGAATCCTTGGTAGAGCAGCAGGAAAAAGTCGGTCAGGTGCATGCGCGTATCGATATTCCGGTTAACTTGGTACTTAACGGTGCACGGCAATTAAAGCAGGCACTTTACGAGCAGATTAACGCCACTTTTAGCGCTGAACTCTCATCCGGTGATGCAGCGGTTTATGTCTCTGATCATATTGATATGGCAATGGAAATTATGAGCCATGCCTATTCAGTCGCAAATAACCGTAATGCCCGTACTGAAGAAGCATATAAGCTATTTTCGTTAACCCAGAGTATTGGTGATGAGCGCGAGCGGCAGCGCTCCGCACTGCTGAATTGGGAGAACGCGCTGATGTTTGCCGTTGCCGCTCAGCAGGCGACCAGCGCATTGACCCGGTTAGCCAGCTCTGAGTTTGGGCTCTGGTATCACCATAAAGCGTGTCACGCATTTGAGGGCGCGCCGGAAATCACCACCATTTCCCGGCATATTCGCCTTATTGATGAGCAGTGGCTCGCTCAGCTAGGCGACCCAGACAGCCAGCTTCGCTTGACCGCACTGAGTAACATTCGCGATGCGGCTCGCACGATTTTGATGCTGCTGGATGACATTCTAGATCGTGCCTCAGGACTTGAGGCGGGCCGGGATAGTCTGACACGCCTGCTGAACCGTAAATTTCTATCGGTGGTGCTGAACCGTGAAATAGAGCTCGCGCGGCGTTCAGAGAAGTGTTTTGCGCTGCTTATGGTCGATATCGATCACTTCAAATCGATTAACGATACCCACGGCCATGATGCTGGCGATAACGTACTGCAGCAGGTGGCCAGTATTCTTGATCGTTCCACCCGTGGCGGTGATTACGTGTTCCGTATGGGCGGTGAAGAATTCTTGATCGTGCTGGTGGATACCGATCATGACGGCAGTCGGTTATTTGCTGAGCGTTTGCGCCAGGCAGTTGCCAAAGAGCCTATGTTGGCTGCCGCCGATATACTGCTAAATGTGACCGTCAGCGTAGGCGTCACACTCCACGATGGGCACCCTGACTACCATCATTCGTTACAGCGAGCAGACCAAGCGCTTTATCAGGCGAAGCGCAATGGGCGTGATCAAGTCATAGTGTGTTAATGCTTTAAGTAAGCCTGTATTTAAGTGATAGTTCAGTTATATTGTTATCCAGCCATTACTTTAAGAATAAAACAAAGGCAGAGGTAACTATTAAATATGACCAACATGCAGCACTTTTTAAGTGACCGATACAAGGGTGGTATTGTGGCTATCCTTGTCTCGTACGTCCTTATGCTGCATGTCCTCCTAGGGTCTTATGCACAGGCGGCGGTACTTGGCGATGGCACTGCGTCACCGCTATTTGTACTGTGTGATCCCCATGGTGTTGTTGCCAATCAGCAGGGCGAATCAGACGCTAAGAGTTCCAGCGAACTCAGCAATCTGTTGTGCAAATCAGCCTGTGCGCTTGGTACAGCACTTTTGAGTGCCCCTCTTGGGGCAATGGCAGCGGCAGGTGAGCCCGCTCTACCGCGTTATGCCGAACCTTTACAACAAGCCACCGGCTTGTTTGTGCTCTCTTATGCGCGTGCCCCACCTCTCCTGTAAATACGTGATTAAAACGCTTTAACGATTTAATGATTTAGCCACGACGATTTAGCCATCATTCTACTCATTACGTTTAATGGGTTGAGCTAAGTGTCTACACGTTATTTATGGAGTTCCCTATGTTTATGATTCGCACTGTATTGTTATCCTCGCTGCTATTAGTCAGTACCTCTCTTTTTGCTCATCACGGCGGCTCCCACGATGAGCCGACTTCTGCAGAGAGTTCTCATCTTGATGTTACTCAACCCTGGGCGCGTGCAACACCGCCGGGCGCCGCTGCCGGGGGCGGTTTTTTAACTATTACCAACCACGGCTCTGTTGATGATCGTTTAGTGGGTGCCTCCGCAGCGATTACCGACCAGGTCGAGATCCACACCATGGAGATGGTTGGTGATGTAATGCGTATGCAGCATCTTCCAAGTGGAATTGAGATTCCCGCAGGTGAAACGGTCACCCTGGCTCCCGGTGGTCTGCACTTGATGTTTATGGCGCTATCCTCTCCGATTGAAGAGGGCCAGCCGATTCCCATAACGCTTGAGTTCCAACACGCGGCGAGTATTGAGACTGAACTCCAGGTGGTGCCGGTCGGCGCCTCGCCTGAAGGCCAAGACGCTCACGCCGATCATCACGGTGATCACCATGAAGAGCATGGACAAATGGCACACTAACAACACGGTGTACGAGACATGCAGCGTCGCGATATTGCCCTGCTTTCCATCGGTACGTTAGTGCTCGTACTTACGTTAGTGCTGTTCCTGGTTGTTTTCGGTAAACAAGCCACGACGTCGGAAAGCGCTGTCCCAGGAAGTACCGACATAGGTGGCCAGTTTCAATTAGTTGATTCAGATGGTTCGCTGGTTAGCCAGGATGACTTTTTAGGCAAACCCACCATTATGTTTTTTGGTTTCACTTATTGCTCGGATATCTGCCCTTCGACACTTTTCAACCTGTCGCGGCTGATTAAACAATTGGGCAATCAAGCAGACCAGTTCAACTACTTCTTTGTTTCCCTGGATTGGCAGCGGGATGGCCCTGATCAGCTCTCTCGCTACCTATCTGTCTTCGATAGCCGCATTCACGGCTTATCAGGAAATGAAGCGCAAATTGATGCCATAGCCGAAACCTATCGCGTGCACTACGAGCGAGTAGAGACTGACAATGGTGACTACACCATCAGCCATACCGCTTCTACCTACCTATTGGATCCCGAGGGTAATTTCGTTGGCACGTTAGCCTACGACTTCGACCTGGATGAGGCTCAAGCATCACTGGAGCAGCTACTGGCTTCCTCATAAGTGCTATATCAACGCTCTGGCCCTAGGCCAGCGTGATGGCTTTAGCTACGCTGTTTGCCTAGCTAATCGCTTTTCCTGAAGGCGTTGCACGATCAGCCAATCAATCAGCAGCATGACAATCAACGAAGCGCCCACCAGCGGGAAAATTACCCCACCGATCACCAGAATAGCGATGAGACCGCGGAAAACGCGCTTATCCGCTGGCAGTGGCGGTACGCCCATGGCGCCTTTGGGGCGTCGTTTCCACCACATCACGGCGGCCGATACAGCCAATAAGATAATGGCGAAGCAGACTGCGAGCAGGAACAGCTGATTGAACAAGCCAAACTCCTGGCCCATATGGACATTGATACCAAATTCCAGCCATCTGCCGAGCGGGCCGTAGTCGGCGTAGCTCATGTCGATCAATGGTTCGCCGCTGTATTGGTCAAGGTGTATCACACGTTGCTGGCTCAGGTTGTCCGGGTAAATGGAACCGGTATATACCCCCGCGGCTGAACTGGGCAGGTTAACCGCGAAGCCCTGCTGTAAGCCTAGCTGTTCAAAGGCCGCCACTGCATTGTTAAGGCCTATGCGGGGCATTGGGCTGGCGGGTGGCGTGGATTCGGGTATGCGCGCCTGCTCCAACGACCAACTGGTTAAGCCCTGGTCGCTTAAATACGCATTGGAAACCGGCATCTCAACGCGAACCCCCGATGGGTAGCCGAAGTTATTGCCATTGGCCCACTGGTTAACCTGACCGCCCCACACGCTAGACCAGGGCATCCCGGTAATGGCCAGGAAAACCAGAAAGCCACCCACAAAAATGCCCAATACCGCATGCAAGTCGCGCCAAAACACCCGGCTTTTGGGTTTGCCGCGCACACTCACCACGCCGCCTGACCCTTTACCCCGGGGCCACCATAAGTACATGCCGGTGCCTACCAGCAGGATCGACCAGCCTCCGGCAATCTCAATCACTTTTCGGGCGGTAGGCCCAAAGTATTTAAAGCTGTGTAGATAGCGCACCGTCCACATGATGGTGCCCCGGTCATCCAGCGACCCCAGTACATTCGATGTGTAAGGGTCTACATACACCGCGAGACGCTCACCCGCCAGGGTGTTAACGGTAATTTCGGCAGAGCTTTCAGGTGTGGCTGGGTCGGTGTACTTAACGGCGGTGCCGGGTTGGGCCTCAAGTGCAGCACTGACCAGGCTGGAAGGCGGTTGCACGGCTTCCTGAACCGCGACGCGTTTCAAATCCGCATGGATGATGGCGTCCAATTCATCTTTGAAAAGATACAGCGCCCCAGTAATTGAAAGGGTAATCATAAAAGGCAGTACCAGCAGGCCAGCATAGAAATGCCAGCGCCACACGGCACGGTATACATCGAAGGACTTTTTACGTCCCTCTTCCGGGTAAGAAGCAGTAGACATAGGGTGGAGCTCCAGGCCGCAAACCGGCCATGGCCGAAGACGTTAGCGCACACCTTGGTTTAGGGCGCTTTTCATTCGTCGTGCTCTTTTAGGGTTAATAACGCCTGAATTAAACCGCTGTACAGCCACCGGCCTTTAAGATGCGCTCTTTTGAAGCGGGGTACTTTTCCAGCATGTTGTTAGGCCGAACGGGGCGCGGTGAAAAATTACCACCACAGTTAGGGCATGTATCCCCTAAAACTCCACTGGCACACTCGCGACAAAACGTACACTCAAAGGTACAAATGACAGCCGCCGCCTCAGGGGGTAAATCCTTATCGCAGCATTCACAGTTTGGTCGAAGTTGAAGCATGATTAGGCTCCTGAATAAATGCTTATATAAGCGCCATGCAAAGCGGTTGTCTAGCGGCGTTATCCTCTATATCGATTAATTTATCTGCTGCATTGGCTAAGTAAGCGACGGTGAGCGTACTGCTTTGGTGCAAGCCGCTTGGTTTGTGAGCTTTTTTGGTGCGCCCTGGATTGTGTCGTGTTGATTGGCTGCTTTTAAGTCATTGTTATAGAGATAGGAAATAGCTTTTCACCATTTTGGCGCATTAATTGCACTGGTTAGCTAACGGCTTAGTGAAAAGGACGCGACAGCTACCCATGATTTTCTGCGATATCGCAAAACCGCACGTTGCCTCTGGTCACCGCTTTGATCAAGGCCGCCACTGGGCAGCCTCTTTGGCGTTGCGCTTTGCTCGACGCGATAGCGCCACGCGCATGGTGCAGGCGCGCCACCAGGGGCCGCTACGGGTGCAGCGCCCATTTTACCCAGAAGGCCGCGATGAAGCGTGCCATGTGTATGTACTGCATCCACCGGGCGGGCTGGTGAGTGGTGATGCGCTGACTATTAGCGCTCATGTCGAGCGCAGTGCCCATGCGCTACTTACAACGCCTGCCGCCAATAAACTCTATAAAGCCGACAGCCAGGGCGTAGCCTGGGCGCAGCACACTCGGCTAAGTGTTGAAGATGGCGCCACTTTAGAGTGGTTGCCCCAGGAGACCATCGCCTTTGATGGTTCCAAGGGAGAGCAGCGCACAACGATTGATTTACACGGCAGCGGCCGCTGCCTGGGCTGGGAAGTGATGGCATTGGGACGCCCAGCAAGCGACTTACCCTACGTTTCAGGCCGCATTGAGCAGCACTTCCGCTTAACCTTGGATGGCAAGCCGCTGTGGTTGGAGCGCCAACCGTTAGACCCACTTCACCCACGCTTTGCTGGGCGCTGGGGGCAGGGTGGTGCCACGGTACAGGCCACGCTCTGGGCGGTAGGCATTAGCGACGTGCCTGCGGCGATTGAAGCGTTGCGTGAAGCGCTGCTGAATAGTACACGTTGGGCGGTGACCGGCCGCCATGGCGTGCTGCTACTACGCTACTTGGGTAACTCGCGTAATGAAGCCTGGGCATTATGCGAGCAGGCTTGGCAACTTTTGCGCCCTCTGTGGATCGAGCGAGACGCCCACACACCGCGTATTTGGTTAACCTAATCGAATAGATTGCTGGAGAAACGCCCCATGGAATTAACCCCGAGAGACAAAGACAAGCTGCTGCTGTTCTCTGCCGCCCAACTGGCCGAGCGTCGCAAAGCACGTGGTTTAAAGCTCAACTACCCCGAAGCGGTAGCCCTGATCAGCTTCGAGATCATGGAAGGCGCCCGGGATGGCCGCAGCGTGGCTGATTTAATGAGCTATGGTCGTGAGATTCTTAGCCGTGATGATGTGATGGAAGGTGTGGCTGAAATGGTCGACGAAGTACAGGTCGAAGCCACTTTCCCCGACGGCACCAAGCTGGTCACTGTCCATACGCCTATTGTGTGAGGGGCGATTGAACAACGGAGCAAGCAGATGATTCCTGGTGAATATCAGTTAAAAGACGGCGATATCGAACTGTGTGTGGGCCGCGAGCGGATTACGGTGGAAGTGGCTAATACCGGCGACCGCCCTATACAGTTGGGCTCCCACTACCACTTTGCTGAAGCCAACCCCGCGCTGGTGTTTGATCGCACCAAAACCCGAGGTTATCGCTTGGATGTGGCCGCAGGCACGGCGATTCGCTTTGAGCCCGGCCAAACCCGCGAAGTTACGCTGATTCCCTTTGTGGGCAAACGGGAAATCTATGGCTTCCGTGGTGATGTCATGGGGCCGCTGGATCGCCCTCTAAATAGCTAATGGCGTAAGGCGATTAGGCTAGGGAGGTCATTGCTCATGGGACTGTCTGCGGCATGGATGCCGCAGTCAAGCGTACAGGGACGAATTCACAGCGTGTCCCATGAGTGATGACCTCCCGACTGCCAAGCTTCATCTTTTAGGAGAGGCAACACATGAAACCGGTAAACAAGATCAGTCGGCAAGCCTACGCCGATATGTATGGGCCCACGGTAGGCGACCGCGTGCGCCTGGGCGATACTGAACTATGGATTGAAGTCGAAAAAGACGCCACCCACTACGGTGATGAAGTGAAGTTCGGCGGCGGCAAAGTGATCCGTGACGGCATGGGCCAAAGTCAGCGCAATGATGACACGGTGATGGACACAGTCATCACTAACGCGCTGATTTTAGACTGGTGGGGCATCGTCAAAGCCGATGTGGGTATTCAAAAAGGCCGCATCGCCGCGATTGGTAAAGCGGGCAACCCTGACGTACAGCCCGATGTTGAGATCGTGATTGGACCCGGTACCGAAATTATCTCCGGTGAAGGCAAAATCCTCACCGCTGGCGGCATCGATGCCCATATCCACTTTATTTGCCCTCAGCAGGTGGAAGAGGCGCTGATGAGTGGCGTTACCACCATGCTGGGTGGTGGCACTGGCCCGGCTACCGGCTCTAACGCCACCACCTGTACGCCGGGTGCATGGCATATCGGCAAAATGCTTCAGGCGGTGGACGACCTGCCGATGAATATTGGCCTGCTGGGCAAAGGCAACGCTAGCCTGCCGGAAGGGTTAGAGGCGCAGTTGGAAGCGGGTGCCATGGGCCTTAAGCTTCACGAAGACTGGGGCACCACCCCCGCATCGATTGATAACTGCCTAAGCGTGGCGGAAAAGTACGATGTGCAGATCGCCATCCACACCGACACCCTAAACGAATCAGGCTTTGTCGAAGACACCCTGGCGGCCTTCAAAGAGCGCGGTATTCACACCTACCACACGGAAGGTGCAGGCGGTGGCCACGCCCCGGATATCCTCACTGCCTGCTCGAAAGAGTACGTGTTGCCGTCATCGACCAATCCAACGCGGCCTTACACTATCAACACCATCGACGAACACCTCGATATGCTGATGGTGTGCCACCACCTCGATCCCAATATTCCCGAAGACGTGGCCTTCGCCGACTCGCGCATTCGCCGAGAAACCATTGCGGCTGAAGATATCCTCCACGACCTGGGCGTGATCTCGATGATCGCCTCAGATTCCCAAGCCATGGGGCGAGTGGGCGAAGTGGTCTGCCGTACCTGGCAAACCGCGCACAAAATGAAAGTGCAGCGCGGCCTGTTGTCGGAAGACGAAACGCTGGGTGCGGATAACTTTCGTGCCAAGCGCTATATCGCCAAGTACACCATTAACCCTGCCATTACTCACGGTATCAGCCACGAAGTAGGCTCTATCGAGGTGGGCAAGCTGGCCGATTTGGTGCTGTGGAAACCTGCCTTCTTCGGCGTGAAACCAGCGATGATTATTAAGGGCGGCATGATTGCAGCGGCTCCTATGGGCGATCCTAACGCATCGATCCCCACGCCTCAGCCGGTTCACTACCGGCACATGTTTGGTGCCTTTGGTCGCGCCGCCAGCCAGACCCGGCTGAATTTTGTCAGCCAAGCCGCGTTGGATGCTGGTATTAAAGAGCGTTTGGGCCTGCAGAGTACGCTGGCGGCGTGTAAAAACGTGCGCGGCGTGCGCAAGAAAGATATGAAGCTCAACGACGCTTGCCCGGAGCTGACCGTCGACCCACAAACCTACGAAGTGCGTTGCGATGGCGAAATTTTGACCTGCGAGCCTGCCACCGAACTGCCGCTGGCCCAGCGCTATCATTTATTTTAATTGAGGCTATTTCACTTAGGTCGAGGTGACGGGGGTAGGCCGTAGAGAGGGTCTTTTGCCATGGATGGCAAAAGTAGCGTACAGGGAGGTATTCACAGCGCCCTCTCGTAGGCCTACCCCCGGCACTGCCGCATAGATAGCGAAAGGACGATACCAATGCTGAAACTCATAGAACGCTTAGGGCCAGTGGATGAGAGTGCGGCGAGCGACACACTCACACTGCCCTTCGAACTACGCATTCGCGGGCGCTTAAAAGCCCAAAGCGATAGCGGCCGAGAGCTGGGGCTATTTCTGGATCGCGGCCCAGTGCTGCGCAGCGGCGAAGGCCTGAAAGCCGAAAGCGGCGAAGTCGTGCGCATATGCGCCGCCGTAGAGCCGGTGGTTACCGCGAGAGTGAGTACTGGCTTACCGCTGGCGCGGCTGGCCTACCACTTAGGCAATCGCCACGTTCAACTGGCGCTGGGTGAAGACGCAAAAGGCGCTTGGGTACGCTTCCCGCCGGATCACGTGCTTGAGGAGCTCGCCGTGCTACTAGGTGCTGAACTGGAACACCACGACGATACCTTCGACCCGGAGCCGGGCGCTTATAACCAAGTAGGCGGTGGTGGGCACTCGCATGGCCATTCCCATGGACATTCCCACGGGCACGGCCATTCTCACGACCACGACCACGACCACGACCACGACCACTCGCATGAGCACCATCATGCCCACTGAAACGGCCGCGCCGCAAAGCCAGCGCGATGATTTAGCACTGTTAGGGCTTATGCAACTGGTGAGTCCCGCGCTGCCTATCGGTGCTTTCGCCTTCTCACAAGGGTTGGAAAGCGCCTTTGAGCTTGATTGGGTGCGTGACGAAGCCAGCCTTATTGAGTGGCTAAATGGCGTATTGGAAGATGGCCTAACCCGCTGCGAGCTGCCGGTGTTGGCGCGATTGCATCAAGCGTTTGACCACGCAGATGGTGAGTCTATAGCTGCCTGGGATGAGTGGCTGGCCGCCACCCGCGAAACCGCTGAGTTAGCCGCTGAAGACAGCCGCCTGGGTGCCTCGCTTAAGCGCTTATTAACCAGCCTGGATTTAATGCCAAGTGAGGACTTACTACCCGCCTTATTGCCGACTCATGCGGGCTATGTGACGCTCTTTGGATTCACGGCTCACTCACGTGGTGTATCCGTGCGCCAAACGCTACTGGGCTTTGCCTGGGCGTGGTTGGAAAACCAACTGGCGGTGGCCTGTAAAGCCTTACCGCTGGGCCACACCTCTGCGCAGCGTGTCATTGAGAACATGCGGCCTGCATTAGTGTCCGCGGTTGATCAAGCGCTGACGCTGGAGGATGAAGAGCTAGGTCCCGTGTTGCCCGGTCTAGCCCTAGCCAGTGCATTACACGAAACTCAATATTCGCGACTGTTCAGAAGTTAATGATTTAGAAATTATTCGTTTAGATATTGACGGTTTATAAGTTAATCGCTTAGACGTTAATAAGTTTATTTATTGAGGAGAGAACAATGTCTCACTGTTTACGCGTTGGCGTGGGTGGCCCGGTAGGGTCTGGCAAAACTGCACTGCTCAAGCAGCTCTGTATAGCACTGCGGGACTACTACGATATTGCCGTGGTCACCAATGATATCTACACCCGTGAAGACGCCGACTTTCTGCTCAAGCACGATGCACTGCCCGCAGACCGCATTCTCGGCGTAGAAACCGGCGGCTGCCCGCACACCGCTATACGTGAAGACGCCTCCATGAACCTGGCGGCCATCGATGAGCTGCAAACACGGCATCCTAAGCTTGAGCTGGTAATGGTGGAGTCGGGTGGTGACAACCTCTCTGCCACCTTCAGCCCAGAGCTTTCCGACCTGACGCTCTACGTCATTGATGTTTCCGCAGGTGACAAAATTCCCCGCAAAGGCGGGCCAGGTATCACCAAGTCAGACCTGCTGATTATTAATAAAATCGATATCGCCGAGTATGTTCACGCGTCACTAGACGTGATGGAGCGCGATTCGAAAAAAATGCGCGGCGAGCGACCCTTTGTATTTACCAATCTTTATGATGGCGTAGGGCTTGAAGAGATCATCCGCTTTATTCTTGATAAAGGGATGCTTGATGAGCGGCGCCCGCAGGCAGCAGCAACGGTTTCTGCCTAGCATGCGCTATGGGATCAAGATCGACAGAAGCGTATCGATCTTGATCCCTGCCCGACTTAAATAACCGCCAGTAGACCGCCATCGACGTAAATGATTTGGCCATTAACGTAGTTCGACGCGGGGGATGCCAGATAAACCACGGTACCCACGAGGTCCTCCGGCACTCCCCAGCGTTTGGAAGGGGTGCGATTAATTAGCCAGTCATTAAATTTCGGGTCGTCGGCCAACGGCTGGGTCATCTCCGTGAGCATATAACCGGGGCCGATGGCATTGATTTGAATGCCATGTTCAGCCCACTCCGCGGCCATGGATTGGGTCAACAAACGTACACCGCCTTTGGAAGCCGTATAAGCGCCCACCGTAGAGCGGGCGACTGAACTCATTAGTGACCCAATATTGATGATTTTGCCACCCTTGCCGCGTTTGATCATTTGGCGAGCAATGTTGCGCCCCAACAGGAAAGCACTTGTCAGGTTAGTGTTAATGACGGTATCCCACTGGTCGTGTTCTACCTCAAGCAGCGGGCGACGAAGCTGCATACCAGCATTATTGACCAATATGTCGATATTGATGCCATCGGCGCTAAGCCCCTCAAGCGCCTGTTCGATTGCGTCTTCATTAGTCACATCAAACGCGGTGCTGCGTACAAGGTGACCTTCCTCGGCCAGTGCCTGCCGTGCGGCTTCGAGTTTATCGCGATGACGCCCGTGAATGATAATGTCAGCACCTGCCTGGGCCAGCCCCCGCGCCATAGCGAGCCCAAGCCCGCTGGAAGAGCCGGTAATAAGTGCCGTGCGGCCGGTTAAATCGAATAATGCCATCTTTCTCACCTCGGTTATGATTGTTTTTGATAGCTACGTTAAGCGCTGGTTTACCAGATAACGGAAGCAATAACTTAAACAACAAACTGAATGGACAGCTTAGCCACCCCCTGGCGTTTCACTCAACCTGTGTAATCGGCTGGCGGCTTGGGTCGATATGCCATGGCAAGTTAAGGCGCGAATTGCGCTCCAGCTCAGCAATGACCTGAGCGCCCAGCAGTAAAATAACAGCGCCGACTTCAAGGCTGATCAGTAATACCACCAGCGCTGCCAGCGAGCCGTAGACAGCGTTAACGAACGACAGATTGGCGAAATAGTAGACCAATAACAGCCTTATGCCCTCCCACAGCAGTGCCGCCACAAAACCGCCTACTAATGCGCGACGTAAGGCGATGCGGACGACAGGCAACACTTTATAGATGGCGCTGAAGAGCAGGAACACCCCAGCAAAGCTGGTTAGGTTAAGTACTGGCCCGGATAAACCCGCCAGCGGCAGTTCGCGATCAAAAATAGCCAGCATCAGCTCATTGAGCGAACTGGCGAGGGTGACCACCAGGGTAAGTACCAGCAGGCCGGCTCCCAACACAACCATAAAGGCATAAGGCAGCAATACGGATACCCAGGCGCTGCGCTTGCTGTGCGGGCTATCGGGCGCATGGAAAATGATCGCCATAGCGTCTTCCAGCATACGAAAGGCAAAAGAGCTGAAAAGAAGCAAAATAGGAAAACTAAAAATGCCGATTATATCCCGGGAGTCGAGCAGGCTACGTACAGCTTCCAGCAACAGCTCAGCGTGTGCAGGCGCCATGTGGCGGGCCTGAATGGCCATGACATTAAGCAGATGCTGCTCATCTACCACTTGGGTCAAAAGCACAAAGAGCAGGGCAAAAAGCGGCACGATGGAGAGCAGAATGTTATAGCCCACGCCACCGGCAATCAGGATGCCGCGATTTTTCAGAAAGTGGTGTAATACGCGCCAGGCAAAGTGAGCCAGCCGCGGAAGCAGGAGCAAGACAGCGCTAAAAAATGAGTGGTTTCGAACCATGGCTTGCCATTCTCCTTGAACACTAGGGCCATGATACGCTGATGGCACTAACAAATAACAAGGAGCTCGGTAATTGCTTAATTAGGATTTAGGTGAGATCAGTACGTAGAGATGGGCTGCAAGATGACCCTAAAATAAAAAGGTCGCCCTGACCAGGCGGTAAAATGGGTCAGGGCAACCAAAGATAGGTGGCTAAGCGGCTTGCTTAAAACGGGCCATCCCTGGCCACCACTCCACTACCATGAACGCATTCGCCTGCACTCACCTTAACCTAGGTTATGGAGTGGTGCTTTTTAGCTAAATAGTTGCATATAAAGCAAAAAAATCATCAATAGTGGCTAAAACGACACCGCATAAGTTATTTTTTAGACGATGCGATGATAGTGCTGTTGCAACAAGCCACCGCTAAGCCATCACCTAATACTGCATGTCATGGCGAAAGTTAATGCCCAGACCAGCCCAATAAAATCGGCACATAGACCACCAGCAACAGTACACCAATTAAACCTAGCATATACGGCACAATTGCTCGGGTAATGCGCTCAAGTGGTAGCTGGGTGATGGATGACGCTACGTAAAGGTTAATCGCCACCGGCGGCGTTATCATGCCAATCGAAAGCCCCACCACAATAATCAAACCAAAGTGAATTGGGTCAATCCCCAATTGCAATACCAGCGGCAGCAGCACGGGCGTGAGAATAATCAGCGCACTTGCGGTTTCTATAAACACCCCAGTGAGCAGAATAATCCCCACGATCAGCAGCATAATCACATAAGGGTTAGTGGAGAGTGACAGCACCGCCTGGGCAATCGCTCCCGGCACCTGCCAGCTAGACAGCGTCCAGCTCAACACCGCCGACATCGCAATCACCAGCATAATCACCGCGGTAGTCATCGCCGAACGGATCAGCAGTTTGTAAATCTGCGGCAGGTTCAGGTCACGATAGACAAACAGCGACACCAGCATGGCGTAATTCACTGCCACTACCGCCGCCTCTGAAGGCGTGAAGATCCCCGAGAAGATACCGCCAAGGATAATCACCGGTGTCATCAGCCCCCAGCTGGCATCTTTAAAGGTGTTCCAGATAGTGGTTAGCGAGAGTGGCGTGCCCTTGGGGTATTGCCGCTTATAGGCCTGAGCAATGGCGATAGCCATTAACCCTAACCCCATCGCCAATCCTGGCAAAAAGCCGTTTAGAAATAGCTTGGAGACCGACTGCTGGGCAATCACCGCATAGATAATCATCGGCACCGAGGGCGGGATCACCACCCCGATGGTACCGCTGGCGGCGATTAAGCTAGCCGCCGAGGCCGGGTCATAGCCTTTGCGTTTAAGCTCTGGCACCAGGCTTGAGCCTACCGCCGCCGTGGTGGCTGCACCAGAACCAGAAATGGCCGCAAAGAACATACCCGCCATCACCGAGACCACCGAAAGCCCGCCGCGCATAAAGCCGACCAGCGAATCGGCAAAGCTGACCAGCTTCTCGCTTACCTTGCCCTGGGCCATTAAATCCCCGGCGAGGATAAACATTGGAATAGCCACCAGCGCAAAGGAGTTAATCCCTTGGAACATCTGCTGGGTCACCACCATCAGCGGCACACCGGACTGATGCAGTGCATAGAGTGTGCTGGCACCAATCGCAAAAGCAATCGGCACGCCGAGCAGCATAAATAGGAAGAACAGCCCAAACAGCAGCAGCGTCATAGCGGCTCCTCCTGAGCGTGGGTCGTCTCGTCGCCCAGCAGTAGCTCAATGATATCGACCAGCGCGTACCATGCCATGATCGCCGCACAGATGGGCATCACCGCGTAAACGTAGGTCATGGAAAGCCGCAGCGAAGCGGATTTCTGAAAACTTTGCACCTGCATATAGCGGTAGCCAATCACAATCAGCGTGATCAAAAACGCCAGCACGATCAGCAGAGCGGCAAGCCGCGCGATTTGGCGCAGGCGGACGGGCAGCGCATCCACCGCAAAGGTCACGGCAATGTGCCGGCCGCGCTGAAAGGCGAGAGTGCCCGCTAAAAAGGTGATCCACACCAACAAAAAGCGAGCGACTTCTTCGGTCCAGCCCACGGCGGTAAACAGCACCCGTGAGACAATCTGCAGGGTAATTACTCCAATCAGCGCCGCCATGCCCGCAAAGACCACGGGCTGGATGATCGCATCCAGCCCGCGCTCAATTCGCCGCAGTAGCGTTAACAGCGGTTGAGTCGATGTGGTCACTTATTGCAGCGCCTCCTGAATGCGCGGCAGGTAATCACCGAACTGCTCGCCGTACTTCTCATACACCGGCGCCACGGCCGCCTGGAAGGCTTCCATGTCCGGGGTTTCGTTGATCTCCATACCTGCATCGCGCAGAGCTTGTAGCTGCTCAGCTTCCATCTCCGCATTCACTTGGCGCTCATGCTCGGCGGCTTCCTGGGCGGCTTCAAGCAGTACCTCTTGAGCCTGTTCAGGCAGTTGATTCCAGGCGGGCATACCCATGACAAAAATCGCCGGGGCGTAGGTGTGGCGCGAAAGCGTCATGTAGCTTTGGGTTTCATCCAGGTTAAACGAGTGAATCACGTTCACCGGGTTCTCCTGGCCGTCGATGGTGCCCTGTTGCATGGCGGTGAGCGCTTCTGTCCACGCCATGGGAATGGCGTTGGCGCCCAGCTCGCGGAAGGTATCGGTGTAAACCGGATTTTCCATGACGCGAATGCGCAGGCCGCCCAGATCTTCCGGCGAGTTTACGGCGCGCTCGCTGTTGGTCAGGTTGCGGAACCCGCGTTCGGCGTAGGCCATGCCTTTCAGGTTCACTTCAGAAAGCTTATCAAGCAGCTCCTGGCCAATCGGGCCATCAAGCACTTCGTAAGCGGCTTCCGGGGAGGGGAACAGGAATGGCAGCTCAAACACCGCCATCTCTTCAACAAAGTTGGCCACCGGCCCGTTGGTGATCACGCCCATATCCACCGTGCCGATCTGCATGCCTTCCAGCAGCGTGCGTTCGTCACCCAGTGAGGCATTGGGGTAGATATCAATGCTCACCTTGCCGTCGGTGCGCTCTTCTACCAGCTCTTCAAACTTGGTGGCGGCAATATGGAAGCCGTCCTGCTCATTGACCACATGGGCCAGGCGCAGAGTAACGGGGTCCATATCAGCAAAATCGTTGGCGTTCGCGGCGCTAACCAGCGCCAGTGAGATGCCCAGTGCCAGCGTGCTACGTGCAAATGTTTTCATATTATTGTGTTCCCAATGGACTAAGGTGCAGAAGTGCTCCCAAAGCATGCACTACAGCAGGGAAAACGGTCAATCGAACAAGCCCGCAAAACCGCTTCCCGGCTGGACACAGCCGCTCCGCACAGTTACGATACGCACCCACAAGCGCCCGTAGCTCAGTTGGATAGAGTATCGGCCTCCGAAGCCGAGGGTCGCAGGTTCAATTCCTGCCGGGCGCGCCAAATTGTGAAAAGGGGCCTGCGATTTATCGCATGCCCCTTTTTTGTCTTTAATTGATCAGAAACGGTCAATCGGTATAATTAAATAAATTTAAACTACCCTGCTTAGTTTCTACGAAGCACCGAGGTGGGAATGGATCGCTAAGTGGCATTTTGGTACTCTGAGTTTTTCATCTAAGTCTAGAAGGCAGGATACTAATGTCTCATGCAGAGGACATTCTGACTGCTAACGTTTAAAACTGCTCTTAGATATTTTCAGGTTTTCAACCAGTTGTTGTAAATAGCCTGCAAGCTTACCTGGAACGTTTCGCTGGGAAGGGACGAATGTAATGAAGGTATGCTTTGTGGTAATGGGTTTCGGCAAAAAAACCGAATATGAAACTGGTCGTACGCTTGATCTGAATGCTACATACGAGACCATTATCGAGCCTGCCGTCACTGCACAAGGCTTGAGGTGTATAAGGGCTGATGAAATTACACAGTCAGGTTTCATCGATGTAAAAATGTACGAGATGCTTCTTAGGGCCGATCTGGTCATAGCTGACATTTCTACTGGTAACGTAAATGCCGTTTACGAGTTGGGAGTGCGGCATGCACTTAGACCTAATTCAACTATTATCATGAATGAAGATCGGGGCAAGCTGTACTTTGATCTGAACCATATCAACACATTTAGTTACCAGCATTTCGGCGATGACATTCTGGCGCGTGAAGCCAAAAGAGCAGTGAAGGAACTAGGAGAACTTATTGGCGCTGTAATGGCTGCCCAAGCTGTTGACAGCCCCGTTTACACATTTCTCCCCAAGCTCATTTCGCCAAGAATGTCCGATGAAGAATATGAAGAGTTGCTGGAAGAGGCCGAGGAGGCGCAGCAGCGGTTTTCTCGCCATATGCGTGAAGGCGAAAAATTCATGCGTCAAAGCAGACACGACTTGGCAAGTCAAGAGTTTGCGGTGGCTAGGGACATGAAGCCAAGCGAGCCTGACATTCTACAGAAATTGGCATTGACTACATATAAAGCAAAGCTCCCAGACGAAATCTCGGCATTGCGCGCGGCCCTTGAAATTATTCGAGTTCTCGAACCTGAAGCTTCTAACGATCCCGAGACTGTTGGAGTAGCTGGCGCGATCACCAAACGCTTGTGGCTGAAGGAAGGAGACCTCGAGTCGCTCGAGGCTTCCATCCAGTTTTATCAACGGGGATTTGAGGTCAAGCGCGACTATTATAATGGCGAAAACCTTGCGATATGCTTCGAGTTTCGTGCTCAGGTTCAATCAGAGAAGCCTGAAAAGGTATTTGACTTTATGAGTGCCCGCAAAATTCGGCAGTCGATTATAAATTTACTGTTGCCGCTATTGGACTCTGCTGACTTTTTTGATCGACTCGACAAACGCTGGATTTACGCAACGTTGGCCAACTGCTATTTCGCCATTGAGCGATTAAATGAGGCTGAAGCTTTCGAACATAGGTTTTTGGGTGCAGCTGAAGCGCAATGGGAAATAGACACTTATATGGCTGGCAAGGAAGAACTGTTTACCATCAGGCCAGAGCGGCTAGCAATGCTATCATCTGTCCAAAATTAAGAACTGGTATTCGGGGCGTATCATTGCTCCAAACTAATATCGTACGCTGAGATATTAGTTTCGATAGAGGAGCGGTTCAGTTTAATTGGTGCAAATTTTAATGGCTACCATCAGCGTAACTAAAACCTCTGTCTGCGTTTATATGGGCTATTGGGTGACTGCTATTGCTCATGTGCTGGACACTAGACAAACAGCGAGCGCGGGAACTACCCATTCCAAACAGCGTTTACCAAAATATTAGTTATGAGGTAGTAAATGCAAAACTCTGATTTTCCAGGTCTCTATCAAGCAGCCGACAAGCTCTCTGGGGATGCACAATCGAATTTTTTCATCGCCCTGGTTATTAACCTAGTGTTCTTGGTGGCGGTGGCGATCATTTCTGTCATTAATTATCCTCATTGGATATCGGCTGTTATCCAAGCCGCACTGCTTGCTGGAACACTGGCTAGCTCCGTGTACCTCGCGGCGAAGAGGCCTGAGCGGCTTTGGTACTCCGGGCGGGCTGTCGCTGAGTCAATCAAGACTATAACCTGGCGTTACGTTTCCAGGGCAGAGCCTTTTCATGAAAACGATGAGGCAGCCAAGCAACACTTATTACAAAAACTTATCCAAGTGGTGCGGCAAAATTCGGGGGTATCAGATAAACTAATTAGTCATCTATCTGCTTACCAAATTACGGCAGTAATGAAACAACTTAGGGACGAGGAATGCGCTATGCGACGTGACACTTATGTGAAATTTCGTATTAACGATCAGTTGGACTGGTACGCGCGAAAGGCCAAATTCAACGCCACTGCAGCAAAATGCTTTTTCACTGCCTTGATATTCGTTAACTCTATTGCCTTTATTTGCGCTTTGATCAAAATAGCCAACGTTCAGTACCAATATTTTCCCACGGATGTGCTGATAGTTATTGCAGCTAGTCTACTAACCTGGATGCAGGCTAAGCGTTTTACAGAGCTCTCTGCTTCGTATGCTTTAACGGCGCACGAAATCACTTTGATAAGAGAGCAAGCACAAGAACTAGCTACAGATGATCAGTTGTCAAAATTTGTGGGCGATGCTGAGAATGCCTTTTCGCGAGAACACACCCAGTGGGAAGCACGTAAAGATAATTGAACGAGTGTCTTCAGCGCGTTTTCAAGCTATCTAAAAAAGCTTAATGTTCTTGCGCGTTCTTACGCTTACTTTAGCTCGTCACCAAGTTTCGACCAAGCAACGCTCTTAATTCCATGGTCTTTTAGCCACTCAGGGGGGACGCCGTCGTATCGAGTACCCGAGTACACAGCCACCACTTTTTTCCCAAGTTCCAGGCTTTTCTCAACCTCCCACTTAACCCACTTGCTCTGAACTGCATTAGGGGAAATGAATACAACAGTAACCGAGGCCCGGTTGATACGTTCTGCAATTTTGCGCCTAATATACTCGGCCTGAACGCTATCATAGGGTTCACGAACAGAGTGGTCATTAAACTCTATATCGTTATTGTCATTTTTTGCTTGAGCTCGCAGCAGGTTGACCTCATTCATGTCTTCAGTCGCAAAACTTATAAACACGTTTCGCTTGCCCTCGTTAAGCGCAGCTTTGGCTTTCTGCTCTAGCGATTTCACATCGCCAAGTCGGCTCCATCCTCCTATGCTGCTCCCGCCCATTACTGGTTTCCCTCGAATTTGAATTCGTTGCAGGCAATGCAGTTACCGCATGCCTCTTCTTCCCCTAGATGGCAGGAATAAGTCTGTGTAATCCCTTTTTTGGCTGCTAGTGCCACTACATCTGATTTGGTAAATAAAGCCAGCGGAGCTAGTACCTTGATTTGTCTTCCCATGCATAGGCTTATCATGCTCTCAGCTTCCGTCAGGAATCTAGAGGTTTGATCGGGGAACAAGCTGGTGCTTTCATGAAGTAGACCTATCGAGATTGCGTCTGCATTTTTTTTATACGCATAAGCAGCCGCTGTAAGCAAGAAAAGCATATTTCGTCCAGGCGTAAACGCGTCGTCAATAATATGCAGATTGGAATCCGTAAGCCCTGAGTTTATCAATTTTCCAAATCCTGACAAATCAGCGATCTCAGGCTCAGGGAGGCCGAACTTCTTCATGGCTAATTTGCAGGCAGCTAGCTCTTTCTCACGTGCGCGCTGACCGTAATCTATGAAAAGCGGAAAAATCCGCAGCCCTTCTTCTATCGCCAATTTCGCAACCAGTGTGGAGTCTAGACCTCCAGAAACGAGTGTCACAATGCTCATAATATAATAGCCTCCTGCTTACGGTTCGCAACGCGCATGACAATCCATATTGCCCAGTCTAGCAGCCCGACCGGGCAACTCATTTCCCACGCATGATCGCGTAACCGTTGTTCATGACGACCGTACTGGCTCAGCCCAGATATGGATGCTTGAGTGCCCGAGTAAATGCCTTGAGCAGACATATAATTAAGGACATGTCGATCTAAAATAGCCAGGTCATAAGTTACACCACAGTTACGCAAGAACATGCTTGCCTGCTTAGGCCCAATGCCGCAAGCATTGGCAACAAGCCATGCCCGTGCGTCGTTGACGTCCCTGCTGATCAAGGCACTCAATGAGCCACCGGTGTCCACTACCGCAGCCCAAGTGGACGCGAGTTGACCAGCTTTAGCTTTAGGGAACCTGTAGCTGCGCTTTTTGCCCTCTACGTCTAAAGGGAGGCTCAGTACCGCTAACAAACGCTCAGGGAGATCTAGTTGATCTTTTTTATTTTGATAAAGAAATCCTTGCGCATCTATCGCATCTGCCGCCGCTATGGCAAGTGAGTAGGGTACTTGGCTGCTTAGAATGCAGCACGACAACTCCCACCAGAGGTGGCGTTCGTCTGACACTACTCCCTCCTCTATGCGTAGGCGTATGTCAGGGCAGACCGCTGCTACCGCTCTAGACAGCGCTTCGGCACTATAGCTGGTCATGAAAATATCTCCGGAAAGAGCTTTCTAAGCTCACGGGCAGTAGACATTCGCGTAATGCCAATCGCGAAAAGCTCGGCTTCCTTGGTCGCAATCATAGAGCGCATCATGACCCCAAATTCTTTATAGTACTCCAGATTGTACAAGGCTACTCGGCCGGCATATTTAATATCAGGGGCGGCATCCACCATATTGAGGAACGGCGTTCGATCACCGGACTTTCTAAAAAAGTCAAAATGCTGGAAGTGATGCAGGCGATTCTCTTCTCTATCAATTGAAAAGCGGCACCATTCCAGTCCGTCAAAGGTGTCAGCTCCGGCAGCGACAAGCACTGCGATGCTCCAAGGATTTCCGGTGCCCAGCAAATGGATGGGCTGGTAGTAGGACAGTTTGTCGAGTTCCGTCCTTACTTTTTTCATAGTTCTAGCCCGAAGCACCATACCCGCTCCCAGCTCTCGTTCCGCGATCGCTATGATTTGAGGACGGAGTCGTTCTGATACACCACGCACGATTTGAGGTAGACGCTTCAAACCAGCCTCATCTTGTGATACATGGACGATAGGTAGCACAGGGGCCTGAGTGTATTCGGAGTCGCGTTTTACTGCTTGGACAACTTCTTCAATAGCTTTTTCTATATTTTTACTCGGCTTCATTTCATCAAAGCAAAACGCCCAGTCATGAGGTGTTCCCAGCAAAGCCTCTTTGAAATGAGAGGGCGTCCAGTCCTTATCTTCCATGCGATCAGCTTCATAGTTCCCTGAATCGATAAGAACGAATCCGCCTTGACTACGATAGTCCTGAATCTCCTTGACTATCTTTTTCCTTTCTTCATCTTCAGATTTTACTAGATCATAAGCAGAGACTAGGATTGATCCAGTTTTATGTGCGTTTAGCACGCTCAGTGCCTCAGCGGGTGTGAACTGGGTCTCATGAGATGAAACGGACATGAAGACATTCGGAATCGGCAATTGTCCTTCATGAATTGCTTCAAGCCGACTGGGCGGGCTCTGAGGTTCGATGATTTCTCCGACTTTAATCTGCAGTATTTTCACTTCTTCTGCAGCTACATCACCTTTCCATGCCCGAAAATCAATGTAGCTGAAGTGCCCATAAGGATAAGGTGGGTCGCTGTCATCCAAAATCAATGGGATGACCTTTTTGTCGTATTTAACCGCGAGACTGAGCTCCCCAGTCACCGCTGGTTTGCTAGCGAAGGAAGAGTACAGTGCGACAACGCATTTCGAGCTCTGAATTTTCTCTTTTATAATTGTGCCAAAATCGCCAACGACACGATCATCTAACCAGACATTCCATGATGAGGATAGAAGGTCTCGAACCTTCACTGCGGTGTCACGGTTTTCCTTAGCATAAATAAGGTAAACGTCCGGCATGGGTTGGTCGTGCCTCAACTGGTTACATTCCATTGCACATCCCCAGGGCGGTTCCATTTATTGTTGTGAGCAATGCGTTCACCTGCGGCCCAAGCTGCAAGATAGATGGCTGATGCGAAGTCATCGGTTGCCTCAAAAACTGTGGCCAGTGAGGTTGTCGTATTTGATCTCTCGTGGAGCACAACTATAGGCCTTCCTAGTGCCTGCTCCTTTTGAACTCGAATCAAAGCTTGCGGGGTTAGGCCATCATCAATGACGAGCGTGGCATCCGCTCTCCAAGACTCGACTGATTGTTCCATCTCAGGGTGCATCACCTCCATTCCCAATTCTTGTAAGGCAAAGCGGGCTTCTTCCAGGGTATAGCGTTGGCCGATGGACTCGGTACCTCCCTCAATTGAAATTCGTGCACCCACTTTCGCAACAACGGGTTGACGCTGAGAAAGAGAAAGGGGATCAAACACAAACGCACGCGTCTCGCAATAAAGTGATACTGACCGCGACGCCAAATCGGCAGCTTTAGCGGCGGGTAATTTTCTTTCTGCCCAGTACACAGCAAATACTGCGCTGAAAATGTCTCCAGTTCCGATTTTAAAAACTTTTCTTGAGTAGTAAGCGGGTACGTGGGAAATGCTTCCTGCTGCATCGTAGACCGATGCTCCGCAAGCGCCTTTTTTGATAACAATGACTTGAGCGCCAACTTCCTTTATTAAATGAAGTGCAGCTTTATCAAGATTATCTATGCCTGTAGCTTTACGGATCTCAAGCTCATTGAGTACCAACGCTAATTCTCCAGCAGTTGAACCATTTGCCGAAAAAGGCTCTGGATTACGCCAAGTCTGAGGATCATAAACAGCGCGTTCAGCTGTGACGATTGCATCGCCTTCTAGGAATCCGAAGCGCAATACTGCTTCCCCTGTGACCTCTAGTGCAGGCAGCCGAACGAGAGCGTCCCGCGGTGGCTCGACATGAGGGGAAGATAAAGGATGAAAATAGGCAAAGACGATGGACGAGGATCGGGCAACGGTGGTGGCAATCACTCCCTTGCTTCGCAGCGTCTGAATAGCAGCATCGTCGGCAGGGGAGGCGTAGGTATAAAATTCAGATTTCGGTGACAATTCGGTCGTGGCCATCGCAGCGCGGCCTCCTGAACCCATTGTGGCGTCCCAGTGCGGTATATCGCATAATTCTCGGTAAAGACCGCCCACAATGTGCATGTCTTGCCCTCAGTTATCCAATGGTCTAATCGAGTAACCCTGATGAACCTAGCGACAAATTAGAGCTTTCCTTCCATAATTTATGGGCTAAGAATTTCTCCATGCGCGCTAATTTGTTCAGGTTGAGCCGGATTTCAGTTCCGTAGGTACCATTTAAATCTATAAAAGCGCTAAGAACAACTTGGGCAGTATTTTTATTGTCATTTGAGGTTACTATTCTGCAACTGAGAAAGGGATGCAATTTCGCTGACTCGGTAATGGGGTTGTCAGCAGGTCATTGAGCATTTTCGGGTAATCATTACATCTATCATCGATACATTGCTATTAAAAAGCTGAGGTACATGGGCAGGATGGTCATTGGCCGATTTTTTTCTGAAGCGGCCATTTGGGGTTGCTCTAGATGGATTGTCGTCATATAAAACAGACTAGTTATCTCTGTGGTAAATTAAGACGACATCTTCCGCAATGTTCGAAGGTATTATTTTTGAAGACGGTCAAAATGTGGTGCTCATTAGATGTGGAAGGGAGATGCTTGGATAATTAGTACCATTCCATGGCATTAATTCGCGCTTATTAGCACTCAACTGGTTGGCCATCATGCATCGTCAAGAAATTTTATGTTGTTAGCATATTTGACATCCGACCGCTCAAAGCTGCAGCGCCTCAATCTTGCAGATATTACTAGAAAAAGCATACTCTATCTGTGGCCGTCAATTCGGCGCCACATCGCTCGATTTTTTGCTTTCAGCATGGAACTTTGTTCCGCAGGTTCTTCATTTAATTAATTTTTCTGAAAGTTGAAAATGTGATTAACAATCATAGTGTAGAGTAATAATTTTAATGGAACAGGTTTAAATATGAAATTAGGTGTGGGAATAGGAAGTATAAATATTGCTGAGCATAGTCCTTCTTGGCGAAAACAGTTTTTAAGAGAATCTAACGCTATTCGGTCAGCTATGTCAGACAAATATATCTATATTGATCATGTTGGCTCAACGTCTGTTAAAGGTTTATCTAGTAAGCCTATAATCGATATATTAATCTCATTAACTGATTGGAAGTCCGCTGCAGAAATTGTTACTAAGCTGGAGGGCTTAGGCTATTGTATAAGCGAAAAATGTGATGATGTTCCTCGGTATTTTTTAACTAAGTATTCTTCAAATGATTCTGGGTGTTTTCATGTACATATATGTCAGCCACATTGTCGCTGGGGACGTGACATGCTTATCTTTCGAAATGAGCTTGAGTCAGATAGTGAATTGGCTCTGAATTATGTGTCCTTAAAAAAGCAACTTGCTAAGAATTATTATGAAGATGTTACATCTTACATGCTAGGCAAGAAAGATTTTATTGAAAGCCGATTGCGAGAGACTGCAAGTGAGTTTAGTGTAAACAAGTTGCTTGCTCATCAGCGGGCTGAATCTGATAAGGCTGAGCGCCTTCAAATTTTTATGATGCTGGCTCAATTATTAATCGCTTTAACGGCTGCTGTCTCGGTGTATTCTAGGGATAATAAATATCTCTTTTTAGCAGCGATTTTTGGCTTCATTATTATGCTTTTTTGGCTGTTTTTTAGTAAGGCTCAACAACGTTATCGGTCTTCAGGAGACCAAGCACGTCGTGCCGTTTTAATTATGAGCGGGCTAGGTTTGGAGCCGCCAGCGGGCCAAAAACTTCGTATAAGCGATGGCTTCAATGCAACTATTTCGAAGAAAACGCTTCGGCGTGAAGAAGATCATTTTTCCAGTAGAGAAGCTCCAAGCTATAAGCGGTTATCCGAGATGATTGAGGAATCTTCGTATTGGACGCGAGATCTGCAACAAGCTAGCGCAAAAGTAATGATCATAACTTTACTTTTTTTAGCAGCAATTGTATCCGTCATTGGTGGAGCTGCAATTGCTTCATTGGAATCAAATAGTTTGATGTCTCTCTCTCGCGCAATGATAGCGATAATGATCTTTGTAATCTCATCTGATTCGCTTGGTCTATTGCTTGCCTATCGAAGCTCCGCTGTTACCATTGATGAAATATTCAAGCGGGTAGAGAACGTAGCTTCTAGAGGTTACTCAGAGTCCGATGTTCTACTTCTTATGTCAGATTACAATGCAGCTATTGAAAGAGCACCAACCCCCTTGCCTTGGATTTATAAATTTAGACAGAGAAGACTGAGTTTGCGTTGGCAAGCCTATGTGGAAGCTAAGCTATCTAGCAAAACTGGAATATGATTTTTTTATAATTAAGATTTTTTGTTAGTTAAGTTTAAAAAATATTATTAAAGTCGTCGCCGACTAGGGGCACTCAGTAGAGGTTGAGACATTTAATTAGCCGGTGTTAGCTGTATAACAGCTAGTAGTTACCGACTGTTATTGGTCTTAAGTGTTATATTTCAATGCTCCATCTCTTAATTAGTCTCGACATAAGAGCTAGTCATTAGCAACATACAGCAATAGTCGCAGCGCTTGGGGGATTGAGTTGCAGTCTTGGATAGTTTCGCAGAGATGCGCGTTCACGACTGAGCATATATCAGGTCGCTGATAGTCTCGAATGCAACCTCCAGAGCCTCACCAATTAAAAACAGGGGCCTGCGATTCCTCGCAGGCCCCTGCTCGGCGGAGCCTAATCTTCCGGCTTCAACTCTTCCTGCCTAGGTGGGCTGCCCACCCTCACTTCACTCAAATCCTCCTGGGATAAGCCCTGATACAACGCAAACATCATAACAAACACCAGAATAAACATCGGCAGACCAACAACGGTGATGACCTCCTGCAGGGCAGTAAGCCCGGCATCGCCCGCCAGCACAATCAGCATGGCGGCCAGCATCCCTTCGGAAACGCCCCAGAAAACCCGCTGATGCCAGGGGCCGGGGTCTGAGCTGCCGGTACACAGCATATCGACGACTAGCGAGGCGGAGTCCGATGAGGTGGCGAAGAAGATGGCGACGATCACCACCGCGAGCCCCTGAATTAAGGTAGCGGCGGGGAAGTTGTCAAAAAATGCGAACATGGCGAGGGGGATGCTTTCCGCGACCGCTGCCGACAAGACGCCAGCCTGATCCCCCATGGCTTCGCGGGCACTGGTGCCAATGCCATCAATCTCCATCGCAGACCAGCCAAAGATGGCAAACCAGACCAGCGTAAAGATGGAAGGAGCGAACAATACGCCAAGTACGAACTCCCGGATGGTGCGGCCACGGGAGATCCGCGCTACGAATATGCCAATGAAAGGCGACCAGGTAACTGTCCAGGCCCAGTAGAAGACTGTCCAGCTACCTTGCCACCCCCAACCGCTGCCGTCATTACTGGTGTATCTCGCCAGGGTGTCATTCCAGAACGCCATGGGCAGCAGGTTGGTAATATAGAGGCCAAAGGTTTCCACAACGGCACGTAATAGAAAAACGGTCGAGCCGGTAAACAGCACAAAAACCAACAGGCCAACCGCCATCCCGATATTCATATTGGAAAGCCGTTTTATACCTGAATCCAGCCCCGCCACAATCGACCCCACGGCGACAGTGGTCAGCACGGCGATGATCAGCACTTTGGTAAATACGGCGTCTGGAACGCCAAACAATTCCGTTAGCCCCGCATTGATCTGCTGGGTGCCCAGGCCTATAGAAACTGACACCCCAAACAGGGTGCCGAGAATGGCAAAGATATCGAGGGTTTTACCAACGGGGCCGTAAATGCGTTCGCCTAAAAGGGGATAGAAGACTGAGCTAAAGCGCATCGGCAGGTTGTAGCGATAAATAAAGTACGCAAACGCCAGGCCCGGCATAGCGAAAATCGCCCAGGTATGCAGCCCTAGGTGATAAATCGAAAAGCTCATGGCGTCATCTGCGGCTGCCACCGAGAAGGGCTCGACACCCGGCCGAGGGGGCGTTGAAAAGTGGGAAATAGGTTCAGCTACACCCCAGAACATCAACACCGTACCAATACCGCCAGCGAACAGCATGGTGAACCAGGAAACATTGGTATAGGCCGGCTTGGCATCATTGCCACCCAGGCGAATTGCACCGTAACGGCTGATCGCCAGCCACAGCAGGAAGGCCACCCAGCTCGTTACCCCTAAAATAAAGAACCAGCCAAGGTTAGTAACGATCCATTCCCTACCTGCACCGAAAGCATCGCCGATGGGGTCTGGCGCAATCAGTAGCGCCACTAGGAAAACAACCATGATCCCTGCGGATGTAAAAAAGATCGTGGGATCTGTCTTAAGGCCTAGCTTTCGAGCAAGTGCATCCATCGTTACGTCTCCCTGAATTGTTGTAACCCCGTCTTTTAAAGCCAGACCTTCACTCGTTTTTTTATAAGCACCCTTTAAACAACGTAGGAGCTATAGGCGAATAACGCCACGCGGGGTTGCCGGAGAGTGGTCGGATCACACTGTGACGACCGGGTGACATACACGTTTCAGTCGTGTGTCATTAAGAGATAAGTCATTGATATTGGGTTAGCGACGCTGTTGGCGTTGCTGAGAGGAGGCTGATTAGCGGCTGAAATTATCATCAAAATGACATTGTCTAGACAACTGGTGTTCATCTCCTTCTACCAGAATGGCGCTATCCCTAAAGGAGAAGCGTCATGTCTATTCCTACTATTAACGCTGAAGGCTTAAACAAGTCTTTTGGACACCGTCAGGTGCTAAACGACGTCAGCTTTCGCGTTGCAAAAGGCGAGATGGTTGCGCTGATTGGGCCATCCGGCTCAGGCAAGTCCACGTTACTACGCCATTTGGTCGGTCTGACCTGCGGAAACCGTCATCAGGGTGGCCGTGTGTCGCTGATGGGTCGTGAAGTGCAGGCGAGCGGGCATTTGCGCAGAGCCGCTCGCATCGAGCGCTGCCGCACCGGTTATATCTTTCAGCAGTTCAACTTGGTAGGGCGTCTCAGCGTACTGACCAATGTGCTGGTTGGGCAGTTAGGCAGCATGTCGCGGCTAAGAGCTCTCTGTGGCCGCTTTACCGATCAGGAGCGCCAGCGTGCGCGCGCTTGCTTAGCGCGAGTAGGGCTGGAAGAGCTCATGCATCAGCGCGCCAATACGCTTTCGGGCGGACAAATGCAGCGGGTCGCCATTGCCCGGGTACTCATGCAGGACGCCGAACTGATTTTAGCGGATGAACCCATTGCTTCTCTCGACCCGCGTAGTGCCCGCGAGGTCATGGAAATTCTCAGCCGCATCCACGCTGAAGATGGCCGCACTGTCGTCGTCACCCTGCACCAGGTCGATGTAGCGCGTCGCTATTGCCACCGTGCCGTTGCGCTCAAGGATGGCCGCTTGTACTTCGATGGCCCCATTAACGAACTCACCGATGAACGCCTACAAGCGCTTTACGAAAATGCCGATCTTGATGAGCTCCGCGCAAGCGAAGCCTCAAACGGCGAAGCGCTGTCCAGTGATCGCAGAGATAGAAGGCCACATACCGTCGTAACGCCGGTGCTGGGCTGATACCTGTGCCGATCACGTATGAAACTTGCCATTGATAACCCTATTACTCTGGAGAGACACCCATGACGTTTAAATATCGCCGTTTGGTTCTGCCGCTGATGGCGGGAATTAGCCTGGTGGCTAGCGCTCAGCTGTTCGCCGCCGAAACGCTCAAGTTTGGCATTATTTCTACCGAATCGAGCCAGAACCAGCAACCTATGTGGCAGCCGTTTCTGGATGATATGTCACAGAGCCTTGGGGTAGAAGTTGAGCCCTTCTTTGCGACCGATTACGCCGCGGTGATTCAGGCAATGCGCTTCGATCAGATCGATCTCGCCTGGTACGGCAACAAATCGGCGATGGAAGCCGTCGATCGTGCGGGTGGCGAGGTGTTTGCCCAGACGATCCCTGAGAGTGGTGAGCCAGGGTATTGGAGCTTGATGATTGTGCATGAGGATAGCGACCTGCACAGCATCGAAGACGTATTGGCTAACGCATCTGATCTCGTCTTTGGTAACGGCGATCCCAATTCAACGTCTGGTTACTTGGTGCCCGGTTACTACGTGTTTGCCCAGAATGACGTGGATGCTTCTTCTGCCTTTAAGCGCACCTTGAACTCTAACCATGAAACGAACGCGCTTTCGGTCGCCAACCGACAGGTCGATGTGGCGACCTTCAATACCGAGAGTATGGCGCGCCTGGAGATCACCGCACCTGATAAAGCGGAACAACTTCGCGTGGTGTGGACATCTCCTCTGATCCCTTCTGATCCCCTCGTATGGCGCAGCAACCTGCCCGAGGAGACCAAAGAGAACTTGCGCGACTTCTTCTTCAATTATGGCGAAAGCGAAGAACAGAAGGAGATTTTAGCCCCACTGCAGTGGAGTCATTTTGCTCCTTCCAGCAACGATAGCCTCTTACCGGTTCGTCAACTTGCGTTGTTTAGTCAGCGTGCTGATATCGCCAATGACCAGAGTCTCTCTGACACTGATCGTGAAGCGCAGCTAGCGGCGTTAGATGAACAGCTGGATGCGCTCAATCAACGCCTCAAGGAAATGGAAGAGGCTGAATCGGACGCTCCCTCTGTGGCCAACGCCGAATAACGCTCAAGCACCTAATTGATTATCCACGGCGGGGGATCGCTGGCCGATCCCCCAGCCCGGAGAGACCATGAATACTCACGCTTCTCAAATGACCGCATCGTTGCAGCGCCGACGCAGCTGGTTTTCGCTAATCGCCTGGGGTGTGTTGCTGGGTGTGCTGGCCTGGTCCTGGCAGGGTGCCGAAATGCGCCCCAGCTTGCTGGTGACGAATGCTGACAACATGGCCACATTGGCTGGGGATTTCTTTCCCCCCGCGTTCGGCAATCTGGGTCATTACATCAATCAAATGTTGATAACGATCCAAATCGCTATTTGGGGCACATTGCTGGCCATCATTGTTGCGGTGCCCTGCAGCCTGCTCTCTTCCGAAAACTTGGTGCCCTGGTGGGTTTACCAACCGATGCGTCGCCTCATGGACGCGTGCCGTGCCATCAATGAACTGGTCTTTGCCATGCTATTCGTGGTGGCCGTAGGGCTGGGGCCTTTTGCCGGCACGATGGCTCTGTTTGTTCACACAACGGGTGTGCTGGCGAAGCTGTTTTCAGAGGCAGTGGAAGCCAGCGATGCGGGCCCAATGGAAGGGATTCGCGTGACAGGAGCAGGGCGTATCGAGGAGATCACGTTTGGACTGATCCCTCAGGTACTACCGCTATGGATATCGGTCAGCCTTTACCGCTTCGAGTCGAATATTCGTTCTGCCACCGTACTCGGCATGGTGGGTGGCGGCGGCATTGGGGTGGCGCTGTGGGAAACCATGCGCGGATTTCAGTTCGCTGAAACCGCCACCATTATGCTGGTCATCATCGTCGCCGTCACGTTGCTTGATGTGGCCTCCCAGCGTTTACGCAAGCGCTTCATTTAGCTTGGCAACCCAGCGTCTATTTGGCAGGAGTATAAATGTCTAGACAACTGATACAGCACCACCGTCAGGAAGCGAGCGAGCCGCGCTATCGCCAGTTGGCCACGATTCTGGCCCAGGAAATCCGTAGCGACCATAGCGCCGGTGACCAGCTACCCAGCGAACAGGCATTGGCCAAACGCTTTGAGGTAAATCGCCATACGGTTCGCCGTGCGCTGGATGAACTGGTCGCTGCCGGCATGGTGACACGCCATCAAGGGTGGGGCACGCAAGTGGTAGACCGGCGATTGGACTACATGGTGAGCGCCGGTAGCAAGGTCACCCACAACTTAGCGGAATTGGGGCTTAACACCGAAACACGCTGTTTAGATCAAGGGCTTTTGCGACCGCCAGAAGCGATCGCTCAGCGCTTTGAACTGGCGGAGGGTGAGTGTCTGTTATGCGTGGATACGCTGCGGCTTGTGGATGATGCTCCGCTGCTTCATCTGCGGCATTGGTTCGATGGCACGCGCGTACCCGGCTGGTGTGAGCGTTATCGCGGTGGCTCTACCCGCTCGGTGCTTGACCAGCACTATGGTCTGCGACTCTCCCGCGCCGAAGTGCGCCTGGAGGCAGTTCAGGCGGATCGTGACGATAGCCGCTTACTGCAGTGCCCTCAGCTTGCGCCGCTACTGATTCTGACCAGCGACAACGTCGATGAATCACGGCGCCTGGTGGAAATTTCCGTCAGTCGCGCCCGGGCCGACCGTGTTGCCTACCACTTCGATTTTCCGAATGAGCGCTAACGCAGGGTCGGCCTTCACCGATCTGACAACGACGAGGAACAATGATGACTCCTGAACAGCGTCACCGCATTCTCGCGCTGACACCTTTAGAGCGCCTCAATGAGGGCTGGCTGAAGCTTGGTATCAAGGCGACTCATCGCTGCGTACGCGGGCCTGAAACCGGGATGGTCATGGTGCGTGGCCGTATAGGCGGGACGGGCAATGCTTTTAACCTGGGCGAGATGACCCTGACCCGTGTCAGCGTGGTGCTCGATGAAAACGCGCCCGATGGCGGCGATATCGGCCACGGATGGGTCGCGGGGCGGAGCCGTGAACACGCGGAATTAATCGCCTTGATCGATGCTTGCGCACACAAAGCGCATTGGGCGCGACGCATCGATGCGGAGCTGATTGAACCACTGACTCAGGCGCTAGCGGACGAACGCGCTGAGCGCTCTCAGCTTGCTGCGGCAACGCGGGTCGATTTTTTCACAATGGTGCGAGGGGAGTAGATATGCACGACATCACGATGGAGCTCTCGTCGTCGGAACAACCACCTCATGTGCCCAAGCCGCATCAATGGCCAGCATTGAAGGAAGCGGTTCACCACAGCCAACAGCTGTTCCGACAAGTATTAAGCAGTATGGCCGAACCCGGCACCTTTGCTGAGGTGGACCTGGCACCGCTACCGAAAGACGTTGCGATGTCGCCCGCTGCCTGGGCAGTGCTACTGGTGCTGTGTGACCTGGATACACGGGTGTGGATTGCTGACGAACTAAACCGTGATGGTTTAGCCGAGGCGATCGCCTTCCATACCGGGGCACGCATTATGAGTAACGCGGAAGAGGCTGATTTTGCGCTTGTGGTGCCATCGACCTGTCAGGCAATGCCGCGCTTTTCTGAAGGCAGCGATATTTACCCTGACCGGAGTACCACGCTCATCGTGGTGCTGGAGTCCTTGGCGGAAGGGCGTAGTGATGCCAGCCGCCGCGGCAAGACATGTTGGCAATTAAGCGGACCCGGCATTTTAAACCAGCGAGTGCTTGAACTCGATGACACGGCCGAGGCGCTAATGCACCGCCTAGCGCTCAACCGCGCAAGCTTTCCACTGGGTCTCGACACGATTCTCACCTCGGGATCTTCCCTGACCGCCATTCCCCGTAGCACTCGTATCCAGAAGCCGTTGGAGGATGCATCACCCACTCCCTTTACTCATCCAGCCAAGGAGCGCGTCTGATGTACGTTGCCGTTAAAGGAGGCGAGCAGGCCATTGCTAACGCCCACCGCTGGATGGCGGATCGCCGTCGAGGCGACCGACACCAGCCTGAACTGCAGACCGAACAGATTCGTGACCAGTTGGGGCTCGCGGTGGATCGCGTCATGGCAGAGGCCTCACTGATGGACGTTGAGCTTGCCGCGTTGGCATTGAAGCAAGCCAGCGGTGACCTAACCGAAGCGGTGTTTCTGCTGCGTGCCTATCGAACCACGTTACCCCGGCTGGCCGACAGCGTGCCGCTCAAAACAGAGGCCATGCATGTCGAGCGGCGTATCAGTGCCGCCTTCAAGGATGTGCCCGGCGGTCAGGTGCTGGGGCCAACCTATGACTACACCCATCGACTGCTGGATTTCATGCTGCTGGCCGAAGGGAAGATTCCTGATCCGGAAAAAGCCCAGGCAGGGCTTGAGGCATGCCCCCAGATCCTGGATTCGCTCGATGCCGAAGGATTGATTGAAAAAGAGCGGGATGATGGCACCGAGCCATATGACATCACCAGGGATCCCCCGGATTTCCCCGTCGACCGAGCCACGCGTTTACAAATGCTAGCGCGAGGCGATGAGGGTTACTTGCTGGCGCTGGGCTACTCGACTCAGCGTGGCTATGGCCGCAATCACCCCTTCGCTGGCGAGATTCGTCAGGGCACTGTCGAAGTGGAAATCGAAGTGGAAGGCTTTGATGCTCCTCTCTGTATCGGTGAGGTCATGATCAGTGAATGCCAGATGATCAACCAGTTCGGCGGCAGCCGCGAAAAGTCGCCGCAGTTTACCCGCGGCTACGGTTTGGCCTTTGGTCGCAATGAACGCAAAACCATGGCAATGGCGTTGATTGACCGCTCCTTGCGCGCTGAAGAGCTTGGCGAACCGGTACAAGGGCCCGCCCAGCAAGCCGAGTTCGTGCTTGCCCATGCCGATAACGTCGAGGCCTCGGGCTTTGTGTCTCACTTGAAGTTACCGCACTACGTCGATTTTCAGTCGGAGCTAGAGCTGTTGCGCCGTCTACGCCGGGAGCACGACCTCCGCGAACCCTCAGAGCAGGAGCGCCCCGTATGACTCCCCGCGTTGATGACCAAGGTGGTCTAGCTTACAGCGGCTATAACTTTGCCTACTTGGACGAACAGACCAAACGTATGATTCGCCGCGCACTGCTAAAGGCTGTGGCGATTCCCGGCTATCAGGTGCCGTTCGGTGGTCGCGAAATGCCGATGCCCTATGGTTGGGGCACCGGTGGGATGCAGCTTACCGCCAGCATCCTCGGCGCTGACGATGTGCTTAAAGTGATCGATCAAGGCGCGGATGACACGACTAATGCCGTCAGCATTCGCACATTTTTCGAGCGTGTGGCGGGGGTTGAAACCACCACCCGTACAGAGGCGGCTAGCGTTATCCAGACGCGTCATAGAATTCCGGAACGTCCCCTTTCTCAACACCAGATCCTGGTGTTCCAGGTGCCCATTCCTGAGCCATTGAGATTTATCGAACCGAGCGAAGAGGAAACTCGGGTGATGCACGCTCTTGAAGAGTACGGCGTGATGCATGTGAAGCTCTACGAAGATATTGCTCGCCATGGTCATATCGCCACTACCTATGCCTATCCGATCAAGGTGGATGAACGCTATGTGATGGATCCCTCGCCCATTCCCAAGTTCGACAACCCTAAACTCGATATGAATGAGGCGCTTATGCTGTTTGGCGCTGGGCGTGAGAAGCGCCTTTACGCGATTCCTCCCTATACCCAGGTCAAGAGTCTCGACTTTGAGGATCACCCGTTCGAGATCCAGTCGTGGGATGAGGCATGCGCCCTGTGTGGAGCGTCGGACAGCTACCTAGATGAGGTCATTACCGATGACCAAGGCGGGCGGATGTTTGTCTGCTCAGACACGGATTACTGCCAGCAATGTCGCGGGGAGGTGGCATGAAACGCCCACAGCTAATACGCCCGGCACTGCTTGAAGCACGCAATATCACTCGTCTATACGGCCCCAAACAGGGGTGCGAAGAGATTGACTTCACACTGCACCAGGGTGAAGTGCTCGGTATTGTCGGTGAGTCCGGCTCGGGTAAGTCGACTTTGCTACGAGTGCTTTCAGGGCTTGAAAAACCGGACAACGGTCAGGTGATTTATCACCGTTCTGAACCCTCTTTTTCTGAGCTGACTGGCACAGATCTTACTAGCCCAGAGCTTACTAGCCCAGAGCCAGCTCACACCGGGCTAGGCGGGGCCGAAGGCGCACTTGATCTCTACGCCATTAGCGAGGCGCGCCGCCGCGCCCTACTGCGTATGGAGTGGGGGCTAGTGCATCAAAATCCACGCGATGGTTTGCGTCTTGGTGTCTCCGCCGGGGCCAATGTCAGCGAACGTCTGATGGCGTTGGGGCAGCGTCACTATGGCAATTTACGCGCGGCAAGCCAGGACTGGATGGGGCGCGTGGAACTGGACCCACGACGTATCGATGATGCGCCACGTACCTTCTCTGGCGGCATGCAGCAGCGCTTGCAGATCGCCCGCACCTTGGTGACCGAGCCACGCCTGGTGTTCATGGATGAGCCCACCGGCGGGCTCGACGTGTCGGTGCAAGCGCGTCTGCTCGACATGCTCCGCACCTTGACCCGGCAGCTTGGGTTATCGGTGATCCTGGTGACACATGATTTAGCCGTTGCCCGCCTGCTGGCCCACCGACTGATGGTCATGCGGCAAGGTCGAGTCGTGGAGGCCGGTCTGACCGACCAGATTCTCGATGACCCGCAGCACGACTATACCCAACTACTCGTCTCATCGGTGTTAACACCATGAGCCGCACTGATGTTCAGGATCTCATCTTCAGGAGCCTGCTATGACGGCGATAAGGCAACCTTTTCTGAGCGCGTCGGCGCTCGACAAGTCCTTCGTGCTACACGCACAGAGTGGCCAGCAGTTAGATGTGATGCGCGGTCTCGAGCTGCGTTTGATGCCCGGTGAATGTCTTGTGCTGGCCGGGCGCAGTGGTATCGGCAAAAGCACGCTGCTCAAAATGGTGAATGGCAACTATCGTGTTTCCGCGGGTCGGTTGACGCTGCACTTTGAAGACGGAGAGCTGGAACTCTCCAACCTGCCTGCTCAGGCCTGGCACGTGCTTCGGCGCGATGTGATCGGCTACGTCAGTCAGTTTCTACGCGTGGTGCCCAGGGTCTCTGCGCGGCAGGTGGTGATGGAACCACTGCTATCGCAAGGCGTTGCGCAGGACGAAGCGTGTCGCCGAGCCGAGGCACTACTGGCAAGGCTCAACCTTCCTAAGCGGCTATGGGATCTCGCGCCAGGAACCTTCTCCGGCGGTGAACAGCAGCGTGTGAATATCGCTCGGGGCTTTATCGCCGAGCATCCGTTGCTGTTGTTGGATGAGCCTACCGCCTCGCTGGACAGCGCCAACCGCGATGTGGTGGTTGAACTCATTCAGGAGGCCAAAGCACGCGGTACGGCGATGCTGGGAATTTTTCATGATGAGGATGTGCGCGAACGTGTCGCTGACCGCCAACTGCCGCTGGAAGCGCATATGTTGAGCGCGGGTGATGCCTCAACCGCTGTGAACAATGATACCCAGGAGTCGCCACGATGAGAGCTAATGAACAGGTTCTGACCAACGCCCGCTTAGTGCTTGATGACGATATCGTGCGTGGCAGTTTGGTGATTCAGGCAGGGCGCATCACGGCGATCGACCAAGGGGCTACCGCGCTACCCAATGCTATCGACTGCGAAGGCGACTTGCTTATCCCAGGACTGATAGAACTGCATACCGATAACATGGAGAAGTATTTTCAGCCGCGGCCCAAGGTGTCTTGGCCATCGCGCTCGGCTGCCTTGGCTCACGATGCCCAGATGGCAGCAAGTGGTATCACCACGGTGTTTGATGCTGTCTCCATCGGCGATGTGGATGACCAGAGCATGCGCCAAGAGGCGCTATATCAAATGGTGGAAGCGCTAGCTGACATCAACCGCAGCGGCATGGCGCGGGTAGACCACCGTTTGCATCTACGCTGTGAAGTTTGCCACCCGGATACGCTGGCACGCTTTCAATCCCTTGCGGATACACCTGAGCTTGGGTTGGTATCGTTGATGGACCACTCGCCGGGGCAGCGCCAGTTCGCCAGCCTCGACGCCTATCGGGTGTACTACAAGGGCAAACACGGCTTCGATGATGCCAGCCTTGATGCGTTCATCGAGCGCCAGCAGGGCTTTAGTGCTCAATACTCAAGTGCCTACCGCAAAGCCATTGCTCAGGCCTGCCATGAGCGTGGTCTGGCGCTCGCCAGTCATGACGACGCCACGATAGAGCACGTGGCAGAGAGTCTTGAGTACGGCACGCAAGTGGCGGAATTCCCCACAACGTTAGAGGCCGCTCATGCTTCTCACCACCACGGCATGGCCGTGATGATGGGCGCGCCTAATGTGGTACGTGGAGGTTCTCATTCGGGCAACATTGCTGCCAGCGAACTGGTGCGGCTCGGTGTGCTCGACATTCTTTCCTCGGATTACTACCCCGCTGCACTACTCGATGCGGTCTTCCTGATCAGCAAGATGGAGGATGGCTATGATTTACCTCGTGCCGTTGCCTCTGCCTCACGAAAACCTGCCGAAGCGGTGGGCTTGAATGACCGAGGGCGTATTGCCGAAGGGTTACGTGCCGACCTGATTCGTGTGCGTGAAATCGATAGCCATCCTCTGGTTCAGAGAGTGTGGTGTGCCGGTAAGCAGGTGTACTAATGGGCCGCTTGATCTACCTGATGGGAGCTAGTGGCGTCGGTAAAGATTGCCTTCTGCAAGCGGCCCGCCGTGCGCACCCGGAATGGCTGGTCGCCCACCGCTATCTGACCCGGGAAAGTAGTGCCACCGAGGATTGCGTCGCGCTTAGCGATGCTGAGTTCTCGGTGCGTAGTGAGCTGGGCATGCTATGCCTGGCATGGCAGGCCCATGGGCTCAAGTACGGCGTAGGCGTAGAGGTCGAAGCGTGGCTCGGCAGGGGCACGACGGTGCTGCTCAACGGTAGTCGCCGGGCGTTGCCGATGGCGCTTGAACGCTTTGGTGAGGCACTGGTGCCCGTCGTGATCACTGCGCCCCCGGACGTCTTGCGCCGTCGGCTGATGGGGCGTGGGAGAGAGTCGATCGATGAGATTGAGCATCGACTCAAGCGCCATCAGGAAATGGAGCGTGAATTGATGGACGCCTTTCCTGGCGTTGCCCGAGTCAATAATGGGGGGCGACTTGCGGATAGCCTTACGGAACTGACAGCGGTGATCAAGGGATGTTCTGCTCAGGCTTGATGGCCTGGGACTTCATGGCGGGAGAGCTATTGATGGAGTTTCGTTTTGGCGGTACCGGCGATAGTGCACAGGTGCCACGCTTTGGATGTGACTGTGAGGCCTGCAGTCGGGCGAGAGTATTTACTAGCTTGCAGCGTGGCCCTTGCTCGGCCGAGGTGCGGGTCGATGGCAAGCTCTACTTACTCGATGCTGGGCGCATGGATTTGGCGCACAGTTGCGAGATCGAACGGCCGTCGGCTTTTCTGATCACGCATTACCATGCCGACCATGTTCAGGGGCTTTTCCATTTGCGCTGGGGCAGTGGAGAAGCGATCCCCGTTTATGGCCCTAAGGATGCCCATGGTTGCGCCGATTTGTACAAAAATTCTGGGGTGCTGAATTTTCAGCCTGGACTCAAGCCTTTTAAAGTCATTAAGTTCGAGAACTTAACTGTGACACCCGTACCGCTTAAGCATTCGAAACCCACATTGGGCTACTGTCTTGACGACGGCGGAACAAGGCTTGCGTATCTCACTGACACCTGCGGTCTGCCAACTGAAACGGAACGCTTTCTACGCGGTTGGAAGCCCGACGTGGTGGTGTTAGATGCCTGTTACCCCGCCACCTATCAAGCACCCCAAAATCACAACACTATCACCCAGGCGCTGGAGATTATCACCCGACTCGATCCACCGCAGGCGTATCTCACTCACATTGGTCACGACTTAGACGCCGAGCGTTTGACGAATCCTTCGCGTCTGCCCCCCAACGTGCGTATCGCCCGAGATGGCGAGAGTCTTAAAGAGTGGTTGGTGTCGCCATAATTTAAATACCACTATTTCCGATGCTGGCCGACTATATAGAATATCTTTAACTGTTTCCTAACAACGTTTGTGGTACTGCCTTGGATAGATTCGAAGAGATGCGGGTATTTGCAGCGGTAGCACAACTGGAGAGCTTTTCGGTTGCTGCGCGGCAGCTTGCGCTGTCGCCATCTCGGGTGACGAGGGCGGTGGCGGCGCTTGAGGCGCGTTTGGGCGTGGCTTTGTTACAGCGCACTACGCGGCAGGTGCGCGTCACCGAGGCGGGGCGTCGTTATCTAGAGGATATCCAGCAGGTACTTGCGCAGCTTTCTGAGGCTGAGGCTGCTGCGACGGGTAGCTACCTCATCCCGCGTGGCTTGTTACACCTAACCGCGCCAGTACTGTTTGGTGAGTACTTTGTGACGCCCCAGATTGTTGATTACCTGGCGCACTACCCTGATGTTCAGATTCGTGCGGAATTGATCGATCGGCCGGTTAATCTGCAGGAGGAGGGCATTGATGTGGCGGTGCGGATTGGCCACGTGCCAGAAGATTGCCAGCATTTGACTGTGCCGGTTGGCGAAGTACGCCATGTGGTTTGTGCCAGCCCCGAGTGGTTAGCCCAACACGGTGAGCCAACGCACCCGCTTGAACTGGAAACGTTACCCACCGTAGTCGCCGAGGGGAGTAGTTTTGGTAGCCAGTGGTGGTTCGAGGAGGCGGGCAAGCACATAGAGGTGACGCCCACACCACGGCTACGCATTAGCGCCATTCATGCCGCGTTAACGGCGGTTGAGACGGGCGCTGGATTGACTCGGCTACTCTCTTATCAAGTGGCGGCTAGCGAAGCCGAAGGCAGAGTGCGGCGAGTATTAACGCGTTTCGAGCCTGCCGCCATTCCGATTAATATCTGGATCACGGCGGGCCGTGGGCGCGCTGCCAGCGTGCGCACCTTCGTTGATTTTCTCGCCGAGCGGCTGCGTGCTGATCCGGCGCTCGGCTATCGTGCGTGACCATGGCGCTCTTGCCAGAATCGCCGCTGCGCTTTGAAGCCTTAATGGCGCTGACTGCCGTTGCCCAGTATGGCAGCGTGCAAGCCGCAGCTGAAGCGGGTTGCCTGTCGGCGCCCAAGCTCCATCGCCTTATTCGCACCCAGGAGCAGCGCCTGGGCGTCATCTTAGTCACAACTTCGCCAAGAGGCAGCAGGTTGACGGCAGCGGGCGAGCGATTACTTGAATATGCCAGGGCGCTTATCCATTCAGTGGCTGACGCCGAAACCAATGCCCGGCAGGAGCACCGCGAGCTTAACGGCACGCTACGTTTGCAGGCACCCCAGGCGTTGATGGAGCCGCTGTTGTTGCCGTTGATGCTGCGGCTGCAAACGGAGCACCCTAGCTTGAAGGTCTATCTGCTGGCCGATGAGCACCTGAGCCGGACACACGCAGCCGCACCGGCGCATCTTCAGCTGATAACAGGGTCGCTGCCTGCGTCCGTGTATGCCAGGTCACTTGGTAACTTACCCATAGGTCTGTTTGCCAGCCCGGGCTATCTAAACAAAATAGGGCGCCCTGATAGTCTAGGTAGCCTCGCCCGTCATTCGCTTATTCACAGCCCACGGGAGGGGCAAGCGCCTGTTTGGTCGTTGGCCGAAGGCCAAACCCATCGCTTCCAGCCTAGGCTTACCATTAGCAGCAGTGCCGCCGCGCTGCGGGCGGCTATTGAAGGCGCGGGAATTGTGCGCTGCTACCAGCTAGAGGCGCGTAAAGCATGCGAGCAGGGTTTGCTGGAACCCGTGGCCGAATCACTTTGGCCTGCGGCTGACACCCTGGCATTAACGTACGCCCTTGGCATACAAGCACCTGCCAGCGTTAGGGTGTTTCTGGAACTGGCGACGCCCTGGCTGCGAGAGCAGTTGGTCGGCTGATTATTTCAGTAAGCGCAATTTTATATTGATTAAAACCGCTATTCTTGTCGTTCCTGTTTTGGCTCAGGATAGGTGAGGTGATATCGCTTAACCGCTGTGTTGCCTCTCTTAAGACGCTAATTCAAGGAGACGTTCGTATGTCTAACGCTATTAGGGTTTATCGCCACGCTCTTTCCGGCCACTGCCACCGCATTGAGTTGATGTTGTCACTGCTTGGCCTGCCCGCCACTTTTATTGAGGTCGATCTCGCAGCGGGCGAACACAAGGGGCCGACTTTCCTAAATCTGAACGCCTTCGCCCAGGTACCGGTGCTGGATGACCAGGGGGTTATCCTGGCGGATTCCAATGCTATTCTGGTCTATCTTGAGCGCCGCTATGGCTCTAGTTCTGGTGCTGGGCAGGGTGCTAACCGCTGGTTGCCGGAAGATCCGCTGATTCAAGCTCAAGTGCAACGCTGGTTGTCTGTGGCGGCAGGGCCGCTTGCGAACTCCGCCATGAAGGCCCGCTTGGTTACGGTGTTTAATGCCCCATTCGATCCTGAACCGCTGATCGCTGGAGCCCATGAGCTGTTTGCCATCATGGATGCTCATCTGGCGAACCAATCCTTCCTGGCAGGTGAGCAAGCCACTCTGGCTGAGATTTCTCTGTATAGCTATATCGCTCACGCCCCCGAAGGCAATGTTTCGCTTGAACCCTACCCGCATCTTCGTGCTTGGTTACAGCGCATTGAAGCGCTGGAAGGCTTCGTTCCCATGGCGGCTACCAACGTTGGGCTGTTGAGCTGAGTCTGCGGGCAATTACCCGCAAGGAGTCGAGAGTGAAAAACACTGTAACCACCGGCCCGTGGCACGCGGGCGAGCTTGCCCTGCAACGGGTGGTTGGGGTAGAGCAACAGATGGCGGAGATTGGCAGCAAGGTGATGCGGCCCTTTTTAACGCCACAGTTGCAGCACTTCTTTCCTCAACTGCCGTTTGTGGCCGCGGCGGCGGTGGATAGTGACGGCTGGCCCTGGGTCTCTTTGCTGGAGGGCACGCCGGGCTTTGTCCATGCGCCCGATGAGGGGCGGCTTGAGCTCGCCTTAACACCGCCTGAGGATGACCCGCTTACACTACTGCTTAACAGCGGCGCCAATGTTGGGCTGCTGGGTATTGAGCTGCACACGCGTCGCCGTAACCGGGTCAATGGCGTATTTCGGGGCTCAAATGGCCAATGGCAGTTGGACGTCGCTTACGCTTTCGGCAACTGCCCGCAGTACATTCACGACTGGTCGGAGATGAAGTCGGTGGAGCCCCAGCCGGGGCCCGCGCTTGCTATGCGCGATGCGACCCTCAGCCAACTGCCAGCGACAGTGCTGGCGCATATTGATCAAGCGCTAACGGCTTTTGTGGGTAGTTATGCGCATACCGACCAGGGCGTGCAGGCGGACGCCTCCCATCGTGGTGGCCAAGCAGGGTTTATTCGCCGCCAGGGGAATGATCTGATGCTGCCTGATTTTGCGGGCAACCGCTTCTTCAATACCCTGGGCAATGTGCTGACCAGCGGGCGCGCTGCCTTGGTGATCCCCGATTTTGTCAGCAGGGATGTGCTGCATCTTTCCGGCGAAGCGCGGCTGGTAGACGAAGAGACTATGGGAGCGCGTTATCCCGGCGCAGAACGCTACTGGTGCTTAACGCCGCGGCATATCGTCTGGCGGCCGCGGGCCATGCGCTGGCGTAGCCATGCAAGTGCAGTGGCCGTTGAAGCGGCGCCCCATGGGCCTTGGCAGGCGCTTGCACCTTCCACTCTACAGCGTGTTCAGGTCGTTGATGTGGTGCAGGAGACGCCTGAGATTCGCTCTTTTTATTTAACGAGCAGCCAGCAGGATAAAGCGCTGGCTCCCTTTAAAGCGGGGCAGTTTATCACGCTGCGGGTGCCGCGTCTGGATGGCTCGCCATTGATGCGCAGCTACACGTTATCGGGTGACAGTCGGCAGACCGGCTATCGCATCAGCATTAAGGCCGACGGGGAGGGCTCGCGTTATCTTCACAGCGCCCTACAGGTGGGCACTGAATTAGCCGTCAGTATGCCGAAAGGCTCTTTTACGGCAGTGGGTAAGGTCGCAGATCGAACCCATTGGGTGCTGCTGGGCGGTGGTATCGGTATTACCCCACTACTGAGTCTCGCCTCTGAGCTGACCGGCGCAGGCCGTGGCCCAGTAACATTAATTCAAAGCGCGCGAGATGTTGCCGAAGCCCCTTTTGGCGAGGAACTGCTCGACCTTGAGAGACGAGGGCTGCGTGTACGGCGCCATGTGACGGGTTCGGCACCAGCTCCAAAAGGGTGGATTGCTGGCCGGGTATCGTTGGCCGATGTTCTTAGAGAAAAAGATCTTAACGAACATGTTCTTAGCGAACAGGTGCTTGCTGAAGTGCAGCTCTACCTCTGCGGCCCTGCCGCCTTTGTAGAGCGCTACCATCAGGAGGCGTTAGAGCTTGGGCTGTCATCCAAGCAGATACACACGGAAGCGTTTGGCCCTTCAGCGCTGGCGCAATCATTTACAGCACCCGTCGCCGAGCAACCAGTAGAAATAAGCTTTGTTGACTCAAGCGTAGTGGCCCACTGGCAACCGGGCGAAAGCCTATTAAAAACCGCCGAAAAAGCTGGGTTGCAGCCTGCCTATGGGTGTCGTAGTGGCAGCTGTGGTGAGTGCGCCTGCACGTTGGTACAGGGGAGCGTTTCCTACCCCGAAGGCGTAACCGCGCCAGAAAGGAAAATTCTACTATGCAGTGCACGACCAGCGGCTTGTTCGGGGAGGATTGAGCTTAGTCTCGATTAGAAGACGTTAATCAATGGAAGTGCTTAAAAAATCAACATCAAAAGGCCGATGACCACTAATAGGCCGATCATGAAAATAATACCGACTGTGCTAGCTAAAAATTTCAACATACAACGTCTCCTTTGTTTATTTAGTTAGCTCATCCTGAGTTAACAGTAATAGCTAACCACTATCATAGAAGCCAAGGCTGATTCGTGCAAACGAATCAGCCGAGGTCAATAAAAGGTTAGCGGTAACTTATATTGCTTAAACGAAGCCTTCGTCTGGCAGCTGTATCAATTAAAACGTCCCAGGATACGCACCGCCGTCGAGCAAAATGTTCTGCCCGGTCAAGTAGCCTGCATGCTCGCTGCACATAAACGCACAGAAGGCACCAAACTCCTCGGCAGTACCGAATCGCCGGGCAGGAACGCCTTGGGCGCGCTGCTCGCGCACTTGTTCGATATCTTGCTGGGTATTCTCCGCGATATTGTTCAGGGTGCTGCGCAGGCGGTCGGTATCAAAGGGGCCGGGTAATAGATTGTTGATGGTGACGTTGCGTGAGGCGAGTTGTGGCTGGCGTGCCAAGCCTGCAACAAAGCCGGTGAGCCCGGTGCGTGCGCCGTTGGATAGCCCAAGAATGTCGATGGGAGCTTTTACCGCGCCCGAGGTGATGTTGACCACGCGGCCAAAGCCATTGGCGGCCATCCGATCCACGGTGGCCTTGATCAGCTCTATGGGGGTGATCATGTTGGCGTCTACCGCCTGTATCCACGCTTCACGATCCCAGTCGCGAAAATCTCCCGGCGGTGGCCCGCCGTTGTTATTGATGAGAATATCGATCTGCGGGCAGGCAGCAAGTAGCGCGGCGCGAACGTCTTCACGGCCGATATCGCCGGGTACAGTGAGTACTTCAATGGCTGGGTTCAGTGCCCGTAGTGCCTCGGCTGTGCGCTCAAGTGTCTCTGCGCTGCGCGAGTTAATGGCCAGATTAACGCCTTCTTTGGCGAGCGCTTCAGCGCACCCTCTTCCTAACCCTTTGCTCGCTGCGCATACCACGGCCCAACGGCCAGTAATTCCAAGATCCATTATCTTATTCCTTGTTATTTGAAAGTCAGCTTTAGCGTGATGAGTAGCCATCATCCACCGGTCATCATATGTCAGTTATAAACCTGGCGCCCGATGCGGTGAAGAGAAAGCAGTTACTAACATGCAGGCAATAAATAACATGCACACAATAAAAGGGCGCGACCATCAGTTTCTGGAGGTTAAGACATCCTGATACTGATAGCCGCACCCATAGAGCTACCTATGCGATGACAGAGTGCTAGACGTAGAAATCCAGATCCTCTTGCGCTTTCAATAGATCGCGCATGGTGATGGGGTCATCGCCGAAGAAGAACAGCAAGCCCCAATGCGTCCCGAAGGCTGACCGATCTGGCACTGTTTCTTCGGCCGGTGCGACCAGTTCGTGGGACTCGAAGTAGGGATGCTCTGTCGTTTCTTTGGGCATTTCCAGCTTGCTAACCACACGACGGCGTGGGTACACACCGAAGCAACCGGCATAGCCTTTTGCGTCGACTACTTCGCGGGGGAAGAAGGCCGCCACTTCCTCTGGCGTGCTTTTCGGATCGAACACCAGCATCGACGCCTGATAAGCGTTGAAGCCATAGGCTTTTTCGATTAGTTCAAACGCTTTGAAGCCGGGTGGGCGGTAGGCCACCTCGCCAAAGTACATCTCACCATCTGCCGTGACGAAGTACTCGGGGTGAATCAGGCCAAACTGAATGTCGAACGTTTTGATCAGTAGTTCGATCTGCTTGGTAATCGTGGGGCGCCAGCTCTCGAGTTCTGCGGTAGCCGGTACGAATACCGAATAACCCAGCGTCACGTATTCGGAGATGTTCAGGAACTGGATTTTGCCATCATGAATCCAGGCTTCAACAGCAAACTCCCAGCCATCCAGATGACTTTCCATCAGCAGAGGATATTCTTCGTCTGGAATGTTGTCGATTTCTTCGATCTTACGAATCATCCGGTGGCCGAGGCAGCCAGCTTTGTCGAATGCTTTAACGTGAATCGGGTCGTCTGGGTCGCCATCCAGTTTCAGCAGTGTTTGGTTAACGCGCTTCATAAAGCGAACGATGTCTTCTTTCTCGTGGGCCTCTTCGAAGATCCCAACACGAATCCCGCCAAGCTGAGCGCGGCGCTTCATTAGGGCCTTGTCACGAAACAGAATGGATTGCCCGTACATGCGCGGGCTATCGAGAAGAACAGAGTTGATCGCGCCGGACCACTCAACGGTTTCTTCAAATAATGGAATAGCGATATCGACGCCTTCCTCTTTCAACCTTTCGGCGATTTCCATGGACCGATCATTTAAGCGGATAAAGTCCCATGGAATAAAAGGAATGTTGTTTGCGGTACAGAAATCCGCGGCCCATTCTGGCGCAACGACGATATATCGGCGGTCAAACTGTTGTGCAGCCTTAATGGCATTAACGCTCCAGCCCAGCAGGGCGATATAACCTTTGCTCGGATCCTTTGGCGTTTCGGTGCCTTTTACCGAGTCCATTTCCGGATCAAGCCAGGCCGCTACTGCGTCGGGTAATTGCTTTTCTGATGTGATCGACATTCATGTCCTCCTTGCTGGTTGACCCAAACCGACTGCGCAGAGATTGGAGCGCACCAAGTGAGCTGAGCTGCAGTCAGTGATGATGAGGGGGGTATTGAGTAAGCCAGCATTAGAAAAGTGTTTAGCGCACCCGTCGTAACTAAACTAGTCGATACGGTTACATATGGCAATTCAACTGTAGAATAGTTGTTGAATGGCTGTAGAAGTTTTTGCTTTTCAGAATAGATTTTTTTGCCTTAATCGACGTGTATCTAAATCAGATAAGTTTCATATAAAATCATTTTGTTACTTATAATTAAATTAACTCAGTAAGAGAGATTTATCTATCGCTATAAACTCACTGGCTTCATTAATTAATGACGCAGCAGTAAGCTGTGGCACGCCGTAAACTTCTACTTTTTTCCCATGCTTAACACGAATTTTATTAGCTAAAAGGTCAAAGTCGCCATCGCCTGACACGAGTACGATAACATCTGCTTGTTCGGCGAGCTCAATAGCATCGAGAGCAATGCCTACATCCCAGTCCCCTTTTGCTGACCCATCTGACCGTTGAATAAAAGGTTTCAGTTTTACATCAAAGCCAATCGCCCTGAGTATATTTTGAAATTCACGTTGCTTTTGATCACCTCTGTCTATTGCATAACAAAAAGCGCTGACAACTTCTCTATTGTCAGTAGCTTGCGTCCAGAATTTATTATAATCAAAGTTTTTTCGATACGCTTCACGCACTGTGTAATATACATTCTGCACATCAACAAATATTGCTACTTTTAGCATGAGACATAACCTTGTTAAATACTAATTTTTCAACTATTTATTGTTGCGCAGAAATGATTTTGTCGGTGGCCAGTACTATCTGTGGAACTGTTTTTCGCGTTCCGGTTGCCAATAAATAGCATCGATACGTAAGCGGGCTTCGGTATTGTTAGGTAAAGGCCATTCAATGATATCACCGATTTTGAGCCCGATTAAGGCAGCTCCGATTGGCGCCATGACTGAAATACCATCTGGTACGCTTGCCAAAGAGTGTGGATAGACCAGGGTTCGAATCATTTTGAGCCCACGAGTGAGATCAGTGAAGCGTATCTGGCTGTTCATGCTAACCACGTCTTCTGGAATATCTTGTGGGTCACGTACCTCACCACGGGTTAATTCTTCCTCCAGTAATTGAGCCACCATCATATCTTTATCCGATGCATTATCGATCAGCCGCTGAAGACGCTCGGCATCAAGGCGATTAATAATTATAGCAGGACGTTTTTCCATCATTACTCTCCTTAGAAAGCAATAAATTTAAATCAATAAAAAAAGCCCTTCCCACTAAAGGAAGGACTGTGTGCTTTTTACAGTATAAGCGATTTACAAAACAAAAGGTGCTCAGGTAACCCCTTGTTCAATCATAGCGTCAGCTACTTTTCTGAAACCGGCAATGTTGGCACCTAGCACCAGGTTCGTTGCATCACCGAACTCTTCGGCTGTGTCAGCACACTGCCGATGAATATTAGCCATAATCTGCTTTAGTTTCTGATCAACTTTTTCCAACGGCCATTGCTCCATACTGCTATTTTGTGCCATTTCTAACTGGCTGGTAGCAACGCCACCTGCGTTGGCGGCCTTGCCGGGACCATAGGCAATATTAGCTTTTAAAAAAAGATCAACGGCTTCTTTTGTAGAGGGCATATTGGCACCCTCGCTAATGCACGTGATGCCATTGGCAAGCATTGTTTCTGCATCGCTCTCGGTCAGCTCATTTTGTGTGGCGCAAGGGAAAGCCGCATCGGCTTGAATACGCCATACCGCATGCCCTTCCCGTGGGTAGTCACGCGCAGAAATATAGTGCGCGTCAGGATGTTCATTTAAGTAGGCCTCTAATGAGGTACGCTGCACTTCTTTGAGCTGCTTGAGCAGGGGTAAATCGATTCCTTTCATGTCGTGGACGGTCCCACGTGAATCGCTACAGGTAATTGGTTTAGCGCCTAGTTCGTACAGTTTTTCAATGGTGTAGATGGCGACATTGCCCGCGCCGGACACAAGACACGTCTTATCACGCAGTTCCTCCCCGCGAGCAGACAGCATGTTTTGTGCGAAGTAAACCGCACCGTAACCGGTGGCTTCTTTCCGGCCAAGCGACCCGCCCCAGTTAAGCGCTTTACCGGTTAACACGCCTTCATATCGTCCGGTTAGCCGCTTATATTGGCCGAAGAGATAACCAATTTCACGTGTACCTACACCGATATCACCTGCCGGCACATCACAGTGCGGGCCAATATGACGATAGAGCTCGCTCATAAACGCCTGGCAAAAACGCATGATTTCATTATCTGATTTACCTTTCGGGTCAAAATCAGCGCCTCCCTTACCCCCGCCGATTGGTAAACCCGTTAACGCATTTTTGAAAATTTGTTCAAAACCGAGGAATTTTATGGTGCCCGAGGTAACGCTAGGATGAAAGCGTAAACCTCCCTTGTAAGGCCCAAGCGCAGAGTTAAACTGGACGCGATACCCTTTGTTGACCTGTACGTGACCGGCATCATCTATCCAGCTTATCCTAAACATAATTTGTCTTTCGGGTTCGACTATTCGCTCAATGATGCTGTGTTTATGATAGTAAGAATTCTGTTCGAACAGAGGACGCAGGCATTCAAGGACTTCTTCGGCGGCTTGATAAAATTCTGACTGTGCAGGGCTACTTTTATTGAGCCGCAACAGCGTATCGTGGACGTAGGGCATCGGAGTATGTCTTCACCGTATTCAACATTATATTGGCTGGCCAGAGCGTTGGAATATTTAACTGTTAGCGTAGTTATTTGCATAGGCTATGCGTGTTCGGTATAGGTTAAAAATATACAAAATTTAGACTAAAGTATAAAAAATGACGGTTGGATTTGTTATTTCTTGGATGCTTGATAAACGATAAATAAACGGAGAGAGGTTTCGAATATTTAATATTGGCGTTAATTTATTAATATAAGAATTGAAAATTTGAGTTTTTATATAAGGTAGTATTTGTTAATAAATTAAATATTTTTTATTGCTAGAAATGAACTACTTTTTACACATTAAAAAATGCAGGCTTTTAGCCAACAGGCGATCGGTTCCTTCTGTCGCCCCCCGCATACTCATGGATAGCATTACTAGCCTTGAAATCACTAATGTTCAGACATTGCAGCGCCAGATGATTCGGATGGCGTTGCGCCGCGCTCAGGCCTGAGGTCAATCGGACATAGAATAGCGACTGGTTAGTCAGCTTTATTAGGGGATCATGATGGGCGAGGTGGTGTAACTTCTCTTCAGCTTGCATAAGCGCCGTCACATCCCGCGCGACACCGATCCTAACCTTCTCCTCCTCATACCAGCGGGCAGACTAAAGAATGTGGACGATACCGCCATCCTTACGAAGATAGCGATTGCGAAAATCGATATGGGGCTGGCCGTTCATGACCCGGCGAATGGAGTCCCGCGTGGCCGCTAGGTCGTTAGGATGCATATAGTTGGTTATTGATGTGCCAATCAGCTCGTAGGAGTGGTAACCGAGTAGAGGCTCACATGCATCACTCACAAAGACGATCTGGTTGTCCTCATCGACCATGAATACGGTGTCCAGCATCGGGTGTATCAGCTTAGGGTAAAACGCTTGTAGATCAACGGCCATAGGCTGGAGTAATCCGGTTCGCATTCCTGGACTATAGAGCAAGTGCGAACGAAGGCGAGAAGAAATCCTGACAATATTAGTAACTTTGTTATTAGTTTTGCGTCTCTTCACGAACCTGGTGGGGTGTTTTGCCTGTCCAGCGCCTGAAGGCTCTGCGAAAGTTGGCACTGTCGCTGAATCCCAACCGTGCTGCTATATCTTCGGTACTCATTTTGGTAACTAGCAGGTACTCGGTTGCCAACGTGCAGCGGGCGTCATCGAGTATTTCCCGGTAGCTGGTCAGCTCTGCATCGAGCTTTCTTCTTAACGTGCGAGTAGTGATGCACAGTAGGTTGGCGACGGCTTCCATGGTGGGGAAACTGTTCGGGGACATCAGCAGTATTTGATACACCTCGCCCGTTACGCCGGTTGACATCTTGGTGCGGCCCAGCAGTTGGTTACAGGTTTCCTGAAGTAGTTTTATAGATAGCTGGTTGCCTAATATGGGAGATTGATCAAGTATCGATTTGGGATAGTGGATTTCGTTTACTTCTTGATTAAAGTAACAGTCACACAGTAAATATTTTTCATGTATCTGTTCAACATCTTTCCCTGAATAAGATAACAGTGCTTTGATGGGAAAAAGACTGGGACCCGCGGCATCGCGAATATGAGTAATGTTTTGCGCCATCTGCTGCTGAATTAAAAAATTGCGGGTTTTGATACTGGTGATATACGAGTAAGTCTCTTTGAATTCAAAAACGGCAGAGGCGTCAGTTTCTCTCCATGTCATATATAACGTTGGCGTGGCTAAAGGATGGTATTTCACCCCGAAGCTGAAATAGTCCCGCATGGTAGGGCTGGTAAGCAGGGCGTAACCGTACATGCCATAAGCAGTTAAATGCAGCCGAGTAGCCGTCTCGAAAGGGGTTGCGAGATTAGCACCCGCATCAATCACATTTGTACAAGCATCCACATACTGTTTGATGGAAACCAGTGTGGCTGGGTCCGCCAGCGCTGCCTGACTTAAGTTGAGCCCCCGTAAAACCTGGTCAGCCGAAATCCCCTGTTCCGCTACCGTATCCAGTAAGGCCGCTATTTTGTAGGGAGCATATATCTTTTGATTCAGTAGGTTAGCTTGAAAGCTGGCCATAAGTTGCTCTCAATGAAATGTCCGAAAAAGACCTCGCGAAGACCGATTTAGACCTTCCTTGAACCTAGCGTAACTTTGTAGAGTAGCCTCACGCAATAATAAGGACTTGGCCGCAGAACTGAGTGCAACTCCTTAAATAAGAATGGCGGACAAACTTTACAACAAAAGCAGCTTAAAGCTGACGGTTCTCGAAAGGAAAAAAACATGCAAACGCAGCACGCCCTTATGCTCGCCGGATTCGCCCTGGGTGCATCCCTGATTCCCCTTAATGCTAGTGCTCAAGCCCCGCAGAGTTGGACGATGACCTCTACCTGGCCTGAGAACATTGATGCGGTCAAAATTGATCGGCACTGGGCTGAACTGGTTAATAAGATAGCCGGTGATGAACTACAGATTGAGTTCCACCCGGGTGGAACACTAATGCCTGGCACGGAAGTGTTCGATGCCACTGAGACAGGCAGTATTGAAGCCTCGGGCGATTGGCCTGGTTATTGGGCTGGCCTCAACCCAGCGTTTTCACCATTAGCAACGACGACCAGTCTATTTAACGCCTTGGATTACTTTAACTGGATTCAACAGTGGGGTGGTCGCGAGCTTTACCAGGAGATCTACGGTCAGTTTGGTTTGGTTTATCTCCCCTATGGCGTATTGAATAACGAATCTGGCTTTATGGGCCGCACGCCGATTGAGAGCATTGCTGATCTGGACGGTAAGCGGCTCCGCATTGCCGGTCGTGACCAGGGGCGTGTGATGGAACAGCTGGGCGGTTCCCAGGTAACGCTTGCCGGTGGTGAGGTCTACCAAGCGATCGAGCGCGGAGTGGTTGACGCGGCGGAGTTCTCTGCGCCGGGCATTGACTACAGCGTTGGCTTGGCGGAAGTAGCGGACTACTGGGCGACACCCGGTTGGCACCAGTCTGCCACGGTGTTTGGGGTAATGATCAATAAAGACGCCTGGGATGCGCTTTCTGAAGAGACTCAGGAAATGCTTCAAATTGCTGCCGATGCCACTATGGGCTGGTCGCTTTCTTGGTCGGAACGCGAGTCTACGGATGCCACGCAAAAATTTATTGATGCGGGCATTACCATCAATCAGTTCTCTGAAGAAGATTTGGCCCGTATCCAAGAGATCACCAATGAGGTGATTGTGCGCGGCGCCTGTGAACACCCAGATCATGCCAAGGTTTACCACTCCATGATCAGTTACATGGAGCACTACGCGACATGGCGTGACCTCTCCGTGCCTTTCAATATGAGCCGCGTTACCAATGATCTTCCCTCGCTTGAAGATCTTGAGGCCTGCATGAACCAGTAAACGGAGTTGGGGTTGGGCCCTTAATGGGCCCACCTCGTCGGCTTACTGCGACCTTTAATGCACTGCTTGAACTGACCTATTCCGAGATCCTCTTCATGAATGCCATTGCCAGGGCCATCGACGCCCTTAACGAAGGATTCGGTCGCTTGATTGCTCCGCTTCTTGCCGTCATTACCATGATCGTTATTTACGACATCGCTATGCGTTTCTTGGCCGGGCGCCCGAGCGACTGGGCTTTTGATATCACCAAAATGTTGTTTGGAGCTCACTTCATGCTGATGGCAGCCTACGCATTACGCCATCACGCTCATGTCGAGGTCGATGTGCTTAAGCGATTGTTGTCGCGTCGCAAGCAGGCCGCACTTGAGCTTGTTAGCTACTTGGTCTTCTTCGTCCCATTTATTTGGCTGTTGATCACCTATGGCTGGGCATTTTTTGAGCGCTCCTTCAGCCGCGGCGAGACCACTTACGGCATGGTCTCGCTTCCCGTCTACCCCATTAAAGGGGTGATCATGGTGGCCGCCGTACTAATTTTGCTGCAGGCCGTCGCCATCGTCATTCGCGCCACCCAGCAATTGCGGGAGGAGGCCGCATGAACCTAAGCCCTGAACTACTCACGCTGGTAATGTTTGGCGGGCTGCTGATAGGTCTGTTTATGGGCCACCCATTGGCCTTTGTGCTGGGCGGTATCGCTGTGATCGGTGCTTTTCTAGGCCCCGGCGAGCGGGTGCTAGGCACCATCATCAACAACATTTATGGCAACTCCATGGACAATTACGTCTTGGTGGCCATTCCTCTTTTCGTGCTGATGGCGCGCTTTCTCAACGACTCGGGCGTTACCGAGAAGATGTTTGAGGCGATGCGCTTGTTGTTGGCTAACCTGCGCGGTGGCCTAGCGTTGACCGTGGTGATTGTGTCAGTGCTGTTGGCTGCCACCACCGGCATCGTCGGTGCCTCGATTGCCGTAATGGGTATGATTGCGCTCGTCCCCATGTTGAAGCACTCCTATAACAAAGAGCTCAGTACCGGCGTCATCATGGCCAGCGGCTGCCTGGGTATCCTGATTCCGCCTAGCATCATGCTGATTCTGATGGCCAGCTATTCGCCAGTCTCGGTGGGGGCGTTGTTCGCTGGCGCACTGGTGCCTGGGGTGATGCTGGGGGCGATGTATGCTCTCTACGTGCTGGTGATCTGCTATTTAAAGCCGAGCTATGGCCCGCCGGTACCGGCTGAGGAGCGCGCCAAAGTCTCAACCGCACAGCTCATGGTGATGCTGCTTAAGTACGTGCTGCCGCCGATGGCGCTGATTCTGGGTGTACTGGGTTCATTGTTTGCCGGTATCGCCACGGCCACTGAGGCTTCGGCGATTGGTGTCTTTATCGCGTTTATGCTGTTTCTGGTCTTCGGCGACCGCAAGCTCGCGACCTGCTACCGCACGCTAATCGAGGCCAGCAAGACCACCACTATGGTGATGCTGGTACTGGTGGGAGCAACCGCCTTTACAGGTGTTTTCTCACGCGGTGGCGGCATGCAGGTCATTCACAATGTCGTAATGGCCATGCCCGGCGGCACCGCTGGCGCGCTGATCCTGATGCTGTTCTTGGTCTTCATCCTTGGCATGTTTCTCGATTGGACTGGCATCGTGCTGCTCAGCTTCCCGATCATGCTGCCGATTGTCGCCGATATGGGGGTCGATGTGCTGTGGTTTGTGGTCATGGTGGCGGTGGTTCTCCAGACCTCTTTCCTGACGCCGCCATTTGGTTATGCGCTGTTCTATCTCAAAGGCGTCGCGCCGCCTGGGGTCGAGACGCTTGATCTTTATCGGGCGGTAATTCCCTTCGTGGCGCTGATCTTACTGGCCTGCGTCCTGATGACCCTCTTCCCTGTGCTGGTGACAGGCCTGCCTGCATTGTTAATGGGCAGATAAACCTAACCGTGCGGCCCTGCCTGCCCTGGCGGGGGCCACGCTGAGCTTTTATGGAGTAAACAGATAATGAAAGTGATCGATAGCTTGATCCCTCGTTCAGGGCTCAGAGTACTGATTACCGCCGGTGCTAATGGCATCGGTTTGGCTATCGCCCAGGCGTTTCAAGAGGCGGGCGCACGCGTCCATGTTTGCGATATTGATGAGCAGGCGCTGGCCGCACTGCCCGAATGCATTACCTATACCAATGCCGATGTCAGCCAAGAGGAGGATGTCGACCGACTGTTTGAGGATGCCGCTCACTTAGGTGGGCTAGATGTGGTGGTCAACAACGCTGGCATAGCTGGCCCCACCGCCAGCATCGAAGATATCGATCCTGAGAGCTGGAACCGTACGATCAATATCAATCTTAATGGTCAGTACCGAGTGGCTAATCGAGCCACGCCTTTGCTCCGCGAAAGCCAGGGGCTACTGATTAATATGGCCTCGGTCGCTGGCCGCCTTGGGTTTGCTTATCGCACTCCTTATGCCGCGAGCAAATGGGCGATTGTCGGCTTTACCAAAAGCCTGGCCTGCGAACTTGGCCCCGAGGGTGTACGGGTCAACGCCATTCTGCCCGGTATCGTGCGCGGGCCGCGCATTGAGAAAGTCATCGCCGACCGCGCTGCTAAGCGTGGCATCAGCTACGCCGAGATGGAGAAGGAGAACCTCTCCAAAGTTTCCATGCGGCGGATGGTTGAGCCTACCGATATCGCTGCTATGGCGCTGTTTTTGTCAGCCCCTGGCGGCGCCAATATTTCGGGCCAGGCGCTGAGCGTTTGCGCCAACGTCGAAACGATTTAACCGGCTTCACGCTTTTTTGCGTCACCATCCTTATCAGAGACACCTTCATGGCTACTCAACGTAAAGTCATCATCACCTGCGCCTTAACTGGCGCCATTCATACGCCTTCGATGTCACCGCATCTGCCGGTAACGCCGGAAGAGATTGCCGAGTCGGGTATCGCTGCCGCCGAGGCTGGCGCGGCCATCATTCATCTGCATGCACGTGACCCCATTACCGGTAAACCTACTCAGGATCCGGCTGTTTTCGAGCGTATTCTGCCACGTATGAAGGGCGCCACTAACGCGGTCATTAATCTCACCACCGGCGGCAGCCCGCACATGAGCGTGGAAGAGCGCATGCGCCCCGCCATGGAGTTCAAGCCCGAACTTGCTTCTATGAATATGGGGTCGATCAACTTTGGCCTGTTTCCCATGCTTAGCCGCTACGAGAGCTTCCAGCACGAATGGGAGCGAGCCCACCTCGAAAATAGCCGTGACCTGGTGTTTAAGAACACCTTCGCGGATATTGAAAAGGCCATGACGCTGGGCGCGGCGAACGGCACCCGCTTTGAATGCGAGTGCTATGACATAGGCCACCTCTACAGCCTGCGCCACATGATGGATCGTGGCTTTATCGATGGGCGGATTTTCGTGCAGAGCGTGTTCGGTATTTTGGGTGGCATCGGCCCGCACCCCGAAGATGTTATCCACATGCGCCGCACCGCCGACCGGCTATTTGGAAACAGCTACGAGTGGTCTGTGCTTGGCGCAGGCAGTCACCAGATGCGCATTGCCGCGCAGTCCGCCGCCATGGGTGGGCATGTACGGGTTGGATTGGAAGACTCGCTATGGCTATCGCCAGGCAAACTCGCCGAAAGCAATGCTAGCCAAGTGACCAAGGTGCGTAAAATTCTCGAAGGTCTCTCTTTTGAGATCGCGACCCCCGACGAAGCGCGTGAAATGCTGCAACTGAAAGGTGCCAGCAACGTCGGCTTCTAAGCAGGCGGAACCTAACAACAACTGCAAAGGAGTCAACGATGCAAATCACTCATCAAGTTATTGCGATCACGGGCGGTGCGAGTGGCCTTGGTTACGCCATGGCCGAGCGTTTAGGCAAGCAAGGCGCGACGCTGGCGCTGCTGGATAGAAATGCCGCTACGCTAGATGAAGCTGTCTGCGCACTTGCTGCGCAGGGAATCAATGCGCATGGTTTTGCGGTAGATGTGGCAGATGAACAGTCAGTGATCGACGCATTTGCCGATATTGCTGATCGATTAGGGCCCGTGGAAGGGTGTGTCAATAACGCCGGTATTACTGACGATGCGCTTTTCATCAAAGTGAAAGATGGTGTGATTGCTAAGCGTATGTCGTTGGACGCTTGGAAGCGAGTGGTTGATGTTAACCTGACCGGCGTTTTTCTATGCGGCCGAGAAGCCGCCAGCCAAATGGTAGTGTCAGGGAAAGGAGGTGTCATCGTTAACATCTCGAGTATTTCCCGCGCCGGTAATATGGGCCAAACCAACTACGCGGCAGCAAAAGCCGGGGTGCATGCGCTTACCGTAACGTGGGCAAAAGAGTTGGCCCAATACGGTATCCGCACCGGTACCGTGTCGCCAGGGTTTATGGCTACCCCTATGACGGCTGCCATGCGTCCCGATATGTATGAAAAAATCGCGGGCTCTGTTCCCTTAAAGCGGCTAGGTCAGCCCGATAATATTGCCCAGAGTGTCGCATTTATTATTGAAAACGATTACTTCACCGGCAGGATTGTTGAGTGTGACGGTGGTTTAAGAATGTAGCGCCCCCTTTTGCTGGAAGACTGATTCAGAGCTGAGAGTGTTGATCTATCATCGCTCTTGGCTTGGCTAAAAGCGTCCCTTTAAACCAAAATTAACATTAAAAAAATATGCTTTATCCTACAATGTCGTGTTGCGAAGGATTGATATATTGGGCAACCAAGGACTGATGTTCGTTACTGAGTACGGATACGTTAATGAATGCCCAAGAACAGGATCGTCTGTTCGCTCTCCGCCAGCTCAGCTTGCTGGATACTCCCCCTAGCCTGGATTTCTCATAGTACCTCAGCCAGTACCGCACTCAGGCTGTAACACCGCTAAACACCTACTGGCTCGACT